>Ga0255338_1000051_pt1 | contig 518134 bp, 478 predicted proteins | sample MeOH1_35cm_T4_19_FD_203715 | JGI IMG/M metagenome (GOLD analysis project Ga0255338, IMG submission 203715) | Sandy soil microbial communities from University of British Columbia, Vancouver, Canada - MeOH1_35cm_T4_195 | ecosystem: Engineered > Artificial ecosystem > Sand microcosm >... | reverse complement strand
CAGCGCTTGCCTCACAGCTTCACGCTTGAACTCCGCTCCAAACTTTCTTCGGGTGTTTCCCATCTCTCACTCTCCTCGCTCTTTCAGCGTTTAAGAAAGTGTCCGTTATTTTGGGGGAAGCCCAGAAACGGCCTTCACGGGCTCGCTCCATAGTTGCAGTTAAACTCGCCTCGTCTTCGAGTGCTCGACACTCATTCCGGAGACGCTCCAGCTCTTCAAAAATTTCCATGTGCAGCGGGCCTCCGGTTTACAACGGCTAACGAATAGCGTTTAGGCGATGTTTTATTTTGTGAGTGATCAGACAAGTTTCCATTTTTTCTCTAAGTCACTAATGTCTGCCAGCACAGCCTCAAACACTTCGTTATCAAGAATGGTTGTCCCCTCGACTCCTAGACTTTCAAATATTTCTTGAGTATGCTTGCTCAACATCGGCTTTAGGCTAAGGAATTCAAGTTCCTGGATGAAGAGGAATTCGATCTCTCCCGGATAAGACCATTCTTTTTGCCAAACTTTCTGAACCATCGTTCGCCAGTTCTTAACTTGTTCTTTGCGGGCCGCTAATCGACCTTTTCTCTTTTCTATGCCCCAGTGCGCCCAAGGCGCAAAAACGGTTCCTATGATCCCGCCGATAAGACCCAACAGAGAGGCCAAGACTTTTTCGTTCAAAAGAATATCCATGCTTGACACGCCCTCGGAACTGATCGCCTAACGAAATGTGTACCGCACACGCTGCGGTATAACACGACCGCTGCAAAAAGTGGCCTGACGGGGTGTGATCTATTACCCACCCATGCTTGTTTACCAAAAAAGGAAGCCGCATAATCGGCGCGGGACCCCGCTTCGCGGCGGGTTCTCCCTCCCCCTGGCGTCAGCCAGTTTACGGCCCGGTTCATACCGGGTTTTTTTTTGAGAAATCCTGATAGGTGGCAGCCGACGCACACACCGGGCTGGTGACCGGGGCGGGCTTCTCTAAGTGACGCCCGGATATGATTTAAGTTCTGCCACCACGCATGCCGAGCCAGACTAACAAGCCATGATTGTCAAATTTCTTATCATCCTTATGACCTGCTCGATATTGCAGGTTGCAATTGCGCAGCAAACTTTTGCAGTACCTTCATTCCCATCCTCAATAAAGCCCGCATATGAGACTTGTATCCATAAAGCCGATGCTCAAGGCGATCTTGAGCACCTAGAGAAAATTCAGGAGGCCGTTCGAGCGGTCAACAGTTTGCTTCCACAACTGCCACCGGAAGAAGATGCCTTCATTCGCGCTGAAAGGAAGCGCATATGGGACTTGTATGGACAAGGGCAATTTGATATTTCGGAAAGAGCGTCCGATGCGCTGCATCGCCGTCCATTGTTCTTGGCTTGGGATATTCGAGACGATGCCGCTGCGGTGCAGCGCGAAATTGCCATGCAGCACGGCTATGAAAACGCACGCAAGTTGACACCAAACGTCGACGCACTTGAGGCACAACAGTCACTCAATTTACTTGACCGAGCGATCCGCCTTGACAGGTCAGTGCGCAACAATCTACAAAAAGCGGCACGCGGCATGGATGGGAACGATATGAAGAGAATAGTTGCTAAAACCGAATGGGCCATCACTTTTGCAAGCGCGTTTGTTGGCTGCAAGATTTCACGCGCCTTCTACTCTCAAAAAGTAGGGATAGAGAAACAGAAGTAGGTCCACCTTCCGTCGGACCATTGAAGAGCTGCTTGAGAGGCGAGTTGCCTGCATGAAATGAAGGTGGTGTTGTCAGTGGTTTCCGGCATGGGTGGTCAGCGACCTCGCCTTGCCTACCCCCCTTGCCGTCCGGCCGATCCGCTGGCACGATGGGGGTCTCGTGGCATGGCCCGCCGCCCAACACCCCTGCGGACCCGCTGCGTTTCTTGACTTCGGGGTGTACGGGGAGGCAGCCATGCAAAGCTATTCCGACCGTGCAACACCTTTCAGCGGCTTCGCCATCCGCGCCCGCAGAGTGGCCGTGTATGGCATCAAGGAAAAGTATCTCTACCTCGGCGAGACACGCCGAATCTTCGGCAACGATGTATGCGACCCTTGCCCGCGCTGCGACCGCACCGGCCAGGCGGACGAATTCAGCCAGTGCTCACACTGCGCCGGCTTTGGCATGGTCTACGCCATCAGCCTGGACGAGTTGCAGCGCCGACGTGCGGCGGTGCTGGCGCTGCATCCCGACGCCGGGGTGCAAGGGTGGGAGCCGACCCTCACGCCACGCTGGTGACCACCGATCAACAGACACCTTACAGACACCAGCACACCCAGGACAGTCAAAAAAGAAGAAGCCTGCTACCCAATCGATAGCAGGCTTTCCTTTATCTACGAGACTTCCGGGTGGTAGGGCGTGTAGGACTTGAACCTACGACCAAAGGATTATGAGTCCTCTGCTCTAACCAACTGAGCTAACGCCCCCCATCAACTGGCTGATTGTAAGGGCCTACTTGCTGTGGCTCAGGGCCGTGCTGACCAGTTTGGAGGTGATATCGACAATCTGGATCATTTTTTCATAGGGCATGCGCATGGGGCCGATGACGCCCAGTGTGCCCACGACCTGGCCGTCCACCTCGTAAGGCGCCGTCACTACCGAGAGATCCTGGTAGGGAATGACCTGGCTTTCGCCGCCGATGTAAATGCGCACGCCCTCGGCGCGGCTTGACACATCGAGCAGGCGCATCAGCTGGGCCTTCTGCTCGAAAAGGTCGAAGAGCTTGCGCAGGTTGCCCATGTCGCTGGAGAAATCGCTGACGGCCAGCAGGTTGCGCTCGCCTGACACCACCACTTCGTCACGCGATTCGATGGCCTCGGAACTGACCTGCACGGCAGCCTGCATCAGGGCGGCGATTTCGCCCCTGAGCACTTCCACCTCGTTTTGCAGGCGCTCGCGCACTTCTTCGATGGCCATGCCGGCATAGTGCGAATTGAGGAAGTTGGAGGCTTCGATCAACTGGGACTGCGTGTAGTCGGCCTCGGTAAAGATGACGCGGTTTTGCACGTCGCCGTCCGGCGAGACGATGATCACGAGAAACCGCTTTTCCGACAGGCGCAAAAACTCGATGTGCCGGAACACCGACGTGCGGCGCGGCGCCATGACGACACCGACGAACTGCGACAGGCTGGACAGCATGTGGGCGGCGTTGCTGATCACTTTTTGCGGTTGATCGGGCGCCAGCCTGGGGGCGGTGATCTGCCCCCCCGCTGAAAGCTGGTCGCGCTGCGTGGTCAGCATGGTGTCGACAAAGAGGCGGTAGCCGCGGGCGGTTGGAATGCGGCCAGCAGAGGTATGCGGGCTGACGATCAGGCCCAGCTCCTCCAGATCGCTCATGACGTTGCGTATGGTGGCGGGAGACAGCTCCAGGCCCGAGGCCCTGGACAGCGTGCGCGACCCGACCGGCTGACCATCAGCAATGTAGCGCTCTACCAGCGCCTTGAGCAACAACCGGGCACGATCATCAAGCATACTGACATTCTACGAAGCTTCAGTGACCATGTTGTGATGTAATTTGCCGATGAAGTCGCAATTTCGTCATGTCGCGCTGATCGGCAAGTACCACGCTCCGGGGTCCCGTTCTGCGTTGGAGGACATTGCACACTTTTTGGGCACACAGGGCTGCGATGTGGCCATTGAGCAGGACACCGCCAGCAACACCGGGCTGACGCAGTTCCCCACCCTGGACGCCGCCGGCATCGGGGCCCACTGCGACCTCGCCCTGGTGGTCGGTGGCGATGGGACCATGCTGGGCATTGGCCGGCTGCTGGCCCAGTTTGGCGTGCCGCTGGTGGGCATCAACCAGGGCCGGCTCGGCTTCATCACCGACATCGCGTTTGAAGATTACCAGGACACGCTCAAACCCATGCTGCGCGGCGAGTTTGAGGAAGACCGGCGCTGGATGATGCAGGCCAAGGTCATACGCGACGGGCGCTGCGTCTTCAGCGCGACGGCCATGAACGACGTGGTGGTCAATCGGGGCGCGACCGCCGGCATGGTGGAGCTGCGGGTGGAAGTCGATGGCCGCTTTGTGGCCAACCAGCGCGCTGACGGCCTGATCATTGCCTCGCCGACCGGCTCGACCGCCTACGCGCTATCGGCCGGCGGGCCTCTGCTGCATCCGTCCATCGCTGGATGGGTGCTGGTGCCGATTGCCCCGCACACGCTGTCAAACCGGCCCATCGTGCTGTCGGATGCGGGAGAAATTGCGATTGAAATAGTGGCGGGGCGGGATGCCAGCGCCAACTTTGACATGCAGTCGCTGGCCACCTTGCTGCATGGCGACCGGATCACCGTCAGGCGGTCAGAGCACCAGATGCGCTTCCTGCACCCCAAGGGATGGAGTTATTTTGATACCCTGCGCAAAAAACTGCACTGGAATGAAGGCGTGGCCTGAAGCGCCACGGCTGATCACCTGGCCCCGGATTTAATTTATGAGTCTTAAAAGCATCTCGCTCCGCGATTTTGTGATCGTCCACGCGCTGGACCTGGATCTGTCAGATGGATTTACCGTCCTCACCGGGGAAACCGGGGCCGGCAAATCGATATTGATTGACGCCCTGCAACTGGCCCTGGGCGCACGCGCCGATGCCGGTGTGGTCCGCGAAGGCGCTGCGCGCTGCGAGATCAGCGCCGAATTTGACAGCCCCGCCGGCTTGGCGCCGTGGCTTGAGCAGGCCGGCTTCCAGGCGGACGGCAGCCTGTTGCTGCGCCGCACGATTGACTCACAGGGGAAAAGCCGGGCCTGGATCAATGGCAGCGCGGCCACCGCCACCCAGCTCAAGGAAATCGCCGACCAGCTGGTGGACATCCATGGCCAGCACGCCTGGCAAAGCCTGACCCGCCCCGACGCGGTACGCGGCCTGCTGGACTCCTATGCGGACCTGTCCACTGTCAGGCTCTCCCAGTGCTGGCAAACGTGGCGCACAGCCCAGAAAACATTGGCCGACGCGCGCGCCGCCCAGGACAGCCTGCAGCGTGAACGCGAACGCCTGGCCTGGCAGATCGGCGAGCTGGACAAGCTGGCTCCGGGCGCGGACGAATGGGACGAGCTCAATGCCCAGCACGGTCGCCTGTCGAATGCCCAGGCCTTGCGCGATGCGGTGCAGACCGCCATCGACGCGCTGCAGGAGGCCGACGACAACGCCACAGCCCTGCTCGGCCGCGCCATTTCATCGCTACAGAATCAGGAGCATATAGAGCCTGAATTCAAAGGTCTTGCCGAGGTTTTGAACAGCGCGTTGGCGCAGGTCGAAGATGCCGTGCATTCACTGAACGGCTATGCAAGGCATGCCGAGCTGGAGCCGCAGCGGCTGGCCGAACTGGACGAACGCCTGTCTCTCTGGGTCAGCCTGGCCAGGCGCTACAAGCGCACGCCTGCCGAACTGCCTGAATTGCTGGCCTCCTGGCAAAGCGAGCTGCACCGGCTGGATGAAGCGGCGGATCTGGTCCAGCTGGAAAAAAATGAGCACCTTGCCCAGTCGGCCTACCTGGATGAGGCCCGTCAAGTGTCCAAGGCCCGCGTCAAGGCGGCGCCGCTGCTGGCCAGGGCCATCACACAAGCCATGCAGGGCCTGGGCATGCAGGGCGGCAAATTTGACGTCGCGCTCGCCAAGCTGGAGCAACCCGCCCAGCATGGACTTGAGCAGGCCGAATTCCTGGTGGCGGGCCACAGTGGCAGCACCCCCCGCCCTGTCGGCAAGGTCGCTTCAGGCGGTGAGTTGTCGCGCATCGCACTGGCCATTGCGGTCACCACCAGCCAGCTGGGCCAGGCGCAAACACTGATTTTCGATGAGGTGGATTCGGGCGTCGGCGGCGCCGTGGCTGAAACCGTTGGCCGCCTGATGAAGCAGCTGGGCAAAGACCGGCAGGTCATGGCCGTGACCCATCTGCCCCAGGTCGCTGCCTGCGCCGACCAGCACCTCGTGGTGGCCAAGCGCACCGAAAAAGGCGCGACCGTCAGCACCGTGGACCATGTCAACGGCGAGCAGCGCGTGGCTGAAGTCGGCCGCATGCTGGGGGGTGAACGACTGTCGGGCACCACGCTGGCACACGCCAAGGAAATGCTGGGCCAATGATGGCTCTGGAAATGGTCCTGATCACCGGCATGTCGGGCTCGGGCAAGTCCGTGGCCCTGCACGCGCTGGAAGACGCCGGCTACTACTGCGTGGACAACCTGCCACCGGAGTTGCTGACACCTTTTGTGGCCCTTGAGCACCAGCACGGCCCCCGCAAAGTAGCCATCGCGATGGATGTGCGAAGTGCCACGTCATTGCCGCTTGTTCCGCAACAGCTGCGACAGCTGCAGACCCAGGGTGTGACTGTGCAGTCCCTGTTTCTGGATGCCAGCACCGAAACGCTGGTGCGGCGCTTTTCCGAAACCCGGCGGCTGCACCCGCTGTCGCGCGGCGATACGGCCGACCAGCACCGGGCACTGGTCGATGCCATTGAACTGGAGCGCGAGCTGCTGGCCGACATGCGCGAGCAATCCCATGTGCTGGACACCAGCATGATCCGCGCCTCGCAGTTGCAGGCCTATGTGAAGTCGCTGATCGCGGCCCCGGCCCCGCAACTGACGCTGGTGTTTGAGTCATTTGCCTTCAAGCGGGGCGTGCCGCTGGACGCCGACTACGTCTTTGATGTGCGGATGCTCCCCAACCCGCACTACGAACCAGATCTTCGCCACCTGACAGGGTGCGACCAGGCCGTTGCCGATTATTTGAAGGCGCATGCAGAGGTGGACGACATGTTCAGGGATATCGAGAAGTTCCTTGATCACTGGTTGCAGGCCCTGGTGCGTGATCACCGCAGCTATGTCACGGTGGCCATTGGCTGCACCGGCGGCCAGCACCGCTCCGTTTACCTGGTGGAAAAGCTGGCCGAGGCGTTTGGCAGGCAGTGGCCTACCCTAAAACGGCACCGCGAACTGGATGCCGGCTGATCAGGCGACAGCAACCCAGCGCATCGCCGGCATTCAGGTCATACCGGCGCATCCTGCAACAGCAGTTTTCGGATGGGTGCAGGCAAGCCCAAACCCGGCCATTGCGCCGGGCCAAACCATGCACCGGTCCGGGCCCCCGCGTCCATCGCTTTTGGCATGGCCTGGCCCGCGCCAAAGCCCGCGATCCAGGGGGCCAGATGCAAATCCCTGTGCGTCAGCACATGAACAAAATGCGGCAAGGGCTCGAGCCTGCCGTGCACTCTGGCAGGTAAAAAATCTTTCAGTGCGTCGTCGCTGTCAAAAACCGGCAGGCAATAGAGCCCGCCCCAGATGCCCGAGGCAGGACGCTTTTCAAGCCATACCGAGCCGTCCGGCCGTTGCGCCCATAACAGGCTCAGCGCCTGCGAACTGCGTTTGAGTGTTCGCGTTTTGACGGGGTATTTTTCGGGTTCACCGGTCGCGCGGCCGCTGCACAGGTCCTGCACCGGGCACAACAGGCATTGCGGTTGCCGGCCGGCGCAAATTGTGGCGCCCAGATCCATCAACCCTTGCGTATAACGCGGCATGCTGTCCGGCAGATCCTGCGTGGGCAGCAGGTCGGTGGCGATGTTCCACAGCGCACGCTCGTTGGCGCCTTGCGCCAGGTCAGCCGAAAAGCCGAGCACCCGCGTGAGTACCCGCTTGACGTTGCCGTCGAGGATGGCGACGCGCTCTCCAAAACAGAATGAGGCAATGGCAGCCGCGGTTGAACGGCCTATGCCCGGCAAGGTCTGAAGCTGTTCAGCGGTACGCGGAAACTGTCCTGCATGCAGCTGCATCACCTCCTGCGCGCAACGATGCAGGTTGCGTGCACGGCTGTAGTAGCCCAGGCCGCTCCACAAGGCCAGCACCTCGTCCTGCGAGGCAGCGGCCAGGTCGCTGACCGCGGGGAAATGCTGCAAAAACCGGGCGTAGTAGTCGAGCACGGTGGCGACCTGGGTCTGCTGGAGCATGATCTCCGATAGCCACACCCGGTAGGGGTCGCGCGTGTTTTGCCAGGGCAGGCTATTGCGTCCATGCGTGGCCTGCCAGCGCACGATTTCCACGGCAAAACCTGACAACGCGGGTCGCGCAAGATCCGGTTTCCCGTCCTGCGGGCGGGCAGGCGGGAGTATCGGCCTGCCTTTGGGCGCGACGCCTGCAGCCATGATCAACGGTCAGGAATCAAGGGGCAAGGACCAAGGATCAAGGGTCAGGCTGCCTGGCTCAGCGCCACCTGTTCTGTGGAAGCCGCCGGCTCTTCCGCCCTGGAGTGGATTGCGGGCCCGGCCATCAGATGCTCTGTCAGCTCCTTGAGCTTGGTGTCAAGCTCATTGAGGACATTCTCCTGGTCTTCAATCTCGGCAATCCGCTCGTCCAGGCCAGATGCGGCCTGCTGGATACGTTCAATCGCTTCGAGCCTGCGCCCGAAATTGCGGCGACGCTCGCGCAGCTGCGCATCCAGTTGCGAAGCCGCCGATTTGTTCCAGAGCTCCACTTCACCCAGCGCAGACTCGTACACGACACGCAGGCGCGTGGCCAGCGCCCGAACCAGCCGCTCGGAAAACTCGGCCTGCGACAGTTTCAGGATATTGCTCACCCCCAGGTATTGCAGGTGGCTGCGCTGTATGAGCTCCAGGTCGTTCACATACCGGATCAACTCGGGCTCTTTGGGCGCTTGCAGCGAGAAGCTGAACTCAGCATTCAACTGCCGAAATGAGGCGGTCAGCATGGACTGGATTTCGCCGCTGAGGATCTGGCACTTTTGCAGGCCCTCGCGCAGCCGCGAAAAGGTCTGACCGTAAGCCTTCTTCACGCCGAGTTTGATGCCCGACTTCTTGAGCGTGGCGGTCAGCTCGGCCAGCTCGGCCTTCAGCGTCGGCGTGCTGAGCAGGTTGAACATGTCCCGCAGCAATTTAAGGTGCACGGACCGCACGGCATGTATTTTGGCGCCGCTGGTGTCGAACTCGCCCTGCTCCTGCTCGATGCGCGTGCGCATGTGCTTGATCACCGAGATATTTTTACCCCTCAGGCCACGCAACTCGATCATCTGCTCGGCCAGGTCACGCCGGCGAATATGCATGGCACGCCCCGCCTCGATTCTCAGCTCGCCAATACCGCCGGCCACTGCCGTGCGCAGGATCTTCTGGCGCTGGCCCATCACGCCCTGGGCCAGCGCGAGCTCAAGCACCGGCAAGCGGCTGGCCTGCAACAGCGCCTTGTCGCCCGTGACCTTGGCAAGCAGTCCCTTTTGCGCAGAAACGGGAATGACCTGCGACTCGGGCAGTCCCAGGATTTCGGCCGATGTCGCTCTTTGCCGGTCAATTTGCGCCTGCACCTGCTCGGGTGTGCTCAAGGCATCCCACATGGTGTCAATCTTGTTCAGCACCACCAGGCGGGCGTCGGTCGCGTCACCCTCGGTGATCAGGTGTTCGCGCCAGATGGACAGGTCGGATTTGGTCACACCCGTATCGGCGGCGAGGATGAATACCACCGCATGCGCCTGGGGAATCAGGCTGACGGTCAGCTCGGGCTCGGCGCCAATCGCGTTCAGGCCCGGCGTATCGAGGATGACCAGGCCCTGCTTGAGAAGGGGATGTGCGATGTTGATCAGTGCATGACGCCACTTCGGCACTTCAATCAGTCCATCGGCGCCCACCAGGGGGTTGTCTTCCGGGGTGCTGTCGTTCCAGAACCCGAGCAGGCGGGCCTCTTCCTGGGTGACATGCCGGACTTCGGCGACCTTCTCGAGGGCCTGCGCCAACTGGGCCGGGTCGTTCACGTCCAGGTCAACGCGCGTCCACTTTTCGGGCACCATGCGCCATTCCATCAGCGCTTGGGTCTGCAGGCGCGTTTCGATCGGCAACAGGCGCAGGCAGGGCGGCACATCGGCGTCATAGCCCAGCTCGGTCGGGCACATGGTGGTGCGGCCGGCGCTCGCCGGCATGATGCGGCGGCCGTAGCCGGCAAAGAAGATGGCATTGATCAGCTCGGATTTGCCACGCGAAAATTCCGCCACAAAAGCCACCATGACCTTGTCGGAGCGCACCTGCGACTCCAGCCGTTGCAGCCGCTCTTCCACTGCCGCGTCGAGCAGGTCGTGGTCTTTCATCCACTCGGCAAGCAGTTTCAGCCGCAAGGCAAATCCGCGTCGCCATGCGCCGTGCTGGTCAAATTTTTCGTTAAAAGACATAGTCAACTGTGTGGGTGTGAATGGTCAATATAGCATCGCCCACCCGAAACAACCATGGGCTTGCTCTGTGGAACGCTCATGGTTTCTGGCAACTGGCGCAATAAAAAGTCGATCGCTGGCCCTGCCGGATACTTTTGATGGGCGAGCCGCACACCTTGCAGGGCATGCCGGCACGGTCGTACACCATGGCGTCGAGCTGAAAATGCCCCGCCTCGCCCTGGGCATTGGAGAAGTCCCTGAGGGTACTGCCCCCTTTTGTAACGGCCTGTGTCAATACCTGCCGAATGGCGCTATGAAGCAACGCTGCACGCGGTTTGCTGATGCGGGATGCCCGGGTCGTAGGCCGGATCCCCGCCAGAAACAGCGCCTCCGACGCGTAAATATTGCCCACTCCCACCACGGCCTCGCCGCCCAGCAAGACCTGCTTGATGGCGGTCTGCCTGGGCTTGAGCGCCTGATGGAACACCGCCGCGTCGAACGCGTCGCCGAGCGGCTCGACACCCAGCCGGCCCAGCAGCTTGTGGGCCACGGCATCGTGCTCGTCCCCGGCATACACCACGGCGCCGAAACGGCGCGGGTCGTTCAGGCGCAGCGTGCCCAGGCTGGTCACCATGTCAAAGTGGTCATGCTTGCCTGGCGAGGCAAGGCCCGAACCAAAGCTCACGCTGCCCGACATGCCCAGGTGAATCAGCAGCAGCCCATCGCTCAGGTCGACCAGCAGGTACTTGCCGCGGCGGCGCACAGCCAGCACCTGCAGGCCCACGAGTCGCTGCACACTGCAGCCCAGCGGCCAGCGCAGCGGTTTGCCCAGAGACACCGCCTCGATGCGGGCACCCGCAATGCGGTCTGCAAAACTCAGGCGGGTGACTTCAACTTCGGGCAGTTCGGGCATGGCTCACAGTCAGACAGCTAAAAACATCAACCCGCGGCGCAGACCCTGAGGACAAAAGGGAAAACGCAACCGCGGAGCTTCAATTATCATGGGTTGATGAAGAAAAGACTTAGCCGCGCCTTGGGCTGCCTCTGCCTTGCCACCCCCATGGTGCTGGCGCAGGCCCAGGCGCCCGCCCCCGCCGCACCCGCTGCACCTTCCGGGCTCGCCGAAGCCAAGGCAGCGCAGGACGCAGCGCCGCCCTCCTCGCCGCTCGACAGCGCACTGTTCTACCAGCTGCTTGTGGGTGAAATCACCACGCAGGATGGAGAACCCGCCGCGGGTTTCGCGCTGATGCTGGACGCAGCCCGCAAAACGGGCGAGGCCCAGCTCTACCAGCGAGCCACCGATATTGCCCTGCAGTCGCGCTCCGGCGACGCCGCGCTGCAGGCGGCACAGGCCTGGAAGCAGGCCCAGCCTGCCTCGCGCGAGGCCAACCGCTATGTGCTGCAAATCCTGATCGCACTGAACCGCATTCCCGAAACGGCAGACCTCCTGAAAACCGAGATCGGCCTGGCCCCGGAGGCCGAGCGCAATGCGGTCCTGGCCGCAGTGCCGCGCGCCTATGCCCGCGTCAGTGACAAAAAACTGTCCAGCACCGTTGTGCAGGAGGGCCTGGACACCTACCTGAACAATCCCACCACCGCCGGCGCCGCCTGGGCCACCGTGGGACGCATGCGGCTGGCCGCAGACGACAACAGTGGCGCGCTTGATGCTGCCAAACGCGGCCAGGCCGCCGACGCTCGCGCTGACGGCCCGGCCATGGTGGCGCTGGAACTGATGGACCCCAAACTGCCCGAGGCAGAAGACCTGGTCAGGAAATACCTTGAAGGCAACGCCAGGGCCCTGCCCGAATTCCGCATGGCGTATGCGCGGGCCCTGCTGGATGCGCAGCGTTATGCCGAAGCGGCCACGCAATTGCAGGTGGTGACGCGTGAAAAGCCCGACTTCCCGGAAAGCTGGCTGGTGTTGGGCTCGTTGCAGCTGCAGGACAACCAGCTCGCACAGGCGCAGGCCTCGCTGCAACGCTATGTCACGCTGGCGGAGCAGCAGGCCGCTGAAGCCGACCGCAATCGCGGCCTGGCCCAAGCCTATCTCTCGCTGTCGCAGGTGGCCGAAAAGCGCAAGGACTTCACGGCGGCGGAAAGCTGGCTGAACAAAATCGAGGATGCCTCCGAACTGACGGCGGCGCAGACCCGCCGCGCCTCCATTCTGGCGAGCCAGGGCAAGCTCGAGGAAGGCCGGCAATTGATCCGCCAGCTGCCGGAACGCAATCCCGGCGATGCACGGCTCAAGCTCAATGCCGAAGTCGGACTGCTTCGCGACCTGAAGCAATACCGGCTTGCCCATGATGTGCTGGCGCAGGCCTTGACCAAGACGCCCGATGAGCCGGAGCTGCTGTACGACCAGGCCATGATGGCCGAAAAGCTTGCGGCGCTGGGCGAGATGGAGCGCCTGCTGCGCCAGGTCATCCAGCTCAAGCCCGACTACCACCACGCTTACAACGCGCTCGGTTATTCGCTGGCAGACCGCGGTGTTCGCCTGCCGGAAGCCCGTGAACTGATCCAGAAAGCGCTCGGCTTCGCGCCGACCGACCCCTTCATCAAGGACAGCCTGGGCTGGGTTGAATACCGCATGGGCAACAAGACCGAAGCACTCCGCATTTTTGAGGCCGCCTACAAGGCCAAGCCCGACGCGGAGATTGCCGCGCACTACGGGGAGGTCTTGTGGAGTCTGGGCCAGCGCGAACGGGCGACGGCGATCTGGAAGGAAGGCTTGCTGTTGAACCCCGACAACGAGACCCTGCTGGAAACCCTCAAGCGCCTGCGCGTCAAGCTGTAATCCGGATACCTGCCCTTGTTGCTCCTCGCCCGCCTGCGGTCCGCTTTTTTTTCAGGCTGCCTGGCCGCCACCTTTCTTGCGACTTTTTTAATAGCTGGATGCGCTCATCCTTCCGGGACAAAAGGCCTCAGTGACCCTGAAAACGGCTTCTGGACCGGCCGCCTCAGCCTGCAGGTTTACAGCGAACCCGCCCAGTCTTTTTCGGCCAGTTTCGAACTCAAGGGCCGGCCGGAGCGTGGCGAGCTGACGCTCATCAGTCCATTGGGCAACGTCCTCGGCGTGCTGCGCTGGTCTCCCGGTGAAGCCATCCTGGATTCAGGCAACGAGAAGCTGCAACACTACCCATCGATAGACGCCTTGACGGAGCAGGCCACGGGCGCGGCCTTGCCGCTCGTTGCGCTGTTTGGCTGGCTGCAGGGAGACCACGCCAGCGTCAATGGCTGGTCTGCCGACTTGTCCCGCCACAGCGAGGGCCGCATTTCGGCCAAAAGAGCCCAGCCCACACCCGCGGCCGACCTTCGTGTCGTGCTGGATCAATAAGGTCCGGCGCCGGGTCTGCTCAGCGCCAACGAATTGCCAGCGGGTTGCCAACGGATTCGCGCATCAGACGGATTAATGGATCAAACGGATTTTTCAGACGTGACACGCACTGCCAGCGCCCCCCTCTCTCCGGTTTCAGCACGCCCGCTCAAAGCCATTTACGACGTTCCCGCACCGGCCAAGCTCAACCTGTTTCTGCACATCACCGGCCGACGGGCCGATGGCTACCACCTGCTGCAGTCGGTCTTCATGCTGATCGACTGGTGCGATACCCTGCACTTTGAGTTGCGCACAGATGGCCAGATCAGCCGCACCGACCTGGGTGATCCAGGCCATCCCGGCAGCGCACCTGACCCGCTGCCCACCGAAGACCTGGCCATACGGGCGGCCAGGGCCCTGAAGGCAGCTTGCGGCACCTCCCTGGGTGTTCACATCGGCCTGGAAAAACGCATACCGTCGCAGGCGGGCATGGGAGGCGGCTCGTCCGACGCGGCGAGTTGCCTGCTGGCACTGCAACGCCTCTGGGGCGTGACTTTGCCGGCGGCGGAGTTGCGCGCGCTGGCCCTGTCGCTGGGCGCGGACGTGCCTTTTTTCCTCTCGGGCGGACACGCCTGGGTCGAAGGCATTGGCGAGAAAATCACCCCCATCGCGCTGCCGGCGGCGCAGTTTGTGGTGGTCAAGCCGTCGGCCGGGCTGTCCACGCCTGCTATTTTCAGCGCGCCTGAACTCAAACGCGATACAGAAACTGCTACAATCCAAGGCTTTGCTGCAAATGCAGAAGGTCAGGTCTTCGGATTTGGCCGAAACGACTTGCAGCCGGTCGCCCAGGCACTGTGTCCGCCGATTCGCCAATCGCTCGATTGGCTCTCAGCGCAACACCTTGAGGGACGAATGACCGGCTCGGGAAGTGCTGTGTTTGCGCTACTGCCGCACGATGCAGATCTGCCAGATTTTCCGGGACTTCCTGGTGACTGGAAAATTCGCAAGTGCAGCAATTTGCAAGCGCATCCCCTGGCCGGTTGGTAAAATAACGGCTCTTGGGAATGTGTTTTCAAGCGACCATGAGTCAACAGGTTATAGGTCGGTTGTTGGCAAGTTGCGCTGTCTGGTTTCAGGCTGCGCTTCAAAGACAACAGTTGTCCTGTGTAGGGGTGTCGCCAAGCTGGTTAAGGCACCGGATTTTGATTCCGGCATTCGCAGGTTCGAATCCTTCCACCCCTGCCAAATTTCTGATCCGCCACGACGGCGGGTCGCAGGTCCGCCCGGTGCGGGTCTGCATGACTGACGGAACCCCTTGACGCGGTTCCGCCTGACTACAGGCCCGCTTGGCGGGTCTGTGTGTTTTTGGAGACACAGGCAACCGGCGCTCACTGCCAAGTTCCTGTTGCCACGTGTTTCCCCGGTGCGTAATGTTGCCGTGCGCAAGTTGATTCGATAAAAATTTCCGCCGCGTTCAAGTCCTCTTCAAGTTCGATTTCAGCTGGGCCTCACATGCAAACGCACCATCCCGACTTCATGGTTTTCACCGGCAATGCCAACCCCAGCATGGCCTCCGAGATCGCCCAGCATCTGGGCATTTCACTGGGCGCTGCCCATGTGGGACGTTTTTCCGACGGTGAAGTCACCGTTGAAATCCAGCAAAACGTGCGCGCCCGTGACGTGTTTGTGGTGCAGTCGACCTGTGCGCCCACCAATGACAACCTGATGGAACTGCTCATCATGGTCGATGCACTGAAACGCGCGTCGGCCGAGCGCATCGCCGCGGTGATTCCCTATTTCGGCTATGCCCGGCAGGACCGCCGCCCGCGTTCGGCGCGCGTGCCGATCACGGCCAAAGTGGTGGCCAACATGCTGCAGGCCGTGGGCGTGTCGCGCGTCCTGACGATGGACCTGCATGCCGACCAGATCCAGGGCTTTTTCGATATTCCGGTGGACAACATTTATGCCTCGCCGGTGCTGCTGGGTGATTTGCGCCAGAAGAATTACGCCGACCTGATGGTGGTTTCGCCGGACGTAGGCGGCGTGGTGCGCGCCCGTGCGCTGGCCAAGCAGCTGGGCTGCGACATGGCCATCATCGACAAACGCCGTCCCAAGGCCAACGTGTCGGAAGTGATGCACGTGATTGGCGATATCGAAGGCCGCAACTGCGTGATCATGGACGACATGATCGACACGGCCGGCACGCTGGTCAAGGCTGCCGAGGTGCTCAAGGAGCGTGGCGCCAAAAAGGTTTACGCGTATTGCACCCACCCGATTTTCTCGGGACCGGCCATTGAACGCATCACCCAGGGCGACGCGCTGGATGAGGTGGTGATCACCAACACCATTCCCTTGAGCCAGAACGCCCAAGGGTGCAAAAAGATTCGCCAGCTCTCCGTGGCACCGCTGATCGCCGAGACGATCCAGCGCATCGCCAAGGGGGAGTCGGTCATGAGTTTGTTTTCGGACCAGGACAACCTGTTCTGATCCGGAACAAAAAGGTGGCTGCGCAACCCCTGGGGTTGGGCAGCCTTTTTATACCGGGGTGAGCTGGTCGCGGCCTGCCCCTTAATGGAGAAGATTATGAAATTCGTCGCTTTTGAGCGCGCAAAGCAGGGCACGGGTGCGAGCCGCCGTCTCCGCATCACCGGTCGCACGCCCGGTATTGTTTACGGTGGCACCGTTGAACCGTCGCTGATCGAACTCGATCACAACGCGCTGTGGCACGCCATCAAGAAAGAAGCTTTCCACGCTTCCGTCCTCGAGATGGAAATGGCTGGCAAGACCGAGAAGGTTTTGCTGCGCGATCTGCAAATGCACCCGTACAAGCAACAGGTCCTGCACATCGACTTCCAGCGCGTTGACGCGAAGACCCGCCTGACCATGAAAGTGCCACTGCACTACAGCGGCGAAGAAGAGTCCCCTGCGGTCAAGGTCGAGAACTGCCTGGTCAACCACGTGCTGACCGAGCTGAGCATCTCTTGCCTGCCGAAAGATCTGCCTGAATTCATCGACATCAATCTGGGCGGCCTGAAAAAAGGCACCTCGCTGCACGTCAAGGACATCACGCTGCCCAAAGGCGTGAAGTTCGTTGCCAAAGGCGGCCAGGACAATCCGGTGCTGGTGTCCGTGTCTGCTGTCTCGGAAGAGGCTGAGGCTGATGCAGCCGCCGCCGCTGCTGCAGCCGCGCCTGTGGACCCCAAAGCAGCCAAGGCTGCCGCCGCCAAGGAAGCCAAAGCCGGCGCCAAGCCGCCTGCCAAGAAGTAATTCCCAGCCAGCGGCATTGGCCTGAAAAGGTCAGCGGCCCTTGCCCTCCCCGGAGGTCAAGGGCCGTTTTTCTTGGTGGCCACATTCCGCTGCACCGATAATCCCGGTTGCGGGACGCACCGCGTCCTCCCCCTTACACACAGCATGATCAAACTCTTTGTTGGCTTGGGAAACCCAGGCCCCGAATATGAAGCCACGCGACACAACGCCGGCTTCTGGTGGATAGACGCACTGTCGCGCGAGCTGAAGGCACCGCTCAGCCTGGACAAGAATTACCACGGCCAGGTCGCGCGCACCACCGTGAACGGCAAAACCTTGTGGCTGCTCAAGCCCCTGACCTTCATGAATGTGTCGGGCAAATCCGTGGCCGCGCTGGCCCGGTTTTTCAAGATCGCGCCCGACGAGGTGCTGGTGGCCCACGACGAACTCGACATCGTGCCTGGGCAGGTCAAGCTCAAGTTTGGCGGCAGCCATGCGGGCCACAACGGCCTGCGCGACATCCATGCCCAGCTCGGCACCGACGACTACTGGCGCCTGCGCATCGGGGTCGGGCATCCGGGCGTAAAGGCCGAAGTCATCAACTGGGTGCTGAAAAAGCCGTCGCAGGAGCATCGCGTGGCGATTGAAGAATGCATTGACCGCGCCCTCAAGGCGGTGCCGGCGCTGCTGGCAGGCGAGATGGAAAAAGCCACCATGCTGATTCACACCAGCCAGCCGCCGCGGCCCAAGCCACCGCGCAGGACCGAGCCGCAAGACTGAGCCAAAAGACTGATCACAGCAGTCAGTCATTCTTTTGGGGTCTGGGACGCAAACGCGCACATCGTCTGTCTGCACAACCAAGAGTGAATTCAGACTCAGCCGCCGTCCTCGGTATTTTTGCAAGGCGCGGTCATCCTTGCCTGTAACCATCTCCCTTAAAGCCCCCTGTTTTTTATAGCGACCTGCGCATATTTTTCGCCCGAAGCCAAGGCTGTACCCATGCGGCGGGCGGCGCCTGCAGCCAGGTGATCGGCGTATCGCGATCAGGGTTGCATCGCCTGCACCGCGAAACTGTGCCCCCGTACCGGGCGGGCGAATGGCAAAGCGGGTGCTCTGGAACACCCCGCCCGCCCCTGCCGTTCAAAGCCATCCGTTGAGCCCTTCGCTGCCTTCATGGCAGGGATGTCCGTTTTGCGCGCCATCTCACAGCACGACGCTGCCGCACAGGGCGAAGGAATTTGTCCTGCGCTGACAAATTGCCAGACCGCTGATCCGGCGCCCATGCTGATCGCGGCTCATTCGCGACCTTGTTTTACACCAATTTTTTGACCAAACTTTTTCCCGGGGGTTTCTACTAATTGGATAGACCAATTATTGTTCATACACTTAAATCTCATAAAAATTGGTATAACCATTAATAGGAGACACGTTATGAGCAAGATCGGAATCATGCTGCTTACCTGGGCGCTGGCCTTTGCCGCTCAGACGGCCATCGCCAAAACCACCTTCAATCTCTCCACGCCAGACCCGGATGGCTCGGAAATCACCCTGGCAGCCAAAAAATTCGCGGAAATTGTCGCGGCCAAAAGTGGCGGACAAATCGAAGTCAAGGTGTTCCCGAACGGGCAGCTCTACGGGGGCGATCCATCCGCTGCCGTGCGCCAGCTGGCGAGCGGTTCGTTGGACATGCTGCTGCTGTCGAGCTCGTTGTATGCCAACTTCAATCCGAAGTTCACGGCCATTTCCGTCCCCTACCTGTTTGATGACAATGCCCAGCTTCGTGCGTATCTGGCAGGCCCCTTGGGGCAGGAGTTGCTCACCGACCTGAACGGCATCGGCATCAAGGGGTTGACGCTCTGGCAGCGTCCGTTTCGCCAGATGACCAATTCGCGCCGGGCGATCAACCAGCCGCAGGATCTGGCCGGGATGAAGTTCCGTGTTCCGAACAACCCCCTGTGGATGGAGTTTTTTGGCAAGCTCGGCGCCGTTCCCACCCCCATGGCATTCGGCGAGGTCTACAACGCCCTGCAGCTGAAGGTGGTCGATGGCCAGGAAAACCCGATCAACATTCCGGTGACCGCCAAGTTTTACGAAGTCCAGAAGTTCGCCACACTGACCAACCACATGGCCGACGGCTGGGTGCTGGCCATCAATCCCGCCAAATTTTCGGCGCTCCCGGAAGCTGAGAAGCAGGCCCTGCAAGCTGCCAGCGCAGAAGCGGAAGAGTGGAAATCTGCCAATGACGCGGCCGATGCCAGCCGATCGGTGGAGTTCCTGCGCTCCAAGGGCGTGCAGGTCAATAGCCTGAGCCCCGAGCAACAAAAGGCATTTGTGGCGGTCTCCAAGGAGCTGTTCCCCCGCTTCTCAACGCTTGTCAAGGATCAGGCCTTCTTTGACAAGACCTTGTCCTTTGTCGGCAAAAAGTGAGCCGCACCTGGCCCATATCGTCCAACCCAGTCTGGTATCCCGGGTCATGAGCATTCAGGATTCCAGCCGGCGAGAAAAGGAATATTCCGTCATGTCAACCGACACCTTGCAACCCCCGGTCGCCCTGGGCCGGGACATAGACCGGTCTGCCTACGCCCGATGGCTGGGAAAGCTGACGGATGGTATTTGCGGCCTGACAGCTGCCGGGACTGTACTGGTCGTCCTGACACAGGTGATCAGCCGCCTGCTGGGCGCACCGATCTCCTGGACCGAGGAGCTGACCCGGGCCTTGTTCATCTGGATGATATTTATCGGCCTGGCGTCGAGCATGCGACACGCCGACGCAGCCCGTGTGACCATCTTCATGGAAGCCCTGCCCCGCGCATTAAGGCGGCTCGCACTGCCGATCTACCTCTTCTGCTGCCTCGGGTTTTTCGTGCTGATGGGCTGGACAGGCGCCACCATGGTGCGCCAGCAAATACTGATGAATGAATCCATCGCCACGCTGGGCTGGCCCAGCTGGGTCATTGGCCTGGTCATGCCGGTCTCTGCAATTCTGGCCATTCTCTGCACCCTGGAATCCTTGCGTGAGCACCGCGCCGCCATCGCCCTCGACTCCCCGAACGCCACGCCCCAACAGGAAACCGCATCATGAGCATCGCACTGCTGCTGATTTTTCTCGCCTTGTCGGCGCTTGGCGTACCGCTGGCCATTGCGTTGGGCCTGTCCGGTGTGGCCAGCGTCTTCATGTTCACCTCGACGCCGCTGAATCTGTTGTCCGAGAGCATGTTTTCAGCGATGAATTCCTTCCTGCTCGTTGCGGTTCCGCTGTTCCTGCTGGTCGGGCAGTTGATGGAGCGCGGTGGGGTCGCCGACCGGATCTTCGACTTTGCACATGCGGCCGTTGGCTGGCTGCCGGGCGGCATGGGCCATGTCAACGTGGCCTCTTCGGTGGTTTTTGGCGGCATCTCGGGCTCGTCAGTGGCCGACATCGCCTCGCTTGGCGCAGTCGAGATCAATGCCATGACGCGGCATGGCTACGACAAGGGCTATGCGGTCGGCATGACACTGACCACCTCGACCCTGTCCTCGATCATCCCGCCCTCAATCCTGATGGTGATTGCAGGCTCGATCGCCAGCCAGTCGATCGGACTGCTACTGGTCGCCGGCCTGATCCCCGGCCTATTCATCGCCGCCATGCTGATGGTCTACAACCACTTCTACAGCGTGCGCAGAGGCGTTGGCAAGCCCATGCCCTTCAGCGGGGGGCTGCTGCTACGTGCCGGTCTGCGCGCCATCCTGCCGATGATGACACCGGTGATCCTGATGATCGGCATTCTGGACGGCTTCTTCACCCCGACCGAAGCCGCCGCGATTGCCGTGGTCTACACGCTTTCGATTGCAGCAATGATCTACCGCCGGATCAAATGGAAAGACATCGCCCCGATGCTGATCGATACCGCACGGACCAGCGGCAACATTTTGTTCATCGCAGCCACGGCCAAGCTGGCGGCCTGGGTCTTCGCTTATGACGGCCTGCCGGTGCAGGTCGGCAATGCCCTGGGCTCGATCACCACCAACCCCATGCTGATCATGCTGCTGATCTTCCTGTTCCTGGTGGTAGTCGGCATGTTCATGGATGCCATCGCGGCCATGTTCATCCTGATTCCGGTGCTGCTGCCGCCGGCCGTAGCCCTGGGCATCGACCCGATTCACCTGCTGGTGATTGTGGTCGTCACATTGACCCTGGGTCTGGTGACGCCTCCGGTGGGCGTCTGTCTGTTCGCCGCGGCCAAGGTGGCAAACATGTCCGTGGAAGAGGTCATCAAGGGCTCGGTCGGCCCCGTCTCGGTTCTGATCCTCTCCATCCTCGCCATGGTTCTTTTCCCCGTGCTGGTCATTGGTCCGCTGCGCCTGTTTGGCATGTACTGACGCCACGCAGCACCACCCCGCCCATCCATTCATTCGTCTACCCAACTCACTCACCCCATTCACAGGAGTACTCCCCATGTTCGTCGGTAAACAAGTCCGTCTCAAACGCCTGCTCGGAAAATCGGGCCGCCTGTTGGCCATCACCATCGACCATCCGATCACCCGCGGACTGATGCCCGGCCTGGAAGATATTCGCACCACCATGCGCAAGGTGGTGGCCGGCGGCCCCGACGCCATCACCATGCACAAGGGAATCGCCGAAAAGGTGTTTGCACCCTATGCCGGTGAAGCCGCCATGATCATGAAAGCAAGCGCCTATTCAGTGCAGTACCACCCGACCTACGACGCCCCGGTGGCGGATATCGAAGAGGCGGTCCGGCTGGGGGCTGACGCGATCTCGGTGGGATGCATTGTCGGCGGGCCCGAGCAGGCCCAACAGCTGACTTTTCTGGGCAAAGTGTCCAAGGAGGCCAGCTCGGTGGGCATGCCGCTGGTGGCGCACATCTATCCCAAGGGAAGCATGATCAAGGACCCGCACGACGCCAAGGCTGTGACCTATGCAGCGCGCGTTGGCGCCGAGTTGGGCGTAGACATTATCAAGACCCTGTGGACCGGCTCGGCAGAGAGCTTTCGCAGCGTTGTCGAAGGCTGCCCCGCCATCGTGGCCCTGGCTGGCGGTGAAATGGGAGAAACCCTGGAAGACTACCTGCGCATGACCCGTGAGGCACTCGACGTCGGCCTGGGTGGCGTAACCTACGGCCGATTTGTCTGGCAGCATAAGCACCCCACGGCCGTGATCCGTTCCCTCAGCGCCCTGATTCACGACAACGCCAGCGTGGCAGAAGCCCTCAAGGTCTATGACGCCGCAGTGACGACGGAGGCTGAATGAAAGCCGCCGTTCTGCGCGCCCCCAAGGTGCTGCAGCTCAGCGACATCGCCACGCCGGAAGCCGCACCGGGCGAGCTGGTGCTGCGTGTGCGGGCTGCGATGGTCTGCGGCACGGACCTGCGCATTCTGACGGGCCGAAAGACCAAGGGGGTGCGCTTTCCCTCGGTCATCGGGCACGAGTTCGCGGGAGAAGTGGTTCAGGTCGGCGACGGCGTGAGCCAGTTCAAGACGGGCGACCGTGTCTGCATGGATCCCGTCATCCCCTGCCGGGCCTGCGCCTATTGCAAGACCGGGCGCGAAAATGTCTGCCTTCATCGGCAGGCCATGGGCTATGAATTCGACGGCGCTTTTGCCGAATACATCCGTATTCCGGCGATTGCGCTCACGGCGGGAAATGTGTTCATGATGCCCGCGCAGATGAGCTTTGAATCCGCCGCACTCGCCGAGCCTCTGGCCTGCTGCATCAATGGCCAGCGCAATGCCGGTGTTCAGGTCGGAGATACCGTCGTGATCCTCGGGGCCGGCCCCATCGGTCTGATGCATGCAGCGCTGGCGCGCCTGTCGGGAGCCCGGCAGGTGATTGTCAGCGAGCCCAATGCGGCGCGCCGCCAGGCTGCGGCCGACCGGGGCGTTGAACATGTATGCGACCCGGGCACCGAGTCCGTCATGGAGTTTGTCAAGGCCCGCACCGACGGGCTAGGCGCGGATGTCGTGATTCTCGCGATCGGCGTCCCACAGCTTGCCAACGAAGCCCTCCAGCTGGTCCGCAAGGGCGGGCACGTCAACCTGTTTGCAGGTTTCTCGGCAGGCGATACCTCGACAATCGATGTCAACCTGATCCACTACAACGAAATCGTGGTCACCGGCGCCAGCGCGCTCAGCCGGCGCGACTACGGGCTTGCGCTGAACATGCTGTCTGCCGGTCAGATCGACGCCAACTCGCTGATCACCCACCGCTATGAGGTCGCGGATTCACTGGCAGCCTTTGACGAAGCAGGCAGTGGCCGGGCCCTGAAGGTGGCGATTCACAATGTCTGAAGTCCTGCTCGGCATCGATGCCGGTACCAGCGCCATCAAGGTCTGCGCCTTCGACCCGATGGGCAAGCTGCTGGCCAAGGCCCAGCGTTCGGTGCCCGTCATCACGCCCTGTCCGCTGTGGGTCGAGGTCGACCTGGAGCGCTACTGGGAACTCATCGCCGAAGCCATTCATGAAGTCACCGCCCGGGTCGGTCCGGTCTCGGGCATCGGTCTGTCCACCACCTGCCCCACGACCATCGTGCTGGACGCCGACCACAAGCCCCTGCGGCCCGGCATCGTCTACCTTGACGGGCGAGCGGATGAACTGGTGCACGAAATCACCGGCACAGACGCGACCGCCTACCAGCGCCATACCGGCAACCGGGCCAGTCCGTCGACCTGCTGGGCCGCCAATCTGCTGTGGCTGCAGCGCCATGAGCCCCAGGTGTGGGCCAAGGTTCACCGGGTGTGCATGCTCAACAGCTTCCTCGCACTGCGCCTCACCGGTACCCTGGGCCTTGAGCCTACCCAGGCGTCCTACTCGGGCCTGATGGACGTCCGCGCTTCGCAAGCGTGCTGGTCGGACGAATTGCTGCGTCTCTGGTGCGTGAGTCCGGAGCTGCTGCCGGCGCTTTGTTCGGGCGCCGACCTGCTGGGACGGGTGACCACCGAAGCCGCGGCCTTGACCGGCTTGCCTGTTGGCACACCATTGGCGCTGGGTGTCGCGGACACCGTGGCCGCCGCTTTTGCCATCGGTCTGCGCGATTGCGGTGACGCCTTCGAGTCGGTCGGCACGTCGGGCGTGATCACCTTTTGCCTGGACCGCCCGGACTTCAATTCATGCTTCCTCAACCGCCACCACATCCTGCCCGGTCGCTGGCTCGCCCATGGCGCCATGTCAACCCTGGGTGGGTCCTTTGGCTGGCTGCAAAGCAAGGTCTGGCCGGAGGTGCATTCACTGGCCGAACTGGAACGCATGGCACAGGAATCGGTGCCGGGCGCCAATGGGCTGATCTTCCTGCCTTACCTGGCAGGCGAGCGCAGCCCCATCTGGGACGCGGAGGCCAGTGCCGCCTGGATTGGATTGCGTCTGGGGCACACGCGGGCCGACATGGTGCGCGCGGTTTTCGAAGGCGCGGCATTCGGTTTGCGGCAGATACTGCAGCACGCAGAAGACCAATGGAACTGGCGCCCGCGAAAACTGGTGGGCGTCGGCGGTGGCGCCCGCAGCCGCTTCTGGGCACAGATCAAGGCCGATGTACTCCAGCTGGAATACGGCATGGCCGAGTTCACCGATGCGAGTGCCCTGGGCGCAGCCCTGCTGGGCGGCGTGGCGTCGCAACGCTACCGGGGCCTGGAGGACTCGTCACTGCCGATCATTCATTCGGCCGACCAGTACATCAAACCCGGTCCGCAGGATCGCTGCGATGTCTATAACCGCCGGTTTTCGGTCTTCGCCGAGCTCTACCCCGCGCTGGCCCGATCAATGCATGCACTCGCCGAGCAGACACCAGCCGACCAGGACGTGGTGCGCCATCGGGCAAGGGCCTGACGAGCGCACGCCAATCGCCTGTGTCTCCCTGTCTCCCGCCTTTGGGTGGCTGCGAGCTGCCACAGCTGCCGCGGCGCCATGCGCGCTGCTATGCTCTCATTCAACCTCCCTCGAGGATCGCGAATTGCCGGAACACGCGCACCTGGCCCTATTTCTGCACCGACCGCATGCACCAAGCCCATGACTGAAGACGCCGATGATCTGCTGGTCCGAATTATCGAGATCGCCGTGCGGACGCGGGCTGACAGCAACGGCCGCATCCGTCTTCCGACCGAGCGCGAGCTTTCCGAATTGCTGCAGGTGCAACGCCCTACGGTGCGGGAGCGCCTGACGATTCTTGAAACACTGGGTTTCGTGCAGCGTCGCCAGGGCAGCGGCACCTATCTCACGCTGCCAAATTCGCAATTCCTGCAGTTCTATTTTGAAGTCGGCCTGAAGCTGGGCTTCGTTTCAATCGACCAGATGCAAAAGGCCATGGAGATGATCGGCCTGGAAATGGTCGGGAGCGCCGCCATCCACGCCAGCAGCGCAGATATCGATCTGCTGGAGCAGGCGGTCCAACAGTTGGCCGCGACCACCAGCGTCAATGAATTTGTCGATGGCCAATTCGAGTTTCACGCCGGACTGGCACGTGCCTGCCACAATCCCGTCATCAGCCTGCTGATCGATGGACTGGCGCGGGTGATTCGGGCGGTGCTATTGAGCCGTGTACGGGTGCTCTCGATGGTGCGGGGCGCCTTTGACCGCAATGTGGATGCTTACTCGTCGGTGGTGCAGTCATTGCGTGACCGGGAGCCCGAAATGGCGCGCATTGCGCTTCAGGAGTGCTATGCGCTGTGGCGGCGCGAAGCTTCAAAGATATCGATGCTGGACCTGACCGAGTGAGCCGCGGCGGGGCCACTCACCCACGAGTTTGCGCGCCAGCCAAACACCTCAAGTCGCCTTCGCGGCCACCTGCAGGCGCTGGTACTTTTGCCAGAGCGTTTCCTGGCTTTCCTTGTACTGCGGATTGATCGGGATGCAGGCCACGGGACAGACCTGCACGCACTGCGGCTCGTCAAAATGACCCACGCATTCCGTGCATTTGTGGGGGTCAATCTCATAGATTTCCTTGCCCAGGTAAATCGCCTGGTTGGGGCACTCGGGCTCGCACACGTCGCAGTTGATGCACTCGTCAGTAATCATCAAGGCCATGTTCAGCCTCCTTTCGATGCGGCCGCATGGGCAGCGCCCAGGGCCGCAGCCACCGCCGGACTCACCATCTGGCGGACATCACCACCCAGCTTGCTGATCTCGCGCACCAGCGTGCTGCTGATGCATTGCAGCGCCGCCTCGGGCAGCAAAAAGACGGTCTCCACCTGCGGCTGGAGCTTGCGGTTCATGGCGGCCATTTGCGCTTCGTAATCAAAATCCGTCACGTTGCGAACCCCGCGCACCACGGCGCTGGCGCCATGTTCGGCGCAAAAATCCATGATCAGCCCGTCAAAGGGCAGCACCTTCACGCCGACGATGTCGCGGGTGGCCACCTGCACCTGCTCCACGCGGTCCTGCAGCGAGAACAGGGTTTTCTTGTGGTGGGCCGCCGCGACCGCAATGATGAGCCGGTCAAACAGCTTGCCGGCACGGCGCACCACGTCATCATGGCCGAGCGTGAAAGGGTCGAACGTGCCGGAATAAACGGCAATGCGTGGCGTTGGCGGGGGGGTGGCAGGCATGGGGGAATTATGCCCCGCCAGTCTCTGGCGCGCGTAACCCCGCGCCCAAAAGGGCCGCAGCCGCCCTGCCCCGGCGGCTGGCCGGCGCCTCAACTGTCGATGCGCGCCAGCAAATGGAAATGCACCGCACCCGCCTTGCCGCTGCGGTGCACCCGCAGGCCCAGCGGCTGCAGTTCCTCGTCGGGCCAGGACCTGGGCGCCTCCAGGTAGATGAGGCCGGTAGGTCCCACCACCTGCACAGCGGCTTTCAGCGCAGGCTCAAACAGCTCGGAGTCAAACGGCGGGTCCAGCAGCACCAGCTGCATGCTGGCCGCGGGCAGCCGCCGCAGCAGGCCCACGCCGTCGCCGCGCTCGACTCTGACCATGCCGGCCTGCAATTGCGTTTGCAGGGCCTTGAGCCGCAGCACCAGCCCGGGGTCCTGCTCGCACAGCAGCACCTCGGTCGCGCCCCGCGAGGCCGCTTCAAATCCCAGTGCGCCGGTGCCGGCAAACACATCGACGCAGCGCCAGCCGGTCAGGTCCTGGCCCAGCCAGTTGAACAGGGTTTCACGCACGCGATCGGGGGTGGGACGCAGGCCGGGCTTGTCGGGCACCGGAAGTCTGGTGCGTTTGTACTGCCCGCCAATGATGCGAATTTCGCCCGGGGGCTTGGCCTTGCGCGCCACCACCTTGCCCGACCTGGCAGGCTTTTTTTCCGCTTTCCTGTCTGCTTTCTTTTCAGTGGCCAGTACGGTGTATTTCATGGCGCGGCTCCCAGAATCACGGTAATCATCTTGTCGGGTTGTAATTTGCGGGCAAAAGCCGCCTTGATGTCGGCCACCGTCACCTTGTCGACCTGCTGCGTCCAGGTATCCAGGTAGTCGAGCGGCAAGTTGTTCCAGGCGATTCCGGCAATGCTGTCCAGCAGCTTGCGGTTGCTGTCGATGCCCAGCGCAAAACCACCAATCAGATTATCCTTGGCCGCCTTGAGTTCAGCCTCGGTGGGCCCCTTGCCCACAAAGTCGGCCACCACCTGGCGCACGATCTGCACAGCCTGCGCGGCCTGATCGGGCCGGGTTTGCAGGCCCACGGTGAAACTGCCGGCATGCAGGCCGGGCGAGAAGTAGCTGGACACGCCGTAGGTCAGGCCGCGCTTTTCCCGCACCTCGCTGGACAGGCGCGACACGAAGCCGCCACCGCCCAGAATGTAGTTGCCCACGGTCAGTGCGAAATAGTCCGGGTCGGCCCGCTTGAAGCCGGGCTGGCCGATCAGCACATGGGCCTGCGCCGAATCGAAGGGAATGCGCTTTTCCTGCGCCTCGGCCAGCGGCGCCACTTCGGGCACAGCCGGAGCCGGCGCCACGCCGGTGCAGGGCACTTGCGGCAGGCGCGCGAGCAGCCGCACGGCGATGGCATCCGCCTGCGCGCGCGTGACGGCGCCCACCATGCTGATGCGCGCGCGGCAAGCCACCACACCGGCCGCATGGACCGCCCGCATGTCAGCCACGCTGATGCGGGCCAGGCTGGCCTCCGTCACCTGGTAGCCATAGGGGTGGCTGCCATACACCGCCTGGGCATAGGCGCGGCCAATCACGCTGGCGGGGCGGGTGTAGGACTCCTTGAGCCCGGCCTGCATGCGCTGGCGCTCGCGCTGCCAGATCGCCTCGGGGAAAGACGGCTCGGCAATTTGGCGCGCCGCCAGCGCCACGGCCTTGTCCAGCAGCCCGGGCTCGGTCAGCGAGCGCAGTGAAAATCCCATGCGGTCAGAACTGGCGCCGGCGCTGAATTGCGCGCCCAGATCAGCCCAGGCTTCGCTCAGCGCGTTTTCGTCCATCGCCGGTTCGCCACTCTTTCCGCGCACACCCTTGTCCAGCATGCCCGCCGTCACGCCCGCCAGCCCGGCCCTGTCGGGCGGGTCGCGCCGGCTGCCGGCGTCGAAATCAATCCTTACATCGACCATCGCAATCGCCGGGCTTTCCACCAGGTAGACCCTGGCACCGCCGGGCTGGGTCCAGTGCTGGACGGGAATGGCGGCCAGCGCGCCGGACTGAACGCAAAGCGCCAGCAAACCTGCCGCCCCCGATAAAAGAATGCGGGGGGCCCTGTTTTTGGTGGCATTTTTTGGGGAGGCAATGATCATGGCAACAATCGTATTTTTCGGTTCGCGGCCAGACTCAATGCCGGGTGCCAGCGGCAGCGGCAGCGGCAGCGGCGGCCGGGCCGCGCGGCTGGCGGCGCCGGGAGTTCGGGTCCACGGGCTGCGGCAGCAGGACGGCGCTGGTCAGTTGCTCGTCGCCGAAATATCTGGCGGCCACCGCCTGCACTTCGCTGCTGCTGACGGTACGCAGCCTGGCGATCAGGCGCGTGGCGGCATCCAGCGGAAAGCCCTGTATCCAGTTGGAGCCAAGCTCGCGCGCCTGGCTGAACACCGAGTCGAGCTTGTAGGTTTCGCTGGCAACCCACTGGGTCTTGACGCGCTGCAGTTCGGCCTCGCTGACACCGTTGCGCGCAATGAGGGCCACCTGCTGACGCAGCGCATCCGCCACCTGCGCGGTGGTTTTGCCTTCTGCAGGGACGCCATCGAGGGTGAACAACTGAGGCCCGCGGCCCATCAGGCCATTGGACGCGCCCGCGCTGTCGGCCACGCGCCCCTCGCCCTGCACCAGAGCCCGATCCAGCCGCGCACCGCTGTAGCCGTCCAGTACCGCCGCCAGCACTGTCAGGGCCAGGGCCTCCCGGCCGCCGGTGGCCGCAGGTGGGGACGCCGGTGCAGGCAAGGCGGCGCCAGCCGGGTCGGCCAGATCCGCCGCCTCGAGCTTGGGCACCTTGAAGGCCAGATTGACATAGGCCTGGCTCGCGGGGGCCTTGAAGTCCAGGTGCCGCAGGCCGGCCTGCTCGGGCTCGCTGCGCGGTTTGCGCACGGGCACCGGGCGGGCCGGAATGCTGCCGTAGTATTTTTCAGCCAGCCGGCGGACCTGGGCCACCTCCACATCACCGGCCACCACGACGGCTGCATTGGCCGGCACATACCAGCGCCGGTAAAAATCACGCACATCGGCCGGGGTCATGGCGTCCAGGTCGCTCATCCACCCCACGATGGGGCGGCGGTAGGGCGACGCCGTGAAGGTGACGGCCGTCGCCTGCTCAAACAGCATGGCGCGCGGCGACTCCTCGGTGCGCAGGCGGCGCTCTTCCTTGATCACCTCGATCTCGCGCGTGAACTCCTCGTCCGGCCACTGGTTGCTGGCAAAACGGTCGGCTTCCAGCCGCATCACATCTTCCAGCTTTTCCGCGGGAATCTGCTGGTGGTAGCCGGTGCCGTCGCGGCTGGTGAACGCATTGTCACGCCCACCCAGTGCCGCCACCCGCCTGGAGAATTCGCCGGGTTTCACCGTGGGCGTGCCCTTGAACATCATGTGCTCCACCGCATGGGCAACGCCCGAGGTGCCATCCACTTCGTCCATGGAGCCCACGCGCACCCAGAGCATGTGCGCAACGGTAGGCGCGCGGTGGTCCGGCTTGACAATGACCGTCAGGCCATTGGCCAGCGTGAACTGCTCCACCGACGCAGGAGTTTGCATCTGCGCAGGGGCTGCCGTGCTGGCGCAAGCCGCCAGTGCAACGGGCAGGAAAGACGCGGAAATCAGGGAAACAATGCGCTGGGGGAGGGATACTGAAAGATACAAAAGGGCTTGCCCGGGGTGTTTCATAGAATGGTGCGACTCACAAGCATACCCAATGTTCAGTTTTTTCAAGAAAAAATCCCCTCCCCCAAGCCCTGCGCCCACTCCGGCGGCCCCCCATGCGGCTACTCCCGCGGTTACCCCTGCGCCGGCGCCCTCCCCGTCTGCTGGCGCCCCCACAGCGGCCGACCGCCCCGCCAGCACCGGTGGCGGGCTGATTGGCACGGCGCTGGTCACACCGATCGCGATTCCGGAAATCGGCGCCGTCGCCCCCGAACGCGAACGCTGGCTTGCCAAGCTGCAGGCCGGCCTGCGCAAAACCGGCTCCAGCATTTCCACCGTTTTTACCGGCAGCCGCATTGACGACGAACTCTACGAGGACCTTGAAACCGCCCTGCTGATGGCCGATACCGGCGTCAAAGCCACGGAATACCTGCTCGCCGAAGTCAAACGCCGGGTCAAGGATGGCGGCATGACACACCCTGTCGCTGTCAAGAATGCGTTGGTCGACGCGCTGGCGCAACTGCTCAGGCCGCTGGAACAAGCCCTGGTGATCGGGAAATACCAGCCCACCGTGATCATGGTCACGGGCGTCAATGGCGCAGGCAAAACCACCTCGATCGGCAAGCTCACCCGTCACCTGGCCGCTGAAGGCGCCTCGGTGCTGCTGGCGGCGGCCGACACCTTTCGTGCCGCCGCGCGCGAGCAGCTCAGCATCTGGGCCGACCGCAACACCGTGGAGATCATCAGCCAGGCGGGCGGCGACCCGGCGGCGGTGAGCTTTGACGCCGTGACGGCCGGCAAGGCACGCGGCAAGGATGTGGTGCTGGTCGATACGGCGGGCCGCCTGCCGACACAGCTGCACCTGATGGAAGAGCTGCGCAAGATCAAGCGCGTGGTGCAAAAAGCTGACGCCACCGCGCCGCATGAAGTGCTGCTGGTGATCGACGGCAACACGGGCCAGAACGCCTTGAGCCAGGTCAAGGCCTTTGACGAAGCACTGCAACTCACCGGCCTGATCGTGACCAAGCTCGACGGCACGGCCAAGGGCGGCGTGCTGGCCGCCATTGCGCTATGGGCCCGGGAGCGCCAGGGGGCCCACCCCGACCTGCGCCCGGTGCCGGTTTACTTTATTGGCGTGGGCGAAAAACTGGAAGACCTGGAAACCTTCAGCGCAAGGGAGTTCGCGCAGGCGCTGCTGAGCTGACACGTTGATCGGCGGCGCGGTCCAAGGGATGGTTCAAGTGATGGTCGAAGCGATCAGACAGCGGCGCAAACGCCGTGACATCCAGCTCATTGACAGATGCCCGGTTGGCGCCCAAAGTTCAGGCGCATCGCAGAAGACGCATGATGAAAGATGCAGGACAGAACACCCCTGACAGGACACTCCCGGATTCGCCCTGACAACCGCCATGACGCGCATTCAATCGCCAGCCTGGCCTGACTTCCTGCACCCTGGCGTCGCCATGGGCTCCGGCACCGGATGCCTCAGACAGTCCGGCCCGATGAACGTCGCACCAGTCACGTCCCCGCACATCGACGCGTACTCCCGCTTGCCCTTCTTCTTCGGCGCACGCTGGTTCAGCAGTGCGTGATCGGGTCTTGAATCCAGCCCACGCCCCTTGGCGTGACCCGCCTCATCAAGCCCGAATCACCTCTGGAGATACCCATGGACTTTTCCCTCAACGACGAACAGAAGATGATGGTCGACACCGTGCGTCGATTCATCGCCGAAGAACTCAAGCCGCTCGAAGACGAAATTGAAAACAGCGGCCTCCTGGACAAGACCCGGGCCCGGGCCATCCACGAGAAATCGAAGGCACTCGGCCTCTACGCGATGAACATGCCAGCCGGGCTGGGCGGCGGCGGCCTGTCCAACCTGGACCGCATCCTGTGCGAGGAGCAGTTCGGTCACACCACCGACATCCTGATTCGCCGCGCCTTTGGCAATGTCTATGAGCCGCTGCTGCATTGCCGGGGCGCGCAAATCGAGCGCTGGCTGAAGCCCACCATCGCAGGTCAGCGCACCTGTTCCATCGCCATCACCGAATCGGGCGCCGGCTCCGACGCGGCCGGCATCAAGATGCACGCCAGAAAGACCCAAACTAACGGGAAAGACGGCTGGGTGCTCAATGGCAGCAAACACTTCATCAGCGACGGCGAGTGGAGCGACTTCTTCCTGGTCTCGGCCAAAACAGGCGAGAAGGAAATCTCGATGTTCATGGTCGACAAGGGCCTCCCCGGCTTCACCGTGGGCAAGGACCAGAAAATGATGGGCCTGCGCGGCACGCCCCATCTGGAACTGTTTTTTGACAACGTGCCGCTGGAGGCCGTGGCGCTGCTCGGCGAGGAAGGCCAGGGCTTCAAGCTGGCCATGGGCGCGCTCAATGTGGTGCGCCTGGCCCAGGTCGGCGCGCGTGCCGTCGGCAAGGCCAGCCATGTCTGCGAGCTGATGGTCGACTACGCCAACGAGCGCAAGCAGTTTGGGCAAAAAATCGGCGACTTCCAGATGGTCCAGCAGATGCTGGCCGACAGCGTGATCGAGATCAATGCCGCGCGCTGGATGGTGTACCACGCCGCCTGGATGCTGGACCAGGGCCTTGATGCCCGCGAGCAGATCGCCATGGTCAAGGTGCATGCCGCCGAAACCCTGGGCCGCGTGGTCGACCGCGCGGTGCAGGTCTTTGGCGGCATGGGGTTTTGCAAGGAGTTGCCCCTGGAGCGCTACTACCGCGATGCCCGTATTTACCGCATCTTCGACGGCACCAGTGAAATCCACCGCACCGTGATTGCCAAAAGCGTGATGAAAAAAGGGGCGGCGCTGTTTGATGTGAACCGCTGATCGCGATGGCCGACAGTTGACTGTTGATTTCTCGCAGCGGCGCGGGCCACTGAGCGAAGACGCCAGGGCGACAGCATGCGTCGGCGACAAGGGAAACACCGCTTGCTCTAACCAGCGGACGTATTAAAGTGAAGGCTCAACCGCCAACGGAGATGCCCCATGACCACGGCCAGCAAGACCGCGGCAGACCTTCACACCGAGACCCGCAAAGTCGACTCGTTGCTCGCCCACTATGGCAAGAGCCACGAGAATCCGCGCAACGAGGTGATCCACTTCATTGCCATTCCCTTGATCATGCTGAGCCTCGTCGGCATGCTGTTTGCCTTGCATCCTTACGTGGCTTATGCCTTCATTGCAGCAAGCATGGTGTATTACGCGCGGCTGTCGGGGGTGTTTCTCCTCGTCATGGCGCTCTGGTCGCTGGCAACCCTTGCGCTGGTGTTGGCCATGGGGCCGCAGGTGTTGCGGATTTCCATCGCCATCTTTGTAGGGGCTTGGGTTCTGCAATTCATCGGCCATAAAATAGAAGGGAAAAAACCTTCGTTTTTCGAGGATATTCAATATCTGTGGGTGGGCCCGCTGTTTGTGCTGAGCAAGCTGTTTGGCAAGCTGGGCATACGCTGGTGAGTCGGCGTGGGCCAATATTTCAGCCTGCAGCGCCGTACCCTTCCGCGCTACGCGCATGACTTGAAAACGGCCGCTTCGCCTTCACCTCTTGCCTTCTGTCTGCGGGTTTAAAGGATTTCGTGTGCCCACTCTTGTCAGCCAAATTTTGCGTTTTTTCCTGAAACTGGCCCTGGGCCTGTTTGCAGCCATCTTTGCGATCAGCCTGTTGCTGGCCGCCTTGATCGTGGTGGCGCTGAGCCTGCTCAAATCACTGGTCACGGGTCGCAAGCCCGCGCCCGCCGTGGTGTTTGGCCGGTTTCAGCGGTTTTCTCCGCAGGGCATGTGGCCCGGCGGCGCTGCCCGCGGCGAAGGCGCTGCGAGGCCCGCAGGCGACGTGGTGGACGTCGAGGTGCGCGAAGTTCGCGGTGACAACCGCCTGCCCTGAGCGCGGCACCGGGCGCTTTTCTTGAAGCGCCCTCGCTGCCCATTTCCCATTTCCCACTTCCCACTTTTCGCTCGCCACGAGCCATCCCCCGCGCCCTGCTCATCGGGGCGTTTTCAACCCATCACCGGGCAAGGGTTGTGCATTCCTGTCCCATGGCGAGCAGCCTCTGACAGCCGGTTGTCAGACCCTCACCATCGCATCAAGCCTTTCCGGTCCATCCAGGTCCAGTTTTTGGCTTTTAAACGGCGAACTGGCCATATCCGACGGCCGTCCGGCAGAATTTTCCCGATTCCATAAAATTTCGTATACGATATAATTAATCCATTGCAAAACTAATTGCCACCATGCTCCCCTGGTTCACCGAATCTTCTGCCGACCGCTTCAATGACGTCCGCGACACCTCGCTGGCCAAGCTGGTACGCGACGACATGCTGGCGCTGATCCTCAAAGGCGTGCTGGCGCCGGGCCAGCGCATCAATGAACCCGATGTGGCCAGCCGGCTGCAGGTGTCGCGGGTGCCAGTGCGCGAGGCCTTGCGCGAACTCGAAAGCTCCGGGCTTGTCGTGTCGCGCAAACACTCGGGCGTCTTTGTTCGCCAGCTCGATGCGGCTGAAATTCGTGACCTGTACCAGATGCGCGGACTGCTGGATGGCTTTGCCGGGCGCTGCGCCGCCGGCCTGTCCAGCGAAAAACGCGAAGCCCTGCTGGCGCTGCTGACGGCTTCGGTCGACGCCATGCGGGAAGCCGCCGGGCAGCATGACGTGCAGCGCTACTACGCCGAAAACCTGCGTTTTCACTGGGCCATTGTGGAAGCTGCCGGCAACCGGCAGTTGTCCGAGACCTACCGGGGCATCGTGCAGAAGCTGCATCTGTCGCGTCTGAAAAATCTGTCGCAAAACGTGGGCGTGCAGGCCTCGATTGCCGAACACGTCGAGATCGTGCAGGCCCTGCGCGATGCCGATGCAGCGCGCTGCGAAGCCTTGATGGCGCGCCATGTGAGCGATGCCTACATACGCCTGGCGGACTCGGAGCGGCCCCCGAGTCAATAACCGAAAGACTGAACACGAATGGCTGGACAACCCGAATAACCAGATTACGCCCGAACGCAAGCAGCCCCAAGACTGGTCCAAACCAGCAGCGGCACCCCTTGATTTTTAATTGCCATCCGGAGACAAACCCATGAAACGACGCACCCTGCTGCAGGCAGCCCCCGCCCTGATTTACGCCCCCGGCCTGGCCTTCGCCCAGGCGGCCTACCCGGCCAAACCCATCCGCTACATCGTGCCGGTTGCCGCCGGCGGTGGCAGCGACATGGTGGGCCGCACCGTGACCGAACGCTGGGGCATCCAGCTCAAGCAGAGCTTCATCGTGGACAACCAGGGCGGCGGCGGCGGCGTGATCGCAGCCCAGGCCACGGCCCGGGCGGCGCCCGATGGCTACACGCTGATGCAGGGTTATGTGGCAACGCATGGCACCAGCCCCGCGACGCGCAGGCTGCCCTATGACGCAGTGAAGGATTTCACGGCCATTGGCATGATTGGCGCCACGCCCAATGTGCTGGTTGTGAATGCCGCCCTGCCCGTCACCACGGTCAAGGAATTCATCGAGTACGTGCGCAAAAACCCTGGCAAGGTGAGCTACGGTTCGGCCGGCCAGGGCTCCCTCACACACCTGACCATGGAGCTGTTCAAGCAGCAGATCAACTCTTTCATGGTGCACATTCCCTACCGCGGCGTGGCGCCGGCTTTCACTGATCTGATCGGCGGGCAGACGCAGGCCATGTTCCCCGGGCTGGCGGCTGCAGTTCCGCATATCCGCTCCGGCCGGGTACGCCCGCTCGCGGTGACCGGCCTGACGCGGCACCCGCAATTCAAGGACTTGCCGACACTCGATGAGTCAGGCTTCAAGGGCTTTGATGCGCAGCAGTGGTACGGCGTGGTTGGCCCGGCCGGCATGCCTGCACCCATCGTGAAGCAGCTCAATGAATCGCTGGCCACCGTGCTCAAGGCGCCTGACCTGCGCGAGAAGCTGGCCGTCGAGGCGATCGAACCCATGGTGATGTCGCCCGAGCAGTTTGCCGCTTTTATCAAAGCCGACATCACGCGCTGGACCAGGCTGGCCAAAGACCGCAAGATCGAACTGGACAGCTGATCCAGCCCGATGTCCATCCCAATGCTGCCTGCCGCTGAGCGCATCTCCGTATATCCCGGTACATCCCAATACATAGAAGCCCTATCAACCACATAAGCCACATAGGCGCAGGCGGCTGTCAAGGCTATTGATTCAGCAGCAGATTGCCACCTCCCATCACCCCCGTTTTTTTTGGAAAATCCCTATGGCCCGCAATACCCAGGTCGCCGCCGACCACAACGCTCCTCCCATCACCCAGATCCTGGCCCAGTTCGTTGCCACCCATCCGTCACGCGGATGGAGCGATGCGGTCGACCATGAGGCGCACCGCACCTTCATGAACTGGCTGGGCTGCGCCGTGGGTGCCGCCCACCACGAAGCCGCCGACGCGGCCCTGGCCGCCGTGAAGCTGCTGCAACCCGCCGCACAGGCCAGCGTGCTGGGCCGGACTGAAAAGGTCGACATGGGCAGCGCCGCGCTGCTCAACGGCATCACCTCGCACACCTTTGATTTTGACGACACCCACCTCAAAACCATCATCCACCCCGCGGGCCCGGTGGCCTCTGCCGTGCTGGCGCTGGCCGAGCACACGGGCAGCTCGGGCCGCGAGGTCATCGATGCGCTGGTGCTGGGCATAGACGTCTCCTGCCGCGTTGGCAATGCCATGTACCCCGAGCATTACGACCGCGGCTGGCACATCACTGGCTCCACCGGCACGCTGGGCGCTGCGGCGGCCTGCGCGCGCCTGCTCAAGCTGGATGTACAGAAGACCGCGATGGCGCTGGGCATTGCGGCCTCGCAGCCCGTCGGCATGCGCGAACAGTTTGGCACCATGACCAAGCCCTTTCACCCCGGTGGTGCCGCACGTGCCGGCCTGATGTCTGCCTTGCTGGCCAGCCAGGGCTTCACCGCCAGCCCCAGGGCCCTTGAGGCGCCGCGCGGCATGATGCAGACCGTCTCGACCAAGAACGACTGGAACGAGATCACCCATGAACTGGGCCAGCGTTTCGAGATTTCGTTCAACAGCTACAAGCCCTTTGCCTGCGGCATCGTGATCCACCCCAGCATTGATGCCTGCGCCCAATTGCGCGGACAAGGTGTTACCGCCGAACAGATCGAGCGCATCGAGCTCAAGGTGCACTCGCTGGTGCTGGAGCTGACCGGCAAGAAGGAACCCGCCGACGGCCTGCAGGCCAAGTTCAGCGTCTACCACGGCTGCGCCGCCGGGCTCACCTTTGGCCGCGCAGCTGAAGACGAGTTCTCCGACGCGATCGTCAACCGCGACGACATGGTGGCGCTGCGCCGCAAGGTGATTGCGACGATCGACGACTCCATTGACGAGGCCAGCGCCGACGTGACGGCCGTGCTCAAGGATGGCCGCCGCGTGCACGTGTTTGTCGAGCACGCGATTGGCTCGCTGCAAAACCCGATGTCGGATGCCCAGCTGGAAGCGAAATTCCAGGACCTGTCTGACCCGATCCTGGGCGCGGGCCGGACCAGCGAACTGATCAACGCCTGCTGGGCCTTGGGCGCTCAGGCCAGCGTAGCCGCCGTCGTCGCGCTTGCCACACCGGAAAGCCGATGAAAACACTGGCACATGTCCGGCCCAGAATCGCCATCGTCGGCGATGCTGAGCAGGCCCTGCGCCGGCTGGGCGACTGGCGCCGCATTGATGCGCATGCCGATGTGACCGTTCACCCTCTGCCCCTGCACGGCAAGTCACTGGTGAATGCGTTGAAAAACGCCCATGTCGTGGTGCTGGTGCGCGATCGCACGCCCTTTGACGCCGCGCTGCTGGCCGCGCTGCCCAAGTTGCGCTACCTGGTGTTTACCGGTACGCGCAACGCCACCCTGGACCTGGCCGCGCTGGCGGAGCGCGACATTCCGGTCAGCCACACCGAATGGGGCCCGTCCAAGGAGAGCACCTGCGAGATCACCTGGTCGCTGATCCTGGCCGCCACGCGCCAGCTGGAGCAGCAGACGGCCCTGCTGCGCCGCGGCCAATGGCGCGCGGACAAGCCCGAGCCCCTGGCGGGCGTGCTGCATGGCCAGACGCTGGGCCTGATCGGTCTGGGCGAAATCGGCGGGCGCGTGGCCAAGGTCGGCCAGGCGCTGGGCATGAAGGTCATCACCTGGAGCCCGCGCATGACGCCCGAGCGCGCCGCGCAGCATGGCGCCACCGCGGTCTCGCTGGAAGAACTGCTGGGCAGCGCCAGGGTCGTCAGCCTGCACCTCGTAGCGACGCCGGCCACGCACCACCTGCTCAATGCGCAGCGGCTGAAACTGATGCAGCCGGGCAGCCTGCTCGTCAACACCTCGCGCGCCGCACTGGTGGATGGCGCGGCGCTGGTCCAGGCGCTGGAACAGGGCCGGCCCGGCTTTGCCGCGCTGGACGTGTTTGACGTGGAACCGCTGCCGATGGACGACCCGCTGCGCCAGCTGCCCAATGTGCTGCTCACGCCCCATCTGGGTTTTGTCACCGAGCCGGTGTACCAGCGATTTGCAGCCGGGGTCACGGAATGCCTGGAGGCCTGGCTGAACCGCCAGCCGCTGATTCGCGTGGTGCCGGCCAGCGCCTGAATCAACGCCCAACACCCGTAACACGCCACCCCGTTGCCCCGGCGACCTGGCCCTTGCGCGGGGCTGGCGCATCGGCCGCCGTCAAAACACCAGCGCATCAAGCGGTCGACCCTCCCGGGAGCCCGATCTGGCAACGCATCAAAACGCCCGGCTTCATCGCCAAAGTTTGCCGAGACCTATCCAGGCTTTATAAGATCTATAATTAATACATCTTTTAAACCGATCTTTCTTTTCCGCTTCTTTTTCTCTTGTTTTTCTCTTCTTTTCAGCCCTTTCTCTTTTCAGTGTTGCAGCCATGACCTCACCTGATTTTTGCAGCGACGAAGAAGTCGCCACCCTGGTGCATTCGTTTTACGACAAGGTACGGGCCGATCCCGTGCTGGGGCCGATCTTCAACCACCATATCCACGACTGGGACCGTCATCTGGCCAGACTGGTTGATTTCTGGTCATCGATTTTGCGCGGCACCGGCCGCTTTACCGGCGCGCCCATGCCCAGGCACATTGCGTTGCCGGGACTCAGTGCCGAGCTGTTTCAGCGCTGGCTCGCGCTGTTTCACGACACCACGTCGGCACAGCCCAACCAGGCCATGGGCGAACGTGCCGACGCCATGGCCCGGCGCATTGCGCAAAGCCTCTGGTATGGCTACCAGATGAGCCATCAGCCTGACACCCTGCCGCAGGAGCTGGCCCATGGCTGAACTCCTTCACATCGAAGAACCCGCGCGCCCCGTTGCGCGCCCCATCCCGCCCCCCGCTGCGCCGCCGCCTGAGTGGAAAGCCTTTCTGGAGCTGGGCTTCCGGCCGCTGTACCTGGCAGGTTGCCTGTGGGCGGCGGTATCGGTGGCATTGTGGGTGTATGCGCCGCAATTAATCAGCGGCACGCTGGGCGGCGTGCTGTGGCATGCCCACGAAATGCTGTGGGGCTTTGTCGCAACCATTGCGGTGGGCTTTCTGCTCACGGCCGGCCATAACTGGACGGGCATCAATCCGCTCAAAGGCCGGCCGTTGGCTGCGTTATGCGTGCTGTGGCTGCTGGCGCGGGCAGGTTTTCTGCTGGGCAGCCCGGCACGCGGCGTGGCATGGTTTTGGCTCGCACTGGTCTGTGAACTGGCGTTTTATGCCTGGGCCGCGCTGGCCATGGCCCGCGCTGTCTACCCGGCACGCAGCCGCCGCAACTATGGCATGCCGGTTGCCCTGCTCGGGCTGGGGGTGACCGACGGGCTTTACCTTCTGGCCGCACGGGGTGGCGACTATGCACTGGTCATGCCGCGCTTTAACGCGGGCCTGCTCTGCATGGCCGTGATCGCCCTGCTGGTGGCCCGGCGCGTGATCCCGTTTTTTGCCATGCGCGCCATTCCCGGCCTTGCCCTGCCCATGCACACCCGAAGCGGCCAGCTGCAACTGGGCGCTGGCGTACTGGCCATCGGCTTGATCCTGCTGGGCCTGCCGCTGGCAACAGCCGCTGCGTTAACGGTCACGGGTCTCATCGGGCTGCTGCAACTGCTGGCCTGGAAGCCCTGGGCCGTACGCCACCAGCCCCTGTTGTGGATTTTGTATGTTGGCTATGCGGCCATCGGTGTGGGGCTTCTGGTCGCGGCGGCGCACACCATGGGGTGGATTGCACGCGGCGCCTGGCCCGCGCATGTCATGGGCATGGCCGGGTTTTCGGTGCTGATCATCGGCATGGTCACGCGCACCGCGCTTGGCCACCTGGGCCGGCCGCTGCAAACCGATCGCAATATGCTGGCCAGTTATGCCCTGGTCATGGCGGCTGCGGTGTTGCGGCTGGTGGCCCTGCTGCCCGCAGCACCTGTGACCCAGGTGCTGCATGCCGCGGCCCTGGCCTGGATCGCGGGCTTCGGGCTGTATCTGTGGCGCTTTTTCCCGATGATGATCCGGCCGTGCAGACCCCCCTCGCCGTCCGCCATTGCAGTGCGCCCGCCTGTCGCAAGACATTCCAGGTAAAGGTAAAGGCAAGCTCCCATGCGTTTGACCACCATGACCGATTACGCGGTGCGGCTGCTGATGTATGTGGCACAGCGCCCGGAGCGCCTGTGCACCATCGCCGAGATTGCGAAGGCCTACGACATCTCTGAAGCACACCTGATGAAGGTCACCCACCAACTGGGGCTGCAGGGCTGGATCGAAACCCAGCGCGGCAAGGGCGGTGGCATGCGGCTGGCACACGCGCCGCGCGACATCAACCTGGCGGCGGTGGTGCGCAGCATGGAGCCCGATTTTCACGTCGTCGAATGCTTTTCCACCGGCAACACCTGTGTACTGACGGGCAGCTGCCGGCTGACGGGCGTACTGGACGAAGCCCTGAACAGTTTTCTGGCGCACCTGCAGCGCTACACCCTCGCCGACATTTTGCCGACGGCCGGCGGCCCCGCCCCGCAGGCACGGCCCATCACCGTGCACCGCAAAGCGGTTACATGACGGCATGAGCCGCCCGGTTCTGCAGGGTTCTGCGGGACAGCGAGGGTGACAGGCCCACACCGTTTGCGGCCTGCAAGCGGGTAGGTATGGGAACGGCAAGCGGTGCGGGGCACCCCGGCGGCACTTGCATTCTGGCGTATTCGGTCCTATGGTGGCTGTCATGCTGCTTTTTAAGGGGCACCCTTCCGAAAAGAAAGGTCAGAAAAAACAATGACTACCCACACAACCCCGACAAACCCGCACCCCCTGAACACACGGAGGCCATGATGGACAGTGCGATTTTGAGCCTGCTGGGCGCTTTTCTGTTGTCCATCATTGGTTTGTTTGCCTTCATCTGGTCACTGCGCAAAGGCCTGCTGGTGGAAAACCCGGGTGCGGCTTCGGTGATTTTTGCGCGCGGCGAGATCGGCCGCATCGACGACCCCTCTCTTGACGACACCACCCAGGGCGCCATGCAGGCCGCCGCGCCGCCCGCGGCAGAACCGACGTCAGCCGACCAGGGCGAAGTCAGTGACCGCGTCGAGGCCGATCGATCGAGCGCGTTCCCGGTGTTCATGTTCATCGCGTTTGCCTGTCTGTGGCTGCTGGTGGGTTCGATCGCGGGATTGATCGCCTCCTACAAGCTGCATGAGCCCGACTGGCTGGTGCAGCAGGCCTGGCTGACCTTCGGGCGCATCCGCACGGTTCACCTCAACGCGGTGATCTATGGCTGGTCGTCCAATGCCGCGCTGGCGGTGATTCTGTGGCTGCTGCCACGCATGCTGCGCACGCGGCTGCATGGCGGCATCTGGGCCATGATGGGCGGCTCATTGATCAACACCGGCATCGCCGCAGGCATAGGCGCGATTGCGGTGGGCTGGTCCGACGGCATGGAGTTTCTTGAAATTCCGTGGCAGATCGACATCTTCATCTTCGTCGGCTTTGCGCTGGTGATCCTGCCCGCGCTTTATACGCTCGTCAACCGACGCATCGAGCATCTGTATGTGAGCGTCTGGTACTTCACGGCGGCCCTGCTGTGGATTGCCGTGCTGTTTGGCGTTGCCAACCTCCCCGGCGTGCACACCGGCGTGCAGCAGGCGACCACCAACTGGTGGTATGGCCACAACGCACTGGGCTTGTGGTTTACGCCGGTGGCGGTGGGGGCCATTTATTACTTCCTGCCCAAAATCATTGGCCGGCCCGTGGTCTCCTACAACCTCTCGCTGCTGGGCTTCTGGACGCTGGCATTCTTTTACGGACAAGTGGGCGGCCACCATCTGATCGGCGGGCCGGTACCGGGCTGGCTGACCACGCTGTCGATTGTGCAAAGCGTGATGATGATCATCCCGGTGCTGGCTTTCACCATCAACATGAAAGGCACGCTCAAGGGGCAGATGCACCTGGCGCGTTACTCGCCAACGCTGCGCTTCATGATGTTTGGCGGACTGATGTACCTGGCCTCTTCCGTGCAGGGCTCGTTCGAGGCGCTGCGCAGCATCAACGCGGTGACGCACTTCACCCACTTCACGGTGGCACACGCGCACCTGGGCATGTACGCCTTCGTGACGATGGTGTTTTTTGGGGCGATCTACTTCATGATGCCGCGCGTGCTGGAATGGGAGTGGCCCTACCCCTGGCTGATCACGCTGCACTTCTGGCTGGCCGCCGTGGGCATCAGCATCTACTTCGTTGGCCTGACGATCGGCGGCTGGCTTCAGGGCGTGGCCATGCTTGACGCGGCCCGGCCGTTCGGGGAATCGGTCGCCGTGACCTTGCCCTGGCTCAAGTCCAGAAGCGTCGGCGGGCTGGTGATGAGCCTGGGCCATCTGGTGTTTGTGGGCCACTTCCTGGCGATGGCGCTGCGTTTCGGCCCTGACCGGACCGGTGCGGCGCTGTTCATGCAACCCAGGGAGGCCGCTCATGGAAAATGAAGTCAAACTGGCCGCCGGCGCCATGGTCGCACTGGCCGTCGCCACCGCGGCGCTGGTCGTGATGCCCTACATCCAGGTCCGCGATGTCAAAGCACCGCCCGGCCTCAAGCCCTACACCGACCAGCAGTTGCGCGGACGAGAGGTGTACATCGCCAACGGCTGCGTGTATTGCCACAGCCAGCAGCCACGCGACCGCAACCTGGCGCCCGACCACACGCGCGGCTGGGGCCGCCCGTCGGTGCCGGCCGATTATGTGTACGACAAACCGCACCTGCTGGGCAGCATGCGCACCGGGCCGGATCTCTTCAACATCGGCGCGCGCCAGCCCAGCAAGGACTGGCACCTGGGCCACCTGTACCAGCCGCGTGCCTTTGCGCCCGACTCCATCATGCCGTCGTATCCCTACATGTTCCTGGTCAAGGACGCGGCCGAGGAAGGCGACCAGGTGGTGACGCTGCCGCCCGTCTACGCGCCATTTGGCAAGGTCGTGGTGGCCCGGCCGGAGGCACTGGACCTGGTCAAGTACCTGCAGTCGTTGAACCACACCTACCCCATCCTGCCGGCACCAGCCGTACCGGCAGCGCCCTGATGCACCCGAGGAGATTTTCATGGTGACCCCTGACCCACGGCAACATCCGGCCGCGCAACGACGCGAAACGGGAGACCCCTCCGAGCAGGTGCAACCCATGCCCCTGCTGGCTGCGGCTGTGACGCTGGCGATGGTGCTCCTGGGTGCCGGGTACATATTTTTTTCCGACCCGTTTGGCAACGCCGAGCTTGGTGACCGGCGCACCGTGGCCGACCTCACGGCCAAGGCACCGGGCGCGCCGGGTGCAGGCCAGGCAGTCGACGGCAAGGCGCTTTACACGGGCAACTGCGCGTCCTGCCACCAGGCCACCGGCAAGGGCCTGCCCGGCGTGTTTCCGCCGCTGGACGGCTCTGAATGGGTACAGGGCGAGCCGCGCGTGGTGGTCAACATCCTGCTGCACGGCATCACTGGCGAAATCGAGGTGGCCGGCTCCACCTACAAGGGCATGATGCCCTCGTTCAAGCAACTGAGCGATGCCGAGCTGGCCGCCATTGCCAGCACCATTCGCTCGGATTGGTCCAACAAGGCTGCCGCCATCACGCCAGAGCAATTCGCTGCCGAACGCAAGGACACGCGCCGCAGTGCGCCCTTTGCCGGCGGCGCAGAACTCAAGGCCTTGCCCCCGGCGCAATGATGGGACGCACATGGGACGCACAACCGCATTGAGCGTGCTCTTCGCATTGCTCGCTTATGCGGCAGGCGTCTGGCTCACGCATGATTTTCAGGTCTGGACGGCCGAAGGCGCGCGCCGGCTGGACGTGGCCCTCGCACCGGTGCCGGCACCCGCCACCCCGCTGCACGGGCCCGACATGGCCGACACAACATTGCCTTTGCTGCTGACAGAAGGAGAAGGCGGCGGCGTCACCATCGTCGATTTTGTCTACACCCGCTGCCAGACGGTTTGCCTGGCATTGGGCAGCACTTTTCAGCAGCTGCAGGCCAACATCCAGGAAGGCCAGCGCAACAGCCCGGCGGGAACGACGAACACAAAGGGCACAGCGGGCGTCAAGCTGCTGTCCATCAGTTTTGACCCGGCGCACGACAACCCCGCCGCGCTGGCGGCCTACGCCAGCCGCCTGCGCGCCGATCCACACATCTGGCGTTTTGCCACGGCACGCGATGAAACGGCGCTGCGTCCTTTGCTCGAGCGCTTTCAGGTCGTGGTGATTCCGGATGGCATGGGCGGCTTTGAGCACAACGCCGCGCTGCTGGTGGTTGATGGCAGGGGCCGGCTCGTGCGCATCTTCGACTACGCCGACGTCGACACCGCGCTGGCCTGGGCGCAGCACCTAGAGGCCACCCAGCCCCCCACGCCAAAGGCCGAAGGAAGCGCCGGATGAATGCGCCGCACACCGCCGGCCGGTGGCTGGCGCGCCACCAGGTCCTGCTGGGCGGGCTGCTGCTGGCTGCCCTGCTGCTGCCACCGCTCCGGCGCGCGCTGGAGGCGGGCATGTCCACGCACATGCTGCTGCAGTTTCCCGCCCTGATCCTGGCGGGCGGGCTGCTGGCCGCGGGCCTGTCAGCCGCGTGGCGCCAGCGCCTGGCTACCTGCAACGCGCACGGCATGGCCGGGCTGGTTTTTGCCGCACTGGTGCTGGCCCTGGCCATGGTGCCGCGCCTGCTCGACCTGGTGCTGGTGGACACGCGTATTGACGCCCTCAAGTTTGCCGCCTTGCTGCTGTGCGGCGCCGCGCTGCGTTTGTCCTGGCGGGCTGCGGGCACCGTGGTGCAGGGCTTCTTTCTGGGCAACACGCTGCCCATGATGGCCATCGCCGGCACGCTCTATGAAGAGGCGCCTGCGCGCGTGTGCAATGCCTACCGGCTCGACGAGCAGCAGTTTGTCGGCCTGGCCCTGATCTGGGTGGCGAGCGCCCTGGCGGTGCTCTGGCTGGCGCAGGTGGGCTGGCGCCTGACGCGGCCGCAGACGCCGGCCTCGCCAGACGCCGCGCGGTAACTGGCGGCGGGGCAGGCCCAGGATGCTATTCAAACCAAACGGCAGAAATGACCGAATCGGAGCCATCGACCATTGGCTAAAAAGTAGCCAATGCACGCACCCGCTCCCGTACTAAAAACGGTGCGTGATGCCCGCCCCCAGCCGCGCTGAGTCCATCGAGGTGCTGCCATCTGCACGTTCAACCTTGAGTTTGCGGTACGCGGTGTACAAGCGTGTGCGCTTTGACAAATCATAGGTGCCCATCAGGCTCAGCCCATGGGCATCCACGACTTTGCGGTCCACTGCATTTTTGGTGACTGCGCTGGCGTAGCCGACCGCCACGGTCGCAGCGCCGAAGGGCGCGTCCAGTCCCACTTCCCATTCATTCGATTTTTGATGCCCGGCGATCCGTTCGTCGGTTTGCCGCTGCAGGGCGCCAACAAACCTGACAGGGCCAAAGTCATAGTTGCCGGCGATCAGGTGGAACTTGTTGCTGCCCGCCGTGTACCTTTCGGTCTGGTAGGAATAACCGATGCGCGCAGGGCCCGCTTCGTACTTGACATGTGCGCCGATCGTGCGCGGCCCACTGTTGGCCGTGGCCGCGCCTTCATCAGCACTCAGGCTGACCGAGCCGCTGAAGGCACCCAGCATCGGCGTGGCGTAATACAGGGTGTTGTTTCCGCGGGCCAGGTAATCGCCGCCGGTGACGGCGGCCAGGCCGTTGGCTGCGGTGGTCCCGGCACCCCAGACCTGCCCGGTCGAGGCAAAACCCGAAGAGTCGTAGAGATGGTTGGTGGAGCCACGCAATGCGTCGAAAGCGCCCAGCATGCGGCCCAAACGCAGCTCGCCAAATGTGCCCGTCAGGCCGACGTAGGCTGTTCGGTTAAAGCCGATGTCGGAAGCCGACACCTTGGTGATCGTGCCAGTGTCAATGCTGATGGCCTGTTCAAGCACAAAGTTGGCACGAAGCCCCCCACCGAGATCCTCCGAGCCCCGCAAGCCCCAGCGACTGGCCTGTGCACCACCGCTTTCAATCGCCCCGCTGGTGCCTGCCGGGGTGGTTCCGACCTTGTTCCAGGTTTGACCCACCCAGGCGTCGACGATACCGTACAAGGTCACGCTGGATTGAGCCGTGGCCGCACTGGCGAAAGTGCCGAGAACAAGTGCAGCGAGTAAAGGTTGCTTCATGAAACGGGTCCTAAGGAAGTTAAGCTGGATTTGATGAATTTAACGTCAGTCGTCAGACGACTGAGCGGATGGTACGAATTCACCCACAGCAAACCATCCGTGAATACCCTAGGTTGATGATTTCAGCGTGCCGCGCCAGCTGCTTTGGTCAGGTGGCGCACCCCGCGCAGACGGCCCTGGCGCGAAGCACGGCAACGCCGAACGGTCGATCGAGCCGAGCCCGCGAAGGCCGTCAGTCCCCGGCAACGGTGCCGCGCAAGCGCTCGCGGCTGTTGCTCAGGTGCATGAACATGGCGGCTCGTGCTGCCGCCGCGTCGCCGCGGCGGATGGCGTCATAGATAGCCTCGTGCTCACGCTGCGTGATCGCCTTGCCACTCTCCAGCAGGGGTTGCGCTTCGCCAAAGCGCGGCACGGGCGCGGGCTTGCCGACGCCCGGCACGGGCGCCTCCTGTTGCACATCGTGCAGGTGGCGCGGAATCGTCGCATTACCCAGGCTGCACAGCACTTCCTCGAAATACTCGTTGCCGGTGGCGGCTGCAATTTGCGCATGAAACTGGAAGTCGTATTCGGTGGTGCTGGCACCTGCACGGCGCTGGACGTCGAACGCATCCAGGGCTGCCCGCATCGCAACCAGATGCTCATCGCGGCGGCGCACCGCAGCCAGGCTGGCCGCCTCGGACTCCAGACTGATGCGCAGCTCGAGCATGGCGAGTTTCTGGCGCACCTGCACATTGCGCGAGCCGATCGACAGCAGCGGTTCGACCGTCGGCGACACCAGCACAAAAGTCCCCACACCCTGCCGCGTCTCGACCAGACCGCTGGCCTGGAGCCGCGACATGGCCTCGCGCACCACGGTACGGCTCACCCCGAATTCGCGCATCAGCACAGGTTCGGGCGGCACACGGTCACCAGGCTTCAATGCCCCGCTATGGATGCGCTCAAAGACGCCGTCCACCACACGTTGCGGCTGACTTTTGGCCCGCGCGGGGTGCTCTTGTGTTGGGGTGCTCATGGCGTCCTGGAAGTCGTGGCTAGCCAGTCACTATACAGCGCCTCGGCATCCCACCTGACGACTGATGTTGAAGTCAGGCCTCACCAAAAATCCAGATGAATCTAGGGTTTACACCAATCAAACACGTCTGACGTGTTGTCTAAAATCCTGCAAAGTCTGACGACTGACGTTTTAACAAGGCATCCATGAAAATTGAAAATGTGCGCGGCACCGAATTCACCTATCCCACCTACCGCTCGGTGGACAGCGCCGGACACTCCCACCCCGGTCCCGAGGGCTTGGGCAAGATGGCCCTGCTCACCATCACGACCGATGACGGCCATTGTGGCTATGCCTTTGCGCCGCCCGAAGTCATTCGCCCCCATGTGCTGGAAGCCTTTGTGCGCAAGGTGCTGGTGGGCCAGAACCCGTTTCAGCGCGAACAGCTATGGCAGTCGCTGGAGCACTGGCAGCGCGGCAGCGCCGGGCAGCTGACCGACCGTGCGCTGGCTGCCGTCGACCAGGCGCTGTGGGATCTGGCAGGCCGCGCCCTGCGGCAACCGGTGTACCGGCTGATTGGCGGCTACCGCGACAAGGTACCTGCCTATGGCAGCACCATGTGCGGCGACGAATTGCACGGCGGGCTGTCCACGCCCGAGGAATACGCCCGCTTTGCCGAAAAACTGGTGACACGCGGCTACAAGGCCATCAAGCTGCACACCTGGATGCCGCCGGTATCCTTTGCGCCCGACCCCGGCATGGACATCAAGGCCTGCGCTGCCGTGCGCGAGGCCGTAGGCCCTCACATTCCGCTGATGCTGGACGGCTACCATAACTACAGCCGCACCGATGCCTTGACGATTGGCCGCGCGCTGGAGAAACTGAACTTCACCTGGTTCGAGGAAATGATGAACGAGCAGAGCATGGCGTCCTACGCCTGGCTGGCCGCCCAGCTCGACATTCCGATCGTCGGACCGGAAAGCCTGTCAGGCAAGCACCACAGCCGGGCCGACTGGGTCATGGCCGGGGCCTGCGACATCCTGCGCGCCGGGGTGCCTGGCGTTGGCGGTATTTCGCCCACGCTGAAAGTGGCACACCTGGCAGAGGCTTTTGGCATGAACTGCGAAGTGCACGGCAACGGGGCCGCCAACCTGGCCGTCTGCGCCGCCATCCAGAACTGCCGCTGGTATGAGCGCGGGTTGCTACACCCCTTTCTGGACTATGACGAGGTACCCGCCTACCTGAACACGCTGGCCGACCCAATGGATGCCAACGGCGACGTGCACCTGTCCCAGCTGCCAGGCCTGGGCGAAGATATCAATTTCGCCTACATCGAAGCCCATACCCGCCTGAACTATTAAGGCTTATCAAGGCTATTACGCCGCAGCCTTTGCCGATCCACCTTGAGGAGACACCAATGAAACATTCGAAGCTGCTGCGCAAGTGCGCATTAGCCCTGGCACTGTGCGCGCTGGGCGCAGCGGCCCAGGCCAAAACCCCGGACGACCAGCTGGTGATCGGGTTCAGCATGAACAACCTGCTGTCACTCGACCCGGCAGCCGCCACGGGCAACGACGTGGTGGAAATCGCCGCCAACCTGTACGACTACCTGATTGAGCTGGACCCGCAGAACACCAGCAAGATGTTGCCGGGCCTGGCCGAGAGCTGGAAGGTCTCACCCGACGGGCGCAGCATCAGCCTGGCGCTGCGCAAGGGGGTCAAGTTCCAGTCGGGCAATGTACTCACGGCAGAGGACGCGGCCTGGTCGCTGCAGCGGGTGCTCAAACTCAACCTGGCGATGGCTTCGCCCTGGAAAAGCTATGGTTTTTCAGCCCAGAATGTGGACAAGGCCATCCGCGCCACCGATGCCCAGACACTGGTGATCGACCTGCCCGAGCCGACCGACCCGAAGATGCTGCTCTACACCCTGGCCACCTCGGTCAGCGCCGTGGTGCTGGACCGCAAGAAGGTTCTGGAGAACGATAAAAATGGTGACCTGGGGGCCGCCTGGCTGACCACCCACGCAGCCGGCTCCGGTGCGTTCGCACTGGCCGAATGGCGTGCCAAAGACACCCTGCTGATGAACCGCTTTGATGCCTACTGGCGCGGCCCGGCCAGGCTCAAGCGTGTCATCATGCGGCACATGACCGAGTCGCAGTCGCTGCGCCTGATGGTGGACCGGGGCGACCTGGACGTGGCCTCGGGCATGTCGGTGCCCGACGTCGAAGCCATGAAAAAGAACGCCGATGCGCTGGTGCAACCGGTGCGGCGCGGCACGCTGTACTACGTGGCCGTCAGCATGAAGGACCCGAAGTTTGCCGACAAACGCGTGCGCCTGGCGATCCGCAACCTGATTGACTACGACGGCATCAATGCCACCGTGATGCCCAACTATGGCGTGGCGCACCAGCGCCCGGTGCAGATGGGCCTGGCCGCCACGCTGCCCAGCCCGGGCTACAGGCTGGATGTGGCCGCCGCCAAAAAACTGCTGGCGGAAGCGGGCTATCCGAACGGATTCAAAACCACCATTCGTGTACTGGCGGACCCGCCCTTCATCAATATCGCCACCAGCCTGCAGGCCACCCTGGCCAAAGCCGGGATCGAGGCCAGCGTGCTCTCAGGCACCGGCAACCAGGTGTACGGCGCCATGCGTGAGCGCAATTTCGAGATCCTGGTGGGGCGCGGCGGCGGTGGCGTCGAGCCGCATCCGCACTCCAGCCTGCGCGCCCTGGCCTACAACCCCGACAACAGCGATGCCGCCAAGCTGACCAACTTCCAGGGCTGGCGCACCTCCTTCTTCAGCCCGGAATTGAACCAGCTGATCGAAAAAGCCGAGGTGCAACTTGACGAGACCAAACAGACGGCCACCTACCAGGAGGCCCAAAAACTGTACGACAGCCAGGTAGGCGCCATCCAGCCAGTGTCGCAAATGGTGGACACCGTGGTGCTGCGCAAGGACGTGCGCAACTACCAGGGCCATCCGTCAGCCACCACCCGGCTGCGCGAGGTCTTCAAGCAGCGCTGATTCCGAAGCGCCACCGTTTTACGTCTGCATGGAGAACTTCCCTTGTCCTCACCCTTGACCACCCCCGCGCTGCGGGCCCTGGGCCAGCGCCTGCTGAGCGTGCTGCTGACCCTGCTGGGCCTGCTGCTGCTGACTTTCGTGATCGGCCGCGTGATGCCGCTGGACCCGGTGCTGTCCATTGTTGGCCCCGACGCCGACCGCTCCACCTACGACCAGGTGTTTCTGCAGCTGGGCCTGGACCGGCCGCTGCCGGTGCAGTTTGCCTACTACCTGCGCGACCTGCTGCAAGGCAACCTGGGCAACGCCTTGCTAACCGGGCACACGGTCACCGAAGACCTGGCCCGCGTGCTGCCGGCGACGGTGGAACTGGCCACCGCCGCCATCCTGCTGGGTACCGGCTTGGGCATTCCCCTGGGTGTGTATGCCGCCACCCAGCGGGGCCGCCTGGCCGACCATGTGGTGCGGGTCATCAGCCTGTTTGGCTATTCCACGCCGGTGTTCTGGTTCGGCATGATGGGTTTGCTGGTGTTTTACGCCTGGCTGGGCTGGGCCGGTGGTGCCGGCAGGGTTGATCTGGCGTTTGACGGGCTGGTGGCCCCACGCAGCGGCCTGCTGCTGCTCGACGCGGCGCTGGCGGGTGAATGGGAAGTGTTTCGCAGCGCCATCAAACACGTCACGCTGCCGGCCTGCATTCTGGGCCTGCACTCGATGGCCTACATCAGCCGCATGACGCGCAGCTTCATGCTGGCCCAGCTGTCGCAGGAGTACATCATCACGGCCCGCGTCAAGGGCCTGTCTGAGCGCAGCGTGGTCTGGCGCCACGCCTTTCGCAACATCCTGGTCCAGCTGCTGACGATCGTGGCCCTGGCATATGGTGGCCTGCTCGAGGGCGCGGTCCTGATCGAAACCGTCTTTGCCTGGCCAGGTTTTGGCCAGTACCTGACCAGCAGCCTCCTGCTGGGTGACATGAATGCCGTCATGGGCTGCGTGCTGGTGGTGGGCATCATCTTCATCACGCTGAACCTGCTCTCTGACGCCCTATACCACGTCTTTGACCCGAGAACACGCGGATGACTTCCCACACCCTGGCCCCCATGTTCAGCGACACTCCCCAATCCACCGCACAGGCGCTGCAGCACAGCCTGCGCCAGGGCCTGCTGCGGCTGCTGCACAACCCCATGACGGTCGCCGGCCTGCTGGTGGTGCTGACGCTGCTGCTTGTGGCCTTGCTCGCACCCTGGATCGCACAGCACAATCCGCTCGACCAGGATCTGGCGCAGGCGCTCAAGGCCCCTTCCGCCGCCCACTGGTTTGGCACCGATGAATACGGGCGCGACGTCTTCAGCCGCCTGGTGCACGGCTCGCGCATCTCGCTCTACATCATTGCGCTGGTGACGGTGATCGTCGGCCCGGTGGGTCTGGCGGTGGGCAGCATGTCGGGTTATTTCGGCGGCTGGGTGGACAACCTGTTCATGCGCATCACCGACATCTTCATCTCGTTTCCCAGCCTGGTGCTGGCGCTGGCCTTTGTGGCGGCCCTGGGGCCGGGGCTGGACCATGCGGTCAGCGCAATCGCGATGACCGCATGGCCGCCGATTGCGCGGCTGGCGCGGGCCGAAACCCTGTCGCTGCGCCATGCCGATTTCGTGGTGGCGGCCCAGCTGCAGGGCGCGTCGTCCCTGCGCATTTTGCTGCGCTACATCGCGCCGATGCTGCTGTCGTCCGTGGTGGTGCGCCTGACCATGAACATGGCCAGCGTGATCCTGACCGCCGCAGGCCTGGGCTTTCTGGGCCTGGGCGCCCAGCCGCCGCTGCCCGAATGGGGCGCCATGATTTCATCCGGCAGGCGCTACATGATGGAGTGCTGGTGGCTCGTCGCCATGCCGGGTGCCGCCATCATGCTGGTGAGCCTGGCCTTCAACCTGCTCGGCGACGGATTGCGCGACGTACTTGATCCCCGCAGCGAATGAGAACGCCTACCATGCACAACCCCTCACCGAATACATCCGTAAATACCTCACCGGGCACCGCACCGGCCGCAGCCAGGCTGCAGGTTGAAGACCTGCACATACGTTTTGCCACCCCCGGCGGCCCGCTGCATGCCGTGCGCGGCGTGTCCTTCAGCCTGTCGCGCGAAAAGCTGGCCATCGTGGGTGAATCGGGCTCGGGCAAATCCACCGTGGGCCGCGCGCTGCTGCAACTGCACCCGCGCAGCGCAGCCATCACGGCGCGCAAGCTGGCGTTTGACGGCATTGATCTGCTCACGGCCAGCGCCAAGACCCTGCAGGCGATACGGGGCAAACGCATGTCCATGATCATGCAGGACCCGAAATACTCGCTCAACCCGGTCATGCGGGTGGGCCAGCAGATTGCCGAAGCCTACCTGGCCCACAACAAGGTGCCCCGTGCCGAAGCCCATGAACGCGCCCTGGCCATGCTGGAGGCCGTGCGTATCCGCGAACCGCGACGCGTGTTCAACCTGTACCCGCATGAAGTGTCGGGCGGCATGGGCCAGCGCATCATGATTGCGATGATGCTGATCACCGAGCCCGAGATCCTGATTGCCGACGAACCCACCTCGGCACTGGACGTGTCGGTACGGCTGCAGGTGCTGGCCGTACTGGACGACCTGGTCAGCCAGCGCGGGCTAGGGCTGGTGTTCATCAGCCATGACCTGAACCTGGTGCGCCATTTTTGTGACCGGGTGCTGGTGATGTATGCCGGGCGCGTGGTGGAGTCCATTGCCGCCGCCGACCTGGACCACGCCGAACACCCTTACACCCGTGGCCTGCTCGGCGCCCTGCCCAGCCTGGACCAGCGCCGCCCGCGCCTGCCCGCGCTGCAGCGTGACCCGGCCTGGCTCACTTCCGGAGCACACGCATGACCATGATCGACATCCACGCACTCAACCTGGCTTTCGCGGCGGGCACGGTGAAGGTCCTGCGCGACGTGCACCTGCGGGTGAAGGCAGGCCAGGCATTTGGACTGGTGGGCGAATCGGGCTCCGGGAAAACCACGGTTTTGCGCTGTCTGGCCGGCCAGTACAGGCATTGGAGCGGCAGCCTGCAGATTGCAGGCCGCAGCCTGGAGCACAAGCTTGACCGCGCACGCTGCCGCGAAGTCCAGATGGTGTTCCAGGACCCCTACGGCTCACTGCACCCGCGGCATACCATTCACACCGTGCTGGCCGAGCCTTTACGAATCCATGGCCTGACGCGCAGCATGGCAGAGGAACGCGAACGCATCGAGGCCATTCTGGGCAAGGTGGGGCTCAACAGCAGTTTTCGTTTTCGCTATCCGCACCAGCTGTCGGGCGGGCAACGCCAGCGCGTCGCAATTGCGCGCGCCTTGATCCTGGAGCCGCGCGTGCTGCTGCTCGACGAGCCCACCTCGGCGCTGGACGTATCGGTGCAGGCCGAAATTCTCAACCTGCTGGCCGACCTGCGCGAACGCGAAGGACTGACCTATCTGCTGGTCACCCACGACCTGGGAGTGGTGGCTCACCTGTGCGACGAGGTGGCCGTGATGCAGCAGGGCCGCATTGTGGAAACGCTGACGACCGAGGCGCTGTGCAGCAACGCAGCGCAACACCCTTACACCCGAATGCTGGTGGAGGCCAGCCGGGCCTACAGCCGTGATATGGCCGATGCGACGGATACGGCAGACATGGCGAATGGCGTCGGCGCGGCGGATAAGCTGACGTAACCCACCCTCGAAACCGCCGACAATTCGTCCATGCACCTGCCCGACGAACCCCGCATCGACACCCATTGCCATATTTTTGATCCGGCGCGCTTTGCCTATGCGGCCGATGTGGCTTACCGCCCCAGCGGCCAGGAAACCGGCTCGGCCGACACCTTTGCGCAGGTCATGGAGGCCTATGGCGTGCGCCATGCCTTGCTGGTCGGCCCGAATTCGGGCTATGGGCTGGACAACCGCTGCCTGCTGGACGCGCTGGCGCGCCATCCGCAACGCTTCAAGGGCGTGGCCGTGGTGCGCAACGACGCCTCCACAGACGAACTGGCCGCGTTGCAGGCCGGCGGCGTGGTGGGCGTGGCGTTCAACATCGCGCTGTATGGTGTGGACCATTACCGCGACATTGGCCCGCTGCTGCAACGGCTGGTGCAGCTCGGTTTGCTGGCCAACGTGCAGGTGCAGCACCAGCAGTTGCCCGAGGTGCTGCCGCTGCTGCTGGACAGTGGCGTGCGCGTGCTGATCGACCACTGCGGCCGCCCCGACGTCTCGGCCGGCGTGGGCCAGCTGGGCTTTCAGGCGCTGCTGGCGCTGGGGCGCCACAAGCGCGCGCTGGTCAAACTCTCGGGCTACGCCAAATTTTCCGCCCAGCCCTTCCCGTGGGCCGACACCCGGCCGTATGTGGACGCACTGCTTGACGCCTTTGGCCCCGAGGGCTGCCTGTGGGCCAGCGACTGGCCTTTTCTGCGCGCCCCCGAACGCATTGACCTGGGCGCCCTGATGCAGCTGACCCAGACCCTGCTGCCCGATGCCGCCGTGCGCCGGCAGGTGCTGTGGGAGACGCCGCGGCACGTGCTCGGCTGGAAATGAAGACCGCCAGTCCACCCAGCGACGAAATTGCTATTTAATTTATAGCTAAAAATACCCACTCTTCTTGGGATAGCCCCCGATTTCGTCATCAAAACTGGTTCTGGACGCCTGAAATCACTGGCCGGGTTGCAACCCGAGAGCACGCCAAAGGGGCAAGCCGATTTTTAGTGGGAAATCAGCCATAAACCCAGTAAATATAAGAAAAGTGTGCTATGAAAAACATAGCTAAAATTCTCCAGTCTGACCCCATCGACCGCCATCAATCCACTGGTCTTGGCAATGAATGCCCCATCCGCCTTTACAAACCGGTAACCAAACCCCCAGAACCAAGTCGACGCTGGAGGGTCATACTTACATTGAGTGAAAACCAAGGGTTAGCACGTATTAGCCTTGCGCTATCCGCGGCATTGAACCTATTGCTTAGCACTCTCTCTAATGGAGTGCTAATATTTAAAACTAGAAAAGGAGTTCTGTAGTGTCACATGCTCTTTCCCCCCAGGCCCTGACGGGCGCCCTTGCGGTTCCCGCGCCCCGCGCCAGTGCCGTGACTGCCGTCAATCCCTGGTCGCTGGTTCCCCCGCTGGGCAACCTGGATGCCTATATTTCGGCGGTCAACCGTCTGCCCATGCTCACCTTGGAGCAGGAGCAGGAATTTGCCAAAAAACTCAAAGAAAACAACGATCTTGAGGCGGCCGGTAAGTTAGTGCTCTCTCACTTGCGCCTGGTGGTGTCGATTTCCCGCAAATACCTGGGTTACGGGCTGCCGCATGGCGACCTGATCCAGGAGGGCAATATCGGCCTGATGAAGGCGGTCAAGCGCTTTGACCCGGAACAGAATGTGCGGCTGGTGAGCTACGCCATGCACTGGATCAAGGCGGAGATTCACGAGTACATCCTGAAGAACTGGCGCATGGTCAAGGTGGCCACCACCAAGGCCCAGCGCAAGCTGTTCTTCAACCTGCGCTCGATGAAACAGGGCTTCAAGGACGACGCCGATGTGGCGACGCACCGCGACACGCTGACCGAAGGCCAGATCGACTCGATGGCCAAAACGCTGAACGTCAAGCGCGAGGAAGTCATCGAGATGGAGCAGCGCATGTCGGGCGGCGACGTGCTGCTGGACCCGAGCCCGGGCGATGACGGCGAAGACGCGTTTGGCCCGATTGCCTACCTGGCCGACGCCACGCAGGAGCCTACCGCCCTGATGGAGTCCCGCCAGCGCGACAGCCTGGCTTCAGACGGCATCAGCGCCGCGCTGGAAGAGCTGGATCCGCGTTCACGCCGCATTGTGGAAGAGCGCTGGCTCAAGGTCAACGATGATGGCTCAGGCGGCATGACGCTGCACGATCTGGCGGACGAGTACCAGGTCAGCGCCGAGCGGATTCGCCAGATTGAAGTCTCGGCAATGAAGAAGATGAAGAAGGTGCTGGCGGCCTACGCCTGATACCGTCAGGTTCGCGGCCACACTCTTCGTGGGCCGGTCAGAACCAGAAAGCCTGTGGCGGGAAACCGGCGCAGGCTTTTTTAATGGGCGCCGGACATTCTTCTGCGTGCCTTCTACCCTTCTTACTCCTGCTAACCCTTTACCCCTTTTACCCAGGCGACCACGCTCCAGCGTACCCGGTCACTGAGGTTTGGCAGCGCGCGGTGCGGGGTGAAGCGGTCAATGACGACTGCCTGCCCGGCACGCACTGACACTGACTGGCGCGGCAGGCCCTCCAGCAATGCGTCAGGAATGACGTAGGCGCCGTCTTCCGTCCGGTGGTGCGCCAAAGGCGCCTTCAGCGGCTGGCTGACCAGCTCCAGCCCACCGCTGCCCTCGTCCACATCGGCCAGCGGGATCCAGCAGGCGCCCAGCACGGTGTGGCAGGTGGAGTCCGGCCGCACGGCGGTGGTGATGGCGACGTCCGAATGCCAGCCATGGCGCTTGTGTGTCATCGCGGGAACATTCACGCGCACACGGACCGTCATGCCACCGGGCTCGAACTCTCCGCAAAGCGCTGCAACAGCACGGTAAAGGCGGGGATCGTCCTTCAGGCCCTCGATGCGCGGGTCGCGGTGCGTATCGGCAAAGACAGCAGCCACCAGCGCGGACGCATACACGGGGTCGCGCCCGGCAATGGCCTGCAGCCGGTGAAAGATATCTTCGTGCGGGGCGCTTTCCGCATAAGGCGTGCGCAACGCCCTGGCCACGCGATCTACCGTCTCATGGATGGCGGCGCCCATGGCGGCGATCTCTTCGGCGCGAAAAAGGTCAGCGATGCAAAAGCTCTGGACCGGCAGGCGTGAAGACGGCTGCGAAGATATGGTCTGCATGTTGAAGATACCCGGCGCCAGGCCCGTTACCCGCCAGGCTTCAGGTGTTTTTGAGCAGCAGGCGGATGTCGGACGCCAGCGCCTCGACGCCGCCGCCATAGCGGTTGTACAGCCGGATCCGGCCCTTGCCGTCAAAAACGTAGCTGCCGGCGGAATGGTCCAGGGTGTAGCTGCCCGGCGTCTTGCCGTCGACCTTTTTGTAATACACCTTGAAGTCCCTGGCGACTTCGGGCAGCTGGGCCATGGTGGGCCGCAGCGCCAGGAAGGTGGGGTCGAAATTGGCCATGTAGGCCTTGAGCAATTCGGGCGTGTCCCGCTCGGGGTCCATCGTGATGAAGATGGCCTGCAGCTTGTCGCCCTCGGGGCCCAGCAGCTGCTTGACCTGGGCCAGTTCGGCCATGGAGGTCGGGCACACATCGGGGCATTGGGTATAGCCAAAAAATACCACCACTACCTTGCCGGCAAAGTCTTTCAGCGTGCGCACTTGGCCGTTATGGTCGGCGAGCGCAAAGCCCTGCGCGTAATCGGCGCCGGTCAGGTCAATGCTCTTGAACTGGGGCTTGTCGGGCGCGCAGGCCGTCAGGAGGCCCGCCGTGATTGCCAGCATGCCGGTACCGGCGATGGTTTGAAGGGCGAGCCGGCGGCTGGGTGGCAGGGTGGCAGGTTTCATACGAGGTAATGGTCCAGCAGCAGGGCCGCGAATAACACCGAGAGATGGATCAATGAAAAACGGAAGGTCTTGCGCGCCAGGGCGTCGGAATAGCTGCGCCACAGGCGCCAGGCATGCCAGCTGAAGCCCACGCTGAGCACGACGGCTGCCACGAGATAGAGCCAGCCGCTCATCTGGAACACAAAGGGCATCAGGCAGGCGGCAAACAGCACCAGGGTGTACAAAAACACCTGCAGCCGTGTGAATTCGTTGCCGTGCGTGACGGGCAGCATGGGCAGGCCGGACTTGCGGTAGTCCTCAACGCGGTACAGCGCCAGCGCCCAGAAATGCGGGGGTGTCCAGAGGAAAATGATCAGGAAAAGAATGAGCGCCTCCGGCCCCACGGTGCCCGTCATGGCCGCCCAGCCGAGCACCGGCGGCATGGCGCCCGAAGCGCCACCGATGACGATGTTTTGCGGCGTGAGCGGCTTGAGGATCACGGTGTAGACCACCGCATAGCCGACAAAGGTGGCAAAGGTCAGCCACATGGTGAGCGGGTTGACCCACACATACAGAATCACCGAGCCGGCGGCGCACAGGGCGGCGGAGAAGGCCAGGGTCAGCGGGTTGCTGAGCTCGCCCTTGGCCGTGGGGCGCCAGGCCGTGCGCCGCATTTTGGCGTCAATCCGCTGCTCGACCAGGCAGTTGAAGGCCGCAGCCGCTCCCGCCACCAGCCAGATGCCGGCACAGGCGATCAGCGCCAGCCTCACCTCGGGCCAGGTCGGGACATGGGGGACGGCCAGCACCATGCCGATCAATGCGCAAAACACGATGAGCTGCACCACGCGCGGCTTGGTCAGCGCGTAAAACTGGGCGAACCTGGACGGTGCGCGGGAATGAGGGGCCGAAGCGGCAGGGTTGCTGGGGTTCATGCGGACAATCTCGAAGCTTTCCATTTTGACGCATGGACGGGGCTGGGGATGCTGCGGCTGGAAAAAACGACGCCGGTGAGCACCACCACCAGCGCTGCGGCACCGCCGGTGTGCGCCACTGCGGCCAACAGCGGCCAGCCCAGCACGACGTTGCTCAGGCCCGTGGCCACCTGCAGCAGGGTGAGGCCGCCCAGCCAGCACGCGTCGCGGCGCAGGGCGGGCACGCGGTAAAGCCTGGCGGCCAGCAGCATCAGCGCGGCAAATACCGCATAGGCAGCCAGACGGTGCGCGTAATGGATGGCGGTGAGGGCCTGAAAGCTGATATTGGCGCCGTCATGGCCGGCGCCCAGTTCGCGCCACAGCGTAAAGCCCTGGCTGAAATCCATCGCCGGCCACAGCGAGCTCTGGCAGCTCGGAAAGTCGGTGCAGGCAAGCACCGCGTAGTTGGTGCTGACCCAGCCGCCCAACGCGATCTGCAGCCCCAGCAGGGCGAATGCGACGAAGACAAAAAGCCGGGTACCCGCGCTCAGCTCGGCGATCGGGGACGCCCCTTGCGCCTGCGCATAACGCACCGACTGCGCGCGCAGCAGCCCCAGCAAAATCAGGCCGCCAAGCAGATGCAGCGTGACGATAGCCGGAAACAGTTTCATGGTGACGGTGAGCGCGCCGAACGCGCCTTGCAGGCAGACCCACAGCAATGTCACCGTGGGCCACGCGGGCGAGATGTGCGCCCGCTCGCGTTCCAGCCAGCTGACGATGGTCAGCGTGAGGATCAGCACGCCCACGCCCGTGGCCAGGTAGCGGTGAACCATTTCTATCCACGCCTTGGAATGCGTGACCGGGCCCGTGGGCATGGCGCTCTGCGCGGCCTCGATATGCAGCTGCGCGCCGACCGGGCTGGCACTGCCGTAGCAGCCCGGCCAGTCAGGGCAGCCCAGGCCGGAGTCTGTCAGGCGGGTGAAGGCACCAAAGATCACCAGGTCGAAGGTCAGGAACAGGGTCACCAGCGTCAGCACGCGCAGGCGCCGGGTCACCGGTGCATGCTTGTGGTGCAGCCAGACCCAGGCCAGCGGGCCAAGCGCCACGGCCAGCCCCATGATCATCAGGCGCAGGGCCGGACTCAGGTCGTAAAGGTTTTGCGCAGCCATATTTAAAGAGAGCCAGCCATAGCCAAGCGCATTGGAATTCCATACCAGCAGGGGCCGCGGAACCGGCTTAGCCGGACCACAACAGTCACCACAGGGGTCTTACGCAAGCAGGGGCCGCGGAACCGGCTTCGCCGGGCCGCAGGCGCAGCTGCCCCCTCGGGGGGCAGCGCATTACACGCAGTGAAAAGCGTGGGGGCCATACTCAACGGCCTTCCTTGTCCCAGCTGCTGGAAGCGCGCAGCAGACGTTCCAGGTCACGTTTGGCCTTGGCGGCAGCTTCAGCATCCATGTCGGCCGGAAAGCGCATCATCCAGTTGCCCAGCGGGTCGACAAGGTACAGGTGATCCTGCAGGCGCTGGCCCGCGGCGGGTTCCAGCCACTTCGCCAACTCAGCCGGTGCCACACGCAGCACCGTGGAGGCTGCGAGCGCAGGCCGCAGGGCCTCACGCACAGCCACCTCGTCATTGACCAGCCAGACACGGTCCAGCCGCTCTTTTTCCTTGCCCAGCGACTCGCGCAGCTGCCGCTGGAAATACAGATTGGTCTCGCAGCGTGTATCGCAGGCCCCACCCGCAACCGTGATCAGCAGCCACTGGTCCTTCAGGGCCGGCAACTCGCCCTTCCGCCCGTCCAGTGCCTGCGTGGCGATGGGCGGCAGCGGCCGCTGCGGATCGATCAGTTCGCCGAAATTGCGGCGACCCTCAGGCCGGATCACATAGTAGGTGAGATAGGACGCGATGACCGGAGCGGCGCACACCAGCAGCACCGCCAGCATTTTCCAGCGGCCGGCCACGGTACCGGGGGCCCGCGCATGCGATGCATCCAGCATCGGCATCGCGTGCACTGTCAGGCCCAGGGGCTGGTCTTGCGCTGCGGACGCGGCAGGGGTGGCGGCGTGTGGTGAGGAATATTCGGATGTGTCGTTTGTCACGGCGTTTGTCACGGCAGTTGGGCGCGGCGTTGGGCGCGTAAGGGATGAATCACTTGAAACCAGACATAAAGGATGACCACCAGGCCGCACAGCGCAAACCACTGGAAAGCGTAGCCGTAGTGTTTTTCTACCCCCAGGTTGGGTGCTGCCCATTCGCGCAGCAAACCCTCACTGGGTGCACCGGTCTGCAGCAACACCACAGCAGGCAGCGGCAGGCCGGTTTCAGCGCGAAAAGCGTCCAGATCCAGATTTTGCCGGATGCGGCCCAGGTCCTCGCCCTTGAACTCGTATAGCTTGGATGGCGGCGGGGCAATGCGGCCCTCCACAGTCACCGGCCCGGCCGGTGTCGAGACCTCGGGCAAACGGGTGCGATTCGTGAAATCGCGCGGCACCCAGCCACGCTGCACCAGCACCACCTGGCTGCTGCCTTGCAATGCCAGCGGCGTCAGCACCCAGAAGCCGGTCTTGCCACCCATGGGACGGTTGTCCAGGTAAATCGTATGCGCAGGCAGCCAGGCCCCTTGTAGCGATACCCGCCGGTGCATTTCATGGGCTACATCTTTCTCTTTGGCAGCACCAAATGCCCGGTTATCCAGGGGGGACAGGCTGTTTTTAGCTTCAATGGACGCGTGGAGCGCTTCTTTCTGGGCCGCGCGACGCAACTGCCACTGCCCCAGGGAAAAGGTGACGCCCGCCGCCAGCAGCGCTGCGAGCGTGAGCAGCCAGAAGCGGGGCGAGTGCAAAGCGGAAGTCATGGGCAGATAATCCGGGTCATGACTTATCTTGTTGCACTGGCATTTATCGCCATCATCGCCAGCCTTGGTTCCGCGCTCTTTTTCATGCTCAAAGACGGCACCGACGGCAAGCGCAAAACCAGCAACATGGCGCGCGCCCTGGCGTTCCGTGTCGGGTTTTCGGTCTTGCTGTTCGTGTGCATTCTGATCGCGTGGAAACTGGGCTATATACAACCTACCGGCATACCGGTCGGTAAATAAAACTTGAAACTTGAAACTTGACGCTCAAAAACAAAGGCCGCTGAATGCGGCCTTTGTTTTTACTTGCTTGTGATTGTCGCACCTGCCGCAGCAAGCCAGAGGACTTCACGTACCGTGCGGCCCCCGAAGGGCCCGCACACCAGCCTCTGAAAGGGGCGCCTTAGAGCCAGTAAACGAGGATATAGAGACCCAGCCAGACCACGTCCACAAAGTGCCAGTACCAGGCGGCGCCTTCAAAGCCGAAATGCTTGTCAGGGGTGAAATGGCCTTTTTGCAGGCGCAGGGTGATGAACAGCAGCATCAGCATGCCGACAAACACGTGAAAGCCGTGAAAGCCGGTCAGCATGTAAAAGGTGGAGCCATACACGCCGGAGGTGAGTTTGAGGTTCAGTTCGGAATAGGCGTGCGCGTACTCGTAGCCCTGAACGCACAGAAACACGATACCCAGCAGCACGGTCATCCACATGAAGGCAATGGTCCGGCCGCGATGGTTGTCACGCAGGGCGTGGTGGGCAATGGTCAGCGTCACACCCGAGCTCAGCAGCAGCGCGGTGTTGATGGTTGGCAACCAGAACGGCGTCATGGTGGTGAACGGCTCAATGATGTCTGCAGGCGAAGCTGTCGCGCCGGCTGCAATGCTGGGCCAGACAGCCTTGAAGTCAGGCCACAGCAGCGCGTTGTCCAGGCTGCCGAGGGACGGCACGGAATGCGCGCGGGCCCACCAGAGCGCCGTGAAGAAGGCGCCGAAGAACATCACTTCGGAAAAAATGAACCAGCTCATGCTCCAGCGGAACGACAGGTCGATCTTGCGGCCGTACAGACCGCCTTCACTTTCGGCAATGGCGTCACGGAACCACTGGAACAAGGTGCCAAGCCACCACACCATGCCGAAGGCCACCGACCAGGCGCCCCAACCCGCGCCGTTGACCCACTGGCTGGCGCCAAGGATCACAAAAAACAGGCCAATGGCCGCCATCACCGGATGCCGGGAAGGGCTGGGCACAAAGTAGTGGGGGGTTCCCGCATGGGTTGCTGATGACATCGCTCGACTCCTGTTCTCTCGAATTTCCGATAATTTTCTGATTCAAAACCGTGAAGGCTTGGATGCGCGCCAAGGTCCTAGCGCGCAACCACCCAGTTCACCAGCAGCACCAAAGCTGCCACAAATACAAAAACACCCACCAGACCCACCACAATGATATGGACGGGACTCAAATTCTTGATGTCCTCTTCGTAGTCACCGCGCGCCCGCAAGCCCACAAAAGACCACGCAACCGCTTTGGCCGTGCGCCAGATGGATTTTTTCGAAGAACCAGCGGCCATGCTCATGCACCGGTCCGCACAGCGGGCACCGCTGCAGCCGTGGCTGCACTGGAGGTGGCAGGCGCAGCGGGCGTCTTGCCGCCCACTTCGAAAAAGGTGTACGACAGCGTGATGGTGCTGACGTCCCGGGACAACTTGGGATCAATCACAAAAGCCACAGGCCACTGCTTTTTCTCGCCGGGCGCCAGCGTGTACTGGCTAAAGCAGAAACACTCCAGCTTGTTGAAATGAGCAGCCGCCTGGGCCGGGGCATAGCTGGGAATGGCCTGGGCCGACATGGTGCGGTTCTGCACATTCTGAAACTCGTACATCACCGTGGTCAATTCACCGGGGTGCACCTGCAGCGTGTTCTGGGCCGGCTTGAAATGCCAGGGGCCGCGCGAGTTGGCATCAAACTCCACCGTGATGGTCCGGGTGCGGTCCACCTGCGTGTTGGCCGGCAACTGCGATGTGGCACCGGGAATTTGCCGGTCAGACAGAGCCAGCACATTGATGCCGGTCATCTCGCAGATGGCCTTGTAGATGGGCACCAGCGCGTAGCCGAAAGCAAACATGCCGAGCACGATAACGCCCAGCTTGCCCACCATCCTGAAGTTCTCGCGCTTGAGCCGCATCAAAGTTGTGCCTGTTGACTAGCGTTGACTGGCTCAGTGGCCCAGAAAAATCATCTTGGCCATGAAACCCGCAAAAAAGACGAGCGCGACCGAAGCCAGTATCAGTGCCAGCCGCAAATTGCTTTTCTTTTGGTCAGGTGTCATCGTGCGCTACCGGGTTATCGGGTGGTTCAACCAATCACGCGGGTTGCCGTGGCATCCAGCTTGGGAGGGGTTTCAAAGGTGTGAAAAGGCGCCGGCGACGGAACTTCCCACTCCAGACCTTCTGCGCCCTTGCCGCCCTCGTCGACCCAAGGGTTCTGCCTGGCGGGGGCACCCTGGCCGCGCATCGTGGGCACCACAATAAACAGGAAGAAGTACACCTGCGCCACACCGAAGAAGAAGGCCCCGACTGAGGCAATCGCGTTGAAATCAGCAAACTGCATTGGGTAGTCGGCATAGCGGCGCGGCATGCCGGCCAGACCCAGGAAGTGCATCGGGAAGAACGTCACGTTGAAGGAAATCAGCGACCACCAGAAGTGAATCTTGCCGCGGGTTTCGTTGTACATCACACCGGTCCACTTGGGCGACCAGTAGTAGTAACCGGCAAACAGGGCGTACAGCGAACCCGCCACCAGCACGTAGTGGAAGTGGGCCACCACGTAATAAGTGTCCTGCAGCTGGGTGTCAATCGGTGCGACCGACAAAATCACACCGGTGAGGCCACCGATGGTGAACACGAAGATGAAACCCACGGCAAACAGCATGGGTGTCTCAAACGTCATCGAGCCTTTCCACATGGTGGCGATCCAGTTGAACACTTTCACGCCGGTGGGCACCGCGATCAGCATGGTCGAGTACATGAAGAACAGCTGGCCGGTGACGGGCATGCCGGTGGTGAACATGTGGTGCGCCCACACGACAAAGCTCAGGATCGCGATGGAGCCAGTGGCATACACCATCGACGCGTAGCCGAACAGGCGCTTGCGCGCGAACGCGGGAATGATCTGGCTGATGATGCCGAAGGCCGGCAAAATCATGATGTACACCTCGGGGTGACCGAAGAACCAGAAGATATGCTGGTACATCACCGGGTCACCGCCGCCGGCAGGGTTGAAGAAGCTGGTGCCAAAGTGGCGGTCCGTCAGCGTCATGGTGATGGCACCGGCCAGCACAGGCATCACGGCGATCAGCAGGTAGGCGGTGATCAGCCAGGTCCAGCAGAACATCGGCATCTTCATCAGCGTCATGCCGGGCGCGCGCATGTTCAAAATGGTCACGATGATGTTGATCGAGCCCATGATGGACGAAGCGCCCAGAATGTGCATCGCAAAAATGCCGGCGTCCATGGACGGGCCCATCTGCAGCGTCAGCGGCGCATAGAGCGTCCATCCCGCAGCGGGAGCACCGCCCGGCATGAAGAACGAGGTGGCCAGCATCAGGCCGGCAGGAATCATCAGCCAGAAGCTGAAGTTGTTCATGCGGGCAAATGCCATGTCGGCCGCACCGATCTGCAGCGGAATCATCCAGTTCGCGAAACCCACGAAGGCCGGCATGATGGCGCCGAACACCATGATCAGGCCGTGCATGGTGGTGAGCTGGTTGAACAGCTCAGGGTTCACCAGCTGCAGGCCGGGCTGGAACAGCTCAGCGCGAATCAACAGGGCCAGCACGCCACCGAACATCAGCATGAAAAAGCTGAACAGCAGGTACAGCGTGCCAATGTCCTTGTGGTTGGTCGCGAATACCCAGCGACGCCAGCCCGTCGGGGCATGGTGGTCGTGGTCATCATGCGCGTGGTCGTGATGGTCTAGAACTGCACTCATCTTGGCTTCCTTTGGTGGCTTGTGCCTGTAGCTTTTGTCTTTACGGCTGACGAAATGGTCTTGCTGTATCGGGAATCGGGATATCGGGCGGGGCGAATGGCCCGCCTTACTTGCGTGCGGCCTGAAGCTGCGCAGGCTGAACAATACGGCCCGTCTGGTTGGACCAGTTGTTCTTGGTGTAAGTGATCACCGCCGCCAGGTCGGTGTCGCTCAGCGCCTTCCACGAAGGCATGGCACCACCGGCTGCGCCGTTGAGCACGGTCTGAATCTGCTTGTTGTGGTCCGCATCCAGCACGATGGCGGAGCCGTCCAGCGGCTTGATCGGGCCCGCGCCCTTGCCGTTGGCCTGGTGGCAGGCTGCGCAATTGGCCGCGTACACCTTTTCGCCGCGCGCCTTGAGGTCCACCAGCGTCCAGACCTTGGTCGGATCATCCGCCTTGGCTGCCGCCTCTTTTGCCTTGACCGCCACCCAGGCGCTGTAGTCCTGGGCGGACACCACTTTCACGTGGATAGGCATGTAGGCATGCTCCTTGCCGCAGAGCTCCTGGCACTGGCCGTAGTAATCGCCAATTTTCTCGGCGCGGAACCAGGTGTCGCGCACAAAGCCGGGAATCGCGTCCTGCTTGATGCCGAAGGCCGGCACGGCAAACGCATGAATCACGTCATTGGCGGTCGTGATGATGCGGATTTTCTTGTTGACCGGCACGACCAGCGGGTTGTCCACCTTGAGCAGGTAGTTGTCGGGTGCTTCGCCGGCTTTCGCGCCGCCCTTGTTGGAGAGTTCGCGGTGCGTATTGTCGAGTGTGGAGACGAAACCGATGCCCTCGCCCTCGCCCTTGATGTAGTCGTAACCCCATTTCCACTGGATGCCCGTGGCTTTGATGGTGACGTCGGCGCTGGTCGTGTCTTTTTGGGCCACCAGCACTTTGGTGGCCGGCAAGGCCATGGCGATCACGATGAGGAAAGGCACGATGGTCCAGGCGATTTCAACTGCGGTGGACTCGTGGAAGTTGGACGCCTTGTGACCCACCGATTTGCGGTGTTTCCAGATCGAGTAGAACATCACGCTGAACACCGCGACAAAAATCACGAGGCAGATGATCATCATGAACCAGTGCAGCCAGTTCTGCTCTTCGGCAATTTTGGTGACTGCAGGATGCAAGTTGAGCTGGTTGACAGCCGGACCACCGGGCAGGTCATTGACGGCGTGGGCGGCGGTGCCGACCCATGCGGCCGCAGAGGCCAGAATTGCGCCTGCATGCTGCATGCCAAGCCGTGTCATTTTGCTCATGGTGTTGCTTACGTTCATCGTGATCACTTTTATTGCTTCCATTACTCACCGAACTATCCGACCAAATTAACCGGCTGATTATAAAGTTAGCGGCAGGTCACCCTGCCGCCAACTGAACTGACCCAGATTTTTCAGCACACGCACACGCTCAACAGGAGCGCAGCGCGCAGCGTATCTCGCGGGCCAGCGCGGGACGCAACTCGGGCCGCACATGCCGCCCCACCCGCACCGATCGACCCTGCCCGGACACCTCGATCAGCGAACCATCTCCATCCTTGGGCTCGACCCGAACCCACTCACGATTGAACTCGGCCCGCTGCGTGCGCCCTGCCATTTCCAGTTCAACCACCAGACGCTCCCCCTGCAGGACGATTTTTTCACCGTCGGTCGCATGACGCGCATACGCCAGAAAGGCCGCCCCCACCGCCAACAACTCCAGCCATGCGAAGGGCATGACCAGCGTGGCGCCCTGTGCCCAGAAAAATGCCGCGATACCCAGCGACATCACGCACAGCGACACATAAAGCCATCCGAGTTGGGCCGGCGTGACAGAACAGTGACGCTTGAGAAGCCACTGCACAGCCTCCGGGCCGTGACTGCCCTGCGCGGGCAAGGTGGCAAAACGAAACGCTGGTGTTGGCTGCAGCACGTAGCAACCCCCAAAAAACTGCAACCAATACGCCGCATTGGCCGCATGAGGCGCGGGAACATACCCAGAAATTCTGTTTCGGATTGTAGCCGGGTTTAACCCTGATACCGTTCTGTCAAACCGCTCGCCCCTCGCTTGTGGAACGTCCAGTCCGCAGACGAATGGCGCCCTGGCGGGCCCAGCCGAAATGGCGCCGGACAAGGGCTGAGCAGCATCGGGCGTCAGCGGCCACTCCAATGAAAATCCTGCCACCGAAAGACGTCACGCCGCAGCTCACGAATGCGGCCGCTGCCCGTGCAGGATGCTGCGCATGTCCTCCACCGACACCGCACTGAGCGCGCTGACCTTGATTTTGGGCGGCGCCTTCAATGCGTGACCATAAATGACTTCGAACGTGAGCGACAGCCGGCCATCTTCGCTGCGGACCAGGTGCCGGGCCAGCGCCTGCTCCAGGCGCGCTTTCCAGGCGCGCCCGCGCAAGGCCGGGAAACGTGCAGGATGGAAGTTGCGACCCAATTCGGCCAGCTCCTGCAGGAGCCGGGCCGGGGTCTCATAGGTCAGGGTGATGCGCTCCATGTCCATCACCGGTTCAGCAAAACCGGTTTGCACCAGCATGTCGCCCCAGTCGTGCATGTCGGTCAATTCATGGCCTGCGGGCGGCCAGCCCAGCTGCGTGTAGAGCTCGCGCAACTCCCGTGCGGTGTCGGGCCCGAAGCAGGAAAACATCAAAAAACCGCTGACCTTCAAAGCCTGGTGCCACTGGGCCAGCAGGGCTTGCGGGTCGGCCGCCTCATGCAGCGCCATATTGGCCCACAACATGTCGACGCTGGCCGGTGGCGGCGTTTCAAAGCGCGGGCGGGCAGCTCCCCACTGCTTCGGATTCCACCAGGGCGATGCTATTTTTTTCATGGCCACCTGCGACCGCTCCACGCTGGCTTCCGCCACATAACAGCTGGAGTCCGGATAGGTTTTTGCCAACGCGGCGTGAGCCTGCAGGCCGCCGCGCACAGCGCCCCAATGCGCCCAGGCCCCGGGCTGCAACCTGATCCATTGCAACCTGTCCTGCATGCGGCGGGCTACTTCCTCATGCAGCCACGGCGAGGCCAGCGGCGCCGTGCGCTGCCAGCGGCTGACGGCGGGCAGATCGAGTGTGGGCGGTCGCTGGGTGGTAGTCATGGGCAGGGTCAATACAGTGCGCAAAAAGGTACGCGAGTATATTGACACGGTGTCCACACGCCCGCCCGCCTCCCGTTTATTTCCCCATTTATCGCTGCCACGCTTGTCTGGCCTGGTCAGCCAGTGCGCGGTCTGCCGCAGCTGGCCGACACGCCAGGTATGCCAGCCCTGCCTGGCACGTTTTGCACCGGTGCAACAGCGCTGCGCCAACTGCGCGCTGGCACTGCCCGCTGATCTGTCCATGGGTCTGAAAAGTGGTCCCGGTCTGTGTGGCGGTTGCGTGCGCCAGCGCCCCCCACTCGATCAGGCGCTGGCCGCCGTGCCTTATGCCTACCCCTGGTCGACACTGATAGCCGGCTACAAATTTGGCGAGCAGCCCGGCTGGGCCGCATTTTTCGCAGACATGCTGCTCCAGACGCCCGGCGTGCCGCAGGCATTGGGCGACCTGCAGGCGGGCGACTGGATTGTTCCGGTGCCGCTGTCGCCAGCACGGCTGCAGGCGCGTGGGTTCAACCAGGCCTGGGAGCTGGCCAGCGCCCTGGCCCGGCAATCGCGGACCATCGGCCAGGCCGACGCGCGCTTGCTGCTGCGCATCAAACACACGCGTCCGCAAAGCGAACTCAAGCGCGAGGCGCGGCTGGCGAACGTCGAGGGAGCCTTTCTGGTCGATCCGTTGCGCGTGGGCGAGCTGGAGGGCCGGCGCGTGATGCTGGTGGACGACGTGATGACCAGCGGCGCCTCGCTCTTCACCGCAGCCCGCGCCTTGCGCCAAGCCGGCGCCGCCCACATCACCGCGGTGGTGCTGGCGCGCACTGAAACTGATTAGGGCCGACCCTTCCACGCACCTGCGATCGGGGACCGGCGCCTGGTAACTGGCGGCTGGTAACTGCAGGCGCGCCACCACCCCGGCGGCAATGCCCGGGTCGAACGACAATCGGGCCATGTTCAATATTGTTCTCGTCGAACCCGAAATCCCGCCCAATACCGGCAACGTGATTCGCCTGGCGGCCAATACCGGCTGCCGTCTTCATCTGGTGGAGCCGCTCGGCTTTTCGATGGACGACAAGCACATGCGGCGCGCCGGACTCGACTACCACGAGTACGCCCAAGTGCTGCGCCATGCAAGCTGGCAGGCGCTGCTGGACAGCGAGCAGCCGCCCGCCTCACGGCTCTTCGCCATGACGACGCAAGGCGCCGGCAGCGTGTACGACATGCGTTTCCTGCCGGGTGACTGGCTGGTGTTTGGCGCTGAAACCCGGGGCCTGGCGCCCGAGGTGCGGGAATCCTTTCCGCTGACCCAGCGCCTGAAGGTGCCCATGCGGCCCGGCCAGCGCAGTCTCAACTTGTCCAACACCGTGGCGGTCACGGTGTTCGAGGCCTGGCGCCAGAACGGTTTCGCCGGGTCACACAATCCGGGCGCCGCCGTTCAGGGGTAGCGCCGCACCAGTGATTCGGCCACGCACACCGGCTTGGCCGATCCTTCGCGCTCCACCGTCACCTCCCAGCTCATCTGCATGCCGGCGTTGTCGATCGGCTCGGCTGCCAGCAGCTTCATGCGGGCGCGCAGGCGGCTGCCGACGGGCACGGGGGCCGTGAAACGCACCTTGTTCAGGCCGTAATTCACGCCCATGCGTGAGCCAACGATTTCAAACGATGATTCAAAAAACCGCGGCAACAGCGACAGCGTGAGAAAACCGTGCGCAATGGGTCCGCCAAACGGCCCGGCGCTGGCCTTTTCGGGGTCAACGTGGATCCATTGGTGGTCGCCCGTGGCCTCGGCAAACAGGTTGACCTGTTGCTGCGTGATGGTGAGCCAGTCGCTGACAGCGACTTCCTGGCCGGTACAGGCCGCCAGCTCGGACAGGGTTTGAAAGGTCTTCATGGCCCGACTTTAGCGGCGGCAGGGAGCCCGTCTTGTCGGATCAGCGACAAGCCCCCTCCCACCTGTCCGCCTACTCGCCCAGCCAGCGGCAGACGCCTTGCCACTGCTCCAGGTCCTTGTCGACCCGGCTGGGCGCCACGTCGAACAGGCTCACCCCCCGGGCGGCCAGATGGATGTAGTTTTGCGTGTCCCGCAGATAGCCCAGCACCGGCAGCCCCAGACCCTCCACAAAGTCGCGCAGCTTGTCGGCGGCAATCGTGCGGGCGTCCACCCGCATGCCGATGACGCCCACCTGCATCTTGCCGGCATGGCGGTGCTCGGCCAGCTCGTCCAGAAAGGCCCGCGTGGCGAAAATATCAAACACACTGGGCTGCAGCGGCACGATCACCTTGTCGGCCAGCTTGATGATGTCATTGAAACGCCAGCCATGCAGGCCGGCGGGCGTGTCCAGCACCACATGGGTGGTTCCCCTCGGCGGCCTGGCGATCAGGTCTGCATTGAGGTCCCAGGTCGCGACGGGGCGGGCAGCGGGCGGACGCAGGCCCAGCCACAGCCGCGAGGACTGCTGCCGGTCGGCGTCTCCGAGCATCACCGCATGGCCCTGCGACGCATAGTAGCCGGCAATGTTGGTGGCCAGCGTCGACTTGCCGACGCCCCCCTTTGGATTGGCAATCACGACCACGGGCATACAACTCTCCTCTGATGCTGAAGAACTTGCCCGCAGGCCAATTCCATGCTTGCTTTTCCGCTATGGTAACGGCATGGACACCGTTCTCACAAACCCACACATGGCGGACAGCGCCGGCCATCAGGCTGCGGATACCGACATCTACGTCATCGCAGCGCATCCGGCATGGCGTGAATCGCGCGTGAATCGCCCCCTGATGGAGGCCGCGAAGGCGCTGCCGCGCGTGCAGGTGCAGGACCTGTATTCAAGCTACCCCGACTACGCCATTGACGTCACCCGGGAGCAGGCGGCGCTGGAGCGGGCCCGGCTGGTGGTCTTGCTGCACCCCATCCAGTGGTACTCGATGCCGGCCCTGCAGAAGCTCTGGCTGGACGAGGTCTTGACGTATGGCTGGGCCTATGGCCAGGATGGACACGCCCTCGAAGGCAAGGATTTGTGGCTGGTGGCGACCACCGGCGGGCCGGAGACTTCCTACCATCCGCAAGGCTACAACCGCTATTTTTTCGATGCTTTCCTGCCGCCCTATGAGCAAAGCGCCATCCTGTGCGGCATGCGGTTCTTGCCGCCCATGGTGCTGCATGCTGCACACCGGGTCAGCACGCAAGCCGTCGAACAGCACCTCGCCATCTTCAGCCAGCGCCTGCAAAGCTACCCCGACTGGCCCGAACTCGAGGAGCTTGAGCAATACCCCGCCTGCGCGGTGCCCATGAAAGACCGCTTGCCCAGGGACGAGGCCAGCATCGAAGCGGACCCGCTGGAAAGCAGGGACGCAGGTACAACGATGAACGTGGGAGCCACCCGCTAATGGAACACGCCCCCGCCTGGCTCACCAACAGCTTCATCTACCTGGCAGCCGCCGTCGTCGCCGTGCCGCTGGCCAAAAAATTCGGTCTGGGCTCCATCATTGGCTACCTGGCCGCGGGCATTGCCATCGGCCCGTGGGGCATGGGACTGGTCACCAATGTGCAGGACATTCTTCACTTCGCCGAATTCGGCGTGGTGCTGATGCTGTTTCTGGTGGGCCTGGAACTGGAGCCCCGGCGGCTGTGGAATTTGCGCCGGCCCATCTTTGGCTGGGGCAGCGCGCAGGTGCTGGGCTGCGCCGCCCTGCTGACCGGCGCGGCCATGCTGTTCGGCGTGGGCTGGCAGACGGCGCTGGTGGCCGGCCTGGGGCTGGCGCTGTCGTCCACCGCGATTGCCCTGCAGGCCATGGGCGAGCGCAACCTGATGCCCACGTCCAGCGGGCAGGCCGGGTTTTCGATTTTGCTGTTCCAGGATGTTGCGGCCATCCCGATTCTGGCCCTGCTGCCGCTGCTGGGCGCGGTGGCCGGTGAAAACGAGGCTGCAGCCCAATCTCACAGGGCTCTTGAAGCTCTCAAAATAATAGCAGTCATCGGCGGCATCATTCTCGGCGGCCGGCTGCTGCTGCGCCCGCTGCTGCGCTGGATCGCCAACAGCGGCACACCCGAGATATTCACGGCCGCATCGCTGCTGCTGGTGGTGGGCATTGCCGCGCTGATGCAGCTGGTCGGCCTGTCCATGGCGCTGGGGGCTTTTCTGGCCGGCGTGCTGCTCGCGGAAAGCGAATACCGGCGCGAGTTGGAGACCGACATCGAACCCTTCAAGGGTTTGCTGCTGGGCCTGTTCTTCATCGCGGTGGGCATGAGCATCGACTTCGGCGTGCTGTGGAAGTCGCCCGGCCTGATGGCTGCGATCCTGCTGGGCTTCCTCGGCCTGAAGCTGGCGGTGATCTACGGCCTGGCCTGGCGCATGAAGCTGCCCTACCAGGAGCGCCCGGTGTTCACCGTGCTGCTGGCGCAGGGCGGTGAATTTGCCTTCGTGGTGTTCCAGGCCGCGGCGGGTGCGCAGGTGTTCTCCGCCGAGACGGCCTCGCTGCTGATCGGCGCGGTGGCGCTGTCCATGCTGATCAGCCCGCTCCTGCTGGTGGCCGTCGACAAGCTGCTGCTGCCGCGCTGGGCCCACTGCGACACGCCGCAGCTCGACGAGATCTCCGAGCCGCAGCAGGCCCCCATCATCATTGCCGGCTTTGGCCGCTACGGCCAGATCGTCGGCCGCATGCTGCTGGCGCAAGGCATTCCGGCGACAGTGCTGGAGCACGATGCCGACATGGTGGAGACCGTGCGGGCCTTCGGCTACCGCGTCTTCTACGGTGATGCCACGCGGCTGGATTTGCTGCGCACGGCCGGTGCGGCCAGCGCCAAAATCCTCGTGCTGTCGGTGGACAGCATGGAGCAATCGCTGAAGATCGTGGACCTGGCGAAGGAACACTTCCCGAACCTGGAGATCGTGGCGCGCGCGCGCGACGTGACGCACTGGAATGCGCTGCGGGACCGAGGCGTGATGCGCGTGGAACGCGAGGTCTTCGAGTCCAGCCTGCGCAGCGCGCGCACCGTGCTGGAACTGCTGGGCCAGCCGCCGCATGAAGCACGGCAGGCCGCCATGCGGTTCCGGCAGCACAACCTTGAGTTGTTCGAGCAGATGTACCCGCACCGCAAGGACCGCACCAAGGTCATCGCGGTCGCCACCCAAGGGCGGCTGCAGCTGGAAGAGCAGATGGCGCAGGAGCGCGCGCAAGCGACGCAGCGCCGGCCTCAGGATTGGCACGGCTGACTTTGGACAAAATGCGCTCATCCCCCTCAACTCAATGGAACAAGGGAAGAGGCTACAAAAACAATAGCACTCCCTGCGCTCAGGCCCCTTCCTGGCGGGCCAACTGCGCAGCCCCCGCGGCTTCCGCCAGCACCAGCAGGCGAAAGCGGTTGACCGCCGGATTGCCCGCTTCATCGACGGCGCGCCAGGCCAGATGCAGTTCGGACACCGCACTGGCGGGCAGGCTGATGGGGCGCACAACCACGCCGGGCATGCGCAGCCGCGCCGCCGAAGCCTGCACCAGCGCCAGGCCCACGCCGCTGCCCACCAGCCCCATCAGCGAGTAGGTCTGGCGCACATGCTGCACATAGCGCGGGGCGACCTGCGCGGCATGGAAGGCGGTGGTCAGCAATTCATACATGGAGCCGCCCTGGCCCGGCTCGTACATGATCAGGTCCTGCCGGTGCAGGTCGCCGATGGCCAGCCGCCGCTTGGCCGCCAGCGGGTGGCTGGCAGGCATGGCGACCACAAAAGGTTCGCGCAGCACGCTTGCGCTGCGCAGGTCCGCATGGTCCGCCGGCGCGCGGACGATGCCCACATCGAGACGGCCGGAGCGCAGGGCTTCGAACTGCTCGGCCGTGCTCATGTCGCGCAGCACGATGTCCAGCCCCGGCAGCTGCGCGGTTGCGGCCGCCACAATGCGCGGCATGAAGCTGAAGCTGGCCCCGGCCACATAACCGAGCGACACGCTGCCGGCCTCGCCGGTGGCGGCGCGGCGCGCCACCGAGGCGGCCGAGTGGCTCACTTCGAGCAGGTACTCGGCCTCGGGGAGGAAGGCCTTGCCGGCCGGGGTGAGGTGCACGCTGCGCTGCGTGCGTTCGAACAGCTGGACATTCAAGGCGGCTTCCAGCTGCTGTATCTGGCGGCTCAGCGGCGGCTGGGTCATGTGCAGCCGCACGGCGGCGCGGCCAAAATGCAATTCGTTGGCCAGCACGACGAAACAACGGATCTGGCTGAGCTGGAACATGGCCGGGCGCCTGGGGCGCGGTTAAACAGGGATCAGCGGGAGTCAGCGCGAGTGGCGACTATCGTAGCGCAGGAACCCTGCCCTCCTGCGGGCCCCCCGGCAGTCAGAGCGCGGCGACTTCCGCAGCAACCGGCAGCGCAACACCCAGCCGCTCGGCCCAGCCGGCCAGCGCCGACCAGGTGGCCGCGTCGTAGTCCACGCCATGGGCCTGGGCCTGCGCGATATGACGCGCGACCTGGTCACCGGGAATGCGCACCGGCTGTTCGGGGCGAATGGGTTTGCTGTTGCGGCACTGCTGATTGAAAAAATCGGTCTGCTGTGTGAACGCCTCGGTGCCCGCAAAAAATTCCGGATCGAGCACCTGCAGAAACACGTTGCCGCCCCAGCGCGCCGGCTGGTCGGCGCGGCCGTGGCCCGACAGGCCCTGCGACAACGCCTCGATCATCAGCGCCAGGCCGAAGCCCTTGTGCCCGTACTCCTGGCCGCCCATCAACTGCAGCGAGCCGCGCGGCTCGGTGTGCTCCAGCACGGCCGGGTCGCAGGTCGGACGGCCCTGGGCATCCAGCAGCCAGGGATGGTCGAAGGCCTCGTGCGCAGCGTACTTTTGGCGCGTCATCGACGTGGTGGTGATGGACGCACAGATGTCCACCAGCACCGGATGCTCGCCCGCCGGGTAGCCAATGGCCATGGGGTTGGGCGTGAACAGCGGCTCCACGCCGCCATAAGGCGCAACGCGCCGGGCGGCGGGCTCGGAATTGGTGATGAGCGCCACAAAGCCCTGGTCTGCGGCCTGCTTGACCAGCGCCGCGAGGCAACCGATGTGGTGGCTGCGGCGTATCGCCACGGTCACCACACCGAGTCGGGCCGCTCGCTCCACCGCCAGGCTGATGGCACGGTCCATGAGCCACAGGCCGGGCAGGTAGCCGCCGTCCCACACCAGCGTGGCGCCGGTGTCTTTCACCACCTCGGGCTTACCCTGGAGGGCCATGCCCCCCTTGGCGATGTCAGCCAGGTAGAGCGGCGCCATCGCCAGGCCATGCGTGCGGCGCCCCATCGAGTCGGTCAGCACCAGCAGCCGCGCCACGCACGCGGCCTTGTCCACATCCATGCCGGCGGCCGTGAACAGGCCGGTGGCAAAGGCGGTGAGCCGCTCGGGCGGCAGGCGGCCGAAAGGGCTGAAGGGCGTCGTGGGGAGCATGGAAGTCCTGAAAGCGGATGAACAAATGAAGCGGGAAAGGGATCAGCCGGTCAAGCTATGAGCAGACCCGCAGGCAGACGCGCAGGTGCAGGCGGCAACGCAGCCATCAGCTTGCGCCCTCGATGTTGTTGCCGGACTGCTGAACCACCCTGGCCCAGCGGATGCGGTCACGGGCGATGTACTGGCTGGTCTCCTGCGGCGTCATGGCGACCACTTCCACCCCAGCTTCGCGCAGCTGCGCCCGCAAGGCCGGGGTCTGGACAATGCGCACCAGCTCGGCGTTGAGGCGCGCCACCTGTTCTTTGGACAGGCGCGAGGGGGCCGTGATGCCCTGCCAGGTACCCGACTCGAAATCGGTGGCGCCCTGCTCTGCCAGCGTAGGCAGGTTGGGCAGCAGCGGCGAGCGGGTCTTGCCGGACACGCCAATCGCCTTCAGCCGGCCCGACTGCACCAGCGGCAGCGTGGTCAGCATGCCATTGAGCACAGCCTGCGTGACACCGGCCACGGTGTCGGCCACGGCGGGCGCACCGCCCTTGTAGGGCACGTGCTGCCACTGGACACCGGTGATCTGGGCCAGCTGCACGGTGGCCAGGTGGTTAGGCGTGCCCTGGCCCGCGAGCGCCACATTGAGCTTGCTGCGTTTGGACAGCGCAACCAGCTCCTGCAGGTTGCTGGCCTGCACCGACGGGTGCACGACCAGCAGGTGCGGCGACTGCGCCAGCATGGCCACGCCCTGCAGATCACGGCCCACGTCGTAGGCCATGTCCTTGTAGATCGACGGGCTGATGGCCAGGCTGCCCACGTCGCACAGCAGCAGCGTATGTTGGTCGGTGGCGCTGGCCACCGCCGCGGCGCCGATGTTGCCGCCCGCGCCGCCACGGTTCTCCACCACCACGGGCACACCGAGCGCGTCCGCCAGCGGCTTGCTCAGCAGGCGCGCGATGATGTCGGACGTGCCGCCCGCCGAATTAGGCACGACGATGTGAAGGGGGCGGTTGGGCCAGGCCTGCGCGCTGGCGGAGCCGATGGCGGCCCACACGGTGCTGGCGGCCAGTGTCTGCAATATGCGGCGGCGATGTGTCATGGTGTGTCTCCAGTTGTAGATTCGGCGGCTCATGGGCCACCGTTCAGGCATTGGAGCATCGGCATCGATGCGCGTCCAATCCAAATATGGACTGGATTGATGCGCAACTTGAATCACCCCCCACCACGTCATGCAACCTCAACACGGTCACGCAAGGCAGGGCCATGCCTCTGGCTGCGTTCCCCGGCTATCATCAAACAGCATCGAACAAAAATATGTACTGCACCTGGATTTGACGCCGCCGGGCCGCATGCCATCCAACCACCCGCGGGGACAATCCATGAAAGCCATGCACCACCTGATGTATGCGGCCATTCTGTGTTCGATGGCCGGCAGCCTGCATGCGCAGGACAGCACTGCCAGCGACTGGGTCAAAAACCCGGCCATGGGCAACTACAAGGCCTATGCCGAGTTCAAGATGGCGCACTACGATTCGGCCCGCCATATCTGGGAGGTGCTGGCCGGCTTGGGCAATGCGGATGCACTGTTCAATCTGGGCATCCTGGCCGAAGACGGGCTGGGCGAGCCCAAAGACATGAAAAAGGCTGAGTCGCTCTACACGGCGGCGGCCCATGCCGGCGGGTTCAAGGCGCAATACCGGCTCGGCATGCTCTACAGCACCGGCGGTGCGGTGACCCGGGACATGACCCGGGCGCGCCAGTTCCTGAGTCTCGCCGCCGCCAACGGCGACAGGGATGCAATTGCCCGGCTGGCATCGCTGGACCAGCCAGACCGGCCACCCACCGACCTGGAACAGGCCGAAATCCTGAGCAGCGGTGGCAAAGCGGCAGAGGCCGCGGCGCTGTTCAAACGCGCCGCTGACGCCGGCAACACCCGGGCTCGCACGCGGCTCGCCTGGATGTACGAAGCGGGCCGCGGCGTGGACCGCAGCCTGGATGAAGCCGCGCGGCTTTTCGCGCGGTCCGCCGAAGAGGGTGACGCCGAAGCGCAGTATGCGATCGCCGTGATGTACCGCACCGGCAAGGGCCAGGCGCGCGATTTCGACAAAAGCATGGTCTGGCTCAAACGCTCAGCCGGCCAAAGCTACCCGCCGGCACAGGCCGCGCTGGCAGCGGAAACCACCACGCAGTAAGGAATAAGGGCGACGGCCAGCGACTGCTGGCTGGCGCATGGCACCCAAGGCCAAGCCAATACCCAATCAATACCAAACCAATGCCAAACAGGACCAAGAGCCTGGCAACCGCTCATCCATGAACACCTGCGGCGACTGTTTTCGCCGCATGCGGCAGCCGGGCACTACCTGAGCGATTGCTCGGACTCCCGCTTTCGCTGTTCGAGGGCCCGCCGCTCGACACACACCGGGTGGTTGGCAAAGACAGGCCTGGCGCACTGCACGACGATGCAGATCTCATAAGTCACCGGGTTGCGACCCTCGCAGAACTGCCGTGGGTGGGCGGGCGACGACGGCGCGGCGGCAATATCCTGCGCCTGCTGGGGTGCGGGCGCTGTCGTGGCTGCGGCTGTTCTGGTCTGAGCCTGTGGAACCTGCTGCGCCTGTTGAGCGGGCCGGCCCCTGTCGCTCGAACGTGGTTTGAGCACCGCCGGTGCCTCTGCCGCGCCGGGCGGCTCTGGCTGCGCGGCTGCGGCGGCGTCCGCCGGTGCTGGTGCGGCCAGGGGGGGTGTTGCCGCAATCACCACAGCCGTATTGGCTGGCGCAGCAGACTGCACGGCTGGCCGTCCACCCGGGCTTGATGTCCATTTGAAACCGAAGCCAAGCGCCAGTACCACCAGGCCCGCAATGCCAGCCATGGCCCAGGTCCGGCGCCGGGATGCTGGCGCGGAGGCCGCAGCTTTTTCAGCCCGCGCAGACGCTGTGGCCGCCGCAGGCATGGACGGCGGGCGCGAAGTTCGCGCGGCGACCATCGCGTCAGCTACCCCTGCGCGCGTGTCAGCAACACCGGGTTGGGTATCGGCCGGGCCGGCAAGGGAAACCCTTCTCGGCTCGGGCACAGTCTTGTCCATTTGCGTGGCGGAAAGCGGCACGACCGGCGCGCCCACATCCGACCGCAAACCGATATCCGAATCCTCACCGGCCGGTTCGCCGAGCTTTCTCAGGCGGCGACGTGCCAGGCCGGCGTAAATGCCCTCGGGAAACTTGGCGAGAAAGCCCCGGATATCCTCGGCATCGGTGGAATCCTTGATCTCTTTCCAGTAGACCAGCTCCAGCTCCTGCGTCACGATGGGGATGTCGGTACTGGTGCCCGACTGCAGGCCGACCAGGGCTTCACCCGGATGCAGGGTGCCCGTCCAGGTGGAGCTGCTTCCAGCTGCGGCCTGGCTGGCAGGTGGAAGCACCGCCGGGTCAACCGCCTCGCGGGCGGCCGCCTGCAGCGCGGCATTGAACTCCCGCGCCGTCGCAAAACGCTGGCTCGGTGATTTGGCCAAGGCGCGCGCCACCACCGCATCGATGGCGGCGGGCAATCTCGGGTTGGAAGAGGTCGGCGCCGCGGCGGTGTGCCCCACGATCTGCTGAATGATGACGAAGTCGGTGTCACCGTCAAATGGCCGCTTGCCCGTGAGCAGCTGGTACAGCACGATGCCGGCGGCGAACAGGTCAGCCCGGGCGTCAATCGGCCGGCCCTGAACCTGCTCTGGCGACATGTACTTGAGCGTGCCCACCATGGTGCCCTGTGTGCGCGTGGCGTCGCTCGAGTCCTGGATGCGGGCCACGCCAAAATCGGTGAGCTTGACGCGCCCATTTCCCTGGATCAGCAGGTTGGCGGGCTTGATGTCGCGGTGAACGACGCTTTGCCGGTGCGCATAGTCGAGCGCCGACAGCAGGTCGCCCATGATGCCCAGGGTCTGCGCCAGGGTGTAGAGCTTGCCCTGGTCCATGTGGTGCTTGAGGTCATCACCGTGGATGAATTCCATGACCAGGTAGGCCATGTCGCCATCGCGGTCGGAGTCGTACACGCTGACAATGTTGGGGTGCTGCAGGCGAGCCGCCGAGCGCGCCTCCGTGCGAAAGCGCACCTCGTAATCGGCGGCTTCTTCCTCCGACAGGTTTTCAACCTTGATGGTCTTGATCGCCACCCGGCGGTCCAGATTGGGATCACGCCCCTCGTATACCAGCCCCATGGCGCCCTTGCCGAGCACCCGGATGAGATCGTATCGACCAAGCTTCTTGAGACTCATGAGTGAATTAAAAAGGGCCGCAGTAAGGAGGGAGCAAAAGCGCCAGCAGGGACACATCTGGAAACGAAAACAATTCTAGCCTGCAACACCGGGCCCGCCCGGATGTCAGGCGACCCTGCCGTTGTCGTTGTCGTTGCCGCTCGCCGATCGTCAGGCGTGGCGAGGCTGGCTCAGGTGGGCCTGCCATCTCCATCCTGCCGGCGCACGGGGAACAAGCTGTTAGACCTCCACCACCAGTGCAGCTAGCGCAGTCCGTCCCAGACCAGCTTGCAGCCGGTGAGCAGCATGCCGACATACAGCAGCCGGTAAAAAAGCACCGGGCTGATGCGTCTGGCCAGCCGCACGCCTATCCACACGCCGACCGGCGCGAGCGGCAACAGCACCAGCGACGTCACCATGTTGCGCAGGTCGAGCAGGCCCAGCAAGCCATAGGGAATCCATTTGGCAAGATTGATCACAAAGAAAAAGGCCGCCATGGTGGCGGTGAACTTGATCGGGCTCAGGCGCATCGGAATCACATAGGCGCTCAGCGGCGGCCCGCCGGCGTGCGCTACAAAACTCGTGAAGCCCGAGGTCACCGTCAATATCGCGCCCAGCCATCGGGGCGGCGGCGGGCTGTCGGGCCGGGGCGGAAACAGCAGGCGCTGCGCCAGAAACAGCAGCGTGAACACACCCACAATGCCGGCCACCATGCGGGCGTCCAGTGCCTTGAAGAGCAGTGCGCCCACCACGATACCCACCAGCCCGCAGGGGATCAGGAAACGCAGGAACCTGAAGTCGAAGTCCTTGCGAAAGGCTGCCAGGCCCAGCAGGTCCATCAGCAACAGCACCGGCATCAGGATGGCAGCAGCCTGCGGCACGGTCACGGCCAGTGCCATCACCGGCACCGCCAGGGAGCCAAAGCCCGCGCCAAAACCGCTTTTGCTGATGCCCAGCATCAGCACGGCGGGAATGGCGACGGCGTAGAAGAAAGGATCGGTGATCAGCGGAAAGTCCACGGCGGCATCTCTTTGGGCCCGCTTGGCATGCGCAGGCTGGGGCGGGGCAATAAGGTGCGCCATGTTACCCGGCGCCTTGTCAGCGCGGCGACAATCGATGCATGTCGGACATTGAATCCTGGGGAGAAACGCTGCGCCTGCTGATCGAACTGCTGGGCACGGCCGCATTCGCCCTGTCGGGCCTGCTGGAAGCGGCGCGCAAACGGCTGGACGCGGTGGGCATTTGCGTGGTGGCTTTTCTGACGGCCTTCGGCGGCGGCACCTTGCGCGACCTGTTACTCGACCGGCGGCCTTTTTTCTGGGTCCAACATGTCGAACTGCTGTGGGGCGTGATGGCGCTGTGCGTAGTGGCCATGCTGTTCCTGCGCCAGCACCATCTAAAGCTGACTGAAAAAGCAATCCAGTGGCCCGATGCGCTGGGGCTGGGTCTGTTCACGGCCACCGGCGTTCACCTGGCGCTGATGGACCACCTGCCCGTGCTGGTCGCGGTCCTGATGGGCTTGACGACGGGCGTATTCGGCGGCGTGCTGCGCGACATGGTCTGCAATGAAGTACCGACGGCATTTCGTGACCACCGGCCTTACGCTGTGTGCGCCTTCGCTGGCGGCTGGATATATGCGGGCCTGTGGCTGCTTGACGCCCCGGGCTGGATGGCGTTGGTGGCCTGCATCCTCGTGACCGCCGGTCTGCGCATGGTGGCCCTGTGGCGAAACTGGGAACTGCCGGCCTGGCGCGTCTGACGCGCGATTCCAGCAAGGCCGGTTGTTCGTTCGCGGCCAAGCCTTGAAAGCGTTGACACCATTGCTCTCATTGCGGCAAACGAGCCGACGGCTCGTCGGCAATCAATCCAGACTCGCGCCCGAATCCTTCACCACCTTGCCCCACTTCACCGATTCCTTCTGAATGAAGGCTGCAAACTGCGCGGGGGTTTCGCTGTAAACCTCGGCGCCCTGCTCATTGATCTTCTTTTTGACCTCGGGGTTGGCCAGCACCTTGACGATGGCGGTGTTGAGCTTGCTGACCACGGCGGGCGGCGTGGCGGCCGGCGCAAACAAACCGAACCATGAAGTCGCATCGTAGCCGGGCACACCCGCTTCGGCGATGGTCGGCACGTCCGGTAGTTCGGGTGAACGCTTGGGCGTCGTCACGGCAATGGCGCGCAGTTTGCCCGAGCGCACATGCTGGATGGCTGAGGGCATGTTGTCGAACATGATGGCGACCTGGTTACCCAGCAGGTCGGTCATGGCCGGCGCGCTGCCCTTGTAGGGAACATGCTGCATATCGACCTTGGTCATGGACTTGAACAGCTCGCCCGACAGGTGGATGGAGCTGCCATTGCCCGACGAACCGAAGTTCAGCTGGCCCGGATGCGCCTTGGCGTAGGCGATCAACTCTTTGACGGTCTTGAAGGGCTGCGCTGGGTTGGCGACCAGCAGGTTGGGCACATTGGCCACGCGCGTCAGCGGCGCGAAATCCTTGACCGGGTCAAAAGGCATTTTCTTGTACAGGCTGGCATTGATCGCGTGCGTGCCGACCGTGCCCATGAACAGCGTGTAGCCGTCTGCTGGCGCACGTGCTGCCGCCTGGCCGCCGATGTTGCCGCCCGCGCCAGCGCGGTTGTCCACAATGACGGGCTGGCCCAGCTCGGCCGTCAGCGCCTGGCCGACGATGCGCGCCAGGATGTCGGTGGTGCCGCCCGCAGCGAAGGGCACGACGATGGTGATGGTCTTGTTCGGATAGGCGGCCTGCGCCGCAGCAGGTGCGGCAGCCAGCAGGCCAGATCCCAGGACGGCAGCAGAGGCGAGTACGCCCAGGCTGAAATGACGGCGTGAACCGTTGAGGCAATGAGAAGAATGAGAGGAATGGGAAGGATGAGACATGGCAATACCTTGATAAGGAGGGTGGACAGGAAACCGGACGCCGCCCGCAAGAGGTCTTGTGGACCTCGCGGAGAGAGCCGGAAATGAAAAAGAAAATGAACGCCGTGAGGGCAAAAAATCAAATCGGCGCGACACCCAGCGTGGTGCCGCCGCAGACATACAGCACCTGCCCCGTGACAAAGCCGTTGTCGGGCGACAGAAAAAACAGGGCGGCGCGCGCCACGTCCTCGGCGGTGCCCATGCGGCCGACCGCAATGCTGTCGAGGATGCGTTGCGTCTGTGGCGCGCCTTCGGGGTTGCTCTGGCGGAACAGCTCGGTGGCAATCGGCCCGGGGCCAATGGCGTTCACGGTGATGCCATCACGCCCCAACTCCATGGCCAGTGTGCGTGTCATGCCTATCATGCCGGCCTTGGTGGCCGAGTACACAATGCGGTCTGCCTTGCCCAATGCGGCACGCGAGGACATGTTGACGATGCGGCCCTGGCCACAGGCACGCAAGCTGGGCAGGCAGGCCTGCGTCAGCAGCATGACGGCGCGCAGGTGCAGGCCCACCACATCGTCCAGCGATTGCGTGGTGGCCGTGTCGATGGTGCCGGGACGGGTGGCGCCCGCATTGTTGACCAGCGCAACGACATGATGGCTGGCCGCAATTTCGGCGGCGGCTTCGCGCGTGGGCGCTTCCTTGGTCAGGTCGGCCTGGCAGGAGGTGAGGTTCGGGTGGCTCCAGTCCGGCAGCACGTAGTCGAGGTTGACCACATGGCGGCCCTGCGCTAGCAGGGCTTGGGCGATGGCACGGCCAATGCCCGAGCTGGCGCCCGTGACCAGCGTCACTTCTTGCTTATTCATTCGTTCTTCCTGCCTGGTGTACTTGGTCTACTTGGTCTACTTGGTGTACTTGGTGTACTTGGTGTACTTGGTATACGTGGGTGCTTGGGCGCTTCGCAACTACCGTCACCCGCCTTATTCAACCGTGGCGCCCGAGACCTTCACGATCTCGGCCCACTTGGCGCTTTCTTTCCGGATCAGGCCGGCATAGTCGGCGGGGCCACCCAGCAGCGGCACCGCGCCTTCAACGCCCAGCTTGGACTGGAATTCAGCGCTCGCGGCGACCTTGAGAATCTGGCTGGCCAATTCCTTGACCAAGGCATCGGGCGTGTTCTGCGGCGCCAGCAGGCCGTAGGTCAGCGTGCTTTCGAACCCGCTGAGGCCGGCAATCCCTGATTCGGCAATCGTGGGCACCTCCGGCATGGTGGGCGCCCGCTTGCTGCCCGTGACCGCCACTGCCCGCAGGCGGCCGCTCTTGACCAGGGCGAGTGCCGGGGGGATGACGCTGAACATCATCTGCACCTGGCCGCCGACCAGATCCGTCAGGCCCGGCGCGGTGCCTTTGTAGGGAATGTGGTTGATCTTCACGCCGCTCTTTTGCTCAAACAGCTCGCCCGTCAGATGCCCACCCGTGCCGCTGCCGCTGGACGCGTAATTGAGGCTGCCAGGCTGGGATTTGGCCAGGGCCAGCAGATCGGCCACCGTTTTGACACTCGACGAAGCGGGGACCACCAGCACCAGAGCGGATGAGGCAAACATGGCAACAGGCGCCAAATCCTTTTGAGGGTCGTATTTGAGGCCCTTGTACAGCGCCGGATTGATAGACACCGTGCCCGAATGCCCCAGCAGCAGCGTCGCGCCATCCGCGGCGCTGCGCACCACCTGCTCGGTGCCCAGGTTACCGCCGGCGCCGGGCTTGTTTTCCACAATCACGCTCTGGTTGCGCAGCTCGCCCAGGCTTTTCGCCATCTGGCGGGCGAACACGTCGTTGCCCCCGCCCGGTGCGAAAGGCACGACGATTTTGATCGCCTTGGTGTTTTGGGCCAGCACCGGCAAGCTGACCGATGCGAGCGAGCCCAGCAGCACGGTACGGCGCGTCAAATGAACATGATTCATGGAAATTTTTTCACTCGCTGGACAATGAATTTAACTTGGGAAGAAGGCTGCCTCAGCCGGTCGACGCCTGAACGCCTGGACGCCCTACCGTTCAGTCAAACCGCTCGCCCTGAGCGCGGCCTGTTCTGAATTCGGCCTGGCCTGAACTTGTCAAAGGGTTGGGCGCTGGCCAGCAGGCGGCCAGCAAGGCTTTGACCCCTTCGTCTTCGCTCAGGACAGGCACCTCAGCCCGAACGGCGTGCGGTGCCTGACTGAACCGTGATGCGCTTAGACCCGCTCAAGAATCACCGCAATGCCCTGCCCCACGCCAATGCACATGGTGCACAGCGCATAGCGCCCGCCGCCCTTGTGCAGCTGGTTGACCGCCGTGGTGGCCAGGCGCGCGCCGCTGGCGCCCAGCGGATGGCCCAGCGCAATGGCGCCGCCATTGGGGTTGACGCGCGGGTCGTCATCGGGCAGGCCGAGCAGGCGCAGCACCGCCAGGCCCTGCGCGGCAAAGGCTTCGTTGAGTTCGATCACGTCCATCTGCGCCAGCGTCAGGCCGGTGAGCGCCAGCACTTTTTGCGTAGCCGGTGCCGGGCCTATGCCCATGATGCGCGGGGCGACGCCGGCCGTGGCCATGCCGACGATGCGGGCCTTCGGCGTGAGGCCGTTTTTGGCGGCGCTGGCCTCGTCGGCCAGCAGCAGGGCGCAGGCGCCGTCATTGACGCCGCTGGCATTGCCGGCGGTGACGGAGCCGTCGGGACGCACCACGCCCTTGAGGCGGGCCAGCGTTTCCATCGAGGTCTCGCGCGGATGCTCGTCCTTGTTCACGATGATGGGGTCGCCCTTTTTCTGGGCGATGGTCACGGGGGTGATTTCGGCATCGAAGTAGCCGGCTTTCTGGGCCGCCACGGCCTTGAGCTGGCTGGCCAGGGCCATCCTGTCCTGGTCTTCGCGGCTGATGTTGTAGTCGGTGGCGACGTTCTCGGCGGTTTCGGGCATGGCGTCGACGCCGTATTTTTCCTTCATCAGCTTGTTGACGAAGCGCCAGCCGATGGTGGTGTCATACACCGCATTGGTGCGGCTGAAGGCGCTGTCGGCCTTGGGCATGACGAAGGGGGCGCGGCTCATGCTTTCGACGCCGCCGGCGATCATCAGGTGAGCTTCGCCCGACTTGATGGCGCGGGCGGCCGTGCCCAGGGCGTCCAGGCCGGAGCCGCACAGGCGGTTGATGGTGGCGCCGGGCAATTCCAGTGGCAGGCCGGCCAGCAGGCTGGACATGCGTGCGACGTTGCGGTTGTCTTCGCCGGCCTGGTTGGCGCAGCCGAAGATGACGTCGCTCACCAGTTGCCAGTCGACGCTGGGGTTGCGCGCCATCAGGGCCTTGAGCGGAATCGCGCCCAGGTCGTCGGCGCGCACGCTGCTCAGGGCGCCGCCGTAGCGGCCGAAAGGGGTGCGAATGGCATCGCAGATGAAAGCCTGGTTCATGAAATGTCTCCTGAATTTCCGTTCAACGTTCAATACAGAACCTGAGCAGGGCCTGAGCCCGTCAAGCCTGAACGGATTGGTTAATTAAAAAATTAAACGGCTATCGTTAAACAGCGATTGGCAAGCCGACGAGTTTTTCCAGTTCGGCATGGGTCAGGCCCTCGACCTTGTCGATGAGCTTGAGACCCTGCGGTGTACACGCCAGCGTGGCGAGTTCCGAATAAATGCGCTTGACGCAGGCAATGGCGGTGAGCGGATAGCTGCATTGCGCTACCACCTTGCTCTCGCCCTTCTTGGTGAGCAGGTCCATCATCACCCAGGTCTGTTTGGCGCCCAGGGCCAGGTCCATCGCGCCGCCCACGGCGGGGATGGCGTCTTTTTCGCCGGTGTGCCAGTTGGCCAGGTCGCCCGTGGCCGATACCTGGAAGGCACCGAGCACGCAAATATCCAGGTGGCCGCCGCGCATCATGGCAAAGCTGTCGGCATGGTGAAAAAACGAGCCGCCCTTGAGCAGCGTCACCGGCTGTTTTCCGGCGTTGATGAGGTCATAGTCTTCCGCGCCCTCAGCGGGCGCGGGGCCCATGCCGAGAATGCCGTTTTCGCTGTGCAGCAGCACCTCGCGACTGGCCGGGATATGGTTGGCCACCAGCGTCGGCATGCCGATGCCGAGGTTGACGGTGGCGCCTTCGTAAATGTCTTGCGCCACACGGGCGGCAAGCTGGTCTTTGGTGCGTTTCTGGTAGGTCATGGGTTGCTCCGTCCGGATGGCTGGTCAATGATGGCAAATGATCACAACAGGGTCAGGCTGCATTTTTGAAGCCGCCTGCCTGGGTTGCCACGCGGTCTATCTTCACGATCTGGTGCACGAAGATGCCAGGCGTCACGATGTGCTCCGGATTGAGCGCGCCGAGCTCGACAATCTCATGCACTGTGGCCACGGTTTTTGCCGCGGCCGTGGCCATCACCGGGCCAAAATTGCGCGCTGCCATGCGGTACGTCAGGTTGCCCCAGCGATCGCCCTGCTCGGCCTTGATCAGCGCCACGTCGCCGTAAATCGGCATTTCGAGCACGTACTGCTTGCCGTTGATCTCGCGGGTCTCTTTGGCCGAGCCATCGGGATTTTTGGCCAGCTCGGTGCCGTAACCCGTGGGCGAGAAAAATGCGCCTATGCCTGCGCCGGCTGCGCGAATGCGCTCGGCCAGATTGCCCTGCGGCACCAGTTCGAGCTCCAGCTTGCCGCCGCGGTACAGCCCGTCGAACACGTGGCTGTCGGCCTGGCGCGGGAAGCTGCAGATGATTTTGCGCACCCGCCCGGCCTTGAGCAGCGCCGCCAGCCCGGTCTCGCCATTGCCGGCGTTGTTGTTGACCACGGTCAGGTCTTTGGCGCCCTGCGCAATCAGGCCATCGATGAGTTCATTGGGAATACCGGCGGTGCCAAACCCCCCGATCAGGATGGTTGAGCCGTCTTTCACATCCGCCAACGCATCGGCGATGGAACGGGCAATCTTGTTGATCATTCAATTGTCTCCAACAGGGCAACAGGGTCATAGGGCAGAAACAGGCAACACGCCAGAGCAGCGGCCCGGGTGACCGGACGCCCAAAGCGCGAATCCAGGGAGTTTCCGATCCACTGGATTTTGTTCGACTTTAGAACAAGAGTTCGTATAATGAATTTTAGGAGATTTTGACAACCATGGCAAATGCTGCCTCCACACGCATCGCAGACCTTAAACCCGGCGACGGTTATGTGCAATCCTTCGCGCGCGGGCTGCAGGTGATCCGCTCGTTCAGCGCCAGCGCCCCGCGCCAGACGCTGACCGAAGTCGCGCAGCGCAGCGGCCTGAGCCGTGCCGGCGCCCGCCGCATCCTGCTGACGCTGGAATCGCTCGGTTATGTGCGCAGCGAAGGCAAGCTGTTCAGCCTGACCCCGCGCATTCTCGATTTGGGATTCGCCTATCTCTCGTCCATGCCGATCTGGGACCTCGCCGAACCCGTGATGGAAGCGCTGGTTGCGCAGGTCAAGGAATCCTGCTCGGCAGCGGTGCTCGACGACACCGACATCGTCTACGTGCTGCGCGTGCCCACACACAAGATCATGAGCATCAGCCTGGGCGTCGGCTCCCGGCTGCCCGCCTACTGCACCTCGATGGGCCGCATGCTGCTGTCCGCATTGCCCGAATCCGAGTTGATGGAATGCCTGGAACGCTCGGAACGGACGGCCCGGACCAAGTACACGGCGGTCGATGTGAAGGAGATCGCGGCCCGGATTGCGCAGGTTCGCAAACAGGGCTGGTCACTGGTGAATCAGGAGCTCGAGGAAGGGCTGGTGTCGATGGCCGCGCCCATCACCAACCGGGCCGGCCAGATGGTGGCCGCGCTGAACATCAGCGGCCAGGCCAACCGGACCAGTGCCAAGGTGATGCAGGAAACCATGCTGCCGCAACTGCTCGCGGCGGCACAGGCCATCTCGCGCATGCTGAGTGTTCAGCGCGCCTGAGACCGGCAATAGCTCGCAGGGACTCCCCCGGAGACCAACGCCCGCCGGGCAGGAAGTCACCTGCGCCGAACGAAGGGGGTGCAGGCGTTCAGGGCGTTCAGGGCTTGCGGAAACCCACCACCAGGAAAATCGCGCCCAAGGCCACGGCACCGATGCTCAGCCACTGGGGAATGTTGACCGACTCCTTCTCCTTGACCGTCAACTCGATGGGGCCGATTTTCGCGGCCGTCGTGTCCTTGGTGAAGCTGAATCCCCCCGTGAAAAATCCGGCCAGACCGGCAACGATCAGGATAATCCCCGCGATTTTTGCTGCATTCATCGAATCTCCTCACCGGGCGACCGGGCTTATTGATGTGTGGGTGTGGCTGCGCGCCGGAACAGCGCCACCATGGATCATAAATGTACCGCTGCACATCCCCTCTGTCTGTAGGACGCGGGGACGAGGGGACATGGCATGACGCGGCCAGGCGCAAGCCCGGTGAAAACGCCAGAGCGCAAGACACCACACAGAACCCGCAAGCCGGCTGCGTGATACGCTTTGGCCATGTTCACGCCCTCGCAAGCCGACGTCCGGCGATTTTTCTGCTCAGTTTATGCCAAAGCCCGCGCAGGACAAGCGCTGGAAGCTATAGAAATAATAGCAAGCCAGTGGATAGAGGAACACCCCGAATACCATGCGGATTTTGCGGATGCCGATGCGGCGCTTGAGAAAATGTATGACGTCGAAGCCGGCCACACCAACCCCTTCCTGCACCTCTCGATGCACTTGTCGATCAGCGAGCAGTGCTCCATTGACCAGCCGCGCGGCATCCGCCAGGCTGTGGAGCTGTTGACCGCGCGGCGCAATTCACTGCATGACGCGCACCACGAGACGATGGACTGCCTGGGGCAAATGGTCTGGGAAAGCCAGCGCGCAGGCCGCCCCCCGGATGGCGAGGCCTACATCGCGTGCGTTCAGCGCCACGCGACAAGGGATTAGCCCCCACGTTCGCTCACTGCGTGTAGCTCTCTGCCCCTCGAGGGGGCGCTGCGCCTGCGGCCCGGCTAAGCCTAAGCCGGTTCCGCGGCCCCTGCTGGAGCAGAGCCTCCCCGCTTTCCTTGGGCGGCCCGGCGGAACACTGAGCCATAAAAAAAGCCGCTGAGACGGCGGCTTTTTTTTTACTTATTCTGCGTTCAGCGGAATTTGCTTTGCGGAACGACCTTGAGCTCACCCTCAACTGACGACAGGTAGTTGGCCAGCAGCTTCAGCTCGGCATTGGTGTACTGCTTGGCCATGCCCGCCATGATGGCGTTGCCGCGACCGACCTTGGGGTTGTTGTCGGTCTTGTAGGCCTTGAGCGCCACGAACAGGTAATCACCGTGCTGGCCGGCAATCTTGGGATAGGCCGGATCAACCGGCTTGCTGAAATTGGCGCCGTGGCATGAAGCGCAGTTGGCCTTGTTCAGCAGGGCCTGCACATCAGCGCTGGGTTCTTTGGCCGGCTTGGCAGGCAGCTCGGCACCTTCCACCACGCCATGGGCGCTGTAATAGGCCGCCAGGTCAGCGATGTCCTGGTCGGTCAGCGACTCGGCGATGCTGCGCATGGTGGGATGCTTGCGCTCACCTTTTTTGTAGGCACTGAGCGCGGCCGTGATGTATTTTCCGCCTTGGCCGGAAATCATCGGGACCTTGTAAATCTCGGGAAAAGACGCCTGGTAGCCCTTGATGCCATGACAGCCAATACACATGGCGTTCTTGGTTTCGCCGGCTTTGGCATCGCCTTTGACTTCCTGGGCCAGGCTTGACACCGTCACACAGGAGACAGCTACAGCGAATATCGTGGTCAACAGCTTATTCATTTTGCGCGCACAATCAGGTGAGAATTCATCGTATAAAACAACTTTGGATTATATCTGGGCCTGCCGGGGCCGGTGACTGCACGCTGGCGGCCCGCACGAGAGCACTCCGTTCGCACCCCATTCGCACGCCATTCGCGTCTACATCCCCGTCCACATCACCCCATCCATTCGACCCATGAACATGAAATTCCAAGGTTCACAAAACTACGTCGCCACCCAGGACCTGATGCTGGCCGTCAATGCCTCCGCCGCCCTGAAAAAGCCCTTGCTGGTCAAAGGCGAGCCCGGCACGGGCAAGACCATGCTGGCCGAGGAAGTGGCCCAGGCATTGGGCCTGCCCCTGCTGCAATGGCACATCAAGTCGACCACCAAGGCACAGCAGGGTCTCTATGAATACGATGCCGTGTCCCGCCTGCGCGACTCCCAGCTAAGCACCGTCGAGGGTGGCGAAAAGGTCAAGGACATCCACAACTACATCGTCAAGGGCGTGCTTTGGCAGGCCTTTACGGCCGACCAACCCGTCGCGCTGCTGATCGACGAGATCGACAAGGCCGACATCGAGTTTCCCAACGACCTGCTGCGCGAGATCGACCGCATGGAGTTCTATGTGTACGAAACGCGCGAGCTCATCCGGGCCAAACACCGCCCGCTGGTGTTCATCACCTCCAACAACGAGAAAGAACTGCCCGACGCCTTCCTGCGCCGCTGCTTCTTTCATTACATCAAGTTTCCCGATGCCGACACGATGAAGCAGATCGTCGATGTGCATTTCCCCGATCTCAAGAAGGAACTGCTGACCGCCGCCATGAAGACGTTTTATGACGTGCGCAACCTGCCCGGCCTCAAGAAGAAGCCCTCCACCAGCGAACTGCTGGACTGGCTCAAGCTGCTGGTGGCCGAAGACATCCCGCTGGAAGCGCTGCACAGCAAGGACGACAAGGTCGCGGTACCGCCGCTGGTCGGCGCGCTGCTCAAGAACGAGCAGGATGTGACGCTGTTTGAAAAACTGGTGTTCATGCAGCGCAACAACCGCTGAAGCCGGAGTTCACGTTCATGAACCAGAAATCATTGTTGGTTGAAGGCCTGTCGGACGCCATTGGCTTCGTGGGTGGCGCGCTCCTGGGCTACTGGATCGGGCGCCTGCTGGGGCTGGATATTTTTGCCGAAGGCTATGACAACAGCGCCATTGGCGGCATTGTGCTGGTCGGCCTGGGCGGTGGCCTGGGCCTTCAGCTGGCCCGCCGCTGGAGAAAACGCCAGAAAGCCAATGGGGAGAGCTGAGCATGGCTTTTGTTGAACCCGTGACCCTGCAAGCACGCGGCGTGCGGCTGGTGCCCCTGGGACTCGAACACGAAGCCGGGCTGCAGGCCGCCGCCAGCGATGGCGAACTCTGGAAGCTGCGCATCACGTCGGTGCCTGAACCGCAAGAGACGCGAGCCTATATCGAAACCGCGCTGCAAACCGGCAACCGCCTGGCATTTGCGGTCACCGACGCCGGCACGGGCACGGTGCTGGGCACCTCCAGCTTTCATGACATCGTCCCGGCGATCAAGCGCGTCGAGATTGGCTATACCTGGTATGCCGCCAGCAGCCAGCGCACCCACGTCAACACCACCTGCAAGCTGCTCATGCTCACCCATGCGTTCGAAACGCTGGGCTGCCATGTGGTGGGCTGGCGTACCGACAATTTCAACTTCGCCAGCCAGCAGGCCATTGAACGCCTGGGCGCCCAAAAAGATGGCGTGATTCGCGGCCACGCGCTGCGGCGCGACGGCACCATTCGCGACACCGTGATGTACAGCCTGCGTTCCGGGGAATGGCCCGAGGTCAAGGCGCAACTGCTGTACCTGCTTGATAAACCAAGAACACCCACCAAGGCTTGAAGGCAGTCCACCATGCTGATTGACTTCTTCTACACGCTGCGCTCTGCCAAATTGCCGGTTTCCGTCAAGGAATACCTGATGCTGCTGGAGGCGCTGGAGGCCGGCGTGGTCGGCCCGAACAGCGGACAAGACGAAACCGGCGGCAGTGAAGGCGCCTGGAAAATTGACGACTTCTACTACCTCAGCCGCACGGTGCTGGTGAAGGACGAAAAGCACTACGACAAGTTCGACCGCGCTTTCGCCGCCTACTTCAAGGGCGTGGAGATGATCGCCGACTTCACCAAGGACATTCCGCTGGAGTGGCTGCGGAAAAACCTCGAACTCGAACTGAGCGCGGAAGACAAGGCAAAGATCGAGAAGATGGGCTGGGACGAGCTCATGGAAACGCTGAAAAAGCGTTTTGAAGAACAGAAAGAGCGCCATGAGGGCGGCAACAAATGGATTGGCACCGGCGGCACCTCGCCCTTTGGCGCCAACGGCTACAACCCGCAAGGCATACGCATCGGCCAGGAGAAAAGCCGCAACAAGAGCGCAGTAAAAGTCTGGGACCAGCGCGCCTACAAGGACTACGACGACACCCAGGAGCTCGGCACGCGCAACATCAAGGTGGCGCTGCGCCGCCTGCGCAAGTTTGCACGCCAGGGCAATGTGGAAGAACTGGACCTGGACGACACGATACGCTCCACGGCCGCCAACGCCGGCTGGCTGGACATCAAGATGGTGCCCGAGCGCCACAACAACGTGAAGGTGCTGCTGCTGATGGACGTGGGCGGCACCATGGACGAGCACATCCACCGGGTCGAGGAAATGTTCTCGGCGGTCAAGGCCGAGTTCAAGCACCTCGAGTTTTATTACTTCCACAACTGCGTCTACGACTTCATGTGGAAGAACAACCGCCGCCGCTTCAGCGAGAAATTCCCGACCTGGGACATCATCCGCAAGTACAACAAGGACTACAAGCTCATCTTTGTCGGCGACGCCACCATGAGTCCTTACGAAATATTACAGCCGGGCGGCAGCGTCGAATACAACAACGAAGAGGCCGGCGCCGAATGGATGCAGCGGCTGACCAATGCCTTTCCGAAGTTCGCCTGGATCAACCCCGAGCCGCAGGGCGTCTGGCAATACCGCCAGAGCATCAGCGTGATCCAGCAGCTGGTCAATCAGCGCATGTACCCCCTGACCATCAAGGGACTTGAAGAAGCAATGCGCCTGCTGTCCAAGTAGGGCTCAAGTAAACTGGGTCCGTGACCCACCCCAGTACCCGCTGCGCGCGGACGGCCACACCGGCAGGACTGACCACTGCGAGCCTCGCCCTTGTCATTGCCTTCCTCGCGATGTTTTCCCCGCCCGCAGCCAGGGCGCAATCGGGCGCGTCCCCCTCTGTGCTCGACCCGGCCGCCACTGCCGTGACAACGCCACCGTCCGGGACGGCGCAGACCGCACCGCCGCCCGCGCCACCCCCGGAAAAAATAACACCGGGACCCACCCCCCAGGGCGCAGTAGGACCGACCGGCGCAGCGCAGGAGGTGACAGCCTTTGACATTGCCGTGCGGGCTCCGCCCGCCGTGCGTGAACTGCTCGAAAGGCATATCGAGCTGCAGCGCTACCGCGCGGTGACAGACCTCGACGAGGCCGAATTGAACCGCCTGGTCGTGCTCGCCGAACGCAACGTGCGCAACCTCGTGGGAACGCTGGGCTACTTCAGCCCGGAAATCCGCATCACGCGTGGGGGCGGCGTGAACCAGCGCCCCACCATCGTGGTCGCGGTCGATCCGGGTGAAGCCACCGTCACAGGTGCGGTGGCCATCGACTTCGCGGGAGACATTGCCGACTCGCCCGATCCCGACGCGATCGCCCAGCGCGCCGAAATCAGCCGCGACTGGCGACTGCCCACCGGCCAGCGCTTCACGCAGGATGCCTGGGACGGCGCCAAGACGCAGGCACTGCGGCAACTGGTCGCGCGCCGCTACCCCGCCGGCAAACTCGCCTACAGCCTGGCCGATGTGGATGCGCCCGCCCGAACCGCCGGCCTGTCGGTCAAGCTCGACTCCGGCCCGCTGTACCGGCTGGGCCCCATGCAGGTCAGCGGCGTGGAGCGCTATGACCCGGTCCTGGTGCCGCGGCTGGCCCGCCTGACCGCCGGTGCCATCTACAACCAGAGCCAGCTGGTGGAGGCCCAGCAGCGGCTGGCCTCCAGCGGCTATTTTGATTCGGCCTATATCTTTGTCGACCCCGAGAGCGACCCGCTCGCAGCGCCGGTACAGGTGCAGGTGCGCGAGGCCAAACTGCAAAAGGTCACACTGGGCGTCGGCATCACGACGGACAGCGGACCGCGCGCTTCCGTGGAGCACACCCATCACCGCGTTCCCGGCATTGGCTGGCGTGCCGTGACCAAGCTGCAGGCCGAAAAGAAAAATCCCTTTGCGCAAACCGAGTGGACGGCCATACCCAATGAGGACAACTGGCGCTGGGTCGCGCTGGGACGTGTGGAACGCCTCGATGACAACGAACTGATCACGCAGGCCCAGCGGCTGCGTTTTGGCCGGACGCAGTCCGGCGACCGCATAGACCGCAACATGTACCTGCAATATGACCGGGCCAGCGTGCATGGTGCCGGCCAGCTCGGCAGCACGGCGGCGGATACGGGCGATGGCTCGGCGCTCACCGCCAACTACGTCTGGACCGGCCGCTACTTTGACAGCGTGCCCTTCCCCAACCAGGGCTATGGCCTGGGGTTTGAGCTGGGCGGGGGCACCACACTGGGCCAGGACCGCCAGCCCTTCACCCGCGCCGTCGGCCGCTGGCTGGGCATCCGGTCACTGGAGCGCGGGCGCATTGCCATGCGCGCAGAGGCCGGCGCCGTGCTGGCCAAAGACGCGGCACGCATCCCAAGCACGCAGCTGTTTCGCACCGGCGGCGATGCCACCGTGCGCGGCTACGGCTACCGCGACATCGGCATCAGGCTGGACAACGGCATCATCGGCCCCGGCCGCTACCTCGCCGTGGGGAGCGTGGAATGGCAACGCCCCATTGTTCGCAGCAGCGTCACCACCGAGTGGGAACACACGCTGTTCATCGATGCCGGCGCCGTGGCCGACAGGCCCCAGGACCTGCGCCCCTCGGTCGGTGTGGGCACCGGCGTGCGCTGGCGCAGCCCGATCGGCCCCCTGCAGATGGACCTGGCCTATGGCGTCAAGGTCAAGCATGTGCGCCTGCATGTCAGCGTGGGGTTTATCTTCTGATGCGCACGCCGACCCAAAGCAGTGCCGGGGCAGCCCCGCCGAAAACCGGGGCGGATCGGGCACGGTCCGCGCGGCGATGGCTGACAGGTATGGTCGTCGCGGCGGGCAGTCTGTTGCTGCTGGCTGTTCTGGCCGTGGCCCTGACCTGGTGGTGGGCGGGCACGGAAGGCTCGCTGGCCACCGCGCTCCGCTGGCTGGCGCAGTCACAGCCGCTGACGGCCGGGCGGGTCACAGGTTCGCTGCGTGAAGGCGGGCAGGTCGACCGGCTGGTCTGGCAGCAGGAGGGGCTCAGCGTCGAAGTGCGCGAGGTGAGCCTGGCCTGGCAGCCCTGGTCGCTGCTGCACGGCACGCTCCGGCTGGACCGGCTGGCGGCGGGCAGTGTGCAGGTGAACGACCAGCGCCCGCCTTCGGCCCCGTCGCCGCCGCCCACCGCGCTCGGTTTGCCGTTGCGGGTGGTGTTGGCCCACTTCTCGGTGGGCCGGTTCGCCCTGCAGGGCCGGGCTGCCGTCACGGCCTCCAGCATTTCAGGGCGCTACGAATTCGACGGGCTGGCGCATCAGCTGCAGCTGCTGGATGCCGAGCTGGCCCAGGGCCGCTACCAGGGCCGCGCCCGGCTGTCGGCGCGCAGCCCCGTCGCGCTCGAAGCCAGTCTGTCGGGTGCGCTGTCCGCCGAACTGCCGAACAGCAAAAAACCCTTGCCGCTGGCATTCACCGCCACGGCCAGCGGACCGATCACCGACATGCAGGTCAAGGGTCAGCTTCAAATGACAGGCAACGCGCCTGCCGGCCGCGCGCAACCCCACGCGACCGCGACGGCGCGCGTCATGCCCTGGGCAACACAACCCCTGCCGCAGGCGGATGCGACCTTTCGCGACCTCGACATGGCCGGCCTGTGGCCCGACATGCCGCAAACCCTGCTGACCGGCAACGCCAGCGTACGCCCCGCTGACACGGCCGCGACCGCCAGCGCGGCCTGGCTGATTCAACTGCAGGTGGCCAACAGCTTGCCCGGCCCCTGGGACCAGAGGCGGCTGCCCATTGAACGACTGGAAACCCAGGGCGAATGGCGCGACGGCGCCGCGCTGGTTCGTACGCTCAAGGCCCGGCTGGGTGGCGGCGAGTTGCTGGCCACGGGCGAATGGGCGCCCGCCGCAGGCACGGCGTCTCCACCCAAACCGCCGTCAACGCGTGCCCCCGCTCCATCCGCTACGGTCAGCCCGGCCTGGAAGCTGCAGGCCACGCTGCAGCAGATCAACCCGGCGCTGCTGCATTCCCGGCTTGCGCCGCAGCCTGTGGATGGCCGGGCTACCGTGGCCAGCGAAGGAACAAACACCCGCTTCGACGCCAACCTGCAGGCCGCCGGCAACGACATCAAGCCGCCCGCCAGCGCCAAGGCCAAGGGAACGGGCCCACGGTCCCCTGGCGTCCTGCGCCTGCGCGATGCGAGCGCCACGGGCACCTGGAACCCGGCCCAGGCTGGCGGCACCCTGGCGCTGTCGGCGCTGCGCATTCGCACCGATGACGCGGAACTGGCGGGCCAGCTGGAGGCCCAGCCCAAGGCCTGGGGCGGCAAGGGCAACCTGACCCTGACAGCGCCCGGACTGGACGCGACACTCCAGGGCGAACTACGGCAGGCCAGCGGCAAGGGAAACCTCAGCCTGCGCGGCCGTGATGCAGCGCTGGCCTTGCGCTGGCTGCAGCAACTGCCGGGCCTGTCCGCCGCGCTGCAGACGGCCTCGGCTCGCGGCAGCGCGGAACTGCAGGCCAGCTGGGACGGCGGCTGGCAAGACCCGGGCGTGCAGGCGCGGCTGGAGGTGCCTTCACTCGACTGGTACGCGCCCGCCAGGGCGGCTGCCGGCTCTGCCCCACGCGCACCCGCAGCTGAGGACACGGCAAAGGCAGCCGACACGCTCAAAATCCGAGCCCTGCAAGCCAGCCTGTCGGGCCGGCTCAACCAGATGCAACTGAGCACCCAGGGTCGCCTCGAAGCCGGGCAACGGCGTTATGCGCTGCAACTGGCCGCGGACGGCGGGCGCGCCCCTGCCACGCGCAAGGCGCCGCTGGGTGAATCCGCATGGCAGGGCCTGCTCAAGCAGTTCAGCCTCAGCGTGGAAGATCCCTCCCTTGGCAGCGGCGGCGGTGCGTGGCGGCTCGTCACCCGCGGCACGGTGCCGCTCGCATGGACACCGGCGCGCGGCGGCGCCTTCGAAAGCGGCGCGGGGGAGGCCTTGCTGAGTGCGCCGGCGCAGACCGCCGCAGGTGCAACCCCCAGCGCCTCCGCGCCGGCCGTCCTGGCCTGGCAGCCCATGCGCTGGCGCCCCGGCGAACTCATCACGTCCGGCCAGCTCACTGGCCTGCCGCTGGCCTGGATTGAATTGCTGGCAGGCCCGCAGATGGCCGGCGCCGGCCTGGGCGGCAACCTGCTGCTCGACGGCCAGTGGGAGGCCACCCTCAGCGACACGCTGCGCCTCAAAGCCACGCTGGCCCGCAGCAGCGGCGACATCAGCGTGCAGGCCGAAACCGTGCAGGGCGTGCCAACACGGATGGCAGCGGGCGTTAAAGAAGCGCGTCTGTCGCTGGTCAATGAGGGAGAAGCACTGACCCTGCTTGCGCGCTGGGACAGCGAGCGCGCAGGCACAGCCGACGGCCAGCTCCGGACCCGCCTGGCACGCGCTCCGGCCGACGCGGGCGGCGGCTGGCTGTGGCCCGCAGACGCGCCCTTGAGCGGCCAGTTGCGTGCGCAGCTGCCGCGCATCGGTGTATGGTCGGTGCTGGCGCCGCCCGGCTGGCGGCTTCGCGGCTCGCTGGGCACCGATGTGACGATCAGCGGCACGCGGGCCACCCCCCAGCTGGCAGGCGAGTTGCAGGCCAACGACCTGGCCTTGCGCTCCGTCGTGGACGGCATCGAGTTTGGCAACGGCCGCCTGCGCGCGCAGCTCGACGGCACGCGCATGCGCATCAACGAATTCAGCCTGCAGGGCGCCGGCGACAAGGGCACCGGCGGCAGCCTGACGGCCCGGGGCGAAGCCGGCTGGATCGACGGCCAGCCGCAGGTGCAGCTGGAGGCCCGGCTGGAACGGCTGCGCGCCAGCATACGAACCGACCGGCAGCTGACCGTCTCGGGCGATGTGCAGGCCAACCTCAAGGGCGCGCAGACCGAGCTCACCGGCAAACTGGTGGTGGACCAGGCCCGTATCATCCTGCCCGACGAAGGCACGCCGCAGCTGGGCGAGGACGTCGTGGTCCGCACCACCCGCGGCAGCGCGAGCGGCCAGAAGGCGCCTGCGCAAACCAGCGGCGCCAGCGCCGACAGGGATGCGCGGCCCGTCAAGCTGGCGCTGCAGCTCGGCCTGGGCAACGACTTTCGCATTCAGGGCAAAGGCATCGACACGCGGATACGCGGCACCCTCAGCCTGTACGGCGAGTCACTGCGCGAACCGCGCCTGACCGGCACCGTCAACACCGCGGGCGGGCAGTACCGCGCCTATGGCCAGCGCCTGGACGTCGAGCAGGGCGTGCTGCGCTTCACCGGCCCCCTCGACAACCCGGCCCTGGACATTCTGGCCATCCGCCCCAACCTGACACAGCGTGTGGGCGTGCAGATCACCGGTACCGCGCTGCTGCCCCGCGTGCGCCTGTATGCCCAGCCCGAGCTGCCCGATGCCGAAAAACTGTCCTGGCTGGTGGTGGGCCGGGCCTCGGCCTCCGGAGGCGCGGAAGCCGCGTTGCTGCAGCAGGCGGCGCTGGCCCTGCTGGGCAGCAAGAGCGGCGGCATGTCGGGCGGGCTGGCCTCGTCGCTGGGGCTGGACGAGCTGTCGTTTCGCGGCGCCTCCAGCAATGCGGACGGCACGACCACGCAAGGCGCCGTCACACTGGGCAAGCGCTTTTCGCGCAATTTTTATGCCGCCTACGAGCGCAGCATTTCCGGTGCGCTGGGCACCCTGTATGTTTTTTATGACCTGTCGCAGCGCTTCACGGTGCGCGCGCAAACCGGCCAGCAAAGCGCCGTGGACCTGATCTTCACCGTGCCCTACGATTGAACCCTGGCAACTGCGCCGCATCGAAACAGACACCCATCCCGGTTCCCCGGAGCCAGCGCATACAATTCCAGTTCTTCGAAAGAAGTAGAGAAGCTGCAGAAGCAGAAAAAGTGCCGCCATAGTTCAATGGATAGAACGAGTGCCTCCTAAGCGCTAGATACAGGTTCGATTCCTGTTGGTGGTACCACCCCAACATCCAAAAAAAGCCAAAAACCCGCATGCCTATTGGCATTGCGGGTTTTTTCTTGTCCAAGGTCGTGCAGTGAAATACACTGGTATGCAGCCGTTTTGATGGTACTTTTGATGGTACCTAAAAAACGCCCTGAAAAAAGTACCATCAAACACCGCCATGGCACTAACCGATAGCCAGCAAGCCGGACGTGAAGCACAACGCCGCGATAACCGAGCCCGAAGCATTAGGCGCCTTATTGCGCGCGATGCACGCCTATACGTATGTTGTTGAGAATAGCCTCTAGGTTCTCCGGGCTATCCAGTTCATAGTTCATTGGCACCATACGTTGCTTTGCCGACGGCGTTGGTTGCTGCGCTGTACTAGGGCTTTGCTGGCCGGCCTGTGCTGGCTTGTCGCAGGAAATGATTCCCCGGGTGTTGAAAAAGCCCCCAAAACGACGTTTGCCACCTAGCAACCCGGATCAGGTTGTTGCGCCCAAGCTGCGGCACTGACTGAAAGCGCGGCCCAAACAAATAGCGTCCTCATGAGTTCCTCCTTTTTTCTTATGTAATGCGCCCATACCTGCAATCAAGATCACCCCGACCATGGCGGTGGAACTGGATTTATGTGGCCGCCTGGTATTTGGGCAGGATCCCGCATGAGCCAGAAGCACTGCGCTGATTGGCCCGAAATTTATCTCGAAATTACGCGTGTACTCCAACTCCTCAGGAAGGTATAAACATGGCAATCACACTAACCAATGCTGAACTTGCAACCCTCGAAAGCATGCCTCTCGCCGTTGCGGCCGTCAGTCTGCCCATCGTCATATGGCTGGCAAGCAACATCGGAAAGGGCGCCCAAAAGAAGTGGTGGAGGGCAGCAGCCACGCGATGGACTTCGCGGAATCAAGGAGCGGAAATGATCAAGCTCCTTCAATCAGCCTTTGTAGTGGCTACGACGCTGTGCCTGATGGCCTGCACCCCGGAAAGAGACCGACTGGACGCAGAGGTCAGGCGCCTGTGCGCCATCGATGGTGGCATCAAAGTCTATGAGACGGTGACGCTGCCGCCGGAGAAGTTCAATGAATATGGGCAGCCGAGGATCCCAAACGGGAAGGATCACACAGGTTTTGGTTATTTCAGCGTTGGAACAGATCAGCATATCGCTGGACGGCTGAAAGGGGAGGTTGGCGCAAAGTTATATCGGTCCGAGATGAAGATTTTCCGAACTTCGGATGGCCGGCTGCTTGGACAAGAGGTTGCGTATTACCGATCTGGGGGTGAACTGACCGAGGGCGCAGTTATGTGGGAGGGTTATTCCTGTCCCAAGAGAGAGAGCTGGGCTTTAGAGAAAAAAATGTTTCTTAAGGGAGAGCATCCCAAGAACAGCCAAAGGCTGATTGATTCGGCCAATTGAATGATTGCCCAGCCCGGCACCGGAGGCTGCTTCGATCTCTATAGGGACTGGTGCGCCCCAGTGCTGCCCGAGACCTGCAATGAACGACATTCCCTGAGTGCCGCGCACATCGTAGACATCGGAGGCCAAGACAGTAACGCCGAAGATGTTTTGAAAGAACCGTGCCATGGACCCGAGGACCGATCCCAGGCCGGGCGCGTTGTAGGTATAAGTGGCTCCAAAGCTCGCAGGTGCGGTGGACTTGAGCGCCGTAGCAAAATAGCCCCCCAGAGAATGGCCCGTCAGAGTGGTGGTGGAGTTGACGACGCCCGTGCTCTGCCACTCATTGACCTTGGAGGCAAGGGACAGGTAGCCTGACTTTGAGGGGAACGTGCTTGCGTGACGCGTACATGGCGTAGATCCCGAGCTCCACGGAGCGGTACTCCGGCATGACCTCTACCAGCCTGCCGGTGCGCAAGTCATCACCTACGAGGAATGTCGGCTGCAGGATGATGCCTTGGTGGTCCAGCGCCGCGGCGCGGCATGTGTCGCCGTTGTTGGTGTGCATGCGCGGGTGGACCTTCACGGGCACCCTTCCATCTGGCCCCTCGAACTGCCAGGTGTCGCCCATCGCCAAAAGGCTATAGGCCAATACGCTGTGGCTCGCGAGATCCGCCGGTTCGAGCGGCTTGCCGTGCTTCTTCAGGTACGTGGGCGAAGCGCACAGAACCAACTGCGTGGAGGCGAGCCGCCGGCTTACGAGTGAGGAACTGGACAGGCGGCCGATACGTACGGCCATGTCCAGCCCCTCCTCCACGAGATCCACCAGCCGGTCCGACAGGGTGATCGCCAGCTCGAGCTGCGGATGGGCTGCGAGGAATCCGCCCCACAGCGGCGCCAGACGAAGCACGCCAAAGGACACCGGCGCAGTGACCTTCAGCACGCCGACCACCTGGCCACTGTGTTCGCGGAGTTCCGCTTCAGCCTCCTCGACACCGGCTAGCAGGTCCTTGCAGCGGGCGAAGAACACTTCGCCTTCCTTGGTCAGCGAAAGCCGGCGCGTTGTGCGGTGGAGCAAGCGAACGTTGAGCCTGGATTCAAGCTCGGCCACGTGCCGCGACACGGCGGCCTTTGACATTTCAAGGGTATCCGCCGCAGCGACGAAGCTGCCCCCGTCGACGACGGTCGCGAACACGCGCATTTCCTGGAAGCGATCCATTGTCTCTCCTTTCGGAACAAAGATTCCCACTGAGCCCAGTTTATCTTTTCTGCCGAAATACTTAATCTTCGGCTGTCACTTAACCAATCGCAAAAGGAAATCAACATGAAAGTCACAGTCATCGGTTCGGGCAACATGGGCTCGGCATTCGTCAAGCAGCTGCACGCCGCGGGTCACGCCGTGCGCGTCACCGGTCGCGACGCGGCCAAGGCTTCCGCGCTCGCGGCCCAGTATCCCGGCGTCCAGAGCGTTGACGCGACATCCGCTGCAAAAGACAGCGACGTGATCGTGCTCGCCACGCCCTATGACCAAGCCCCTGCCGCACTGCGCTCGCTTGGCGACCTGAGCCGCAAGGTGGTCATCGACATCACCAACCCGCTGACAGCCGACTATATGGGCCTCACGATCGGCCACGACACGTCCGCCTCAGAGCAGATCGCGAAGGCGGTTCCGGCTGCTGAAATTGTGAAGGGCTTCAACACGCTGTTCGCGCAGGTTCTCGCCTCCGGCGCCGACTTCGGCGGCGGCCAGAAGGCCACGGTGTTCCTGGCTAGCGACAGCGCGCGCGCCAAGCAGGCGGCCACCGAACTGGCCGAGAGCATGGGCTTTCGCACGATGGACGCAGGCGGCTTGAAGAACGCGCGCTATCTCGAGCCGCTCGCGGGCCTGAATATCTTTTTCGGCTATGGCGCGGGCCTCGGCACCACTGTCGCGCCGGCATGGATCTCCGCGCAATGAATCACCTCACCTTAAGGAAAACCATCATGAGCAATTTCATCCACCGCAGCATCCTGGCCGCTGCCGCCATCGCCTCCCTTGCCGTTGCGGCCCATGCCGCCACACCGGCCGAGAACCCGGAGACGCCCCCGCCGCCTCACGAGCGCCAGGCGCGCGCCGTTGAGCGAAACCTTCGGACCTTCGACTCGCTGGACTTCGACGTCTTCAGCAACCACAAATGGGAGCGCCTGCACGAAAGCCATGCGAAAGACATCGTCGTGACATGGCCCGACGGTCACGAGACCAAGGGCATCGACAAGCACATCGACGATCTGAAGGAACTGTTCGTCTTCGCACCCGACATCCAGATCAAGACACACCCCATCCGCTTCGGCTCTGGCACGTTCACCGGCGTCACCGGCGTGATGACCGGCACCTTCACCAGGCCCATGCCGGTCGGCGAAGGCAAGTTCATCGAGCCGACGGGCAAGCGCTTCGCGCTCAGCATGGCGACGATTGGCCACTGGACGGGAAAAACCATGGATCATGAATGGCTGTTCTGGGACAACAAGGACTTCATGAAGCAGATCGGTGTGGGGCAATAACATGAACAACACATTCATTCAGCGATTGCTGGCCACCGATGCCGGTTAGGGCACTCTGGCCCTGCGCATTCCCACAGGCATCATCTTTGCCGCGCACGGTGCGCAAAAGCTGTTCGGCTGGTTCGGGGGCTATGGCCTCGAAGGTACCGGCCAGTGGATGGCCTCGATCGGCATCACGCCGGGCTATTCGATGGCCCTGTTGGCCGGCAGCGCGGAGTTCTTCGGTGGCCTCGCCTTGGTGCTGGGATTGTTCGTGCGCCCCGCCGCCGCTGCATTGGCCTTCTCCATGCTGGTCGCTATCCTCACTGTGCACATAGGCAAAGGCCTGTTCGTCACGAACAACGGCTACGAGTACGGCCTGGCGCTGCTCGCCATCGCGGTGTCCCTGGTCGTGACGGGTGGTGGCCGGGCGTCGCTCGACCAGGCGCTGGCGCGAAACGTCATCGCGCGCTGATCGGGCCGATGCATATGACAGCGAATGCTGTTTCCCCGAGTTCGCTGCGCCTGATGCTTGGCGAGCGGACGGGCCGTGTGCTGGCGGGCACAGGAGACTCGGCCGACTATTCCTTGGCGCTCGGCACGCTGAATGTGCTGCCGGGGCCATTCCGGCAAAATCCGCCGCAGGAGAACGAGCTGGAAGCTGCCATCGAGTTTGTCGAGAATGTCATCATGCCGATCGCGAAGCGCCTGCCCGCCGGGGCCATGCTGGAAAGCGGCGACCCCCTGGCACTGCGCATTGCAGCGTTGAGCTCGGGGACTGAGAAGCCGATGGCGGTAACGCTTGTGGCAGTCGAGGCACTCTTCGGCCGCCTCGCCATTGCGGCGCAGCGCGGCACCTGGATTGGCGAGGCGATGGACGGACCCATGGCGGCCTATTTGCTGATCCTGCGGGAAATCATGCATCACTGGCATATAGATCGCCTGGACCTCGCTTGACTCGACTATAGGACGCGGCTCGTCAAAGCGCAACCGCACCAGGTCGGCGTCTTCGTCGCGGCGCACCTCTGCGCCGATGACGTTGGCGGCGAGGTCGCGCCAGGCATCGATGTCCGAGACGTCGAGAACGAGATACCCAAGCTGGCCAACGCCCATGTCCTTCTCCTTATCTGGGCCAAGAGCCCATGTATGGATGGCCGGCGCTATGCAGTACCCGAGCCGATTGTCGCGCCTTCGCCGGCGCAGGCCTTGATCGCTGGCCGGGTCGCATGTCACCAAAGGCTTGCGGGTGACCATCCATGCCGCCGAACGTGCCAGGCCAATCAGCTGCAAGAGCCCTTCGCTCGCTCGGGGGCTGGCGGGCACGGCGCGGTTCCCGAGGTGCTGCTGCAAGACGTTTCGCATTTGTCCCGCGGCGATGCCACAGTCATCATCTGGCTACCCGCCATCAGGCCGGCTTTGATGAACTGCTCTTCCGGAATCGCCTCGTAGGTGCGACCGCCGACTTCGAGCGTTCGGCAATCCGATTCGCCGCACACTGAGCAGCAGCGACTCATGCCAACGTTGGCGTCGAGCCACTCCTCAATGGGTTTGCCCGCGATCCACACCCGGTTGGACTCCGACGGATTTTCCTTGAACGCGTCCTCGTCGATCTCTCGCGTTTCGAGCACGGGTTCGATTCCTAGCGGTCGCAGCGAGGCAGCGAGCTTAGCCACCGCCGCCTCGAGTTCGCGGCCCGTATTCCCACAACGCGTACAGGTCTCGCCGCCCTTCACGAGACGCTTCCACACGATCGGCATCTGCTTCATCTCAGCTCTCCCTGGTACGGATGTCCTTGACATGGGGCAGCTCCTTGCGACGCCCAACGTTCGAGTCAACCAGGAGCAAGACCCACACAGTCCCCGCAAGCACAGACGAAGCCGTCGTGGTCTCGCCCCTTCAATTCAACACAAGGTTCTACGGCGCTGTGGCCGTGAGACCGTGTCGTATGGCTATTTCGATCAGCTTCTCGACATTCGGCTTGTCGGGTGCGATCTCGCGATCGATTTCCGAGAACATGCCAGAGGCACCGAGTCGTGAGGTTATGGAAATCATTGCACCCCCACCAGCACGCCACCGAAACCAATGGCTTGTGCCCGCGGGAACATGCACCAGCGTCCCAGGCAGTGCCGCGACCTCAGCATTGTTTTCAATACTGAAATCAACCTCGCCATTGGTCACATAAAACGACTCGTCCCAAGGGTGTGAATGAGGAACTGGTCCACTGCCTTCGGGCCCCGCTTGCAGAAAAATCTCATAGCCACCAGTAGCCGCTCCTGATGCCAGCACCGTAATGTGCTCACCGACAACGTTTAGCGGGCGCGCGTAGTCCTGCGGCGTAACAAAGAATGCTTTTGCAGTCATTGGTGATCCCCTGGCTGAAGTTGATGTGAAGAGAGCGCAGAGTCCACAAGGGGCCCAACGTTCGGCGTCAGTCGCGCCCGCTTGCGGGCGTCGGTTGCACGCCGGGGTCAGGCAGCGCCCATTTGCTTGCGATGACTTGTGCAAGAACAATCCGCCCCTCTTCAAGATTTCGTCGTTGATTCTGGGCCATCGCTTGAAAATCAGCTCCGAGCAGGATGTGAAATCCAAGCGGCGGCAAGCCTTCTTTGCGGATCTTCTCAGCCAGCGACACGAACCAGGCGCGCGCCGCCTCAGTCGTGTCCGACCAGTTGGTCACCATGAACCCGGCAGCTTCGAGAAGCTCACGCAGCTCATCCGGCCGCACCAGGAAGCTCGTATCAGGCGTGCGCGCCCAAGGAACAGGAAAGACAACAGGACCTGACGGGCCGGCGAGAACATCGTAGATTGCGAGCGTTCCGCCCGGCTTCAGAACCCGGTGCATCTCCCGGTACAGCCGGGATTTCTCCGGGATGTTCATCGCCACGTGCTCGGTCCAGACCACGTCGAACGACGCGTCATCGAACGGTAGATGGGTCGCGTCGCCCTGGCGATAGTCAACGAGGTCCGCGAGGCCGATCTTCGCGGTGAGCACCGCAGCGGCGCCGCAGTATTCCTCGGTGAGGTCGATGCCGGTGACACGGCAGCCGAACTCCTTTGCCAGGCATCGAGACGTCCCGCCGACACCGCTACCGACATCCAGCACACGCTTCGCCGCATCGAGGCCAGCAGCCCGCGCAAGCTCGAGCGTCGCCGCCCGGCCGCGGATATGAAATTCGTCGATCGGCGCCAAATCCTCGAGCGTAAGGCGATTTGTGTCTTTACCCGCCTTTTCCAGCGCCGCGAGGATGATGTCCCCCAAATCGGAACGGGCGTAGTGTGTCTGGATTGCTTCGTTGACTCGAGTCGGTATGGACATGACCACTCCGTATATTGACGCTGCACAACGTAATTTATATCGCAAGGTACTGCGGTATAACGTGGCAACTTGAATAAAAAATTGGCATTCAGACTCGTCTCACCTGGATAGTTTGCTTCATTAAAAATAGCAAAAAACCCGGCAAACAAACCCGGCAACTGGCAAGAAATGACGCGACCCACATTTGGAGCGATTCTCGACCAAACGTTGTGGTTTGAACATCCCCCATTTGAGGGTCATCCGACAGACGGCTCGCGCTGCAGTCCCGTTGTTCAAAGCCCAATTCCCAGCGACCGCAACGGGTCGACTGATGCATGTTTCAAACCCTATTTCTTCGCTCCAGGGACTGCACTTGATCGAAATCAATCCACCCGTGGTACAACGGCCGGAAACTGATTCCCTCCAACTGCCAGGATTTCCATGCGACTCCAGTTTCTCGGCGCTACGGACACGGTGACAGGCTCCAAGTACCTCGTGCAGCACGACAAGGCCAGGGTGCTGGTCGACTGCGGCCTGTTCCAGGGGTACAAGCAGCTGCGCTTGCGCAACTGGTCGCCCTTGCCGGTGAAGCCGGCCGCGATTGAGGCCGTGATACTGACCCATGCCCACATTGACCACAGCGGTTACCTGCCGCTGCTGGCACGCCAGGGCTTTCGCGGCAAGGTTTACTGCACGCCCGCCACCGCCGACCTGTGCAGCATCCTGCTGCCCGACTCCGGACACCTGCAGGAAGAGGAAGCTGAATACGCCAACCGGCGCAGCCTGTCGAAGCATTCGCCCGCGCTGCCGCTGTACACGCGCGAGGATGCAGAACGCTGCCTCAAGCTGCTCCACCCGGTCGACTACGGGAAACACTGGCAGCCGGTCCCCGGCCTGAACGCAAGCCTGGCGCCGTCGGGCCACATGCCGGGATCGTCGTTTGTGCGGCTGGACAATGGCTCGCGCTCGCTGCTGTTTTCTGGCGACATTGGCCGCCCGAACGATATGGTGCTCAAGGCGCCCTCGCAGATGGAGGGCGCAGACTACCTGGTCGTCGAGTCCACCTACGGCGACCGCCTGCACAAGCATTCCGATCCCCTGACGGCGCTTGGCGAGGTGATCAACCGAACCGCTGCGCGTGGCGGCGCGGTGGTGATTCCGGCTTTCGCGGTTGGCCGGGCACAAAACCTGATGTACTGCATCCATCTGCTCAAGGCCCAGGGTGTGATTCACAACAGCCTGCCCGTCTACCTCAACAGCCCCATGGCGGCCAACGCCACCCAGGTGTTCCTCAAGCACCGGAGCGAGCTGCGGCTGACGGCCGCGCAGTGCGAGGCCATGACGCACGCGGCGCACATCGTGGGCACGCCGGAGGAATCGCGCCTGCTCAATACGCGCAAGGGTCCGATGGTCATCATCGCCGCCAGCGGCATGGCGACGGGCGGGCGCGTGGTGCACCACCTCAAGGCCTTCGCGCCCGACCCGCGCAACACCATTTTGTTCGCCGGCTTCCAGGCTGGCGGCACGCGCGGCGCGATCATTGCCGGCGGCGCGCCCACCGTGCGCATTCATGGGGAAGACGTCCCGGTGCATGCCGAGGTGGCCATGCTCGACGACCTGTCGGCCCATGCCGACGCGGCCGAGATCATCGGCTGGCTGAAGGGCTTCAAGGCGGCGCCGAAAAAGACCTTCATCACGCACGGCGAACCGCCAGCCGCCGATGCCATGCGCCAGCGCATCGAGCGCGAGCTGCACTGGACCTGCCACATGCCTTGCTACCTGGAAACCGTCGCCCTTAATTGACTCTTGACCGGCTGCGGGCCGGCTCACAACCATTCAGGCTAGGCCCAATACGGTTCAGTTAGCACACCGCGTGCAGTGCCGATCCTCTCCTTCACCCGCTGGGGGAAGGCCGGGATGGAGGCTTACGGCGTGGGCATCGGGCCGCCGTGCTGACTTGGTCGTCGCTGGCCCCCACCCCACCCCACCCCTCCCCCGGAAGGGGAAGGAGCTTCACGGGTTCTTAACTGAACCGTATTGCGACTAAGCCAGCCCGCACCACGCGGCCACGCGGGCGGCAAGGTCCGCCCACAGGGCCCACGCAGCAGTCAGCGCCAACAGGGCTCCCGCCGCACGGGTGCCCCAGTCCTGGCGGAGCCGGTCACCCGCGCCCCGCAGGCGCGCCAGCAAGGTGGGTGCCAGCGCCAGCGAGACGCCACTGCCGGCGGCGAACAGCGCCATCGACAACGCCCCTTGCAGCGCGCCGCCGCTCAGCGAGGCGACGAGCAGCGCCGAATACAGCAGGCCGCAGGGCATGAAGGTCCACAACGCTCCCGTGGCAAACACACCGCCGCGCGCCGCCGCGAGTGGCCGGATGCGCGCCCAGGCCGAGCGGCCGGCCGCATTCACCCAGGCCGGTTGCCGCGCCTGGGCCAGCAACACCAGCCCCCACGCGAGCACCGCCAGATGGAACAGCGTCCAGACCGGCCGCAGCGCCACGGCGTGGCCCGTGAGCCAGGCAAAGCTCTCCACCGCGAGTGCGGCGGCCGCCCCGGCCACGGAATAGCCGGCGAGGCGCCCGGCCAGGAATACCCAGAGTGAGCGCGACGGCATGGATGCGGATGCCGATACGGAAACGGGTGCGGGTGCAGATATGGATAGGGATATGGATTTAAGCGTCGGCGAACCCTGGCCCGGCCGGTACATCGCGGCGCAGGCCGCGCCGCACATGGCCACACAATGCGGGCCACCGGCCAGCCCCATCAGCAGCGCTGTGACAGCCAGCGTGGTCGACATGACAGTGGGAGCGCTTCAGATAATGCGCGAGAACTTCGCGCGGTTGCGGTCGGCCTGCAGGTAGCGGTCGAACACCATGGCGACCGCCCGCACAAAAAACCAGCCCTTGGCGGTGACCTGGATGCCGGCGTCGTCCAGCACCACCAGGCCCTCGTCGGCCAGTTCTCGCAACTGCTCGAGCTCGGCCGCGAAGTAGGTCTGAAAGTCCAGCAGCCACGCCTGCTCTATCGATTCAAACAGCACCTGGCCCTGGCACATCAGCGCCACAATCACGGCCCGGCGGGCCAGGTCGTCCCGGTTCAAGGCCAGACCGCGCGCCACGGGCAGCCGTCCCTGGTCGAGGTGGTCGCAGTATTCCTCCATCGTCTTGGCATTCTGGCTGTAGGTCGCACCTATGCGGCCAATGGCCGAGACGCCCAGGCCGATCAGGTCGCAGTCAGGCTGGGTGCTGTAGCCCTGAAAATTGCGGTGCATACGACCCTGGCGCTTGGCCACGGCCAGCGCGTCGCCGGGCAGCGCAAAGTGGTCCATGCCAATGTAGACATAGCCCGCCGCCTCGAAGGCCGAGAGCGACTGCGACAGCATCGCCAGCTTGGCCGCAGCGCCGGGCAGCTCGGCGGACACAATGCGCCGCTGCGGCTTGAAGCGCTCGGGCAGGTGGGCGTAGGCATACAGCGCGATGCGGTCGGGCCGCAGCTGCTGCACCTGGGCCAGCGTGCGCGCGAACGATTCCGGCGTCTGCCGCGGCAGGCCATAAATCAGGTCGATGTTGACCGAGTCGAAGCCGATCGCCCGGGCCTGCTCCATCAGCGCAAACACCTGCCCGGCAGGCTGGATGCGGTGCACGGCTTTCTGCACGTCGGGGTCGAAGTCCTGCACGCCGAAGCTGACCCGGTTAAAGCCCAGTTCGGCCAGCGTGGCCAGGCGGGCGCCGTCCACGGTGCGCGGGTCGATCTCGATCGAATATTCGCCGCCGGGCACCAGCGCAAAGCTGCGCCGCAGCATGGCCATCAACTCCCTGAGCTCATCGTCAGACAGGAAGGTGGGGGAGCCGCCGCCCAGGTGCAGCTGCGTGACGGGCTGCCCCAGGCCCAGCCGGGCCGTGTGCAGGTCCACTTCGCGGCTGAGGTAGCGCAGGTAGCTGGCCGCCCGGTCGTGGTGCTTGGTGATGATCTTGTTGCAGGCGCAGTAATAGCACAGCGATTCGCAAAACGGGATGTGCAGGTACAGCGACAGCGGCTGCGGTTGCGCCAGCGCGGCCGGTCCGCTGCGGCGCTGGGCCAGCGCCTGGCCATAGTCGGTTGCGGTAAATGCCTCGACGAAGCGGTCGGCCGTCGGATAGGAGGTGTACCGGGGCCCGGGAATGTCGAATCGGCGCAAAAGATCGGGCGAAACAGTGGTCATGAAACGAAGTGTGCCGCGTCCCGCAGCCCGCCACTTGATCTAAATCAGTCGCTCCACGCGTGGACTGGAGACAATTTGATCCAGATCAGAAGGGCCCGGCCATGAAGGAAATTCCCGTCCAGAAACAGTCCGAGAACCGGCCCGGCGCCGGGGCCTTGCGGCCTGTGGACATGCGCACCTTCAAGGTGGCCTGCTCCAACTGCAACCTGCGCGAGCTGTGCATGCCGCTGGGACTGGACGCCGGCGAGTTGGCCCGCATCGACGAGCTCGTGCTGACCCGGCGCCAGGTCAGGCGCGGCACGGCGCTGTTTCGCCATGGCGAGGCCTTCCGTTCGCTGTTTGCGATCCGCAGCGGCTTCTTCAAGACCTGCGTGACGGCCGACGATGGGCGTGGCCAGGTCACCGGCTTCCAGATGGCCGGCGAGATCATCGGCCTGGATGGCATCGTCAACAACCAGCATACCTGCGACGCCGTGGCGCTGGAGGATGCCGAGGTGTGTGTCATGCCGTTCGAACGCATCAGTGAGCTGGCGCGCGAGGTCGATGCGCTGCAGCACCATCTGCACCGCATCATGAGCCGCGAAATCGTGCGCGAGCACGGCGTGATGCTGTTGCTGGGCAGCATGCGGGCCGAGGAACGGCTGGCGGCCTTTTTGCTGAACCTGGCGCAGCGCCTGCATGCGCGCGGCCTGGCCAGCCACGAGTTGCTGCTGCGCATGACGCGTGAGGAGATCGGCAGCTATCTGGGCCTGACGCTGGAAACCGTGAGCCGTGCCTTCTCGAAATTTGCGGAGGACGGCATCATCGACGTGCGAAGGCGCCGTGTGCGCATCCTGGACACGGCAGCGCTGCAACACATCGTCAACCAGCCTGCATGCAACATGAAGTTTTCATGATCCGTGCCCAGCGCATCTCCCGCGGTGCGACCTGGCCGGGGCATCCTACGGGCCGCACGGGTGGCTTTCAAGGTGCGTTCAGGACGCGTTCAGAGCGCCCTCGAGGAGGGCCGGGCAACACCAGGAAATCAGGCAATCAGGCACTCAATCGAGCCATCAGGCAGCAGCCTCGCCGCCGCGCACCACCAGCACCGGTACCGGCGCGGTTCGCACGATCTGCTCGGCGTCGCTGCCCAGCAGCACCCGACCGATGCCGCGGCGCCCGTGGGAGCCGACCACGATCAGGTCTGCCTTGACGCGCCGCGCCTGCTCCGCCACATGGTCGCAAATGCGGCCCGGGCCCTCCACAATCAGCACGGAGTCGACCTCCACGCCCTTGTCCAGGGCCTTTTGCCGCTCGTGCGCCAGCAATTTTTCGCCCGCCTCCCGCATCAGCGGAATGATTTCATTGAGGTAGTTCATCGCCGGCTCGAAGCCGTTGACATAGCTGAGCTCATCCACGACATGGAGCAGCCGCAGCCGGGCGCCGGTCAGTTCGGCCAGCCTGATGGCTTCGTCGAGTGCCTTTTGCGAGGTGGGGCTGCCGTCGACCGGCACGAGGATTTGATGGTAGGTGGACATGGTGGCTCCTGAGTTGAACGGGTTTCAGCGCAGCGGCAGGCGCATGGTCATGGTGTCCAGGGACGGATCGGCCGAGACCTCGAAGCCAGCCTGCCGCGCCAGCGCGGCCATGCCGGTGTTCTCCAGCAGGCACTGCCCCACGACTTCGGCCGTGCCACGCTCGCGCAGGTAGGCGGTCAGCTTGTCCAGCAGCAGGCGGCCCAGGCCCTTGCCCTGCCAGCCGGACGCCACCTGGATGGCAAATTCCGCCCGCAGGTTGTCCGGGTCGCACACCGCCCGCGCTTCCGCCACCATCACGGGATCGCCGACGCGATCACCGGGAGCCTGGGGCGCCAGGGCAATGAAAGTCATCTCGCGGTCGTAGTCGATCTGGCTGTAGCGCGCCAGCTCGGAATGCGGCACCTCGCGCCGCGCCATGAAAAATCGCAGGCGCATGTCGGCGGGCGACGCCCCGGCATAAAAGGCCATCAGGCGCTGGCCGTCTTCGGGCCGGATCGGGCGCAGCAGCAGCGCATGCCCCGCCAGCCGGACGTGCTCTTGCAGCGCCGACGGATACGGGCGGATGGCGAGCCGGCTGCCCTCGCCCGCCGGCACCGGCCGCAGCCGGACCCGCGCATCCAGCGCCAGCACGCCATGCTCATCGACCAGCAGCGGGTTGATGTCGAGTTCCGCCAGCCAGGGCAGGTCGCAGGCCATCTGCGACACCCGCAGCAGCGTGCTCAGCAGCGCCTGCTCGTCCGCCGCCGGACGACCGCGGTAACCGGCCAGCAGCGGCGCCAGCCGGCTTCGGGCGACCAGGTCGCGGGCCAGGCTGGTGTTGAGCGGCGGCAGGGCCACCGCATAGTCCCGGCGCAGCTCGACGGCCGTGCCGCCCTCGCCCAGCAACAGGACCGGGCCGAACACGGCGTCGGTGGCGATGCCCACGATCAGCTCATGGGCGCCGGGGCGTTGCACCATGGCCTGCACGGTGAAGCCCAGCACCACCGCCTGCGGCAGCAGGCGCGCCACCTGCTCAGTCATCTTCACGGCTGCGGCCCTGACGGCTTCGGCGGAGGCCAGACCCAGCACCACACCGCCGACGTCGGATTTGTGGATGACCTGCGGCGACACAATCTTCAGGACCACCGGGTAGCCGATCCGGCTGGCGGCGGCGACCGCCTCCTCCACGTCGCGGACCTTCACTGTTTCAACGGCAGGGATGCCGTAGGCCCGCAGCAGCGCCTGGGCCGGCGCCCCGTCAAGCCACTCGCGGCCGTCCTGCAGCGCCTGTTCAAGCAGCAACCCGGCTTGCGCCCGGTCCGGCGTGAAGTCGTCCAGCGTGGCGGCCGGGAGCTGTTGCAGGGCCTGCTGGTTGCGCGCGTGGCCCAGCAGCTGCAGCCACGCGGCCGCCGCGCGCTCGGGCGTGCTGTAGGAGGCGATGCCCGCCCCTGCGGTGGACTGGCGCGCCGTCGCCACGGCGGCACCACCCAGCCAGCAGGTCAGTACCGGCTTGGCCGATGCCTGCATCATCGGCAGGCAGGCCAGCGCGATCTCGCTGGACGGGACAATGGCCGTCGGCGCATGCATGAACAGCACGGCATCGACGTCTGGCGCAGCCAGCAGCACGCGCAAGGCGTCCTGGTAACGGCTGACCGGGGCATCGCCAATGATGTCGACCGGGTTGCCATGCGACCAGGTTGCGGGCAGGCATTGATCAAGGGCGGCCAGCGTCGGCGCATCCAGTGACGCCAGGCTGCCGCCCCCCAGCTGCAGCGCATCGGCTGCCAGCACGCCGGCGCCGCCGCCGTTGGTCAGAATGGCCAGCCGTTCGCCGCGCCACGGGCGCGCATGGGCCAGCGTTTCCGCGGCATCGAAGAGCGACTCCAGCGTGTCGACCCGCAACATGCCGGCCCGCCTGACCGCGGCGTCGAACACGGCGTCCGAGCCGGCGAGGGCTCCGGTGTGCGAGGCGGCCGCCCGCGCGCCGTCGGGTGCGCGCCCGGCCTTGACCACGATCACCGGCTTGTTGCGCGAGGCCGCACGCGCGGCCGACATGAACTTTCGCGCCGCCTTGATGGATTCCGCGTACATCAGGATGGCCCGCGTCCCCGGGTCGCTGGCCAGGTAGTCGATCACATCGCCGAAATCCACATCGGCGCTGTCGCCCAGCGAGATGAAATGCGAAAAGCCGACGCCGCGGCTGTTGGCCCAGTCCAGCATGGCGGTGGCCAGCGCGCCGGACTGGGTCACGAATGCGAGCCGCCCCGGCTGGGCATTGCCGGGCGCAAAGCTGGCATTCAGGCCGGCACCCGGCACCAGCGCGCCGATGCAGTTGGGGCCCAGGATGCGCAGCAGGTGTGGCCGCGCAGCATCCAGCATGACCTGCTCCAGCGTGAGTCCCCCTGAGAGCCCGCCAGCGGCGCCACCCTCTGCGGCCGGCTGCTTCAGCCCTGCCGTGAGCACGATGGCGGCGCGCGTCCCCTTGCGGCCCAGGGCGGCGATCAGTCCCGGCACCGTGTGTGCCGGCGTGCAGATCAGGGCCAGGTCCGGCGCCTGCGGCAGCGACTCGACATCGGGCCAGGCCGGCCCGCCATCCACGTTCGCATGCCGGCGGTTGACCGGCCAGACCGGCCCCTTGAAGCCGCCGAGCTTGAGGTTGCGCAGCACCACCGACCCCAGGCTGCCCTCGCGGTCGGAAGCGCCAATCACGGCCACCGACGCGGGCTGGAACAGGGCTTCAAGATGACGTACGCTCATGGAATTCCTTGCACGAAACAAAACCGGATCGGTGCCAATACTATTCAGTTCAGTCAAGGCCCCTTAAAGCTCAGGCCCCTTCCGGGCGAGGGCTGGGGTGGGGCCAGCGACGACCAGGTCAGCACGATGGCCCGATGCCCGCGCCGTGAGCCCCCCATCCCGGCCTTCCCCCGGCGAGGGAAGGAGATCGCACTGCACGTGGTGTGCTAACTGAACCGTATTGAACCGTATCGAACCGTATCGAACCGTACCGAGATTAGCGCCCGGGCAGCGCCTGCATTTGCTCTAGATCAACGATTGCGGCGCTGGCGCGCCACAAAATGGATGACACCCTCAACAAGGATTTTCCATGGAAACCTACGACAGCAGCCAGGCACCGCGTTTTCGTCTGCTTCTCACCCAGCGCCAGGCCGAACTGCGCGCGATCCTGCGCGCCGCCGGCAGCCTGTCAGACGAAGCAGCCGAATCCGAGTCACACGATGTCACGGATTTCAAGGACGTGGCAACGGAACAGTCACTGGCCACGGTCGCCGATGCCAAGGTGGACCATGCCGCCCACGAACTCGAGCAGGTGCTGACCGCGCTGCGCCGGCTGGATGGCGCCACTGAGGGCAAATCCCCGGGCTACGGTCACTGCCTGGACTGTGGTGAGGCCATCGATCTGCGGCGGCTCGCGGCCTTGCCGGCCACCCCCTACTGCACCGCCTGCCAGGCCATTCATGAGCACGAGCATGAGCGGCAGCCCGCCATGCGGCGCTGACCCCAATACGGCCAATACTGCCAATACTGCCAATACTGTTCAGTGAGGTTATGCACCCTGAAGCGGAATGACCAACACCTGGACCTGTCCTGGCGGACCTGACCCGCACTCCATGGATCCCGGATCAAGTCCGGGATGACAAACCAAAAACCACAAACCAGGGCAAAAGCTTCACTGCACCGTATTGGCACTGATCCCCTGAGTCCCGACCCGAGCTCCCTCCCCCTCCCGAAACCCAAAGGAAAACCCATGACGACCAAAACCTCTCCCACCGCGTCATCCCGCGGCGCCCAAGCCGCCGACTTCGCCCCCTGGAACCTGCTCGCCAACTTCGGTCGCCTGCAGTTCGCGCTGGCGGCTGACAGTGCAAGCGCCCTGTTCCGCGGCGCCGAAGCCATCCGCAAAGTCCAGCAGCAGGCCGCGCACCAGGCCTCGGCTCACCACGAGGCGGCCGCGCAAAAGCTGCGCGACCCGCGCGAGCCCGCCGAACTGCTCGCCATTGAGTCGGAGCTGCTGCGTTTCGACATGCAGGAGGCCGCCCATTACTGGCAGCAGATCTCCATGGCCGCGTGGAAAACCCAGCTGGAGATGATGGGCTGCGCCAGCCACCTGCTGACCGCCGGCGCTGGCGACAGCTTCAAGCCGGCGATTGAAGCCTGGCAGAGCAGCCTTGCCGGCTCCCTGAACGGCGTGGCAACCCGGCCGACGGCGCATTAGGCTGCCGCCTGCCGGCTCCAGGCTCCAGCCTCCTGCCGACCGCTCCCCCCGGAGCGGTCGCGCCTGTCAGTCGAGGTGCACGTAGCGGCCGGGTGCCGCCAGCGGAGCACCCTCGAACATCACCGCGTTGACGCGTGGCGGCTTGACCTTGCCCGAGGAGTGCTTGCTCAGCCAGTCATGCCAGCCCGGCCACCATGAACCCTCACGCCGCGCCGCCGTGTCGAGCCAGTCCCCGGGATGGGCCGGCGCCTTGCCCGGCGCATGGGAGGCGATGCGGTAGCTGGCCTGCGGATGGGCGGCAGGCCCCGTGGGCGGGTTGACGATGCCCACGTTGTGACCGCCGGAACTGAGGACAAAGCTGACCGGGCTGGACGTCATCCGGTGAATCTTGTACACCGAGTGCCAGGGCGAGACATGGTCGTTCTCCGTCGCGACCACAAAGAGCGGCAGCTCGATATGGGACAGCCTCACCACCTGGCCGGCCGCGCGGTAGCGGCCCGCGGCCAGGTCGTTGTGCAGGTACAGGCTGCGCAGGTACTCGCTGTGCATGCGGGCGGGCAGGCGCGTCGCATCGGCATTCCAGGCCCGCAGCGCCGTCATGGGCGTGTGTGCCCCCATCAGGTACTCATGGACCAGCTTGGACCAGACCAGGTCCTTGGAATTGATCAGCGCGAAGGCACCCGCCATCTGCCGCTCATCGAGGTAGCCCCACTCGGCCATCAGGTCTTCGACGAACGCGATCTGGCTCTCGTCGATGAACAGCCCCAGTTCGCCCGGCTCGTGGAAATCGGCCTGCGCCGCCAGCAGCGTCACCGTCTTCAGCGGGTTGGGGCTGGTGCCGGCCAGGGCCGCCGCCGCAATGGCCAGCAGCGTTCCGCCCAGGCAGTAGCCCATCGCGTGGACACGCGCACGTGGCCGCACGGAGCGGACAGCCTCCAGGGCCGCCAACACCCCCAGTTCCAGGTAGTCATCCATGCCCAGGTTGCGATCGGCGCTGTCGGGATTTCGCCATGAAATCATGAAGACGGTGTGCCCCTGCGCCACCAGGTACCTGACCAGCGAGTCGTCGGGCGTCAGGTCGAGGATGTAGTACTTCATGATCCACGATGGAACAATGAGCACGGGTTCGGCATTCACCTCGGCCGTGACGGGCTCGTACTGGATCAGCTCGATCAGGTGGTTTCTGAACACCACCTTGCCCGGCGTCAGCGCCACACCCTGCCCGGGCGCGAAGGCCTCGACGCCGCGCGGCTTGCCATCGGTGAGAACGGCGACCGCATCGCGCGACCAGTTGGCCAGCCCGGTGGCCAGGTTGACGCCCCCATTGGCCAGCGTCTCCTTCAGGACCTGGGGATTGGTGGCGATGAAATTCGACGGCGACAGCATGTCCAGCCACTGCCGCGTGGTGAAGGCGGCCACCTCCTCATGGTGCCGGGAGACACCCCGAACGCCCGTCATGGCCTCGGCCCACCACTGCTGCTGCAGCAAAAAGGCCTGCGCCAGAACGTTGAACGGCGGCGCCTGCCACTCCGGCCGCGAGAAGCGTTTGTCCTGCGACAGGGCCTCCATGCTCACGGGGCGATCCTGCTGCCAGGGCTGCGGCGCGTACTGCAGCCACAGCAGCCACTGGCGCAGGGCACTGGCGCCCAGCTCGGCCTGCTTGGAGGGAGACACCAGCAGGTGGCTGAACCAGTCGGTATAAGCCAGCGTGAGCGATGCCGGCGAGATGCCGTGTGCCAGCCGGGCCAGCCAGAGCTTGAGCGGAACGTCCATCGGGGGCAGAGCGTGCCCCTCGGGACGTGGATTGGAAAGCGCCATGAAAACCCCCGTTCGGCGGCGTGCCCGCCACATGCCGCAGCCCATGCCGCAGTCCAGGCCACATGATTCCACCTGCACCGTATTTTCGGCTTGCGCCAGGTCAAGGACAAGCCCGCCAAACCCACCCCAACCGGGGTGAATTGCGTACCATGGTGGCATGTTGCCGACCTCGATGTTCGCGATGACCGCCGACCCCGGCGGGCGGCGGTTGCTGGCGGCCCACAAACCGCTGCCGCCCACCGGCGACCACGACCTGCTGGTGCGTGTGCTCGCTTGCGGGGTCTGCCGCACCGACCTGCACATCATCGACGGCGAGCTGCCGCCGCGGCGGCCCCAGGTGGTGCCGGGGCATGAGGTGGTCGGGCAGGTCGTCGCCCGCGGCGGCGCGGCCGAGCGGTTCACCGTCGGGCAGCGGGTCGGCATTCCCTGGCTGGGCGGCGCCTGCGGCCGCTGCGCCTTCTGCGCCATGGAGCGCGAAAACCTCTGCGACGTTCCGGTGTTCACCGGCTACGACCGCGATGGCGGCTTCGCCGAGTACGCTGCCGCCGACGAGCGTTTTTGCTTTGCCCTGCCGGCGCGCTACGACGATGCCCATGCCGCGCCCTTGCTGTGCGCCGGCCTGATCGGCTTTCGCGCCTGGCGCCTGGCCGGTGCGGCCCTGCCGCGCCGCCTGGGCCTGTACGGCTTCGGGGCTGCTGCGCACATCATCTGCCAGATCGCCGTGGCCCAGGGGCAGGAGGTGTTTGCCTTCACCCGCGCCGGTGACCAGCCCGGGCAGGACTTCGCCCGCAGCCTGGGCGCCGTGTGGGCCGGCAGTGCTTCGGACGCCGCACCGGCATCGCTGGACGCGGCACTCATCTTTGCGCCCGCGGGCGAACTGGTGCCGGCGGCGCTGGCCGCCACGCGCAAGGGCGGCACCGTGGTCTGCGCGGGCATCCACATGAGCGCCATTCCCTCCTTCGACTACCGGCTGCTCTGGGGCGAACGGGTGCTCAGGTCGGTCGCCAACCTCACGCGCGCCGACGGCGAGGCCTTCTTCGCCTTGCTGGAGAATCTGGCACTGCAAACCCATGTGCAGACCTTCGCGCTGCACGACGCCAATGCCGCCGTGCAGGCGTTGCGCGCCGGCGCGGTGAACGGGGCTGCAGTGCTCATTCCCTGAGGCCTGCGCCGGTCGCGCAGGGTCTGCCCAGGGTCCGCATCCAACACACCGCCGGATCTTAGCGGCCCGGGTCATCGCCCAGACATCACCTCACTGCCGGGCACTCATGCCGTTGAAGCAGATCAAACATTTATTCCGGCAGGTCAGGTGCAGTGTCCCGGTTTGCGAAATATCAAAGACAGAAAAAGCCAACGGCATAGAGTGAATCGAGTCCGCCATGCGCAGCGGCCAGCAGTCACTTTCCGGTCCCCCGATTCAGACTCAAGGAGTACGAATATGAAAACAGATGCACAGCTCAAGGCCGACGTCACGGCGGAACTCGCCTGGGATGCGGCCATCAACCCCATCGGCATCGGTGTCATTGCCAAAAATGGCGTGGTGACACTCACGGGCCACCTCGACACCTTCGCTGAAAAGCGTGCCGTGGAGCGCGCGGTGCGCCGCGTCTCCGGGGTCCGCGGCATTGCCCTCGAGCTGGACGTCAAACTGACCCCCGAGCATCAGCGAAGCGACTCCGAGATCGCGCAGGCCGCATCGTCGGCGTTGCGCTGGAGTTCACTGGTTCCCGACGAGCGGGTGAAGGTCGAGGTCGAAAACGGCTGGGTGACCCTGACCGGCGAGGTGGACTGGGGCTACCAGCTCGCCAGCGCCGAGCAGTGCATCCGTCCGCTCGTCGGTGTCCGTGGCCTGACCAACCACATCCATATCAAGCCCCGTGCAAGCTCCAGGGATATCGGCGCCGGGATCACCGCGGCGCTCACACGGCAGGCAACGCGCGAAGCCCGCCACCTTGACATCGAGGTCGAAGGCGGCGTCGTCACGATCAGGGGCAAGGTGCACTCGCTGGCGGAGCATGACGCCGCCATAGGTGCCGCCTTCGCCGCCCGTGGCGTGTCGCGCGTGGTCGACAAGCTGGAGGTCGGTGAATAGCCCTAATACGGTTCAGGCAAGCCCTTGCCCTGGTTGGTCATCCCGGACTTGATCCGGGATCCATGGAGTACGGGTCAGGCCCGTCTCCCTTTCTCAGGAAAGATTTTCAGTCGCGTTTTTTCAACCACAACCAAGAGGACCATCATGTCAACTCATCTGCGTGTATTCGAACCCGGCATTGGCGATACCTTCGAGTCGGCTTTGCGCCGCTTCTTCTCGCCGGTCCAGCTGGACATCAACCCCCAGGCCATCCAGATGCGCCTGGACGTCTCTGAAAAGAAAGACGCCTACGTGGTCAAGGCCGACCTGCCGGGCGTCAAGAAAGACGATATCAATGTACGCATCGATGGCAACATCGTGCAGATCGACGCCGAGGTCAAGCAGGAAAAGGAAACCAAGGGAGACGGTGACAAGGTGCTGCGCAGCGAGCGCTACTACGGCAGTGTGTCGCGCACCTTCAGCCTGTCCCAGGACGTGGACGATGCCAAGGCCGTGGCAAAGTACGCCGACGGCGTGCTGACGCTGGAACTGCCGAAAAAGGCCACCACTGAGTCCAAAAAAGTGACGGTGCAATAGCCGTTGTCCGCTGTCCGCTGATCGCTGCCGATCGCCCCTGTCGAGACGGGCAAGCTGGTCGACAGCCGTAGCCCATCGCCGGCCGCGAGCCGCGCGATGGGTGCGGTTGGGCCTGCCCTCGCTGCGCCGGGACGACGTGAAAGCCGCGGCGGAATGCTTGCGAATTCGCCAAGCCTGAGGGGAACTGTTTTGCCGTGGTCCACCTGCCGCCGGTCAGCGCAGCAGCGCGGCGCCCGCAGCCTCACCCGCAGGCTGCAGCGGCCCCAGCGGATTGGTCTGCTTTTCCACGCGGTCGATGCTCGCCTGGCCGCCGAAATTGCGGAACAGTACCGTGCCGTTGCTGACAACCACCAGGGCATCAAATGACCAGCCCTTCACGGCGGTCACGCGCCGGATATTGAGGAAGTCAAGCCAGAAGCTTCCCTCGCGGCGCCGGTCCTGGCGCTCGAAATGAAACAGGTAGGCACGGCAGGCGGACTGCGCAAGAATGCATTGCCGCACCCCCGGATCCAGCTCCGTGAGCGGAACGCCGGGGTGCGGTGCGAGCCGCGCCACGATATCGGGGTAGGGAATCAGGGTCACATTCTTCGTGTCCTGGAGGTCAAAGCCAAAAGCCTTGAGGTCGGAGGTGCGGGTCTGGAGGGCGACGATTTTCTCGGCCGCCGCCTGGGCCTGCTCGAAGCTTGTAAAGGGCGAGGACGTGTCGCTGCTGCCCCGCGGCAGCAGCGACGAACAGCCACCGAGCGCCGAGAGGAAAAGCAACAGAAGAAGTCGCCGGTTACCCATATATATGACCCCTATGACCCACTTGGCTGATCCACCGTGTTGACCCACCTTGCCCAGCCGGAGAGAACGGCGGCCTGATCCACATCAACGCAGCCGGCGAATGCTGTCCCTGCATGCCCGCCTCAGACCGAGCCGGACAGAATCAGAGCAGCCGCCGGCTTGCGGCGCGGCGCCGGTTCAGGAGTTCGCTTCGTCCAGCCGCACCAGCAGCACGGGCACCGTGCTGCTGCGCACCACCCGTTCGGCCTCGCTGCCCAGGGTCAGGCGGCTGAAGCCGCGACGGCCATGCGTGCCCATCACGATCAGGCCGCAGCCAGTCTTTTTGGCTTCGTCGATGATCACATCGGCAATGCGCCCCTGCGTCACCTCGCGCAGCAGGGTGTCGGCCTGCACGCCGGCATCGGCGGCGGTGCGCTTGGCCTTGGCGAGCACGTCTTCTCCGTACTGGCGAAGCTCGTTCAGCATCTCCTGGTAGTTGGTCACGGACGACATCTCCACCAGCATCGGGAAGTTGTCCGCCACGTGCAGCAGGGACAGCCGCGCCTTTTGCTCGGCGGCCAGGCCGATGGCTTCGCGCAGGCCGCGCTCGGCCGTGGCGCTGCCATCGAGGGGAACGAGGATTCGGTGGTACATGGTGGGTTCCTTTCAGGCCGGTCCAGCAGGGTGCCCGCCGCCGGCCAGCCGCGCGGACGGTTAAATTCTGTATCGCGCGTGAGCGCAGGCACTTGAGCTATCTCAAGCCCGCGTGAGGTCATGCGGCCATCGCCCCTCGCACCGCCGTGTACGTCGTTCGCATGCGCTCCCCCGCATCGCGGGACCGGTCGGCACATGGTCTGTACGGCTGGCCCATTGATCTGCATCAATGGCATGGACGGGCGGGCTCCTATGCTCTTATGCTGTAGGTGAGGAACATCCGTTCGCGACCCTATGGCAACCACATGGGCACCCCTATGGGAAAGGCATCGCAATGAGCCACACCCGTCCCCCCGATCCGCACCGTGCTGCAGGCCCGGCCATCACGCCGTGCGGGCGGAAGACTGCACCGCCCGGGGCCGACGAAGCACCCGGCTACCGCGGCCGACTGACCGCAGGAGCGGGCTGAATGTGCTTCTCGGCCACCGTCAGCTTCGCGGCTGGCGCCTATCTTCTCGGGATCGGCACGCTGACCCTGAAGCAGCCTCGCCGACCGCGCGAACTGGCTTTTGCCGCCATCCCGCTGCTGTTCGCCGTCCAGCAGTTGAGCGAGGGCATCCTCTGGCTGACCTTCGAGCCCGCCATGCCCTGGCTCAATGATGTGATGACACACGTGTATTCCTTCATGTCCCATGTGTTGTGGCCCATCTATGTCCCGGTCGCGGTGCTGTTGATCGAACCGCCGGGGCCGCGCCGGCGGGCGCTGCTCGCGCTGGTGGGCATCGGGGTCGCGGTGGGCGCCTTCCTGCTGTACCACCTGGTCGACTACCCGGTGAGTTCACGGCTGACGGGGCAACACATCCAGTACATCTCGCCGCCGCATTTTCTGGCCATGGCGTCAACGCTGTACCTGGTGTCCACCACGCTCAGCCTGATGCTGTCCACGCACCCGAAAGCGAAGGTCTTCGGCGCCCTGACACTGCTGTCCTTTGCTGTCGCCTACGGTTTCTACACCACCTGGTTCATCTCGGTCTGGTGCTTCTTTGCCGCCCTGTTGAGCACCGCGGTGTATTTGCATTTTCTTCCCCGCCGCACGCTGAGAAGGAGCTTCCCGTGAACGCCGCGTCCGATCCGCAGGCTGGCGCCACCCCGCCCGGGGGCGGCAGGCCCCTGGGAGAGGCTGCCGCGCTGGTCAACAACCTGTCCGCGGCATTGCAGGCGGAGCTGATCGAGACCCACATCTCATGGGTACTGCTGGCCGGCGACACCGCCTACAAGATCAAGAAACCGGTGCGGCTGGCATTTGTGGATTACGGCGACCTGGCAGCGCGGCGTCATTTCTGCGAAGAGGAAGTGCGGCTGAACCAGCGGCTGGCGCCCTCGCTGTACCTGGGTGTCACGCGCATCACCGGCACGCCCGGGGCGCCCGCCCTCGATGGCGCCGGACCCGTGCTGGAGTACGCGGTACGCATGCGGCGCTTCGCGCCGGGTGCGCTGTTCAGCGAGCAGCTGGCATCAAACACCTTTAGCGCAGACGGTGTTGATCGGCTGGCCACCCTGCTCGCCGGGTTTCATGCGGGCGCGCCGCGCGTTGACGCAACGAGCGATTTCGCCAGCCCCGCACGGCGGCGCGCCAGCGCGCTGGCGGCACTCGAAGGCGTGCGGCCGCTGGCGAGCGCGGACGTGTTCGCCGCGCTCCGGGCCTGGCTCGAAGCCGAAGCTGACGCGCTGGCAGCCTTGTGGACCTCCCGCAAGGCGGAGGGCCGCGTACGCGAATGCCATGGCGACCTGCATCTGGCCAATGTGGTCACGCACGATGGCGGCGTGGTGGCCTTTGACTGCATCGAGTTCGACCCGGCGCTGCGCTGGGTTGATGTGCTGGACGACCTGGCCTTCGCCGTGATGGACTTCGACGCCCGCGGCCGCCGCGACCTTGCCTTTCGCCTGCTCAACGGCTGGCTGGACCGCACCGGCGATCATGGCGGCCTGCCCACGCTGCGGTTTTCGCTGGTCTATCGCGCGCTGGTGCGGGCGCAGGTGGAACACCTGCGCCAGGCCAGCAGCGCCGCGGCACAACGCTACCTGCAGGCGGCGAGGGGCTGGATAGCACCCCGCGACGTGCGGCTGTCCATCACCCATGGCCTGCCGGGTTCGGGCAAATCCTTCGCATCACAGCGCCTGCTGGAACAGCAGGGGGCGATCCGGCTGCGCTCGGACGTCGAGCGCAAGCGCCTGTTTGGCCTTGGCCTGCTGGAGGATTCACGCGCCCGGGGGCTGAACCTGTACGACGCCGAAACCACCGCGCGAACCTACCAGCACCTGTTCGAGACGGCGCGCATCGCGCTGCAGGCCGGTTACCCGGTGATCCTCGACGCGGCATTCCTGCGTCGCGCGGAACGCACCCAGGCCCAGGCGCTCGCGCGCACGCTGGGTGTGCCGTTTTCCATCATCGCCTGCGAGGCGCCGCTGCCGGTGCTGCGCGCGCGTCTGCTGGGCCGCCGGGGAGACCCGTCCGAGGCGGACACCGCCGTGCTGGAGCGCCTGAGCGTCGTCGCCGAACCGCTTGCTGAAGACGAGCTCGCATGGGTGCACGCCATGCCTGGCGACGTGATGTCTTGAGGGTAGTCGCAGCTCCCGTCTTCTGCCACTGCCACTGCGATGCAATGTGTGGCGTGGCGCAGGGCTCACGGCATCAGGATGCCGGCACAAGCGCGTTCAGTACATCTCCGGCTGCTCACCCATGCCTGGCAAGCCGGCCGATGCCTTTTTTTCCGGCGCGTTGGCGATCATGCAATCGATGGTGAGCACCAGGCTGGCGATCGAGCCGGCATTCTGCAGCGCCAGGCGGGTCACCTTGGCGGGGTCAATCACACCCATCTCCAGCAGATCGCCATACTGCCGCGTGGCCGCGTTATAGCCAAAGCTGCGCTGGCTGGCCTGGTCCACGCGGTCCAGCACGATCGAGGGTTCTTCTGCCGCGTTCATGACGATGCGCCGCAAGGGCTCCTCCAGCGCCCGCGCGACGATCTTCACCCCGGAGTCCTGATCAAGCGTCGGCAGCGTCAGCACCTGCAACACCTTGCGCGCACGCACCAGTGCCACGCCGCCGCCGGGCACGATGCCTTCCTCGACCGCGGCACGCGTGGCGTGCAGGGCGTCTTCCACGCGGAGCTTGCGTTCCTTCAGCTCGGTCTCCGTGGCGGCACCGACCTTGATCACCGCCACGCCGCCCGACAGTTTGGCGATGCGCTCATCCAGCTGCTTGCGGTCGTACTCACTGGCAAGTCCTTCGCGTTCCTTCTTCAGGGCGGCCACACGCTGCTGGATCAGCCCCGCACCACCGGCGCCGCCGATGATCGTGGTGTGGTCCTTGTCGACCTCGACCCGGCGTGCCCGGCCGAGGTGCTCCAAACCTGCCTTGGCCAAGGTCAGCCCCAGCTCTTCCGCGATGACCTGGCCGCCAGTCAGCAGCGCCATGTCCTGCAGCATGGCCTTGCGGCGATCGCCGAAACCGGGCGCCTTCACCGCACAGGTCTTCACGACGCCGCGCACGCTGTTGATCACCAGCGTTGCCAGCGCCTCGTTGTCGATATCCTCGGCGATCACCAGCAGCGGCATGCCGGCCTTGGTGGTCGCTTCCAGCAAGGGCACCAGATCCTTCACGACCGACAGGCGCTGGTCGTACAGCAGGATCGCCACATCCTCCAGCACAGCGGACTGGCGCTCGGCATTGTTGATGAAGTAGGCGGACAGGTAGCCGCGATCGAACTGCAGGCCTTCAACGACCTCCAGCTCGCTGGCCATGCCGGATCCGTCCTCGATCGATACGGCGCCTTCGCGGCCGACCCTGTCCATCGCCCGCGCCACCAGTTCGCCGATCGAGCGGTCATTGTTGGCGGAGATGGCGGCCACATGGGCGATCTCCTGCGATGTGGTGCAGGGCTGCGCAAAGGCTTTCAGCTCGTCCACCACGGCTTCGATCGCACGATCAATGCCGCGCTTCAGTTCCATCGGGTTCATGCCGGCGGCCAGGTACTTCAGGCCCTCCTGGATCATGCTGTGCGCCAACGCGGTGGCGGTGGTGGTGCCGTCGCCCGCCATCTCGCTGGTGCGCGCCGCCACCTCGCGCAGCAGTTGCGCACCCATGTTCTCGAAGCGGTCTTCGAGTTCGATGGACTTCGCCACGACAACGCCAGAGTTCACGATCTGCGGCGCGCCGAATTCGCGGTCAATGATCACCGTTCGCCCGCGTGGGCCCAGCGTCACCTTCACGGCATCGGCGAGGATATCAACACCGCGGCGAATCCTGTCGCGCGCGTCCTCTCTGAACAAGAGCTGTTTGGCTGCCATGGTCGGATACCTCCTGAAACATATCGAGAGTGCCGTTCTTCTCCACGAACAAGCCAAGCGTAAGGCGGTGATGCAGCCCGGGGTTTGACCTAGCGCAAGCACATCCCGGGAGATCCCGATGCGTCTGAAAGCCCCTGCCGCAACCAGCGGGGCGTCCCCGATGGAGATCGCCTGCCGCCGCACGGCGGTCAGCGGCCTGCCTGTTGCCACTGGGAAAGCAGGCCTCCTTGAGATATCGCAAGCCGGGGCCATGCGCCCGGTGCTAGCGTGATCAGGAGCGCGAGGCAGGCAGGCCAGGCGCTTGAGCCGGGATTCCGACCGGCTCGACGGAACCATAAGGAGCGCGCCATGTACGACCCCCTGAATGCTGGCGGCATCTGCACCCGAATCGTCTCGATTGCCTATCCGGGCATGGCGCTGAACGAGGCCGCACGGCTGATGCGCGAGCACAACGTCGGCGCCCTGGTGGTGGTAGAGCAGCAGTCACCTGAGGACCGCATCGTGGTCGGCATGCTGACCGACCGCGACATTGCCATGGCGGTCGTCGCCGCCGGCCGCGATCCCCACGGACTGCGCGTGGGCGATATCATGAGCAAGGAGGTCGTCACCGCACGCGAGCAGGATTCGGTTCTCGATGTGCTGGCGACGATGCGGCGCAAGCGCGTGCGGCGCATCCCGATCACCGGCCCGCAGGGCACCCTGATCGGGATCGTGGCAGTTGACGACATACTCGAGATCGTCGCGCAGGAGATGCAGGCCATGGCATTGGCGGTGGGCGCCGGGCAGCGGCGGGAGCCGGCGGCACGACCCTGACCACGGTCGCAGGCGTCCCTGACGCGCGGCGAGCGCGGCGAGCGTGAAGAGCGTGAAGAGCGCACACAGCATGTGAGTTGAGGAATGTCAAATGCACCGGCGCCCGACCGCCTAGAGTTGAATCTGGAGTCTGCGCCGCAGCCCGCGTTCGCACCTTCAAGAAACTGCAAGGAAAGCCCCCGATGAAAGCGGATGTACAACTCAAGCCCGGCGTCACCGCGGATCTCGCGTGGAAGGCATTGCGCAGCGCTACCGGCATCCGTGGCAGGGTGAAGGGCGGCATGGCAAGCTCCGCCGGCCAGTTGCACAGCTTCATCGGAAAGCGGGTGCCGCGATGCAGTCCCCGCCGGTGACACCCGTTGCGCCCGGCGCCGGCCGGCTGCGCCTGCGCAGGCTGGGCATCGACACTTACCAGGAGCCGGTGCTGTTCATGCACCGCGACTGCCGCGTCTGCCACTCGGAAGGCTTCGAGGCGCAATCGCGGGTGGAGCTGGCGCTGGGCGACCGCACCATTGTCGCCACGCTGAACGTGGTGTCCGGCGACTTTCTCGCACCCGACGAGGCCGGCCTGTCCGAAGCGGCGTGGCGCCTGCTTGGAGCCCAGGAAGGCGACATGGTTTCGCTGCGCCACCCCTCGCCGCTCGAATCGCTGGGCCATGTGCGCGCCAAGGTCTATGGACGGCACCTCACCCAGGCCGCCATCACGGCCGTGATCGAAGATGTGGCCGCGGGCCGCTATTCGGACCTGCAACTGGCGGCCTTCGTCACCGCTTGTGCCGGTGACCGGCTGGATCTGGAAGAGACCGTCTCGCTCACCCGCGCGATGGTTGCCGTGGGCGAGCGGATCGACTGGGGCGAAGGCCTGGTGATGGACAAGCACTGCGTGGGCGGACTGCCGGGCAACCGCACGACCATGGTGATCGTGCCCATCGTGGCGGCCTGCGGGCTGCGCATGCCCAAAACCTCTTCGCGCGCCATCACCTCCCCCGCCGGTACGGCCGACACCATGGAAACACTGGCGCCGGTGGGCCTGGACGTGGCGCAGATCCGCCGGGTGGTGGAACGCACCGGCGGCTGCGTGGTGTGGGGCGGCGCGGTGCGCCTGAGCCCGGCGGACGACATCCTGATCCGGGTGGAACGCCCGCTGGACCTGGACAGCCAGGGCCAGCTGGTGGCCTCGATCCTGTCCAAGAAGTTGGCCGCGGGCTCTACCCACGTGCTGATCGACATGCCGGTGGGGCCCACCGCCAAGGTTCGCAGCGTGCCGGCCGCGGAGTTGCTGGGGCGGCTGCTCGGCCAGGTAGGGCAGGCCCTGGGACTGCAGGTGCGCGTGCTGCAAACCGACGGCCTGGCCCCGGTGGGCCGGGGCATAGGCCCCGCGCTGGAAGCGCGCGACGTGCTGGCCGTGCTGCGCAACCGGGCCGATGCGCCGGCCGACCTGGCCCAGCGCTCGCTGCTGCTGGCCGGCGAAGTGCTCGAGTTCGGTGGCGCCGCGCCGGCCGGTGGCGGACTGGCGCTGGCCAGCGCCGTACTGGCCGATGGACGGGCCTGGCGCAAGTTCCAGGACATCTGCACGGCTCAGGGCGGCCTGCGCGAGCCGCCCGTCGCAGCCCACCAGCAGGCCGTGCAAGCGCGGCGCAGCGGCAGCGTTGTCGCCATTGACAACCGGCGCCTGGCGCGCATTGCCAAACTCGCCGGTGCGCCGGAGGCGGCTTGCGCGGGCATCGACCTGCATGTTCGGCCAGGAGATTTCGTTGAACGCGGCCAGCCGCTGTTCACGCTGCACGCGGCCACCCCGGGTGAGCTGGCCTATGCGCTGGAATACGCGGTCTCGCAGGCCGAGACGGTGCATGTACTGGAGGACGCCTGATGCTGATCGCCGCGCTCCCGGGTGAAGCCCGCCTGGCACGCACCCTGGCCCGCCTCCTGCGCTGCGACTGGAGCGAGCTGTGGCAGCACCGCTTTCCCGACGGGGAAACCCTGGTGCGCATCGACGCACCGGTGCAGGGCCGCTGCGTCGTGCTGGCCGGCAGCCTGCACCACCCTGACGGCAAGACCCTGCCCCTCCTGTTTGCCGCCGATGCGGCACGCGAGCTGGGCGCCGCGCAAGTCGGCCTGGTGGCACCCTACCTGGCCTATATGCGGCAAGACCACCGCTTTCACCCGGGTGAGGCGATCACTTCGCGCAGCTATGCGCGGCTGCTGTCGGCATCGCTCGACTTCCTGGTCACGGTCGATCCGCACCTGCACCGATGGCGCAGCCTGGGCGAGATCTACCCGATCCGCACGCAGGCGGTCGCGGCGGCGCCGAGGATCGCGCGCTGGCTGCGCAGCCATGTCGACCGTCCATTGGTGATCGGGCCCGACGAGGAAAGCGGGCAATGGGTTGCCGAGGTGGCCCGGCTGACGGATGCCCCGTGGACGGTACTGGGCAAGACCCGCCTGGGCGATCGCAATGTGCAGGTCACGCTGGCCGATGGCGGCCCCTGGCCGGGCAGGACGCCGGTGCTGCTGGACGACATCGTCTCTACCGGCCAGACGCTGGTCGCCGCTGCCACGGCGCTGACACAAGCCGGCATGGCCGCACCCCTGTGCATTGGCGTGCATGCCCTGTTTGACAGCGGCGCACTGCAACGGCTGCAGGACGCCGGCGTGACACGCGTGGTGACCTGCGATACCATCCCTCACGCCAGCAACGCCATCCGCCTCGCGCCCTTGCTGGCCAGGGCCGTGCTCGCCGTTTCAAGCCATACACAGCGCAACCTGCCATGACGTCAAAAAATGTCCTGCTGATCCAGGGTCACCCCGACGCATCCACCCGCCACCTGTGCCACGCCCTGGCCGCCGCCTACGCCAGCGGCGCGCAGGAGGCTGGCCACAGCGTGCGCTCGCTCAACGTGGCAGAACTCGAGTTTGCGCTGCTGCGCAGCCAGAAAGCCTGGGAGGAAGGCGAGTTGCCCGCCGGCCTGCAGCAGGCGCAGGACGCCATACGCTGGGCCGAGCACATCGTGCTGTTCTTTCCCCTGTGGCTGGGCGACATGCCCGCGCTCCTGAAGGGCTTTCTGGAGCAGGTGGCGCGGCCCGGCTTTGCCTTTGAGCGCGAGGGCGGCAGCACCGCCTTCACCAGAAAGGGGCTGACAGGCCGCTCGGCCCGCATTGTGGTCACGATGGGCATGCCCGCCCTGCTTTACCGCTGGTATTTCCGCGCGCACAGCGTGAAGTCACTGGAGCGCAACATTCTGGGTTTTGCCGGCATCGCGCCCGTGCATGAGACACTGATCGGGATGGTGGGCAATTTCAGGGCTGGCGACGGGGAGCGCTGGCTGGTGAAACTGCAGCGGCTGGGACAAAAAGCGCTGTGACGGGCGTCACCGGGCTCGCCGAAGGACCAACGTCGGGCCCTGCCCGTAACACGCACTGGGAGTTCGCATCGGTGATGGCGCAGACCGGCAGAGCTGAAGACCCGTCCGTGAAGGACGCTGACGAAATAGCCAGGGCTTTCGGGGCAGACCTCGACAGCGGGCTGACGTCGCAGGAAGCCGCGCGCCGGCTCGTGGAACAGGGCCTCAACGAATTGCGCGCGGCACCGCGAGTACCCACCTGGCGCCGCATCCTCGCGCATTTCCAGGATCCGCTGATCTACCTGCTGCTGGCCGCCATCGCCATCTCGCTCATCGCCTGGGCCATCGACGGCGGGGTCGGCTGGCCGGTCGATGCGATGGTGATCGCGGTCATCGTCGTCCTCAACGGCGTTCTGGGTTATGTGCAGGAAGCGAAGGCCGAGGATGCCGTGGCTGCGCTGGCCCGGATGACCGCGGTGACCTCGGCGGTCGTGCGTGACGGGCAGGTGCTGCGGGTGCCCAGTGCCGAACTGGTGCCCGGGGACTTGCTGGTGCTCGGGGAAGGTGACGCCGTCGGAGCCGATGGCCGCCTGGTGCTGGCCACCTCGCTGCGTGTGCAGGAAGCCTCGCTGACGGGCGAGAGCGAGGCGGTGCTCAAGGATGCGGCCACCCTGCGCGAACCGGCCACCCTCGGCGACCGGTTCAACATGGTCTTCAAGGGCACCGCCATCGCGCAGGGCAGCGGCCGGGCCGTGGTGACGGCAACCGGCATGGACACGCAGGTGGGCGCCATCGCCGAAATGCTCAAGGCGACCGCCCAGGAGCAGACGCCCTTGCAAAAGGAAGTCGCCCGCATCGGGCGCATGCTGGGCATCGCGGTGATCATCATTGCCCTGGTGGTGGTCGCCACCGTTTTGCTGCTGTCGGAAATCCACAGTGCGGCCGATGTCATTGATGTGTTGCTGCTGGGTGTCGCCCTGGCCGTGGCGGCCGTGCCTGAAGGGCTGCCGGCGATCCTGTCGGTGGTGCTCGCCCTGGGGGTTCAGCGGATGGCCAGGCACAACGCGATCGTCAGGAACCTTTCGTCGGTGGAAACGCTGGGCTCCGCCTCGGTCATCTGCTCGGACAAGACCGGCACACTGACCCGCTCCGAGATGACCATCGAACGGGTCATGACCGCGTCCGGCGGAACCCGCATCACCGGCGTCGGGTACGCTCCCCACGGCCAGGTGGAACACGAGGGCGCCAGGCTCGGTGCCGGGGCGCTGCATGCCGAGCACGTGGTGGTGCTCAGCGGGGGCAGCCTGGCCGGCAACGCGGACCTGCGCCAAAGCGAGGACGGCGCCTGGGAGATCCACGGCGACCCCACCGAAGCGGCCTTCCTGGTGGCCGAGCGCAAGCTGGGCCATGCCGAAATGCGCGAGCGGCGCGAGCGGCGCTTCGAGCGCATTGGCGAGATCCCGTTCACCTCCGAGCGCAAGATGATGTCGACGATAGCGCTCGACCACGAACGCGGCGATGCGGTCGTCGTGGTCACCAAGGGCGCGCCGGACGTCCTGCTCCAGCGGTGCAGCCGGGCGCGGGTGGGGATGGAATCGGTCCGGCTCGACGACGCGCTGCGGGCGAAGATTCTGGCCGACGTTGACACGCTGTCCGATGCCGCGCTGCGCACCCTGGCCGTGGCCTACCGCCCCCTCGGCCCGGATGAGGATCCGCAGGCCACAGACACCCTGGAGCGCGACCTCATCTTCGTCGGCACCGTGGGCATGATAGACCCGCCACGCGAGGAGGCCGCGCAGGCCATTGCCGAGGCGCGGCGCGCCGGCATCCGCATCATCATGATCACCGGCGACCACCCGCGCACCGCGGCCCGCATTGCCGCAGACCTGGGCATCGTCGAAGCCGGCGCCACGGCACTGACGGGCATCGAGCTCGATGCGCTCGACGATGCGGGGTTCGCGCAGGCGGTGCGTACAACCTCCGTCTACGCCCGGGTCGCGCCCGCGCACAAGCTGCGCATCGTCGACGCGCTGCAGGCCCACGGGGACATCGTCGCGATGACCGGCGACGGTGTCAACGACGCGCCGGCGCTCAAATCTGCAGACATCGGCATCGCGATGGGCATGACCGGAACCGAGGTGACGAAAGAGGCGGCCAAGATGATCCTCGCCGACGACAACTTCGCGACCATCATCGAGGCGGTGCGCGAAGGTCGCGGCATCTTCGACAACATCCGCAAGTTCCTGCGTTACCTGCTGTCCTCGAACATGGGCGAGGTGCTGACGGTGTTCCTCGGTGTGGTCGGGGCCGGCGTGATCGGACTGACGGGCACGCAGACCGCCGGCGGCGGCGCGGTGGTGCTGCCCTTGCTGGCCACGCAGATCCTGTGGCTCAACCTGATCACCGACTCCTGGCCTGCGCTGGCCATGGGCGTGGACCCGCCAGCGGACGACGTCATGGCCCGCAAGCCGCGCCAGCTGGGTGATCGGGTCATCGACGCCCGCATGTGGGCCGGGGTGCTCCAGATTGGCGTGGTCGTGGCCGTGGTGACCCTGCTGACCATGGACATGTACCTGCCGGGCGGGCTGATCGAAGGCACGCAGGACCTCGCCACCGCACGCACCGCGGGCTTCACGGTGCTGGTGTTCGCCCACCTGTTCAACTGCTTCAACGCCCGATCCGAAACCACGAGCGCGTTCACCCGCCTGTTTGTCAACCCCTGGCTGTGGGGCGCAGTCGCCCTGTCGGCGCTGCTGCAGGTGGCGGTCGTCAACCTCGGCTTTCTCAATCTCGCCTTCGGCACCGTGCCGCTGACGCTCCATCAGTGGCTGGTCTGCGCTGCGATGGGCAGCGTCGTGCTGTGGTTCAGCGAACTGCGCAAACTGGTGGGTCGCGCGCTGGACCGGCGCGCTGACGCCCGGGGCGCGCGCCTCCAGTCGCAGCCCTGAATATTGGCCTGATCTGCCTGACAATGAATGCGGTAACTGCGGTCCCCACGGCATCCCCACCCCTCACGCCACTCACTCCCATCACACCACTCCAACACCGGAACCTTCCGTGGAACTCCTGCCTCCCTCCGTGATGTCCATCGTGTCGGCCCTGGCCGCGGCGCTCGCCGCCGGCGCCGTGGTCGGCCTCGAACGCGGCTGGCGCGAGCGCGAACGCGCTGAAGGCAGCCGTGTCGCGGGACTGCGGACCTTCTCGCTGTTTGGCCTGCTGGGCGGCGTGCTGGGTGTCCTGAGCGAAACCCTGGGCCCCTGGCCACTGACCATGGGGCTGGCCGGCCTGTCCCTCCTCGGGGCGGTGTCCTATCGCGAGAACGTTCGCATCCATGGCAGCCTGAGCGCGACCACCGCCGTCGCCGCGCTGCTAACGTACGCGCTCGGTGCGCTGGCCGGCACGGGCCATACCGCCGTCGCGGTGGGCACGGCGGTCGTCGTCGCGGTGCTGCTCGATCTCAAGCCCACACTGCACCGTTGGCTGCGGCTCGTGGAGCACAGCGAGCTCAGCGCGGCGCTGCAGCTGCTCGTGCTGTCGGTCGTCATCCTGCCGCTGCTGCCGGACGCCGGCTACGGCCCCTACGCCGCGCTGAACCCTTATCGTCTGTGGTGGGCGGTGGTCCTGATTGCCGGCCTGTCCCTGTGCGGCCATATCGCGATGCGGTTCACCGGCCCCCAGCGCGGCATCTTCTGGACAGGCCTGCTCGGTGGCCTGGCCTCCTCGACGGCCATCACGCTCATGCTCGCCAGGCGTACCCGGGCGGAACCGGCGCTCACCGATGCCGCGGCGGCCGGCACCTTGGCCGCCTGCGGCATGATGTTCCTGCGCATGACGGTGATCGTGTTCACGCTGCAGCCTGCGCTTGGCCGGCCGCTCGGGGTTCCGATGGTGGCGGCGGGCGCCGCCCTGCTCGGTCTGGCCGCGTGGCAATGGAAGCGCCCCAGGTCTGGCGCTGTCACGTCCGGGGGCGATCCGATCGCGCCCTTCGATCTGAGCACAGCGCTAGGCTTCGGCGCGTTTCTTGGCGTGATGGCGGTGCTGACCCAGGCCAGCCAGGCGTGGCTGGGCAACCCCGGCCTGTATGCGCTGGCCACATTGTCCGGGCTGGCCGATGTCGACGCCATCATCATCACCGTGATGAAAATGCAGGCAACAGGCAGCTTGGCCGTGACCGCCACCGTGGTCGCCGTGGGCCTGGCGACCGCGGCCAACATGGTGGCGAAGGCCTGCATTGCCGCCGTGATCGGCGGGATGCCGCTCGGTCGCCGTGTCGCCGCCGGTTACGGCCTGTCGATCGCCGCCGGTTCGGCCGCTGCCGCCCTCATGACGCTGGGCTGAACGCGCCGAGGTTCAAAACTGCCAGCGGAAGACCCGTGGCGCAGCTTCGCCCGGGCGCGCCAGCTTCAGCTCAATCGCCGTGGGCCAGGGCGCGGTCATGGCGAACTCCAGCAAGCCCTCACGGTGATGGCCGCCGGGCGCCGCACCCGTCCAGGCCAGCGGCCGGATCTCCCGGCCATCGGCTGTGACCAGCGTTGCGGTGTTCACGAGGTCATCATTGAGGTCACTGCTGTGGGTGTCGAGCACGATGGCGAATTGCCAGCGCGCATTGTCGGCGCCGACCGCCCTCGGGGTGACCTTCACCGTCACGCCTTGCTGGACCGAAATCCGGGTTGCGGCCTGCGCAGCATCCTGCGCAGGCACGCTGAACGTCGCCGCCATCAGGGGCAGCGAAAGCAGCAGGACGAGCAGCTTCTTCGCTACGCGGCGCCGCCATGCCAAAGAAGCGATGGCCGTGTTGGTTGCCATGCTGGTTGCCACATTGATTGCCACGTTGATCCCCTTGTTCATGAATGACCTGATACCCAAAACCAAAAAAAAAAAAGGCCAAAAACTCCGGGTACCTGCGGGATTGACAGGCGCCAAGCCACGCCAGCATCCACCGCGCGGCGCCAGGCGTCAGGCGTCAGGGCGCCACGCTGATCCCGTTGGGCCCCTGGCCCACGCGAACCGTTGCAACGACCTTGCGCTCCTTCAGGTCGAGCACGGACACTGAATGAGCCCAGGTATTCGTGACGTAGGCATAGCGGCCGTCGCGGTCTATCACCACGCCATGGGCGCCAGCGCCGGTCTCGATGGTTTTGGTGACGCTCAAGCTCCGGAGGTCGATCACGCTGAGGGTCTTGCCGGGCTTCTGACGCGTGCCTTGATTGGCCACCAGCAGCGTGCGGGAGTCCGGTGTCGCGTAGAGCTGAATGGGAACCGCACCCACCGCGATCTTGCGGGTGACCTTGCGCGTGACCGGGTCGATGACGGCGACCGCGTTGTCCTCTGACAGCGAGACGAAGGCCAAACGACCGTCCGGCGTGAACCCGACCTGGGCCGGCCCCTTGCCCACCGGAATTCTCAACATCTCCAGCTGGCTGGTGGTATCAATCACCGACACCGTGCCGCCCTTCAGGTTGGCAACGTAAGCCTGTCCGCCATCCGGGCTGATTCGAATACCGTGCGGATACTCGCCCACCGGAATCGTCTCCAGCACCCGCCGCGCCGCGGTATCCACCACACTCACCGTGTTGTCGCCCCCGTTGGTCACGTAGGCGAAGCGGCCGTCCGGCGTCAGCACGACGTGAGCCGGGTGCAAGCCCACCGCCACCTTCGCAACAACCGCATCGCTGCGCGTGTCCAGGGCCCAGATGGCACCGGCCTTCGCCATCGCATCGTGTGCGCCCGGCTCCATGCCCGGGTGTGTCGAGGCGTCAGCCGCCTGGCCGGGCTCGCCGTTGTTGGTCACCCAAACGGTCTGGCCGTCGGGCGACACCTGTACGTTGTGCGGCATCCCGCCGACGCGCACAGTGGCCACCACCTTGAACGACGCGGCATCCAGCACGCTGATCGTGTCGGCCTGCTCGTTCGCCACATACACCTTGTCGGCGGCCGGCGCAGCGCTCGCCCACGCCAGCAGACCGGCCTGCAGCACCGCCCACCACCACCGATACGTCCTTGCGGCCATGATCATCTCCGGTTGATAGCAAACCAACACCCCACGCCAACACCCCAAACCGACACCGATACACTCCGCGGCGCAGCCCCGGCGGTCCCCCGCCGTTCCTCAAAAAGCGTTCACCGGATCCCTGACCATGCGCGTCACGCACCAGTCCGCATAAACGGTGCCCAGCAGCCTGCCGAGCCAGCGTCCCAGCCACCCGGACGGCAGGTTGTAGTCGATCCAGACGCGCAGCCGGGTCTTGCCTTCCCCGGGCGCCAGTTCAAAACCCATCCGGTACGGGCCGATCACCAGCAGCTGCGGTTCACCCCGGGTTTCCCAGGTTTTCAATACAGGGGGTTGGTACTCACTCACCACCTCTTCAACGCTCAGCGCAAGACCCAGAACCCGCCCGTCCAGGCGTATCCATGAGCCGACAGCCTGGCCCTGCTGACGGTCGGTCGTGATCGTCATCGCGGCGCCGGCCATCATCAGCGACGGCTTTTCCATATGCGCCGCCAGCCGCCGGTGGTCATCCAGAAAGGCAAACAGATCCTGGGGGCTGGCCGCAATACCGGCTGTCGCCTCCCGATGGAACTGAAAGCGCGGGCTCACAACCGGCTCCGTCGCAGGCGCAGGGCGTTGCCGATCACCGACACCGAGCTGAAGCTCATGGCCAGCGCGGCGATCATCGGCGACAGCAGCCAGCCGGTCAGCGGGTACAGCACGCCGGCCGCGATGGGAATGCCAGCTGCGTTGTACAGGAAGGCGAACATCAGGTTCTGCTTCATGTTGCCCACGGTGGCTACCGACAGCGAACGCGCGATGGCGATCCCGCGCAGATCACCCTTGACCAGCGTGACCTGCGCGCTGTTCATGGCCACATCGGTGCCGGTGCCCATGGCCACGCCGACATCGGCCTGGGCCAGCGCGGGTGCATCGTTGATGCCGTCGCCGGCCATCGCCACCACGCGGCCTTCCTTCTGCAGGCGCTCGACCAGCCGCAGCTTGTCGGCCGGCTTGACCTCGCCATGCACCTCGTCAATGCCCAGGCGGGCGCCGACAGATTTGGCCGTGGTCAGGCCGTCGCCGGTCGCCATCACGATGCGCAGGCCGGCCGCTTTGAGCGTTGCCAAAGCCTCGGGCGTGCTGGCTTTGATCGGGTCGGACACGGCCAGCAGGCCGATCAGGCGTCCCTCGGCGGCGAGGTGCATCACACTGGCGCCTTCCGCCCGCAAGGCCTCAGCCTGCGGCACCAGGCTATCGACCGGGATGCCCATTTGCTGCATCAGGGCGGTATTGCCGAGCGCCAGTTGACGCCCTGCCACCTGCCCGCGCACGCCGATGCCGGAGCTGGACTCGAAGTTGTCGACCTTGTCCAGCGCCAGCCCGCGCTCGCGGGCCGCAGCCACGATGGCGTCGGCCAGCGGGTGCTCGCTGCCCTGGTCCAGGCTCGCCGCGAGGCGCAGCACCTCGTCGACATCAAACCCAGCGGCCGGAACGGCGCGGTCGAACCGCGGGCGTCCCTCGGTCAGGGTGCCGGTCTTGTCGATGATGAGCGTGTCGATCTTGCGCAGGTTCTCGATGGCCGCCGCATCGCGGAACAGCACGCCCCGCGTCGCGCCAAGACCGGTGGCTACCATGATGGACATCGGCGTGGCCAGGCCCAGGGCGCACGGACAGGCGATGATCAGCACCGCGACGGCATTGATCAGGCCGAAGACCCAGCGCGGCTCGGGCCCGAACAGCCCCCAGCCGAAGAACGTCAGCAGTGCAACCACCACCACAGAGACCACGAAATAGCCCGCGACGACGTCGGCCATGCGCTGCATCGGGGCTTTGGACCGCTGGGCCTGCGCGACCATCTGGACGATTTGCGCCAGCATGGTGGCCGCGCCCACCCGCTCGGACCGCATCACCATGGCACCACTGGTGTTGAGCGTTGCGCCGATGACCTTGTCGCCGACACGCTTGGTGACCGGCAGCGGCTCGCCGGTGAGCATGGACTCGTCCACCGAGCTGCCGCCCTCGACCACCACGCCGTCGACGGGCACCTTCTCGCCGGGCCGGATGCGCAGCATGTCGCCGACATGGACGTGGTTCAAGGGCACATCCTCCTCGCTCCCGTCGGCGCGGATGCGCCGGGCGGTCTTGGGTGCCAGGCCGAGCAGGGACCTGATCGCGGCCGAGGTTTGCGAGCGCGCCTTGAGCTCCAGCACCTGGCCCAGCAGCGTCAGCGAGATGATCACGACAGCCGCTTCAAAATACACGGCGACCCGCCCCATGGACACGAACGAGGCCGGAAACACCTGGGGGGCGACGGTCGCCACCGCGCTGTAGACGAAGGCGGCACCGGTGCCCAGACCGATCAGCGTCCACATGTTGGGGCTGCGATGCACCACCGACTGCCAGCCACGCTGGAAGAACGGCCAGCCGGCCCACAGCACGATGGGCAGGGACAGCACGAGCTCGAGCCAGCTTTGCGTGGCCATGTCGAACCAGTTCAACCGGTGGCCGAACATCGCCATCAGCGTCACGATCCCGGTGAGTGGCAGCGTCCACCAGAAGCGCCGCTGGAAATCGACGAGCTCCGCGTTCTCGCCGTCTTCGAGTTCGGGCAGCAGGGGTTCGAGCGTCATGCCGCACTTGGGGCAATTGCCGGGATGGTCCTGGCGTATCTCCGGGTGCATCGGGCAGGTGTAAATCGTGCCGGCGGGAGCTGGCAACTCCTGCGCGGGAGCCGGCGCCGGGGCGACGAATCGAGCCGGCTCCGCGCTGAACCTGCTCTTGCAGTGCGCGCTGCAAAAGTAATAGCGCCGGCCGTCATGCTCGTGCCAGTGCGCCGAATGCGCGGTGACGGACATGCCGCACACCGGGTCTTTCAGCGATGTTGCCCCGGCAGCCCCTGACCCGTGCGGATGCGGCGCAGCAACCGGCCTGCTCCCTGTCGTTTCAGGAGGCAGGGGTTCCGGCGAACGCAGGGAGGGTGTGTGAGGGTTCATGTCGATTCCTGAAAGCCAATCACATCGCCTGCCAGGTATCCTGGTCCAGGATCACCTTGCGTTTTTCGTATTCCTCGGCGCTGATGTCGCCGTTCGCCAGGCGACGGCGCAACACCTCGTAGGGCGTCTCTTGCGGCTCCCGGGGTGCGGAAGTTCCACCGCGACCCCGCAGGCCCAGGACGATCACCACGGCAACCACCGCCGCAATCCAGAAGAACCACCACAGGGTGTGCATGCCCATCATGTAGCCGTGAGGAAGGTAAGACATAGGGATCCTTGGGTTGACGCAGGCTAGCCTGCGCTTGAAGCATGACCCCAGCGGGGAAAGAACCGGGGAGTGCGCCGGGCATAGCGTTCATAGGCGTCGCCGAATTGCGCACGCATTTCCGCTTCTTCAGTGATCGCCAGACGCCCGTACATGGCCAGCAGAATCGGGAACATCAGCAGCGTGAGCACGGTGGGCCACTGAAACAGAAAGCCCAGCATGATCAACACAAAGGCCAGGTACTGTGGATGCCGGATCCGCGCGTACGGGCCGGTGGTTGCCAGTGCGCCGCGGCGCTGGGCGTGGTAGAGCACATTCCACGCGCTCGACAGCAGCCAGAAACCACCACCGAGGAAGACATAGCTGGCGATGTGCAATGGTCCGAGGTGCGGATCGCCTTTCGCGCCCAGCAGCGTCGACCACAGGTGGCCGGTGTCGTGGGACAGGATGTCCAGTCCCGGATAGCGGGTCTGGAGCCACCCCGACAGCAGGTAGAGGGTCAGCGGGAATCCGTACATCTCGACAAACAGGGCCACGATGAAGGCCGAAAATGCCCCGAAGCTGCGCCAGTCGCGCGCCGTGGCCGGCTTGAAGAAGCTGAAGGCAAACAGGATGAAGACGGCCGAGTTGAGGACGACCAGCAGCCACAGCCCGTAGGCCGGTTGATCGTGGCTCATGATGGTTCTCGCCGGTCCGGTTGATCCGGCTGGTTTGGTCGTCCCGGCCCGGCGCCGGGCCGGTGCTGGCCATGGTGATGACCATGCCCGTGGTGCATGAAGAGGTGCATCAGCGGGCAGGCCAGCAGCAGCAAATACGGCAGCGCGCCGAACACGTGGACACGATGCTCTCTCAGCAGGAAATACGCGGCAACGGCGCCCAGCACGAGCAGGCCGAGGGCGTAGCGCGAATGCCAGAAGCCCCCGGGTTCAGCGTCATGCCGCTCATGGTCATGCGCCTGACCGTGGCCCATTTCATGGTTCATTTCGTGGTTCATTTGCTTCTCCGGAAATGCAATGCGAGGCGATCAACGCGCCAGGCGGTTGAACACCCAGGCGAAGAATGCCCCGGCAAGCAGGGCCCACGCGCCGAGCACGAAAAGCACCACCAGAAACCCGCCCCAGGCGAAGGGCCGCTGTTGCACCAGCAGGCTGAAGTCCATGCCGTGGAACAGGTTGTTGATGAGGCCCAGGAACGGGTCGGGTGCGAGCGCCCAGGCCAGCGCGCACAGAGCGTAAAACACCCCGACGGTAAGGGCCAGCGCAATCCCTGCACGAAGGGGTGGCAGGGTCGTATGGTTCATGATGAGGGCGCCTTCATCTGGAGGCTGGCGGGGGCAGGCGATCCATCATCATCTGCATCATGGACTGCATCATGTCCATGCGCTTTTCCATCATCTGCTGGCGCTCGTTCAAGGTGCCCGGAATGGGTTTGCCGCCCGGCATGCCACCCATGGACCCCATCCCGGGGCCGCCCATCATGTTCATCATCGCCATGCCCTCCCGCAGGGTCTTCATGTGCTCGGCCATCAGCGCGTTTCGCTCTTCCGGCGTCTTGGCGTTGGCCATCTTTTCGCGCATCTCGCGCATGGTTTTCATCTGGCGGTCCATGGCGGCCATGCGATCGGCACTGGCCGGCCCGGCTGCAGGGCCCGCCTGCCCGGCCGGAGGCTGGCTGGCCGCAACGACAACCGGGTGATGCTGCGCGTGTTCCGCGGCGGTTTGGGCCCAGGAGCCCATGGCGGCTGCGGCCAGGGCGAAGCCCAGTACGGTTTGTTGAAGGTGTGACATGGTTAACTCCCAGTGTGAAGGTCAAGGTGAACAGGCAACAGCCCCGGGGGTGGCGACGGGCCGGCCTGGCGGCTCGATGTCAGGTGTCTGCCCCCTCGCCGGCGTACCGTTCGTGCCCGGGCAACTGGGCCTGCAGCGACTGCACCTGGCGCTCCAGGGCCTCGATGCGATTGAGGTAACCGAAGAGCAGCGCCACGGTGAACAGGTCCAGGTCGAAGTCCAGGCGCAGCCTGCTGACGCTGCGCAGGGGCATGACATATTCGGCACTGAAGAGACGCTCCGGCCGGTGTTGCTCGAGCGGCCGCAGCGCGCCGTACTCCACCAGTTCGTCCAGCTCGGCCGCACTCAGGCCACAGGCCTGGGACAACTCGAAGATCGTCACGGTTTCGCGGGCGTCCAGCCAGGTGAATTCAGGCGACTGTGTTTTCATGCAGCTTCTCCTTGTCCACGGCGTCGCGGGTTGAAGTGCGAGGTATGGGCCAACTCCTGGAACAGCTCGCGCTCCCGCGCGGTCAGGGTGGCGGGCACGTCAACATGCGTGACGGCATACAGGTGGCCGCGCCCGCTGCGGCCGTTGGCAAGGCCCCGCCCCCGCAGGCGCAGCTTGCGCCCCGAGCGGGTGCCCGGCGGCACCGTGAGCATCACCGGCCCGTCCAGCGTGGGCACTTCCACCTCCGTGCCCAACGCCGCCTCCCATGGCGCTAGCGCCAGATCGAAGTACAGGTCATGGTGGTCAGCGCGGAATACGGGATGGGGCGCCAGCGTGATGTGCAGATAGATATCGCCGTCGGCACCGCCATGGCGACCCTTGCCGCCCTTGCCGCGCAAACGCAGCTTCTGGCCCTCGCTCACCCCGGGCGGAATGGTGACTTCCAGGGTGCGCCCGCCGCCCTCCTCGTCGGCCAGATCCAGGTTGAGCCGGGTGCCCCGGTGCGCCTCTTCCAGGCCAATGCGCACGACCGTCTCGTAATCGCGCCCATGCATGGGCACCGGCCCGTGCCGCGCGCCACGGTGCCCGCGGCCCAGCGCGGCCAGCAGGTCAGCCAGGTCGATGTCCTCGAACGACTGTCCGTCCGATGCGTATTCATGGCTCCATTGCGGTGGCGGCGCAAACTCTTCACCGGCCGGGCGGCGACCGAGCTCATCGTACGCGGCGCGCTTCTCGGGATCCTTCAGCGTCGCGTACGCCTCGGCCACCTCCTTGAACCGGGCTTCGGTGTCGGGCGCCTTGGAAACGTCCGGGTGGTGCTGGCGCGCCAATTTGCGGTAGGCCTTCTTGATCTGTTCCGTGTCGGCGTCCCGCGGCACACCCAGCGCGGCGTAGTAGTCCTTGTATTTCATGCCGGTGCTGCCTTCAATGCACGTGCATCTCGAACACGCGCGTCAGGCCGTCCAGGCTGATGATGCGGATGTGGCGCTTGTCGACTTCGAGCAAACCCTGCTGCTGGAACGCAGAAAAAGTCCGGCTGACGGTTTCCAGCTTCATGCCCAGGTAGCTGCCGATTTCGGCGCGCGTCATTCGCAGGTGAAATTCGCTGGCCGAGTAGCCGCGGGCCTTCATGCGCTGAGACAGGTTCAGCAAAAAAGCCGCCAGCCGCTCCTCGGCGTTCATGCTGCCCAGCAACAGCATCAGGCTGTGTTCCCGGATGATCTCCCGGCTCATCAGGCGGCTGACCATGTTCTGCATGCTGGCGTTGCCGGTGGCCAGCCGGGTCAGTTGCGCATAGGGAATGACGCAGACCTCGGTGTCCTCCAGCGCCGTGGCGGTGCTGGCATGCTTGCCATAAGCCACGCCGTCCAGGCCAATCAGCTCACCGGCCATGTGAAAGCCGGTGATCTGCTCGCGGCCGTCGGCCAGCATCAGGCTGGACTTGAAAGTGCCGCTGCGCACGGCATACATGAATTGAAAATGGTCGCCCTCGCCAAAGAGCGTCTGGCCAGCCTTGACCTTGCGACGCCCGAACGTCAGACGGTCCAGGCACTCCACGTCGCTGTCCGTCATGCCGCAGGGCAGGCACAGATCGGACAGGTGGCAACTGGAACAGGGTGTCCTCAAAGGCACGACCGGCGCGTCCCCCATGGCCCGGCGAACCGGAACGGTCCCCAGGGCGCTGGCAGGTGCTTCCTGTGTCCGCATGAGTGTGACAGTTGACATGATTTCCCCCTTGGTGAGACAGGCCGTCACTGCGCAAGGTGCCGCGATGCATTCGCAACGGCCCGGACAAGTTGATCGAATTCGGTGCTTTTGTCCAGGAAGCGTGCGGCACCCTCCCGCAGATAACGCTTGCGGTAGGCCGGGGCCACGTTGTTGCTGAAGACGACGAAGGCAATGTCGGGTGCCGCCTGGCGCACGGCGCGCAATACCTGCAGGCCCGAGCCACCCTCCAGCTGAACGTCCAGCACCACCACATCCGGCACCGTGGCCAGAATGCCGTCAATCGATGCCTGCGGCGTCTCGGCCTCGCCCACAACAGTCATGTCGCTGACACCAAGCATCGTGGCCACACGGCTGCGGATCATGGCCGAATCGTCGGCCAGGAAAACCTTGACGGAAGAGGGGAGATCAGCCATTTGGTCAGTGTGCGCGTGCCGGGGCCGACGCACCATCGGCGGCGGCTTAATTCTCTGGTCGGAAAACTCCGGAACAGCGGTGCCACTGTGCCGAGACCGCCTAGGAATTGTCCGAGTATCGGAACTGTCCGAGCGGCCAGAAGACTTGCCAAAGCTTGCCCAAGTCTGCAGGCAGAGGGTCGGCCCCCGGCACCCGCGGCCTTCAGGGCGGACCGGCCCCGGCGAACCGGCCCGGCGGTCAGTGCGCCATCAGCACCGGCAGGGTCATGGACTGCAGGATTTCCCGCGAGGTGCCTCCCAGCAGCCACTCGCGCGCACGGCCATGGCCGTAGCAGCCCATCACCAGCAGGTCGGCTTCAAGGTCGAAGGCACGTGACAACAGCAGCTCGCCCAGCCTGTCGGGCTCGGCGCCCTCGCGGTGCCAGGTCGCCTCCACGCCATGGCGCTTCAAATAGCCAGTCAGGTCCAGCGAAGTGCCACCGACGACGGGCTCATCGGCCGACCAGTTGACCACATGAACACGCTGCGCACTCTGCAGCAGGGGCATGGCGGCGGTGACGGCATGCGCCGCCTCCCGCGTCGGCTTCCAGGCGATCACCACCGTCTCGCCAACCGTCGGCGGCACCACGGCGTAGGGCAGGATCAGGGCAGGCCTGCCGCTGATCGCCATCACGGTTTCCGCGAAATCGGGTGGCACGTCTGCGGACTCGATGTCCGAAGGGTCGTGCTGGCCCAGCACCAGCAGGTCGGCATACAGCGCCTGCTGCGCAAAGGCACCCATGACAGGGTAGTCGGTCACCTGGCCCCAGGAGACCGGCACGCCGGTCGAGGCCAGCGCGCGGTCGAAGGTACTGCGCGCCCCGGCCAGCCGCTCGTCGTCCAGGTCGCGCAAGGTGACGGCGACGCCGGGGCCTATCGTCGGCGCGAACGGCGGCATCACGAAGCTCGGTGTGACCGCATAGAGCGCGGCCACCGCGGCGCCGTGTCGGCGGGCAAGCTGGCGTGCAAACTCCAGGCGCGGTGCCGCGCGCCGCGATGCGTCAAAGTGAACCAGCAATTGCATCAGGGAAGATTTCATGGCAATACTCCATGGAGAGGTTGCAGTCCCCCCACGGTAGCGCGCCGCGCACCAGCACCTGTTGACAATCGTCAACCCCGCGTCCGATAGTGGGTAAGCCATCCGCGCCGTTGCGGATACCTTGCCGGCGCGCGCTCATGGGCCGTCCACGCAGGGCAGGTTATGGCGGAAGTCCGCGATCAGCTGTCGGCAGCTCGCACCGGACCAGCGCCCCGAAAAACCCGCGCACCTTGCATGGCGGGGCCTCCCGCGGGCGGCCGGGCGGTCAGGTCAGGTCAGGTCAGGTCAGCCAGCCTGCCTGCAACCAGGTTTTCGCCAAAAAATCCGCTTCACTGTTCATAAATGTTTCGGCAGGCAGAAAGCGCGCCGGACAGCATGTTTCGCAACACCGGCTGGATGCGGGAAGCCAGCGCTGCGTCGTAGGCATAGGGCGCGACTTCTTCCATGTACAGGCGCTGGCACATCTCCAGCTGCACGGCGTGCACCTTGCTGGACGGCTGGCCATAGTGCCGCGTGATGTAGCCGCCCTTGAAGCGGCCGTTGACGGCTGTCGTGATGCCGGGAAGCCCCGCACAAGCCTGGGCGACCGATGCGGTGATGGCCTCATGGGCGCTGGCGCCGTCGGCCGTTCCGATGTTGAGGTCGGGCAGCGTGCCTTCAAACAGCCAGGGAATCTGCGAACGGATGCTGTGGGCGTCCCACAGCAAGGCATAGCCGTGCAGGGCCTTGAGGCGGGCCAGCTCGGCGGCCAGCGCCGCATGGTAGGGCTGCCACCAGGCCTCGCGCCGCCTGGCGCGCTCATCGGCAGCAGGCTCGCAACCGGGCTGGTAAAGCGGCGCACCCGAGAAAAACCGGGTGGGGCAGAGTTCGGTGTTGGACGCACCGGGGTACATCGGGGCGTCATCCGGCGGGCGGTTGAGGTCAATCACATAGCGTGAGTAGTGCGGCATCAGCACGCTGGCGCCGATTTCCGGCAGGAAGTTGTAGAGCGTCTGCAGGTGCCAGTCGGTGTCTTCCACGTTCAGCGCCTCGGGCATGTAGGCCGCCTGCAGCTCCGGTGGAATGGCCGTGCCGATATGCGGCATGCTCACCAGCAGGGGAACCGTGCCGCGCCGCAAGGTGTAGGCCGGGTTCTGCTCTTCCTGCCCGCCCTGATTCATTCCGCTCATTCCGCTCACCCCGCTGACTCCATTCATCTGATTCACTCCATTCATCTCACTGACTCCATTGCTAGTTGATTTGATCGTTGATTTATATGCCGCCTGGCCGTTCATGTCCTTGCTCGCTCACCTGCATTTGAATTCGCGGCGTCGGCCTCATGCCTGGAACTTTCCGGCAAAACTGTAGCGCGAACCGGGGTACACCAACCGCGCCACGCTGGCAATGTGGGCGCCGCTCACGGTGCGGCGCATCATCGCCAGGCAGGCCTCGCCTGGCTTGATATCGAGGTGCCTGGCCTCCAGCGCTGTCGGCAGGCAGGCCTCAATCGAATAACTGGCTTCGGTGAGCGGCGCCTCTTCGAGCAGGTGGTGTGTGGGCGTCGTCTGCGTGAAGTCGGTCTTCAGGTAATTGGGCGCCGCCGCCGGGTTGACATAGCGGTCTTCGTACTGGATAGGCACACCATTTTCCAGATGAATCAGGATGGTGTGGAACACCCGTCCGCCGGTGCGCAGGCCCAGGGTGCGCGCCACATCGGCACTGGCTTTTTCGGACTCCGCCCGAACCACCCGGGAGCTATGGGTATGGCCCCGCTCAATAACTTCTTCGTGAATGTCACGAATGGTCAGCGTGGAAGAAATGCGGTGCAGCTCCGCCACAAAGGTTCCCGAGCCCTGGATGCGCGTGACCAGGCCCTCGCCCATCAGCTCGCGCAGCGCACGGTTGACCGTCATGCGGCTGACGCCAAACTGCGCCATCAGCACGGCCTCGCTGGGCACCGGATCACCGGGCCGCCAGGTGCCGGCACTGATGCGCGCCTTGATGAATGCCTTGACCTGCCCATAAGCGGGCAATGGAGTGCTTGCCATTTTTTAAACCGGAGAAAAAATCGTCGCCCGCGAAAAAGGGCTGCGTCAGGCCGTAGATTACTCCAGTTGACACAAGTTGTATAGACAACTACGATTTACACCCACCCAGGCCCGGAGTTCAGCGCTCACAACCGAAAGCCGTGCCGAGGTTTTTCTTTTTGTTACAGGGAGCCTGTCTCATGTCGGATCTCATGCCGGATCTTTCCAGACCCCCCTTCGAGGGCAGCAAGGCCCGCCCGGTCCGCGCCCCTCGCGGGAGCGCCCTCACCTGTGCCAACTGGCAGATCGAAGCGGCTTACCGCATGATCCAGAACAACCTGGACCCGGAAGTCGCGGAAAACCCCGACGAGTTGGTGGTGTATGGCGGCATTGGCAAGGCGGCGCGCAACTGGCCGGCGTTTGACGCCATCCTGGACTCGCTGCGCAAGCTCAAGGCCGACGAAACGCTGCTGGTGCAGTCCGGCAAGCCGGTCGGTGTGTTCCGCACCCATGCGGGCGCGCCGCGCGTGCTGATCGCCAATTCCAACCTGGTGCCCAAATGGGCCACCTGGGAACACTTCAATGAACTCGACCGGGCCGGCCTCATGATGTACGGCCAGATGACGGCCGGCAGCTGGATCTACATCGGTACGCAGGGCATCGTGCAGGGCACGTACGAGACCTTTGTGGAAGCGGGCCGCCAGCACTTCAATGGCGACCTGGCGGGCCGCTGGGTGCTGACGGCGGGGCTGGGCGGCATGGGTGGCGCGCAGCCGCTGGCGGCCACCTTTGCCGGCGCCTGTTCCCTCAACATCGAATGCCAGCAGTCGCGTATCGACTTTCGCTTGAGGACGCGGTATGTGGACAAGCAGGCCGCCAATCTCGACGAAGCGCTGGCGCTGATCCAGCACCACACGTCGCGCAAGGAGGCTGTCTCGATCGCGCTGTGCGGCAATGCGGCCGAGATCGTGCCGGAACTGGTCAGGCGCGCGCAGGCCGGCGGCATCCGCCCCGACATCGTGACCGACCAGACCTCGGCCCACGACATCATCAATGGCTACCTGCCGGCGGGCTGGACGGTGGCCCGCTGGCAAGCCGCGCAAAAGGACCCGGCGCAGCATGCGGCGCTGACAAAAGCCGCCGGCGAGTCCTGCGCGGTGCATGTCAGGGCCATGCTGGCTTTCCACGCCATGGGCATTCCCACGGTGGACTACGGCAACAACCTGCGCCAGGTCGCGAAGGATTTCGGCGTGGCCAATGCCTTTGACTACCCCGGCTTTGTGCCTGCCTACATCCGGCCGCTGTTTTGCCGCGGCGTCGGGCCCTTCCGCTGGGTGGCGCTGTCGGGCGATCCGGAAGACATCCGCAAGACCGATGCGAAGATGAAGGAGCTGTTCCCCGACAACAAGCCCCTGCACCGCTGGCTGGACATGGCCGAGGAGCGCATCAGCTTCCAGGGCCTGCCGGCGCGCATTTGCTGGATTGGCCTGGGCGAGCGCCACCGGGCGGGCCTGGCCTTCAACGAGATGGTGCAAAGCGGCGAGCTGAAGGCGCCCATCGTCATCGGCCGCGACCACCTCGACAGCGGCTCCGTCGCCTCGCCGAATCGCGAAACCGAGGCCATGCAGGACGGCAGCGATGCCGTGAGCGACTGGCCGCTGCTCAATGCCCTGCTCAACACGGCCAGCGGCGCCACCTGGGTCAGCCTGCACCATGGCGGCGGCGTGGGCATGGGCTACTCGCAGCACGCGGGCGTGGTCATTGTGTGTGACGGCACCCCCGAGGCGGCCGAACGCATCGAACGCGTGCTGTTCAATGACCCCGCCACCGGCGTCATGCGCCATGCTGACGCGGGCTATGAGATCGCCCGCCAAAGCGCCAGAGACAACCACCTGAACCTGCCCATGATGGGAGCCTGAAACATGTCCGACCATAACGTTGACGATAGCGCCGAAATCTACCTGACCTACCTGAACCACCCCGACGTGCAGGCACTGGCCCTGACCGATGCTGAAATCATCGGCGCCGTGGAGCAGGCCTTGCATGCGCAGGGCATGCAGCAAACCACCATCGAGCCGCGCATGCACCTGGTGCCGGAAAAGGATTACCCGGGCCACTTCAATGTGCTGCGCGGCTACATCCGCCCGCTGGGCCTGGTCGGCGTGAAAGTGGTGGGCGACTTTTACCGCAACTATGAAATCGGCCTGCCGTCGGAGCTGGCGGTGCTCAACCTGTTCAACCCGAAAAACGGCTCGCCGATCGCCATCATCGACGCCTCCGACATCACCGATATGCGCACCGGCGCCATCACCGCGCTGGGCGCAAAACACCTGGCACGCAAGGACTCCAAGGTGCTGGGCCACATCGGCGCACGCGGCACGTCGTACTGGAATGTCCGCCTGCTCGACTCGATCTACCACTTTGACGAAATCCGCGTTCACTCGCGCCGGCCCGACAGCCGCAACGCCTTCGCCGCGCGGCTTGAAAGAGACCTGGGCAAGAAAATCACGGTCACCGACGACTGGGAGTCCTGCGTGCGCGGGGCCGACATCGTGGTGGAGGCTTCGCGGCTGGAAAAACCCGAGCCGATGCTCAAGACCGAATGGATCAAGAAGGGCGCCTGCGTGATTCCCTACGGCACCATGAGCGCGGTGGAGCTGTCGCTCACCGACATCATGGACAAGATGGTGATGGACGACTGGGGCCAGGCCAAGGCCGGGCCTTTTGGCGCCCTGCGCGCCCATGTGGACAGCGGCAAGCTGTCGGAAAAAACGCTGCACGCCGAACTGGGGCAAATCGTGGCGGGCCTCAAACCCGGCCGCCAGAGCGATGAGGAGACCAATCTCTTCTGGCACCGCGGCCTGTCGCTGTCGGACATCGCCCTCGGTGCCTTCATGCTGGAAAAGGCCAAGCGCATGAACCTCGGGCAACAGCTGCGCTTTCGCTGACCACAACCATCGCCACAGCGTCATGAACGCCATCCACACATCACCCGTCGCCTTCCTGCCGGTGGCCAACGCCCGCATGTACTCGGCGACCCCCTCGGTCAAGGCAGACTGGAAGCAACTGCTGGACTGGGTGCTGGCCCGCGCCGGCCTGCCATGGGACGTGATCGACTACGACGCGCCGGCACCCCTGTCGACGCTGTGGGCGCGCGACGACCTGGGCCTGGCCATGATGTGCGGCCTGCCCTTCGCGCAACGCGCAGTCCGGCCCACGCTGGTCGCGGCCCCGCTGCCGTCACCGGACCGCTACGGCGGCCGGCCGGTGTATTTCACCGACATCGTGGTGCGCACCGGCGCGCCTTACCGGACGCTCGAAGACACCTTCGGCGGCGTGCTGGGCTACACGCTGGCCGATTCCATGTCGGGTGGCGTGGCCCCGCGCCACTACCTGGAGCGCTACCGCACGGCCGACCGGCCGCGGCTGTACCGCCGGGCGGTGGGCGAGCTGATTCACGCCCGCGGCGTGATCGAGGCGCTGGCCGACGGCCGCATCGACGTGGGCCCGCTGGACAGCTACTACCACGACCTGCTGCGGCAGCGGGAGCCGGACTTTGCCGCCCAGGTTCGCACCATCGCGAGCACCCCGGCCCTGCCGATTCCCCCGCTGGTCGCCACCGCGGCCCTGACCGCAGGCGAACTCGCGCGGCTGCGCGCGGCCCTGCTGGCAACAGCCACCGCGCCGGAACTGGCGTCGCTCATGCAGGGCCTGCTGCTGACGGGCTTTGCGGTGCCCGACCCCGCCGACTACCAGCCCCTCGCCGCCATGGCCGCTGCGGCCGCCATTCCTTTCGAGGAACTCTGATGCGCCGCTTTCGCTGTCACTTTCGCTTCTTTCTACCGGCACTGTTCAGCCTGCTGGTCAGCCTGATGATGGCGGCGACGTCCTTCGGCGCGCTGGCGCAAAGCTATCCGTCCCGACCGCTGCATGTGATCGTGCCCTTTCCACCCGGCGGACCGACCGACGTGCTGGGCCGCGTGCTGGCCCAGGGCCTGTCCGAAGCCCTCGGCCAGCCGGCCGTGGTCGACAACAAGGTAGGCGCGGCCGGCAACATTGGCATCGAGCAGGCGGCCAAGGCCGCGCCGGACGGCCACACCCTGGCGATCGTGCCCCTGGGCAATATCGCGGTCAATCCCACGCTGTTCCCCAACCTGCCGTACAAGGCCTCGGATCTCGCGCCGGTCGCCATGCTGGCCACGGTGGACAACGTGCTGGTGGTGAATGCGGCGGTGCCGGCACGCTCGCTGCGGGAACTGCAGGCCCTGGCCGCGCAGCAGCCGGATGCGCTCTCCTTCGCCTCGCCCGGCGCCGGCAGCCAGGCGCATCTGGCGGGCGAGTTGCTCGCGCTGCAGAGCAAGGTGCAGCTGCTCCACGTGCCCTACAAGGGCATCGGCCCGGCGCTCAACGACCTGCTCGGCGGCCAGGTGTCGATGATGTTCGCGCAGATGTCCTCGGTGCTGCCCCACATCCAGAGCGGCAAGCTGCGCGCATTGGGGGTGGCGAGCCTCAAACGCTCGCCGGTCATGCCTGAAGTCCCGACCCTTGCCGAGCAGGGCCTGGCCCGCTTCGAGGCCGTGTCCTGGTATGCGCTGATGGTGCCGGCCGGCACGCCGCGCCCGGTGATTGACCGGCTCAACGCGGAAACCACACGCCTCCTCGCCCGCGCCGAACTGAAAGACAAGCTGGCCGCGCTGGGCATGACGCCGGGCGCCGGCAAACCGTCAGACCTCGCCGCCACCATTCAGGCCGACACCATGCGCTGGGCCGAAGTGATCCGGCAAAAGAACATCAAACCCGAATGAGGTAACACCCACATTTCGCGCTGTCATTGCCGCTGTCACTGTTGCTGTCATTGATTGCCAACGAGTCACCCATGAACATCCAGCCAGGCTTCTTAACCCTGGCGCAACTGCGCCAGATCCACACAGGCAGCGAGCCACTGACGATTGATCCGTCAGCCACCGCCGGCATTCGTGCCAGCGCCCGGCTCGTCCAGCAGGCCGCGCAGGGCGGCGCCGCCGTCTATGGCGTGAACACCGGTTTCGGCAAGCTGGCCAACCAGCGCATCGCCCAAACCGACCTGAATACCCTGCAGCTCAACCTGTTGCGCTCGCATGCCGTTGGTGTGGGCGAGCCCATGCCGGAGCAGGTGGTGCGGCTGGTGCTGCTGCTCAAGGCCGCCAGCCTGGCGCGCGGCTTTTCGGGCGTGCGTGCGTGTGTCATCGACCTGCTGCTGGCCTTGTACATCGCGGCCCGCCGGCTTCAGCCCATGCTGCGCAACACCGAGTACATCGTGGCCATTGAGTTGCTGACGGCGGCGCAAGGCATCGCATTTCTGCGGCCGCTGAAAAGCGCCGCTGCACTGGAAGGCGTGCTGCAACTGGTACGTTCGGTATCGCCGGCCATGATGCACAACCGCAACCTGGCGCCTGACATCGGTGCGGTGCGCCAACTGGTGGCGCAGGGGCGTATCGGTCTGGCGGGAGAGGCGCAAATTACCGAGCTGACCGCCCTGCGGCTGGTGTAAAGCCGCGAATAAAGCTGAGGACAAGCCGCGGACCTCATCCAGCAGGCAGCTCCGCAGCTACAGGCCCAGCCGCAGCGTCACAATGGCGGCCAGCACCAGCGAGGCGATGAAAACCGTCTCGCCCACCAGCATGGCAACCGGTTGCCAGCCGAGTTTGAGCAGGTCTTCAAAGCTGGTCTTGATGCCCGCCGCCGCAATCGCCGTGACCAGCAGCCAGCGCGAGGTGCTGCTCGCCAGCTGCGTCATGTCGGGTGTGAAGGTGCCGATGCTGGCCAGCAGCACCAGCACAATGAAGGCGAGCAGGAAGCCCGGAACCAGCGGCACTTCATCATCGGTCGCCCTGGTGTCCGGATGGTTTCGGTAGCTGATGGCGACGAGCACCACAATGGGCATCAGCAGCATGACGCGAAACAGCTTCACCACGGTGGCGGTGTCGCCCACCGCGGGGCCCAGCATCATGCCGGCCGCCACCACCTGCGCCACATCATGGATGGTGCCGCCCAGGAAGATGCCCGCCTGCTCGGGCGGAAGGCCGATGGCCTTGAGCGCGAAGGGGTAGATCACCATGCTCAGGGTGGACAACACCGTCACGCCCACCACCGCCAGCAGCGTGAAGCGTTCGTTCTCCCTGGTTTGCGGCAGCACGGACGACAGGGCCAGCACCGCCGATGCCCCGCAGATGGCCACGGCGCCGCCGGAGAGCAGGCCTTCCTCGCGGGGACGCTTCAACCACCGGGCCAGCAGCAAGCCAAAAAGAATCGTCAGCGCCACCCCCACTGCGATGACCACCGCGGATTCGAGGCCTAATTTGGCGACCTGGGTCAAGGTAATGCGCACGCCGAGCAGCGCCACGCCGACGCGCAGCAGGCTTCGGCCACAAAAGTCAACGCCGGGCCTGACGCGGGGATTGCTGCACAGAAAATGAAATGCCAGGCCAATCAGCAGGGCATACAGCAGTTGCGGACCGCCGTAATGCTCCGACAAAAAAGTGGCGGCCAGGGCGATGACCACGCACACCAGGGTGCCAGGCAGTCGGAGGGTGAGGGAGGAAAAAAGTGAGGACGGCGAGGGAAAAGGCACTTGCTGGAGTCCGTTTTGAGGTCTGCATGTCTGCGAAAAAACGGCTGTTGCAGAGTGATTTTTCGTCTTGCACGGGCAATTTCCGTATGCTACTATTATTCGCTTGTATATACAAGTTGACGTACCCGTGGGGGTGGCATCCAGGGACGCAGGAGCGCCGCAATCCCCTGCACAATCCCGGAAAAACAGTTAATGTCCGCTATCGTTGCCGCAATATCTGTCACCATTTCGCACGCTATTCGGTTCGAATTCTTTCAATAGTCCTCCCGGCATTCCCCTCATCGTTCCTGTCGCCATCCTCAAACGGAGATCATCATGAAGATTCGCAAATTTCTGGCCTTGTGGGCATTGGCCTTCGCCACCGTGGTGCCCCTGGCTTCGCAGGCCCAGCAAGTGGTCCGCGTGGGCTCCAAGAATTTCACCGAGCAGTTTGTGCTCGCAGAAATTTACGCCCAGGCCCTGGAAGCTGCAGGCATCAAGACCGAGAAAAAGCTCAATCTGGGTGGCACGCTGATTGCGCAAAAGGCCATGGAAGAAAAACAGATCGATTTCTATCCCGAGTACACCGGCACCATGCTGCTGGCCGTGCTGAAGCAGGAGCCCATGACGGACCCCAAGGCCGTTTATGACAAGGTGAAAGAGGCCTATGCCAAGATGGGCTTTGCCGTGCTGAACCAGTCCAACCTCAACAACGGGTATGTGATGGTCGTCCGCCCGGAGACCGCGCAGAAGTACAAGCTGGAAACCCTGTCCGATCTGGCGAAAGCCGCCAAGGACCTGAAGATCGGCGCCGGTCCTGAATTCCGCGATCGCAAGGACGGCCTGCCTGGCCTGAAAGCCAAATACGACATGGTGTTCGGGGAAGACCTGCAGATGGCCATCGGCCTGCGTTACCAGGCGCTCAAGAACGACCAGATCCAGGTGGTGAACGGCTACTCCACCGACGGCATGATCAGCGCCATGAAACTGAAGCGGCTGCGCGACGACAAAAGCCTGTGGCCACCGTATTTCGTGGTGCCTGTCATTCGCCGCGAAGTCCTCGATGCCAACCCCAAAATTGGCGAGGTCCTGAACCGGGTCAGCGCCCTGCTCGACGAACCCACGATGGCCCAGATGAACTACCAGGTCGATGGCGAAAAACTGGAACCCAAAGACGTGGCGCGCGACTTCCTCAAAGCCAAGGGGCTGGTCAAGTAAGCCTAGTAAGCCTACAGGCACAGATCGCAGTATCGGTGAATGAGAGCTGACATCCCATGACGATTGAAGTCGGCGACACCTGGGTGGGCATAGCCGATCTGGTGCGCGTCGCCCGCCAGGGTGAGGCCGTCGCACTGGCCTCCCCAGCCCGTGCGCGGGTTGCCGCGGCGCGCGATGTGGTGGTCCGCCTGGCGGCGTCCGGCGCGCCTGTTTATGGCCTCAATTCCGCGCTGGGCGCCAACACGGGCGCACTGCTGGCGGAAGATGATCTGGAAGACTATCAGCGCCGGGCCGTGCGTGCCCGCGCGGTGGCGGTCGGACCGGCTTATGAGCAATCCAGCGTTCGTGCCATGCAATTTGCCCGCATCGCCGGCCTGGCGCGCGGCGGCTCCGGCGTGTCGCCCGGCGTGCTGGATGCCTGTGTCGCGCTGCTCAACCACCGGGTGCACCCGGTGGTGCCACGCTTCGGCTCCATCGGTGTGGCGGATTTGCCCCAGCTGTCGCATCTGGCACTGCCCCTATTCGGCGAAGGCGAGGCCGAGTTTGGCGGCGAGGTGCTCACGGGTCATGTCGCTCTGGAGCGCGCCGGGCTGCAGCCCGTCAGGCTAGGCGCCAAGGACGGCCTGGCGCTGATCAGCTCCAATGCCGCCACCACCGCGCGAGCCGCGCTGGTGCTGCATGACGCCACGGCCGCACTGGATGCCTGGCTGGCCGCGGTGGTACTGGGATTCGAGGGCTTTCGCGCCAACCTGTCCCCGCTCCATCCCAGCGCGGTCGTGGCCAGGCCTGCAACCGGCCAGGTGGAAGTTGCCAGCCAGTTGCGCGCGCTCCTCAAGGGCAGCGCGCTGCTCGCGCCGGGTGCCGCCCGCCGCGTTCAGGACCCGGTCTCGCTGCGTGTCGTGGCCCAGGTGCATGGCGCTGCCCGGGGCATGATCAGCGTGGCCCGGGAGCAGGTCGAAGTGGAGCTCAACAGCGCCGCCGACAGCCCGCTGGTGCTGGCAGACGAGGGCATCATGCTGTCCAACGGAAACTTTCACGTGCCGGCCCTGGCGCTCGCGCTGGACGCCTGCGCGATTGCGCTGGCACAGGCCGCCAGCATGTCTGTGGCCCGCTGCCAGCGCTTCATGTCCCCCGCGCTCACCGGCCTGCCGCTGCAGCTGACACGCCACGGGCCGGCCCATTCCGGCTTTGCCACGGTGCAAAAAACCTTGACCGCCCTGTGGGCCGAAATACGGTTGCGCGCCAACCCCGGCTCGCTCGATTACCTGCCGGTCTCCGAAGGGCTGGAAGATCATGCGTGCATGGCGCTGGGCGTTGCCGAAAAACTCGGCGAACTGCTGGAGCGCGTCCGCTACCTCATCGCGATTGAACTCCTGATCGCCGCCCAGGCCGTGGACCTGCGTGAAACCGATCAGGCCACCCTGGGGGAAGGCGCTCGCGCGACCTATCGGCAGCTGCGCGGCCTGGTCGCCATGCTGGATGAAGACCGTCCGCTGGGCCCGGACATTGACCGGGTGCAACGCGCCGTGGCCTCGGGCTTGTTCAGCGCATGGGCCGTCAGTCCAGGGGCCGCGTGACACCCCCATGAAATGGTTTTTCCGCAACTGGACTGACATTGTGTATGCCCTGTGGGAACACATTGCCATCTCCCTGACGGCGCTCACGATTGCATTCGCCCTGTCGCTGGTCATTGGCCTCGTGGCCGCCCGGCGGGAACGGCTGTACGGGGCCGTGATGACCGTCTCCGGGATTTTGTACACCATTCCGACACTGGCCTTTCTCGCTTTCCTGATTCCGCTCGTCGGGCTGGGCCGCACCAATGCCATCATCACCATGGTGGCGTTTTCCCTGATGATCCTGATCCGCAGCGTGGCGACAGGCATTCGCGAGGTTCCAGCCGAAGTGATCGATGCCGCCCGCGGCATGGGCATGAGCGCGGGCCAGATCATGCGGCGCATCGAATTGCCGCTGGCGCTGCCGGTGATCGTGGCGGGCCTGCGTGTGTCGGCCGTGACGGTCATCAGCGTGACTGTCGTTGCAGCCTACGTCAACGCGGGCGGGCTGGGTACGCTGATCTTCAACGGCATCGCCAGCGACCACCCCGCCAAAATATGGGCGGGCGCCTTGACCGCGTGCGCCCTGGCAGTGAGCGTCGACCTGCTGCTCGCACTGCTCGAGCGGCAGCTCAAACGCCGGCGTGCAGCCTGAACCGCAGGAAAAACAATGCTGGCCGACACCTGGAACTTCCTGGCGACCCATCCGACCCAGTTCTATCGGGCCCTGGGTGTGCACATTGCCCTGTCCGGGTCAGCGCTGTTTTTGGCCGCGCTGATCAGCATACCCTCCGGTATTGCCGTGGCCCGGCGCGGCGGCCTGGCGCTGGCCGTGGTCAACGCGGCGAATGTCGGGCGCACCTTGCCGTCACTGGCCGTGCTCGCGCTGGTGATGCCGTTGCTGGGGACCGGCTTTGCGCCTGCGCTGTTCGCCCTGACGCTGATCGCGCTGCCGCCCATCGTGACCCACACCATCGTCGGCATGCGCGGCGTGGACGCCGACGCCGTCGACGCGGCGGTTGGCATGGGCATGACGCGGACCCTGCTGTTGCGGCAGGTCGAACTGCCAATGGCCCTGCCGGTCATCTTTGCGGGCCTGCGTACTGGCGCGGTGCAGGTGATTTCGGGGGCGGTGCTGGCGGCCTTTATTGGCGGCGGCGGGCTTGGCGACTTCATCACCGCGGGCATTGCCATGATGGCCGTTCCCCAACTGCTGGTGGGCGCCATCCCGGTGACCCTGCTGGCGCTGGGCACTGATTTTCTTTTTGGCGCACTGCAGCGCCGCATGACCCCTCAAGGCCTTCGCGCATGATCACACTCGACCGCCTCACCAAGCGCTTCGGAACCAGCGGCCAGACGGCCGTCGACGGGCTGTCGCTCACCATCAATGCGGGCGAAATCTGCGTGCTGATCGGCCCCTCGGGGTGCGGCAAGACCACGACCATGCGCATGATCAACCGCATGGTAGAACCCGATTCGGGGCGGATTGAAGTCGACGGACAGGACGTGACCCGGATAGACGCCGTGGCGTTGCGCCGATCGATTGGCTATGTGATTCAGCAGGTGGGGCTCTTCCCCCACATGACCATCGGCGAGAACGTGGCGACCGTACCGAAAATGCTGGGCTGGGACGCGCCGCGCATCGCCCGCCGCGTGGATGAACTGCTGGCCCTCGTTCACATGGAGCCCGGCCTGTACCGCGACCGTTTTCCGCGGGAACTCTCGGGTGGCCAGAAGCAGCGCGTGGGCGTGGCACGGGCACTTGCCGCGGACCCGCCGGTGATGCTGATGGACGAGCCTTTCGGGGCCATCGACCCCATCACCCGCGCGAGCCTGCAGGACGAGTTCCTGCGCATCCTGCGCGAACTCGGAAAAACGATTGTCTTTGTCACGCACGATATCGACGAAGCCATCAAGATGGCCACGCGCATCGCCATCCTGCGCGCCGGCAAGGTCGTTCAATACGACACGCCGGAACGCATCCTGGCCCATCCTGCAGATTCGTTTGTCCAGGCTTTCGTCGGCGAAGACCGGTCGCTCAAGAGACTGTCACTGCTGACCACCGGGCAGTGCACCGATGCAGGTGCACCGACCGGCAGCGCACCGCGTGTGCCGGCAGGTGCACCGCTGCGCGATGCCCTGTCTGCGATGCTGGACGCCGGCGCCGATGAGGCTGCGGTGGTCAATGCGAGCGGCGATGTCGTGGGCCGCGTGACGCTGGATGCCATTCGCCGCGCGGCGAGCGTGAATGGTGCCGATACATGGTCGCTGAAGGTCGCTGAAGGTCGCTGAAGGTCGCTGATTCTGCCGCGCCGCCAACGGTCCGCCAACGCGGTCCACTCGGCTCCACCTGCGGAGTGGCGGGTCAGTCAGCGCCACCTTGTTTGCTTGCCTGCCAGCTTGCGCAGCAAGCCGGCCAAACAAAAAACCCCGCCACGCTCGCGCATGACGGGGTTTTCCTGGCATCAGAGAGAAGCGAAGCTTTGCATCGCCTGCCCTGCCCTGCGGAGAGCCTGGCCTTTCGGTCTTTCGGCCGTTTGACCCTCCACCCTCTATTTCATGCCGTATTTGCTCTTGGCTTCGCTCTGGCAGGTGTCTTTGGCAGCGCCAGCCAGGCTGTCACAGCGCTCCTTGGCCGCCTTGTAGTCCGCTTCACGTTTTTCTTCAGCGGCATCCTTTTTCACATCAGCCATTTTTTCGGTTTTGGTTTTGCTGGTATCGGCCGCAGCCTTCATCACTTTGGCATCTTCCCTGGCCTTTGTGTGGGCAGCCTTGGCGTCCTTCACGCAGACGTCCTTGGCATTACCCGACAGGTCGTCGCATTTCTCCTTGGCGGTGTCGTAAGCGGCATCGGCTTTGGCCAAGGTCACTTTCTCGTCATTCCTGGGGCTGGGCTTGTACTGGGCTTCCAGTTCCGCCTTGGCCACTTTTTCAGTGCCCTTGGCTTCGGCCACGCAAATGTCCTTGGCGTTGGCCTTCATGGCATTGCATTTGTCCCGGCTCGCCTTGTAATCGGCCGAGATCCGGTCTTTCTGCGTTTTATATTCCTCTTTCGTCATGGCCATGGCGTTGCCGGCAAAGGCACAGGACATCACAACAGTGAGCATTAGCAGTTTGGTTTTCATGATAATTCCTTGGGTAAGTTTCAATCGTTGATCAGATGGAAATCAGTCATTCATGATGACTCGATGACTCGATGACTCGATGATGGATGGCGGATAACGTTCGGCTCAGTAGCGTTCAAAGAAGTTGGTGGGGTTGCGCTCATGCCACGTCTTGAACTGCTTCTCGGCCTCTTCCTTGCTGAGGCCGTGCCGCTCCTGGATCTTGCCCAGCAATTGGTCGCGCTTGCCGGCTATCACATCCAGGTCGTCGTCGGTGAGTTTGCCCCATTGCTCCTTGATCTTGCCCTTCAACTGAAGCCAGTTGCCTTCTACCTGGTCCTGGTTCATGGTTTTCTCCTGAGGAATGTTGACGAATCCGCTTGACGGCCGCGCAGTGATAAACCGCGATGAGCACGTTACGGGTAAATAAACCTTATTCCTTCGCCAATGGACGGGCCGTAGTCCCCCGCATTTGCTGCGCGTAGGCTCATACTTACATTACAGGCTCCCGGAGCACCGTACCTGTGCCCCGGCAATTCCATGAATTCCGGATTTGGTGAAATAACTAGTTGCATAGCTAACTATTAAATGCCAAGCTGCACGCATGTTCGATCACTGCCTTTATTTCAATACCACCGCGCTGGCCCGCCTGGTCGACAAGGAATGGACACGAGCCTTCCAACCGTTTGGCGTGACACCTTCCCAGGGCTTCCTGTTGCGGCTGGTGCTCAAGAACCCGGGCATGTTGCAACACGAGATTGCCGATCAGTTGACCATTTCACGACCCACCGCCACGCGTCTGCTGGACGGCTTGCAGGCGCTCAAGCTGATTGAGCGCAGGGGCACGCGGGCCGATGGGAGGCACTGGGTTGTCTACCCCACGGAGCGGGCCGAAGCGCTCCACGCGGGCATCAACAAGGCCAGCGGTGACGTCACCCGCCGGATTCAGCAACAGACAGGAAAGGAGTATTTCGAGGAGACCGTCGCCCGGGTCAGAAGCGTGGCTTCCGTTTTGAAATAGCGTTGACTGCCGGAGTTTTTCACTGCCTATCCTGGATGTCAGGATAGGCCAGCCCGCCGGTACCGCCCTCACCCATGCGGTCTCGGAAACCCCGCTGGAGTTGACCACCAGAATCCTGCGGGGAAAAACGCGAACTGACCGCCATCGCGATTGACTACGTCCCGCCCGGGCACTGGATCGTTGGGGGCCGCTCGCTGGTCGAGCAGGGAGAAAACAGCTTTTACTTCGACATCAAGGTAGTGGACGGCACGAACACCAGGAACGAAAAACCCAATACAGTGCCGAGGCATTTTCAGCGCTCGGCAGCGCTGCTCGGCAATGTGCATGAAGAAAGCTACATCCCACGTGCGGGATGTGCGGGCGCAAGCCTACGGTTTTGGCAGCCTGACCCAGGAATACCGTTACATCAAGGCCAGAACCTGAAGCCAAAAACCGGTCTGCCGCCGGCCTACCTTGACCGCAGGGTGCGGCTCAGCAAGGCCACCGGCAGCAGCCCCACCAGCACCAGGGCCAGCGCCGGCAGGGCGGCCTCGCCGAGCCGCTCGTCCCGCGCCAGCTGGTAGGTCACGACGGCCAGGGTGTCGCTGTTGAAAGGGCGCAGCACCAGTGTGGCGGGCAGCTCCTTCATGACATCGACAAACACCAGCAGGCCGGCCGCCGCCACGGAGCGCTTGAGCAGCGGCCAGTGCACCCGGGCCAGAATGCCGGCGCCTGTCGTGCCCAGCATGCGCGCGCTGTCGTCAAAGCTGGCGGGGATGCGTGAATAACCGCTTTGCATGGTCTGCAGCGCTACCGCGCTGAAGCGAACCAGGTAGGCCCAGACAATGCCGAGCACCGTGGCAGTGACCCAATAGCCTGCGCCGGTCTGCGGCGCTGCCGCCTGCAGCCAGCCCACCGGCAACAGCAGGCCCACCACAATCACTGCACCTGGAACGGCATAGCCCAGGCTGGCCAGGTGCACAGCCGCGCGGGTGAGTACATGGGGCTGGCGACGCACGGCGAACGCCAGGCTGACGGCCAGCGCGGTGGCCAGCAGCGCGCTCAGGCCGGCCAGCCAGACACTGCTGAGCGTCCAGCCGAGGAATTTGTCCCATAGCAGGCTGTCCCAGCCCAGAACCAGCGGGCGCAGCATGAAGAGCACGGGCAGAAGGAAGCCCATCGCGATGGGCAGGGCGCAGACCCCCCACGCCAGGACAGCACGGCTACCCCGCAGCCGCACCGGTGCAGCGTCCTGGGCGCCGGCGCGTGCCCCCCGGCCTGCGGCAAAACGCATCCGCTTTTGCGCACTGTGCTCAATTCTCAGCAGCATGGCCACAAAAATCAGCAGCACGGTCGCCAGTTGCGCGGCGGCAATGCGGTTGTCCATGGACAGCCAGGCCTTGTAAATCCCGGCGGTGAAGGTCTGGATGCCGAAATAGCTGGACACGCCGAAATCAGCCAGGGTTTCCATCAAGGCCAGCGCCACCCCGGCGGCTACGGCAGGACGGGCCAGAGGCAGGGCCACGCCACGGATGCGGCGGGAGAGCGGTGCACCGAGCAGGCGGGCCGCCTCCATCAGGTGCACAGCCCGCTCTGACAGGGCTGTACGCGCCAGCAAATACACGTAGGGATACAAGGCCACGGTGAATACCAGCACAGCGCCACCGAGGCTGCGCACCTCAGGCAGCAGGCGCCCCTGAAGACCGAAAGCGGCACGCAGCCAGGTCTGTAGCGGGCCGGCGTACTGCAGGAAGTCGGTGTAGGCATAGGCCACCACGTAGGCCGGCATCGCCAGCGGAAGCAGCAGGGCCCACTCAAACACGCGCCGGCCGGGAAATTCGAACAGCGTGACGGCGCTGGCCGTGGCCATGCCCACCACCGCAACCCCGAGGGCCACGCACAGGCACAGCAGCAGCGAAACGCCGGTGTAGGCGGGCAACACCGTCTGCAACATCTGGACCAGGATGGACCTGGCTTCATCGTTGAACTGCAGCCATGAGAAAGCCACGGCCAGCACCGGCAAGGTCAGCAGGCTGACCAGGGCAAAAAGAAGCACAGAGGGTAGCAAACGGCGGAGCATGTGGCGGAGCATGTAGACCCGAAAAAAGGCCTCTGCGGGAACGGGCCGTGCCCGAACCAGCGTGCGCCATGGTTTTTTGCAGTCACTCACTGCAAATGAGAATTGTAAGCATCTACAATCAAACCATGTTCCTGGATGTCTCCCAATTGGGTGTGCACTACGCGAGCCGCTCAAAACCGGCGGTCGACAGCGTGACCTTTGGCCTGCGGGCCGGCGAAATCGGGGTGTTGATCGGACCCTCCGGTTGCGGGAAAACCACCCTGCTGCGTGCGGTGGCCGGCCTGGAACGCGCACAGGCGGGCACCATCAAGCTGGCACAGCAAATTGTCAGCAGCCCTGATACCCATGTGCCTGCGGAGTTGCGCCGCATCGGCATGGTGTTTCAGGATTACGCGCTGTTTCCGCACCTGAACGCGGCAAACAACGTGGCTTTCGGCCTGACCCATCTCTCCCCTGCCCAGCGCGACCAGCGCGTCAACACCGTGCTGGAGCTGGTGGGCCTGGGCAATGTGCACAAGCGTTTTCCGCACGAGCTCTCGGGGGGGCAGCAGCAGCGTGTGGCCCTGGCGCGGGCGCTGGCCCCGGAGCCGCGCCTGCTGCTGCTGGACGAACCCTTTTCCAACCTGGACGTGGACCTGCGCGAGCGCCTCGCACATGAGGTGCGCGGCATCCTGAAGGCGGCTGGCGCCACGGCCCTGTTTGTGACGCATGACCAGCTGGAGGCATTTGCCATCGGCGACCGCATTGGCGTGATGCATGAAGGGCATTTGCACCAGTGGGAAGATGCCTACGCCCTGTATCACCGGCCGGCCACCCGCTTTGTCGCCGACTTCATCGGCCATGGGGTGTTTGCGCAGGCGCACATCGAACAGCGTGGCGGCGAAGTGGTGGTGCACACCGCGCTCGGCGACCTGACAGACATCCGTGAATGCCCCCTGCCCGATGCCTATCCCAATGGCTTGTGTGACGTGCTGCTGCGCGCCGACGATATCGTGCATGACGACAACGCACCGGTCAAGGCGCAGATCCTCCGCAAGGCTTTCCGCGGATCGGAATTTTTGTACACCTTGCGGCTTTTGACGGGCGAGACGGTGGTGGCCCATGTGCCCTCGCACCATGACCATGCGCTGGGTGAATGGATTGGCATTCGCGCCGAGGTCGATCACGTGGTGACCTTTGCGCGGGAGACTGCGGCGGTAGCGGGCGTCTCCGCCACCCCTCTGGCCTCCACCACCGACCCCCTGACCTCCGCCGCCAGCACTGCCGGGCCTTTGCAGCGCCCCGCGCCCGCTACACCCGTCTGAGGCGCTCAATGTCCTCGCGCAAGGCCTGGGCCCAGACACGCCGGGTCTGCCCTTCGGCGTCCTGAGCCACCCCAAACGTCACCACAGCCCTCAACCCCGGTGCCGTCAGGGTTCGCCAGATCGATCCGATCAGGGTTTCGTCGTCCACATAACTGGGTGCCAGACTCGTCGCACCGGTTGCCGGGTCGACAAATTTGAGCGCCACCGGCTGCACCGGCACAGACGCCTCGATGGCGGCCTGGATCAGGTTGGCGTGAAAGGGCTTGAGCGTGATGCCGTCCCCGGTGGTGCCCTCGGGAAATACCGCAAGGATGTCTCCCGCACGCAGGCGTTCTGCCATTTGCACCACCACCCGGTGCGCATCGCGGCGCGACTCGCGCTCAAGGTACAGCGTGCCGGCGCCATCGGCCAGCGTGCTGACAAACGGCCAGTTCTTGACATCGGACTTGGAGACGAACCGGCAGTGGCGCGATGCATGCATCACCACGATGTCCAGCCACGAAATATGGTTGGCCACCAGCAGCACCGGTCCTGCCGCGGGCGGCGTACCGCTCACCACCAGCTCGATGCCCACGATGCGGAGCAGTTCGCCCGCCCACACCTGCACGCGTGCTTCGCGATGGGCCTGACCCAATCCCGGAAACAGTATCTTGATTGTCAGGAAACCAACCACCGCATGAGCCATGGCTCGCAGCAGCTTCCAGCAAACGCCCAGCAGCTTCATGCAGTCCGGAACGTGCGCTTAACGCGAAGCTTCATAAGCCAGCTGCCCGCCCACCACCGTCCAGCGCACGCGCGCAGGGAGCTGATAGCCGGAAAAAGGCGTGTGCTTGCCCTGGCTGCGCAGGGCAGCCGGCTCAACCGTCCACTCGCTGGCCGGGTCAAACACGCACAAATCCGCCATGCCCCCTTTGACCAGCCGGCCGGCGCTGGCCTGCAGCGTGCCCAGCGAGCTGCCCAGTACGCGTGCCGGCTCGCTCGTCAGCACCGCCAGTGCACGGGCCAGGCCGGCCTGACTGTCGGCACCCCATTTGCAGGCCAGGCCCAGCAGCAGTTCCAGGCCGGTCGCGCCTGCTTCGGCCTCGGCGAACGGCAGGGTTTTGGCATCCTCGTCGACCGGGTTGTGGTCGGACACCAGCGCATCGATGGTGCCGTCCGCCAGGCCCTGGCGAATGGCGTCCCGGTCACGCTGCTGGCGAAGGGGTGGGTCCAGCCGCATGCGGCTGTCGAAGTAGCCGATATCGACATCGGTCAGATGCAGGCTGTTGATGCTGACGTCGCAGGTCACCTCCAGCCCTTCCGCCTTGGCCTTGCCCACCAGCGCCACCCCGGCGGCGCTGCTGATCCGGCACAGGTGCACCCGCGCGCCGGTGGCGCGCACCAACTCGAAAATCGTGTGGAGGGCGATCGTTTCGGCGGCCACGGATACACCGCTCAAACCCAGGCGGGTCGCCAGCGCGCCGCTGGCGGCCACGCCCTGGCCCAGGTGCATTTCCTGGGGGCGCAGCCAGACGGTGTAGCCAAAGGTGGTCGCGTACTGCAGGGCACGCATCAGCACCTGGGTGTTGGCCAGCGGCACTTCGGCCTGGCTGAACCCCACGCAGCCGGCTTCGGTCAGCTCCACCATTTCGGTCAGCGCCTCGCCCTTGAGGGCCCGCGTCAGCGCGCCCAGCGGGAACACACGCGACTGGTGCAGCTTTTCGGCTCGAAACTTGAGCATCTCCACCAGCCCAGGTTCATCCAGCACCGGGTCGGTATCCGGCGGACAGACCAGGCTGGTCACACCACCGGCCACCGCCGCGGCCAGCTCGCTCTCCAGCATGCCTTCGTGTTCATAACCAGGCTCGCGCAGCCGGGCCGACAGGTCGATCAGGCCGGGCGCCACGATACAGCCGGTGGCATCCAGGGTTTTGTTGGGTGAAAAATCGGCCGCCGTGTGGTTCAGCGAAACAATGCGCCCCGCCGCAATGGCGACGTCACAAACCTCATCCAGCCCCGAAGCGGGGTCGATCACCCGGCCATGTTTGATCAGTATCTTCATTCTTATTCTCCGCAATGCGCGAAATGACAAACGTGGTGGCTAGAGTTTTTCCGCCGGGCCGCCCCAAGGAAAAATGCGCCCCATGAACCATGAAAGGGGCAGCGCGCCGCAGGCTCGCAGTGGCAAGCGTGGGGGCGTGTTTTCATGCTTCATTCCCTGCAACGATGCCCATGACAGCCATGCGCACCGCAATACCAAAGGTGACCTGCGGCAGGATGACGCTCTGCGTGCCATCGACCACCGCCGAGTCAATTTCAACACCCCGGTTGATGGGCCCCGGGTGCATGACGATGGCATCGGGTTTGGCCAGTTGCAGCTTTTCGTTGGTCAGACCGAAGCTCTTGAAGAACTCCTGGCTGCTGGGCAGCAAGGCGCCCGACATGCGTTCGTTTTGCAGCCTGAGCATGATGATCACGTCCGCGTCCTTGATACCCTCTTCCAGCGTATTGCAGACGCGCACGCCCATCTGGGCCATGTCGGCTGGTACCAGCGTTTTGGGGCCCACCACACGTACCTCGGGGCAACCGAGCGTGGTGAGCGCATGAATGTCGGAGCGCGCCACGCGCGAATGCAGCACGTCCCCCACGATGGCCACCGTCAGGTTGCTGAAGTCTTTCTTGTAGTGGCGGATGGTGTACATGTCCAGCAGACCCTGGGTCGGATGGGCATGGCGGCCATCACCGGCATTGATCACATGCACATGGGGTGCCACATGCTGGGCGATCAAATAGGGGGCGCCGGACTCGCTGTGGCGCACCACAAAGAGGTCGGCAGCCATGGCGCTCAGGTTGGCAATGGTGTCCAGCAGCGACTCGCCCTTGGAGGCCGACGAGCGCGCGATATCGAGATTGATCACGTCTGCCGACAGCCGTGTGGCGGCGATTTCAAAGGTGGTGCGGGTGCGGGTGGAGTTTTCAAAGAACAGGTTGAACACACTCTTGCCGCGCAGCAGCGGGACTTTTTTGACCTCGCGGCTGCTCACGCTGACAAAGTTGGCGGCCGTATCCAGAATCTGCGTCAGGATGGCCTTGGGCAAGCCCTCGATCGACAGCAGATGAATCAGCTCACCGTTTTTATTGAGTTGTGGGTTTCGTCGGTACAACACGCTCTGGACTCCTCTTGCGCTCTGGATTTTTGCTGTGATTTTTCTCGGGCCTAGCGGTCCTGGACCTGGAAGCTGAACTGGCCGTCGTCCGCGCGCGCGAGCTCCAGCGTCTGCGATGCCGGCAGGGCCACGCGCGCAACAGCCAGATCGGGTTGAACGGGCAGCTCCCGCCCGCCACGGTCTACCAGGACCACCAGCCTGACGCTGGCTGGCCGGCCATAATCAAACAGCTCATTGAGCACCGCCCGGATGGTGCGCCCGGTGTACAGCACATCGTCCACCACAATGAGGTGGGCGCCGTTGACGTCAAAGGGCAGCAGGGTTTGCCCGCTGGAGGCCAGGCCACGCTGGGAAAAATCGTCACGGTGCATGGAAGAGGAAAGAATGCCCGCCTCGCCGGCCAGGCCCAAGTCCTTTTGCAGGCGCTGCGCCAGCCAGGCGCCGCCGGAGGCCACGCCCACCAGCCTGGGCGGCTGGACATACGAGGCCAGTTGCAGCCGCATGCCGCGCAGTAAATCGCCGTACAGCGCCTCGGCATCCAGTGTCAGACTGCTCATGGAAGGCTCCTTAAAAACTGCTCGAGAATAATGCAGGCCGAGGCGGCGTCGGCGTCTGCCGCGCCGCTGGCCAGCGCTTCCGTCGTGCTGTAGCGCTCGTCAACCTCGAACACCTTGAGGCCGAAGCGTGCCCGCAACTGGCGGGCAAATTTTTGCGCACGCCGGGTGTTTTCGTGGCTCGCGCCATCCGGATGAAACGGCACACCAACAACGAGCGCATCGGGCTGCCATTCCCTGATCCGGAGTTCAATCGCCCTGAGGCGGGCATCGCCCGTGGCGGCAACAGTGGCCTGGGGCGTGGCGGTGCGGGTCAGCACGTTGCCGGTCGCCACGCCGGTGCGTTGAAGCCCGAAGTCGAAAGCCAGAAAGGTTTGGAGACCCGCGGTGAGATGAGGCACAGCCGCAAGGCTCATGCGTGGCCAGCGTCGGGCGACAGCATCCAGCTCTGCAGACCCAGCAGCATCAGGGCCCTGTCGTAGCGCTGCTCCACCGGCGTATCAAAAATCACCGCCACATCGGCAGGCACGGTCAGCCAGCTGTTGTCTGAGATTTCCGACTCCAGCTGCCCCTCGCCCCAGGCTGAATAACCGAGCGAGACAAACACCTTGCGCGGGCCGGCACCGGTCGACAGCGCCTCCAGAACATCCTTGGACGTGGTCATTTCCAGTCCGCCGGGAATCGTCATGGTCGACGCATACACCGACTCGCTGCCGGGCATCATGGATTCGTGGAGTACAAAGCCCCGCTCGGTTTGCACGGGGCCACCCTGAAACACCGGCGCCTCGGTGAGGTCGTCGCGGTGTAGCGGTAACTCAACCTTGTCAAACAGGTTCTTGAGGTTGATGTCGCTGGGCTTGTTGATGACCAGGCCCAATGCCCCGCGGTCGCTGTGCTCGCACATGTATACGACGCTTTTGGCAAAGGCCTCATCCTCCAGCCCGGGCATCGCGATCAGGAAATGATGCGTCAGGTTGATCAGTGCGGAATCCGTAGCCATGCCCTGATTTTACGCGCACTCTAAGGGAGAAAACACCGGGTTGGCGGCCGGGCTGCGCGGAAAACCGCCGGCACAGCCCGCTCGCCGCTTTTCGCTACCATCGGTTCCATGTCAAAAAAATACCGGACCGGCCTGATGTGGTTCAGGCGGGACTTGCGCGCCGAAGACAACGCTGCGCTCTACCACGCGCTGAAGTCGTGTCAGCAGGTTTTTTGCCTGTTTGTGTTTGACCGCGACATCCTGGACGGCCTGCCCCGGGCTGACCGGCGCGTGGAATTTATCCGGGAATCCCTGGTGGACCTGAGCGGGCAATTGCACGAGTTGGCCCGCCAGGGCGGGTGCGCCACAGGGACCGCCTTGCTGGTGCGCCATGCCAGGCCCGGCGAGGCCCTGGGACCGCTGCTTGCCAGGCTTTCCATCGATGCGGTGTTCACCAACCATGACGACGAGCCCCAGGCCCTGGCCCGCGACGCCGCGGTGCAGGCGCTGCTGGACGGCCAAGGGGTGGCGTTCCACAGCTTCAAGGACCATGTCATTTTCGAACGGACCGAGGTGCTGACGCTGGCCGGCAAACCCTACAGCGTGTTCACCCCCTACAAAAATGCCTGGCTGAAAAAGGTCGACAGCTTCTATCTCAAGCCCTATCCGGTGGCGCGGTATGCCGATGCCTTGGCCCCCCTGCCGGACGGAGAGCCTTCTGCCGTTCCTTCACTGGATGCGCTGGGATTTGAGAAAACCAACCTGTCGGCGCTGAAAATCCCGACGGGAAGTCAGGGTGGAACCGCGCTTTTTGAGGAGTTTCTGGGCCGCATAGGCCTCTACCGGGACACGCGCGACTTTCCGGCCGTCAAAGGTCCAAGCTACCTGGGTGTGCACCTGCGTTTTGGCACTGTCTCGATCCGCAAGATGGCGTCCATGGCCTTGCAGCAGCAAAACAAGGGAAGCGAAGGCGCCGCCACCTGGCTCAGTGAATTGATCTGGCGGGAATTTTATGCCCAGATTTTGAGCAACTTTCCCCATGCTGCGACCAGTGCTTTCAAGCCAGAATATGACGCCATTGCGTGGGAAAGCGGCGAAATAGCCGCCACGCGCTTCCAGGCCTGGTGCGAGGGCCGTACCGGCTACCCGCTGGTGGACGCGGCCATGGCGCAGATCAACCAGACGGGCTACATGCATAACCGCCTGCGCATGGTGACCGCCAGCTTTCTGGTGAAAGACCTCGGCATAGACTGGCGCTGGGGCGAGCGCTATTTTGCCGAAAAACTCAATGATTTCGACCTGTCGGCCAACAACGGAGGCTGGCAATGGGCGGCCAGTACAGGGTGCGATGCACAGCCTTATTTCCGCATCTTCAATCCAGTCAGCCAGAGCGAGAAATTTGATGCCGAGGGCAAGTTCATCCGCAAATACCTGCCTGCCCTGGAAAAACTGCCCACCTCATGCCTGCACAGCCCCTGGCTGGCCAAACCCGTTGAATTGAGCGCGGCAGGCGTGTCGCTGGGTCAAAACTACCCGATGCCCATCGTCCAGCACGATGAAGCGCGGGCGCGGACGCTGCAGCGCTACGCGGTGGTCAAAAAAACCTGACCCTGCTGCGCTGCTCCGCTCCGCTGCTCTGTTTCTGACCGCTGTCCATGCCTTTGCGGCATGGACAGCGCCTGTTTTCAAGCGGACGCAGGGATGTCTACTGCGCAGTAATGACGCACCAAGCTCATCAATTCCTCTTCCGAATAAGGTTTGCCCAGGTAGTGGTCCACCCCCAGCTCCTTGGCATGCTCACGATGCTTCTCGGCAATCCGTGAAGTGATCATGATGATGGGCAGGCTGTTGAGGCGTACATCCCCGCGGATGTTGCGCGCCAGGTCAAAACCATCCATGCGTGGCATTTCAATGTCCGACAGGACCACCGAAGGCCGCTCTTCCTGCAACCGTTCGAGAGCCTGCAGGCCGTCGGCCGCCATGGCGACCCGGTAGCCTTCGCGCTGCAACAGGCGCTGCGTGACGCGCCGCACGGTGATGGAGTCGTCAACCACCAGGATCAGCGGGATTTGCGGCGCGGCAGGCAGCAGTGCAGCCGCCCTGTCGGCGCCGTTACCCAGCGCCTCGAGCATGTGCGGCTCTGCCCGGTCAGTACTCCAGGCCCGCGCCTGCTGGCCATACACGGAAGCCAGCGCGACCGGGTTGTAGATCAGCACGACAGCGCCCGAAGCCAGCACGGACATACCCGCCAAACCCGGCAGGCGCGACAGCTGCGGCCCCAGATTTTTCACCACCACCTCCTGGTTGCCCAGCACTTCATCGACGTGCAAGGCCATGCGCTGGGCCGCACTTCGGAAGATGACCACCGGCGTGGTCTTGCCCTGGGTCTCGCTGCTCTGCTGCGAGGCTTGCAGCAATGCGCCCGACCAGAAGAAGGGAACGGCCTCGCCAGCCACCTCCAGCGTGCCGCTGTTATAGGCCTGCTGCAGTTCCTTGGCAGTAGCGCGGCGCACGGTTTCGACCACATTGGCCGGCACACCCACCGACTGCTTGCCGGCGCGAATCATCACCACCTGGGTCACCGCGGTGGTCAATGGCAGCACCAGCTTGAAGTGCGTTCCCTTGCCGGACACGGTAGTGGTTTCAATCCGGCCGCCCAGTGCATTGACCTCGGCACGGACCACGTCCATGCCGATGCCACGCCCGGCAAGTTCGGTCACCTGTGCGGCAGTCGTGAAACCGGCTGTGAAAATCAGGTTGGCAGCTTCCTGGTCATCCAGGGATTGTTCTGGCGTCACCAGCCCCAGACTCACGGCCTTATCGCGAATGCGCTGCAGATTCAGGCCGGCGCCGTCATCGCTGAAGTCCACCGAAACGTCGTTACCCTCGTGGCGCAGATGAACGGTGATGAGCCCCACAGGGTCCTTGCCGGCCTCGGCACGAACCTGCGGATCTTCAATACCATGGGCCACACAGTTGCGCAGCAAATGCTCAAACGCGGGCGTCATGCGGTCCAGCATGCCGCGGTCCATCTCGATGGTGCCGCCCAGCAGGTCCAGCTTCACCTGCTTGCCGGTTTCCTTGGAGGCTTGCCGCACCACGCGGTACAAACGCTCGGAAATCCCTTCAAACTCCACCATGCGCGTGCGCAGGAGGTCACGCTGCAACTCGCGGGTCTGGCGGGCCTGCGCAATCAGGTCATCCTCGGTGGCTTCCACCGTGCGCTGCAGGGTACGCTGCACGGTTGCCACGTCGTTGACCGACTCGGCCATCATGCGCGTCAGCTCCTGCACGCGGGTGAAGCGGTCAAACTCGAGCGGATCAAATCCGGCCTGGGCCTCCTTGGCCTGCGCCAGTCGCGACTGCATCTGCGTTTCAGCCTGCAATTCAATATCGCGCAGCTGCTGGCGCAAACGGTTCAAGTTACCGCTCATGTCGTTCAGCGAACCGCGCAACTGGCTGAGCTCGGCTTCCAGGCGGGACCGCGTGATCATGACCTCACCCGCCTGGGTGACCATCCGGTCCAGCAACTGGGACCGCACGCGGATGGAAGCCGTTGCCGCCTGGCGCAGGGGCCGCATGGCCATGGCTTGCGGTGCGGGAATGGCCAGTTTTCCGGCGCTGGCACCGGGAGTGGCGGTGCTATTGGCACCGGCACCGGCACTGGTGCCGTGGCTTGCATCAGCTACAACCGTCTCCTTGTCCGGAGACTGCGGGGTTTGCGGGGTTTGCGGGGTTTGCGACGCGATCGTTGCCGCCACGGGAGCTGATGCCTCGGCCGGCGGCTCAACGGCAGCCAGGGGAGCCAGGGGTACCGCGGCAGCCGCGGCGTCTGCACGCCGCAGGTCTTCGAAAGTGGCCTGCATGGCGTCAAAACGCGTCAGCAGCGGTTCAAATTCCTGGGTGGCTGCAGCATCGGAGCCCAGATGCTCGATCTCCGATTCAATCCGGTGAGCCATTTCACCCAGCCGCAAGGCGCCTGCCAGACGGGCACTGCCTTTGAGCGTATGCAGTGCGCGCAAAACTTCCATGCGCGCACCCTGGTTATCGGGCCGGGCCGACCATTGCCGCAACGCGCCGCCCAGTTGGGGCATGAGTTCTGCGCCTTCTTCTTCAAAGATCGGAAACAGATCAGGGTCGATGGCGTCGATGGCATCGATGTCGTCTTCGTCTTCCTCATCCCGGCGCGCGACGGCTGCGGCGGCCATGGAGGCCCTGGTCGCAGCCGACACCAGAACAGGCGCCGGGGATACCAGCCGGACCGGCGAAGCGATGACGGCCGGGGAGGCCGGGGACGGTGCAACCGGCGCTGATGCCACCGCGATGCCGGTGTCCGCGACTTCTGCTTCCCGCGGTTGAAGCTGCTCGGCGTTGATCTCCTCGGCCGGTGGAGCTTCAAATGGGAAATCAAGCCCGGAAGATTCGCTCATGGGTGGCAGAACCGAGTCGGAGAAGTCAAGTTCCCGCAAGCGTTCAAGCACGCCGCTATTGGCCTCCTTGAGGAAGCCGGCGGCAAACTGATGCAGCAACCGGCGTATATCTTCCGCCGCATCCACGAAGATCTGGCCGTACTTGACGGCGCCATTGCGATGGTGCGCCTGGGACTGCTGCAGTGCATGCTCGAGCGCCCGGGCCATTTCCGACAAGGCATAAAACCCGACCGTCGCAGAACTGCCCGCGAGGGAGTGGGCAAGCGCCACGGTGGAATCACTGACCGGCTGGTGCCGCTCAATCACCCATTCGGCGACTTCCATGACCAGTCGGCGCGACCACTCGTCAGCCTCGTTCAAATAGACGTTGTAAAGAGGAATGCCTATGCGCAGCGCCCCAATGACCTTGACTTGCTCGTCACCGTTGCCATCGGCCTGCAATAGATCACTGAGGGAATCCTCAAATGCCGCAATGTCCAGCGCCGCCGGGGTGTCGTCAAATGGCAGCGGGGCAGGCTCAACCTCAGCCTCTTCGAAACTCGCTACGCCATCGACTGCCTCTGGCGCGGCGGCCATCAGTTCGGCAGGGGGAATCTCAAATCCGTCGGGCAGAACCAAATCGGGCGTCAGAATTTCCACAACCTCTACGGCGTCCACAGCATCCAGATGGAAGTGCTTGTCAAAATCTTCCACTGACAATTCAATGGCCTGCCCGGACTCGAGTCCGGCCACAGGTTCGAGCGACAGAGCCAACAGCTCATCTTCAACCGGACGCTGGGCAAAATCGGCAGGCGCATCACTACCCGCAGAAAGCGCAGACAGGCTGTCGAAATCAATGCCTTCGATATCCATTGCAGATGCGGGGGTCTGTCCGGCAGGCACGGCAACCGGCGCTGCGGCAGCCATGGCGTCGTCGAAGTCGAGATTGAACTCAAAAGGAGATTCAATGACCGCGTCGGCAGGCGCATCACGACCCGCAGCGTCCGGTGTACCGGACTCCAGTTGAAGTTCTGGCAGGTCCAGCGTCCCAGCCATGGCCGCATCATCGACGGCCGGGACAGGGGCGGCCGCTTCAACCGGGGCAAACAGATTCAGGGGAATGTAGCGCCCGGAGGTACGCATGGCGTCTGCACTGCCGCGGAAAGCAGAGGCGGACCACAAGGCATCCTCGTTCGCGGCAATATCTTCAATCCACTTGGCAAAACCGGTCATGGCCTCCATGGCCAGGGCCTTGAACTCATCGGTAGCCGTTTTTTGGTCCGCCAACCAGCTGTTGAGCATTTGCTCGAGCGACCATGCCGCTTCACCGAACTCGTTGAGCCCGACCATTCGCGAGCTGCCTTTGAGGGTGTGAAAGGCGCGCCGCAGCACCGTCAGCTGGGCCACATCGCCGGGATCGCTCGCCAGCACCAACAGCGCCTCCTGGCCATTGCCGACAACCTCGCGCGCCTCTTCAAGGAAAATGTCGCGCAGGTCATCTTCTTCAAAATCTGCCGAAGCAAGCGGCGCAGCTGGCGCCGCCTGCATCACCGACGATGCCAGCGTCGTCAAGGCAACGGCCGCGGCGTCGGCATTGTGGGCCGACACGGCCTTCGCTGCCTCACGGGCGCTCTGGGCCAGGGCAGGCTGTTCGGCCAGCGCCGCATGCGTGGCCAGGGCATCCAGCCGGCCAGTGAGGTTTACATCGCCGCCAATCCCCGCATCCTGCACCACCGAGATCAGTTCGCGCGACAGCAGGTCATGGTTCACCGTTACAGCCGATGCGGCGCTTGCCGGACTCTGCGTGCGGCCCATCAGGGGCTTGAGTTCGCCTTTTTCCTCATCGTAGACAAACAGCTTTTTCGCCAGCACCGGCTGGTAGTTGAGCATGTCAATCAGAAAACTCAGCGCACCGAGGTTGTTGCCGAGATGATCAAATGTGCCAGCGGACCGCGCCAATTGCTCGTCGATTTCGGTGACAAGCATCTGCTCCACGCTCTCCTTCATGCGTAAAACGGCATGGGATGCCTGGTCAAGCCCCAGCACCGACAACACGCCGCGCATCTGTGAGAGCTGCCCGGGTACCGCCTGCAATGCGGTCTTGTCCTGCGGGTTGCGAAAGAACACATCCAGGGCTTTTTCGAGCTCGCCCAGAGATATGCGCAACTCACCCACCACGCTGCCCATGGTCTGCTTGTCGCTGACACGGCGATACAACTCCTCCATCCAGCCTTCCATGGGCTGAGGCTCACCACCGGCCCGGACACCTTCCAGGCGTTCTGCCAGGTTGGTCGTTCGCACGGTCAACTGGGGATCATTGGGATCGAGATCGTCGAAGGCAGCTTCCAGATACAGCACCGAGGTCGCCACCTCCATGGCCAGCTCAATACCGGGTGGCTGGCCGGAGCGAACCGCGGTCTCGATCGCGCGGGTCAAGGCCTGTGCGAAAGGTTCGCTCGGCGGATGAAGCTTGAGCAGCGAATCGGTCACCAGAATGAATTGGTCAGCCACCGACTTGAACTTGCTGACATCCCCGGCGGACAGTGACGACCAGGTTTCCTTGGCCGAGGTGATCCGCTTGCGCGCCTGCGCCAGCAGGGCCGGATCGAAGCGGCCAAACTGAACCAGTTCGTAATCGACCGGTTTGAACCGGTTGAGACCATACGTTGACCGGACGGCGGACAGTACCGGTGTATCACCGGCCTGAGCGGCCACCGCCTGCGTGCAGAAAAAGAGCAGATCCTGTATCAACCGGTCCGATATCGCGACATCACCTTTTCCCAGCGAGGCATATTGAAGCAATATCCGGGACGCGGCGCGCCGGACGTACAGATCTGGGCCCAGCAAATCGTGCTCGACGGCTTCAAAGTAAGCCGCCGCAATTTTCCAGAAGATCCGGGGCTGGCGATCGGCCTGCCTGGCGGAAAAGCCCAGACTCAAGTCCTTGAGATTCCGTGCAGCCTCGGGCGCTTTGCCTTTCATGAGCTGAAGCACCGACTGGTCCAGCAAGGCTCGCGCGCCGCTGTCGTAGTTCCGCGGTTCAGCGGTCCCGGCCAGTTCAGGCTCAAGCCAGCGCCACTCAAACGGCCACAGGTCGGCAGGGTGGATGCGGTCCGCACGCACCAGCTCCTGGATTTCGCGGTACTGCGGGAACAGTGAAACCGCGGACACGGGCTTGTCCGCCAGCACACCTTCAAGGTATTCCGTCAATGCAAAGCTGGCACGCTCAATTTTGGCGGCGGCATCCTGGCTGCATTGCTCCGGTTGCTGCACAAACTTCTGGACCGCGGCTTCCATGGCACGCAGCACCAGCGCGGGCCCCGGCAACCCCACCATCTCCAGTGCACCCACCGCCTGATGCAACTGCTGGCGCGCAATTCGCAACTGGCTGGCGTCAATTGCTGCCAGATCGGAGCCCCGTGCGGCCTCGGCGTCCCGTACGAAGCGCTTGAGGGCCTTGGCCGCCCCCTCCAGTGACTTGCGAAGTTCGTCAAGCACCCAAGCCAGCGGGCCCAGATCGTTGACGGCGAGGTCAGGCTCGGCAGCTTTTGAATTCGGGACGGTGGATTGCATAGGTCACGGGCCGGTTCAGGAATCGGTGTCAGAGGCTGGGGTTGCTGTCAACGAACAACAGGCTGTCATCAGGCGATCTTGAATCGGGACACTGACTGACGCAGTTCTTCCGCCATGCGGGAAAGCTCACGCACCTGTTGCGCCGTAGAACGGGTACCTTCTCCAGTCTGCTCCGTCACGGCAAAAATGTGCTGGATGTTGCCGGCCACCACGTTGGCCGATGCGGCTTCCCGGGATGCTGAATTGGAAATCTGCTCAATCAGGTCGGCAAGGCGGCGTGACACCTGGTCAATTTCAGTGAGTGCCGTACCGGCGTTATCGGAGAGCTTGGCCCCCTCGACCACACCCTGCGTGGAGCGCTCCATGGCGGCTACCGCATCCTGGGTGTCGGTCTGAATCGCTTTCACCAGCGCCGAAATCTGGCGCGTCGCATCGGCAGAACGTTCGGCCAGTCGCTGCACCTCTTCGGCAACCACCGAGAAGCCGCGTCCGGCTTCACCGGCTGATGCCGCCTGAATGGCCGCGTTCAGCGCCAGGACGTTGGTTTGTTCGGTAATGTCCGAGATCAGCTCGGTAATCTCGCCAATCTCCTGGGATGACTCACCCAGTCGCTTGATCCGCTTGGAGGTTTCCTGAATCTGGTCCCGGATGGAATTCATACCACCGATGGCGTTTTGCACCGCCTGCAAGCCGGACTCAGCCGCCGTCAGCGACTGGCGGGCCACTTGAGAAGATTCCTGCGCCTGCGTGGATACCTCGTTGATTCGGGACGCCATGTCCAGCACCGACTGGCCAGTCTCGCGAATCTCGCGCAGCTGTTCGGTCGACGCAGCCAGCAACTCCGTGGACGTGCTTTCCACCTGCGCCGTCGTCTGTGCAACCCGGGTCGCCGTGTTCTGCACGTTACCCACCAGCTGGCGCAACTCCTCCACCGTGTAATTCACCGAGTCAGCAATGGCACCGGTAATATCCTCGGTCACCGTTGCTTCCTGGGTCAGATCGCCCTCAGCCACTGTCTGCAACTCGTTCATCAGGCGCAAAATGGCGGCCTGGTTAGCGTCATTGACGCGCTTGGCATCCTGCTCCTGACTCTTGGCTTCCTGTCGCTGCGTCTCGGCCACCGCCTGCCGCTGCTGGCTGTCCTGCACCTGCAAACGGGCCAGACCTGCTGCACACAGCAGCGCGAAGGCTGCCGCAATGACCAGGATCGTCAACGCCCCGGCGCCCAGGCCGGTCTGCGAAGACAGCTTGCCCTGCAGTTCCTCAAGGCCACGACGCAACGGCTCACTGTCCGCAATGATCGAAGACTGGGCTTCGCGGGCCGACACCAGGCCCTGCAGATTGCCCAAAATGGCACCCGCCTGCACGCGCGTCTGCTCATAAAGCGCCATCAGGGCCTCCAGTCGCTCGCGGGTCTGCGGGTCTTTGGAGCCAGTCAGGCGCAGTTCGGGGCTACCGTCCTGCAGGCCCTGGGCAATTTCCTTGAAGGAGTTCAAGTCCTTGCCCAGCAGGAACACGGCCTCGGGGCTCACGCCTTCCATGGTCAGGAACTCGTTGGCGGACTTGCCGATCCGCTGGGTCAACATCACCAGCTGGCCGGATGCCGAAATTTCAGCGGGGGCCGCATTTTGCTGAAGCTTGAGCGAAGACACGGTTTCGGCGATTTCCAGCAAGTCGGACGACTGGCGGTTAATGGTGCGCAGCGCGTTGCCCACCTGCGTCAAGATGTTTTGCTGACCCATCACGGTCTTGGCATTTTTCTCGGCCCGTTCCATGAGGGGCGTGACCTTTTCAACGTCCGGCTGCAATACATCGGCAACAGGCGCCAGGCGCAAGCTGTCCTCGCCGGATTTCAGGCCGCGCACGGTTTTGGCCAGCACGTCCGAGCTTTCGCGCACGTCGGGGAAAGCCTGGGCACTGCCCACCAAAGCCTGCGACACAGACTTCGCCAGACGCTGCGACTGCATCAGTGACTGTCCGGTTGCCGCCACCTGCTGGGCGACCTTGTCGGCCTGGTTCAGCGCCAGGAAGGTCACGGTACCCAGCACTACGACAGCCAGAGCCAGCAAGCCCACCAGAATGCGCTGGTGCTGGCCTATGGTGCGGCGACCCAGCAATGGCAGCGAAAGCAGGTCGGAATTTTCGACCGACATGCCCTCCTCGGTTGCCGCCACCCGGCTCGGCGCGAAAGCATCCAGGTTACCGTCCATCTGCCGCATGGTTGCGGCATTGAGGGAGGCGGCTCCGCCCACGGTGGAACCAAGGGGATCACCGGGCATGCCCACGGAAGCCATATCCATGCTGTCCTCGGCCTGGACAGACTTCGGTTTAAACAGCTTCTGGATATTTTCAATAACAGACATGGTGAGCCTTCCGGGAGAAACGGGCGCGCTATGCGCCGATCGTCAAAAAATGAGCTTGCTGGGCAAGCAGCTGAAGATTGATTTCCTGCCAGCTTGCACCATTGAGGTCAACATACTGGTTGCCAAAAAATTCGGGCGCATCGGGCGCCCTTTCGGAGAAGTCGATGAAGGCGTCCTGTTTGCGCAACCCGGCCAGTCTGTCGATCAGCAAGGCGCAATTGACTTCGAGCGCACTGTTGAGCGCAACAAGCCGCGACTCCGCGCGCGCAAGTTCGGTCTTGGGTGGTGGAGCCTCGCCGCTCACATAACTTGCCAGGTCAACCACGCCGAAGAGGCCGCCGCGCAAATTGGCAACACCGGCAAACCATGCCTGGGTGTACGGAACCGTCTGGGTGTGAACCCAAGGGAAAATTTCGCCGGACTGGCTCAGGGGAAACAGGTAGTTCCTTCCGCCAGCCTCCACGGCCAGCCAGGAGGCAGCAACGCCCTGCGTTCGCGCAACCTGCAACCTGTCGGCCAGCCGGGTTTGTAGCTCTCTGAGGGCTTGTCTGTTCGCCATGCTCTGGTTTTACGCCAGTCGATCAGCCAAGGGCCTTGATTTTGGCCATCAACTCATCAGCATCCACAGGCTTGGTGATGTAGTCGCGAGCACCTTGGCGCATGCCCCACACCCGGTCGGTTTCCTGGTTTTTACTGGTGCACATCATGATGGGGATGTCCGAATACAGGGGATCACGCGTGATCGCACGCGTCAGCTGGAAGCCGTTTTGCCCCGGCATCACCACATCCATCAGAATCAGTTCCGGCTTGTCCTCAGCCAGGCGGCGAAAGGCATCTTCCGCGTTTTCTGCAGTTTTGACAGTGAAGCCATTTTTGACCAGCAGATCGGTCAGAAACATCAATTCAGTCTTGGAGTCATCAACTACCAGTATTTTCTTAATCGCCATCAAACTACTCCTTGTTTTGCACTGCCAAGCTCCTGAACGGTCTGCAGCAGCTGATCTTTGGTAAAAGGCTTGGTCAGGTAGTCCTGTGAACCCACCATGCGACCCCGCGCCTTGTCGAACACGCCGTCCTTGGAGGACAGCATCACAATGGGCACACCTGAAAACTTCGCATTGCGCTTGATAATCGCACAGGTTTGATAGCCATCCAGTCGAGGCATCAAAATGTCGCAAAAAATCAGGTCGGGCTCGTAATCGTTGACCTTGGAGAGGGCGTCAAAGCCATCTTCAGCCAGCAATACTTCATGACCTCCCTGCTTGAGGAAGATTTCGGCGCTGCGCCGGATCGTATTGCTGTCATCGATGACCAGAACCTTCAATCCGGAATTGGGAATGCTCACTGCCTTTGCTCCTGTTTTTGCGGACCCCGGCACGATAGCACCAGGCGAAGACTGTTCAGGCAGGTGCCCAAACGCCTATATCTGAACCATTTCGAAATCTTCTTTACGCGCTCCGCATTCCGGGCAAGTCCAGTTCATGGGCACTTGGGCCCACGGTGTTCCCGGGGCAATGCCATGCTCGGGCGCACCAGCAGTTTCATCATAAATCCACCCACAGATCAAACACATCCACGTCATTGATTGAGTCACAGCTTAAGTTGCCTTCGAATAGAATGCAACAATTGTATCGAGGCGGCGTTGCTTATTCGCGTACAAGGCAAAATCGCAGCCTATGGCAAACCCCAACACCTCTCCACTGGACAGTCGGCAACTGCAGACCGAGGACAACGACACGTCTCCGGCATGCGTGATGACGTTCAATGCCAACGACCCGAGCGGAGCAGGCGGACTGACAGCCGACATCACAGCGATTACCTCGGCCGGTGCTCATCCGCTGGCTGTCGTCACCGGCGCCTACGTGCGCGACACCGCCGAGATTTTTGATCATTTTGCATTCGACGAAGAGGCCGTCACCGACCAGGCGCGGTCCGCCCTCGAAGACATGCCGGTATCGGCCATCAAGGTCGGCTTTGTCGGCAGCCCGGAAAACATCAGCACCATCGCCGAGATCGCAACCGACTATGCCGATGTACCGCTTATCGCTTACATGCCCAACCTGTCATGGTGGGACGAAAGCGAGATTGACAGCTACCTCGATGCCTTTCGCGAGTTGATGCTGCCGCAGACGACGGTGTTGGTCGGCAACCACAGCAGCCTGTGGCGCTGGTTGCTGCCCGACTGGCCGGGCGAGCGCAACCCCTCGGCCCGCGACATCGCCAAGGCCGCCGCCGACCTGGGCGTGCCCTACACACTGGTAACCGGCATTCCCCTGCCCGACCAGTTCATCGACAACGTGCTGGCCACGCCACAAGCGGTCTTGTACAGCGAAAAATTCGAGCGCTTCGAGGCGGTATTCGCCGGTGCCGGCGAAACGCTGTCTGCCGCCCTGTCGGCCCTGCTGGCCAACGGCCACGATTTGCAGGCCGCCACCGCAGAAGCCTTGACCTACCTGGATCACAGCCTGGATGCCGGTTTTCACCCCGGCATGGGCAACATCGTGCCGGACCGCCTGTTCTGGGCACAGGCCGATGTCGATGATGAAGAATCCGGGGACGACGCCAGCGACACGCCAGACGATGCCGCATTGACGTCCAAGCCCCCTTTTGACCTGCCGCCCAATGGAACCACGAAACACTAAGCCCCACACCCCCGAGCACTCCCGCAACACCGCGCTGTTTGAACGCGCGAAAAAGCTGATACCCGGCGGGGTGAATTCACCGGTCCGGGCGTTCAAGGCCGTGGGTGGCACGCCGCGCTTTGTGCAGCGCGCCCAGGGTGCCTACTTCTGGGACGCCGACGACCAGCGCTACATCGACTACATCGGCTCGTGGGGGCCGATGATTCTGGGCCATGGTCATCCCGCCGTGCTTGCGTCCGTCCAGCAAGCGCTGCTGGACGGCTTCTCGTATGGGGCACCGACGGAGCGCGAAGTGGAGCTGGCGGAAGAAATCGTGCGGCTGGTGCCGTCCCTCGAGATGGTGCGGCTGGTGAGTTCCGGCACCGAAGCGGCCATGAGCGCCATTCGCCTGGCGCGCGGCGCGACCGGCCGCAGCAAGATCATCAAGTTCGAGGGCTGCTACCACGGCCACGCCGACGCCCTGCTGGTGAAAGCCGGCTCCGGCCTGGCCACCTTCGGCAACCCGACCAGCGCCGGTGTACCACCCGAGGTGGTGCACCACACCCTGGTGCTCGAATACAACCACCTGGCCCAGCTGGAAGAGGCGTTTGCCCTGCATGGCAACGCCATCGCCTGCCTGATGATCGAGCCGATTGCGGGCAACATGAATTTCGTGCGGGCCAGCATTCCTTTCATGCAGCGTTGCCGCGAGCTCTGCACCCAGTACGGCGCGCTGCTGGTATTTGACGAAGTCATGACCGGCTTTCGCGTGGCCCTCGGCGGCGCGCAAAGCGTGTACGCCAAAAGTATTCCCGGCTTCAAGCCCGACATGACGGTGCTGGGCAAGGTGATAGGCGGCGGCATGCCACTGGCGGCCTTTGGCGGGACCCGCGCCGTGATGGAACAGCTGGCGCCGTTGGGTCCGGTCTACCAGGCCGGTACGCTGTCGGGCAACCCCGTGGCCACCGCCTGCGGTCTGGCCACCTTGCGCGAGATCCAGAAACCCGGGTTTTATGAAGCACTGGGGGAACGCACGCGCAGCCTGGTCACAGGCCTCACGCAGGCAGCCAGCAAGGCGGGCGTGCCTTTTTGCGGTGACAGCGAGGGTGGCATGTTCGGCTTTTTCCTGCTCGGGCAACTGCCTCAAAACTACGCCACGGTCATGACGACCGACGGCCCGTCCTTCAACCGCTTTTTCCATGCAATGCTGGCCAGCGGGGTGTATTACGCGCCGGCGCTGTATGAGGCCGGCTTTGTCAGCTCTGCGCACAGCGCAGCGGATATTGAGGCCACAGTGGATGCTGCCGCGAAGTTTTTTGCTGCGGCCTGAACAGACCTCACGAGATGCGGCGTTCTTTCACCGAGTCATCCGGTCGATGAACCTGCGCTGCCGTGGAGGGGGCGCAGTCCAACGTGATGGAATGTAGTGGGAGCGAGTGGCGGGCACCGGAATTTTTTGAGATTCTGAACGAACGCCAGCCCAATCACCCCAGAAGCGAACCGCCATTTCATTGGCAGTGCCTTGGTAGCACTTTCGCCTGTCCACGGCAGCAATGTCAAAGGCCGGCAGCGGGCGGCCTCACCAGCCCATGGCCCGCGTCGACCCGCTGTCCATTCAACACCTGACGAAGACGACGCCCATTCCTTCGGGGCCAGGGCTTTTCCGGACCCGGCAAATGCTTCTCAGTGCCTGAAGTGCCGCACGCCGGTCAGCACCATCACCACCTCGCGGTCGTTGGCCGCGGCGATCACCTCGTCATCGCGCATGCTGCCACCGGGCTGGATGACGCAGGTCGCCCCCGCGTCCACCACCACATCCAGCCCGTCGCGGAACGGAAAGAACGCGTCGCTGGCAACGGCCGAACCCTGCAGCGTCAGGCCGGCGTTGGCTGCCTTGATCGAGGCGATGCGTGCCGAGTCGATACGGCTCATCTGGCCGGCACCCACACCCAGCGTCATGCCGCCCGAGCAAAACACGATGGCATTGGATTTCACGTACTTCGCGACCTTCCAGGCAAACAGCAAGTCATGCAACTGCTCCTGCGTCGGCTGCAGCTTGCTGACGACCTTCAGCTCGCCGATGGCCAGCTCGTGGTTGTCCGCGGTCTGCATCAGCAGGCCCGAACCCACACGTTTGATGTCGATCAGGTTGCGGCCCTGCTTCCACGCCGTATCGCCGCCGGGCGGCAAGTCAATCTGCAGGATCCGCACGTTGACCTTGGCCTTGAACACTTCCAGCGCTTCGGGAGAAAAAGCCGGCGCCATCAGCACTTCGACGAACTGCTTCGAAATCTGCAGCGCGGCGCGCTCATCGAGAGGACAGTTCAAGGCGATGATGCCGCCGAACGCGGATGTGGGGTCGGTCTTGAAGGCCTTGCTGTAGGCCTCCAGTCCGTCCTTGCCCACGGCCACGCCGCAAGGATTGGCATGCTTGACGATCACGCAGGCTGCACCATCCTTGAGGAAGTCAAAGCTCTTGACACATTCCCAGGCCGCGTCGGCATCGGCGATGTTGTTGTAGGAGAGTTCCTTGCCCTGCAGCTGTTTGGCGGTCACGAGCGAACCCGGCGCGGGGTACAGATCCCGGTACAGCGCGGCCTGCTGATGCGAGTTTTCGCCGTAACGCAAATCCTGCACCTTGATGAAACGGCCATTGGCCTGGCCCGGGAACAGGCTGTGCGTGCCGTCAGCCTGAATACCCGAGAGATAGTCGCTGATGGCGCCGTCGTACTGGCTGATGCGGTTGAACGCTGCCACCGACAGGGCGAATTTGGTCTGATCCGTCAGCTTGCCGCCCGCCTTCAGCTCATCCAGCACCCCGGCATACTGCGAGGCATCGGTCAGCACGCCCACATCTTTCCAGTTTTTGGCGGCCGAGCGCACCATGGCCGGGCCACCGATGTCGATGTTTTCAATCGCGTCTTCCAGCGTGCAGCCGGGCTTGGCCACCGTCGCCTCAAACGGATAGAGGTTGACGACCAGCAGGTCAATCGTGTCTATCTGGTGCGCTTTCAGGGCGGCCATGTGCTCGGGCACGTCGCGACGGGCCAGCAGTCCCCCGTGTACCTTGGGGTGCAGCGTCTTGACGCGACCGTCGAGCATTTCCGGAAAGCCCGTGAGCTCCGCCACCTCGGTCACCGGCAGGCCGGCATCGGCCAGCAGCTTTGCCGTGCCGCCGGTGGAAATGAGCTTGATGCCCAGCGCATGCAGCGACTGGGCGAATTCGAGGATGCCGGTCTTGTCGGAGACGGAAATCAATGCGTTCATTTTTTGTCTTTGAAGAAATGCAGGGCCGGAAAACCGGACGGTGATACGTGACGGACTTATTTGATGAGCTTGTGCTCGACCAGCTTCTTGCGAAGGGTGTTGCGGTTCAGCCCCAGCCATTCGGCGGCGCGCGACTGGTTTTGCTCGGCATGCTGCATGACCACTTCCAGCAGGGGCTTTTCAACCACCCGGACCATCATGTCGTACATGCCATCGGGATCGGTGCCGCGCAGGTCCCTGAAATATCCCTCCAGACTGGTGCGTACGCACTCTTCTATGTGCTTTTTGCTCATGCAGCAGCTTCCTCCTGATTTTTATCTTTGTTCATCCATGCCTGCCCCGCCCCACTCCCGGCGTCTCCAGTTGCCGGGATGCGGTCCATCCGGTCACCAAGCTCCTCGAAAAACTCCCCGACTGCGCGCAACTGTGCATCGCAGTCTTCCAGCAGATTCATCTTCGCGCGAAAGGCTTCGCCTCCCGGCAGGGTTTTGACATACCAGCCGATGTGCTTGCGTGCCGTGCGTACGCCAGTGTATTGGCCATACAGATCATAGTGATCCAGCAAATGGTCAAGCAACAGGCGTTTGACTTCCGCGACCAGGGGCGGCGCAAGATGCGCACCCGTGGCCATGAAATGCGCAATTTCGCGAAAAATCCAGGGCCGTCCCTGCGCCGCACGACCAATCATCACGGCATCGGCACCGGTGTAAGCCAGCACATCGCGGGCTTTTTCAGGACTGCTGATATCGCCGTTGGCCACCACCGGAATGCGCAGCGCCGACTTCACCGCCGCAATGGTGTCATATTCAGCCAAGCCCTTGTAACCCTGCTCGCGCGTGCGGCCATGCACGGTGACCATCTGCACGCCGGCACTTTCAGCCGCGCGCGCAATCACCAGGGCGTTTTTGTGGGCCTGGCACCAGCCGGTGCGCATCTTGAGCGTGACGGGAACGCCATGGGGAGCGCAGGCGGCAACGACGGCCTCCACAATCTGCAGCGCCAGCGTTTCGTCCTGCATCAGGGCCGAGCCGGCCCATTTATTGCACACCTTTTTGGCCGGGCAACCCATGTTGATGTCGATGATCTGTGCGCCGCGATCCACGTTGTAAGCCGCGGCTTCGGCCATCATCTGCGCGTCGGTGCCGGCAATCTGCACCGCAATCGGTGCCGCCTCGCCGGCATGGTTGGCGCGACGCGAGGTCTTGAGGCTGTCCCACAGATCGCGGCGCGAGGTCACCATCTCGCTGACCGCATAGCCCGCCCCCAGCTTTTTGCACAGCTGGCGGAACGGCCGGTCCGTCACACCAGCCATGGGCGCAACAAACAGCCTGTTTGCCAAAGCGTAGGGGCCGATGTTCATGGAAAAATTGGGAGGCACTGATTGCTTAAAACGAAGGCATGATTGTAGCTGCCTAAAATTTCAGCAATTGAAATTTGCACGCGGATTTGTAAGCGCCTTGCCTACAGGATCTGCGCTGGCCGCTGCCTATACTCCAACACGCTCATGCCCCAATGCTTATGGAAATCTGGATCCACCGCCTCATAGAACTCCTTGCCTTGCCGGAATACGGTCTGAGCACGGTATTTGTGGTGTCGTTCATTTCCGCCACGCTGCTGCCACTGGGTTCCGAGCCGGTGGTGTTCGGGCTCGTCAAACTCAACCCCGACATGTTCTGGGCCGTGGTGCTGGTCGCCACTGCCGGCAACACCCTGGGCGGCGCCCTGGACTGGTGGATGGGCTACGGTGCGCACCAGGTAGTTGACAAATACCAACACTCTTCACACCATGGACACGCCATTCGCTGGCTGGAAAAACTCGGCCCCAAAGCCTGCCTGCTCGCCTGGCTGCCTGTTGTGGGAGACCCGCTGTGCGCTGTCGCCGGTTGGCTCAAGTTTCCCTTCTGGCCCTGCCTGGCCTACATGGCGGTTGGCAAGTTTGCACGCTACTTTTTGATGACGGGCACCTTGATCTGGGCGTTTCCCGGTGTGATCGGCACCTGAACGGAGGCCTTCCGGCCCTCCGCCCTGCCCCCTCAGGCCTGCCTCAAAACCGCTCGTGGGGCAACAGGTAGCGCCACTGGCCAGGCTGCAGGCCGCTCATGGGGACACGGCCAATGCGCAGGCGCTTCATGGCCTCCACCCTGAGCCCGACACTTTCGCACATGTAGGCAATCTGCCCGGGTCGCTCGCCCTTGAGCGCAAAACGCAGGCGCGCCTCGCTTTGCCAGCTCACCTTGGCCGGCGGCAGCAGCACGCCCTGGAAGGTGAAGCCGTGGTCAATGCGGTTCAGGCGCTCCAGGCCGCCGGGCTTGATCTCGCCCGTCACCTCCACAATCACCTCGTGCTCCAGCACACCGGCATCTTCCCGAAGCTTGCGCGCCACACGCCAGTCCTGGGTGAACACCACCAGCCCGCTGGCCGCCGTCGCCAGGGGCGTGACCAGCTCAGCCGCGGAGAAATGTTTCCTGAGCGGGCGGATGCCGGACCGGTCATCTGGCGATTGATTGGCGGCAACCAGAAGCGCCGCGGCGGAGGGGACACCGCGGCCTGCCGGCACGTCCAGCGCTGCCTCGTGCCCCGCCGGCTTGTGCAGCAGCAAAGTGACCGGCGCGAGAGCCAGCAGGCTGGCGTCTTTTGACAATTCGATGGTCTGGTCCAGCACGCGGAACTGGGGTTCTTCCACCACCACGCCGTCTACCGTGACCCAGCCGCCTTCAATGTACTGCTCGGCCTCGCGGCGTGAACAGGACAGCATTTCAGCCAGGCGTTTGGCAAGACGTACAGGTTCCATGGAAAAAATTGTCCCGGTGAGTACGATGGATACGGTGGGCGAATAGCGGAATCAATCCCTTGGACGGCGCCTGATGGCCATCAATAAAAAAGCTTTCGGCCAGCGTTCTACGATGACGATGACTTTGGCAAGAGGTAAAGATTTCCTGCCAGCCGCCAGATCGGCCAGTGTCAGCTGCTGAACAGGAAGTTCATCACGTCACCATCCTTGACGACATAGTCTTTGCCTTCACTGCGCATCTTGCCGGCGTCTTTGGCGCCCTGTTCACCTCTGAAGGTGATGAAGTCATCAAATGCGATCGTCTGGGCACGAATGTAGCCCTTCTCGAAATCGGTGTGAATCACGCCGGCGGCTTGCGGGCCGGTATCGCCAACATGGATGGTCCAGGCACGCACTTCCTTGACACCCGCCGTGAAGTAGGTCTGCAGGCCCAGCAGCTTGTAGGCGGCCATGATCAGACGGTTCAGCCCGGGCTCGTCCTGACCGATTTCAGCGAGGAACATCTTTTTGTCCTCTTCTTCCATGTCGGCCATTTCGGCTTCCATCTTCGCGCAGATTGCCACCACCGGGGCCTTTTGCGCGGCCGCGTAGGCTTTCAGGCGATCGAGGAAAGGATTGTTCTCAAAACCATCTTCCGCCACGTTGGCCACGAACATCGCGGGCTTGGCGGTGATCAGGAAGAACTGCGCCAACAGCGGCAGCTCTTCCTTGCTGAAGTCCACCGTGCGCACAGGCTTGCCCTCATTGAGCGCGGCCTGACATTTCTCGAGGATGGCCACCAGCTTGACGGACTCCTTGTCGCCCGAGCGCGCAGTCTTGGTCACCCGGTGCAGGGCTTTTTCAACCGCCGCCAGATCGGCCAGGCACAGTTCGGTCTGGATCACCTCAATGTCGGAGATCGGGTCCACCTTGCCGGCCACGTGAATCACGTTGTCGTCTTCAAAGCAGCGCACCACATTGACAGTGGCGTCGGTCTCGCGGATGTGCGCCAGGAATTTGTTGCCCAGACCTTCGCCGGTGCTGGCGCCTGCCACCAGGCCGGCAATGTCCACAAACTCCACAATCGCGGGAACAATGCGTTCAGGCTTGACGATTTCCGCCAGTTGAGCCAGCCTCGGGTCAGGCACTTCCACGATGCCGACGTTGGGCTCAATCGTGCAAAAAGGATAGTTTTCGGCCGCGATCCCCGCTTTGGTCAACGCATTGAACAGGGTGGATTTTCCGACGTTAGGCAAGCCTACGATGCCGCACTTCAAACTCATGACAAACCTTCAAAAACAGATCCAGAAGTGTATTCGATGCACGGAAACGGACGTTCCCGGCGCCTCATCAGAGGAGACCCGCGGCAACCTTGCGCCCCGCAACGGCCCCATCGGCCGCCCACGAGGCTGCCGGTGGGGTTCAGGCTAAAACCGGACCAGCCGGAAGGCCTTAGTCAAAGCGGTAGTTGGCGCTGACCTTCTGGCCGACCCTGAGCAGGTGGTCAATGCCACGCAAAACGATGGCATTCATGCCGAAGGTCAGCGCGCCATTGACCCGCGCGTCCTGGCGGTAGGTTTGCAGCATATCCGTGACTTCCGGGCTGCTGATGGCCGTGGCCGGGTCAATATTGGGAATAGGGCAGCGCGGGCAAGGCTTGACCGGCCTGAGCTGCACCGCCCCCTGCTCGGTGGCGATCTGCAGCAGGTCGAGCCGGTCTTCGTCGTGCGGCCCGAGTTCGCTGTCGCCTGCCTTGCCCAGCACAATGTTGGGCCGAAAGCGCGCCATCCCCACTGCGGCAGCGCCCGCGGCGCTCAGCCTTGCATTGAGGTTGTCCAGCGACGCCTCGCTCAGGACCAGTAGCGAATATCCGTCGCTGAACTGGTTGAGCGCCTCCACATCGCCGGTCCACTGGCGGCTGGAGACTCTTTTGTGTTCGGGGTCAAAGCGCACCAGCCGTGCCGGGGTGCCGAGAAAATCGGTGAACCACTGGGCCGCGATGGCACCCATGTCATAAGCGGCCACCTCATCGTCCCAGACCCGCACCCGCACCGGCCCCTCCACCTCGTCCAGCGCGACATGCAGGGCCAGCATGCCGGGGGCGCGCAGCACCATGTCGTGGTACCTGAGTTGGGGTTGAATCAGCGCCATGCGCGGCAGTTCGCGCTGTGTGAGGAACGCGCCCTTTTCATCCACCACCATCCAGGCCCTGTCAAATTCCAGGCCGGTTTCGGTCAGGATGGCTTCCTGCACATTCACCCCGGCGCAGGATTTCACCGGATACACACACAGCTGCGAAATGACCGCGGTCATGTCCGAAGGTGTATCGGTAGGCGCACCAAGAGCCTTGTCCGCGCATGCATTCGCTCCCGCGTCGTTCAATGAATCGCTCACTTTGATCAAGTCCTTTTGAATTCGGGATAAATGCCCGCTTGAAGCCTGCCTAATGCCTGTTTTGACCCATCTGTCAGACACGCTTTGAACCATCAATTTTGCACTGCCTTCTAAAATGAGGCATGTCCAAGCACTTTGATGTCTGTATCCGCGGCGACGGTGTGGTGGGTCGCACGCTGGCCTTGCTGCTGGCGCGCGAGCGTTTGCGCGTGGCGCTGGTCACACGGCCCGACAGGGCGCCCGCAGCACAGGCCGCAGCCGATGTGCGGGCGTACGCGCTGAACAGCGCCTCCCGTCAGGTGCTGAAAACCCTGCGGGCCTGGCCCGAAACGCCTTTTGCCACACCCGTTCTGGAGATGCAGGTATGGGGGGACGACGGCGGCAAGCTGGATTTCACGGCGCAAAGCCTGGATGCCTGCGAAACCGAGCGGGCACTGGCCTGGATCGTCGATGTACCGGCACTCGAGGAGCAACTGCTGCAGGCAGTGCGCTACCAGCCCCAGATTGAATTGGTGAAGGCGCCGGCCACAGCCGCGCTCACCGTGATCTGTGAAGGTCAAAAAAGCAGCAGCCGCGATGAATTCGGCGTGCACTGGACCGTCAAGCCCTACCCCCAGAAAGCCATCGCCGCCCGGCTCGACTCGGACCAAGCACATGGCGGCATCGCCCGCCAATGGTTTTCCCATGGCGACATCCTGGCGCTTTTGCCTTTATCTGGTGCGGCGGGGAACTCTGTGGCGCTGGTGTGGTCTGTTTCTGTGGAGCGTGCGGACCAACTGGAAAAACTGCCGCCAGAGCAATTCTGTACCGCCCTGCAGGCCATCTGCGGCCAGGAGGCGGGTACCTTGCGCCTGACGAGCGAGCGGGCCAGTTGGCCCCTGGCGTTCTCCAACGCCGCGCACTGGGTTGGACCGGGCTGGGCACTGGCGGGCGATGCGGCGCACGCCGTGCACCCGCTGGCCGGGCAGGGCCTGAACCTGGGTCTGGCCGACGCAGCCACGCTCGCCAAAGTGATTGCGGAGCGTGAATACTGGCGCGGCCTGGGGGATGAAAAACTGCTGCGCCGGTACGAAAGGGCGCGCAAGGCGGACGTGGCCGCCATGGGCGCGGTGACAGACGGCTTGCATGGACTCTTTGCGCAAACCGACGGTCGCTGGCAGGCGTTGCGCAACTGGGGCATGAAGGGGTTTGCCCGCAGCACCCTTTTGAAGAACTGGATCGCGCGGCAGGCCGCAGGCAGATGACGCTACAAAAATGACGCGACAAAAGCCAACCGGAATCAACCGAAGCAAGCAAGGGGCAAAAAACATGAAATTCATAAAAGCAATCGCCGTTACCGCCCTGATAGCGTGCAACCTGGGTGGTGCGTTGGCGCAGGAGGCGGCCATCCGCAAAAACCTGGCTGAAAGACTGCCCGTATTCTCGAAAATCGACGAAATCAGCAAAACCCCCATGAATGGGCTGTATGAAATCCGGGTCAATGAAACCGAGATTTTCTACACCGATGCAGAAGGCAATTTTTTGCTGCAAGGCAACCTGTTTGACACCCGTGCCAAACGCAACCTGACCGAAGAACGCGTCGAAAAACTGACCGCGATAGACTTTGGCGCCCTGCCGTTCAAGGATGCGTTTACCGTGGTGCGCGGCAATGGCAAACGCAAGATGGCCGTGTTTGAAGATCCCAACTGCGTTTATTGCAAGCGCTTTGAACGCGACCTGCAGAAAGTCACCGACGTGACGGTTTACATGTTTCTGTTCCCTATCCTGGGCGCCGATTCGACCGAAAAGGCGCGCAACATCTGGTGCGCCAAAGACAAGGCCAAGGTCTGGACCGATCTGATGGTTCGCGATCAACCGGTGCCCAAGGCCAGCTGCGACACGACCGTGCTGGAGCGCAACGTGGAATTCGGGAAGAAGCGCAAGATCACCGGCACCCCCACCCTCTTTTTTGCCGATGGTTCCCGCGTGCCCGGGGCCATCAGCGCCCAACAGGTCGAAAAGCTCCTCGCCGAAGGCAAGTAGGCTTGCGCCCGCTACTGGCCTGGCTGACGCGGCACCCGCAAGCGACCGCAGCGGCCGCGCATGGCACTCCTGCGGGCGCGGCAGTATTTCGGGGGGATGCCTGAGCGCCCGCAAACACACCCTGGTGCTTCACGGGCATTCCCATTCGAGGTCGCTGCGCGTCGCCAACCATCGCATTGCGCCCGCAGGGGGCCGCGTTGAAGCCGCACCCTTCTTTGTCGTTGATCGCACGGGTGGAGTATTCTTTTGCCTGACCTGTCAGGCCTCAATATGAAAAACAAAACACTTCCATCCACCTCCATTCATTACCGCGTGGAGGTAGCCGATCCCAATGCCCACCTGTTTCGCGTGACACTCACCATTCCGTTGCCGGCAGCCGAGCAGCGGGTGGCCCTGCCTGTGTGGATTCCGGGCAGCTACCTGGTGCGTGAGTTTTCAAAAAACCTTCAATGCCTGGAGGCGCGACAGGGAAGCCGCAAGCCTGTACCGGTGGAGCAAGTGGACAAATGCACCTGGCACGTCCGGTGCGACCCGACCCGCCCCCTGGTGCTGACCTATGAAGTTCATGCACGCGACAATTCGGTACGCACCGCCTGGCTCGACATGGAGCGTGGCTTTTTCAACGGCACCAGCCTGTGCCTGAAAGTTGAGGGGCATGAGCATGCGCCGCATGCGCTGGAGCTGCCGGTGCCCAAGGCGTTGGCTGGCTGGGCAGTGGCCACCGGATTGACCGCCCAAAAGGTCGACAAGCGCGGCTTTGGCACGTACGTAGCAGCCGATTACGACGAACTGGTCGACTGCCCGGTGGAAATGGGCGCCTTCTGGAGCGGCAGCTTCAGCGCCTGCGGCGTGCCGCACCGCTTTGTGGTGGCCGGTGCCGCCGCCACACTGGACGGCGACCGGCTGCTGGCCGACACCCGGAAGATTTGCGAGGCGGAAATCCGTTTCTGGCACGGCAGCAAAAAGCCACCCTACAAAAACTACCTGTTCATGCTCAATGCGGTGGACGACGGTTACGGCGGGCTGGAGCACCGCAACTCCACGGCATTGATCTGCAACCGCAAGGACCTGCCGCGGCTGGGCGAACCCAAACCGTCCGAGGGCTACACCACGCTGCGCGGCCTCATCAGCCATGAGTATTTCCACACCTGGAACGTCAAGCGCCTGCGACCCGCGGAATTTGACAGCTACCACTACGACCGCGAGAACTACACCGGGCTGCTGTGGTTCTTTGAGGGCTTCACCAGCTATTACGACGACATTCTTTTACGCCGGGCGGGCCTGCTGGACAACGCGGCGTACCTGAAGCTGCTCAACAAGACCATTAACCAGGTGATGCAGACGCCGGGCCGGCTGGTGCAGTCCGTCGCCCAGGCCAGTTTTGACGCGTGGGTAAAGTACTACCGGCCGGATGAAAACACACCCAATGCCACGGTGAGCTACTACACCAAGGGCGCGCTCGTGGCCCTGTGTTTTGACCTGACATTGCGCAGCGAAAGCCGGCCAGCCGAAAACGCCGACGCGGGCGCGACGCTCGACGACGTGATGCGTGCGCTCTGGCTGAACTGCAAGGCCGGACCGATGCGCGAAGCGGATTTTGCACAAGCTCTTCTGGCCTTGGGCCACCGTTCCTACGCGCCCGAACTGGCACGCTGGGTGCACGGCCAGGCTGAACTGCCGTTGAAAGAACTGCTGCAGCAGCACGGCGTGGCCGTATTCGAAGAGCCAGCGCAGCTGGCGCAGCGGCTGGGCCTGCGGGTCGGCGAAAGCCAGGGCGTGCAAATCAAGGCCGTCCTGCGCGGCGGAGTTGCCGAGCAGGCCGGATTCGCGGCCGGCGATGAATGGCTGGGGCTGGAGCCTGCCGGCAGCGCGCGGGCGCGCCATGCCGGCCAGCCTGGCGGCTGGCGCATGAGCCGGCTGGACGACCTGCTGCTCTACGCAGGGACGGCAAAAAAAGTTGTGGCGCTGGTGTCGCGCGACAAGCGGCTGATGCGGCTGGAACTGGCCATGCCGCCCGCCCTCACCACCTGGCGGCTGGCGGTCCAGGACGCCGGACTGGTCGATCGGTGGCTGGCGCCCAAGGCCTGAACCTCTGGATACGGCCGAGACAGTACCCGGTCCGACCTGCCGCAGGCGCGGGGAGCCTGCGTAGCGCCGAAAACAGGCTGGAACGTGGCATGATAAATCGGTCAAAAAGAAGGATTTCCCATGAGCTACGAAACAATTGTGATCTCTACCCAGGGCCCCGACACGCGCAAGGTGGGCATCATCACCCTGAACCGGCCCAAACAGCTCAATGCGCTCAATGACCAGCTGATGGATGAGCTGGGCACGGCACTCAAGAGTTTTGATGCCGACGACAGCGTGGGCTGCATCATCCTGACCGGCAGCGACAAGGCCTTTGCAGCCGGCGCCGACATCGGCGTCATGGCGAATTACGGCTTTGCCGACGTCTACAACAACGACTACATCACCCGCAACTGGGAGCAGATCCGCAGCATCCGCAAGCCGGTGATTGCCGCGGTCAGCGGTTTTGCATTGGGCGGCGGTTGCGAGCTCGCCATGATGTGCGACTTCATCATTGCCGCCGACAACGCGAAATTCGGCCAGCCCGAGATCAAGCTGGGCATCATCCCCGGCGCCGGCGGCACGCAGCGCCTGCCACGGACCGTGGGCAAGGCCAAGGCGATGGACATGACCCTGACAGGCCGCATGATGGACGCCGCCGAGGCGGAGCGCGCCGGCCTGGTCAGCCGCGTGGTGCCGCTGGACAAGCTCATGGACGAGGCGCTCGGCGCGGCCCTGATGATTTGCGGCTACGGCCAGATCGCGCTCATGGCCGCCAAGGAAGCGATCAACCGCGCCTTTGAAAGCGGACTCAGCGACGGCGTGATGTTTGAGCGGCGCCTTTTCCACGCGACCTTCGCCACCGACGATCAGAAAGAAGGCATGGACGCATTTTTGAACAAACGCAAGCCGGTATTCAACCACCGCTGACGCCGGCCTTTTCGTGCGGCTATAATATCGGTCGCGCGGTGATATAGCTCAGTTGGTTAGAGCGCAGCATTCATAATGCTGATGTCGGTGGTTCAAGTCCACCTATCACCACCAAACACCCCGGAAGGCGGGCCAATCACTGATTGGCCCGCCTTTTTCTTTGGTACTGTACGGACCGGAGACATGAGAAACGGGTTACGAGGACAGAGGAAACACTTCTTCTGTGCAATATGTTGGGTTCCAGATCAACATGGCGACGGGGTGATCCGCTGGCGCATTTCCTGCCAAAGCTCAAACGCATCAAAAAAGGCAAAAGGCGCCAGTTTTTGGCTGACTCAGCCCACGCCAACGCAGGAGCTGACGGTATCGCAAGAGATGTGGCTCTGTCATCGGTCGCTCCCCTGGTCCGATCGACCGCGCCAAGGTAACGCGCTCACTGACGCGACGTCACTAGCGTATACGCATACCCGGAGTCAGGTATTGCCATCGATCGGCGTGTGGTAACGCCTTGTTAGCCACAGCATTACATCTTCAAAAACCTGGCGGGTTCGCTCCAGAGAAGAAACAGCTGTACCCGAAAGTCCTGATCATGGATTTTCCTTGGGCGACATCGCCGGCCAAGTCAATACTTTGGCTTGCACAGGAGCGGCCGGCACCAGCTGGTGTACGACCTGCCCGGCAAACACCTTCTCGCGCAAATCCTTGAGTACGTCCTGCGCGCCGCCAAATGGAGTGAACACATCGATCAACCAGATCTGCTCACCCGAGACCCAGTCAGCGGCGGTGAGCTGATGAGGGGCCGCTTTGTAGCGTTGCACCACCGCATCGCTGAGCCGCGCCCATGAGGCAAATGCCACGGGCGCCTCGTCCTTCAGGTAAAGCTTTGCCTGGTCGAGGATCAACGCCGGCATGACACGCCACTCCAGTTCGCTGAGCAGCGTGTGCCGGCTGGCGGCCTGTTGCATCATCAGCCATGCCACGGGACCCAATAGCGGAACCTTCGCAAGCACCTTGCGAGCCTGCTTTTTGGCAAGCTCGGCCAGCGCCGCCAGTTCCTCCGGCGCCATAGGACTTGCTTGTCTTGAGCCAACAGGAGGCTGCGTGGATGGTAGCGATGTCTTCGTCATGGTTTTTCTGTTTCCAATAGATCATTGATGGCCTGCAAATCCGTCTCGCCCAGCGTCGCGTTCGAGGCCTTCAAACGCAGGCCCTGCATCAGGGTCTCGGCGCGCGCCTTGTGCCAATCGCGCTGGGCGGCATAAAGCTGCTGTTCGGCATTCAGCACGTCGATATTGATGCGCGTGCCAATGCGGTAGCCGACCTTGTTGGCATCGAGTGAACTCTTGCTGGAGGAAATGGCCGACTCCAGCGCCTCGGCCTGCGACGCGCCGTTTACGACACCAGAGAATGCCTGGCGCGCCTGCGTGATCGCCTGCCGGCGAGCCGTCTCCAGCTCCTCGCCCGCCTTGTCCTTCAAGGCAATGGCTTCGCGCACGCGTGCCTGTGCTCCGCCCCCGGAATAAAGCGGAATGCTCAGATTCAGCCCGACTTGACCGGAGCGCGCGCGGGTCGCAATATCTGCCGGTGAGGAAATACTGCCTGAGGTGAAGTTAGTGCCGTAGCCTGCCGTCAAGTCGAGCGTAGGTAAATGAGCTGCCCGGTTTTTGGCGATTTCCCGCTCCGCAACGACCAAAGCCGTCTGCGCAATGCGCACCTGCGGGGACTGCTCACGGGCGCTCTCCAACCAGGGCTGGACAGTCTCGGGCTGTAAGCCCGGCAATCGGCTGTTGTCGCGCAAGCGTGCCAGACGCGCGTCTGAATCTCCCAGGATACGTGCAAGCTCAGCACGTTTATTCTCCATCTCGCTGGCTGCAGCGACCGCCTGAGCGCGTGACAAATCGAGCCGTGATTTGGCCTCGTGGACATCCGTCACCGTCCCCGTGCCCACCTCGAAGTTACGGCGCGCCAGGCCCAATTGCTGCTCGACAGCACCGATTTGCAGGCGCGCCACGTGTTCGGCCTCCTGCGCCACCAGCACGTCCAGATAAATCTGTGCCGTGCGCAGGATCAACTCTTGTCCAATTTGCCGAAACTGCGCCTCGGCCAGCAACTCCTGCTGCTCAGCCTGGCCCAGGGCCACCCAACTGGCCGCTCGCCACAGCGGCTGCGTCAATTGCAGATTCCAGCTCCGGCTGCGCACGTTGCGGTCTACATACGGGGCCTCACTGAAAGCGGCCTGTCCTGTTTGCTGGCTGGTGTTGCCAATCAAATTCACGGCGGGCAGCAGCCCGGCTCGCGCCTGAGGCACCCGCTCACGCGCCGCCTGCAGCGCATGAACTGCTCCGCGGTAGGCCGGGTCGCGTTCCTGCGCCATGCGGTAAACATCCAGCAAGCTGTCAGCCAGGGCGCCAAACGACACCAGAAGAAAAGGTGCGCCAACCATGGGCATCAACCCTGGTCGCACACGAGACCGCCAAATGGCATGCCTAGCCCGGTTTCTTGCTCCTTCTCCCGCTGGGGGAAGGTTGGGATGGGGGCCTGCGGCGCAAGATTTGCCAAGCCTGATTGAAAAAAGTGCAGCCGCAGAAAATGCCCATCCCGGCCATCCCCCAAAGCGGGAAGGAGCAAGACCGGCCCAATGCGCCAGGCGCCACAACATGCGCGAAAGCACTTTATCTTTCACGCAAGGCCTCTTGCTTGTAGCGCAGCATGGGCGCGATGAAGTATTCGATCATGCGGCGCTCGCCCGTGCGGATATCCGAGGTCACACTCATGCCGGCCGTGACAGCCCCATGCAAACCGTTCACAACATTCGGTGTCTCAGCCGTATTCAGCTTGATACGCACCGGGTATACAGGTCCGAGCTTGGGATCGGTCACGGCATCAGTGCCAACCCACTGCACCGTGCCTTCGATATATCCGAAGCGGGTGAAATCAAAGGTTTCCACCTTGTTGATGACACGCTGGCCGACCTTGACGTGGCCAATGTCGCGGTTCATGACCTGAGCATCGATTTCCAGGACCGCGTCATGGGGCACGATGGTCATCAATGCCTGCGCCTGCGTCACCACGCCGCCAACCGTAGTGACAGCCAGTTGCTGCACCACACCGTCAATCGGGCTGCGTAGCGTTTGCAGGTCGCGGCGCTGGGTAGCCTTGACCAGCTCCTGGCGCGCGGCATCATGTTTGCGGATGGCGTCCACCAGTTCAGCACTGGCCCGGGCACGAAACTCGGCCTGCGCCTGCTTGCGCTGCTGGACAGAAGCATGGAGGCTCGCCGCAGATTCGTTGAGCCGCTTGCCCATGACCGAGAGGTCTTTCTCCATGGCCAGCAGTTCAAGCCGGGTTTCGATCAGACCCGTTTGCGCTATATGGCCCGTGCTGGCCAGCTCTTCGCGCATCTCGTGCTTCTTGCGCACCAGCGGCAGGCTGTTGTGCAACTGGGCGATATTGGCCGAGATGGCCTCATGATCGGCTGTGCGTCGCGCGATGTCGGCGTCCAGCGCCGCTACCCGGGAATCCTGCTCGCTGCGCCGGCTGGCCAGCACGGCCTGCTGGTTGGCAATCATCGCGGCCGGCAAATCGCGTGCTTCCGCCCAAGCCGCCTTGCCCGACAGTAAGGCATTGAGTCGTAGCACGTCCGCCTGGGTTTCCCAGAATTCGCGCTGCAGTCGGTCGCGATCGGCCAGGGTGGCGGTGGCGTCGAGCTCCAGGAGCAAGTCGCCGGCTTTGACGGACTGGCCATCCCTGATCGCAATGACCTTGATCACTCCCGCTTCCAGCGGCTGGATGACCTTGCTCTTGCCAGAGGCACTGACACGCCCCTGCGCCGTGACCACAATATCCATTGATGCGAGGCTGGCGTAGGCCAGCGTTGCGGCAGCCATCGCGCAGATGGCCAAGGTGACCATGCGTGCCACTCTGGCAGGTGGTTGTTGCCGTATTGCAATGGCTGCCGTGCTGAACATGGCATGTTCAGCCAGGTTGCTGACATCTCTCATATAAACCTCAAAAATGGAGTCCCGCGATTTCCCGCCGGGCCGCCACAAGGGAAATCAGCCCCCTCGGGGGCAGAAAGCTAGACACGGTGAGCGAACGTTGGGGACCACCTCCTCATGCAGCCTCCAGCACCTGATGCGCCTGGTACAGCGAAGCGTAGCGGCCATTGATGTTCATGAGCTCGCGATGGTTGCCGGTTTCCGTCAGGCGACCACGATCCAGCACCAGGATGCGGTGAGCCATTCGCAAGGTGGATAGCCGGTGGGCCACGATGAACACGGTGCGTCCTTCGCAGATCCGGACCATGTTGTCGTGAATAACCCGCTCGCTTTCATAGTCCAGCGCGGCGGTGGCTTCGTCGAACAACAAAATTTGCGGGTTGTTTACCAGCGCGCGCGCAATCGCGATCCGCGAGCGCTGCCCGCCCGAGAGCTTGCTGCCCCGCTCGCCGATCACGGTGTCATAACCCTCGGGCAATTGCAGAATGAACTCGTGCGCGCCAACCAGTCGCGCGCTTTCCATGATGGCGGCCATGCCAATGGCTGGACTGCCCAGAGCAATGTTTTCACGCACAGAGCGGTTGAACAGGGCCGTGTCCTGCCCGACCACACCTATTTGCCGGCGCAACCAGGCGGTGTCCACCACACTCAGATCCATGCCATCAAGCAAGACACGGCCTTTTTCTGGCAGGTACAAGCGCTGCATCAACCGCATGAACGTGGTCTTGCCCGCGCCGGAAATTCCGGTGATCCCCACGATCTCGCCGGGACGGATGTCCAGGCTCACGTCGCTGAGCACCTCTGGAGCGTTCTGGGCATAGCGAAACGAGACATGCTCAAACGTCACACGGCCTTCCAGTATGGGCGGCGTACTGCGTCCGGGTCGGAATATGGGTTCGGGGGTCACATTCATGATGTCGGCCAGGCGCTGGATGCTGACCTTCATCTGGGTGAATTCCTGCCACAGCGAGGCGAGCTTGAGGATCGGTGCGTTGACACGTCCCGACAGCATGTTGAAGGCGATCAGGCCTCCCACCGTCAGGTCGCCGTCGATTACCAGCCTGGTTCCGAAGTACAGCAGCACGACCGTCAACACCTTGCTAGCGAGACCGATGAACTGGTTGGTGGCATTGCCCAGGTGGCCCGATTCGAAGGCGGCCGTTACATAGGCGCACAGACGCCGCTCCCAATCCCGTTGCCACGCGCCTTCCACCGCATGACTCTTGAGCGTTTCCATGGAGGTGACGGTTTCCACGAGAAAGGTCTGGTTCTCGGCGCCCAGTGCGAACTTGTCTTCCAGCTTCTTTCGCATCAGCGGTGTGATGAGCCAGGACGCGGCGAAAAATACCGGCAAGGAGCCAATCACGATCAAGGTGAGCGTCACGCTGTAATAAAACATGACGCCCAGAAACACCACGGCAAAGAACAGGTCCAGCCAACTGCTCAGGGCGCTGCCCGTCATGAAGTTGCGCGCGTTCTCCAGCTCGCGCACCCGTGCCACGGTATCGCCACTGCGCCGTGACTCAAAGTAAGACAGGGGCAAATGCAACAGGTGGCGAAACAGCTTGGCGCCCAGCTCCACATCCACACGGTTGGTGGTGTGGGTAAAAAGGTAATGCCGCATGGCACCCAACACCACCTCGAAGAGCCCCACCCCCAACAGGGCAATCATCATCACATCCAGTGTTGTCATCGAGCGGTGCGTCAGCACCTTGTCAATCACCACCTGAAAAATCAACGGCGTGAGCAGCGCGAAAATCTGCACAAAGAAAGAGGCAAGTAAAACCTCACCGAGCACCCGCTTGTACTGGCTGAGCGACGTCCAGAACCAGCCAGCCCCGAAGCCTGAACCGAAGGCTCCGTTGTCCATCGCCACGGCTTGTGGACGCGCTGTAATCCACTCCAGCCGGGTTTGCGGGGCCATTTGCTGGAAAAACCGGGCCCGGGAAAGCTGTTGCGGCTGCGCGGCGCCACTGGCTTGAACCACCACACAGTCTTTGCCGGCATAACCTACGAGCAGCCAGACCCCACCCGGTCCGCGTGCAAGCGCAGGCAGGGAGCCACGCATGAGTTTATTCAATGAGGTCTGGTGATGCTGGACCTCGAGCGCCAACCCTTGCAAAGACTGAACCAGGGTCGCACTGTCGGGACCTTCGGCCGGCCAAGCGTGGTGTTCGGCCAGGCGCGCAACATCCGCGCTGGCACCCACCAGATGCAGAAAGGATTCGATCAGAGCACATAAATCCGAAAAAGCGGCCCCGGATATTGTGTCCGTGGCGGCGGACTGGTGGGGCTCTGCCGGATTGGGGTTTTGAGGTGAGGATTGCACTAAAGACTCAATCTGATGAAAAATCTAGTGAATGGCGGCAGGGTCTGCCTCGTCCGGTGGGACGGGGAGTCAGGTGGTAAAGCTTGCCCAGTTTTTTCCAAAGGCGGGACGTCACCTGCAACCGCCGGTGCGACTTTCAAGCAGACGCCCCCGACAACTGCACAGCCTGCGACTGGGCTGCCTGCTCCCATTGCGCCAGCGTGACCGCGAGAGCCTGGTCCGGGGCTTGCCCGTCCTGTATGTCGATGCTGGCTAGCGGCGCCGTGTCATAAGTGGCGGTAACGGTGTTGATCATCTGCACCATCAGCAAAGCCATGTGCTCAGGGGTGAGTGGCACAACTGCGGACACAGTGACGGGCTCGGTACCGACAACGGTAGGAGCACTCGGCAAACGCGAGGTTTCGTCCACCGGAAACACCACATCGCCCACGGCCCCCGTGTGGCCATCGGCCCAGGTAAAGCGCGACTGCCCCAGTTCGGTGACCCCGTCCACTTGCCGTATCTGGTGGTCACCAAGAAGGCCAATCTGGGTAATACCGATTTCGTCCAGGGTATGGAATTCGCCCGGTGCGCTTACACCATCGCCGTTGGCGTCCTCCCAGGCGCCGAACTCCTGCCAGCAGGCATCCAGCCGGTCAAGCAAGCCGTTGCCATTGCTGTCAAAGGCCGCCAGTCCCTCCAGATCGGTGCGAGCGCCAGCAAGGTAGCTCACAAACGAAATTTCATCAAAACGATCTATCAGCCGGTCGCCGCCTATGTCGCGCGCCAGCAGCGCGTCATCCGCCGATACCCAGGCCAGGCGCTCACGCCAGCCATCGTCGTTGACGTCGAAGTAGGCTTTGGAGTCTTCCAGGCCTATGTAATGCAAGCCATTGCCGGTCAGGTCCAGCGTCACCGGCTTGCTGCCGCTCGCGCTGGAGCCTACATGCACCGTATTGATGGCGACGTTGATACTGGCACCACCGCTGTCGGTCACGGTGATGCTGAAGGGGTCGGCCCCGCCGTAGCTGCCACCGAAAGGATCCATCGCGCCGTAGACGTCACCGCGCTGGCTGTAATACTGCCAGGCGCTGGTTTGCGCGATGGCATAGGCGGGTGCCTGGGTATGGTCAATGTCGATGGGCGCGGAAAGGTCGGTGTATTGGTTCACCCAGGCATGGCCATGTTGCGGCCCTTCCGCCATGCCGAACGTGATTCCGGAAGAGTCGCCATCGGGGTCGTAAGCCACGACACCACCCGCTTGCCGGTATGGGTCGTCCACCGACCAGATTGTGGTGTCTCCGGGGTTTTGCAGCTTGAAGGGATTGCTGAGGGAATAGAAAGTTGCATCCAGCGGGTCCATCGTGACGGGCCGCATTGCGCCATTGCGGTAGTAGGTGGGTATCACGGCAGCATAGTCATAGACATAAGCCACATAACCCTCTTGGTCAAAATTGGCCATTCTCAGGGTCCGGTCATACAAATCACCCGTGGCGGCCAGAACCCGCGCTTGCGCCTCTTCATGAATGGCCACATCTACGGTAGAGCCCACGTCACCATCCAGGCCGCTGCCGGGATAAAAAATCTGCTGATAGCCGTACAACGGCCTGTCATACCAGATGTCTTCGATGATGGGAGCGTCATTGACCGACTGCACGTTCAGCTGCGCCATGGCCCAGGTCCGGCCGCCATCGCCATCGCTGACCTGGTAGGTAAAACTCGCCGTTCCATAAAAATCAGCATCTGGCACAAAATGCACTGTTCCATCCGCCTGCAGGCTCACCGCACCATGCTGGGCTCCGGCCACAGCGGTGACACGCAGGTCGGCTGCAGCGTTGTCTGCGTCCGAATCGTTGACAAGCAGCTGAGCCTGGGCGATGCTGAAAGCAATGTCCTCATAGCCAATGAAGCCGTCATCGGTAGCGACCGGGTTGATGTTGATGCGCGAAAAGTCAATCTGCGCCGTGGCGATGCTCGTCGCCCCTTCCGGGTCCTGCACCACATAATCAAAACGTCCCCTTCCGGCATAGCCGGCATCAGGCGTAAAGCGGACATTGCCGTTGACATCCAGGGTAGCGGCACCATGTTGCACGTTGCTGATGGCGCTGATATGCAGCGCTTGGGGCGACTCGACGTCGGTGTCGTTTGCCAGCAAGGCAGCTTGCGTAAGGGTGTAGCCCACATCGCGTTTTCCCCAGGCTAACTCACTGTTGGCCACCGGTACATCGTTGACCGCGTTGAAGCTCAGGTTGACGGTAGCCTTGCTTTCGCCCCCGACGCCGTCACTCACGGTATAAGTAAAGCTCGCCGAGCCGTTGAAGTTGAGATCGGGTGTGAAGACGATTTCGCCCGACACCACCTGCACATTGCCATGACTGGCATCGCCCGCTGCGCTGATGACGAGATCGCTGTGAAGGTTGTCCACATCGGCGTCATTGGCCAGCAGCGCACTTGCGGTGAAGCGGGCCTGGATGTCTTCATCCAGCGCGGCGGCCTCCCCCACCAAACGCGGCGCATCGTTGACCGGGGCAAGGTCCAGGTTGGCCAGGCCCACCGTCAACCCACCGACGCCGTCGCTTACGGTATATGTGAACTGCGCGGGGCCAAAGTAGTCCGCGTCGGGCACAAAACGGATGGTTCCATCAGGATTGAGCGATACGGTGCCGTGCGTGGCGTTGTCGACGGCAACGATGCGCAGATCGGTATGAGGGTTGTCCACATCGCTGTCATTGGCCAGCAGCAATGCCTGGCTTAAGGTCTGCACCTCGTCCTCATTGAAGCTGACCGTCTCCCCCAGAACATCCGGGGCGTCGTTCACCGGCGCCAGGTTAACCACGACCTGGCCCTGAACCTGACCGCCATGACCGTCATCGACCGTGTAGCTGAAACCCGCCGCGCCAAAGTAGTCGCGTTCCGGCGTAAAACGCAAGGTACCGTCCGGCAATAGCACGATGCCGCCGTGCTGGGCATTGCCCACCGCGCTGATCGTTAGCACCTGCGCAGGCTCTGCATTGATGATAGCCGTGTCCACATCGGTGTCATTGGCCAGCAGCAGTACCGGGCTGACGCTGAGGGCGATGTCTTCATCACTGGCTAACACCTCGCCAGCGACCACGGGCAAATCATTGACGGGCAAGACCGTCAGGTACACGGTGCCTGGGGTTTCATAGCCTTCGCCCGCAGCAATGCCGGCAGGGCTTCTGTCGCCCACCCAGTAGCTGAACTGGGCCGGGCCGTTGTAATTGGCATCCGGTACAAAATGCACCGTGCTGTCCGGCTGCAAAAAAACCTGACCATGCTCTGCCAGACCAACGCGGGTGATGCGCAGCACATCGCCATCTACTGAGGTGTCGACATCACCATCATTGGCCAGAAGGCTGGCAGCGGTGAAAAGCAACGTGTGATCTTCATCGCCGTTGGCGGTCTCATCTTGTGTAACGGGAGCATCGTTGACTGCAGTCAACTGCAAACTGACGCTGGCGCTGCTTGACAGGCCGTATTGGTCAGTCACGGTGTAGCTGAAGCTGGCCGATCCGTGGTAATTGGCCTCAGGCAAAAACACGACTTCCAGCGCACCTTGTGCATTGGCCTGCAGTGACACGCTGCCGTGCACGGGCGCAAACACCGAGGTTATGCGCAGGCTGGTCTCATCTGACCGGGCTGGCGTGTTAAGCGTGCTGTCGTTGGCCAGCAGCAAAGACTCAAGAAAACGCAGGCCGGTATCTTCTCCACTAAAACCCTGCTCGCCCTGAGTGCGGGGCAAGTCCACGAGCGTGGCAGAGTCTGCACTCGACATGCCAGTCGCGGAAATACCCTGCGAGGCATAACCCGAATCCTGGATCGAAGAAAAAGGCACTTCACTGGCTATTGAATTGATAGCTGTTTGCACTACCCCTTCCTGGGTTAACGCCTGATTTAATGCATCAACATTGCCTGCAACTGGATCACTGGTAGCTGAATCATTTGCAACTGACATGCCAGTATCCGTTGTGGCAGATGATGACGGCGTGGGGCCAGTGGAATAAGGCGCAAGGAACTCCGACGCGGCAACGCTGAATCGCGTTCCATCCCATATTTTCCAGTTGATGTCGCTCGTAATGGCGGACTCAGACTGTGCCGCCGGTGTGATCGAGCTCGCTGAGGCATCTGCCAGCGCAGGCCACTGCATTGCGACGGCGCCCAGAGCTACCGCAGTCAGGGGCATTGCGACGGACGCTGTGTCGAGCAGGCCGGCACTGGCGCTGCGCACCATCGCCGCGGTTGCCTGCCTGATCTCACCGCCCAGGCTGGCTGCGCCTAGGGGCATGAATGCCAGGCCGCTAACTTCTGCGTTGCTGCGCACTTGCGCTGTGCTCTGTCCTGGTATTTGTCCGGCAGCTTGGCCGCTAACGGTCTGCCCTGCTGCACCGTCCTGCATCCTGGCATCAAGCGCAGTGCTGCTTTGAGCGCTTTGCGTGGCGATGGTGCGTGCACTCGTCGTGATGAGGCGGCTGTCGCCGACATCTATCGTGGATGAGGCTGTAGCGCCTGCTACCGCAGTCGCCGCTCCACCACCACTGATATGCGCCGCCTGAGGTAGTTGATGTAGCTGTAGTCGTTAGGCTCGGTGTCAGCGCCGGTGCCGCCACCTGCGTCACTGGCCGTGCCCGATGTAACACCGGCGTATTGCTCATCTTGGCCGGAAGGCGTTTGGGGATTCTGGAAAACCTCGAGAAGTGCCCGATAGAAGTCACCAGCGGACGTCGGAGCGGCCGCCTGGGCTGAACGCTCCTGCGTCCACTGGGCTATGCTTTGCACGATTTCACCTGTGCCCTGCTCGACCCAGCCGAGGCCTGTCTGGAACGCCGTCTTGACGACAGTGCTGGATCCATCAGGCAGAGTCTGCGCGATGTCTCTGGCCTGGCCTTGAACCACAGTGGTGTTGTAGGCCGGGTCGTTGGGATGCGCGGGATCGGCAACGACCTGTACTTGTGTATTGGCAATGACTTGGCCGCCTTTGCTGTACAACGTGACGGAATAGACGGCTTCGTCCCTGCTATAACCCGGGACGGGGCGCGTTGCACTGAGATTACCGTCTGCACTCAATTCCAGCCGCCCGCCAACACCCGCGTTAATAACCTGGCCATCTGGCAGAGTGGCACTGGCGCCATCTCGGCTAAGGTAGATCGCCCCGGCCGTGGTGTAGTTCATAGGCGGTGCCGTGCCAGATGAGGGAAGACTGGAAGGCGCGGCAACGGTCATGGCTGGGCCGAGTACCCAGACCGTCTGTGTGATCAAGGGCACGCCCAAGTCAGTGTAAAGGGTTTGCTCTTCCCAATAGCCGCCGCTGGGCATCAAGGTGCTGACTGCTTGCGCCGAGCCATTGAGCACTGCCTGACTGTCGAAGCACGCACCACCAATGATAGTTTCCTTGTTTGTGCCAGCTCCGCGGATTATGTCAAGATTGACCATACTCTCGTCATCACTCATGGTGTAGCGATACGTCTGGCCACCCGCTTTGACAGACAGTTGACTACAAGCTCTTGCTGCTAGCTGTATCACCTGTCTCACGCTGGCAACCTGAATGCATTGCCAAGCTGCAATCTCACCCAGCACATCCGGGCGATGTTGGCAGCCGTGGCCACGACCGCTTTCCAGTAGTCCAGCATTCTTGACCGAGGTTGCTCATCGACTCACTGGGTCGGTCTTCTTCCTGGCTGTGGCCAATACAGCCTTGGCGACCAGGATCAGTTGGGCGCAGATGAGGGGCCTTGTTCCAGGTAACTTTGACGCGCCCGGTGTGCGAACAGGCGAAACTGCTGCTTCATGCTTTTGATCGGCACACAACGCATGGGCGGCAAGCGCGGGAAGAAGGACGCGGCCGCTGTAGTGGCAATTTTCGAAGTAGTGCCGCGCCCCGACATTTGGCCTTGACCCTGCCAAGAGTCCACACCAGCAGAATCAATGTCCAGCGTGCCCCACAGGAGCTTGGGGAACAGCGCATGGCCACACTCATTCGCCTCCGGGGCCTGCTGTCGAAGTTCGGCGCTACGCCACCCGCTCAAAAATCAGCACCGCAAAGAATCCAAAGGCGGCAATCAGCGTCCACTTGAGGATGATCAGGCCGAATCGCCGGAAGCGCGGCTGCCCCGTTCCCGCGTAAAACATGAAGGACACGGCGGAGACCAGCAGCAACAACAGGACGAGCCAGCGAAAGAGCAGCATGGCGTGTGGGCTTGCTGTTGCGGGCTACCAGGCGCGCGCCAGGGTCGCAAACCCTTTGGGCGCACGGCCTTCGTCTTCAAATGTGACCAGCTCGTAGGCCTCTTTGTGCGAGAGCAGCTCACGCAGCAGCTTGTTGTTCATCGCATGGCCGGAGCGGAAGGCGCTGTAGGCCGCCAGCAGCGGCTTGCCGAGCAGGTACAGGTCGCCCATGGCGTCGAGTATCTTGTGCTTCACGAATTCGTCGTTGTAGCGCAGGCCCTCGGTGTTGAGCACCTTGTAGTCGTCCATGACGATGGCGTTGTCGAGCCCGCCGCCGAGCGCCAGCCCGTTGGCGCGCATCATTTCGACGTCTTTGGTAAAGCCGAAGGTACGGGCGCGGGCGATGTCGCGGGTGTAGGAGCCGGAACTCAGGTCGAACTCCACGCGCTGGCCGGTGGAGTCGACGGCCGGGTGGTCAAAGTCGATTTCAAAACTCAGCTTGTAGCCTTCGTAGGGGCTCAGGCGTGCCCACTTGGCCGTAGCGCCTTCGCCCTCACGCACTTCGACCGGCTTGAGCACGCGGATGAAGCGCTTGGGTGCGGACTGCAGCTCGATGCCGGCGGACTGCAGCAGAAAGACGAATGAAGAGGCCGAGCCATCCAGAATGGGCACCTCTTCCGCCGTGATGTCGATGTACACGTTGTCGATGCCCAGGCCCGCACAGGCCGACATCAGGTGCTCGACGGTGTGCACCTTGGCACCGCCAGCCGAGATGGTCGACGCCAGCCGGGTGTCGGTCACGGCCTGCGCCGAGATGACGATATCCACCGGCTGCGGCAAATCTACCCGCCGAAACACAATGCCGGTGTCCGGCGGCGCCGGCCGCAAGGTCAACTCCACCCGCTGGCCGCTGTGCAGGCCCACGCCCACGGCCTTGGTCAGTGATTTGAGTGTTCTTTGGGCGAGCATTGGTTTATTTTAATTTGAGCGCGGCCATTTCACGGGTAGGGGGATAGCAATGCCGCGCATAGCCAGGCCCTAAAGGGAACCGCGACGAACGTTCAAGGAGCGTCCTGAGGACTACAGAACGACCGAATGGAAAGCGTAGCGAGCGGTCCGGGCTTGAGCCGGGGAGCACAGCCGTACGACAGTACGGCGCGCACCACAGGCTCAAGCTCGGGCCGCGCAGCAGCTTTACATCCGTGCGCCGCGCTGGGCCGCCCCGAGCAAGCACTGCCCCCTTGGGGCAGCGCAGTACGCGAAGCGACAAGCGTGGGGGCACTTTCAGTCGGCCTGTTTCCTGAGAAACGCCGGGATCTCGAAGTCATCCATGCCGCCAGAGGCCAGCGCATCGACCTTGGCCGCCGCCTGGGTACGGTTGGTACGCCACACGCTGGGCACGGTCATGTTGCCGTAATCGGGCTGGATGCTGCCCATGGCCGTCTGCGCCGCACCTGCGCCGCCTGCCACCGTGTTGAGCGTGGGCACATTGAAGGGCACGTTGTCGGTGCCTGTGCGCAGCACCTGCAGCGGCGGCGCGTGGCGGCGCACACCCTGGCGGCTCAGGCCCGTGGCGACCACCGTGACACGGATCTCGTCACCGAGTTCGTCGTCGTAAGCCGTGCCGTAGATCACGTGCGCATCGGGCGAGGCGTAGGCGCGGATGGTGTTCATCGCCAGCTTGGACTCGCTCAGCTTGAGTGAGCCCTTGGCCGCGGAGATCAGCACCAGCACGCCCTTGGCGCCCGACAGGTCAATGCCTTCCAGCAGGGGGCAAGCCACCGCCTGTTCGGCCGCGATGCGGGCGCGGTCGGGGCCGTTGGCCTTGGCCGTGCCCATCATGGCCTTGCCGGGCTCGCCCATCACGGTGCGCACGTCTTCAAAGTCGACGTTGACATGGCCGGGCACATTGATGATCTCGGCAATGCCGCCGACGGCGTTTTTCAGCACGTCGTTGGCATGGGCGAAGGCTTCATCCTGGGTCACGTCGTCGCCCAGCACTTCAAGCAGCTTTTCGTTGAGCACCACGATCAGCGAGTCGACATTGGCTTCCAGTTCGGCCAGGCCCAAATCAGCGTTGGTCATGCGGCGGCCGCCTTCGAATTCAAAAGGCTTGGTGACCACACCCACCGTCAAGATGCCCATTTCCTTGGCGATGCGGGCGATCACGGGCGCAGCGCCGGTGCCGGTGCCGCCACCCATGCCGGCCGTGATGAACAGCATGTGCGCGCCGGCAATGGCGCTGCGGATGTCGTCCACCGCCAGTTCGGCCGCATCGCGGCCCTTATCGGGCTTGCTGCCCGCACCCAGTCCGCTGCTGCCCAGCTGGATGGTCTTGTGCGCGCTGCCGCGGCTGAGCGCCTGCGCGTCGGTGTTGGCGCAGATGAACTCGACGCCCTGCACATTGCAATCGATCATGTGACCGACAGCATTGCCGCCACCACCACCGACACCGATCACCTTGATTTGTGTGCCTTGGTTGAATTCTTCGATTTCAATCATTTCGATGCTCATTGGGAGCCTCCTGTCAATAAACTGCAGTTGCCAAAATTTTTTAAACGGTCTTGATGCCTGAGCCACCCTGTCATGCAGGGGGGTCTGCTCCTCCGCAGTGGGTACAGCGTGAAGGGCGACGAATGAAACTGAAATAGTTGTTCATCAGAAATTCCCCACAAACCAGTCTTTGACACGACCAAAAGCGTTGTGCATGCTGCCCGCCTTCTGCGCCACCTTGTAGCCCCGCATGCGTGCGAGCCGCGCTTCCTCGAGCAGACCCATCACCGTTGCGGCCCGGGCCTGCGCCACCATGTCGGACAGCGCACTGGAGTAGCGCGGTATGCCGCGCCGCACCGGCTTGAGGAAGATGTCCTCGCCAAGCTCCACCATGCCTGGCATCACCGCGCTGCCACCAGTGATCACGATGCCCGACGACAGCACCTCTTCGTAGCCTGACTCGCGGATGACCTGCTGGACCAGCGAATAAATCTCTTCAATGCGCGGCTCGATCACGCCGGCCAGGGCCTGCTTGCTCAGCATGCGGGGGCCGCGGTCGCCCAGCCCCGGCACCTCGACCTGCGTGTCGGGGTCGGCCAGCAACTGCTTGGCATAGCCGCTTTCGACCTTGATGTCTTCGGCATCCTTGGTGGGCGTGCGCAGGGCCATGGCGATATCGCTGGTGATCAGGTCGCCGGCAATCGGAATCACGGCGGTGTGCCGAATGGCGCCACCGGTGAAGATGGCGACATCGGTGGTGCCCGCGCCGATGTCCACCAGCGCCACGCCGAGCTCCTGCTCGTCCTGCGTCAGCACGGCCAGGCTGGAGGCCAGCGGGTTGAGCATCAGCTGGTCGACCTCGAGCCCGCAGCGCCTGACGCACTTGATGATGTTTTCGGCGGCGCTTTGCGCGCCGGTCACGATATGCACCTTGGCCTCGAGCCGGATGCCGCTCATGCCGATCGGCTCGCGCACGTCCTGGCCGTCGATGACAAACTCCTGCGGCTCCACCAGCAGCAGCCGCTGGTCGGTCGAGATGTTGATGGCCTTGGCTGTCTCGATCACGCGGGCCACGTCGGCCTGGGTCACTTCCTTGTCTTTCACCGCGACCATGCCGCTGGAATTGATGCCGCGGATATGGCTGCCGGTGATGCCGGTGTACACGCGGGAAATCTTGCAGTCGGCCATCAGTTCGGCCTCTTTCAGGGCCTGCTGGATGCTTTGCACGGTGGCGTCAATATTGACCACCACACCGCGCTTGAGGCCATTGCTGGCTGCAATGCCCAGGCCTGCAAGCTTGAGTTCACCGCCCGGCATGACCTCTGCAACCACGGCCATGACCTTGCTGGTTCCAATGTCCAGTCCGACTACCAGGTCCTTGTATTCTTTGGCCATATATTTACCTTTTCACTTTTCTGTCTTCTTTGTCACCAGCGTTCACCGTGGTAACACCTCTGAGCCTGATCGCATAACCGTTGCCATAGCGCAGGTCCGCGGACTCCAGGTCCCGTCCATACCTTGACGACACCTGTGTCAGCGTTGCGATAAACCGCCGTACACGCACCTGCAATTCATCGAGCGAGCCGCTTCCCAGTTCGATCACGGCGCCACTGTCGAGCCGCGCGCGCCAGCTTCCCTGGCCCGTCAGCTCCAGTTTCTCCAGCACCGCGTCCAGTCCTTCGAACATCGGGGACAGCAGCTGGTAAGCCTGGAGCACGAGCGGCGCCCGTCCCTGCGGGCCGTTGAGCTGCGGCAGGTTTTCGGCCTCCACATCGCCCTGGTTGGCTTCGAAGACCTCACCAAAGTTGTTGACCAGTCGGGCCTCACCTTCCGGTCCCCAGTAGGCGATGGCCTTGTGCTCCTGCAGCACCACCTTGAGCCGGTTGGGAAACTCGCGCTGCACCAGCGCCCGGCGCACCCAGGGCACAGCCTCGAAGGCCGCCCGCGTGTGGCCGAGGTCCACCGTGAAGAAATTGCCGCGCAACTTGGGCGCCACATTGGCACGCAGGGTGACTGCGTTGTTGTGAGCCAGATCACCCTGCACGCGGATGCCGTTCAGGTTGAAAAGAGGTTGGCGCATCAGCCACGCCACAGCCAGCGCCAGCACCATGGCGGCAAACACCAGGCCAAAAAGCACCGAAAAGGTGTTCATCAGCTTGATGTCCGCCGGCAGGGAGCTTGGCAGTGGCATGGTGCGGCTCAAGGGGTGGCTCCCCCTTGCGTTTGATGATCGAGCGCGGTGGTCTTCAGCACCTCGAGGCACAGGTCTTCATAGGAAATGCCGGCCGCCCGTGCCGACATGGGCACCAGCGAGTGGCCGGTCATGCCGGGCGAGGTGTTGATTTCAAGCAGGTAGGGCTTGCGCGTTGCCTTGTCAATCATCACGTCGGCGCGCGCCCAGCCGCGGCAGTTGAGCGTGCGGTAGGCCTGCAGGACCAGCTGCTGGATGACGGCCTCTTCACCTTCTGGCAGGCCACAGGGCACCAGGTACTGCGTGGTGTCGGTGAAGTACTTGTTCTGGTAGTCATAGTTGCCGTTGGGCGCCACGATGCGGATGACCGGCAGGGCCCGTGCCTCGCTGCCGGTTCCCAGCACCGGGCAGGTCACTTCGTCGCCACTGATGAACTGCTCGCACAGGATGTCGGCATCCAGCTTTTCAGCCTGCGCCACCGCATCAGCCATGCCGGCCCGCTCCATGACCTTGGTCAGCCCGATCGATGAGCCTTCCCGTGCGGGTTTGACAATCAGCGGCAAGCCCAGCTTGTCAGGCACGGCGCTCACGTCGGCGCTGCCATAGCTGCCCCGGCGCAACAACACATAGGTGGGGGTCGGCAGGCCTTCGGCGAGCATGACCCGCTTGGTCATCACCTTGTCAATGGCCATGCTGGACGCCATGACGCCGGAGCCGGTGTAGGGTATGCCCAGCAATTCCAGTGCGCCCTGCACCGTGCCGTCTTCGCCGAACCGGCCATGCAGCGCGATGAAGCAGCGCGCAAACCCGTCCTTTTTCAGCTCGCTAATGTCGCGCTCGGCGGGGTCGAATGCATGGGCATCCACGCCACGCGAGCGAAGCGCCTGCAGCACGCCCCGGCCTGACATCAGGGATATCTCGCGCTCGGCCGACATGCCGCCCATGAGGACGGCGACCTTGCCAAACGTGGCTCCCACGCTTGTCCCGGCGTTCGCGGCCAGGGATGTATCTGCGTTGCTGCTCACCGCACACCTTCCAGTTCCAACAATTTGCCGGGCACGAGCCCAATCGATCCGGCCCCCATGCACATCACGACATCGCCATCCAGTGCGTTATCCAGGATGGCTTGCGGCATCGCGTCGATCTCGCTCACAAATACCGGCTCCAGCTTGCCCGCCACGCGCAGCGCGCGCGCCAGCGAGCGGCCGTCAGCCGCCACGAGGGGCATCTCGCCGGCGGCATAGACTTCGGCCAGCAGCACGGCATCGGCCTGGCCGATGACCCTGACGAAGTCCTCAAAGCAGTCGCGGGTGCGGGTGTAGCGGTGCGGCTGGAATGCCAGCACCAGCCGCCTGCCCGGGAAGGCGCCGCGCGCAGCGGCCAGCGTCGCCGCGACCTCGACCGGATGGTGGCCGTAGTCCTCGATGACCGTGAAGTGGCCACCGCCTTTGGCGGGCACATCGCCGTAACTCTGGAAGCGCCGGCCCACGCCCTTGAATTCGGCCAGTGCTTTCTGCACGGCCGCGTCGGGCACGTTGAGCTCCACCGCCACCGCAATGGCCGACAGGGCATTGAGCACGTTGTGCTCGCCGGCGAGATTGAGCACCACCTCCAGGTCGGGCAGCGTGACACCATTGCGGCGCTGCGCCGTGAAGTGCATTTGCGCGCCCACCGGCCGCACATTGACGGCCCGCACCTGCGCGTCTTCACCAAAGCCATAGCTGGTGATCGGGCAGGAAACCTGCGGAACGATGTCGCGCACGGCGGGGTCATCGGTGCACAAAATCGCCGTGCCGTAAAAAGGCATGCGGTGCAGGAAGTCGACAAAAGCCTTCTTCAGGTTGCCGAAGTCATGGCCATAGGTTTCCATGTGGTCGGCGTCGATGTTGGTGACGACCGCCATCACGGGCAAGAGGTTCAGGAACGACGCATCGGACTCGTCGGCTTCCACGACGATGTAGTCGCCCAGGCCGAGCCTGGCATTGGCACCGGCGCTGTTGAGCCGGCCACCAATGACAAACGTCGGGTCCAGCCCGCCTTCGGCCAGCACACTGGCCACCAGGCTGGTCGTCGTAGTCTTGCCATGGGTACCCGCAATCGCTATGCCCTGCTTCAGGCGCATCAGCTCGGCCAGCATCAGGGCACGGGGCACCACGGGAATGCGCTTTTCGCGCGCCGCCAGCACTTCGGGGTTGTCGGCCTGCACCGCGGTGGAGGTCACCACCGCATCGACCTTGGCCAGGTTGCTGGCAGCGTGCCCGACAAAGGTCTTGATGCCGAGCCTGGCCAGCCGCTGCAGCGTGGCGCTGTCCGACAGGTCGGACCCCGAAATGATGTAGCCCAGGTTGTGCAGCACTTCGGCAATGCCTGACATGCCGGAGCCGCCCAATCCGATGAAGTGAATGTTTTTGATGGCGTGTTTCATCTTGCAAGCTCCTCGCAAGCGGCCACAACGCGGGTGGTGGCATCAGTTTTTTGCATGGTTTTGGCTTTTAGCGCGCATTGAAGCAGCGCGGATCGCTCTGTTTTTTGCAGCATGTCGGCCAGTGCGGCGACGCTCATGTCGCGCTGCTGCAGCAGCCAGCCACCCCCCTGGTCGACCAGAAACCTGGCATTGGTCGTCTGGTGGTCATCGACTGCAGAAGGAAAGGGCACAAACAGCGCGGCAGCGCCGACGGCGGCAATTTCAGTCACCGTACTGGCACCGGCGCGGCAAATGATGAGGTCGGCCGCGGCAAACGCCTTGGCGGTGTCTTCAATGAAGGGCGTCAGTTCTGCCTGCACCCCGGCGGCTGCATAGTTGGCACGCAATTCGTCAATCTGCCGGATCCCGCTTTGATGCGTGACTTCGGGGCGCTCGGCTGGCGGAATCAGGGCCAGGGCTTTCGGCACCAGCTCATTCAGGGCCCGGGCCCCGAGGCTGCCACCCACCACCAGCAGCTTCAAGGGCCCCGTCCGGCCCGCAAAGCGGGTGGCCGGGTCCGGCTGGCGGGTGAAGGCGGGACGCAGGGGGTTGCCGATCCATTCGGCTTTCCTGAACACGCCGGGGAAGGCCGTGAAGACGCGATCGGCCACGCCGGCCAGCACCTTGTTGACCATGCCCGCCACGGAGTTCTGTTCATGCAGCACCAGCGGCTTGCCCAGCAGCACGCTCATCATGCCGGCCGGAAAGGCGATGTAACCGCCCAGACCGACCACCACATCAGGCTTGACGCGCCGCACGACCTGGATGCTCTGCCAGAAGGCCTTGAGCAGGCGCAGCGGCAGGAACACCAGGGTGGCCGGGCCCTTGCCGCGCACGCCAGAGAATTCGATCGACTCGAACGCGAAGCCGCGTGGTGGCACCAGCTGGCTTTCCATGCTGGGGTGGCCTGCATTGCCCCGACCGCCCAGCCAGTGCACCCGCCAGCCGCGCTCGCGCAGGGCCTCGGCCACGGCGAGGCCCGGGAAGATATGGCCACCCGTGCCACCGGCCATGATCAAAGCACAGTGTTGCTTGCTCATGCACGGCCTCCGCGCATGAGCAGTCTGTTCTCAAAATCAATCCGCAGCACCACGGCCAGCGCGATCAGGTTCATCAAAATAGCCGAGCCGCCATAACTCATCAGCGGCAGGGTAAGGCCCTTGGTGGGCAAGGCACCGAGGTTCACACCGATGTTTATGAAGGTCTGAAAGCCCATCCAGATGCCGACGCCCTGGGCCACCAGGCCGGCAAACAGCCGGTCCAGCGCAATCGACTGGCGGCCGATGTGCATGATGCGGCGGGTCATCCACATGAACAGGCCAATCACCACCAGCACGCCCAGCAGGCCGAACTCTTCGCCGATCACGGCCATCAGGAAGTCGGTGTGCGCTTCGGGCAGCCAGTGCAGCTTCTCGATGCTGCCGCCCAGGCCCACGCCAAAAATCTCGCCACGCCCGAAAGCGATCAGCGAATGCGACAACTGGTAGCCCTTGCCCATGGAGTACTTGTCGCTCCAGGGATCGAGGTAGGCAAAAATCCGCTCACGGCGCCATTCACTGAGCATCACCATCAGGCCAAATGCGACCACGACCACGGCCGCAATCACGAAGAACATGCGCGCATTGACACCGCCGAGAAAGAGGATGCCCATCGCGATGACCGAGATCACCATGAAAGCGCCCATGTCCGGCTCGGCGAGCAACAGCAGGCCCACGATGCCGATCGCCACCGCCATGGGCAACACAGCACGAAAGAAGCGCTCCTTCACTTCCATCTTGCGAACCATGTAATCCGCGGCGTAGAGCAGCACCGCGAATTTCGCGAGCTCCGAGGGCTGGAAATTCATGAAGCCCATTGAGATCCAGCGCCGCGCGCCATTGACGCCCTTGCCGATAAAGGGCAGCAGCACCAGCATCAGCAGCAGCAGGGACAGCACAAACAGCCAGGGCGCCAGCTTTTCCCAGGTCGCCATGGGAACCTGAAACGCCAGGAACGCCACGATGAAAGCCACCACCAGCGACAGCACATGACGCAGCAGGAAGTGCGTGTGCGCATAGCGGGAAAACTTGGGGTTGTCGGGCATCGCCACCGATGCCGAATACACCATGACCAGGCCCCACATCAGCAAGGCCACCGTCACCCAGACCAGCGCCTGGTCAAACCCCGCCATGCGAACAGGCGCAGCCGGCGTCCGGGACAGGCTCTGCCGCCCGAGGCGAACGGGCAACACATCCGCGGCGACAGCGCCGACGCCGCCGAGACTGCCAAGCCAACCCATAAAACGTGCAGCCACGGTCACAGCACCACCCCCTGTTCCTGGGCCAGCGCCTGCACCGCATCACAAAAGACCTTGGCGCGGTGTTCGTAGTTATCGAACATGTCAAAACTGGCGCAGGCGGGCGACATCAGGACGGCATCGCCGGTGTGGGCCTGCGCGGCCGCCAGGCTCACCGCCTCCTGCATCGACGCGGCATCCAGCAGCGTCACCTGGCTGGCCTGCAACGCAGACCGGATGAGGGGCGAGTCCTTGCCGATCAGCACCACGGCGCGGGCATGGCGCGACACGGGCTCGGCCAACGGCGAAAAATCCTGCCCCTTGCCCTCGCCGCCCAGAATCACCACCAGCTTGCGTTCGGCCCCCAGACCGGCCAGGGCCGCCGCGGTGGCGCCGACGTTGGTGCCCTTGCTGTCATCAAAATATTCGACGTCGTTCACCACCGCGACGGATTCCACGCGGTGCGGCTCGCCCCGGTATTCGCGCAGACCATGCAACATGGGCGCAAGACTGCAACCCGCCGCGACAGCCAGCCCGAGCGCCGCCAGCGCATTGGTGGCGTTGTGACGGCCGCGAATGCGCAGGGCGTCCAGCGGCATCAGGCGCTGGATGTACAGCTCCACTTCTTCGCCCTTGCGGCGCTTGATGGTCTCGTCGGCTTGCGCGGCGCGCACCAGCCAGGCCATGCCATTGACGGTCTCGATGCCGTAGTCGCCGGGCCGTTGGGGCTCCCCGGCGCCAAAGGTCGCATGCGGACGAACCTGGGGAGGCCGCAGCCGCACCTTGACGGGCGGCGGAAGCATCGCCATCACCCGGGGATCATCACGGTTGAGCAGCATGAACGTGCTGCGTCCAAATATCCGGGCCTTGGCCGCGACGTAAGCCTCCATGTCGCCGTGCCAGTCCAGATGATCCTGGGTCACATTCAACACCACGGCAGCCGTTGGCTCAAAGTCCTGCGTATCCGCGAGCTGGAAGCTGGACAGTTCCAGCACCCACACCTGCGGCAGGGTGTCCGCATCAAGGTGCGCAGACAGCGTATCGAGCAGCGTCGGGCCGATATTGCCCGCAACGGCAACGGTTTTCCCAGCCCGCTGCACCAGTTGGCCGACCAGTGAAGTCACCGTGGTCTTGCCGTTGGTTCCCGTGATGGCCAACACCACCGGCCGGTAGCCCGCGGGCTGTTCGGCCGGCGCGGGGGCCAGCAGAATGGGCGGCGCGGCATCTTCGTCGGCATTCTCTGAAGCAGGCAGGCCTTCCGCAACATCCGGGGCGGGCATTTCTTCAATATCGCCGGAAGAATCAGCCGCCACAGCGGCTTCGCCCTCAAGCGAGTCCACTGCATCCATTGCATCCGTTGCATCGGGCAATGGCGATTCAATCACCGGTTCAGACGATTCAAGAGGCGTGGGATTTTCTTCCACCCCTTCCGTCACGGGCACCTCGCGGAGATCGGCCAGGGCCCGGGAGAACAAATCAAGCTCTCCCCCGACAGGCAAGCCCATGGCACGCGCGGCATCGACCACAGGTGCGATCACGGCAGGCGCCAGCCCTGGCGAACGATAGACCGCGCGCACGGCGGTACCCTGCACGAGGTCCGGCGTAAAGGGGCCACTCACAAACCTCACCCCGGGAAGTTCCTGCCGCAGCGTCGCGAGCAAAGCAGGCGCCTCGCGTGTGTCGGCAACCGTCACCAATGCCCCATGGCGGGCGCACCAGCGCGCCATGGCCAGGCCGGACGCACCCAGGCCCAGGATCAACACGGTTTGGTCTTGTAAATGCCTCATGCCTTACCTGAGCTTCAAGGTTGAGAGGCCGACCAGGCACAGCAGCATGGTGATGATCCAGAAACGGACGACCACTTGCGTTTCCTTCCAGCCACTTTTCTCGAAGTGGTGGTGCAAAGGCGCCATCTTGAAGAGGCGCCGGCCTTCGCCATAGCGCTTCTTGGTGAACTTGAACCAGATCACCTGCATCATCACGGACAGCGCCTCGACGACAAAAATTCCGCCCATGATGGCCAGCACAATTTCCTGGCGCACGATGACGGCGATGGTGCCCAGCGCAGCCCCCAGCGCCAGCGCGCCGACGTCCCCCATGAACACCTGGGCCGGGTGCGTGTTGAACCACAGGAACGCCAGGCCGGCACCGGCCATGGCCGAGCAGAAGATCAGCAATTCACCGGAGCCGGGAATGTGCGGAAAGAAAAGGTATTTGGAGTAGACCGCACTGCCGGTCACATAGGCGAACACGCCCAGTGCAGATCCCACCATGACCACCGGCATGATGGCCAGCCCGTCCAGGCCGTCGGTCAGGTTGACGGCATTGCTCGAGCCGACAATCACCAGGTAGGTCAGGATCACAAAACCAAATACACCCAGTGGGTAGCTGACTTCCTTCACAAAGGGCACCAGCAGGCCGGCCTTGGGCGGCAGATTCACATCAAATCCCGACTGCACCCAGCTGAGAAACAGTTCCAGCACGCGCAGGTTGGAACTCTCCGAGATGCTGAACACCAGGTACAGTGCCGCCACCAGGCCAATCAGCGATTGCCACAGGTATTTTTCACGCGAGCGCATGCCTTCCGGATCTTTCAGCACCACCTTGCGCCAGTCGTCGGCCCAGCCGATGGCACCGAATCCCAGGGTGACGAGCAGCACAATCCAGACAAAGCGATTGGACAGGTCAAACCACAGCAGCGTCGAAATGCCGATGGACAGCAGGATCAGCACGCCGCCCATGGTGGGCGTTCCGCTCTTGCTCAGGTGTGTCTGCATCGCGTATTCGCGAATGGGCTGGCCGATCTTCAGCGACACCAGCCGGCGAATGACAAACGGCCCGGCAAGCAGGCCGATCAGCAGCGCCGTGAGCGCGGCCATGACGGCCCGAAATGTCAGGTACTGGAACACCCTGAAAGACCCGAATTCAGGGGAAATCGACTGGAGCCACTGGGCCAGGCTAAGCAGCATGAAATGCCTCCTGCCGAGCCGCCGCGAAGGAGGCATGCCCCCCTTGATGGGACAGCGAACGCATGTGAGCGTGGGGGCTCATGTTTCTTCCTTGTGATTTTTTGTGTGATCCGCAATGGCCTGAACCACCTGCTCCATCTTCATGAAGCGGGAGCCCTTCACCAGCACACTGCCGGCCTGCGGCAGTTCAGCTACCACAGCGGCGGCCAGATCGGCCATCTGATTGAAATGGCGTCCCGCGCCGAAAGCGGTACCTGCCCCTTGGGACTGGACGCCCAGCGTGAAAAGCTGCTCGATGCCCCGCGCGCGGGCATACCGGCCGGCTTCTTCGTGAAACTGGGGACCCTGGTCGCCCACCTCACCCATGTCGCCCATGACCAGCAGGCGCGGCGCCGGCAACTCGGCCAACACCTCGATGGCCGCGCGCATGGAATCGGGATTGGCGTTGTAGGTGTCGTCGATCAATGTCACCAGACGATTCGCCAGGCGCACGGTCACAGCGCGGGAACGGCCCTTGACCGGGGCAAACTCCGACAGGCCCGCCGCGATGGCTGGCAGGGGAGCGCCCGCTGCCAGCGCGCAGGCGGTGGCAGCCAGCGCATTCTTGACGTTGTGCCGGCCCGCAATGTGCAGGGGAAAATCAAGCGGCCCTGCGGGTGTGCGGGCTGCAACCTGCCAGCAGTCGCCGCTCCACTGCGCCTGCGCCGTGACGTCGGCCGGGCCCGTTTGTGCAAAAGTCAGCACGCGGCGCGCCCCCGCGAGGCCGCGCCAGACAGCGGTGTAGTCATCATCGGCAGGAAAAACGGCGATGCCATCCGTGCCCAGGGCCTGCAGGACGGAGCCGTTCTCCCGGGCGACGGCTTCCACCGTGGCCATGAATTCAAGGTGTTCGCGCTGGGCGTTATTGACCAGCGCCACGTCAGGCCTGGCCAATGCGGCGAGGTAAGCGATTTCGCCGGGATGGTTCATGCCCAGCTCCACCACGCCCACCGCATGGGAGGCACGAAGGCGCAACAGCGTCAGGGGCACACCGATATCGTTGTTGAGATTGCCTTCCGTGGCAAAAGCCTGCGTGGATTTCCAGGCGCGCAGGATGGCCGCGATCATCTGCGTCACCGTGGTTTTGCCGTTGCTTCCCGTCACCGCAATGAGCGGCAAGCTGAATTGCGAACGCCAGCCGGCCGCCAGCTGGCCGAGCGCCAGTTTCGAGTCAGCCACTTCCAGCCCTGGCAGCCCCGCCGCGGCCAGGCCATGGTGGGCTATCGCCGCGACGGCGCCCTGTGCCTTGGCCTGCGCCAGAAATTCATGGGCGTCAAAGCGCTCGCCCTTGAGCGCCACGAACAGGTCGCCGGCCTGCAGGCTGCGGGTATCGGTGTGCACGCGCAAAGGCTTCACGCTGCCATCACCCACCAGCCGGGCCGACGGCAACCAGCCCAGGGCCTGTTGCAAGGTCATCATGCGGAACCTCTCCCGGGCTGGCGTACCACGCGCGCCGCAGTCAAGGCAAGGGCGGCTTGCGCCTGCGTCCTGTCGGAAAAAGGAAGCTTCACGCCCTGGACTTCTTGATAACTTTCATGCCCCTTGCCCGCCAGCAGCACCACATCATGGGCCTGCGCCACGCTCAGCGCATGCGCAATCGCCAGGGCCCGGTCGGCCTGCACGTGCACGGCGTCGCGGCGGTTCAACCCCCTCAACACCTGGTCGATGATGGTCTGCGGATTCTCACTGCGCGGGTTGTCGCTGGTGACCACCACCTGGTCGGCATTTTTTTCCGCCACCGCTGCCATCAGCGGGCGTTTGCCGGCATCGCGGTCTCCGCCGCAGCCAAAGACACACCAGAGCTGGCCACCGCGGCTGCGCGCGACCGGCTGAAGCGCTGTGAGTACTTTTTCCAGGGCATCGGGCGTGTGCGCGTAATCGATGACGACCAGCGGCAGGCCTTCTTCTGCCAGCGTGTCCATGCGCCCCGGCGCCGGCAGCAGGTCGGCGCAAGCACCCACGGCATCGGCCAGCGCAATGCCCATGGCGCGCAGGGTTGCGATGACGCCCAGCAGGTTGTACACGTTGTATTGGCCGACCAGCTTGCTGGAAATTCTGTGCCGTTCAGAGTTTTCCACGACCTCAAAACTCACGCCCGGCACGCCGTGGTGAATCTCCTGCGCATGAAGCCGGGCCGGCCCGTTGCAGGAGAATGTCCAGAGATCGAGCCCCTTGCCGGCCAGCGAAACGCTCAGCTCCGCGCCCTTCTCATCGTCAATATTGATCACCGCAGCCTTCAGGCCAGGCCAGTCAAACAGCATTTCCTTGGCCTGACCGTAGGCCTGCATGGAGCCGTGGTAATCCAGATGGTCCTGCGTCAGGTTGGTAAAGATGGCCACTTCAATGGTTGTTGCATCGAGGCGCCGCTCCAGCAGCCCGATCGAGGAAGCCTCCAGCGCACAGGCGGCAAATCCCTGATCAACAAAGCGCCGCAGCTGCTGCTGCAGCAGCACCGGGTCGGGCGTCGTCAGTCCATTGGAGATCACGGCACCCGGTTCACCAACGCCCAGGGTTCCCACCACACCGCATCGGCGCCCCAGCTTGCCCAGCGCCTGCGCCAGCCACCAGCTGGTGGAAGTCTTGCCATTGGTGCCGGTGACAGCCGCGACCCGCAACTGCCGGCTCGGCTCATCAAAGTAGGCCGCGGCGATGGGGCCGGTGGCCGCCTTGAGTCCGGCGTAGGCGGCAACCCGTTCGTCCTGAAAACCGAAAGCTTCGGCCCCCTCCTGCTCGACCAGGCAAGCCCGGGCGCCCGCGGCGAGCGCCTGCGACACATAGTTGCGGCCATCCGTCGCAGCACCAGGCCAGGCAATAAAGCCATCGCCGTCGCCGATCTGGCGGCTGTCCGTGGAGAGGCTGCCGGTCACGCGTTCGCGCAACCAGCGGGCGGCCTGCTCAGGAGTGTGGAGTTGCGTCGTCAAAACGACTCCTCGACCGCATTGGTGACGATTTGCGGCTTGACGCTCATGTCGGGCTGCACGCCCATCATGCGCAACGTTTGCTGTACCACTTCGCTGAAGACCGGCGCCGCCGCAACGCCGCCGAAATACTGGCCATCGCTCGGCTCGTCGATCATCACCGCGACGATGATGCGCGGCGCCTCAATCGGCGCCATGCCGGTGAACCAGGCACGGTATTTATTGCTCGCATAGCCCTTGCCGACCTGCTTGTGCGCCGTGCCCGACTTGCCGCCCACCGAATAGCCCACCGTCTGTGCCAACGGGCCGGTACCGCCCGGTGCCGCGGCCATCTGGAGCATCCGGCGCACCGCGTGGGCATTCTCGGGAGAAAACACCCTGACGCCGACGGCGGGCTCGCTGCTTTTGAGCATCGTGACCGGAATGATCTGCCCATCGTGCGCAAACGAGGTGTAGGAGTGCGCCATCTGGAACAGCGAGGCCGAGAGCCCGTAGCCATAAGCCATGGTCGCCTGCTCAACCGGCCGCCAGCTTTTCCAGGGCCGCAGCCGGCCCGTCACGGCACCGGGAAACTGGATCTGCGGCTTCTGGCCGTAACCAAGCGCGGTATAGGTATCCCACATCTCATGGGGACTCATTTTTTGCGCGATTTTCAACGCGCCAACATTGCTCGACTTCTGGATCACGCCCTCGACAGTCAGCGTGCCGTAGTTGTGGGTGTCGCTGATGGTGAAGCCACCGATGCTGAAACGGCCAGGCCCGGTTTCGACGAGGGTCTGCGGTTTGACCCGGCCGGCTTCCAGCGCCATGGCGACCGTGATCGGCTTCATCGTGGAGCCGGGCTCGAAGGTGTCAGTCAGCGCACGGTTGCGCAGTTGCTCGCCCGTGAGGTTCTGCCGCTTGTCAGGCACGTAGCTCGGGTAGTTGGCGAGCGCCAGCACCTCGCCGGTGATCGCATCCAGCACCACCACGCTGCCGGCCTTGGCCCTGCGCGCGGTCACGGCGTCGCGCAGCTTCTGGTAGGCGAAGAACTGCACCTTGCTGTCGACGCTTAACTGGATGTCTTTGCCTTCGATCGGCGGCACCTGCTCGCCGACACCTTCGACCACACGGCCGAGCCGGTCCTTGATCACGCGCCGTGAGCCGGCCTTTCCGGCGAGCTCCTTGTTGAACGTGAGCTCGATGCCCTCCTGGCCATTGTCTTCGACGTTGGTGAAGCCGACCACATGGGCTGCCGCCTCGCCTTCCGGGTACTTGCGCTTGTACTCGCGGCGCGCATAGACCCCCTTGATGCCCAGCGCATGGATTTCCTGGGCTACCGGCTCATCCACCTGGCGCTTGAGCCAGATGAAGGTCTTGTCGTCATCGCCAAGCTTTTTGTTGAGTTCAGCCAGCGGCATTTCCAGCAACCTGGCCAGCGCCGCGAGTTGCCCCTTGCTGGCCTCCACGTCCTCCGGAATGGCCCAGATACTCGATGCCGGCACACTGGAAGCCAGGATCAGGCCATTGCGATCCAGAATGCGGCCGCGATTGGCCGGCAACTCCAGCGTGCGTGCAAAACGGACTTCACCCTGACGCTGGAAAAAATCATTGCCGAAAATCTGGATGTATGCGGCTCGCCCCGCCAGACCTGCAAACGCCAGCGCAATGCCGGCCACAATGAATTTGCTCCGCCAGACCGGTGTCTTGCTGGCCAGCAAAGGACTGGATGTGTAGAGGACGCTTCTACTCATGCTGCGCACCTGCTGCCGCTGCGGCATCCTGGTAGGTCACGTACTGCGTGATGGCCGGCGTTGTCGTGCGCATCTGCAGGCGGTCCCTGGCGAGCTTTTCAACCCGAAGAGGCGTGGCCTGGGCACGCTTTTCCACCTGCAGGCGTTCGTTGTCTGTTTCGATTTTCCGGCTCTGGGCTGCGGCTTTTTCAAGCTCCACATAGAGGCGGCGTGACTCATACTGGGTATGGACCAGATAAAGCGCACTGACCAGCACAGCCAGCAGCAGGACGAGGTTCAGGCGGAGCATCTGGTGGCCCCCACGCTTTTCACTGCGTGTAATGCGCTGCCCCCCGAGGGGGCCGCTGCGCCTGCGGTCTGGCAAAGCCAGTCCCGCGGCCCCTGCTTGGATGAAGAGCCCCCGAGCAGTTTTGCGGTGTTCATGCGCTCACCCCGGTGCGCTCGGCCACCCGCATCACGGCGCTGCGGGAGCGCGGGTTGGCGGCAATCTCCTCTTCGCTGGGCTTGATGCGGCCCAGGGCCTTGAGCCTCATGGCCTTGGGCTCGGCAAACGGGGCGCGGCGGTCAAACACTTCGCGCGACTGCCCGGCAATGAATTGCTTGACGATGCGGTCTTCGAGCGAATGAAAACTGATCACCACCAGACGGCCTCCCGGTTGGAGTACTTTCAGCGAAGCTTCTAGCGCCTGTTGCAGCTCTTCAAGCTCGGCGTTGATGAAAATCCGAAGAGCCTGAAATGTGCGCGTTGCAGGGTCCTTGCCCGGCTCGCGGGTTTTGACCGCGCCAGCCACGACTTCGGCCAGCTCAGCGGTGGTTCGAAGAGGGCCCCGTTCCTGTCGGCGACGATCAATCGCCTTTGCAATCTGTTGAGCAAACCGTTCTTCGCCATATTCACGAATCACCTCCGCCATTGTTTCTATTGATGCGTCTGCCAGCCACTCGGCCACACTCTGGCCACGCGTGGTATCCATGCGCATGTCCAGAGGCCCCTCCGACCGAAATGAAAAACCGCGCAGCGGGTTGTCGATCTGGGGTGAGCTCACGCCAAGGTCCATCAGCACGCCCGCTGCGCTGGCAGCGGGCAGTTGACCCAGGTGCATGAAACCTTCGTGGCGAATTGAAAAGCGCGGGTCGGCTATGGTTTGCGCTTCCGCGATGGCGTCGAGGTCCTTGTCGAAGGCCGTGAGACGCCCTTGCGGCGAAAGCCGGGACAGCAGGAGACGCGAATGCCCGCCGCGACCGAAAGTCGCGTCGATGTAGTGGCCGTCCGGGTTGATGTGAAGCGCCGTGATGGCTTCGTTCAACAAGACGGTGCGGTGTTTCCATGTGTCTTGCACCGTCTTCTTTCAGAATGAAAAGTCTCTGAAGACATCGGGCATTTCACCCTTCATCTGCTCGGCCTCCTGGGCGGCATAGGTCGCAGCGTCCCAGAGCTCGAAGTAACTGCCCATGCCGAGCAGCACCGTATCCTTGCTGATGCCAGCAGCTTGACGGAGTTCAGGCGAAACCAATACACGGCCAGTCGCGTCCATGTCCACATCCATCGCATTGCCGAGGAAAATCCGCTTCCACCATTGGGCCTGCATGGGCAGCGAGGCGATGCGGTCGCGGAATTTCTCCCATTCGTTGCGTGGGAAAATCATAAGGCAGCCGTGCGGATGTTTGGTGATGGTGAGCTGGCTGGAGGCGGTGGCGCTCAGCACGTCGCGATGCCGGGTCGGCACTGAGAGCCGCCCCTTGCTATCGAGAACCAGAGATGACGCGCCTTGAAACACCGTTACAAACCTTTAGAGAACACTTTTCACCACTAAATTGCACTTTCTCCCACTTTATCAGGAAACATTCAGCACACAAGAGGTTTGACACAAATTTTTTCAATGAAATCAAGGACTTAGATGTATCTTCCGGAATCACGTCAAAATTAAAAAGCGTTCTAAATTAAGCACTTAGCAAAGCCAATGAAAGTGTTGCATGAAGCGACAGCGGGGCGATGAACCAATGGATGGGTCAGGACGGCACCTGGACTCTGCCCCGGTGATGCCTTGGTGATGCCACGGCGATATCAATACCTGTGCGAGAGGTAAGTATCAGCAACGTTCCTGTTTTTTTGAAAAACAGTCAGCAGGTCACTCACTCATGACGACCGCTACAGACTGACCGGTGTAGACCCGGTGTAAACCGAGCCGGCTGACAGCAGGATAATCGACCCCGCGCACAGGCGTGGATCCGTTCAAGGATAGAGGGAGCAAGGGACGCACTAGTTGCACGGGTTGCAGACAAGCGTCCCGCAAATACTCCAGAAGCAGAACCCGCACCCTTTGCAGGGCGCAGCACGATGAGTGGATTCAGTCAACGCGAGCAAGCACCCTGGCATGCTCCGTGATTCCGATCACATTGAAAAAAGCAACCACCAGACGATTGACGTCCGAGAACTGTATGGAACGGTTTTCAGCCTCTCGGGCCGACACCCAGTTCAGCAACGTGCCCGCGGCGGAAAAATCGACGCGTATGAGCTTGGCGCACGAGATCAGCATCGTGTCCGCCCCCATCAGCTTGGCATCCAGCTTTTCGAGCACGTCCATGGCGTCGCCCTGTATTTGCCCGGACAGATCCACCGACGCCAACTGGTTCATCACCGAGCTTTGCCCGTCGATCACGGTATCTCCCTCCAAAACACTCATGCCGGAGTGCATGGAGTCGCGGAAGACTTCCCCAATAATGGCCTGGCTCATCTGGCCGCCCTTTGCATCCAGCGGCTTGTACTTGCAACGCGCGGCGGCCCAGGCGGGCGGCGAAACCTCGTAAGTCACACAAAAATCAAGTGCCGCGAGTTCAAAGTCGTCCGGGCGGCGCATCACACGGAGCGCCTCCAGGCGCAGTTGCCACCAACTCTGGGCCGTATCCCGGCTGCCCGAGGGCGTGGCGCCTTGCAATACCTTCATCAGTTGTGCATCGCCCATGAAACCCAGCTGGACAGGCTGTGTCGCCCAGGTATTGAATACCCAGGTCAACGGATCAAGGGCCGCCAGCTCAATGGTTTTCAGATTGCGCCAGTCCAGGCGCCACGGCATCGGCGCCTTGGCGGTGGCAGCCTTGAGGGCCGCAACGGTCTGGATGCCCAGTACCGAAGGGCATACCCAGTCGGCGGCAGGCCCGTTGCTTGCCTTGCCAGACGGGGCACTGAGCATTTTCACCATGTCCGGCAGGGAGAACCACTGCGGCGCCGAACGGTCAAACCGCTCCACAAACTGGATCGCTGCCGTCTCGAACTTGTCTTGCTGACCCGTGGCACGGTACAAATCAAACAGTGCCAGCCATGTTTCCGTGTGCTCCGCACGAATACCGCCCGGCCCCACTATTTCCAGCAGGCCCGCTTCGGCGCCGGCATCATCACCATTGGCAAAACGGATGGCAGCTTCTTCCAGCTCCGCGTCGTGCACGCCGGCCTCATCCACCTCCACCGCCGTGAGCTTGGAAGGCGAAAAGCCCGACGTACCGCCGTCGTAATTACCCCCAACGCCGGCGAGGCCACCAATGGCATGGGGCCTGGCGGCCGGAAGGCTGGCGGGCTGGGTAGGCGCGGAGGCGGCTGCAGGCACCGTACGCAAGGCGTCGGGCTGGGTCGGCATCAGGTCCTGCACGGACATCGGAGGTGCCGCTTTTTGAGCGGCAGACTCCAGCCCGATGGGTGCTGTGGCCTTGTAGGCGGTCGGCAAGGCATTGTCCAGCATCGAGGTCTGCGTCACGACCGGCTTGCGGGCACCCAGGGGCCCCTGAGCCGAATTGCCCTGAATGGAACCATTCTTGGTTTTCCACCACTGCATGGACATCTGCGCTTCGATCTCATCGATCTTTTTGAGCGTAGAAGCCCGGTCATCAGGCCTGGAAGGCATGCTGCTCTGGAAAAACGATGGCCGGCCGCCCGGATCCTGGCCCACACCCACCATGGCTTCGCGCTTGCGCATCTTGCGCAGCATGTCGAACTCGCGCTTGCGCACAAAGTCGTTGCGTCGCTTGCGCTCTATCATCTCCTTGAGCAACTGCTTGCTCATGGCCTCGTTCCGGTCTGCCTGCGCCGAGTCCAGGTCCGACCAGTTCGTCGCAGGATTGCGGACGAACTTCACCATCTTGGAGAGCAAGCCTGATTCGGTATCTTCTTTGGACATGACAGGACGGTTAAAAATGCTCAACCAGCAAACCGGCCGTTAATCACCAAACATCTTTTGCTTGAGCTCACGGCGCTGCTGCGCTTCGAGAGACAAATTGGCGGTGGGGCGCGCAATCAGCCGGCCCACACCAATGGGTTCACCGGTTTCGTCACAGTAGCCATAGTCACCGGAATCAATGCGGGCTATCGACTGCTCGATCTTCTTCAGCAGCTTGCGTTCGCGGTCGCGGGTACGCAATTCAAGGGCATGCTCTTCTTCAATGGTGGCGCGGTCGGCCGGATCGGGCACGACAACGGTGTCTTCGCGCAGGTGCTCCGTGGTTTCACCGGCGCTGTTGTGGATTTCCTGCTTGAGCACCGACAGCTTGTGGCGGAAAAATGCCATCTGCTTTTCGTTCATGTACTCGGAGTCCGGCATGGCCTTGACTTCCTCGTCGGTCAATTGCTCAGCGGACTTGGTCTTCCAGTTGTTGGCAAGCTTGGGGTCTTTTTTGGCAGCCGCCTGAATGGGCGGTGCGATCACACGTTCGGTCATTATTGAATAACTGGCTTTGGCTGCGTCGGGCGCATGGGTTGGCACCATAGGTGCGGGCGGAGGTGACTGGGTCGCCGTCCGGGGGGAACTTCTTCGCCCCGGTTTCAGGGGCGGCGGGGCCCTCAGCACCGATTGCGGGGCAGGTGCCGGAGCGGGAGGAACAGGCGTGGCCACGGGCGGCGCTTTCAGGACGCCCGAAACCCTGACGACGGTATCGTCTCTGGCAACGGACTTGGTGGGCGCTTTGGCAGCGGGCTGGGTAATCGATTTGGCCACGGGTTTGGAGGATTTGGCAGGCTTGGCTGCCACCTTGGTTTTGGCGGGCGGTTGGGCCACGGCCTTTTTGCTGGCGACAGGGGCCGACTTTTTAGGGGGCGGCACCTTGGCGGACTTTTTGGCAACAGTTGCGGAAGCCGGCTTGGCCTTGGCAGCAGGTTTGACGGCTTTTTTCCCGGCCTTGACCGCCGTCGTCGCTGCGGCCTTGGGCGCCGATTTGGCTTTCACCGCTACTTTGGCAACTGCCTTGGCTGGCGCTTTGGACTTCTTCGCTGGGGCTTTCACAATATGTCTCCTCTCGGAAGCAGCCTTGGGAGAATCCCCGGACTGTCTCCTGGTCAAACTGCTGTCGGGCAGTCCGGCCTTACCTTGTGCCGAACGACCCGTTGCCAGATCGACCGGTTTGTCTGCCGCCTTGCCAGTTTTCACAGAAGCTACTTTAACGCGGCTCGTGGCCTGTTTTCTGCCTGGCTGGCCTCCCGATTCAGCTTTCCGGGTATTTTGGTCGGCGCGCGATTGTAGCGGCTCGCCAGCATGCTGTGACACCCTGAAACCAAATCGTTGGAGAATCGAGACAATCATGAACCCCTCCTGCTTTTTATAAGTTGCAGGAAAACAGCCTAACTCAAACCAGGCACTGCTCCAGGCCCTGCACAAAAATATCTTTGGGCAGATCGATTCCGATGAAGACCATCTTGCTGTTTTTCTTCTCGCCCTCAGCCCAGGCGGGACCCAGGTCGCTGCCCATGAGCTGGTGCACGCCCTGGAAAATCACCTTGCGGTCGGTCCCCTCCATATTGAGAACGCCCTTGTAGCGCAGCATCCGCGGGCCGTAGATATTCACGACGGCGCCCAAAAAATCCTCCAGCCTGGCCGGGCTGAAGGCCTTGTCCGAACGAAACACAAAGCTTTTGACGTCGTCGTCATGGTGATGGTGGTGGCCCTGGCCCCCTTCATGCGCATGCGAGGGATGGTCGCAATGCTCGCCGTGCTCATGGTCGTGGTGATCGTGCCCCGCGTGCTCTTCGGCTGTGAGGAAATCAGGATCGATATCGAGCTTGGCATTGAGATTGAACCCGCGCAGGTCAAACACGTCCGCAATCGCCACCTCTCCGAAATGCACGGTCTTCTGGGGCGCACGGGGATTCATGTGCGTCAGGCGATGCATCAGCGCCTTCACTTCGCCTTCGGCCACCAGGTCGGACTTGCTGATGAATATCTGGTCGGCAAAACCGACCTGGCGCCGTGCTTCCTGGCGGTCATCGAGCTGAACCTGGGCGTGCTTGGCATCGACCAGGGTCAGGATGGAATCCAGCAGGTACTGCTCGGCAATTTCTTCGTCCATGAAAAAGGTCTGGGCCACCGGCCCCGGGTCGGCCAGGCCGGTGGTCTCGATCACCACGCGCTCAAAGTCAAGCAGCCCCTTGCGCTTCTTGGCGGCCAGCAACTGCAGCGTTTCGCGCAAATCCTCGCGGATCGAGCAGCAAATGCAGCCATTGTTCATCTGGATGATGTTTTCCTGGGTGTCATTGACCAGGATTTCGTTGTCGATGTTTTCCTCGCCGAACTCGTTCTCGATGACGGCGATTTTCTGCCCGTGGGCCTCGGTCAGCACGCGCTTGAGCAGCGTGGTTTTGCCCGAGCCCAGAAAGCCGGTGAGGATGGTGACGGGAATCAAGCTCATGGTGTCTGCCTAAAAAACGGAGAACTGCAAAAAATACGCAAAGCGGAAATAGCAACCAAGCTGGGGAGTTTAGCGGTCTGTTCAAGCCCCCGAGGGGCTTTGGACAATCCCACTTTGCCAGCAGTTACTTTACCGGCCGCGTCAAGCCCGCGGGGTAGTCGCGCGCGCCAGAAGACAGCCCCGACAAGGCTCGTCGCTACTATATTAATAGCAAATAGCATCCCTGTCACATGGACATACGGTCACAAGGCAGCCAGCCGTGCGGACCGATTGCCGGACCGGTCAAACGGCCAGGCCCGGTTTTTTGACCAGCACCAGCCCCTTGAGGTACTCCCCCTCGGGAAATGCCACCGTCATCGGATGGTCGGGCGCGCCGCCCATGCGTTCGGAAATAAAGGCATCCACGCCCGCGTCGGTGCCGGCCGAGGCGACGATCTTGTGGAACAGGTCGGCACTGATGCCCCCGGAGCAGGAGTAGGTGAACAGCACGCCGCCAGGTTCCAGGATGGCCAGCGCCAGCCGGTTGATGTCCTTGTAAGCCCGCGCCGCGCGCTCGGCATGGGTGACCGTGGGCGCAAACTTGGGCGGGTCGAGCACGATGGCGTCGAAGGTTCTGCCTTCTTTCTGGTACTGGCGCAGCGAAGCGTTCACATCGGCATCCAGCATCGTCGTCCGACTGGCCTCAAAACCGTTCAGGGCCACATTGGCTTTGGCACGGTCCAGCGCCGGCCCGGACGAATCAATGGATGTCACATGCCTGGCGCCACCGGCCAGCGCGGCCACGGTAAAACCGCCGGTGTAGCTGTAGCAGTTGAGCACCCGCTCAAACTGCCGGCGCCGCGTGTAGGCGGCAAACTTGTGCCGGCTGTCGCGCTGGTCGAGGTAAAAGCCGGTCTTGTGGCCCTGCGCCACATCCAGACTCAGTTTCCAGTCGTGTTCGGTGATGATGATTTCAGTGTCACTGCCATGTCCCGCCAGATCACCGCCGGGAGTCAGCCAGCCCGTCGCCTCGGGCAAACCTTCCAGCGAACGCACGCTGGCATCTGATCGCTCATACAAACGCGTCAGGCCGGTTTGCGCCAGCAGGGCATCCACAATCACGCCTTTCCAGCGCTCGGAACCGCAACTGGAAAACTGCGCCACCAGCGTGTCGGCGTAACGGTCCACGACCAGGCCGGGCAAGCCGTCGGACTCGCCATGGATCAGGCGCCGACCATCGCTTTGAATGTCGAACAGGTCTCTGGCCTTGATGGCTGCGGCAATACGTGCCACAAAAAAAGCAGCATCTATACGCTCGTTTTCGTCAAAGCTCCAGACCCGCGCCCGGATTTTGGAACTGGGACTGAAAGCAGCCCAGCCCAAAAACTGCCCCGCATGGCTTTCCACCCTGACTGTCTCACCCGCATCCCCGCCGCCCTTGGCGATGGCTCCGTCAAAAATCCAGGGGTGGCGGCGCAGCAAAGACCGCTCCTTGCCATCCTTCAGTCGAATTATTTTCATGCCGCTATTGTCGGGGCTCGCGTGGCCTGGATAGAGATCCCTGCGATCCGAAAACCATCGCTGCAACAAACTTTCGCCACTTACCCCCAATTCAGGGGATGTCGTTTTCGGGAAAATTTGCGACAATGATCGGTTAATGATTTTTAATTACATCCCAGAACAGTTAAGGAATTGCAGCCTGCTTCCAGGCTTTGCAACCCGTCTTTTCACCCCGGCTATTCGGGCCCGGCTGGGCGCCCTGGCCTTGAGCCTGCTGGCGGGATCACTGCTGGCGCTGACCACTGTGGACGCGCACCCGCGCACGGTGCTCGACCTGGACACGCAGACCCAGCCGGTGCCCTTGGCCGACTGGGGTGACTACTGGGTAGACACCAGCGGCCGGTTCACCCCGGAGCAAGTCTTCAATACCCCCGAGATCCCCTGGCAGCCGACCAGCGGGGAGTCCATTTACCCCGTGACGAGCGACTACCCCCTGTGGATCCGCTTCAACGTGCCGCCCGCACCGGATGCCGAGCGCTGGTACCTCGAAGTACCCTACCCGTCCGTCAACCGCGCCTCGCTCTACACGCAGGACAGCGCCGGCAAGTGGAACGAGCAGCGGGCGGGCGATCTCGTGGCCGTGGCCAAATGGCCGGTGCCGCACCGCCATCCGTTGCTGCCGATCGCCCTGTCGGCGGAAGTGCCCACCAAGTACCTGTTGCGCCTGGAAAATGGACATGCCCTGAGCGCCCCCCTGCGATTCATCAGTGAAGGGCGCCTGAGCTACTCCGAGCAGCGCATCTCGCTGATCCTCGGCATCTTCTTCGGGCTGACAGGGCTGGCGGCCATCGTCTCCCTGCTGAGTGCCATCTCGCTGCGTGATACGGCCTACGGCCTGTACGCCCTGTGCGTCACGCTGATGGGCCTCACGCAAGCCACCCTGACCGGCATAGGCGGCCTGCACCTCTGGCCCCATTGGCCCTGGTGGAACGATGTGTCCACCTCGGTCCTGCCCATGCTGACGGCCTCGGCCACCCTGCTTTTCATCTCGGCGACCGTGGCACTGCCCGAGCGCCTGCCCCGGCTGCACTGGCTGATGGTCGGCCAGGCGGCGCTGGGTGTGGCGGTCGCGGTGGTGCTGTCGCTGATGCCCGCCGGATCGCGCATGGGCCTGTTCATCCCCACGCTGTTGCTGCTGGAGCTCAGCGGCATGCTGGTCATGGCATGGGCGTGGCGGCGCGGTGACCGGTTTGCGCCCTGGCTGATGCTCGCCTACCTGCCGGTAATGGTTGCAGCCAGCTGGACTGTGGCGCGCAATGCCGATCTGGTGCCGATCGGCTTTTTCACGCAGCACGGCATGCAACTGGGCGTGGCCCTGCACCTGCCGATCGTCATGGTACTGCTGATGCTGCGCAGCCAGCACCGGCGCGAAAATATCCGCCGCATCCAGGGTCTGGACCGTGTCGACCCGGCGACCGGCCTGATCAATAACCATGTGTTTGGTGAACGGCTGATCCGCATGATTGCCCGCTCCGAGCGGCTGCAGCACCAGAGCGCCGTGATGCTGATTGACGTGATCAACAGCACCCAGATTCAGGAAGATTTCGGACGCACGGCGGCCGATGAACTGCCGCTGCGCGTTGCCGAGCGGCTGCTGTCCTCCGCCCGTGAAATTGACAGCGCGGCGCGGCTGTCGGAGCAGCGCTTCGGCATGCTGGTGGAAGGCCCCATCAGCCCCGAAGACGCCGCCATTCTCGCCCAGCGCATCGTCGCGCGTTGCCTCATGCCCTACAAGGGCCTGCATGTGAACTGTGTGGCCCAGGTTCACGTGGCCTACGCGATCGTTCCATCCCAGGGTTCGTATGCGCAGGGCCTGCTGACCCAGCTGCAGGAGCGGCTGGCCACGGTGCCCGCGCAAGGCAAGCGTGCGGTATTCCTGCTGGGTGAAACGCCTCCCGCGGCGCCCGTGCGGCAAGCCTACAGCCGCAAAGTCGCCAAAGTCGCCTGACTTCGAGGGGCGGGCACATCAAGCCAGGGGCGCGGGCGGTTCAGGGAGCTCAGTAGCGCAGCGGGGCTCATCGCTTGTCGGGCCCGCACCCCCCCTGGTTCAGGGTTTGGGCTTGACCTTCACCACCGCCGGAGCAGGAGCTGTTGCGGGCCGCGGGGCAGCCCGCGAAGCCACGTCGGCCGAGGTGGCGCGGGGATGGGCGGCGTCATACACCTTGGCCAGATGCTGGTAATCAAGCCGCGTGTACACCTGCGTCGTCGTGATGTTGGCGTGGCCCAGCAACTCCTGCACCGCGCGCAGATCACCACTGGACTGCAGCACATGGCTGGCAAACGAGTGGCGCAGCATGTGCGGATGCACCGGGGTGGCCAGCCCGGCCTTGAGTGAACGCCGCTTCAGGCGCAGGCGGATGTGCTGTGGTGTGAGCCGCGCGCCGCGCCGGTTGATGAAAAGCGCCTGGCGGCCTGACTCCGCGCCGGCGACGCCCTCGCCGGCCCAGTCACTGCGCAAGGCGAGCCAGCGGTTGAGCGCCTGCAGGGCCTGGCGGCCGACCGGCACGCTGCGCCGCTTCGAGCCCTTGCCAAGCACATGGGCCTCGGCCGCGTCCATGTCCACCCATCCGCGCGCCTGCGCGCTGGCGCGCACATCCAACCCTACCAGCTCGCCAATGCGCAGACCGCAGCCGTACAGCAGCTCCGTGATGCACTGGTCACGCGCTTCCAGGTGCGGATCATCCTCGTCAGCCGACTGGTAACTGGCCAGCTGCACCGCCTCGTCCACGCTCAAGGCCTTCGGCAGGGGCTTGGCGACCCTGGGCGAGCGCACATCCTGCACCGGGTTGGCCGCCACCAGGCCTTCACGGCCCAGCCAGGTATAAAAACCGCGCCAGCCCGACAAAATCAGCGCAATCCCGCGACCGCTGCGCCCCGCGCCATGCATCTGCGCAACCCAGCGCCGCATGTGGGTGTTGTGCACGTCGGTCAGCGCGACACCGGCCTGGCGGGCATTGGCCTCCAGTTTTTGCAGGTCCAGCGCGTAGAGCTCCACGGTGCGCATCGCCAGGCGTTTTTCAACGCGCACATGCTCGAGGTAACGCTCCACCAATGGATGCGCCACGGGCACGGCCTCGGATCTGGATTCAGGCGTTCCGGACGCAAGTGGCGGCGTCTGCGTCATGGGGCAGGTTCAGGCGGCGCTGGCCTGCTGCGCCCGCAAACGCGAGAGTGCCGCACCGGCCAGTTCGCCCAGGCGTTCCAGAAAGTCGGTGCCCATGCCGCTGTGAAAGCGCTCGGGATCGGGTGAGGCCAGCACCAGCAGGCCCGAGGTCTGGGCGCCGGCGGCCGCGCGCAGCGGAATCAGGGCAATCGACAGCGCCATCGCAGGCTCGGGCAGCCAGTTGACGGCTTCAAAACCGGAGTTGACACCGCAGTAAGGCGTGGTCAATGACGAGGCGAAGGTCTGGGCATCCTCGCTCACGCCGGTTGCAAAGCTTTCATCCGAGAAAATACCGTTCACGCCCCAGACCTTGATGGCGGCCTGCGGAATCTGGAAGCCCGTGGTGATGCCTTCCACCATGGTGCCGGGCAGGTCGCGCGCCTGCGCCGTCTGCAGCAGCTTGCACGTCCAGCGCTGCATCCTGTCAGCGATCAGCACATTGTCCTGGCCGTGGCGAATCATCTCGACCACCTTGGTCTCCAGGCCCTTGATCTTCTCGCGCAACATGCCGGCCTGGCGCTCCTGCAGGCTGACGGCGCGGTTGCCATGGCCACTGGAAAGCTGCACCGACGCCAGCAGTTCGGCGTGACGCTCGAAAAAATCGGGCGTGTTGGCCAGAAAATTGGCAATGTCGTCTTCGGTGATGGGATGTTCAGTTGGATTCATCCCGGCATTGTAGGGAAATAGGCGGGAAATAGGCCCCCACGGTCGTTCACTTCGTGTAACTCCCGAGGCCTTGCAGGCCGCGGCTCGCGAGACGCTTCGCCTCTGTCGCCTGTCCAAAGCTGCTCAAGCAGCTTTGGAGCCGCAGGCTCCAGCCCCGAGGGGGCCGCCCGCCTGCAGTCCGGCAAAGCCGGTCCTGCGGCTCATGCTGGGTTGAAGAGTTCAGTGGGCGTAACCCAGCGGAAGGTATTTCACCAGTGGGTGCTGCGGAACCGGCTTTGCCGGGCCGCAGGCACCGCCCCCTAGAGGGGGGAACGGACTACACGAAGTGAGTCCGGACGGGGGTGGTTTTATAACTCCGGAATTTCAATCTCGGACTCGAACACCGTGGTGGCAGGGCCGGTCATCATGACCGGCGCATCCAGGCCGCCCGCCCATTCAATCGTCAGCTCGCCGCCGCGCGTCTGCACATCCACGCGCGCATCGAGCAGCCCCCAGCGTATGCCGGCCACCACCGCCGCACAGGCACCGGTACCGCAGGCCAGGGTTTCACCGGCGCCGCGCTCGTAGACCCGCAGGCGGACACGGCTGCGCGAAACGACCTGCATGAAGCCCGCATTGACGCGTTTGGGAAAGCGCACGTGGTGCTCGATCAGGGGGCCGGCCTGCAGCACCGGCGCCGTATCGACGTCGTCGACCAGCTGCACCGCGTGGGGGTTGCCCATCGACAGCACGGCGATGGAAACAGTCGCTGAAAGCGCCTTGTCTTCAAGGGCCAGAGGCCATTTTTCCCATGAACCCGAGGGCTGCGCCGCCAGACCCGCGGCCTCGAAGGGAATGCGCGCCAGCTCAAACACCGGCGCGCCCATGTCCACCGTCACGCGGCCATCGGCCTGCATGCGCGGCTCGATCACGCCACTCAGGGTTTTGACCTTGACCGCGTCCTTGGTGGTGAGCCCCCGTTCGCGCACAAAACGCACAAAGCAGCGCGCGCCGTTGCCGCACTGCTCGACTTCACCGCCATCGGCGTTGTGGATCACATATTCAAAATCAATGCCCTCCGCCGGAGAAGGCCGCACCGACAGGATCTGGTCGGCGCCAACACCGAAGTGCCGGTCAGCCAGAAAACGGTACTGCCCCGGCGACAGGTTCAGGCGCTCGCGGGTCTCGTCGAGCATCACAAAATCGTTGCCCGCACCCTGCATTTTTGTAAAACGGATTAGCATCCTCACATTATCCGCCGACGCTGCGCTTTGCTGCCTGCTGCATTGTCGCTTTGCGGCGCCGTTCCCCGACCCATCAACCCGGCAGAAAGACAAGCATGCGCATTCCCGAATGGACTCCCAGCCTCAAGGCCCAACCACAGGACCTGGTGGACGCCATCCTGGCGCGCCGGGGCGGCACCATGATCAACCTCGACAAGGCGCTGCTGTGGAGCGAGCCGCTGGCGCGGGCCTGGAATATCTACCTGGGCGCCGTGCGCACCGGGCTGCCAACCAGCCGCAAGCTGCGCGAACTGGGCATTTGCACCGTGGCACTGCTGACCGGCGCCGACTACGAGTACCGTCACCACGCACCAGACTTCCTCGCCGCCGGCGGCAGCCAGTCCGAGCTCGATGCACTCCAGGCCCTGGTCAAAAACGATGCGCGCAAAGCCACGGCACACCCCGCGCTGGGGGCGGTGGAGCAACTGGTGATCCAGTACGCCGCGCAGATGACGCTGGACGTCAAGGTCAGCGACGAGGTGTTCAACGCACTGCGCCAGCACTTTGACAACACGGAGCTGGTCGAACTGACCAGCGCGATCGCCACTTACAACATGGTGGCACGTTTTCTGGTGGCGCTGGGCGTGTCGCCGGAGGAATGAACCAAGTCACAGCGAGGCCAGGCCCGCGCGCACCGAAAAATGAAGGGTAACCAGAGCGCTCCAGCCCAGCAGGGGCCGCGGAACCGGCTTTGCCGGGCCGCAGGCGCAGCGCCCCCTCGGGACCATCCTTCGACAAGCTCAGGACGATCGGGCGTGAAGTAAGCGAACGTGGCGGTCATCCTTGTTTTCACCAGCAGGGGCCGCGGGACTGGCTTCGCCAGACCGCAGGCGCAGCGGCCCCCTCGGGGGCAGGGAGCTACACGCAGTGAGCGACCGTGGGGGCCAACCTAATCAGCCTTGATCCCATTGTCCTTGACCACCTTGGCCCAGATGTCGATCTGCTTGTCGATGAAGACACGGGCCGACTCCGGTGAGCCGCCGACGATGTCAATGCCTTGCGCACTGAGTTTTTTCGCAATCTCGGGGTTCTTCAAGGCCTTGTTGATTTCCTCGTTCATGCGCTTGAGCACGTCGGGCGGCGTTTTGGCCGGTGCCAGGATGGCCCACCAGGCCGGCGCATCAAAACCGGCAAAGCCGCTTTCGGCCACGGTCGGTACATTGGGCAGATCCGTCGAGCGTTTGCTGGTCGTCACGGCCAGCGGGCGCAGGCGGCCATTGTCGATGTGCGGCTTGGTCACAAACACCGAGCCGATGGACAGCTGCACATGGCCGGCCACCGCATCGGTCATCAGCGGACCGCCGCCCTTGTAGGGCACATGCTGCCAGTCGATGTTGCCGCTTTTGCCCAGCAGCGCCATCGCCAGATGCCCGAGGCTGCCCGAGCCGATGCTGCCGTAGTTCACATTCTTTTTGGCCTTGGCCGCTGCCACCACGTCGGCAAAGGTCTTGTATTCGGACGCCGAAAAAGTCGCCAGCACCATGGCCGAGGTGCCGATCAACGAGACCGGCGCGAGATCCTTGCGGGTGTCAAACGGCAGGCCGGGAATCAGGCTGGGGTTGACGCCGTGGGTGTCGAACACCACGGCGAAGGTGTAGCCGTCCGCTGGTGCAGCGGCAACGGCCGCGGTACCGATGGAGCCCGATGCGCCGCCCTTGTTTTCGACAATGATGCTCTGGCCCAGCTGCTGCGACAGCGGCTGCGCCAGAATGCGCGCCACCTGATCGACCGAGCCGCCGGGCGGAAACACGGCGACGAACTTGATGGGTTGCCTGGCCGGCCAAGCCTGCCCTGAGCTCGCCGGGGCGGTCTGCGCAAAGGCACTGAGGCTGCAGGCACACAGCGTGGTGGCGGCCAGCGCCAGTGCGGTCCTGAAAATGGGATGCGTCATGGTTGAAACCTGCAAATTGTGAATGGCTGCCAGTATCGACATCGCCCCGCCGCCGCGCCATTGCGGTTAATACTTAGCACGCTACCAATCGCCCCATGCGACCGGGAAGGCCCGCCCGGACGCACCGGGCGCGGCTGCGCCCTTGCGCCTTTCACTGCAAAATCAGGCCATGACAAGATCTTCCCAACTCCTTTATCCCCAGCGGGAACCTGCCCCCACCCGCCCGGCAGCCACGGTGCTATTGCTGCGCGATACCGCGCAGGGCCTGGAAGTGCTGATGACAAGGCGTTCGATGACCGCCAGCTTTGCGCCCGGCGCCTATGTGTTCCCGGGCGGCGGCATTGATGCGGCGGATGCCCAGGCGCATGGCCAGTCCACGCGGCGGCCCGGCCAGAGTGACCTGCACCTGACCCAGGCGATTGCAGCCATCCGGGAGAGCTTTGAAGAGCTGGGCGTGCTGCTGGCGCGTCATGCCGACGGCCGCTATGCCAGCACGGCCGACATCGCGGCGCTGGACCGCCAGGCGCCGTTTTCCACCCAGTGCACCCAGCGCGGCCTCACGTTGGCCGGCGACCAGGTGTTCGTGCTGGCCCACTGGGTGACCGACCGCGATTTGCCGCGCCGCTTTGATGTGCCCTTTCTGGTGGCGCGCATGCCGGAGGGCCAGAGCCCGGTGGCAGACGAAACCGAGCAGTTCGAGCCGGTCTGGGTGCGCCCGGCCGAGGCGCTGGCCCGGCACCATGCCGGCGGTTTCTTCATGATCTTCCCGACCCTGCGCACGCTGGAGAGGCTGCAGCATTACGCCGATGTCGATGCGGTGCTCCAGGCCTGCGCGCAGGAGGTGCCGCTGTGGACATCCTGCCCGCGCGCCGGCTTGCTGGCCGGCAAGGAGGCGCGCTACATGGAACATGAAGCGCCCTATGGCGAACTGGCGCTCACCTCGCCCGACGGGCAAATCGTGCACACCCTGGACTGGCAAACGGCGCAGCCCGTGATGCTGCTGAGAAACCTGATGCGCCTGACCGCGCCCAACCCCGGCGTGATGACCGGGCCGGGCACCAACAGCTACCTCGTTGGCGAGCCCGCCACCGGCTACATCGCGATTGATCCGGGACCCGCCGATGCGGATCACCTGGACCGGCTGTACCGGGCGGCCGGCGGCGACATCCGCATGATTGTGTGCACCCATTCGCACCCCGACCACTCTCCGGGCGCGAAGCCCCTGCAAGCCCTATGCAACACCCGGCCGGCCATCCTCGGCCTGCCCTCGGAGCCCACGGCGCGCGCCCACAGCGCGTTCACACCGGACCGGGCGCTGGAGCATCAGGAATTGCTCGCGCTGGTGGCGCCCGGGCCCGAAGGCGACATCACGCATACCCTGAAAGTGCTGCACACCCCCGGTCACGCCGCCAATCATGTGTGCCTGGTACTGCTGGAAGACGGCATCCTGTTCAGCGGCGACCACATCCTGAACGGCAGCACCACGGTGGTGGACCCGCCGGACGGCAACATGAGCGCCTACCTCGACTCCCTGGATCTGCTGAGCAGTGCCTGCGACCAGCACCAGATTGAATTCATCGCCCCGGCCCACGGTTATGTGCTGGGGCATGCACAAGCCGCCATTGCCCAACTCAGGGCGCACCGCCTCCGGCGTGAAGCCAAGATCATCGGCGTGATGCAGGCGCAGCCCGACGGGACACTGGACGACTGGGTCGCCCAGGCCTACGACGACGTCGATGCACGCATCTGGCCGGTGGCCAAACGCTCCCTGCTGGCGCATATCGAGCGCGTGCGCGAACTGGGGCTGGCTGGCCCGCTTTGACGCCAGTCCAGCTGCAACTGGCCCCAATACTGTTCTGTTCAGTCAAACTACTCGCCCTGAATCGGAATGACCAACACCTGGACCTGTCATGGCGGGCCTGACCCGCACTCCATGGATCCCGGATCAGGTCCGGGATGACAAACCACAAACCAGGGGCAAGGGCTTCACTGAACCGTATTGCCACTAGCCCTCACCGCCCAGGTAGGCCTTGACCAGCGAGCCGTCCGCCATCAGCGACTGCGCCGTACCCTGCGCCACCACGCGGCCCGACTCCAGCACATAGGCACGGTCGGCCAGCGACAGGGCCAGTGCGGCCATCTGGTCCACCAGCAGCACGGTCATGGACTCCTGGCGCAGCGCGTCCAGCGCGGCAAACAGTTCTTCGATGACCTTGGGCGCCAGGCCCAGTGACGGCTCATCCAGCAGCAACACCACCGGCTGGCTCATCAGGCCGCGCGCCACGGCCAGCATCTGCTGCTCGCCGCCCGAGAGCAGGCCGGCGCGCTGGTGCAGGCGCTCGCGCAGGCGCGGAAAGCGCTGCAGCATCTGTTCCATGCGCGCATCGATGCCTTCGGGCTTCAGGAAGGCGCCGAGCCGGATGTTGTCGCGCACGCTGAGTTCCGGGAACACCTGCCGGCCCTCGGGTACCAGCACCAGGCCATGGGCCACGATCTGCTCGGCACTGAGCCCGGACAGCTCACGGCCCTGCAGGTGCATGCCGCCACCCACCGGCCGGTGCAAACCGGCGAGCGCGCGCATCAGGGTCGACTTGCCCGCGCCGTTGGCCCCCAGCAAGGCCACCAGCTCGCCGCGGCCCACCTGCAGGCTCACCTGCTTGAGCACCGGCTCGGCGCCATACGTCGCCGTCAGCTGCCCCACTCCCAGCAGTTCAGGCGCCTGCGTGTCGCGCGCCGCGCGCGGGGTCGGCCCTGCACCGGTGCCAGCCTCGCCAAGGTAGGCGCTGCGCACGGCCGGGTTGTTGCGCACCTCGTCAGGCGAACCGACGGCCAGCAACTGGCCGGCATCGATCACCACGATGCGCTCGGACACCTTCATCACCAGCGCCATGTCGTGCTCGACCACCACCACGCCGATGCCGGCATCGGCAATCGAGCGCAGCAGACGGCCCAGGCGCTCCTTGTCTTCGCTGGACAGGCCGGCCGCGGGCTCGTCCAATAGCAGCACCTGCGGATCGGTGGCCAGCGCGCGGGCGATCTCGACCAGGCGCCGATCCACGTGGGGCAGGTCCGCCGCGCGTGTGCCCGGCAGGCCTTCGTAGCCGCAGCGCAGCAGCAGCGCCCGGCTTTGTTCGCGCAAGGCACCCGCATGAAACTTTTGCGCGCGCAGCAGGTGGCCGAGGCGACCGCGGCACAGGGCCAGCGCCACGTTGTCTTCCACGCTCAACGAGCCGAACAGCTGCGAGGTCTGGTAGGTGCGGGCAATGCCGCTGCGGGCGATCTGCCAGGCGCTGCGGCCCTGCAGGCTGTGCCCCTGCAGCGCGAACGAGCCGGCCGTCGGCTGGTAAAAACCGCTCAACATGTTGAGCACCGTGGTCTTGCCCGCGCCGTTGGGGCCGATCAGGCTGGTCACGCCGCCGGCCAGGGTCTCGAAGCTGAGCTCATGCACGGCGCGCACGCCACCAAACACGCGGCCCAGACCCGTGACCGACACAGCGCCGCGCGGCGCGACCGGGGGCGCAAGCGGTGCGGACACGGATACAGGCGTGGACACCAGCTGCCCGTCCGGCGCAGTCGGCTGCCAGCGCTGCCAGAGTTCGCCCAGCAGGCCGGCCACGCCCTGCGGTGCGGCCCACAGCACCAGCAACAACAGGCCGCCAAAAAACAGCAGGCGGTATTCCTCGAGGCTGGACAGCAGCTCCGGCAGCACGCCGACGATCACCGCGCCAATCACCGACCCCAGGATGGAACCCGCGCCGCCAATCATCACGACCAGCACAAACAGGATGGACTGCAGCATGCCAAAGCCCTGCGGCGTGACAAAGCCCGACAGCGGCGCAAACAGCCCGCCGGCCAAGCCCGCCAGCGCGGCCGACACCGCAAACGCCACCGCCTTGACCCGCAAGGGGTTGATGCCCACCGACTCGCACGCGGTTTCGCTGTCTTTTACGGCCCGCATCGCCGCGCCCCAGGCACTGCGCGACAACCAGCTGTAGAGCGCCAGCGCCACCCCGCAGGCCACGATGGCCAGAGCGGCCACCCCGCGCACATCCAGCCTGAACGCCCCCAGCGACGGGGCGGCAATGCCCATGATGCCGTTCTGCCCGCCCGTCACGCCGCGCCACTCGACAATGCCGTGCTCGATGATGAAGCCGAAGGCAATCGTGACCATCGCGAGGTAAGGCCCCTTGACGCGCAGCGCCGGCAGGGCCAGCAAAAAGCCGAGCAGCGCGCTGAGCAGCACACCGAGCGGCCAGGCCAGCCAGAAACTCATGCCGAGTTTCGTCGTGAGAACCGCGACCGCATAGGCGCCCAGCGCATAGAAGCCGGCGTGCCCAAATGACACCTGGCCCGTCAGGCCCAGCAACACATTCAGGCCCATGCCCACCAGCGCCAGCAGCGCCACATTGGCCAGTACATACACAAAATAGCCATTCACCACCCAGGCCAGGCCCAGCGCAGCGCACATCAGCAGCGCCACGCCGGCCACGGCCAGCGGCGAGCCCAGGCCCCAGAGCAGCGAAGACCGGGCGTCAACAACACGGCTCATACTTTTTTCACCTCAAGCCGGCCAAACATGCCGTTGGGGCGCAGCGCCAGCACCGCGATGACCAGCGAGAACATGATGATCTGCGTGTAGCTCGAACCCAGCGTGGCCGTGATCAGCGCCTCGCCCACGCCAAACACCAGCCCGGCCAGCATCACGCCCCAGGCGCTGGTGATGCCGCCCAGAATCGCCACCGCAAAAGCCTTCAGGCCAAACAGCGTGCCCATGTCGGAATGCACATTGAACAGCGGCGCCACCAGGGCGCCCGCCACGCCGGCAAACAGCGTGGACAGCGCAAACGCCACCAGCACCACCGTGCCGACCGGAATGCCCATCAGGCGCGCGGCATCGCGGTTTTGCTCGACGGCCAGCAGGGCCACGCCCCAGCGGGTGCGGCGCGCCACCAGGTGCAGCACCGCCGCCAGGGCCAGCCCCACCACCGGAATCAGCAGCTGCAGCGGGTACACGCCCAGGCCGATGTCGCCCAGCTGGATCGGCGTGACCGCCAGCGCGGACGGCAGGCTGCGCGGCTCCTTGCCGAAGGAAAACATGACGAGGTTGTCCAGCACGATGCCCAGCGCCACGGTGGACATCAGCCAGGCGTTGGAGCCGCGCCGGGCAAAGGGGCGCACGGCGACAAACTCCACCAGCATGCCGTAGAGCGCGCACAGGGCCAGCGCGGCCATGAGCGCCAGCGGCCACGGCCAGCCCAGCGTTTGCGAGAAGGTGTAGGTCAGGACAGCGCCCAGCATCATGGAACTGCCCTGGGCAAAATTCACCGTCGCCGACACGGCGTAGGTGATGTAAAAGCCCAGGGCCATGAGGCCGTACATGCTGCCCAGACCGAGGCCGCTGATCAGCGCCGAGGTCACAGGCATAAAAGTCTCCAGTCGCGCCGCACCACTATGGATGCAGCGGATGCCGCCGGTGCGTGCGTCACGTGATGGGGGTTGTTCAGTTCGACATGCCGACAGGCAGGATGCGGTTGTCAATGAACTGCGCCCAGACGTAGTCGTTCTCGGTCACGGCGTCATGCACATCGGCCGAGAACGGCTTGACGTAGGTCTTGATCAGGCCTTCGTAGCGGTCTATCTTGTAGAAGCCCTGGCGCACCTCGTCGCCCTTGGTGCTGCCGGCCCTGGCAATGGCCAGCGCAGCCAGCTGCATGGCGTCGTAGGCATTGGCCACGCCCACCGACGGCGTCACGTCGTCGGCGCCCTTGATGTCGGGGTATTTGGCCATCAGCGCCTTCATGACTTTCTCGCCCACCGGGCCCTGCTTGCCGAAGAAGCTGTAGGTCTGCACGAAATGCACGGTCCTGGCGCTGGGTCCGGCCAGCTCGGTGAAGCGGCCGCCCGCCGGCCCCCAGTGCGAGACCACCGGCACCTTCCAGCCCATGCGGTCCAGCGACTTCACCACCTGGGCCGAGGGGCCCACGTTGCCGACCATGAACAGCACGTCGGCGCCCGCCCCCTTCAGCTTGGTCAGCTGCGGCACCACGTCCACGTCGTTGGCTTCAAATTTCTCGATGCCCACCGCCTTCATGTTCTTGGCCGCCAGTGCTGCCGTTAACCCTTTTTCGTTCGACTCGCCCCAGGGGTTGTTGACCAGGATCATGCCGGGTTTGCTGGCCTTGAAGGTCTTCTGGGCGTACTGCAGCATGGCCTTGTCGACGATCTCGTCCACAGCGGACACGCGGAAGGCAAAGTTGGGGTTGGCGCCGTTCTTGGTGATGGGCGTGCCGGCGGCCCAGGGGCCCATGAAAGGCACTTTTTCCTGGTTGGCCAGCGGCACCAGCGCCATCGATACAGGCGTGTCCAGGCCGCCAAACAGCACGGCCACCTGCTCCTTGAAGATCAGCTCGCGCGCAGCGACCACGCCCTTGGCCGGATTGCCTTCATCGTCCCGGCGCACCAGTTCGAGCTTGCGGCCGCCCAGCAGGCCGCCCTTGGCATTGATCTCGTCGATGGCGACCGCCAGGCCGCGCGTGATGGCCTCACCCGCCTTGGCCGACTGCCCCGACAGGGCCGTGACCAGGCCAATCTTGATCGCCTCCTGGGCATGCGCCGGCAGCGATGAAACCGCCAGGGTGGCGAGTGCAGCGGCGATAAATGAACGTCGGAACAAGGACATGGCGTTTCTCCTGAAAAAAAAGAGGGGGTCAATCGAAAAGACTCCCCTCCTTAACGCAAGCTTCGTGCCATGTCGTGAAAATGGTTAACACTCCTCTCGCAAACTTTAGGTACAATTATCCGTCTGTATTGTTGACAATTTATAGGCCATCTGGGCACCAAAATTGCTCAGACCCATCCATTGATCCACCCTGTCCAGCACTTCATGCGCCCGCACCAAAACCAGACAACCAGGCACAAACTCCGTGCGGCAACCCGCACCGGGCCGGGGCATGGGCGCCTGGACTACTGCAGCAGCAGGGGACTGCCCCGATGAGCCCGGCAGCCGCCAGCGACATGGCGACCCGCCTGCTTGCCGGACACGGCCTGTTCGACTTCCAGGGCATCCATCACCGGCCCGACTACCACTGGCCGGGCGGCCGGCGCCTGGCGGTCTACCTAGGCTTCAATCTCGAACATTTCGCATTTGGCGAGGGCCTGGGCGCCAACCTGGGCCCGGCCTCGCCGCAACCTGACGTGCTGAACTACGCCTGGCGCGAGTACGGCAACCGGGTGGGCGCGTGGCGCTGCCTGGAACTGTTTGACGCGCTGGGCCTGCCGACGGGCACGCTCATCAACACCGCGCTGTACGACCACTGCCCCGAGCTGATCGCCGCATTCGCGGCCCGCGGCGACGAGCTGATAGGCCACGGCCACACCAATGCCGAGCGCCAGGCCGACATGGCCGAGCCGCAGGAGCGTGAACTGCTCGCGGCGTGCAGGGCGCGCATCGCCCAATGCAGCGGCGCGGCGCCTGCCGGCTGGCTGTCGCCCTGGATTTCCGAAAGCCGCGCAACACCGCACCTGCTGGCCGAAACCGGCTACCGCTACACCCTGAACTGGTGCCACGACGACCAGCCGGTGCAAATGCGCACACGCGGCGGGCCGCTGTGGTCCATCCCCTACCCGCAGGAGCTCAATGACATTCCGATGATCATCGCGCGCCAGATGGACGGCAAGGATTTCGCCCAGATGGTGATCGACAACACGGATGAAATGCTGGAGCAGTCCGGCCGCCAGCCGCTGGTGATGGGCATTGCCCTGCACCCCTACATCGTCGGCCAGCCCTACCGCCTGCGCCATCTGCGCCGGACGCTGGAACACCTGGCGCGCCTGCGCGATGAAGGCCGCATCTGGTTCGCCACGCCCGGTGCCATCTGCGCCCACATGAACGAGGTTTTCCCCGGAGCAGCCGCATGAGTCCCCCCCGCAAACGCGCGCCCGCAGCCTCATCCGCTGCCGACACGTCGACGGTCGCCGCGGCCCCCCCGCTGCCCGGCCTGTCGGAGACGGAAAGCCGCATCTACCACTCGGTGTTTGACAGCGTGATGAACCAGCGCATTGCACCGGGCACCAAGCTGCCGGAGCAGTCGCTGTGCGAGCTGTTCTCAGTGAACCGCGCCACGGTGCGCAAGGTGCTGCAGCGGCTGGCGCATGATCACATCGTCGATCTGCGGCCGAACCGCGGCGCGGTGGTGGCCGCGCCCACGCCCGAGGAAACGCGCCAGATCTTCCAGGCGCGGCGCCTGCTCGAAGCCGCCATCGTGCCGCTGGTGGCACAGCGCATCACCAAGGCCGAGATTTTGCTGTTGCGCAAACAGTTGCGCGACGAGCATGCGGCACTGCACCGCGCGGACCAGCCGGCCTGGGCGCGCCTGGCAAGCACCTTCCACCTGCGGCTGGCCGAACTGTCGGGTAACGCCGTGCTGCACGGCTACCTGCACGAACTGGTGTCCCGCTGCTCGCTGATCGTCGCTCTGTACGAGCCGCCCGGCAACGCCGCCTGCGAGCACGACGAACACGCGCGCATCGTAGATTACCTGGAAAGCGGGGAACCCGCCAAGGCGGTGCGCGTCATGAACGAGCACCTGCTCGACCTGGAACGCCGCATCTGCCTGGACAAGCCCCAGGCCGAAAAAAGCCTGGCCCAGATGCTGGGGCTGGCCTGACATGCGGCGCGTCACGCCAGTGCAGTGTTGCATGCTTGATGGAACAAATAAAAGCGATGGATTTTGGGTCAGGACAAGGCGCAAACCACAGCGATACCCGCAGGTATCGCGCGGATTTGCAACGCCGCCATGGCGCAAAAGGCGCGGTTTTATGTTCCAGATAGCGTGCAACACTGCACTAGTGGCCCTACCGCCAAATCACCCACTGCCTCGCCCGGTGCACGGCCCGGGCTCTTTCGCCATCGCAAGCCAACCGACAAAGAACTGACCATGGACATCGATTTTTCAGCCATCACCGAATACCAGCGCTACAAGCTCATGGCCAGCCTGATCGTGCCGCGGCCGATTGCGCTGATCACCACGCTCAGCGAGGACGGCGTTGTCAATGCGGCGCCCTTCAGCATGTTCAACATGCTCGGTGAAGAGCCGCCCATCGTGATGGTCAGCATCAACCGGCTGCAGGACGGCCAGCTCAAGCACACCGCGGCCAACATCGTGCGCACCGGCGAGTTCGTCGTGCACCTGACCGACGAAGCCATGGCCGGGCAGATGCATCGCTGCGGCGAGCGCTTTCCAGCCGACGTCAGCGAACTGGCCGAGGTGGGGCTCAGCACGGCGCCCTCACGGCATGTGAAACCGCCGCGCATCGCGGAGGCACCCGCGGCCTTCGAGTGCACGCTGTACGAGCTGCTGGAGACGCCCAGCCGGCAGATCTTCATCGGGCAGGTGCACTGGCTGCATGCCCGCGACGGACTCATTGACACCGAGCTGTGGCGCGTCCGACTGCAGAACTACTTTCCGGTGGCGCGCTTTGGTGCCAGCTTCTACATCAACACACGGGAACGCTTCTCGCTGGAAGCCGCCAGCGCGCAGGCCCAGCCCGCGCTGTCCACCAGCATTGACGAGATCTGACAGCGGATCTGCGGGCGGGGGGATGCCCGCGAGTTTTCCGCGAGGCCCCGGGGAGGCGCAAGGGGTAAACCCGGAGCATGGGCGGTTTATACTTTTTTGATTCGGCCTGCAGGCCCCATCAACCCAACCCAGCGAGGTCTTCATGCCTTCCATCACGACACGACATTTCCTGCAAACTGCCGGCACCCTGCTGGCCAGCCTGGTGCTGGTGGCCTGCGGCAAGCAGGAGCCGCCGGCACCGGCAGCCACCGCGCCCGCACCCGCCGCCTCGGCGCCCGCGCCGGCAGCCCGGGCCTATGTGGTCGGCACCGATGCCGCCTATGCCCCTTTTGAATCGCAGAACGAAAAAGGCGAGATCGTCGGTTTTGATATCGACGTGGTCAAGGCCGTGGCGCAAAAAGCCGGCATCGAGGTGAAATTTGTGAACACGCCCTGGGAAGGCATCTTCAATTCACTGAACCAGGGCGACCGCGACCTGCTGGTTTCCGCGATCACCATCACCCCCGAGCGCAAGCAGACCATGGATTTTTCGACGCCCTACTTTGACGCGCAACAACTGATTGCGGTGAAGAAAGACTCGAAAATCGCCGACTTCAGCCACCTGAAAAAGCTCAAGGTGGGCGTGCAAAACGGCACCACCGGCGACGAGGTGGTCACCAAGCTGCAAGGCAAGGGGAGCGCCAACATCAAGCGTTTCGAGTCCACCCCGCTGGCCCTGAAAGAGCTGGAAGCCGGCGGCGTGGACGCCGTGGTGGCCGACAACGGCGTGGTGGTGCACTACGTCAACAACAACCAGGGTGTCAAGTTCAAGACCATCAGCGACGCCAGCTTTGCGGCCGAACAATACGGCCTGGCGGTGAAAAAGGGCAATGCCGACCTGCTGGAAAAACTCAACAAGGGCCTGGCCGACATCAAGACCGACGGCACCTACAACAAGATCTACGCCCAGTATTTTGGCGCTGCCCCTGCGGCGGCGGCCCCGGCACCCGCTGCATCGAAATAAGCGCGCATACGCAAGAACGAGAAGAACGAGAAAACGGGCCCCGTTCGCTTCGGCGTACGGGGCCCGTTTTTTTGATAAAAGTGTGAAGCCCGCCGATAAGCCGGATTCTGTGCGCCGGATCTGCCTTGCGGCAAACCCGGTGTGACCGCCATTAATCTGGGCCGGGGGTCGCCCACCCGGCTCGGTGCTACCTACCCGCCAGCTCTGCGGAGCTACATCAACGCTGGCCTACTTGGTATTGCTGCGCGTAGAGATTGCCCGTTTCACCCGCTTTGGAGTTTCCCCAAAAGCGACTCGTCTCTGTTGCTCTGATCCTCACCTCACGGTGGAGAGGTATTACCTCCTACGCTGTCCTGTGCAGTCCGGACGTTCCTCCAGTGCCTGGTTTCCCAGATTGCACCAGCGGCGGTCTGGCAGGCTTCACGGGATCCATTATCCGTTATCCGCCAGCGCGACGTATGACGGGGACCCTTTAAAATAAGGGTTGCTTGATCAACACGAGCCCCTGATGATTCGCCTGACTGAACTCAAACTTCCGCTGGACCACGCGGAAGACGCCCTGCCGGCCCTGATAGCCCGTACGCTGGGTATCGCCGCCTCCGATATCGCGACTTTCCAGGTCCACAAGCGCAGCTTTGACGCCCGCAAGGCGGAACTGCTGCAGGTGTACATCGTCGATGTGAAGTTGGCCCCCACGCTCGGCGCTGACGCGTCCTCGCTGCCCCCCGAGGGGGCCCTCCCGGCCAGGGGCGGCCCGTCGCCGGTCGAGGCTGCTCTGCTTGCGAAGTTTGCCGGCCACCCGCACATCCTGCCCTCACCCGACATGGCCTACCACCCGGTGGGCACGGCACCGGAGGGCCTGCCGCTGCGCCCGGTGGTGATCGGCTTTGGCCCCTGCGGCATCTTTGCGGCCCTGCTGCTGGCGCAGATGGGTTTCAAGCCCATCGTGCTCGAGCGCGGCAAAACCGTGCGCCAGCGCACCAAGGACACCTGGGGCCTGTGGCGCAAGAACGTGCTGAATCCGGAGTCCAATGTGCAATTTGGCGAAGGCGGCGCGGGTACGTTTTCCGACGGCAAGCTGTACAGCCAGATCAAGGACCCGCGGCACCTCGGCCGCAAGGTCATGAACGAATTTGTCAAGGCCGGGGCGCCTGCCGACATCCTCTATGAAGCCCATCCCCACATTGGCACCTTCAAGCTGGTCAAGGTGGTGGAAAACATGCGCGAGCAGATCATCGCGCTGGGCGGCGAAATACGCTTTGAGCAGCGGGTCACGGACGTGCTGATCGAGGCCGGCCCCGGCGGCAAGCACATCCGCGGGCTCACGGTGCAGAACCAGGCCACGGGTGAAAGTCACGAACTGCGCGCCGACCACGTCGTGATGGCGCTGGGCCACAGCTCGCGCGACACCTTTGCCATGCTGCATGAGCGCGGCGTGTACATCGAGGCCAAACCCTTTTCCATCGGCTTTCGCGTGGAGCATCCTCAGGGCATCATCGACCGCGCACGCTGGGGCCGGCACGCCGGCCACCCGGCCCTGGGCGCCGCCGAATACAAGCTGGTGCACCACGCCAGCAATGGCCGCTCGGTCTACAGCTTTTGCATGTGCCCGGGCGGCACGGTGGTGGCCGCCACCTCGGAGCCCGGCCGCGTGGTAACCAATGGCATGAGCCAGTATTCGCGCAACGAACGCAATGCCAACGCCGGCATCGTGGTGGGCATAGACCCGCGCGACTACCCGGGCCATGCGCTGGCCGGCATCGACCTGCAGCGCCGGCTGGAGTCACATGCCTATGTGCTGGGCGGCAGCAATTACCAGGCGCCGGCCCAGCTGGTCGGCGACTTTGTGGCGGGCCGCCCGTCCACCTCATTGGGCAGCATCGTGCCCTCGTACAAGCCCGGCGTGACCATCGGCGATCTGTCGTCAGCCCTGCCCGGCTATGCGATTGACGCCATGCGCGAAGCCTTTCCGGCCTTTGGCCGCAAGCTCAAGGGCTTTGACACCCACGACGCGGTGCTGACCGGCGTGGAGACCCGCACCTCCTCACCGATCAAGATCAGCCGCGGAGAAGACCTGCAAAGCCTCAATGTGCGTGGCCTCTATCCCGCCGGGGAAGGTGCCAGCTACGCCGGCGGCATCCTGTCGGCCGGCGTGGACGGCATCAAGGTGGCCGAGGCTGTGGCGCGCAACCTGCTGAGCGCGTAAGCGGCGGCCAGCCCTGCTCGAACTCGTCACCCCAGCACGGCGCGGGCGATGATGGTGCGCTGGATCTCCGACGAGCCTTCGTAGATGCGCAGGATGCGGGCGTCGCGCGCATAGCGCTCCAGCGGCATCTCGCGCGTGAAACCGTAGCCGCCGTGGATCTGCAGGGCCGCATCGGTGACGAAGCCCACCATCTCCGACGCATAGAGCTTGGCCATGGCCGACTGCTGGGTAAAAACCTGCCCGGCGGTGCGCAGGGCAGTGGCTTGCAGCGTGAGTCCCCAGGCCGCCTCCAGGCGCAGCTTCATGTCGGCCAGCATCCACTGGATGCCCTGCTTGCTGGCCAGCGCCTCGCCGCCGATCTGGCGGTCATTGGCCCATTGCACCGCCGCGGCCAGCGCGGCCTCGGCAATGCCCAGCGAGGTGGCCGCCACGTCCAGGCGGCTGTTGTCCAGCACTTTCATGGCGGTCTTGAAACCCGTGCCCTCCTCGCCCAGCCGGCAGTCTTCAGGCACCATGACGCCGTCAAACGACACCTCGAACGCGTGGGCGCCGCGGATGCCCATCAGTTTTTCATGGCTGGAGAAGCTGATGCCGGGTGTCTTCGTGTCGACGATGAACGCGCTGACGCCGCGCGCGCCCGCGCCCGGGTCGGTCCTGGCAAAGACGACCAGAAACTTCGCCTCGGCGGCGTTCGAGATGAAATGCTTGACGCCATCGAGACGGTAGTACCCGCCTTCGCGCACGGCGCGGGTGCGCAGGTCGGCCGGGTGGGAGCCGCCGCGCGGCTCGGTCAGGGCAAAACCGGCCAGCCATTCGCCGCTGGCGGCACGCGGCAACCAGGCCTGGTGCTGCGCGGCATTGCCGCCGATCAGCACGGCGTCGGTACCCAGGTAGTGGGCCCCGACCATCGACGAGGTCGCGGCGCAGGCCCTGGAGATTTCCACCAGCGCCAGCAGCATGGCCGTGGGCGTGACGCCCGGGCCGCCCAGGTGTTCGGGCAGGTTCAGGCCCATCACGCCGAGTTCGGCGAGCTGGGGCACATGGCAGGTGGCCGACAGCTCCTGCTCATCCAGTGCCTGCGCGCGGGGCGCGAGTTCGGCCTGGGCGAATGTGGCGACCGCATCGGCCAGGGCCTGGTCGTCCTCGGTGACGCCGAGGCGAAGAAAAGTAGTCATGCTGGCTCCTTGGTCACAACGGGGGCGGAAGGGGGAAAAGGGTGCGGTGCCGGCGCGGCCGCTTCGCCGAAAACGCCGGCCGCCTTGAGTTCGGCGAGTTTGTCGATGCCGCAGCCCAGCAGGCTGGCGAGAATCTCGTTCGTGTGCTCGCCCAGCGCGGGGGCACGGCTGGCCCGGTTCGGCGCCGCGCCGCCAAAGCGCACGGGCTGGGTCGGCAGGCGCAGGCCGGGCAGGCGCGCATCGTCCACCGGCTGCAGCAGCTCGCGCGCCTGCGCCTGGGGTGAATCCAGCGCCTGCGCGATGTTCCAGATCGGCGCCACCGGAACGCCCGCGGCTTCGAGGTCCGCGACAACGGCCTCCACCGTGCGCTGTGCCGCCCAGGCTTCAATGGCGGCGCGCAGCTCCGGCTCGCGGGCCGAGCGCTGCTCGTCCGTGGCCAGGCTGTCGTCCTGCCCGAGTTCAGGCCGGCCCATGGCCGTGGCCAGCGCGGCAAACAGCTTGCGGTTGAGCACCGCCAGGGCAAAGTGGCCGTCCTGTGCCCGGTACACGCCAAACGGCGCCGACAGCGGGTGCCGGTTGCCCACGCGCCGGGCGGGCTGGCCGGTGAACAGGTAGCGCGACACCGAGGTCGCCAGAAAGCTCAGCGTGGTGTCGAACATCGCCACGTCCACATGCTGGCCCTGGCCCGTGCGGGTGGTCTGGTGCACGGCCGCCAGCGTGGCCCAGGAAGCGAACAGGCCGGCCACCACGTCAGAGATGGCTTCGCCCACCAGCGTGGGCGGCCCGTTGGGGTCGCCCGTGGCTTCCATGATGCCGCTCATGGCCTGCACGATCACGTCGTAGGCCGGGCGGCTGGCGCAGGGGCCGGTCTGGCCAAAACCCGAGACGCTGACATACACCAGCCTGGGGTTGCACGCCAGCAGGGCCGCCGGGCCGATGCCCAGCCTCTCGGCCACGCCGGGGCGGAAGTTTTCGATCACCACATCCACCCGTCCGGCCAGGGCCCGGATCAGGTCCACCGACTCCTCAAGTTTGAGGTCGAGCACCAGGCTTTTCTTGTTGCGGTTCATCACGGTGAACAAGGCGCTTTCGCCGTTCTTCATCGGGCCGATGGCGCGGTAGTCATCGCCTTGTGGCGGTTCGACCTTGATCACCTCGGCACCCAGATCGGCCAGCAGTGCGGTGGCCAGCGGGCCCGCCAGCACCCGGGTGAAATCGAGAATGCGCAGGCCGTCCAGCGGGCGAATGGTGGGAATGTCGGGCATGGCGGGTTCCTTGGGATGTCGTTGAATGACGCCATTGTTGACTTGTCACTGAATCAATGAAAATACAGAATTCACATGCATTGGATGAAAATAAATGATCCATTTCAGCCTGCGCCAGCTTGAATACTTCGCCGCCGCGGCGCGCCATGGGGGTGCCGCACGCGCCGCCCTGGCCCTCAACGTGTCCCAACCGTCCATCTCCAAGGCCATCGCCGAACTGGAAGACCTGTGGGGCGAACAGCTGTTTGTGCGACTGCACGCGCGCGGCCTGGAACTCACCGCCGCCGGCACGGCGCGGTTCCGGCAGGCGCGCACGCTCCTGCGCCAGGCCGAGTCGCTGGCGGCACCGCGCGCTGCCGCCCTGGAAGGACAGTTGCGCATGGGCTGCCTGAGCACGCTGGGGCCGCGCTACCTGCCCGAGGTGCTGGCCCGCCTGCACGCGGAACACCCCGGCATCACCGTGCAGGTGGAAGAAGGCGACACCGAAACGTTGACGCGCCAGCTCGAGCGCGGCGCCCTGGACCTGGCGCTGATGTACGACCTCGGCCTGGCGCGCAGCGTGCGGCTGGAGCCCGTGACCGACCTGTGGCCCTACGCGCTGCTGCCCTGGGGCCATGCACTGGCGGGGCGCGGCCACCTGCGCCTGGCCGAGCTGGCGCGCGAACCGCTGATCCTGATCAACCTGGCGCACAGCCGGGCGTACTTTCTGTCGCTGTTCCATGCGGCCGGCGTGACGCCGCACATTGCCCATGAAAGCGCCTCGATGGAGATGGTGCGGGCCATGGTGGCCAACGGCCTGGGCGTGTCCGTGCTCACCACCCGGCCGCTGCGCGACGTGAGTGCCGACGGCAAACGGATTGCCTGCCGGGCATTGCGCGGCACGTTGCAGCCGCAGTCGGTGGTGCTGGCCTACCCGGCCGAGGAGGACCAGCAGCCGGCGCTGACCGGAGTGATGGCCCAGACGGTGCGCGCCAGCTTCTTGCGCCAGCCGGAGGCCCTGCAGCCCGTCCAGTCCTGACCGGCGTCCTGACCGGCATCCTGACCAGCCATCACCCCGCAGCGCACACGGCCGGAGCCACCCGGGGCAGAGTCACCGCCCCGCCGCCCCCCTTCATCCCTTCAAAGCTGGCCCCGATTTTGCTCTGCTAACTCGCCAACATCGAATACCTGTATAGACAACATATCGCAGTCAGAACGTGGCGACATTGCACCAATTTCATGGGAAAACTCCCAAAAACAGTGCCTGTGCCGACCTCACTCACCGCGACCCCCTTAGAATTAGGGTTTACCTGTATATACAGGTTGTTCCATGTTGGCAAAAATCTCCCTGCCCGGACTTTGCTGTGCAGGGATCTTGGGATCAACCGATTTTCTGAATCAAACAGGAGTACGCAATGGGTAAGACAACCGTCAAGAAATTGGCTTCGCTGCTGGCGGCAGGCGCTTGTGCGGCCGGCATGGCCTCGGCCGCCGGGGCACAGGAAACCAAACTGACGCTGGGCATGTCCGGCTGGACGGGCTTTGCCCCGCTGTCGCTGGCGGACAAGGCCGGGATTTTCAAGAAAAACGGTCTGGATGTGGAAATCAAGTTCATTCCACAGAAAGACCGCCACCTGGCGCTGGCCGCCGGGGCCATCCAGTGCGCCGCCACCACCGTGGAAACCCACGTGGCCTGGAACGCCAATGGCGTGCCCATCGTGCAGATCTTCCAGATGGACAAATCCTATGGCGCCGATGGCCTGGCTGTGCGTAACGACATCAAGAGCTTTGCCGACCTGAAGGGCAAAACCATCGGCGTGGACGCCCCCGGCACCGCGCCCTACTTCGGCCTGGCCTGGATGCTGAACAAAAACGGCATGACGATCAAGGACGTGAAGACCACCACCCTCTCGCCGCAGGCGTCTGCCCAGGCCTTCGTCGCGGGCCAGAACGACGCGGCCATGACCTATGAGCCCTACCTCTCCAGCGTGCGCGACAACCCGGCCTCCGGCAGGATCCTGGCCACCACGCTGGACTACCCGATGGTGATGGACACCGTGGGCTGCGCGCCGACCTGGCTCAAGGCCAACGCCAAGGCCGCCCAGGCGCTCACCAACTCCTACTTCGAGGCGCTGGCCATGATCAAGGCCGACCCTGTCAAGTCCAATGAATTGATGGGCTCGGCCGTCAAGCAGACCGGCGAGCAGTTCGCGAAGTCAGCAGCCTACCTGCGCTGGCAGGACAAGGCGGCCAACCAGAAGTTCTTTGCCGGCGAGATCACCGCGTTCATGAAAGACGCCGAAAAGATCCTGCTGGAATCCGGCGTGATCCGAAAGGTGCCCGAGAACCTCGCGGTCACCTTTGACGCCAGCTTCATCAAGTAACGCCATGGAATACGTCATGGAACACATACAAGCACCGCCCCACCTGCCTGAAGCACCGGTGCGCCAGCGCAGCGCGCGGCTGGCGCCGCTGGAGCCGGTGGGCGCCAACACGCGCTGGCTGCTGGGCCTGGCCTTTTTTGTGGTTTTCGTACTGGTCTGGGCCGTCTTCACGCTGGGCGGCTTTGTGTCGCCTACCTTCCTCGCCAGCCCCGTCACGATGGCCCGGGAAGGCTGGCTGCTGTTCACCGAGCACAACTTCATCCACGACATCGGCATGACGGTGTGGCGGGTCTTCGGCGGCTTCATCCTGGCCAGCCTGATCGCCGTGCCGCTGGGCATTGCGATGGGCACCTACAAGGGTGTCGAGGCCTTTTTTGAGCCCTTCGTGTCGTTCTGCCGCTACCTGCCCGCGTCAGCCTTCATCCCGCTGCTGATCCTGTGGGCCGGCATTGGTGAAACGCAGAAAATCCTGGTGATCTTCATCGGCTCGGTGTTCCAGATCGTGCTGATGGTGGCGGTTACCGTGGGCGGCGCGCGGCGCGACCTGGTGGAAGCGGCCTACACGCTGGGCGCTTCCGACCGCGGCATCATCAACCGGGTGCTGATTCCCGGCGCCGCACCCGGCATTGCCGAAACCCTGCGCCTGGTGCTGGGCTGGGCCTGGACCTATGTGATCGTGGCGGAGCTGATTGGCTCGTCCAGCGGCATCGGCCACATGATCACCGACAGCCAGGCCCTGCTCAACACCGGACAGATCATCTTCGGCATCATCATCATCGGGCTGATTGGCCTGGTATCCGACTTTGCCTTCAAGGCGCTGAACCGCCGCCTGTTTGCCTGGAGTTCCATATGAGTGTCGCCGGGCCGTCCCAAGAAACAAACGCCCCCTCAGGGGGCAGCGAAAACACGCAGTGCAGAGCGTGGGGGTACTTACTATGAGCCAACTATCCATTCAAGGCGTGTCGCGCGTTTTCGAAACCGCCAAAGGCCAGCGCACGCAAGCGCTGCTGCCGGTCGACTTCGAAGTAAACGACAACGACTTCGTCACCATCCTCGGCCCCTCGGGCTGCGGCAAGTCCACGCTGCTGCGCATCGTCGCCGGGCTGGAGCGGCCCAGCACAGGCAGGGCCATCCTCGACGGCCGCCCGGTCGAAGGGCCGGGCGCCGACCGCGGCATGGTGTTTCAGAGCTACACGCTGTTCCCGTGGCTGACCGTCGCGCAGAACATCCGCTTTGGTCTGCGCGAGCGCGGCATGAGCGAAGCCGACCAGAAGGACCGCAGCGCCTACTTCATGGCCAAGGTCGGCCTGCGCGGTTTTGAAAACCACTTTCCCAAACAGCTCTCCGGCGGCATGCAGCAGCGAACGGCAATTGCGCGGGCGCTCGCCAACGACCCGAAGATCCTGCTGCTCGACGAGCCCTTTGGCGCACTCGACAACCAGACCCGCGTGCTGATGCAGGAGCTGCTGCTGGGCATCTGGGAGTCGGCGCGCAAGACGGTGCTGTTCGTCACCCACGACATCGACGAGGCGATCTTCATGGCCAACCGCGTGGCGGTGTTCAGCGCGCGCCCCGGACGCATCAAGTCCGACATTGCGGTGAACCTGCCGCACCCGCGGCACTATACGATCAAGACCTCGCCGGAGTTCATGGAACTCAAGGCGCGCCTGACCGAAGAAATCCGCGCGGAGTCGATGGCCTCCGCCGAACATTGACAAGCATTGACCCGCGCCCCTACCGACCCTGACACCATGACCTCCAATCTGCACCTCCTGCCCAAGCCAGCGCGCGAAGCTGACGCCAAAATCGGCACCCCCACCGGGGCCGACCAGTTGTCGCCCAATGTCGCGCGCTACCAGCAGGTCAAGGACTTTGTCTCGCGCAAGATCCAGGACGGCACCTGGAAGGCCGGCGACCGCCTGCCGTCCGAGCATGAGCTGGTCGTGCAGTTTGGCCTGTCGCGCATGACCGTCAACCGGGCCTTGCGCGAACTGGTGGAGCAGGGCCGCATCAAACGCATTGCCGGGGTGGGCAGCTTCGTGGCCGACGACAAGCCGCAAGCCAACCTGCTGCAGATCGCGCGCCTGTCCGATGACATCCGGCGCCGCGGCCACGACTACCAGTGCCGGGTCATCACGGTGGAGCGCGTCTCGGCCTCGCTGGACATCGCCTCCTCGCTGGGCCTGCACACCGGCGAGTCGGTGTTTCACTCGGTCTGCGTTCACCTGGAAGACGGCGTGCCCATGCAGCTGGAAGACCGTTATGTCAATCCGCGCATGGCGCCGGCTTTCGGCCAGCAGGATTTCACGCTGGAGCAGCCCTCGGACTTCCTGGTGCGCACGGTGCTGTTCGACCAGATGGAGCATGTGGTCGATGCCGTGCTGCCCACGCGCGAACAGGCCGCGCTGCTGCAGATGGACCCCGGCCAGCCCTGCCTGCTGCTGACCCGCCGCACCTGGATGCGGGAAGACCCCATCACCCTGGTGCGCTGCCTGCATCCGGGCATGCGTTACCGGCTCGGCAGCCGCTTTCGCACCGACGGCAATGCCGTCACCGGCTGACGCGACGGGTTGACACAACCAGCAGGCCATTTTTATCATCCTACTTTCGACAACTTGTATATACAGGACTAGACAATGACAACATCCACCCACATCCTGCACCCCGGCCGCGTCAGCCTGGCCCTGTTACGCAGCATCCATGCCGGCGGCGTGCAACTCGCCTTGGCGCCCGAGGCCCGTGCCGGCCTGCTGGCCGCCCAAGCCACCGTGCAGCGCATCGTCGATGAAGACCAGGTCGTCTACGGCATCAACACCGGCTTCGGCAAACTGGCCAGCACCAGGATTGCACCCAACCGCCTGGTCGAACTGCAGCGCAACCTGGTGCTGTCGCACAGCGTGGGCACCGGCGAGCCGCTGCCGGCCGCCGTGGTGCGTGTGATCCTTGCCACCAAGGCGGTGAGCCTCGCGCGCGGCCACTCCGGCGTGCGGCCCGAGCTGGTGGACGCCTTGCTGGCGCTGGCCAACGCGGGCGTGATGCCGCGCATCCCGGCCAAGGGTTCTGTGGGCGCCTCGGGCGACCTGGCGCCGCTGGCGCACCTGGCCTGCGTGCTGATCGGTGAAGGCCAGGCCACCACCGCCGACGGCGAAGTCATTTCCGGCGCCCAGGCCATGCGCCGCATCGGCATGGCGCCGTTTGTGCTCGGCCCCAAGGAAGGCCTGGCGCTGCTCAATGGCACCCAGGTGTCCACCGCGCTGGCGCTGGCCGGCCTGTTCGGCGCCGAACAGGTATTTGCCGCGGGCCTGGTGTCCGGCGCGCTGTCGCTCGAAGCCATCCAGGGCTCGATCAAGCCGTTTGACGCGCGGGTGCATGCCGCGCGCGGCCAGCCCGGCCAGATGGCCGTGGCGGCGGCAGTGCGCACCCTGCTCGAAGGCAGCGAGATCGTGCCGTCGCACCCCGACTGCGGCCGCGTGCAGGACCCGTATTCGGTCCGCTGCGTGCCCCAGGTCATGGGCGCCTGCCTGGACAACCTGCAGCACGCCGCCCGGGTGCTGCAGATCGAGGCCAATGCCGCCTCCGACAACCCGCTGGTCTTCGACAACGGCGATGTGATCTCCGGCGGCAACTTCCACGCCGAGCCGGTGGCCTTCGCCGCCGACATCATCGCGCTGGCCGTGGCCGAGATCGGCGCCATTGCCGAGCGCCGGCTGGCGCTGCTGCTCGACACCGGCCTCTCCGGCCTGCCGCCCTTCCTGGTGCGCGATGGCGGTGTCAACTCCGGCTTCATGATTGCCCAGGTCACCGCCGCCGCGCTGGCCTCGGAAAACAAATCCCTGGCGCACCCGGCCAGCGTGGACAGCCTGCCCACCTCGGCCAACCAGGAGGACCATGTGTCGATGGCAACCTTCGCCGCGCGCCGCCTGGGCGAGATGGTGAACAACACCGCCGTCGTCGTCGGCATCGAAGCCATGGGTGCGGCGCAAGGTATTGAGCTCAAACGCGGCCTGAAAAGCTCCCCGTTGATCGAGGCCGAATTCGCCCGCATCCGCGAAAAGGTGGCCTTCCTCGACCAGGACCGCTTCCTCGCGACCGACGTCGAAGCCATGCGCCAGTGGGCCTTGCACAGCGACTGGCCCGAAGCCCTGCAGCAGATCCTGCCCAGCCACGCCACCGCGGCCTGAGCTCGGCCCTAAGCCCGGCCCTGAACCCAACCCTGACCTGAACTTCACACCAACCGTTTTATCCAGGAGATCGCCATGAACGCCAAGGATTCCTTCATCGCCCCGACCGACGCCTCCAGCGGCACCCTTGCCAACCCGCGCGTCGACCCCACCCGTGTGATCCGCGCGCCGCGCGGCACCACGCTGACTTGCAAGAACTGGCTGACCGAAGCGGCCTTTCGCATGATCCAGAACAACCTCGACCCGGAGGTGGCCGAGAACCCGCAAAGCCTGGTGGTCTACGGCGGCATCGGCCGCGCTGCACGCGACTGGGCCTGCTTCGACCAGATCCTCGCTTCGCTGAAAGAGCTGAACGATGACGAATCGCTATTGGTCCAGTCAGGCAAGCCCGTGGGCGTGTTCAAGACCCACGCCAACGCGCCGCGCGTGCTGATCGCCAACTCCAACCTGGTGCCCAAGTGGGCCAACTGGGAACACTTCAACGAGCTCGACCGCAAGGGCCTCTTCATGTATGGCCAGATGACGGCCGGCAGCTGGATCTACATCGGCAGCCAGGGCATTGTGCAAGGCACCTTCGAGACCTTCGTCGAGGCCGGCCGCCAGCATTACAACAACAGCCTGGCCGGCAAGTGGATCCTGACCGCCGGCCTGGGCGGCATGGGCGGCGCCCAGCCGCTGGCCGCCACCCTGGCCGGGGCGGTGTCGCTCAACATCGAGTGCCAGCAAAGCAGCATCGACTTCCGCCTGCGCACGCGCTATGTGGACAAGCAGGCCCGTGACATCGACGATGCGCTGGCGCTGATCAAGCACCACACCGACCGCAAGGAGGCCGTGTCAATCGCGCTGCTGGGCAACGCCGCCGACGTGCTGCCCGAGCTGGTGAAACGCGCCAGCGCCGGTGCCATCAAGCCCGACCTGGTCACCGACCAGACCTCGGCCCACGACCTGATCAACGGCTACCTGCCCCGCGGCTGGAGCGTGGCGCAGTGGAAGGCCGCGCAGCAGGACCCGGCGCAGCACAAGCGCCTGACGGACGAAGCCGCCCAAAGCTGCGCCGTCCATGTGCAAGCCATGCTGGACTTCCAGGCCATGGGCATCCCGACCGTGGACTACGGCAACAACATCCGCCAGGTCGCCTTCGACCAGGGCGTGAAAAACGCCTTTGATTTCCCCGGCTTCGTGCCCGCCTACATCCGCCCGCTGTTCTGTGAAGGCAAGGGCCCGTTCCGCTGGGTCGCGCTCTCCGGCGACCCGGAAGACATCTACAAGACCGACGCCAAGATCAAGGAGCTGTTCCCCGAGAACAAGCACACGCACCGCTGGCTCGACATGGCGCGTGAACGCATCGCCTTTCAGGGCCTGCCCGCGCGCATCTGCTGGCTGGGCCTGGGCGAGCGCCACATTGCGGGCCTGGCCTTCAACGAGATGGTGAAAAACGGCGAACTCAAGGCGCCGATCGTGATCGGCCGCGACCACCTGGACACCGGCTCGGTGGCCAGCCCGAACCGCGAAACCGAGGCCATGAAGGATGGCACCGATGCCGTGTCCGACTGGCCGCTGCTCAACGCGCTGCTCAACGCCTCGGGCGGCGCCACCTGGGTCAGCCTGCACCACGGCGGCGGGGTGGGCATGGGTTACTCGCAGCACTCGGGCATGGTCATCGTGGCCGATGGCACCGATGCCGCCGCCGAGCGGCTGGCGCGCGTGCTGGTCAACGACTGCGGCTCGGGCGTGATGCGCCATGCCGATGCGGGTTACGAGATCGCCATTGCCACCGCGAAAAAACAGGGGTTGCACCTGCCAATGGTGAAATAAGCCCATGACCGTGCTGCAGCGCTTCGCCATCGACGACCTGAAGCCCATGCCGTGGAAGAACGGCGGCGGCACCACGCGCGAAATCGTCTGCCAGCCGCCCGGCGCAGGCATGGATGGCTTCGACTGGCGCGTCAGCATCGCCACCATCGCCGCGGCCGGGCCGTTCTCGGCCTTTGCCGACGTGGACCGCGTCATCATGTTGCTGGAGGGCGCGGGGGTGCGCCTGCACGCTGGCACGGCGGGCGTGGACCACCGGCTGGACACGCCGCTGATGCCCTTTGCCTTTGCCGGCGATGTGGCGCTGGACTGCGACCTGCTGGGCGGCCCCTCCACCGATTTCAATGTGATGACCCGGCGTGGCAAACTGCAGGCCGAGGTGCAGGTGCTGCACGCGGCCGGCGACATCGCCCCGGCCGGGCGCGGCCTGCTGCTGGCACTGCGCGGGCCGTGGCATTTGCAGGCGGGGGCCGAGCCCTTGACGTGCGAGGCCGGCACGGGTGTCTGGTGGGACGGCACGGCGCGGGGCTGGCGCGTGGCGCCGCAAAGCCTGGATGCGGCACTCGTCGTGGTGCGCCTGCTGCCCGTACAGCACGTAGAGCAGCCTTGAACATGACCAGCTACAAGCATCAAAATAGCCTCCAGACGAGGTATCGGTCCAATAAGAAGCTATTTATTTCATAGCAAGCTCATTTTCAAAGTACGTTTCAACAACCCGCCGGTGAACCCCATGACCACAGCCCCACACCCTTGTGCCGACGGCATCTGGGAGCATTTGCGCCTGATGCCTGGCGCGCTGGCCGACGGCAGCGAGCTGGCGGCGCGCACAGAGGCCGCCATCGTCGTCACGCAAGGCCATATCCGCTGGATAGGCGCCAGCGCCGCGCTGCCCGCCGGGTTCGGCGCCCTGCCACGCTTTGACGGCGGCGGCGCGCTGGTGACGCCCGGCCTGGTCGATTGCCACACCCACCTGGTGTACGGTGGCCAGCGCGCCAACGAGTTCGCGATGCGGCTGGCCGGTGCCAGCTACGAGGAGATTTCCCGGGCCGGAGGCGGCATCGTCTCCAGCGTGCGCGCCACCCGCGCGGCCGATGAAGACATGCTCTACGCCCAGGCCGCGCCCCGCCTCGAACAACTGCTGGCCGATGGCGTGTGCGCCATCGAAATCAAGTCCGGCTACGGCCTCGCCCTCGAACACGAGCGCAAGCAGCTGCGCGTGGCACGACGGCTCGGTGAGGCCTACGGCGTCACCGTACGCACCACCTTCCTCGGCGCGCACGCACTGCCGCCCGAGTACGCGGACCGCAGCCAGGACTACATCGACCTGGTGTGCCGCGAGATGCTGCCGGCGCTCGCCGCCGAGAGCCTGGTCGATGCAGTCGACGTGTTCTGCGAACGCATCGCGTTTTCGCTGACCGAGACCGAGCAGGTGTTCCAGGCCGCGCAGCGCTTAAACCTGCCGGTCAAACTGCATGCCGAACAGCTCTCAGACATGGGCGGCGCCGCGCTCGCCGCGCGTTACGGCGCGCTGTCGTGCGACCACATCGAACACCTGTCGCAGGCCGGCATCGACGCCATGCGCGCGGCCGGCACGGTGGCCGTGCTGCTGCCCGGCGCCTATTACACGCTGCGCGACACCCACCTGCCGCCGATCGCCGCGCTGCGCGAAGCCGGCGTGCCCATGGCGGTCTCAACCGATCACAACCCCGGCACCTCGCCCGCACTCAGCCTGCTGCTGATGGCCAACATGGCCTGCACGCTGTTCCGGCTGACCGTGCCGGAAGCGCTGGCCGGCATCACGCGCCATGCAGCCCGGGCGCTCGGACTGCAGGACACACATGGCGCACTCGGCGTGGGCCGGCCCGCCAACTTCGTGCTGTGGCAGCTCCATGACAGCGCCGAGCTGGCCTACTGGCTGGGCCAGCAGGCGCCGCGCACCATCGTGCGGCAAGGGCGCGTTGCGCTCGACGGGCTGCAGATCGTCCCCAACGCCAGGATCACCCCATGAGCGACATTGCCCCCTTCGCGACCCCGACATCCCACGCCCGGGCCACGGGCAGCCTGTTTGCCACCGATGCCCTGCTGCCGGGCGGCTGGGCACGCAACGTGCTGCTCGAATGGAACGCCGCCGGCCAGCTGCTGGCCGTCACGCCGGACAGCAGCGCTCCGCGCACCACGCCCCGCGCCGCCGGCCCCCTCATCCCGGGCCTGCCCAACCTGCATTGCCACGCCTTCCAGCGGGCCTTTGGCGGCCTGACGGAATTTCGCGCCGAGGCGCAGGACAGCTTCTGGAGCTGGCGCACGCTGATGTACCGCTTCGCCGCGCAGATCACGCCCGAGCTGCTGGAAGACATCGCCACCTGGCTCTACATCGAGATGCTGGAGGCCGGCTACACCTCGGTGTGTGAATTCCACTACGTGCACCATGACCTGGACGGCCGGCCTTATGCCGACGATGCCACCCTGGCCCAATGCCTGCTGCGTGCCGCGCAGCGCGCCGGCATCGGCATCACGCTGCTGCCCGTGCTCTACCAGACCAGCGGTTTTGGCGGCACGCCGCCGAATGCGGGGCAACGCCGCTTCATCCGGTCGACCGACTCGATGCTGCGCCTGCTGGAGCGCCTGCAGCCTTGCTGCGAGGTGCAGGGCGCACGCCTGGGACTGGCGCCGCACTCCCTGCGCGCGGTGCCGCCCGACAGCCTGCGCGAGGCCCTGGCCGGGCTCGACGCCATCGACCCCACGGCGCCCATCCACATCCATATTGCCGAGCAAACGGCCGAGGTGGATGCCTGCCTGGCCTGGAGCGGCCAGCGCCCGGTGGAGTGGCTGCTGGACCATGCCGCCGTCGATGCACGCTGGTGCCTGGTGCACGCCACGCACATGACCGACGCCGAATATGAGCGTGCCGCCCGTACTGGCGCCGTGGCTGGCCTGTGCCCGACCACCGAGGCCAATCTGGGAGACGGCATTTTTGACCTGCCGCGCTGGCGCGCCGCCGGAGGCGCCTGGGGCCTGGGCTCGGACAGCAACGCCTGCGTCAACGCGGCGGAAGAACTGCTGCTGCTGGAGTACGGCCAGCGCCTGCAAAGTCGCCAGCGCAACGTGCTGGCCTCCGCGCAGCAGCCGCAGGTTGCCACCGCGATGACGCTGCAAGCCGTGCTGGGCGGCGCCCGGGCCTCGGGTCATGCCTTGCCGCGTGGCGCTGCCGGCCTGGTACCCGGCCAGCGCGCCGATTTTGCGGTGCTGGACGCCCGGCACCCGGCCTTGTGCGAGTTGAGCGCCCCCGACATGCTGTCGGCCCATGTGTTCGCCAGCCACCGCACGTCCGCGCTCGACGCGGTCTGGGTCGGCGGCGTTCAGCAAACCCGCCAGGGCAGCCGCCATGCGCTGCGCGAGACGGCCGCCGCGGCCTTCATCGCCGCCCGCTCACGCCTGCTGGCGCAAACCCAGGTCTGACCCGACGGGCCGGAGCTTGGCGGTGACCCGGTCAGGTGGCCCGGGTTATCCGCGACAATCTCCCCTATTGCCAGTGCCCCGCGACTGCGCGCCGAGCCCAAGACTTCACAAAGCCCATTGATGACCGATACCGACACCAACACCCCTCCTGCCTCCTCCATAGCGGTTGCCGTGGCTACCCCGGCCAGCCCGGATGCCTCCGCCACCCCCACACGCGCCCCCAAGGCCGCTGGCCGGGCTCGCGGCAAGCAGCCCGGCAGGCAGCCCAGCCCGCCACCGCGGACCCGCCAGGTGCACCCGGCACTGGAGAAACTGTTCGAGCTGTATCCGAAGATGTTCGGGGCGCAGTTTCTGCCGCTCAAGCTTGGCGTGTTCCAGGAGCTGCTCGCGCAGCACCCCGATGCGTTCAACCGGGACGAGCTGAAGGTTGCGCTGGGCCTGCATGCGCGGTCAACACGCTACCTCGAAAGCGTGGCGGCGGGCCATCCGCGCCACGACCTGCAGGGCGAGCCCGTCGAGCCGGTGGCGCCCGAGCATGTGCACCATGCCATTCTCGAAGTGTTCCGGCGGCGCCAGGCGCGCTCGCGCGAAGACTTGCGGCCCGCGCTGCGCCAGCGGCTGATGCAGGCCATTGAAGCCTCGGGCCTGAGCCGGGAAGACTATTCGCTCTGCGTGCGGACGCAGGATGAAGCGTCCAACGCGTTGCTGGATGACGCCTTCACCGAACTGGGACGCCAGGCAGCAAAGCGCGAGGCCCTGATGAAGGCCTTCGAGGCCAGCGGGCGCACGGTGGAGCAGTTCGCCGACATGTACGGCATGGACCTGGCGGAAGTCAGCCAGGCCCTGGACGGCGCGCGCCGCGACCGGGGCGGCCAGGCGGCATAGCACCATCACGGGTCAATGCCATCAAAAAAGCCGGTGCATGCACCGGCTTTTTGTTGCGGAATATCAAACCGCTCAGCCGAACCGCTCAGCGCTCAGGCTTGCGCATTCTGCAGCGCCGCGATGCGCTCTTCAATCGGCGGATGCGTGGCGAACAATTTGCCGATGCCGCCGGTGATGCCCATCGCCTCCACGGCCTTGGGCAACTCGCCGGGCTGCATGCCGCCCAGGCGGGCCAGCGCATTCATCATGGGCTGCTTGCGGCCCAGCAGCTGGGCGGAACCCGCATCCGCGCGGAACTCGCGATGGCGCGAGAACCAGGCCACCACGATGGCAGCGGCAAAACCCAGCACGATGTCCAGCACGATGGTGCTGACGTAGTAGCCAATGCCGGGGCCGGAGTTGTTGTCGCTGCCGCGGCGCAAAAAGCTGTCCACCGCATAGCCGATGACGCGCGACAGGAACACCACAAAGGTGTTCATCACACCCTGGATCAGCGTCATGGTGACCATGTCGCCATTGGCGACGTGGGCGATCTCGTGGCCGATCACGGCTTCGATTTCTTCGCGGGTCATGCCCTGCAGCAAACCGGTGGACACCGCCACCAGCGAGGAGTTCTTGAACGCGCCGGTGGCAAAGGCGTTGGGCGCGCCTTCGAAAATGCCGACTTCAGGCATGCCGATCTGCGCCTTGTCTGCCAGTTTGCGAACGGTCTCGACAATCCAGGCCTCGTCGGCGTTCTGGGCATCGTTGATGATGCGCACACCGGCACTCCACTTGGCCACAGGCTTGCTGATCAGCAGTGAAATGATCGCGCCGCCGAAACCCATGATCAGCGCAAAGCCGAGCAGCGCCGAGAGGTTCAGGCCATTGGCCGTGAGGAAACGGTTGACGCCGAGCAGGCTGGCCACAATGCCCAGCACGGCCACAACGGCAATGTTGGTCAGGATAAACAAAAAGATGCGTTTCATGAATTCTCCGTGGAGGTCGGTAACGAAATAAGGGGAAAGCCGCCGTAAACACTACTCTGCGGGCACATGGGGGGGGTTCAGCCCAAATCAAGTGAATGGAAGTCAGCGGCTTGGGGCACCGGCGCAGGATTTTGCTGTTTTAGGGGTTATCTTGCCTGCGAGGCCGGAATACCAGTGAGTCATCATAAAAGGAAAAGTTCTCGTTTTCCGGCCACCAGCCCGGCACACCGAGCACCGGCAAGGGTGCAAAAGGCTTGCTGGCGAGCTTGCCCGCGCTCAGGTCGGCCGCCACCCAGGCATCCAGCTCTGCTATGGAATGAATAGCTGGTTGCGCCCGGTACACATGGGCTGTGATTGGTTTTCTGGGGGAAACGAGCTTTTCGAGCAGCGCATGGCCAAACAGCACCAGCCTGGCCTGCGGCCAGAGCGGCCGCAGCGCCACGAAGAGCCGCTGCCAGTCCCTGTCGAGCAGGGCATCCCACAGCGGCTGCGGCGCCGACAGAAATGCCGCGTTTTCATCAAACAGCGTCAGCGCATCGCGCACCGGCCCGCGCACGTTCTGCACGCCTGCCAGCGCGATTTCGGCGGCCTGCAGCTGGTTGAGCTTCTTTTTGGTCTCGGGGAAGTGAATCCAGCACAGGCCGTTGAAAAAATCATGCAAGCCCTCGCGGGTCGGGCACTGGCCGGTGCTGAAGATAAAGCGCTCGTAGGCTTCGCCTTCCGGCAATGCGCTCTGGGGGACGAACCGGACCGGCACCCCTTGAACGGTGTTGAGGGCCTGAGGCAGGGACATGCCGGCCGCGGCAGCCGCTGCCAGGCACTCTCCCGGCTCACGCCAGGGTTGCAGCCACGGCTGCTCCCACTGAATCGGCTGCATCAGCGGTATTCCTGAAATCCTGGCACACCGTCCCGCCGTTCCCAAGCCTAAGCCCGGGCCGTCTTGTTCAGCCGCTTGTCGCGCACCGCCACGGTGGACTTGCCTTCGTCGGCGATTTCGAACAGCTGCGTGGCGACCAGCAGTTTGGTCAGCGTCGCATAGCCATAGTTGCGATGGTCAAACGAGGCCTGGTTGGCGATCTGGGTGCCGACCGCTCCCACACGCGCCCAGCCCTCATCATCGGCCGCCGCCTGCACGGCATTGCGCAGCAGCATGACGAGCTTGGCGTCCTGCTTGAGCTGCGCCGGCGTGGCACGCAAGGGGGCCGCACTCACCGCCTCGCCGTCATCGCGGGTGTCCCCGGCAGCGCCGCCTGCGGCATCGCCCATGGCCAGGGGACGCAACTTGTCCAGGAACAGGAATCTCGAACAGGCATTGACAAAAGGCGCCGGCGTCTTCTGCGCGCCAAACCCATACACGGCGGCGCCCTTGGCACGCAGGTGCATCACCAGCGGCGTGAAGTCGGCATCGGACGACACAATGCCAAAGGCATCGGGCCGGTCGGTGTACAGCAGTTCCAGCGCATCAATCACCATGGCCATGTCACTGGCGTTTTTCCCCTTGGTGTAATCAAACTGCTGCATCGGGCGGATGGCATGCTCATGCAGCACTTCTTCCCAGCCCCTGAGTTCGCTCTTTTTCCAGTTGCCGTAAGCGCGGCGAATATTGGTCTCGCCAAAGGTCGACAATTCGTTGAGGATCAGGTCGATTTTGGACGCCGGTGAATTGTCGGCGTCAATCAGCAGGGCAACGCGCGGCTTGTGGTCCATCAGGTGCTTCCGGTGGTGTCAAGCTTCCATGGCAGCATTTCACCCGAACGCAGCGGCTTGAGTTCGGCCTCGCCAAACGCATAACTCTCGGGGGGCAGCCAGCTTTCTTTCTTCAGCGTGATGGTGCCCTGGTTACGCGGCAGGCCGTAGAAATCGGCGCCGTTGAAACTGGCAAAGGCCTCCAGCCCGTCGAGTGCGCCTGCCGCATCGAAGGCCTCGGCATACAGTTCCATCGCCGCATGGGCGGTGTAGCAGCCGGCGCAGCCGGTGGCATGCTCCTTGAGGTGCGCCGGGTGCGGTGCACTGTCGGTGCCGAGGAAAAACCGGTTGTTGCCGCTGGTGGCCGCCTCGACCAGCGCGACGCGGTGCGTTTCGCGCTTGAGCACTGGCAGGCAGTAGTAATGCGGCCGGATGCCGCCGGTGAAAATCGCGTTGCGGTTGTACAGCAGGTGGTGCGCGGTGATGGTGGCGCCCGTGAAGCGGTCGGCGTCCTGCACATATTGCGCAGCTTCTTTCGTGGTGATGTGCTCAAACACGATTTTCAGTTCGGGGAAATCGCGGCGCAGCGGAATCAGCTGCGTGTCGATGAACACCGCCTCGCGGTCAAACAGGTCGATGTCAGGCGAGGTCACCTCGCCATGCACCAGCAGCAGCAGGCCTTCGCGCTGCATTGCTTCCAGTGTTTTATAGGTCTTGCGCAGGTCGGTCACGCCCGCATCGCTGTTGGTGGTGGCGCCGGCCGGGTAGAGCTTGGCGGCGACCACGCCGGCATCTTTGGCGCGCCGGATCTCGTCGGGTGGCAGGTTATCTGTGAGGTAGAGCGTCATCAAAGGCTCGAAGGCCACGCCCGCGGGAATGGCGGCCTGGATGCGCTCGCGGTAAGCGACAGCCTGGGCCGCGGTGGTCACCGGCGGGCGCAGGTTGGGCATGATGATGGCCCGGCCAAACTGGGCGGCGGTATGCGGCACCACCGTGCTCAAGGCATCGCCGTCCCGCACGTGCAGGTGCCAGTCGTCGGGGCGGGTGATGGTCAGGGTGGAAACCGGGGTGCTGATGGCTGAAGTCATGGCCTGAATTGTCGCACCGGTCGCCATCATGAGGCGGGTCAAGCCCATGAAAAAAGCCCCGGGATTCCGGGGCTTTTTTGGACGCTCGTGACGCTTTTTCTCGGGAATTTCAGTGCGACAGGATCTTGTTGAGGAAATCCTTGGTGCGCGCCTGGCGATTTTCGGGATGGTTGAAAAACTCTTCCTTCGAGCAGTCTTCCAGAATCCGCCCGCCCACGTCCATGAAAATGACGCGGCTGCCGACCTTGCGGGCAAAGCCCATCTCATGGGTCACCACCATCATGGTCATGCCTTCGACGGCCAGGCCCATCATGCAGTCCAGCACTTCGCCGACCATTTCGGGGTCCAGCGCCGAGGTCGGCTCGTCAAACAGCATGGCAATCGGGTCCATGCTGAGCGCGCGGGCAATGGCCACGCGCTGCTGCTGGCCGCCTGACAGCTGGCCCGGAAACTTGTCCTTGTGCGCCATCAGGCCGACGCGGTCCAGGTATTTCAGCCCGTGCGTTTTGGCTTCATCGGCATTGCGGCCCAGCACCTTGATCTGTGCCAGCGTCAGGTTTTCGGTCACGCTCAGGTGAGGAAACAGCTCGAAATTCTGGAACACCATGCCCACGCGGCTGCGCAGCTTGGGCAGGTCGGTCTTCGGGTCATGCACGGCCTGGCCGTCGACAAAAATCTGGCCCTTCTGGAAGGGTTCCAGCGCGTTGATGACCTTGATCAGGGTGGACTTGCCCGAGCCGGACGGCCCGCAAACCACAACGACCTCGCCTTTTTGGATGCTGGTGGTGCAGTTGTTCAGGACCTGCACTTCACCGTACCACTTCGAAACTTCTTTCAATTCAATCATCTTGTTCTCCAGTGTGCTTCATGCTTTTTCATGGGCTTCATGGTTATTTGGGTATGTCGCGTCATGGCGCCTTGGTACGGTTCTCAGCGGATGATGGCGATCCTCGCTTGCAGCCGCTTGACCATGAAGGACAAGCCATAGCAAATCACAAAATACACCACCGCGGCCAGCAGGTAGGCCTCTTCGGGGCGGCCGTAAATCTTGCCGGCGGTGGTGAAGCCCTTGAGCAGATCGTAGGCGCCAATCGCATACACCAGCGAGGTGTCCTGAAACAGGATGATGGTCTGGGTCAGCAGGATGGGCACCATGTTGCGAAACGCCTGCGGCAGGATGATCAGCCGCATGTTCTGGCCATAGGTCATGCCCAGGGCGCGCCCGGCGTTCACCTGCCCGCGCGAGATCGACTGGATGCCGGCGCGCATGATCTCGCTGAAATAAGCCGCCTCAAAGGCCACAAAGGTGATCGTGGCCGAGAGTTCGGCGCCAATGGGTTTTCCGATGATGGTGGGCACCAGCAGGAAGAACCACAGGATCACCATCACCAGCGGAATGGAGCGCATGCCGTTGACGTAGATGGTGGCGGGAATCATCAGCACCCGGCGGCCCGACAGGCGCATCAGCGCCAGCAGGGTGCCCAGCACAATGCCGCCCAGGGTGGCGATCACCGTCAGCTGCACGCTGAAGAAGAAGCCATTGACGACGAACTTGGAGATGATCTCCCAGTTCAGAAAGGTCAGGTCGAGTCCCAGCATGTCAATGCCCCCCGCCTGCGGTACCGGCAACGATGTAGCCGGGAATCTGCACTTTTTTCTCCACCACGGCCATCACGCGGTTCACGGCAAATGCCGATATCGCGTACAGCGCCGTCACGGCGATGTAGATCTCGACGCCGCGAGAAGTCTCTTCCTGGGCCTGCATGGCAAACATGGTGAGCTCGGCAATCGACACCGCGAACGCCACCGAGGAATTCTTCAGCAGGTTCATCGACTCGCTGGTGAGCGGCGGGATGATGATGCGAAAAGCCATCGGCAAAATCACATAGCGGTAGGTCTGGGCCGTGGTGAAGCCCAGGGCCATGCCGGCATAGCGCTGGCCGCGCGGCAGGGCCTGCACGCCGGCACGCACCTGCTCGGCAATCCGGGCGGAGGTGAAAAACCCGAGGGCCAGCACGACCAGGGCAAAGCCCGGGACTTCCTTCATCGGGGGGATCACCTTGGGCACCACGAAGTACCAGAGAAAGATCTGGACCAGCAGCGGAACATTGCGAAACAGCTCCACCCACGCATTGCCCAGCCGTACCAGCCACGGGCTGTTGGGCAGCGTGCGGAAGGTCCCCATCAGGGCGCCGATCAGCATCGCGACGATCCACGCCAGGCCCGCGACGGACAGCGTCCAGCCCCAGGCATCAAACATCCACTGCAGATAGGTGCGACCGCTCCCATCGTCATTTAAAAAAACTTTCCAATCCCAGCTCATGGCAACTCCCGCCTGTTGTTGTACTTCGGTGACTCTTTGCGCTTGAGTAAACAACAAACCCCGCCAGAACTGTCACCGGCGGGGTCTGCTGGTCTCAAGGGCCGGAATTACTTCTTGGCGTAATCTTCCATGGGTTTGTCATTGGGTGCATTCCAGGCAGCCTTGGTGCTCTCGCTGGCGGCATAGCCCACCCGGGTGTTTTTCGGGGGAATCGGCTGGATGAACCACTTGTCCCACAGCTTGGCGATTTCACCCGACTTCATCATGGCCTTGACCGTGTCATCCCCGAGCTTTTTGAAGGCCGGGTCGTCCTTGCGGATCATGATGGCGATGGGCTCGACGCTCAGCACTTCACCAACGATCTTGAAGTCGGCCGGATTCTTGGCGGTGGCAATGTTGCCGGCCAGGATGGCGCCGTCCATCACGAAGGCGTCGGCACGGCCGGACTCCAGCAGCAGGAAGCTGTCGGAGTGGTCCTTGCCGAAAACCTCCTTGAAGTCGATGCCGCTGGCGCGCTCATTCTTGCGCAGCGTCTGCACCGACGTCGTGCCGGTGGTGGTTGCCACGCTCTTGCCGTTGAGCTGGGCAATCGAGGTAATGCCGGAGCTGGCTTTCACGGCGATGCGGACCTCTTCGACGAAGGTCGTTGGCAGGAAAGCCACATCCTTGGCGCGGGTCGCGTTGTTGGTGGTCGAGCCGCACTCGATGTCCACCGTGCCGTTTTGCACCAGCGGAATGCGGTTTTGCGAGGTGACTGGCTGGTATTTGATTTCCACCTTGCGGCCCACGGCCTTTTCCAGGGCTGCGATGACGCGCTGGCAGATCTCGACGTGGTAACCGGTGTACTTGCCATCGCCCAGCGTGTAGGACAGCGCACCGGAAGAATCACGAACCCCCATGGTCACCACACCTGAAGCCTTGACCTTGGCGATGGTGTCATTAGCCTGGGCGATGGCACCGCCGGTTGCGAGCAAGGCGATGGACAGAGCGGCTAGTTTGAGTTTCATGGAATCTCCTGTATTGAAATGAAACGGTGAATGGATACTATTTTAGAGAGTTGGATACCAGGCCATGCCTATGTTTACCCGGCTCCCGCAGCGTCCCGGACGGGACAGACACAGGGGGACCGTGCCTGAAAAATACCGCCTGGAAAGCCTCGGTGCAAACGACGATTCCCGAACGACTCCCGGGGCTTCCAGATTGGTGCATGTATAAAAATCCAGCGCTATCAATTTCATAGGTAAGCAGTCTTTGTGCCACGCCTTGGGCCAGATGCGCCTGCGGCGCGGGCCAGCAGCGCGCCATCCGCAGGACCGTCAGCCCCCAGACTTCCTCATGCCGCCAGGCGGCGCTGCATTCCGCCGGACAGCGGATGTTCCAGCGGGGTCCGGGAGGCAGGGTCGGCAGGGCTTGGGAATTGAGTCATGGTGAAAATCTGAAGGTGACGCACTGTAAGTTTGCGGGTATAAAAATACCAATGCTGTTTGAGTGGACAACTATGCGTTTTATTTATAACCACCAAGGGTTGCTACCTAGACCCCTTGGCGGGCGTTTGAACTCCGCTGCGGCCTGCCGCCTTGTCCCGGGGCGCGGTTGAATTCTGCAAATAGGTCCACAAGGCCTGCGCATGGCTTTTGGCCACCTCTTTGGAAGTGGGCCGGGCGCGGTAGACGCGAACATCCATGGTCATCTCCAGGTTGCTGCCCGCGCTCACCAGCTTTTTGGCCCGGAGTTCTTTCCTGACGGCGCTGAGCGGCAAAAAGGCGATGCCGTGCCCCTCGAGCGCCATGGCCTTCAGGCCCTCGGCCATGTCGGTTTCGTACACCCGGTCCAGGTGAATCGCGGTACTGGACTGCTTGAGGATCAGGTCGACCACCCGCCCCAGATAGGCGCCGGGCGCGTAGCCCAGGTAGGGCAAGGGCTGCCCGGCCCGCCCCGGCAGGCTGAACTCGGGCTCGCCGGCGGCATTGGCCTTCACAAACGGCGCGAGCACCTCCTGGCCCAGCGTCACCATCTCGTAGCGTTCAGGGTCCAGCTGGAACGGCTGGGAATCATGGTGGTAGGCAATCAGCAGGTCGCAACTGCCCTCGACCAGCCGCAACACCGCGTCGTGCACATTGAGTGCGATCAGCCGGCTTTTGATCGGGCCGAACTTCTCGCGCAGGCTGCTGACCCACGCCGGAAAAAAGGTGAAGGCCAGCGTGTGCGGCACGGCGAACTCGATGACATCCTGCCCGGCCGAGGTGTGGCCGCGCAGCATGGCGCGGGTGGACTGCAGGCCCTGCAGCATTTCCAGCGACTGGCTGTAAAGTGTCTCGCCGGCAGGCGTCAGGCGCGTGGGATAGGAGCTTCGGTCAACCAGATCGGTGCCGGCCCAGGCTTCGAGCGCCTGGATGCGCCGCGAAAAGGCCGGCTGGGTCACGTGGCGCAGCTGAGCCGAGCGGCTGAAACTGCGGGTTTCAGCAAGACTGACGAAATCTTCCAGCCATTTGGTTTCCATGGACCTAGCGACCGCAGTTGGACGCGCCCGAGTGGGCCGTCATGGTGTGCGCTGGCAAGGCGCGTGTAGCGCGCTCAACCAAACGGCGAGGTTGTTCAAAGTCACTGGTGTGGTTGCTCATGCAAGCTCCAAAAGGCAGTCAAGCGGTCAACTACGGCCGCCAGGTCCTTGAATTATGCGAGCCCCGCGAGGACCCGGCGCTACGGGGATTCCCATGGGCCCCGTCGCCCGGAGGGGCGGCAAGGTCTTGCGAAGGCCGATTTACGCGTAGGCCTCGGCGGAATTCTGCTGCAGCGCCCACATGCGCGCATAGGCGCCTTCCATCTCGAGCAGCTGGGCGTGCGTGCCGCGCTCCACAATGCGCCCGTTGTCCATCACCAGAATCTCGTGCGCTTCCACGACGGTGGAAAGCCGGTGCGCGATGACCAGCGTGGTCTTGTTCTGCGCGGCGGTGCGCAGCTCGGCCTGGATGGCGCGCTCGTTGGCCGAATCCAGCGCCGAGGTGGCCTCGTCAAAAATCACCACCGGGGGATTTTTCAGCAGCGTGCGGGCGATCGCCACGCGCTGCTTTTCGCCGCCCGACAGCTTGAGCCCGCGCTCGCCCACCATGGTCTTGTAGCCCAGCGGCGTGGAGACAATGAAGTCATGGATGCGCGCCGCCCGGGCCGCCTCCTCCACCTCGGCATGGCTGGCGCCCGGCTTGCCGTAGGCAATGTTGTATTCCACCGTGTCGTTGAAAAGCACCGTGTCCTGCGGCACGATGCCGATGGCTTGGCGCACGCTGGCCTGGGTGACGTGCCGGATGTCCTGTCCGGCAATGGTGATGCGGCCGCCCTCCTGCGGGTTGCTCACGTCATAAAAGCGAAACAGCAGGCGCGCCAGCGTCGATTTGCCGGCGCCCGACGACCCCACCACGGCCACCGTCTTGCCCGGCGGTATTTCAAAGCTGACCCTGTGCAGGATGGGGCGGGCCGGCTCGTAGGCAAAGCTGACATTTTCAAAGCGCACCGCTGGCGATGCCTCGATGCGAAGCGGCTGCGCCGAAGGCTCGTCGGCGATTTCCCGCTCCCGCTCCATCAGCGTGAACATCTTGTCCAGGTCGGTCAGGCTCTGCTTGATCTCGCGGTAGATCACGCCCAGAAAACCGAGCGGAATGTACAGCTGGATCATGAAGGCGTTGACCATCACCAGGTCGCCCAGCGTCATGCGGCCATCGACCACGCCCTGCGTGGCGCGCCACAGCATGGCCATCAGCCCGATCGCAATGATCAGCTGCTGCCCGGTGTTGAGCAGGCTCAGGGTGTTCTGGCTCTTGATGGCGGCCTTGCGGTAGCGCTTGAGGTTCTCGTCGTAGCGCTGCGCTTCAAACTCCTCGTTGTTGAAGTACTTGACGGTTTCGTAGTTCAGCAGCGAGTCGATGGCGCGGCTGTGGGCCGACGAGTCCAGCTCGTTCATGGTCTTGCGGAACTGGGTGCGCCAGTTGGTCACCGTGACCGTAAAGAAGATATAGAACACCAGCGCGATGCCAGTGATGGCGGCAAACCAGACGTCGAACTTGACGCCCAGCAAAGTCAGCACCAGCGTGACCTCGATCAGCGTCGGGATGATGCTGTAGAGCGAATAGGAAATGAGCGAATGCACGCCGCGCGTGCCGCGCTCGATGTCGCGCGTCATGCCGCCGGTCTGGCGTTCGAGGTGAAAACGCAGGCTCAGTGCATGCAGGTGCCGGAACACTTCCAGCGAAATGCGCCGGGCCGCGCCTTCGGTGGCCTTGGCAAACACCAGCTCGCGCAGCTCGGTGAACAGGGTGGTCGACAGACGCAGCAGGCCATACCCCAGCAGCAGCGCGGCCGGCACCACCAGCACGGCCTGCACATCGCCGGGCTTGAAGCTCATGGCGTCGACCAGGCTTTTCAGCAGCAGCGGCACGCCCACGTTGGCCAGCTTGGCGCCCACCATGAAGGCCAGGGCCGCCACGACGCGCCATTTGTACTCCCACAGATACGGGAAAAGCCGCTTCAGCGTCCCCAGGTCCGAGCGCCCCGCGGCCGCCGCCGGGGAGCCGGCCGCAGCAGGCAGATGAAGGGAAGAATCGGCAGTGGAAGCTCGGGAGCGCATGAGTGACAATCGTGACAAGAGCCCGACGGGCTCCTGGTTGTTTAAATTCCTACACAAGATTGTGCCTATGTCTTTCGAATCAAGCGCCAGCCCGGGTATACACGCCAAAGCCGCCGCAGCGGCGGCCGCGGAGGCCGCCGAGGCGGCAGACGCCCTCAGCGTCCAGTTGCCCACCGACAAGGAACTCGTTCTCAAGGTGATCCCGATGCCGGCCGACTGCAACGCCAACGGCGACATTTTTGGCGGCTGGGTCATGGCCCAGGTCGACCTGGCGGGCTCCGTGGTGCCGGCGCGCCACGTGGGCGGGCGCCTGGCGACCGTGGCGGTCAACCAGTTCATCTTCAAGCAGCCAGTCAGGGTGGGCGACATCCTCTCTTTCTTTGCCAGCCTCACCCGCATTGGCACGACCTCGATCACGGTGCAGGTCGAGGTCTACGCCGAGCGCTTTCACTCACAGGGCCGCTACATCAAGGTCACCGAGGCCAGCCTGACCTACGTGGCAATCGACGATTTCGGCAAGCCCCGCAAGATTGCCGGCACCTGACCTCCTGCCTCCTGCTCCTTTCCGCCTTTCCCTTCTCCAATTTCTCCAATACGGTTCAGCCAAGGACCCGTGAAACTCCCGCCCCTTCCGGGGGAGGGTTGGGGTAGGGCCAGCGACGACCAGGCAAGCACGGCGGCCCGACGCCCACGCCGCGAGCCCCCATCCCGGCCTTCCCCCAGTGAGGGAAGGAGATGAGCGGCACTGCACGCGGTGAGCTCACTGAACCGTATTGCGATTTGCTCGCGCAAAATGGCACCATGACCAAGCCTTCCGATCCCCTGGTGACTCTGGCCTGCCAGAACCGGAAATGCTGGACCAACTGGCTGGCCAGGCACCATGCCAGCAGCCCGGGGGTCTGGCTGCAGATCGCCAGGAAGGATTCCGGCCTGGCGTCCATCTCGCACGCCGAAGCGCTGGAAGCGGCCTTGTGCCAGGGCTGGATAGACGGCCAGCGCAAAAGCCTGGACGCGCAATACTTCCTGCAGAAATTCACGCCGCGCCGGGCCAGGAGCATCTGGTCCAAAATCAACCGCGACAAGGCGCTGGCGCTGCTGGCTGCGGGGCACATGCAGGCCGCCGGCCTAGCCGAGATCGAACGCGCCAAAGCCGATGGCCGCTGGGATGCGGCCTACGACGGGCAGGCCAAGGTGACCGTGCCTGACGACCTGGCCGCCCTGCTGGCCAGGGAGCCCCAGGCGAGGGCCTTTTTTGAAACCCTCGATTCACGCAACCGCTACGCCATCCTGTTCCGGCTCCAGACAGCGAAAAAGCAGGAGACCCGGCAGCGTCGCCTCCTGCAGTTCGCAGGGATGCTGAGCCGCGGAGAGAAGATTTATCCCTGAACGGGGCCCACGCCGGCCTGCAGCGAAGGCCTCAGAGGCTGAGAGTTTTCCGAAGCGACGGCATTTCCTCCCTCGCCCCTTTGGGGAGAGGGTTGGGGTGAGGGGCTGTGCTCCAGTGTTGTGGCCACTCGCCGGCCCTCACCCCCGCCCTCTCCCAGAGGGAGAGGGAGTGAAGTCGAAAAACTCTCACTCTCTCAGCCCCCGACACGCTGGGAGACGAACTCACCCTCGTAGCCTTTGGCAAGCGACAGCTTCTCGGCCTCCGTGAGCACCTTGCCCGCCAGCTGGAAGATGCCCTGCTCCTCATCCTCCAGGTGGTGATGGATCTTGTGGTGCAGCGCTTTCGCCGTGGCCAGCCAGCCCGGCGACGTGAAATCCGTGGCTTCCAGCTGCTCCACCAGTTCGTCCATCTCATGATGCTCTGCGATACCGTGGCGCGACGGCTCCTGTGTCATGTCGTGGGCAATCAGCGGCACATAAAAAAAGCGCTCCTCGGCGGCCGCGTGGGCCGCCAGTTCCAGCGTGAGCTCCTTGAAGAGACTGTGCCTTTCGGGGCTGTCGCCCTCGGTCCTGATCAGGTGGTCCGCCAGGGCACGCTGGGTGTCGTGGCTGATGCGCAGTGCTTCGAAGATGTTCATGTCGCCATTGTCCGGACCGTGCCGGACCGCGCGTGTAGGCAAACAGCGGGTTTTGCCTGGCGCAGATTGGACGCCGGCAGACTCATCAGCCATTCATCAGCCAGCAATCAAACATCAATCAGCTATCAATTCAATAGCTGGCAACATCGAAAAACCGGCACCGATACCATTTTTAGGGTGAAAATCGGTTTTTTAAAAGCAAAGCGGCCCAAACGCGCTAAATTAAGCTCCATGAAACAAGTTCTCATCCTCGGCGGCACCGGCTTTGTCGGCCGCCATGTCTGCGAGAAACTGGCCCAGCTGCAATGCCGCGTGACCGTGGCGACACGCCGGAGAGACAACGCCCGGCACCTCCAGACGCTGCCGATGCTCGACGTGATCGAAATCGATGTGCATGACAGCGCCGCCCTGACATCCCTTCTGGCCGGGCATGACGCGGTGGTGAACCTGATCGCCATCCTGCACGGCTCAGAGGCCGCGTTTGAAAAAGCTCACGTGCAGTTGCCGCTGGCACTGGTGCGTGCCTGCGAGGCCGCCGGTTTACGGCGCATTGTTCACATCAGCGCGCTCGGTGCTTCCGTCAGTTCGGCATCGATGTACCAGCGCAGCAAGGCCCGCGGCGAGGCCGTGCTGCTCAGCGCCGGGCTGGATGTGACGCTGCTGCGCCCCAGCGTCATTTTTGGTGCCGAGGACAGGTTCCTCAACACCTTTGCCCGGCTGCAACAGCTGTTTCCGGTGGTGCCGCTGGCCGCCAGCCAGGCGCGCTTCCAGCCGGTCTGGGTGGAAGACGTGGCCGGCGCCGTGGTGCGCTGCCTGCAGGACAACAGCACGATTGGCCAGGTCTACGAAGCCTGCGGGCCTGACGTGTTCACGCTGCGGCAGCTGGTGGAGTTGGCGGGCTGCTATGCGGGAGTCAATGGCGGAAAGGGCCGGCCGGTCATCGCACTGCCGGCACCGCTGGCACGCCTGCAGGCGCGCCTGATGGAATTGCTGCCCGGCGAGCCCCTGCTCAGCCGCGACAACCTGGACGCCATGCAAACCGACAACGTGGCCAGCGGCAAGCTGCCCGGCCTGAAGGCGCTGGGCATCACGCCCGCCGCCTTGAGTGCCATCGCCCCGTCCTACCTGGGCGCGCAGGGCCTGCGCAGCGGCCTGACGGCCAAGCGCAAGACGGCTGGAAGGTTCTGAAGGCCCCCACGCCTGAATGGCCCCCACGGTCGCTCACTGCGTGTAGCTCCCGAGGCCTTGCAGGCCGCGGCTCGCGAGACGCTTCGCCTCTGTCGCCTGTCCAAAGCTGCTCAAGCAGCTTTGGAGCCGCAGGCTCCAGCCCCTCGGAGGCCGCTGCGCCTGCGGTCTGGCAAAGCCAGTCCCGCGGCCCCTGCTCGGGTGAAGAGCCTCCACGTTCCGCGGCCCCTGCTGGGTTGGAGAGCCCCCCCGCGCGCGCTCACACAGGGTGCGTGTAGCATCAATCCGGCGATTTTTTTGCATCAATGGCGCGCTGGCCTGCCTGTAGCATCGCCTGTCGTTTCACTGTGACCTTCATCGTCAGCAGATCGGGGATTTCCATGCTCAAGCTCTATATCGGCAACAAAAACTACTCTTCCTGGTCCATGCGGCCCTGGGTGCTGCTCAAACAAACGGGCATCGCCTTTGAAGAGGTCATGGTGCGTTTCGGCGACGATACCTTCGCCGCCAACTCCAGCTTCAAGCAGGCCATCATGGCGGTGAACCCGGGCGGGCAGGTGCCGGTGCTGGTGGACGACGGCCTGGCAGTGTGGGACACCCTGGCCATCGCCGAGTATGCGGCCGAGAGATTCCCCGAGAAACAGCTCTGGCCGCAGGACGTGAAGGCGCGCGCCCGAGCACGCAGCGTGTGCGCCGAAATGCACGCCGGCTTTTCCGGTTTGCGCAACGCGTGTCCGATGAATATCGAGGCCTCCTTGCCGCAGGTTGGCGCCATCGTCTGGCGTGACCAGCCGGCTGTTCGCGCCGACGTGCAGCGCATCGTCAGCATGTGGAGCGAGCTGTTGACGGAGCACAAGGGCCCCATGCTGTTCGGCAACTTCAGCATTGCCGACGCCTATTTCGCCCCGGTGTGCATGCGCCTGAAAAGCTACGCGCTGCCGGTGCCGGCCCACATCACCGACTACATCCAGCGCGTCTGCGCCCTGCCCGGCGTGAAGGCCTGGATCGAGGACGCGCTGGCCGAGAACGACTTCGTCGATTTTGATGAACCGTACCGCATCAAACGCTGAACCGCAGAAAGCAAGCTGCCTCATGGTCACCATTTACCTGCGCTACGTACTCGATGCCACCAAGCTCAAGGAATTTGAGCACTACGGCAAACTGTGGATTCCACTGGTCGAAAAATTCGGCGGCAAACACCACGGCTATTTCATGCCAAGCGAAGGGGCCAACAACATCGCGCTGGCGCTGTTCACCTTTGACAGCCTGGCAACCTACGAAAGCTACCGCCAGCGCTCCTTTGAAGATGCGGACTGCCAGGCCGCCTTTAAGTACGCAGAAGAAACGCGCTGCATCATCAGCTACGAACGCAGCTTTTTCCGCCCCGTGTTTTCCTGACCCCCAGAATGCCCGCAAGAGCGAAGGGTGCTTCCAGAAATCCGGTTGTCGGGATTTCGAGGAACCCTGCGTCCGGGACCCAGGCCTGCCTGATTTGCACAGTCCCGATTTATGGCCTAGCATGAGCCGTCCCTTTAACAACTTCAATCGGGGGGGTTCATCATGATTCGACTGGCGTGGTTGTCTTCGGCCGCAAGCGCGGCTGTGCTGGTAGCGGCCTGCGGGGGCGGAGGCGGTGGCGGTGGCTCGTCACTGACCGCTTCCGACCCGACTGACAAATACGTTGGCACCTGGACCAACTGCCTGGTCGTCCCGGTACCGAGTGGCCCCACCGTCTCGGCCCTCACGAGCTTCACGGCCACCAAAATTGACGCGACCCATGGGTCCTTCACAACGACGGTCACCGTTTTCGCCACCACCAACTGCACGGTTCTGATGCTCTCGGACCCCGTCCTCGTACCGGAGCTCTCGGGAAAAGGGACCATCGACAGCGTCGGAACGGGGCCCTCCGGGTCTGACAAGATCACCTTCACGCCGTCGACCCTGCCGAGCTTCAAGGACATCGCGCTCGTCACCGGCGGCCAGTTGCAGTTTGGCGATGCGGGCAGCGCCAAGGACGCCCAGGGCTATCCCACGGCCCTGGACAGCAGCTTCATCCTGACCAAGCAGCCCTGACCGGGCAGCCCTGATCACACTGCAGGACGGCCACGCGGCCGTCCCTGCCGCGTGCGCCGGACAAGGCCTACACTTTGGTCATGCAGATTTACATGGTCGGTGGCGCGGTGCGCGATGCCTTGATGGGCCTGACGGTACAGGACCACGACTGGGTGGTGGTGGGCGCGACACCCGAGGACCTGGTGGCCCTGGGCTACCAGCCGGTGGGCAAGGATTTTCCGGTGTTCCTGCATCCCGAAACCCGCGAAGAGTATGCGCTGGCGCGCACCGAGCGCAAGACCGCGCGCGGCTACCGCGGCTTTGTGGTGCAGGCCGACCCGGGCGTCACGCTCGAGCAGGATCTGGCACGGCGCGATCTCACCATCAATGCCATCGCGGCTCCCGCCCGTTCGGCAGGCGCTGCTACCAACGCCAGCCCGGCATTTGAGGCTGATTTCGCGGCGCTGATCGATCCGTATGGCGGCCGGCAGGACATCCGGGCCAAGGTCTTGCGCCACGTCACCGAGGCCTTCCGCGAAGACCCGGTGCGCATTTTGCGGCTGGCCCGCTTTGCCGCCCGCTTTGCGGATTTCTCGGTGGCACCCGAAACCCTGGCGCTGATGCGGGACATGGTGCAGGATGGCGAAGTCGATGCGCTGGTGCCCGAGCGCGTCTGGCAGGAACTGGCCCGCGGCCTGATGGAGGACAAGCCCTCGCGCCTGTTTGACGTGCTGCGCGACTGCGGCGCATTGCACAGGCTGCTGCCCGAAGTCGCCAGGCTCTGGGGCGTGCCGCAGCGCGCCGAACACCACCCCGAGGTGGACACCGGCATCCACCTGATGATGGTGCTGGACATGGCGGCGCAGCTCCAGGCGTCCCTGGCCGTGCGCTTTGCCTGTCTGTGCCACGACCTGGGCAAGGGCACGACCCCGGCGCCAGACGGCGGCTTCGTGACAGCGCAGGGCACGCCGCGGCCGCCGGAGTTCTGGCGACCCAAAATGGAAGCCGACCCCCAGCTGGGACGCCACCTCGGCCACGAGGAGCGCAGTGCGCGCCTGCTCAAGGGCGTGTGCGAGCGCCTGCGCGTGCCGGTGGAATGCCGCGAGCTGGCCGATGTGGTGGCGCGCGAGCACGGCAACATTCACCGCAGTGCCGGGTTCGGCGCGGCAGCCGTGGTGCGCCTGCTGGAGCGCTGCGATGCCTTCCGCAAGCCGCAGCGCTTTGCCGAGGTGCTGCTGGCCTGCGAGTGCGACGCCCGCGGCCGGCTCGGGTATGCGCATTCGCCGTATCCCCAGCGGCAACGGCTGCTGGGGGCCCTCGCCATCGCCCAGTCGGTGGCCACGCACCAGGTGGCCGCCGACGCGCAGGCCAACGGGCAGGATGGCCGGCAGATCGGCGAGATGATTCACCGGGCGCGGGTGGCGGCCGTGGGCGGGAGCGCCGGCTTTGCGGCCGGCACTTCGGAGTAAGCCCCCCGCGTGAATGGCTGCTGCCCATCACAAAAAAAGCGAAACCGGCCTACAGCCAAATCGCGAGGGTTTTGCTAAGGTGACTGGCCATGCAGCTCATTCCTCCCACCCTGCAAATGGGCTCTCCCCGCCTGCCCCAGATCGGTGCGCAGACCGCACTTTTTCTTGACTTTGACGGCACACTGGCCGACCTGGCGCCGCAGCCTGGCGCCGTGCAGGTCACCGCGGGGCTGATCCCCACCCTGGCGCGGCTCGCGGAGCGGCTCGGTGGCGCGCTGGCCATCGTGTCCGGACGCACCCTGACGGACCTGGACCGGTTTCTTGATCCGCTGCGGCTGGCCGCCGCGGCCGAGCACGGCTCGCAACGCCGCCAGGCAGATGGCCAGGTGATCAGCGTGGCCGCCCCCGATTTGCAGGAAGTGGTGCGGCGGGCCACGGCGCTGGCCGCACGCCATCCCGGCCTGCACCTCGAAATCAAGTCGGCGGCCGTCGCGCTGCACTACCGCCATGCGCCCGACCTCGAAACGCTGGCGCTGCAGGTCATGCGGGAGGCGGCCAACAGCACACCCGGCGCCGAATTGCTGCAGGGCAAGTATGTGTTTGAAATCAAGCCGGCCGGTGTCAGCAAGGGCACGGCCATTGAAGCTTTCATGGGAGAAAAGCCGTTTGCGGGCCGCCTGCCCCTGTTTGCGGGCGACGACGTGACCGATGAAGCCGGGTTCTCCGTGGTGCAGTACCTCGGCGGCCAGGGCATCAAGGTTGGCGAAGGCGTCACGCTGGCGCGCCACCGCTGCGCGGCGCCGGCCACCTTGCGGCAGTGGCTGCTGAGCGCCAGCCAGGATGCAGGCCACTGGCACGGGATCGGCCCATGACGGCCCCGAACAACTCCGCGCGCTTTGTGCCGCCCGCCGAACCCTCGCTCGCGATGGGCGTGATCGGCAATTGCGCATTCAGCGCGCTGATTGACATCCGCGGGCGCATTGTCTGGTGCTGCCTGCCGCGCTTTGACGGCGACCCGGTGTTCAACGCACTGCTGCAGCCCGGCACCGGCAGGGTCGATGGCAACACGCCCACTGCCGAAACGCAGCCCAGCGCTTTTTCCATTGAAATCGAGGATTTTTCCGAATCCAGGCAGTGGTATGAACCCAATACCGCCGTGCTGCACACCCAGCTGTTTGACAAAAGCGGGCAAGGCATAGAGATCACCGACTTCGCGCCGCGCTTTTTCAGCCGCTCGCGCTTCTTCCGGCCCATGACGCTGGTGCGGCGCGTGCGTCCGCTCTCCGGCGCGCCGCGCATTCGCGTCTCGCTGGACGTCCGTTTTGACTGGGGTCGGCGCGCTCCGCTGATCACGCAGGGCAGCAACCACCTGCGTTATGTGGGCGATGCGCTGACGCTGCGGCTGAACACCGACGCTCCGCTGTCGCACCTGCTGGCCCGGCAGCCCTTCGTGCTGACGCGCGAGCACAACTTCCTGCTGGGCGCCGACGAGTCGCTGGCAGAGGGCGTTGCCGACACGGCGCGGCTGTTTGAACAGGAGACCGTCTCGTACTGGAAAAAATGGAGCCAGCGCCTGCACATTCCGCTGGAATGGCAGGAGGCGGTGATACGCGCCGCGATCACGCTCAAGCTGTCCCTCTTCGAAGACACCGGCGCCATCGTGGCGGCCATGACCACCAGCATTCCCGAGGCGCCGGGCAGCCAGCGCAACTGGGACTATCGTTTTTGCTGGCTGCGCGATGCCTTTTTTGTGGTGCGTGCCCTTAACAGCCTGTCGGAAGTCGGTACCATGGAGGACTACCTGCGCTGGCTCAGCAACGTCGTGGTGCAGGCCAACGGCGGCCACATCCAGCCGCTGTATGGCATTGGCCTGGAGCGCGAGCTGCCCGAGTCGGTGATGGAGCATCTGGGCGGCTACCGCGGCATGGGCCCCGTGCGCGTGGGCAACCAAGCGCAGGAGCACTTCCAGCATGACGTGTATGGCAATGTGGTGCTCGGCGCGGCGCAGGCCTTTCACGATCACCGGCTGCTGCACCGCGCCGGACTGGCCGAGTTTCAGCGGCTCGAGGCGGTGGGCGAGCAGGCCGCGCGCACCTATGACCAGCCCGACGCCGGCATGTGGGAGCTGCGCACGCGCGCGCGCGTCCACACCTCGTCAGCCCTGATGTGCTGGGCGGCCTGTGACCGGCTGGCCAAGATCGCCCTGGTGCTCCACCGGCCCGAGCGCGCGGCCTACTGGCAGGACCATGCACAGCACATGCAGGCGCGCATTTTGCGGGAGGCGTGGAGTGAGGAGCGCCAGGCCTTTGCCGAGAGCTTTGGCGGCCGCGACCTGGACGCCAGCGTGCTGCTGATGATTGAAGTGGGCTTCATCGACCCGAAAGATCCGCGCTTCATTGCCACCGTCGACGCGCTGGAAACCCATTTGTGCGACGGCCCCTACATGCGCCGCTACGAAGCCTCCGACGATTTCGGCAAACCCGAGACCGCCTTCAACATCTGCACCTTCTGGCGCATTGATGCGCTGGCGCGGATCGGGCGCAAGGCGCAGGCCCGCGAGATCTTTGAAACCATGCTGGCGGCGCGCAACCATGTGGGCCTGCTGTCCGAAGACACGCACCCGGCCAGCGGCGAGATGTGGGGCAACTTTCCGCAAACCTATTCCATGGTGGGCATCATCAACGCGGCCGTCCGGCTCTCGGCGCCATGGGAGTCGCAGATATGAACACCCCCGTCGGAGGCTCACTGCGTGTAGCCCCTTCCCCCCTTGCAGGGGGCGGCGCCTGCGGCCCGGCGAAGCCGGACCCGCGGCCCCTGCTGAGTCGGTCCGGCCCTCGGCGCCTTGGGACTCGAAAATATGCCCCCCCCCCCGTTGAGAACTCACTGCGTGTAGCCGCCTCCCCCCTGGCAGGGGGCGGCGCCTGCGGCCCGGCGAAGCCGAATGGTTTACACACCCCCGTCGGCAGCTCACTGCGTGTAGCTCCTTCCCCCCTTGCAGGGGGCGGCGCCTGCGGCCCGGCGAAGCCGGTTCCGCGGCGCCTGCTGTTTGTTGGCGGCGGACGTCGTTGTACTGCCTGTCTTGAAAGTCACGCACCATGAGCCGCCTTGTCGTGGTGTCCAACCGTGTCGCCGATCCGCGCAAGACGGCGGCCGGTGGGCTGGCCGTGGCGCTGGGCGATGCGCTCAATGCCACAGGCGGGCTCTGGTTTGGCTGGAGCGGCACTGTCATCGAAGGCGGTGCGCCGGGCGAAGGCGAGCTGCATGTGCAGCAGGCGGGCAACGTCAAGCTGGCCACCGTGGACCTGTCTGCCGAAGACCATGCCGGCTATTACCTCGGCTACAGCAATGGCGTGCTCTGGCCGGTGTTTCACTACCGGATCGACCTGGCGCGCTTTGACGCCGGCTACATCCGCGCCTACCGCCGCGTCAACCAGCTGTTTGCGCGCAAGCTGATGACGCAGCTGCAGCCGGACGACATCATCTGGGTGCACGACTATCACCTGATTCCGCTGGCGGCCGAGCTGCGCGCCATGGGCTGCAAAAACCGCATCGGATTTTTCCTGCACATTCCGCTGCCGCCGCAGCAGGTGCTGGCGGCCATTCCCCAGCACGAATGGCTGATGCGGGCCATGTTTGCCTACGACCTGCTGGGCTTTCAGAGCGAGGCCGACCTGCAAAACTTTTCGCGCTATGTGCAGGCCGAGGCCGGCGCCGAGGACCTGGGCGGCAACCGGTTTCGGGCCTTCAACCGCACCGTGCGGGCAGGCGCCTTCCCGATTGGCATTGACGTGGACGAATTCGCCGCGCTCACCCACGCCAAGGAGGGAAACGACATGTATGAGCGCATGAAGGACGAATACTCCCGGCGCAAACTGCTGCTGGGCGTGGAGCGTCTGGATTACTCGAAAGGCCTGCCGCAACGCCTGCGCGCATTCAAGTGCCTGCTTGAAAGATACCCGGAGAATCTGCGCAGCGCCACGCTGATCCAGATCGCCTCACCGAGCCGCGAAGACATGGGCACGTATGCCGACCTGCTGCAGGAGCTCGAGAGCCTGTGCGGCGCCATCAACGGCGACTTTGGCGAGCTGGACTGGATGCCGGTGCGCTACATGCACCGTAACGTGGCGCGCAAACGCCTGCCCGGCCTCTACCGCGTGGCGCGCGTGGCGCTGGTCACGCCGCTGCGCGACGGGATGAACCTGGTGGCCAAGGAGTTCATTGCCGCCCAGGACCCGGCCGATCCGGGCGTGCTGGTGCTGTCGCGTTTTGCCGGCGCCGCCGAGCAGCTGAAGGAAGCCCTGCTGGTGAACCCCTACGACACCGACGGCACGGCGGACACCATCCAGCATGCCCTGCAGATGCCGTTGCAGGAGCGGCAGGGACGGCACCAGAAGCTGCTGAAAAATATCCGGGAGCAGGATGTGCACTGGTGGCGCAGGAAATTTCTGGACACGCTGCGTGAAGCTGAAAGCGACTAGCGACTAGCGACTAGCCGGGTGACCAGCCTTTTAGCCGCAATACCGTTAAGTTAAGCACCAAACCCGTTCGGGCTGAGCTTGTCGAAGTCTTGTTGGCCTGCGACCCAACCCTTCGCCCCTTCGACAAGCGCAGGACAGACCGAGCTCAGGGCGAACGGCTTAACTGAACCGTATTGCTGGTAACTGACCTTTTTCAGGACACCACCGCGCGCAGCAGAAAACGGAGCCGAAAACTCAGGACACGATATAGGCGGCCGCCGCGCTGGAAAAAAGCGTTCCGTCCGCCCCCAGAAACTCCATGCGCGTATTGGCCACCCGCGACCCGAGGCGCAACACCTCGGCCCGCAGTTCAAAGTGCTCGCTGATGCCCGGGCGCAAATAATCCACCCGCAGGTCAATCGTTCCCAGCCTGGAAAACCGGTGCAGGCGCTGCAGCGGAGTCTCGTCCATGTGGCGCGCGCCAATGGCCGCCATCACCGCGAGCCCGCCCATGGCATCCAGGCCGGCGCTGATCACGCCGCCGTGAATGCGGTTGTGGGCGTAGTGGCCCACCAGTTCGTGCCGCATGTCAATGCGTGCCGTGACCCGCTGCGGCTGGATCGATGTGATCTTCAGGCCCAGCGTCTGGTTGAAAACAATTTTCTCCTCGAACAGGGTTTTCAGGCCGGAGATGAACTCTTCTTCAAATTCGACAACGGAAGGCTCGGGGTGGGGGGAAGATCGGGTCATGGGGTTGATTGTCGTGCAGTGACTTTTCGGGCCTGCTTCGGGGCGTGCAAAAACAGCGCCAGGGCCGCATCGGTCAGGTCATCCAGCGACGCCTCTTGTCTGGCGTCGAACCACTGGACCGACCAGTTCAGCGCTCCGAAGACCAACAGGCGCGCCAGCTTCACCGGGCCCTGGAGCCGGCCCTGTTGGGCCAGGGCCGCGAGCACCGGCTCCCATCTCGACTCATATTCGCTCCGCAACCGGGCGATGGATGCACGTTGCCGTGCAGTGAGGGAGCGCGACTCGTACAGCATCACCGGAATGAAGTCACTGCCCGGACCCAGCAGCACTTCGAAGTGGTTGCGGATCAGCACGCGCAGCACGGCGGCGGCATCGGGTGCAGACGGTTTGGACTGCAGGGCCGCGGTCTGCCGGTCCAGGGCCGAGCGCATGCCCTGCTCCATCACCGCGTAAAGCAGCGCCCCCTTGCTCTTGAAGTGATAAAAGGGCGAGCCACTGTGCATGCCTACCGCCGCCGCGATGTCGCGGGTGCTGGTGCCGTCAAACCCCTTGCGGCGAAACAGTTTCGCCGCAGCGCTGACCAGCGCCACGCGGCGGTTGCCGTCGTCGCGTTCGTCCGGCGTCTTGCGTGGCCGGCCGCGCGGGCGCCCGGCCGTGTTACCGCCGGCCTGGAGGGGTGCGACTGAGTCCATGGTTCAGCACCATACCAAAGCACTTTATTTTTAGCAAGCAAACGCTTTGCAAAATTAAGGGTCGCCCTGTGTTCTCCCCGTTCTCCCCGTTCTCCTTGTTCCTTTTGTGTTTTTGTTCTCTTTGTTCTCTTCAAATCGCCGGGTGTGCGCCAAGACACGGAGTGGTGTAGGTCAAGCGCCCGACTTCAATTTTTACAAAATTTACGTCCACATAATGCTTCACGAATAAGCAACGACTTACTTTTTGAACGTTCTGGCCAGGCCAGTCGATCACATCGGGGATTGTCTGGTTCGAACCAAAGGAACGTCAATGAACACATTCAACAACTATCCGGCTGCCCGGCCCTGGCTCATGGCCCTGCTGCTGAGCGCTTTCGCCGCAGGATGCGGCGGTGGCGGCGGTGGGCGGGACCCCGTTCTGGGTACGGACGGCGCGGGAAGCGCAGGCGGCACGAGCGGCATTACCGTCATCCCGCCTACGGCCACTGCTGTATCGCTGGGCTCGGCCTCCAGGTTCGGAATTTTCGGGGGGTCTGCCGGCATGACCAATACCGGAGTTCAAACCGTGATCACCGGCAGCGGCGGCAATACCGCGGACATCGGCACCACAGCCACCGGCACCTCATCAGTGACCGGGTTCCACGACTCGGCAGGAGATTTTTATACGGAAACCGGCGCCAACGTGGGCAACGTGACCGGGAATATCTACACCTGCACCCATTCCACGACAGGCCCGACGTCCGCTGGTGTCAACGCCGTCTCCTGTACGGTGGCCACCAACGCCCTTGCCGATACGCTGGCCGCATACAACGCACTGGTGGCACAACCGGCCGGACCCAACCCGGGTGCCGGCAACCTGGCCAACCTCACGCTCACGCCCGGCACCTATACCGCCGCAGCGGGCTCCTTCAAGATCGAGGGAGGAGACCTGACGCTTGATGCCCAAGGCAATGCGAATGCAGTCTGGGTGTTCCAGATGGCCACCACGCTGACGGTGGGTGGCCCGGGCGCGGCATTCCCCCAAAGCATCATTCTGGCCAACGGAGCCCTGGCCAAGAATGTCTACTGGCAAGTCGGCAGCGCCGCGACGATCAACGCGGCCGGCGGCGGGACCATGGTCGGAACCATCATCTCCCAGGCAGGCATCGCATTCTCCACGGCCGGCAACGCGGCAATCATGACGCTGAACGGCAGGGCCTTGTCCCTGGGCGCATCCGTCACGCTGGTGAACACGGTCATCAACGTTCCGGCTCCCTGAGGCTGAGGGCCTCTTTTACCTCTTTCGCCTCTTTCAATACTCCTGGAGAACAACATGACATTGGTAAAAACCTCAGGGATGCTGAGCCTGGTGGCACTCGCAGCGGTCGTCAGCCCCTGCGCCATGGCGGACGATTCCGGCTGGTACGGCGGCGCCAATATTGGCCGCTCCGGCGCGACCATTGACGACGCGAGAATCACCGACGGCCTGCGCGGGGCAGGTCTCACCACCACCTCCATCCACGACCGGGACCGCGACACGGGCTACAAGATCTTTGGCGGCTACCAGCTCAACAGGAACTTCGCGATCGAGGGCGGCTATTTCGACCTGGGCAAGTTCGGCTTCACCGCAAACACCGTCCCGGCGGGCACCTTCAGCGGCGATATGCGGCTCAAGGGCGTGAATCTGGATGCCGTCGGCATACTGCCCCTCACCGAAAAATTCTCCGCGTTTGGCCGGGTCGGCCTGAACTACGCGCAGGCCAAAGACAACTTCAGCGGAACCGGCGCGGTCAGTGTCACCAACCCCAACCCGAGCAAGCGCGATACAAATTTGAAGGTGGGACTCGGACTTCAATACGCCTTCACCGAATCGCTCGGCATGCGTGCCGAGGTGGAACGCTACCGCGTCAACGATGCCGTCGGCAACCGGGGCCACATCGATCTCGTCTCGGTCGGCCTGGTCTACCGGTTTGGCGGCAAGGCGCCGGCGCCCGCCCCGCGCGCGGCGGCACCCGAACCCGTCGTCATGGCCGCTGCGCCAGCACCGGTGGCCGTGACGCCGCCGCCCGCGCCGCCTCCACCGCCCGCGCCGATGAAGGTGACGTTTTCCGCAGACTCCCTGTTCGACTTCGACAAGGCGACAGTAAAGCCCGAAGGCAAGCAGGCCCTCGACAAATTTGCCGGCGACCTCAGAGGCATCCAATATGACGCCATCCAGGTCACGGGACACACCGACCGCATCGGCTCGCACGCCTACAACCTGAAACTGTCGAGCCGGCGCGCCGAAGCGGTCAGCGCCTATCTGGTGCAGTCCGCAGGCATCCCGGCCGGCAAGATCTCGGCCAAAGGCGTGGACGGAGCAGATCCGGTGACCAAGCCCGGTGACTGCAAGGGCAACAAACCAACCCCGCAGTTGATCGCCTGCCTGCAGCCGGACCGCCGCGTGGAAGTCGAAGTCTCCGGCACAAAATAGTCTCTGATGCCCAGGCACCCAGGTACCTGAACACAGGTACCGCCAGGCACCACCTGCCCGGCTGGCCGCACCCACGGCCAGCGCCAATACGGTTCAGTCAAGTTATTCACCCTGAATCGGGATGACCAAAACCTTGACTTGTCATGGCGGGCCTAAGCCGCAATCCATGGATCCCGGATCAAGTCCGGGATGACACACCACAAACCACACACCAGGGGCAAGGGCTTGACTGAACCGTATTGCGGCTAGCCCGGCGGCCGCTCCCGCTCCAGCCTCGCCGGGTCGCGCGCACGTTCGAGCAGCAGCTCCCGCTCCCGCAGGTTGCCCGCCAGCTGCGCCGCCCGCTCGAATTCGGCGCGCGCCTCGTCCAGGCGGCCCAGCCTGGCGAGCAGATCCCCGCGCACGCCGGGCAGCCACTGATAAGCCTGCAGCGACGGCTCCTGGCGCAGCGCGTCAATGATCTCCAGCCCGGCCGCGGGCCCGAACGCCATGCTGACGGCGACCGCACGGTTCAGTTCCACCACCGGCGAGGGTGCGGTCTGCGCGAGTGCGTCGTACAGCGCGGCAATGCGCGCCCAGTCGGTTGCCGCCGCCGTGGGCGCCCGCGCATGGCAGGCCGCAATCGATGCCTGCAGCGCATACGTGCCGAGCGCATGGCCGCGTGCGCCGCACAGCGCCTCGGCGCGCGCGAGCGCGGCCAGGCCCCTGCAGATCAGCAGCCGGTCCCAGCGGCCACGGTCCTGCTGCGCCAGCAGCACGGGGCGGCCCGACGCGCCGACGCGTGCGGCGGCGCGCGAGGCCTGCAGCTCCATCAGCGCGACCAGTCCCTGCACCTCGGATTCGTCGGGCGCCAACTCCGCCAGCATGCGGCCCAGGCGCAGGGCCTCGTCGGTGAGCGCCGGCCGCATCCAGTCCTCGCCCGCGGTGGCGGTGTAGCCCTCGTTGAAAACCAGGTACACCACCTCGAGCACCGAGGCCAGCCGCTCGGCCAGCGCGTCGCCGGCCGGCACCTCGAAGGGCACGCGCGCCTCCCCCAGCGTGCGCTTGGCGCGAACGATGCGCTGCGCGATCGTCGGCTCAGCCACCAGGAAGGCCCGGGCAATCTCGTGGGTCGTCAGGCCGCCCAGCAGCCTCAGCGTCAGCGCCACCCGCGCTTCGGTCGAGAGCACGGGGTGGCAGGCGGTGAAGATCAGCCGCAGCAGGTCGTCGCCGATCTGGTCGGCCCGGGCGGCGTCGAGCCCATCCACAAAATCGGGCACGACCAGCGCCTCCTGCGCCTCCAGGTCATGGCCGATCTGCGCCAGTTTGCTGTCGAGCAGCTTGTGGCGGCGCAGGTGGTCAAGCGCCCGGTTCTTGGCGGTGGTCATCAGCCAGGCGCCCGGGTTATGGGGCACGCCCTCGGTGGGCCAATGCTCCAGCGCCGCCACCAAGGCGTCCTGCGCCAGCTCCTCGGCCAAGCCGATGTCACGCACCATGCGCAGGACAGCAGCCACGATCTTCGCGGACTCGATGCGCCAGACCGCGGCAATCGCCTGGTGCGTGGCTGAATGCATGGGCAAGCGTCCTCAGGCCCCGCCCGTTCAGGCCTGCGGGGGCGTGGCCGGGGCTGCAGTCATGTCCATGTATGCCAACTCCCAGATGTGGCCATCGAGGTCCTCGAAGCCGTGGCCGTACATGAAGCCGTGGTCTTGCGGCGCATTGGGTACCTTGCCGCCGGCGGCCGCTGCCTTGCGCACCAGCTCGTCGACTTCGGTGCGGCTCTCGCACGACAGGCACACCAGCACTTCGGTGGTTTGGGTGGCGTCGGCCACCGCCTTTTTGGTGAAGGTCTTGAAGAAGCTTTCAACCAGCAGCATCACGTAGATGCTGCCCTCCGCCACCACCATGCAGGCGCCCTGCTCGTTGGTGAACTGCGGGTTGAAGCTGAAACCGAGTTTGCCGAAGAACGCCTTCGAGCGTTCCATGTCCTTGATGGGGAGGTTGATGTAAACCTGGCGGCTCATGAGGCACTCCTTGGAATAAGCGGATAAATGGATGAATGGATAAATCGATTGAGAACCCGACTGAAAAAACCGGGGCGCTCAGGCGCGCCTCTCACTTCTGGCTGGGCGTGTTCATTTGGCGAAAGCGCTCGACCGACTCGCTGGGAGAAAAGTCGTCCAGCTCGTACAGCTGGCGCACCTCGATCACGGCCGGCGCGTTCTCGCCCACAGGGTTGGGAAAACGGCGCGACCACTCCAGCGCCTCTTCGCGCGAGCGCACCTGGATCGTGGTGAAGCCGGCAATCAGCTCCTTGCTTTCGGCGAATGGGCCGTCGACCACGGTCCGCTTCTGGCCGTCGTAGTGGATGCGCCAGCCCTTGCGGCTGGGCTGCAGGCCGCTGGCGTCCAGCAGCACGCCGGCCTTCGACAGCTGCTCGTGGTAGTCGGCCATGGCGGCCATCAGCTTTTCGTCCGGCGACTGGGGTGTGGTCTCGGCCTCGAACTCGGGGTTGGATTTGACGATGATCATGAATCGCATGGGATGCTCCTTTGCATTGAGAGGTGACACCGGAGACCGAAAGGTCTGCAAATGGCGGCTTCTATTCACACGACGAACGAGGCACTGCGAAATCGACAGCTTTCGCCAGATACTTACCAAGTAAAAACCCTGACACTCTGACCCAAAAATATTGAAACATGACAGCGCGCCGTCGAGCCCATGCCGTCGTTGCAAATCCTCGCCATAGCCTCGGCTATGTCTGCGGTTTGCGCCTGGACCCAATACGGTTCAGTCCAGTGACTCACCCTGCCTCGGAATGACCAACACCTTGACCTGTCATGGCGGGCCTGACCCGCACGCCATGGATCCCGGATCAAGTCCGGGATGACAAGCCACAAACCACAAGCCGGGGACAAGGGCTTGACTGAACCGTATTGCGCCTGGGCCCGGGCCCGAATCCATCGCTTTCATTGTGTTCCGATACCGCTGTGCCGAAGTACGGGCCGCCCTCCACAAAGCATCAAACCGTGTCTTCGTAACAGGGTCCGACGCCGCGAACCTCGACAGTGCACCACTCGGCCGCCGGACATTGTTCCGCGATCGCGATGGCTTCGGCCCGGGTCCTGCAATCGACCAGGAAGAAGCCGCCCACCATCTCCTTGGCTTCGGCGAAGGGGCCGTCCAGCACCTGGGGCCGCCCCTCACGCACCTGAACGCGGACGGCGTTGGCTTGCGAGTTGAGGGACTCGACGCCCAGCAGCTGGCCCCGCGCGCGCAACTCATCCGCAAACCCGAGCATGCGCTCGTAGACGGCATGGCCCTCGGCCTCGGTACGCGAAAGCCGCTGGCCGGGCGGCTCCATGATCAGCAGCATATAGGGCATGGCGATTCCTCGATTTCTCCAATGGCGGGGGGGTCGCAGGGTTGGGTGAGCGTCGCCACAATCATAGCCATGGCATGGCCCGGGCGCAGCCCGCCGTAGACGACATGGTCCGCGCATGATCCGTGTCAACACGCCCGCAACAATGTCACCCGATACTTGAAAAGGTAGCAAGACACGGAAGGAAAGCCATCCATGAGCACGTTCGACCATGTGGGCCTGATGCAGGATATCAACGAAGGCCTCGGACAGTTTCGCAAGGCGCAACCCGAGGCGATGCAGGGGTTTGGGCAGCTCTCGCGAGCCGCGATGTCGGAGGGCGCCATCAGCGCCAGAAACAAAGAGCTGATGGCCCTGGCGATCGGGGTGACCCAGCACTGCTCGGGCTGCATCGCTTTTCATGTGAAAGCCCTGCACAAACTGGGCTGCACCCGCGCCGAGCTGGAGGAAACGCTGGCCGTGTGCGTGTACATGGGCGGTGGTCCGGCCCTGATGTACACGGCCGAAGCCCTCAAGGCCTGGGAGGCCATGGCGCCAGATCGCGCCTGACAAGCTGAAACGTCCGCTTCGCCCGCTGCTCAAGCGGCGCACCGAGCGAAGGCCGTCCACCGATCGTCAGTTCACAAAAAATCCGGACTGTGATGTCCGCGACGTCACAGCACCCGATATATCTCCCAGCGGCTGGTTCCGGACACCACGAAGGGTTCGAGGTCCTTGCTCCACTGCTTGTGCTCGGGAATCGAAGCTATCTTGTCCCAGGCCCGGTTCAATTCGGCGAGGTTCTCGATCAGATGTTCCGACTGGATCGTGGCTTCCAGCGCGCCGACCGAGCCGGTCAGCAGGCGCGTCTTGTCGGCGGAAAAACCGGCCTGGGGACCAATCTCCCGCAGCCAGCGCTGCATCAGGTCCACCGCATTCTGTTTGTAGCCGAACTTCGCATCAATGCTCCAGCGTGCAATCATCATGGCTCATCTCCTTTCAAAATCACTTTCTCATACCCACCGTCACCCAGTATTCGCGCGGCACGCAGATGCCCAGTGCCGTCGCGAAACTGTCGTGAAAGGCGATAAAGTCGCGCCGCAGCTGCGCGCGCCTGCCTTCGTCGAGGCTCGCGGCCAGGGCCCTGGTCGGACCGTAGCCTGTAGAAAAGGTCTCTGCCAGGCGTGCGGTGGCCACCTGTTCCGAGGCGATGTCCACGCCGGTCACCCGCGCGCCGCGCCGCGCGACCACGCGCGAGGTCCAGCCGGTGCCTGTGGCAAGGTCGAGAATGCGCTCGCCGGGCTTCGGCTCCAGCCGCATCACGCAATGGTCGATGGAGTCGCTGATGCCACGGCTGATCTGGTCATAGTCCTGTCCGCCCGAACTCCAGACGGCCGCCGGGCGCTGGTTATGCGTTTGAATCGCGACATCCACGGACAGGTCTCCGCCTTCTCGCTGGTGTTGTGGTCCCGCCGCGCCATGGAGCTTCGCGAGAATGAAAGCACCCAAGGCGACGAACAGAGGCGGCGAAGAATGAGGCTAGGCCACTCAGAACCACTTGTCAAGAAGCAGTTGAGGTCAGGCCACCTTGGAAAAGACAGGCGAGCCACGCCAGATTCATGACGCCGCCATGTCCTCAAGGCGCCAGTTTGCATGTGCCATGGCCGCCCCCCAGAAAGAGGTCAAACAAACGCGAGTCGCCTTCAGCCCGGCAGGTTATAGGCGCGCGGCGACCGCATTTCAAGCGCAGGAACTGCGGATCAGTCCAGCCCGGCCGGACAAGCTCAATCCACAAAGAAGTCGGGAATGAAATCTTTCGTTCCCGGCGTCACCGAATATTTCTCCAGGTCGGTGATGCCGTGCGCGGCCAGCAGTTCGTCATCAATATAAAAATTGCCGGTGTTCGAACTCGGGCTGGTCAGGATCAGGTAGGCTGCGTCAGACAGGATCTCGGGCGTTCGGCAGCGCTTCACGTCCACCCCGGGCAGCATCTGCAGCGCAGCGGTGGCAATGGCGGTGCGCGGCCACAGGCTGTTGACGGCGATGCCGTACTTCCCGAACTCGCCCGCATGCCCCAGCGTGCACATGCTCATGCCGTACTTGGCCATGGTGTAGGCCGTGTGGTGCTCGAACCAATGCGGCTTCATCGACAGCGGCGGCGACATGGTCAACACATGCGGGTTGCGCCCGGCTTGCGCGGATTTTTTCAGCTCGGCCAGGCAGGCCTGCGTGCACAGGTAGGTGCCGCGCGCATTGACGCCGTTCATCAGGTCGTAGCGCTTCATCGGCGTGTGCTCGGTGTCGGTGAGGCTGATGGCGCTGGCGTTGTTGACCAGGATGTCGATGCCGCCAAAGGTCTTCACGGCCCTGGCCACGGCGGCGATCACGGCGTCTTCGTCGCGGATGTCCACGGCCAGCGCCAGCGCCTGGCCGCCTGAGGCCTGGATTTCTTCAGCCGCGCTGTAGATGGTGCCGGGCAGCTTGGGGTTGGCATCGGTGGTCTTGGCCACGATGACCACATTGGCGCCGTCGGCAGCGGCCCGGTTGCCGATGGCCAGCCCGATGCCGCGCGAGGCACCGGTGATGAAGAGGGTTTTGCCTTTCAGATTCATGAACGTCTCCTGTTTATCCTGTTTTAAGTTGCGATGTTTTGGATTGCTCACCACCCCATATCGACAGCGGAGACAGGCCTTTGTTCTTGTTACCCCCCGAGCCCGTCCCGCCGCCTCATACTTTTGAGAAGTCCGGCTTGCGTTTCTCCATGAAAGCGCCAAACGCCTCGCGCGCGGCCGGCTCGCCGAGCATGCGGCCGAAGCTGGCAGCCTCTTCGGCCATGCGTTCGGCCACGATGCCGGCATGGCCTTTTTTCATCAGGCGTTTGGTTTCCATCAGCGCGCTCAGCGGCTTGGCAGCCAGCTTGAGGGCCTGCCGCTGCGCCAGCGCATTGGCCTCGGCAGGCGGCACGATGCGGTTGACCAGGCCAATCTCCAGCGCGGTTTCCGCCATGAAGGGTTCGCCGAGCAGCAGGGCCTCGGCCGCGCGCGGGTAGCCCATCAGCTGCGGCACCAGAAAGCTCGACGCCGCCTCCGGGCACAGGCCCAGATTGACAAAGGGCATGGAAAACGCGGCATTGTCCCCGGCATACACCAGGTCGCAGTGCAGCAGCAGCGTGGTGCCTATGCCGACGGCCGGGCCGCAGACCGCGGCCACCAGGGGCTTGGGAAAGCTGCTGATGCCGCGCAGGAAGCGAAACACCGGCGCATCAGGCGTGGACGGCGGCTTGTTCAAAAAGTCGCCAATGTCGTTGCCCGCCGAAAAAATGGTTTCGTGCCCCTGGATCACCACGGCGCGCACGGCGCTGTCGTGGTGGGCGGCCTCCAGCGCGTCGGCCAGGGCGGCATACATCGCGGAAGTGATGGAGTTTTTCTTGTCCAGGCGATTCAGCGTGATGGTCATCACGCCCGCTTCGACATGGCTGAGGATTTCGGGAATGGTGCTGGAAGATGTGCTGGAAGATGATGAGTTCATGGTGATTTCAGGGTTGGGGTGCCAGGTGCGGGAAGCCCATGGCGATGCCGAAAATAGGGTCCTGTTGTCTTATGGTCCGGGCTATGCCGGTCAAGTTTATTCCTTGTGACGTCCTGGTGACTTCCTTGTGATTCCGGTTTATTCCTTGTAATAAACCATCTGGCTGCTGGTCGCCAACAGGGCGCCCGCCTGATTCCAGACCTGCACGGTCTGGTCAAAAAAACCATTGCGAAAGTGCTGGCCGCGCGCCTGGCCCAGCAAATGCGCCTCGCCGCTTTGCGCCAGCTGCCGGCTGTCTGCATGGAAGTACACCGTGATCGACACCGTGCCGGCCGGCACCCGGGTGGCGCGGCGCAGCCAGACCCGCGGGTAAAACGCATCGGCCATGGCCGTCAGCGCGGGAAAGTCCAGCGGGCGCGGCGGCTCGTCGCGCACCCAGAGCTGCGTCAGGCTGCCCCCTTCGCCGCCCTTTTCACCGCCCTGGTCGCCGCCATCCCAGACCTGCGGGATCATGCCGCGCACCACGCGGATGTCGTAGCGGCGGGTCCACTCGGACGTACCGAACCGCAGCCGAGGCAAGGCGTCTGAAAACCCGGCAGCGGGCATGGGCGTGTCGTTCGCGCTCCAGGTCTCGCGGCGCGCGGCCGTCACCGCCGTCGCCGTCATCACCACGCCCTCCGCGCCCGAGGCGTCGGCCTGCCGCAGCTCCACCGTCCAGTGCTGCGTCGAGCGGTTGGTGCGCACCGGCGTGGCCGTGATGCTGAATGGCCCTTCAGCCATGGCGCTGGCGTAGTTCACGGTCAGGGCGATCGGCTCGCCGAGCAAGGACGGATGCAGCAAGATAGCCCGCAAGGCCGTCGCCGCGGTGGTACCGCCAAACGGGCCCACCATGTTCCAGTAAGCCGGACTGCCGGCGCCCAGCCAGGTGTTGGGCCGGTCACTGCCGGCGGCTTCAAGCCGGAGGGCTTGGTCAAAAGGGTGTTGATTCATGACCCAATAGTGTGAAGCAGGAAATCGCCGAAGGCAGTCGTCTGCGCGACGCCGGGCTGCGCCTTTTCGTGATCTGAGGCGGACGGTCAACCCAGGACGCCAGCGCCCCAGGGGTTATCGATCAAGAAGAGCCACCTGCCATCGGCCTGTCTGCGCAATACGTCTGAGGTCGTGCCCTCCATGCGCACTGGCGCGCCGTCAGGACCCGTCCCGTTGAGCGTCCATCGCACGACAGAGAGAGCGATGTCGCCAGCTGCCATCAGCGATTTCTTTTCAGGGATCAAGGTCGGCTTCATCGCGAGAAACCCGTTCAGCGCTTCACGTATGGCCGCGTGCCCCTCGGCTATCTGACCTGGCTGTGCCACGAGGGTTGCCTTTGGCTCGTAGAGCGCAATGACGGCATCAAGATCCCCGCGGTTGAATGCGTCAAAGAATGCCTGAACGGCATCTTCGGGTTTGTTGGTGAGCATTTCGCCTCCTTCGTTTTGATGGCGCCTCAGGAATGTTGACGCGGTCTTGGCGGGCATCTTTACCAATTTCCGCAGCGGGCTCAAGGACGCTCGATTCGACCCATGGGTGCCAACGGTCAGGCCCAGCAGACTGAACGCGTGCGGTATTACCATTTTGCCCTCGGTGCGCGCACGATGAAAGTTGTTTAACGCGGCACAGGTTTCAAAGCCTGGCATGACAGCGATCTTCGGACTAGCCCCAATATCGTTCAGTTAAGTTATTCACCCTGAGTCGGAATGACCAAAACATTGACGTGTCATGGCGGGCTTGACCCGCAATCCATGGATCCCGGATCAAGTCCGGGATGACAAACCAGGGGGCAAGGGCTTAACTGCACCGTATTGAGGTTAGCTCGCACTCCGGGAAATGGCCCGAGACAAATTCTCACGGGCTCGCTGCTCCAGGGCCAAGTGGAAGTGGTCTGTGCTGTAGATGCGCCGTCTATCGAGGAATGACTTCAGGATCGCACGACGCTTGCGCCTGAATATCCAGCCCGGAACAAAGGAGTACTCGTCCCGAATCTGCCGCTCATACTCCTTGAATCGCTCGTCTGGCGCTCCGAGAATGGACAGATCCACATCGACAAGCAGTTGCTGGTCGCCATGGGTTGGGACCTCTGTGTGCCGCGTGGCCATGACAAGATCGTGCACGCGATTGACGGCATCCGGTGGCACCGATGCCGCCTCAAGCTCCCGCCTGGACCAGTCAGCGCTTTGCGCTTCGTTGTCGCCACGCTTGACGTCGTAAATGGCGTCATGGAACCACAGCGCAAGCTCAACTTCCGCAGGTCTTTGCGCAAGCGGACGAACTGTCTCGAACGTCTGCAGGCACTCGATGAGATGCTGGAGCGTGTGGTACTTGCGATGCGGCTCGCCATACGACGCCACAAGCTCTTCGTACAACGAGGAGCCACTGGACTTGGCTCCGATATCGCGCCAGGCGCGCTCAAATGATGATGGCAGAGAGAGCATTTGATACGTCCAACCAAAGCGCAAGCAACGCGACGCGTCTTGGGCCTTACCGCGCGTTCGCGACTGCACCCGTCCAGTCGACAATTTCCTTGATCGACGCAGATGGTGCACCCAAGTGACTGGAGCTTGGCTCATACAACCTGGTACGAGGATTCCTTGGAAGCGCATCAAACATCTGCTGCTTGATTCCAAGCAGCCCGGGATAGTCGTTCGTCGGGACGATGAACAGGACAGGCGTGGCCGGATTCATGCGTTGAATTGCTTCCAGCTGGTTCATGGCACCCTGTGGATCGAACCAGGTCAAGTAGGCGGCGGGAGGGGCAATCACGGGGTAGGTCCCCTTGGCGCCCTCGAAATCAAAAAGCCTTGCCTTCTCGCCACCCTTTCCCTCGGCAACGAGCTTGCGTGCCAACTCGACGGATTCACCCAGCTTTTCCCGAAATAACGCGCTGCCAACACTTCCCCCGGGAGCGATCGCAATCACACCATCGACGGCATGCCTCGTTCCGAAATACAGCGCGAACAACCCGCCCTGGCTGTGCCCGGCAACAAATACCTTTTGAGCACCTTTGCTGCGTAGCGAGCTCAATACCGCCTCGACTTCTGCCTCGGCCGCACTGACAGGGACATCGTAATTTCGGCCTCCTGACCAGGGCATCTCCAGATTTTCGACAAGATATCCCTGCCCCTCCAGCGGAGAGACCAGATCCGAGATCTGCCTCATCGGGGAGCTACCCTTGCCATGCATCAGCACAACGCCAATCTTGCTGTTGCTGGTTTGAGCGATCGCACCCTGCGGCAGGAATGCGCTGACGATCAAGGAAGTCAGAGCGAACACAATGCGACAAAGAACCGAAGCCATCACTTTCTCCTGACAAGGGCCAACGAGGCAGTATATAAACCCGTTTTCAAGCGGCTGAGTACATGCGCACACGCCGGGATGATTCACGGTGGAGTATTTTTCAGACGTGCCCGAAGTGTGCCGGATTTTTGGGCTGCTTTGACACCTTGCTCACGTCGTTGTGGCCTGACCTCTGAGCGTGAACCGGTCCTGCCGCTTGTTGTGCCGAAAATTGGCAAACACCGGCTCCACCGCGCTTCAAAGAATGCCTGGACTGCTTCTTCCGGTTTCTTGATGAACATTTCGCCTTCGGCGTTTTGATGGCGCCTCAGGAATGTTGACGTGGTCTTGGCAGGCACCCGAATGACCAGTCAACCCCGTTATTCATGAAAGCCGTTGCCCCCCACTTGGGAAGTCCCTGGCAAGGAGCTCCTGATCCGTGAGGCTGCGGCCTTGCCACACGACTGCCTCAGACGCGCCTGCGCCGAGCGCCATTTCATGAAACGCGCGAATTTCAACCTGCGTGAAGCCACCCGCCGGGTCGCCCTGCGGATGCAGCACCACCCTCGGCGCCGGAGCGAATATTGAGTTCGTCCGAAGCCGCCGCAGAAAGGCCTTGAGCAATTGTTCACCGACCGTGAAATCCGACACCAGCGAGCGGGGATGCGCAAAAGGGTTGACCACCTCCACCGACAAAGACTGCCGGCTGCGTGCTTCCGCACCAACGCCAACTATCCTGGGCTTGGCACCTTGCGCAATGGCAACCTCGGGCAATTCCGAAATCGTTTCTCCAGTCTTCGCATTCCTGACCGTCAGGCGCTCCGGTGAGACCTGGATATAGATGGTGGGTTTGAAGGCTGAGAGCATGGTTGGCAGGGGTTTAAGTTCGCGGTGAGCGGCCTCGTGCGACCTTGTGCGCGAGGTCTGCTCGGCCGCAGAATTCGGCGTCATTGTCATTGAGGCGTAGGCACATCAAATACCAAGATGGTTAGCAGAAGCTCGCGATTCGCGTCGCCCTTATGGGAGAAGCAATACCGAAAACGAGTATCAGTGCGCCCAGCCAGCTCGCGCTTGAAATTGGGATGCTGTTTTGCGGTTTCTGGAATCGTAGCGAGAACGCGAGAGAAGTCGCGATTGCGATTAAAGATAATTACTGCGGTCTTGGTATCTCGCCAAGAGCTATATCCCAGTAGCTGGTCAATGGTTTCAGATAGCTTCTTTGGGCCACTCCAGAATTTGCATTCGGCAATGAAGATATTCTTGTCGCCAGAACGAACTAGGATATCGGTCTTTCCTTCGTAGTTGAAGGTTTCACCTGTCGCTTGACCTTCATAGTGCCCATTTAGTTGAACTAGAAAGTGGGTACGTAGGGCTTCCTCATCCATGTGGTGAAACGCAGACGGACTGCGCTCCATGACGTGAGCCATGTTGTCGAGGACGCTAAGAATGTGGTCGTAGTCGTCGTCGTTCAAAACCGGTTCCGGCTTGTATGGAGCGGAACTGGCGAGCGGCATTGTTGGGGCTATTTTTCTCTTGACCTCTGGTGCGGAGAAAGTTCGCTGATTCCCATCGCGCTGTTTCATCTTAAAGCCGAGAGCGCCAACTAGATTTCGGTCGGCGAGTAGCTTCTGTCGGCGTGACTCAATAGCTGTCAAGGCCCGCTGAAAAAGCTGCTGATTCAATCCGGCAGCATTTGAGCGCAACGTGGTGAGATAGGACTGAACCTCGTTCATTGTTTGGTTTATAGATTGCTGAACACCGTCAGCCGTGAGATCTGTTCCAGAGATTCGAATAACTAGAGCATTTGATCGGACTTCTGCCCTCGGAGGGTTTAATGTGTAGGAGGTGGGCTGCACACGGAACACCTCGGCATCCCCGGTGAATGGAATCTCAACTTCTACTTCAGTTCCGGGAACATATACAGGCCTGCTTCGGTCGTCGATCCAGCGTCTTGGGTCATGACGCACGTCAATCTTTGCCTCGCGTTGATCGACGACGATCTCTTCAGTGACAAGCGCAGGGACTTCTACTTTGAACTTGGATTCGAAGTACCTTGCTAGGTCATCCACTGCTGTATTCAGGAGGCGGTCACCGTTTACGGCCGCAATTTCCTCGGACATTTTTTGGAGTTGATTGCGCTCGACAGAAAACCAGTCGACATCGGAAAACAAATATTGGCGATCGCGCATGATTAGATGGAGTGTGGTTTATGACGCCGAACGAGCCTGTAGAAAAAGCCGTTTTTTGACGGTCTGGGGCCATGCGCTGGCGCCAGCGATGCATCGGGTTTGGGGTTTGGGACTCATCGGCTCAGTTTGCCCGAACCGGAGGGCTTCATGCAAGGCTGCCTGCCAAGAGGGGGATGTTGTAGGAATTATGTTTTCCAAATTTGGTAAGAGCGGCATGGGAATTCTTCTTATAGCGAGAGCCATCGGGGGCAAGGCGGTGAATGGCCGCAGCAAGTCTGGTAAGAATGACGTTGGTTTCAGCATCCGGCAGATCGGATAGATCGTCATACTTGGAACGTCCTCTGGCGGTCCGCCAGAGGTCTAGTTGCGCGTCGATCTGTCTCAGGACTTCATTCTTACTCACGATGTCTCCTTTGCCACCCAACCTGCGAATTCACCGGACTGCGCGGCTTTTTGCGCAGGTCCGGTGGACTCGTTAGGTCTCATCATTGAACTTTCCTCCCGTCAAGCGCCAGAGCTCCCGCGACAGCGGGTCCAATTCGATTCTGTGCTCAAGAAGCTGGAACACGCCTGAATCAACAAAGTATGCCCGGAAAAAGTGTTGCGGCACACCATCTCTCGCCAGCTCCGGCCCAATGTAGTGAGGATAGATATTCCCAACAATGCCACGGGACAGGTATTCGTCCAGCCGCTCGTCAAAGTGCTCTATCGCATTCCTAAGATCGCGCGACCGCAGGGGGCTCTCGTCTGTGAGTCCATAGGTCTCACGTAGCTCGTCGCCTCGTGCTGCGTACTTGTCTCGAACCGGCCAGAAGTAGCGTGAGACAGCTGCGCCTTGGACGATGATGTTTTGGATTTCGTTCAGTACAGCCTCGGGATCTGCATCGCGCAACGCCTGCCAGCTCCGAGAAGTTTCCACTTCCTGCATCAGATCAGCGAGCGCTTCAATCGACCGGGCCGCAGACTCGAGGCAGAAACCAATGCTCAGCGTGTAGAAGGCGCGATATGGTGGGTGAATGGCCACGGCGTCTCGTGAGACCTAACGAACAGCGTTTATCTGCCGCGAGGCGATGCATGAAAGAAGCGCTGGACTCATACGCGGCAGACAAACCTTGTTGGACTGAACCGCCCAGCGAGGCGGTTGAATGTTGATCTGATGGCCTATTGGGGTTTGTACTTTCCAAGTGGCCAAGCGGATCAAATTATGACTGCGCTATGGATGGCGAGCTGTGATTTATTACCCATCAACACGCCAACCAAGCGCCGCTGACAGGAAAGGCGCGAACTCCCCGCCCTCACCCGCCAGCCCCGCGATCAGCGAATCACCAAATCAACGCTCAACCGTCTTGTTCCACCGCGCATTCCAAGCCGGGCGGTTTTCGTTGATCACGTCCCAGTCGACCGTGACGGCCGTCTTCATGTAGTCGTTCATCTGCTTGACCAGCGCGGCGGCAGCGCCTGAAGCCTTGGTCTTGGGGTTGGACGGAATCTGGTCGCCGTGCTCGAGTGCGGCGGCTTGGGCTTCGGGTGACAGCAGGTACTGGGCCAGCTTGTGGGCCAGTGCGGGCTCGCTGTTCTTGGCGATCACGCATTCGCCCACGGTGAGCACGGCGGAGCCTTCCTTGGGCTGCACGTACTCGACCGGCAGGCCCTTGTCTTTGAGCACGCCGACGGCGGTGGGCGTTAGCGGGAACATGGCGGCCTCGCCGGTTTGCACCATCTCGGCGAGCTTGGCCGAGCTGGGGATGTACTCGAGCACGTTGGGGCCTATGGTGGTGGGCCAGGCCTTGAAGCCGGGCTCGACGTTCTTGTCGGTGCCGCCCTGGATGCGGTTAAACAGCAGGAAGCCGTGCAGGCCGAAGGTGGACGACGACAGCGACTGGAACACGACCTTGCCCTTGAACTTGGGGTCGGCCAGGTCCATCCAGGAGGTGGGCGCGGCCCAGCCTTTTTCGGTGAACATCTTTTTGTTGTAGGCGATGCCCGTCATGCCGACGTTGACGCCGGCGGCCATGTCGCCCTTGAAGCGGGCGGTGGGGTAGAGGTCATTGAGCGCCGGGCTGGGCTGCATCTTCTCGCACAGGCCCATGCCGATGGCGCGGTACATGATGCCGTCGTCGAGGAACATGACGTGCATCTGCGGGTTGTCTTTATTGGCTTGCGCCTTGGCCAGAATGTCTGACGAGGTGCCGGGCACCACCACCACCTTGACGTTGTTGGCTTTCTCGAAAGCGCCGAACACATGGCCGGTGTAGGTTTTCTCCATCGTGCCGCCGTTCATGCCGATGTACAGCGTTTTGGTTTGCGCCATGGCCAGGCCGGCAGTCAGGCTGACGGCCGCAACGGCCAGGGACACCGCGGTGGCGCGGGCGGACGGGAAACGTGAGGGCAGCTTCATGGGGTTCTCCTGGAAACAAGGTTAAACATCGAGGGGTTAGACAACGGCGGAAGGAACAGGCCCGGTGGTTGCCACACGCGGGCTTTCGGAAAAGCGCGAAACAGAAAATGCCTCAATCGGTGTGGCGGTCCGGCCGTCACGCACCAGGTCGGCCAGCACGGCACCGACTGCGGGGCCCAGCTGAAAACCGCCACCGGCAAAACCGAATGCATGAATCAGGCCGGGTGTGGTCGCGCTGGGGCCCAGCACCGGCTGGCGGTCGGGCAGGTAGCCTTCGGTGCCGCTCCAGGTGCGGATGATGTGGGCGTTGCGCAGGGCCGGCAGCAAGTCAATGGTCTGCTGCATCAGGGAGGCAATGCCGCTGCGCTGGGCGCGGGCGCGCTGGTCGTCCAGCGCATAGCCCCGGCCGCCGCCAATGACGCAATTGCCGCGCGCCACCTGCCGTGCGTAGACGCCGCCGCCTTCCACACCCAGGCTGAAGTTCAGGAACACCGGCAGGGGTTCGGTCACCGCCATCTCGGGGTGGCCCGACTCCATGGGCACCGCCTCGCCAAACTGCGCCGCGATGGTGCCGGCCCAGGCGCCCGCGCAGTTGAGCAAATGCCTGGCGCGCACCTCCAGCGCATTGCCCGAGCGCAGCACAAACGCCGTGCCGTCGTGCGCCGCTTCATCGATGCGTGTCTGCTCGCGCACATCCGCGCCCAGCCGCCGCGCGGCCAGCGCAAAGGCCGGCGACACCAGGCGCGGGTTGGCCTGCCCGTCGTCCGGGCAGAGCGACGCGCCCACGGCCGCCTGGCCCAGCCAGGGGCAGCGTTCACGCAGGGCCCGCGCCGACAGGATTTGCAGGTCCATACCGAAGCCCTGCGTGCGCTCGCGGTAGCTTTCCAGCGCGGCCAGGTCGGCTTCGCTGCGTGCAATCTTGAGGTGGCCGGAGCGCAGGTATTCGCCGTCGATGCCGATGAGTTGCGGCAATTGCGCCCACAAGCCCTGCGCGCGTTGCGACAGCGGCAGCTGGCTGGCTGGCCGCCCCTGGCGCCGCACGCCGCCATAGTTCACGCCGCTGGAGCGGGAGCCGCAGAGGTCGCGCTCCAGCAAGACCACCGACAGGCCCATGCGCCGCAGGAACAGCGCGGCCGACGAGCCCATGATGCCGCCGCCAATGATGGCGACGTCAGCAGAGATGCGTTCCATCATGCGGCCTCCTCGCTCGCCCGCGCCATGGCCGCAAAGGGCAGCGGCTTGATGGGCGCCTGGCCGCGCAGCCGGCCCACCGCATCGGGTGCGGCGGCGCAGGCCTGCGCGAGGACTTCTGCCGCTGCCACGCCGCAGGTGCGGCCCTGGCAACGCCCCATGCCGACGCGCGTCAGCGCCTTGAGGCGGTTCATCTCGCGCGCACCGGTGTCGTGAACGCATTGGCGTAATTCGCCCGCGGTGATTTCTTCGCAGCGGCAAATCACCAGCTCGTCCGGTGCGCTGGCGGCCCAGTCCTGCGGGAAGGGAAAGGCGCGCTCCAGCCCGACGCGAAAGGCCGCCGTGCGCGCCAGCTTCGCTTCGAGTTCAGAGGCGCGCGCGGCATCCACTGCGTCCACGGGCTTGCCGGCATCGGCCAGCAGCGCCAGCGCCGCCCGCTCGCCCGCCCACTCGGCCGCGTCGGCGCCCATGATGCCGGCCCCATCGCCCGCCAGGTACACGCCCGACACGCTGGAGCGCCCTGCCCCGTCGCGTTCGGGCAGCGCGGCACGCTGCAGGGTGTTGTAGCTGAAGCGGCAGCCCAGCAGGTCGGCCAGCTGGGTTTCGGAGCGCAGCGCATAACCAAAGGCCACGGCATCGCAGGCCACTTCGTGCTCGGCGGCGCCAGCGCGCCAGCGCATGGCCGTGACCTGCACCTCGCCCGTGGCGCGCACCAGCCGCACGCCCTGGTGCACGGGCACGCCGTGCGCGCGCAACCAGCCCAGGTAATACACGCCCTTGGCAAACACGGCGGGCTGGCGCAGCATGGCCGGCGCCGCCAGCGCCTTGTCTTTGAAACTGGCGGTGTCCAGCACGGCAACCACTCTGGCGCCTGCTTTCGCATACTGGTAGGCCACCAGATACAGCAGGGGCCCGGTGCCGGCGATGACCACGCGCGAACCGATGGCGCAGCCCTGGTACTTCAGCGCCACCTGCGCTGCGCCCAGGGTGTAGACGCCGGGCAATGTCCAGCCCGGAAACGGCAACACGCGGTCGGTTGCGCCGGTGGCCACGATCAGCTGGCCATAGGGCAGCGTGCCCATGCGGCCGCGGCAAAGCAAATCAAGCCGGCCGTCTTCGGCGCTCCAGACCAGCGTCTCGGGCCGGTAGTCGACGCGATCCAGGATGTTGGCCATGGCACTGTGCAGCGCCTCGGCACGGCCGGCTTCAAAGCCGTACAGCGTGCGTTTGGAGCGGGTGAAACCGGGTGGCGGCTGGCGGTAAATCTGCCCACCCCAGCGCGGTGCTTCGTCAATGACCACCGGCCGCACGCCGTGCGCGACCAGCGTTTGCGCCGCGCGCACGCCGGCCGGGCCGGCGCCCACAATGACCGGTTGCAGGGCTTTTGTCATTCGTGCCCCTCCTCGCCGGTCACCAGGCGCATGCCCTCTTCAATGAAGGTGCCGCAGGCGCGCAGGCGCTGACCCGACTCGGTGGTGATCCAGCAGTCCTGGCAGGCGCCCATCATGCAAAAGCCGGCACGCGGCTCGCCGCTGAACTCGCTGCGGCGCAGCTGCGCCGTGTGGGTGAGCACAGCGGTCAGCACGGTGTCGCCGGCCAGGGCGATGAGCGCCTGGCCGTTGAGCACAAAGCCCACCGGGGTACGGCCGGTTTCGGCCACACGTTGAAGAAGAGCCACGGTGTTTCCTGGGGAGCGAGGTGTTTTTTCAGTTTCAGCGGGCAGGGTCATTTGTGCCCCACGAGGATCTTGTCGAGGCCGTACACGCGGTCCAGCACCAGCATGGCGACGGCCGTCAGGGCCACCATGAGCGCCGAGACCGCCGCCATCAGCGGGTCAATCGACTCGGTCGCATACATGTACATGCGCACCGGCAGCGTCACGGTGGAGGGCGCGGTGACAAAGATCGACATGGTCACTTCGTCGAAGCTGTTGATGAAGGCGAGCAGCCAGCCACCCGTCACACCGGGCAAAATCATCGGCAGCGTGATGCGCCGGAACACCGTGGCCTGGCTGGCGCCCAGCGACAGGGCGGCCTGCTCCGCGCTGCGGTCGCCGCCCTCGACCGACGCCAGCACCAGGCGCAGCGCGTAGGGCGTGATGACGACCACATGGGCCAGCGCCAGCCAGAAGAAGCTGCCGGTGGCGCCAATCAGCGAAAAGGTGCGCAGCAGCGCCACGCCCAGCACCAGGTGCGGAATGATCAGCGGCGAGAGAAACAGGCCGTTGAGGAAATCGCGCCCCGGAAAGCTGTGCCGCGCAATGGCCAGCCCCGCCGGCACGGCCAGCACCGTGGCCAGTGTGGCCGACAGGAAGGCCAGCCACAGGCTGTTCTTGAAGGACTGCACAAAGTCGGCATGGGCAAACACCGCCTTGAACCAGCGCAGCGAAAAGTGCGTGGTGGGAATCGTGAGCGTGTTCTCGGGCGTGAAGGCCACCACGCAGACGATGACGAGCGGCGCCATCATGAAGGCGATGACGAGGGCGTTGAAGATGAGTGCGATGGGACCGTTTTTTGACATGGCGCAGACCCCGCTTAGCCCATTGATTTTTTGTAGGAGCGCTCCAGCACCCGGTTGTAGCTGAGCATCAGCACCAGGTTGGCCAACAGCAGCGTGAGCGCAATCGCCGCGCCCAGTGGCCAGTTGAGCTCGTGCAGGTACTCGTCGTACACCACGGTGGCCACCATCTTCAGGCGCCGCCCGCCCAGCAGGCCAGGAATGGCAAAGGCGCTGGCGCTCAGGCCGAAGACGATCAGGCTGCCCGAGAGAACGCCGGGCAGCACCTGCGGAAAAATAATGCGGCGCACGGTGGTGAAATGCGAGGCCTTGAGCGACAGCGCGGCGTCTTCCACGCCGGGGTCGAGCTTTTGCAGCGAGGTCCAGACCGGGATCACCATGAAGGGCAGCATCACGTGCACCAGCGCAATGACCACGGCGGCTTCGGTGTAGAGGATGCGCATGGGCGGCAGGCCCATGGCGCGCACGGCCTGATTCACCACGCCCTCGGGCCCGAGCAGCATGCTCCAGCCAAAAGCGCGCACCACCACCGACACCAGCAGCGGCGCCAGCACCACCAGCAGCAAGACAGATCGCCATGGGTTGCGCATGCGACTGAGCACATAGGCCTCGGGCGCGCCGACGAGCACGCAGATCAGCGTGGTGAGCGCGGAGACCCAGAAGGTGCGCCAGAAAATGCGGTGGTAGTAGTCGTCTGTCAGCACTGCGGCGTAATGCGCCAGCGTGAAGCTGTTCTTGACGCCGGTGGCGTGGTCGAACACCTGGAAGGACAGCACGGCCGTGAGGGCCAGCGGCACCAGCAGCAGGCAGGCAAACAGCACAAAGGCCGGCGCCGACAGCAGCCAGGGTGCGCGGGCCGCCGAGGGCCGCGAAACATTCGGTGCAGCTCCCACCATGGTTGTTGCGTTCACTGCTTGCCCCTGTGTTGCTCCCTCTCCCTCCGGGAGAGGGCAGGGGTGAGGGCCTGGGCGGCTATAAGGCCAGCGGCCTGCGCGAACACCCTCACCCTAACCCTCTCCCAGGGGGAGAGGGAATGAAAACGGGTCGCCGCGTTCATGCCACCGCCTCCAGCACGCGCTGCGGCTCGCGCGGCAGATGCAGCGCGCCGGGCAACAGGCGCACCTGGCCAGCCGGCCAGTCGAGGCCGACGCGCTGGCCTTCTTCGGCAGGCACTTCGCCATCGTTGGGGCAAACCACCACCAGCTCACCGGCGGCGGTGTCTACCTGGTAGAGCCACTGGCTGCCCAGGAAGAAACGTTCGCACACGGTGCCCGCGAGGCGGCCCTGGGTCTCGGGCACGAGGCGGATTTTTTCGGGCCGCAGGCTGAGCACCACGGCGTCGCCCGCAGCGGCCCCGGGCGCACGGACCTCCAGCGACGCCGTGCCCAGGTCCACCGTGGCCCAGGCGCCGGTGGCAATGACGCGGCCTTCCAGCAGGTTGGCCTTGCCGACAAAGCTGGAGATGAAGCGTGTTTGCGGGTGTTCGTACAGGCGGTGCGGCTGGTCGATTTGCGTGACGCGACCGGCCTCCATCACCACCACGCGGTCGCTGATGGACATGGCCTCGGTCTGGTCGTGCGTGACCATCACGGTGGTGGTGCCCACCTTGCGCTGGATCTGCCGCAGCTCGAACTGCATTTCCTCGCGCAGCTTGGCGTCGAGGTTGGACAGCGGCTCGTCGAGCAGCAGCACCGGCGGCTCGATGACCAGGGCGCGGGCCAGGGCCACCCGCTGGCGCTGGCCGCCGGACAACTCGCGCGGGTAGCGCGCGGCGTGCGCCTCCAGGTGCACCAGCGCCAGCGCGGCCTTGACGCGTTCGGTGCGCTCGTTTTTGGGCATGCGCCGCATCTCCAGGCCAAAGCTCACGTTGTCGTGCACGCTCATGTGGGGGAACAACGCATAGCTCTGGAACACGATGCCCAGGCCACGCGTGTTCGGTTTGGCGTGGGTGATGTCACGGCCATCGAGCGTGATGCGGCCGGCGGTGACATCGGCAAAGCCGGCAATCATTTGCAGCGTCGTGGTCTTGCCGCAGCCCGAAGGCCCGAGCAGCGAGACAAATTCGCCCTTCTCCACCGACAGGTTCATGTCGATCACGGCATGCGTGCCGCCGTAGGACTTGTTCACATTCGCCAGGGTCAGAAAAGACATCAGGAACACCTCACAAACAAGGCACAAACACACAAACAAGGAAGGCACAAGGAAGACATGCACAAGAGGCAAATCCGCCGGGATATCAGCACCGCAACCGGCTGCCTGAAGGCCGCATCAAACGCTGCATTGAGACACCTTGATGACATTCATGCTAGGGCATCTCATAAAAAATCGTCAATAGGTTATTCCGTATATAGAGATATTTATTTAATTTATTCCATTTAACGGAATTTCTATAAGATACGGATGAAATTCATTCCGATGAAAGAGATGCCATGAAAGAGAACTCAAAAGAGGACGACAGCGCCTCCAGCAGCGTGCAGCGCGCTTTTGCCATCCTGCGGGCCCTGGCCGCCACCCAAGCCAAGGGCGGGCGCATCACGCACATTGCCAAGGCCACGGGGCTGACGCAGGCCACCACCCACCGCCTGCTGCAAAGCCTGGTAGCCGAGCACGTCGTGGAGCAGGACGCCGCGTCCAAGCTCTACCGCCTGAGCATTGATTTTTTTGCGCTGGCCGCGCAGGCCGGCAACTCGATGGACTTGCGCGCGCTGTGCCGGCCGTCCATGCTGCGGCTGTGCGCCAGCCTGGGCGACACCATCTTTTTGCTGGTGCGCAGCGGCTTTGACGCCGTGTGCCTGGACCGCAGCGAAGGGCCCTTCCCGATCCGCTCCTTCACCGGCGACATCGGCGGCCGGGTGGCGCTGGGCATGGGCCAGGGCAGCCTGGCCATCCTGGCCTTTTTGCCGGAGTCCGAGCGGGAAGAGGTGATCCGCTACAACCTGCCGCGCATGCGCGAGTACGGCGTGTACGACGAGGTCTACCTGCGCACCGAAATCGAGCGGGTGCGCCAGTCGGGCTATGCCGGGCGCAACACCGGTTTGCTCGACGGCATGGCCGGTGTCGGTGTGCCGGTGCTGGACCGTGAAGGCCGCGCCGTGGCGGCACTGAGCGTCGGCACGATCTCGTCGCGGCTCAGCCCCGACCGCCTGCCGACGGTGGTGGAACTGCTCAAGCGCGAGGCCACGGCCATCGGCGCGCAGCTCAACCCTTTTGACAGCACGCTGCGCCGGCCGGCGCAAAGTCTGGCGCCCACAGACAGCGCCTGAGCCCTTTATGCGGAGGACGCCAAAGGTGCCGCCTGCTCGCGCAGCCATTCGCGCAGCTGCAGCAAGGGCCGCCAGCTGGCCTTTTGCGTGGGCCACACCAGGTAATAGGCAAAGTCGGAACTCAATGACAGGTCAAACGGCACGGCCAGGGTGCCATCGGCAATCTCGTCGGCCACCAAAAAGCGCGGCAGCACCGCCACGCCCAGCCCGGCCTTGACGGCCTGGGCGATCATGGAAAACAGTTCGTACTTCGGGCCGGTGCTGGCGCCCTGCGCGTCGTCAATGCCGGCCAGCTGCAGCCAGTCGCGCCAGGCGTGCGGCCGCGTGCTCTGGTGGATCAGCGTGAACTTCAGCACGTCGGCCGGTCGCCGCAGCTGGCGCTTTTTCATCAACGCAGGGCTGCACACCACCACGCTTTCCTCACCCATCAGGTACTCGGACTCGGTGCCGGGCCAGTCGGGCCGGCCGTAGTGGATGGCCGCGTCCAGGCCGGTGAGCGAAAAATCAAAGGGCAGCAGCCGGGTCGACAGGTTCAGCGTCACATGCGGATGCGCCTTGAGGAAGGTGGGCATGCGCGGAATCAGCCACTTGGTGGCAAAGGTGGGCACCACGCCGAGCTCCAGCGTGCCGCCCTCGCCTTTGGAAGACGCCAGGTCCAACATCGCGGCTTCCAGCGCATCGAGCGCCGGGCTGACACGCGACAGCAGCGAACGCCCGGCATCGGTCAGCACCAGCTGACGCGGCAGGCGCAAAAAGAGGCTCACATCAAGGTCCTGCTCCAGCCCCAGGATCTGATGGCTGACCGCACTCTGGCTCACCGACAGGTCCTGCCCCGCGAGCGTGAAACTGCCGCGGTGCGCCGCCGCTTCGAAGGCCAGCAGGGCTTGGGTGGAGGGGATTTTTCGGCGCATCGCATGAATATATCTCATGCCTGCATCGAAATACATCCTTTGCGCGGCGGCTGTGATTTCCCGAGAATCCGGCTCTACCCGTTGAATTTACCTAAACAATGACCAATCTCCAGACCCTGCTCGCGAGCTGCCTGCCCCCCGAAGCCGTGCAGCACATCCATGAGCAGATGTACGTCCATCCTGCCCTGCAGTCCGGTGTGTCCGGCACGGTGACGCGCGCCGAACTGGCCCAGGCCCTGAACATGGCCCTGTTCCATGGCCTGGTGCAGCGGGTGCCGGCGGCGCAAGACTACATGGCCAGCGATGTGGCCGGGCAACAGCGCCAGGTCGTCTTTGACCACGGCGCACTGCGCACCGTGCGCTGGCCCAGCGGCGCCCTGCCCCCGGGCGAGGCGGCCTTCACGCGGCTGCTGCGCCCGCTGGGTTTTACGCTGCAGGACACCTACCCCTTGCCGCGCCTGAAGATGACCGGCCGCGCCTGGTGCCACCAGGATTTCCCGCAGGAGATCGCGCAGTTCTTCGTGTCCGAACTGCATCCCGAACAGTTCACGGCGCCCTTCCAGGCCGCCGTGACGCGGGTGTTGTCCACCTCGCGCGACCCGCTGGGCCCGCAAGATGTGGCGGACCTCGAGCAGCTGGCGCGCGACGGCAAACTGCCGCTGCAACAGGCGTTGCGGCTGCTGCCGGTGATGCTCCAGTGCTTTGACCGCCAGCATGGCGTGTTTGCGCTGGACGACTATGAATTGCTGCTGGCCGAGTCCGCCGAAATGGCCTGGATCGCCACCGAAGGCAACGCCTTCAACCACGCAACCGACCGCGTCGGCGATGTGGATGCGGTGGCGCGTCGCCAGCGCGAACTGGGCCGGCCCATCAAGGACAAGGTCGAAGTCTCGGCGAGTGGCCGCGTGCGCCAGACGGCGTTTCGCGCCGCCACCGTGCAGCGCGAATTCCTGACACCCGCCGGCCAGGTCACGCGCGCGGTGCCGGGTTCGTTCTATGAATTCATCACCCGCGCCGAGCTGCATGCAAGCCCGGCCGCCAACGACCCGGCGCAAGGCACCCGCCTGGACCTGGCCTTTGACGCCGGCAATGCCACCGGTATTTTCGGCATGACGGCGGCCCGCGCATGAGCGGTCGGGCCGCTCCCAAGGCGAATACCGGAGCGCGTAGCGCGGAGGTTCACCTATGAGCACAGTCGCGCGCACGCCGGTCCGCCCGCTCTACGCGCAGGCCAGCGGTTCGCCGATTCGTGCCATGCTGGCGCTGGCCGGACAGCCCGGCATGATTTCGCTGGCGGGCGGTCATCCCGACCCCGCGCTGCTGCCGGCGGACTGGCTGCGCGAATGCATGCTGGCCGTGGCCTCCGGCCTGCAGGGGCACAGCCTGCAATACGGCGCCACCGAGGGCCTGCCCGCGCTGCGTGCGGCCAGCGCCGAGCTGCTGCGGCAACGCGGCCTGCAAGCCCAGGCCGAGCAGGTGGTGATCACCACCGGCTCGCAGCAGGCGATTGACCTGCTGGCGCGGGTTCTCGTCGAGCCGGGCGCCGGCGTAGCGGTGGAGTCCTTCAACTACCCGGCCGCCCTGCAGGCCTTCCGCTTTGCGGGGGCGCAGCTGGTGGAAGTTCCTGCCGATGCCCAGGGGCTGGATGTCGAGCGGCTCGAAGCCGTGTTGACCAGCGCACGGCCGCGCGTGCTGTATGTGGTTCCCAACTTTGCCAACCCAACAGGCGCCGTGATGCCCCTGGCGCGGCGCGTACGCCTGCTGGAACTTGCCGCACGGCACGAGGTCACACTGATCGAGGACGATCCTTATGGCGAACTCTGGTTTGGCGCGGCGCCACCGCCCTCGCTGGCGCAGCTCAACCAGCAAACCGGATCACACGCGCAGGTGGCCTACATGACAAGTTATTCCAAGGTGGTGGCCCCGGCCCTGCGCCTGGGTGTGCTGATGGCGCCGCCAGACGTGCTGCGCGCCGTCGTGCTGGCCAAGCAGGCCGCCGATGTGCACAGCGGCTCGCTGGAACAACTGACCCTGACCGCGATGCTGGCCTCCAGCCGCCTGGATGAGCACCTGGCCATGCTGCGCAAGGCTTACGCAGCCAAGGCCCGCACGCTGGCCGCGGCACTGCACGACCATTGCGGCGGGCTGCTTGAATTCAGCGAGCCCCAGGGCGGCATGTTTGTCTGGGCCCGGCTTGCCAGCGCACTGCCACTGATGCCGTCGCAGGCGTGGGTGGACTTTGGTTTGCAGCACCAGGTGCTGGCCGTGCCGGGCGCCGCCTTCAGCCTTCACAACACCGCACAGCCCTGGCTGCGCCTGAGTTTTGCCAACCCCGGTGCAGACGCCCTGCTGCAAGGCGCGCAGCGCCTGGGCCGCGGGCTGCGCAGCCTTGCCGCCGCGGCCGGTACTGCCGACACGCCATCATCACGCCAACATTTCCCCGAAAGGACTTCACCATGAGCCACGCCAACGACATTTCGTCCCTGCTGCAAAGCCTGGGCATCCACGCCGACCTGAACAGCCAGGCCTCCGCGACCCTTGAGGTTCATACCCCGATTGACGGCAGCCGGCTGGCGCGTCTTGCCACCACCAGCCCGGCCGAGGTGGATGCCGCACTGAATCGTGCGCACCAGAGGTTTTTGAGCTGGCGCGATGTGCCGGCACCCAAGCGCGGTGAACTGGTGCGTGCCTTCGGCGAAACCGTGCGGCGCCACAAGCCGGAGCTCGGGCAGCTGATCTCGCTGGAGACCGGCAAGATCCTGCAGGAGGGCCTGGGCGAAGTGCAGGAAGTGATCGACATCTGTGAATTTGCGGTCGGCCTGTCGCGCCAGCTCTACGGCCTGACGATTGCCAGCGAGCGTCCCGACCACAAGCTGCTGGAGACCTGGCATCCGGTGGGCGTGGTCGGCATCATCTCGGCCTTCAATTTCCCGATGGCGGTGTTTGCCTGGAACGCCGCGCTGGCGCTGGTCTGCGGCAACACGCTGGCCTGGAAGTCGTCCGAGAAGACGCCGCTGTCGGCCGTCGCACTCCATGGCCTGCTGCTGCGCACGGCCAAGGAACTGGGGCTGGAGACCGAAGGCCTGAGCGAGCTGCTGATCGGTGAGCGCTCCGTCGGTGAAGCGCTGGTCAACCACCCGCAGGTCAAGCTGGTCAGCGCGACCGGCTCGACCGCCATGGGCAAGAACGTGGCCATGGCCTGCGCCGCGCAGTTCAAGCGCTCGCTGCTCGAACTGGGCGGCAACAACGCGGCCATCGTCTGCCCCTCGGCCAACCTGGAACTGGTGGTGCGCGGCGCGGCGTTTGCCGCCGCCGGCACAGCCGGGCAGCGCTGCACCAGCCTGCGCCGACTGATCGTGCACCGCTCTATTTATCCGGCTCTGGTGGAACGCCTGGTGTCGGTGTTCGCGCGCCTGCCGGTGGGCAACCCGCTCACGGAAGGCACGCTGGTCGGCCCGCTGATCGACGGCCGCGCCTTCGACGCCATGCAAACGGCACTGGCCAGCGCGAAAGAGCTGGGCGCCAAGGTTCATTTTGGCCAGCGCGAGGAAGGCGCCGGTGCTGGTGCGGCTGCCGGTGGTAGTGCTGCCCACTATGTGCGGCCCGCCATCGTGGAACTGGCCGAGCAGGCTGGCCCCATGCTGCACGAAACCTTTGCACCGATTCTGTATGTGGTGCCTTACGACGACTTCGACGAAGCCATTGCCATGAACAATGCCGTGGTGCACGGCCTGTCGTCCGCCGTCTTCACCCAGGACCTGCGCGAGGCCGAGCGCTTCACCTCGGCGCGTGGCTCGGACTGCGGCATCGCCAACGTCAACATCGGCACCAGCGGCGCGGAAATCGGCGGTGCCTTTGGCGGCGAGAAGGAAACCGGCGGCGGCCGGGAGTCGGGCTCGGATTCGTGGAAGGCCTATATGCGCCGCGCCACCAACACGGTCAACTACGGCTCCAGCCTGCCGCTGGCGCAGGGGATTCGTTTCGAGATTTAAGCGCCTCCCCCGCCGCGCACAGAACTGCGGAGCTCAGGTCGGCAGTATCGCCCTACACCCGCTCGAAAATGCCGGCGGCGCCTTGCCCCATGCCGACACACATGGTCACCATGCCGTACTTGAGCTGATGGCGCTGCAGCGCGTGAATCACGGTGGCCGCGCGAATCGCGCCTGTGGCGCCCAGCGGGTGGCCCAGTGCAATCGCGCCGCCCATCGGGTTGACTTTGGCCGCGTTCAGGCCCAGCGTGTTGATGACCGCCAGCGACTGCGCGGCAAACGCCTCGTTGAGTTCGAACCAGTCGATGTCGTCCTGCTTCAGGCCGGCGTAACGCAGCGCTGCTGGAATGGCTTCGATCGGACCAATGCCCATGATGTGCGGCGGCACGCCCTTGGCGGCGTAGCTGACAAAACGCGCCAGCGGTTTCAGGCCGAATTCCTTGACGGCCTTTTCGCTGGCCAGAATCAGCGCGCCGGCGCCGTCGGAAGTTTGCGAGCTGTTGCCGGCCGTGACCGAGCCGCGCGCGGCAAACACCGTTTTCAGTTTGGACAGTCCTTCCACCGTGGTGTCGGGGCGTGCGCCCTCGTCCAGGCTCACGGTGCGGGTGGTGGCAATGACTTCGCCGGTTTCCAGGTTGGCGCTGCGGTCGGTCACTTCCATCGGCGTGATTTCATTCGTGAACTCGCCGGCCTGCTGGGCCTTGAGTGCCTTCATGTGGGACTCATAAGCGAACTGGTCCTGCGCGTCACGCGAGACCTTCCATTGCTGCGCAACCTTCTCGGCCGTCAGGCCCATGCCGTAAGCGATGCCGACGTTCTCGTCGTTGGCAAACATTTCCGGCGACAGCGACGGCGAGTTGCCCGACATGGGCACCATGCTCATGCTTTCGGTGCCGGCGGCGATCATCACATCGGCTTCGCCGACACGGATGCGGTCTGCCGCCATCTGCACAGCGGACAGGCCCGAGGCGCAAAAGCGGTTGACAGTGATGCCACCCACACTGGTCGGCAGGCCGGCCAGCACCGCGCCGATGCGGGCGATATTCAGACCCTGCGGGCCTTCGGGGATCGCGCAGCCGCAGATGATGTCTTCAATGGCCTTGGGGTCCAGCGTGGGCACCTGGGCCAGCGCGGCCTGCAGCGCCTTGACGAGCAGGTCGTCGGGACGCGTGTTGCGGAAGAACCCCCGGTGCGAACGGCCGATGGGCGTGCGCGTGGCGGCAACGATGTAGGCTTCCTGGATTTGTTTCATGGGGAACTCTTTCTCGGTGAATCGGTGAATCTATAAAAGGCTGGGGTGTCTTTTAAAAGCGGCGGCTTGAGGGCAAGGGTTCGGGGGAGCCCCCATCCCTGCCTTCCCCCAGAGGGGGAAGGAGTTGTGCGGGGAAATTTTCAGGCTCTACGGCCTGAGGCGAAAGAAGTGCTGCGGGAGAGTGTTCAAGTTCCACACCCTGAGGGGAAAGAGGCGTTACGGATGAATTTTCAAGCTCCTTCCCCCTCTGGGGGAAGGTTGGGATGGGGGCGACCGCGGCCAACTCTGTTAGACGGTTGTATATCGCCTCGACCATCGACTGCAAATCGGAGAACGGCAAATTCGCCGGGAAACGCATCACGTCAAATCCGAGAGACTTGAAATAAGCATCGCGCCTTGCGTCATAGGCCTGCTGGTCAACATGCTGCGACCCGTCAACTTCCACAATCAGTTTGGGAGCAAGGCATGCAAAATCAGCCACGTAGGATCCGACAGGATGCTGGCGCCTGAATTTGACGCTCAGTTGCTCGCCACGCAAGCGCTGCCATAGCAGGCGCTCACCGTCGGTCATTTCGCGGCGAAGCGACCTGGCGAACTTTCTGGCGTTAGCGGTGGCTTGGTTTTCCATGTCGTAGAGCCCCCATCCCTGCCTTCCCCCAGAGGGGGAAGGAGCAATGCGGGGAGATGTTCAGGCCGTGGCCTCCTCGGGTGCCGGCGTGGGCTGCGAGCGCACAGACGGCACCCAAGCCCAGACAAATTCGCATTCCACCGGATTCACGCCAACTTCATCCGTCACCGTGACCGCCACATTGACTTCACCCTTGTCACTGGCCTGCATGGCCGCTCGCTGCTCGTCGGTGAGCGTGGCGACGGCGCGCAACGAACCGGTGGCGCGCTTTTTGAAGGCCATCTTCAGCTCCTTGGCCAGCGGGATGCAGTCGTCTCGCACATTCATGCCAACCACCATGCCGGTGGCGGTTTCCGCCAGCAGGTTCATGGCCGAGGCATGCACGCCGCCGATGTGGTTTTGCACTTTCTTTTCGTTCCTGATGCCGATTTCCACGCTGCTGCGACTCATCTGCAAAAAGTCCAGCCCGGCCGTGCCGGTGAATGGCACGGCGCGGCGCAGGATCACGCTGCGAAACCAGGTGCGGGCAAAAGCCGGCACCTCGGCCAGGCGCTCGAGTTGGCGCTCCAGGCGGTTGGGAGGCGTCTTCGTCAAATCAGTCATCAATTCCTCACCGGTTTGCCGGTGCTCATCATGCCCATGATGCGTTCCTGCGTCTTGGCGTTCTCCAGCAGCGAGCAGAAGGCCTTGCGTTCCAGCGTCATCAGATATTCCTCCGTCACCAGCGTACCGGCATCCACGTTGCCACCGCACACCACGTTGGCGATCAGGCTGGCGATGTGGAAGTCGTGGGCGCTGATGAAGCCACCGTCGCGCATGTTGACCAGCTGGCCCTTGATGGTGGCCAGGCCGTTGCGGCCCACGACCGGGAAGGGCCGCTTGTGTGGTGCGCGGTAGCCCGAGTTGAACAGGGCGCGCGCCTCGTTCAGCGCGATGAACAGCAGCTCGTCCTTGTTCGGCACGATGACGTCGCTGTCCAGCAAGTAGCCGAGCTTGCGGCTTTCAATCGCACTGGTGCCCACCTTGGCCATGGCGGCGGCCGTGAAGCCCTCAGTCAGGAAAGGCAGTATGTCCTTGTTGGTGGACGTGGCGGCGTTTTCTGCTGCGCGGCGCGCAATGTAGGCCAGGCCGCCGGCGCCCGGCACCAGGCCGACGCCGACTTCCACCAGGCCGATATAGCTTTCCATCGCGGCGACGCGTTTGGCCGAGTACACGGCCATTTCGCAGCCACCACCCAGCGCCAGGCCGCGAATCGCCGAGACGACGGGCACGGCCGCGTAGCGCAGCTTGAGCATGACGTTTTGCAGTTCGGCTTCCGCACCTTCAATTGCTCTGGCGCCACCCATCATGAAGGCGGGCAGCATGGCCTGCAGGTCGGCCCCGGCCGAGAACATCTCGTCGTTGGACCAGATGACCATGCCCTTGTAGCCTTTCTCGGCGAGGTCCACGCCCATCGCCAGTCCTTCCGCCACATCGGGGCTGATGGCGTGCATCTTGGTCTTGATGCTGGCAATCAGCACGTCGCCTTTTTCTCCGTTCGCGCCGTCCAGCGTCCAGAGGCGGATGGCATCGTCTTCATACAGCGTGGTACCGGCGGTCTCGAAAGCCGGGGCGTTGGCACCCAGCACGTCTTCGGGGAAATGCTGGCGCTCATAAACCGGCAGCTTGCGGCGTGGAATGAATTTCTGGGCCGAGGCGCTCCATGAGCCTTCGGCGGTGTGCACCCCGCCCGCGTCGGCCACCGGGCCCTTGAACACCCAGTCGGGCAGCGGCGATTTGCTCAAGGCCTTGCCCGCCTCAATGTCTTCCTGGATCCAGGTGGCCACCTGCTTCCAGCCGGCCTGTTGCCACAACTCGAACGGGCCCTGTTTGGCGCCAAAGCCCCAGCGCATCGCAAAGTCGATGTCGCGCGCGGTTTCGGCAATGCTTTCCAGGTGCACCGCGGCATAGTGAAACTGGTCGCGCAGGATGGCCCAGAGGAAACGCGCCTCAGCGCCCTCGGCCTCGCGCAGCAGCTTCAGCCGCTCGCCGGCCGGCTTCTTCAGCATGCGTCCGACGACCTCGTTCGCCTTGGCACCTGCGGCCACGTACTCCATGCTTTCGGGGTCGAGGCGCAAGATGTCCCGGCCGACCTTCTTGTAAAAACCGGCGCCGGTTTTCTGGCCCAGGCTTTTGGATTCCAGCAGTTTCGCCAGCACGGGCGGCGTGCCGTAGATGTCCGAAAACGGGTCTTCCACTTTTCCGCTGCTTGAGCTACCCACGGGGCCGAGGTTGTCCTGCAGCGTCTTGATGACATGGGCCATGGTGTCCAGGCCCACCACGTCAGCGGTGCGGAAGGTGCCGGAGCTGGCGCGGCCCAGCTTCTTGCCGGTCAGGTCATCGACCACGTCATACGTCAGGCCAAAGGTTTCGGCCTCCTTGATGGTGGCCAGCATGCCGGCAATGCCGACGCGGTTGGCGATGAAGTTGGGCGTGTCGTGCGCCCGGATCACGCCCTTGCCCAGCGCGCTGACCGCAAAGGCTTCGAGGTCGTCGAGCACTTTCGGCTCGGTGGTGGGCGTGTTGATCAGCTCCACCAGCGTCATGTAGCGCGGTGGGTTGAAAAAGTGGATGCCGCAAAAGCGCGGCTTGATCGACTCAGGAAGCGCCTCGCTGAGTTTGGTGATCGACAGCCCCGAGGTGTTGCTGGCCACAATCGCGCCTTCGGCAATGAAGGGGGCGATCTTGTGGTACAGGTCGGTCTTCCAGTCCATGCGCTCGGCGATGGCCTCGATGATGAGGTCGCACTCTTTCAACACCTCCATGTGCTCTTCGTAGTTGGCCTGCTGGATCAGCGCCGCGTCCTCGGGCACGCCCAGTGGCGCGGGCTTGAGCTTCTTCAGCCCTTCGATCGCCTTGGTGACGATGCCATTCTTCGGGCCCTCTTTTGCGGGCAGGTCAAACAGCACCACAGGCACCTTGACATTGACCAGATGGGCGGCGATCTGCGCGCCCATGACGCCGGCGCCGAGTACGGCGACTTTTTTGACAGTGAATTTTTGCATCATGTGGTTCCGTTAATGGGTTGGGGAGCCCTCACCCCAACCCTCTCCCAGAGGGAGAGGGAGAAAGAAAAGATGGCAAAGAAGGCCAAAGAAACTCCCTCCCCCGCTGGGGGAGGGCAGGGGTGGGGGCTCACCCGGAACAGCTTCATGCCAGCGCCTCATCGGTGTCCATCAGCGCCTTGCTGCCTGAGCGCGCGGTGCGCATCAGCGTCGCGGTTTCGGGGAAGAGTTTGGCGAAGTAAAACCGCGCGGTCTGCAGCTTGGCCACGTAAAACTTGTCGGTGTTGCCGGCGGCAATCTCGCGCAGCGCGACCTGCGCCATGCGGGCCCAGAAGTAGCCGAACACCAGGTGGCCGGCCACGCGCAGGTAGTCGACCGCGGCGGCGCCCACTTCGTCGGGGTTCTGGAAACCCTTGAAGCCGAGCTCGGTCGTGAACTTGGTCATCTGGTCGGCCAGGTAAGCCAGCGGGTTGATGAACTCGGCCATCTTCTCGTTCACGCCCTCTTCCTCGATCAAGGCGCCGATCACCTTGCCGAATTTCTTCAGCGTGGCGCCGTTGTTGCCCAGAACCTTGCGGCCCAGCAGGTCCAGCGACTGGATGGTGTTGGTGCCCTCGTAAATCATGTTGATGCGGTTGTCGCGCACAAACTGCTCCATGCCCCATTCCTTGATAAAGCCGTGGCCGCCAAAAACCTGCATGCAGGCGTTGGTGGCAATGTGGCCGTTGTCGGTCAGGAAGGCCTTGACGATGGGTGTGAGCAGCGCGACGATCTCGCCGGACTCCTTGCGCACCTTTTCATCGGGGTGGTGGAGTTCCTTGTCGAGCAGCAGCGTGCAGTAAATGGCCAGCGCACGGCCGCCTTCGGCATAGGCCTTGGCGGTCAGCAGCATCTTGCGCACGTCGGGGTGCACGATGATGGGGTCGGCCGGTTTGTCCTTGGCTTTCACGCCGGAGAGCGAGCGCATCTGGATGCGGTCCTTGGCATAGGCCAGGGCGTTCTGGTAGGCCACTTCGGTCAGGCCCAGCGACTGGTTGCCCACGCCCAGGCGCGCGGCGTTCATCATCACGAACATCGCGGCCAGGCCCTTGTTGGGCGCACCCACCAAGGTGCCGACGGCGCCCTCCAGCACCATCTGGCAGGTGGAGTTGCCATGGATGCCCATCTTGTGCTCGATGCCGCCGCAGTAAATGCCGTTGCGCGAACCGATCGAGCCGTCCGGGTTGACATTGAACTTGGGCACGGCAAACAGGCTGATGCCCTTGCTGCCCTGCGGCGCATCAGGCAGGCGGGCCAGCACCAGGTGCACGATGTTGCTGGTCATGTCGTGTTCGCCGGCGCTGATGAAAATCTTGTTGCCGGTGAGCTTGTAGCTGCCATCAGGCTGGGGTTCGGCTTTGGTGCGCAGCAGGCCCAGGTCGGTGCCGCAATGCGGCTCGGTCAGACACATGGTGCCGGTCCATTCGCCGCTGGTCAGCTTGGGGAGGTAGGTTTTTTTCTGCTCGTCGGTACCGTGGGCATGCAGGGCTTCATAGGCGCCATGCGACAGGCCGGGGTACATGGTCCAGGCCTGGTTGGCCGAGTTCATCATTTCATAAAAGCACTGGTTGACGACGAAGGGCAGGCCCTGGCCGCCGTGCTCGGGGTCGCAGCTCAGCGCAGCCCAGCCGCCCTCCACGTACTTCGCATACGCTTCCTTGAAGCCCTTGGGTGGCGTGACTTCATGGGTGGTCTTGTCGAGTGTGCAGCCTTCCTGGTCGCCGCTGATATTGAGCGGGAAGGTGACTTCAGCCGCAAACTTGCCGCCTTCTTCCAGCACCGCATTGATGGTGTCGGCGTCGATGTCGGCATGCCGCGGCAAGACCTTCAGTTCATCGGTGACCTTGAGAACTTCGTGCATGACGAATTGCATGTCGCGCAGGGGTGGGGTGTACTGAGGCATGTCGGGTCCTTTGGCTTTAAGCCGGTTTGGAAGATGAAGATGTTTTGGGGGAGGCTTTTTCCGGCGATTTAGCCGGCGCAGCACTGGAAGAAGACTCGGCCAGCGGCGGCGTGGCACTGCTGCCGTAACGCGCCAGGATGTTGGCAAAGCCGGTGTTGGCGCGGGCGACGGAGCCGGGAGACTTCAGGAAGCGGGCTTCGTAATGCAGCGCCAGAATGAGTCCGTGGATCTCGAAGACCATCTGCTGTTCGTCGGCATCGCGCTGCAGGTGCCCGGCCTCCTTGGCCTGCACCACGGCGCGGTACATCGCGGCCAGCCAGGTCCGCACCGAGCCCGCCAGCGCGTCGCGCACCGGCCCGGGCCGGTCGTCGAACTCGACGGCACCGCTGATGTACAGGCATCCCGAATCGATCTCGACCGAGGTGCGGTTCATCCAGTTGTGAAACAGCGCGCGCAGGCGCGGCAGGCCCCTGGGCGCCTGCAATGCCGGGAAGAACACCTCGTCTTCGAAGCGGCTGTGGTATTCACGGACCACCGAAATCTGCAGTTCCTCGCGGGAGCCAAAATGGGCAAACACGCCGGACTTGCTCATGTGCATGACCTCGGCGAGCGCCCCGATGCTCAGGCCCTCCAGGCCGATCTGCGTGGCCAGGCCCAGGGCCGCATCAACAATGGCCGCCTTGGTCTGCTGGCCTTTTTGCTGGCTTTTGGGCACGCCGGCGCCGATCGCGGAGACAGGCGCAGCCGGGACGGGAACGGTTTTGACAGAGAGTTCATTGACGGTCATGGGATTGAGCCAAAATAAAACGAACGATCGTTCTATTTTGCAACAATTCGAAGACGGTCAAGCCTTGGGGGGTGATGGAGTGTCTGTTTATAGAGAACAAGGTCTAGCCCAACCAAGGGTAAACCCTAGAACATAGACCCACCCCCTTCCAGGCTCACTTCGTGTAGCCTGTTCCCCCTCGAGGGGGCGGCGCCTGCGGTCTGGCAAAGCCAGTCCCGCGGCACCCTGGTTGTGCTCCCTGAAGTCTTTAACCCAGCATGAGCCGCGGAACCGGCTTTGGCTTGTCCTGAGCCTGTCGAAGGGCCGGACCGCAGGCGCAGCGGCCCCCGAGGGGCTGGAGCCTGCGGCTCCAAAGCTGCTTGAGCAGCTTTGGACAGGCGACAGAGGCGAAGCGTCTCGCGAGCCGCGGCCTGCAAGGCCTCGGGAACCACACGCAGTGAGCGACCATGAGGGCTCTTCATCCAAGCAGGGGCCGCGGGACTGGCTTTGCCAGACCGCAGGCGCAGCGGCCCCCTCGGGGGCAGGGAGCTACGCGAAGCGAGCGACCGTGGGGGCTTTATTTCACGAGCTTGAACGGCACGACCGTCTGCTTCTGCTCGCCCAGGCCCTCGATCCACACCGTCATCTGGTCGCCCTTTTTCAGGTACACCGGCGGTTTCATGCCCAAGCCCACGCCAGGAGGCGTGCCCGTGGTGATCACGTCGCCGGGCTCCAGCGTCATGAACTGGCTGACGTAACTGACGATTTTGGCCACGCTGAAGATCATGGTCTTGGTAGAGCCGTTTTGCACGCGCTTGCCGTTGACTTCCAGCCACATGCCCAGTTTTTGCGGGTTGGGCACGTCGTCGCGCGTCACCAGCCAGGGGCCGATCGGGCCGAAGGTGTCGCAACCCTTGCCCTTGTCCCAGGTACCGCCGCGCTCGATCTGGAACTCGCGCTCGCTGACGTCATTGATGGTGCAGTAGCCGGCCACATACGTGAGCGCGTCCTTCTGCGACACATAGCGTGCACGCGTGCCGATGACCACGCCGAGCTCGACCTCCCAGTCGGTCTTGACCGAGCCCTTGGGCAGCATGACCGGATCGTTGGGCCCCTGAATGCAGCTGGTGGCCTTCATGAACACGACGGGTTCAGGGGGAATCGGCAGGCCGGACTCGGCCGCGTGGTCGGCGTAGTTCAGGCCGATGGCGATGAACTTGCCGACGCCGCTGACCGGGCAGCCCATGCGTGGCGAACCCTTGACCAGCGGCAGCTTGTCGGTTTTCAGCTTGCGCAGCTTGGCCAGCGCGGCATCGCCGAGCTGATCAGGGCCAATGTCCTTGATCACGCCGCTCAAGTCACGCAGCTTGCCTTCGGCATCAATCAGTCCTGGCTTTTCCTTGCCCGGGTTGCCATAACGAACGAGTTTCATGGTTTTTCCTTTTCAATTTACACAAACAACAAGAACGGATAACAGGATGGGGCTTCTGGAAGTTCGATTATCGGGATGCAGGGCAAGGCGCACGGAGCGCAGGAACCGGAATGCACTTGCGTGCATGAGGATTCCGAGCACCGCGCAACGCGGCCATGCGCCCGAGAATCGGATTTATAGATGTCCCATCAATAAGTCGAACGCCCGCCCGACAGGTCGAACACGGCGCCGGTCGAGAACGAACACTCTTCGGTAGCCAGCCACGCCACCATGGCCGCGACTTCCTCGGGGGTGCCGAAGCGGCCCATCGGGATTTTCGACAGCATGAACTGGATGTGTTCCGGCGTCATCTGGTCGAAAATCGGCGTCTTGACCGCAGCCGGCGTCACGCAATTGACGCGCACGCCAGTATCGGCGAGTTCCTTGCCCAGGGACTTGGTCAGTGCAATCACCGCGGCCTTGCTGGCACTGTAGGCGCTGGCATTGGGATTGCCGTCCTTGCCCGCCACCGAGGCGATATTGATGATGCGGCCGTAGTTGCGCGTGCGCATGTGCGGCACCACCTCGCGGCAGCAAAAAAACAGGCCATTGAGGTTGACCTGCTGCACCTGCATCCATTGCTCGGGCGGGTAGTCCCACAGCTTGACATTGGGGCCGGTGATGCCGGCCGAGTTGACCAACGCATCGATGACCGGATGGTGGGCCACGGTTTGCCGCACGGCTTCCACCACACTGGCATGGCTGCCCACATCCACCACAACGGTGTGCACGCCCGCGCCGAGTTCGCCTTGGGCCGCCGCGAGCGCCTGCGGGTTGAGATCCCACAGGCTGACCGTGGCGCCCGACGCCAGCATGCGCTGCGCAATGGCAAAGCCCAGGCCCACTGCGCCGCCGGTGATCACCGCATGGCGGCCGGCCAGGTCAAGCTGGTTCATATGGTCATGCCGCCGTCGATGGCATAGGACTGCCCGGTCACAAAGGCCGATTCGTCGCTGGCCAGAAACACCACCAGCGGCGCAATTTCATGGGCCTGTGCAAGTCGCCCCATGGGCTGGCGCGCGATGAAATTTTTCCGCGCCTCGGCGGGGTCCTCAAACACATTGATGCGGTCCTGCAGCGAGGGAGTGTCGACCGTGCCGGGGCAAATGGCATTGCAGCGCACGCCCTGCGTCACGAAGTCGGCGGCCACGCATTTCGTGAGGCCGGTCACCGCGGCCTTGGAGGCGCCATAGACAAAGCGGTTCGGCAGGCCCTTGAAGCCGCAGACGCTGGCCATGTTGATGATGCTGCCGCCGCCATGGGCCAGCATCTTGGGCAGCACCGCCTGGATCATCCAGAACTGCGAGCGCACATTGAGGTTGAAGGCAAAGTCCCAGTCTTCGTCGGTGGCCTGCAGGATGGAGCCGGCGTGGACAAAGCCGGCGCAGTTGAACAGCACGTTAAGCGGCGGCAGCTCGGCTGCCAGTTTCTGGATGGCGGCCTTGTCGAGCACATTGAGCGCCGCAGTTTTGATGTTGGGCACGCCGGCGTAATCGGCGAGCAGTTTTTCATTGACGTCGGTAGCCCACACCTGGGCGCCCTCGGCCGCCATGGCCAGCGCGGTGGCCTTTCCGATGCCCTGTCCGGCGGCCGTGACCAGTGCGGTTTTTCCCTGGAGTCTCATGCTTGTTCCTTGGTTGTTGACGATGGTTGTGATGATTTCGATGATTGCGATGACTTACCTGATGGTCACGTCGGCCAGCTGCCGCTTGCCAATGACAGGCCAGTCCCATTCGATGCCCAGGCCGGGCGTGTCCGGCGGGAAGGCGTAGCCATCCCCGACGCGGATGCGGCTGGTCGTGATGTCGTCGAGCTGCGGTATGTACTCGACCCAGGCCGCGTTGGGCACGGCCGCACACAGGCTCACATGCAGCTCCATCAGGAAGTGCGGACACACCGGCACATCAAAGCCCTCGGCCAGATGCGCCACCTTGACCCACGGCGTAATACCGCCAATGCGGGCCACGTCGGGCTGGACGATGCTGCAGGCGCCCTGCTCCAGGTATTCGCGGAACTGGCTGAGGTGGTACATCGACTCGCCCACCGCCACCGGAATGGCCGTGTGTTCGCGCAAATGCCGGTGGCCGGCGATGTTTTCCGCGGGCAGCGGCTCTTCCAGCCAGGCCAGGTCCAGCGCGGCAAAAGCCGCCGCCCGGCGCACGGCTTCGGGGCGGTTGAAGCCCTGGTTGGCATCGGTCATGATGCTGAAGCCCGCGCCGACCGCCTCGCGCACCTTGGACAGGCGCGCCACGTCCTCACTGACATGCGGCCGGCCGACCTTGATCTTGGCACCCCTGAAACCCTCGGCCTTGGCGGCCAGCGTCTGGTCCACCAGTTCATCCGCGCTCAGATGCAGCCAGCCGCCTTCGGTGGTGTACACCGGCACCCGCGGCTGCGCGCCACCCAGCAATTGCCACAGGGGCAGGTTCTGGCTGCGGGCGCGCCAGTCCCACAGCGCGGTGTCCACGCAGGCCAGCGCCAGGCTGGTGATGGCCCCGACAGCCGTGGCGTGGGTATGGAAAAAGAGGTCTTTCCAGATGGCTTCGATCAGCAGCGGGTTGCGGCCCAGCAGGCGCGGCGCCAGGTGGTCGTTCAGCAAAGCCATGACCGACGAGCCGCCGGTGCCTATGGTGTAGGCGTAACCGGTGCCCTCCACGCCATCGCTGCAGCGCACGGTCAGCAGCAGCGTCTCCTGCGTCACAAAGGACTGGATGGCGTCGGTGCGCACGACCTTGGGCGGCAAATTGACCTGCCGCAGGCGGATGGATTCGATCGTTACTTGCGGGTTCATGGTGCGGAAGGGCATCCAGGGTTAGTCATGGTCGCTTACGGTTGTTCAGGCCATTGAAGGCATTACAGGGTTTAGCCGGATGCCGCCGCCGGTGGATTCATGGGATTATCAACTGGTCTTACCACTTGTCCAATTCTGGCTAACCCTTAATTCGCCGCCAAAGCCCGCATGCCCATTCAAACCGTCGAACCGAAACGCCTGTATCGCCAGATTGCCGAGCAATTACGCTCGCTGATCAGCAAGGGCGAGTTTGCGGTCGGCAAACGCCTGCCGGCCGAGCGTGACCTGGCCAAGCAACTGGGCGTGAGCCGCCCCTCCGTGCGTGAAGCCCTGATCGCACTGGAAGTGGAAGGCTGGGTCGAAGTGCGCACCGGCTCCGGCGTTTACGTGCTGGACCGGTCGAACCAGGTTCAGCGGAAAAGCGGGCCACAGATTGCGCCGACCGAATGGGGACCGCTGGAATTGATCCGGGCGCGCCGCGTGGTGGAAGGCGAAATTGCCTCCATGGCCGCCGTGCAGGCCAAACGCAAAGACATTGACGCGATGCGCAAAGCCATAGACGCCATGAAAAGCGATGCCGGGCGCGGCGTGCTGCCGCTCGAAGGCGACCGGGCCTTTCATACCGCGATCGTCGAGGCCTGCGGCAACGTGGTGCTGATCGAAACCATCCAGAGCTTCTGGGATTCGCGCCGCGGCCCGCTGTTCACGCGCCTGGGTGGCTATTTCGAGACCATGAAGTCATGGCAATCCGCCATCGACGAACACGAGGCGATTTATGCGGCCATCTGCGCGCATGACAGTGCCGCCGCCCGCATTGCGATGCATGCCCACATGGACAAGTCCCACGCCCGATTCAGCGCGAGCTGGCGCCGTGCGAAGACGAGCTGATTCCAGCGCCCAGGTACTCCCTGCTTTTACCTTCACCTTTTCACGTCCACCTTTCACGTTCACTTTTTTCAACCGAGGAGACAGCATGACAAAACGACTGACGATCAAAACACTGGCACTATGCGCGGTAGTGGCGGGAACCATGGGGTCATTTGGCATCGCCCATGCGCAAACCAAACTGAAATGGGCTCACGCCTATGAAACCTCCGAGCCCTACCACAAGTGGTCGGTCTGGGCGTCTGACGAAATCAAGAAACGCACCAATGGCCGCTACGAGATCCAGGTGTTCCCGGCCTCCACACTGGGCAAGGAAAGCGACATCAACCAGGGTCTGCAGCTCGGTACCGTCGACATCATCATTTCAGGAGCGTCTTTTGCCGCCCGGAGCTTCCCGCGCATCGGCGTGGGCTACTACCCCTACACTTTCCGCGACTCCGACCACCTGCTGAAATATGCCAAGAGCGATGTCTTCAAGGAGCTGGCCGACGGCTACAAACAGAAAACCGGCGTGCAGACCGTTGCCGTCACCTACTACGGCGCTCGCCACTCCACCAGCAACAAGCCCTTCAAGACCTGCGATGAAATGAAAGGCCTGAAGATGCGGGTGCCCGATGTGCCGGCCTACATGGCGCTGCCGCGCGCCTGCGGCGCCAACCCGACACCGATCGCGTTTGCCGAGGTCTACCTGGCCCTGCAAAACGGCACGGTGGATGCGCAGGAAAACCCGCTGCCCACCATCGAGGCCAAGAAGTTTTATGAGGTCCAGAAGAACATCATCCTGACTGGCCACATCCTCGATTCGCTGGTCACGCAGGTCGGCCCCCACGTCTGGACCAAGCTCAGCGATGCCGACAAGAAAATCTTCACCGACGTGATGCAGGAAGCGGCGGCCAACGCCACGGCCGACATCAAGAAACGCGAGGGTGAACTGGTTGATGAATTCAAGAAAAAGGGCATCAACGTCGTCACGGTCAACAAGGACGAATTCCGCGACCGCATCGTGAAAGCCGTGGACATGAGCTCCATGGGCTATGACAAAAAGGATTGGGACCGCATCCAGGCCCTCAAGTAAGCAGTGAGTGCTGCCCCGCCCGGACATGGGCGGGGTTCACAGCTGCCGATCGCCATTTCATCCGACCCCCTCCCCGCCGCGGGGAGGGCTTCACCACCAACCCTACGCCCTACCATCATGATCACCATTCCTGACATCGACGCCCTGCCCAAGGTCATGGGCGACGACGGCGAATTCCATGCCACCGACGAGGCGGTCGACCTGTCGGACACACCCGCCGAGGCCTGGGCGGCACTGCTGTTTTTCTGGGCATTGGGGCTGACGGTTTTCTACCAGTTCTTCACCCGCTATGTGATGAACGACTCCGCCGCCTGGACCGAAGAGATCGCGCGCTACCTGCTGATCGGCACCGTGTTCGTGGGCGCCACCATTGGCGTGGCCAAGAACAACCACATCCAGGTCGACTTTTTCTACCGCTTCATGCCACCCTGGCTGGGCCGGGCCATGGCCCTGCTCACCGATGTGCTGCGCATTGCCTTCCTGGCGGCCGCGGTTGTATTGACCTGGCAAATGATGAACAAGATGGGCAACTACAAAATGACCATCGTCGACTTGCCCATGAACCTGGTGTATGGCGTCTGCCTGATCGGCTTTGCGGCCATGAGCGCGCGCGCGGTCTGGGTCATGCGAGTGCACGTGAAGCGCGGCTACAGCGTGCTGGAACGCCCTGAATCCACCATGGAGGACCGTTAAATGTTGAAGGTTGTTTTCCTGTTCCTGATGAGCGGCGGCCTGCCGGTGGCCATGGCCATGGCCGGCGCCTCGCTGCTCTACATCCTGTTCACCCAGAGCTCGCCGCCCTTCGTGGTGATCCACCGCATGGTCAGCGGCATTGACAGCTTTCCGCTGCTGGCCGTGCCCTTTTTCATTCTGGCCGGCAACCTGATGAACAACGCCGGCATCACCAACCGCATCTACAACTACGCGCTGGCGCTGGTGGGCTGGATGAAGGGCGGACTGGGTCATGTCAATGTCGTGGGTTCCGTGGTGTTTGCCGGCATGAGCGGCACCGCCATTGCCGACGCGGCCGGGCTGGGCACGATCGAAATCAAGGCCATGAAGGACCACGGCTACAGCACCGAATTTGCCGTGGGCGTGACGGCGGCCTCCGCCACGCTGGGCCCCATCATCCCGCCCAGCCTGCCCTTTGTGATCTACGGCATGATGGCCAACGTCAGCGTCGGCGCCCTGTTTCTGGCGGGCATACTGCCGGGCGTCATGATGGCCATCCTGATGATGCTGACGGTGGCTTATTTCGCCCACAAGAACGGCTGGGGCGCCGACGTCAAGTTCGAGTGGAGCCGCCTGAGCAAGGCGCTGATCGAAACCGCCGTGGTCATCGGCTGGCCGCTGCTGCTGTGGCTGCTGATCGGCAAGCTGGACTTTCCGCCGCAGATCACGGTGGCAGCCGCGCTGGTGGCGCTGTTCGCCGCCGACAAGGCCTTCAGGTTCCAGGCCGTGCTGCCCATCATGACGCCCGTGCTGCTGATCGGCGGCATGACGACCGGCATCTTCACGCCCACCGAAGGCGCCATCGCCGCCTGCGTCTGGTCGCTGATTCTCGGCTTTGCCTGGTACGGCACGCTGACCTTCAAGAGTTTCGTGAAGGTGTGTCTCGATACGGTGGAGACGACCGCCACTGTGCTGTTCATCGTGGCCGCGGCGTCCATCTTCGGCTGGATGCTCACCGCCACTGGCGTGACCACCGACATTGCGAAATGGGTGCTGGAATTTACCAAGGAAGCCTGGGTCTTCCTGCTGCTGGCCAATGTGCTGATGCTGTTTGTGGGCTGCTTCCTGGAGCCGACGGCCGCCATCACGATTCTCGTGCCCATCCTGGTGCCCATCGCCGTGCAGCTGGGCATTGACCCCATCCATTTCGGGCTGGTGATGGTGCTCAACCTGATGATCGGCCTGCTGCACCCGCCCATGGGCATGGTGCTGTTTGTGCTGGCGCGCGTGGCCAAGCTCTCGGTCGAGCGCACCACCATCGCCATCCTGCCCTGGCTGTTTCCGCTGCTGGGCAGCCTGATCATCATCACTTACTTTCCCAAGCTGGTGCTGTGGCTGCCCAAGATGTTTTATTGATGTGTTTTATTGAAATGTTTGACTGAAGAGAAATTTCCATGACCCCATTCATTCGCCTTCATCCTGCCGATGACGTGCTGATCGCCCGCCAGCAACTGCTGAGCGGCGCCAGCGTCGAAGGCATCCCGGTCAAGGGCCTGATCCCGGCCGGCCACAAGATCGCCACCCACCCCATTGCGCCGGGCGAGCCGGTGCGGCGCTACAACCAGATCATCGGCTTTGCCAGCAAACCGATTGCCGCCGGTGAGCATGTGCACACGCACAACCTCGACATGGGCCCGGACAAGGGCGACTTCGAACGCGACTACGCCTTTGGTGCGGACGTCAAACCCGAGCCGGTGCGGCGCGAGGCCACCTTCATGGGCATCAAGCGGGCCGACGGCCGCGTCGCGACACGCAACTACATCGGCGTGCTGACCAGCGTGAACTGCTCGGCCACAGCGGCGCGCGCCATTGCCGACCACTTTTCGCGGCGCACCAACCCGGCGGCGCTGGCCGATTTTCCGAATGTCGACGGCGTGGTGGCATTGACCCACGGCACCGGCTGCGGCATGGACACCGAGGGCATGGGCATGCAGCTGCTGCAGCGCACGCTGGCCGGTTACGCCACGCATGCCAACTTCGCCGCCGTGCTGGTGGTGGGGCTGGGCTGCGAAGCCAACCAGATCAATGCCTGGCTGGCCCACAGCAGCCTGCGGGAGGGGGAAACCTTCAAGGTGTTCAACATCCAGGACACGGGCGGCACGACCAAAACGGTGGCCAAGGGCGTGGCGCTGATCAACGAGATGCTGCCCACCGTCAACAACGTGAAGCGCGAACCCTGCAGCGCCGCGCACATCACCATCGGCCTGCAGTGCGGCGGCTCGGACGGCTACTCGGGCATCAGCGCCAACCCGGCGCTGGGCGCGGCGGTCGACCTGCTGGTGGCACACGGCGGCACCGCCATCCTGAGCGAGACGCCTGAAATTTACGGCGCGGAACACCTGCTGACGCGCCGGGCGGTGAAACCCGAGGTGGCGGAAAAGCTGATCCAGCGCATCAAGTGGTGGGAGCATTACACCGAGATCAACGAGGGCGAGATGAACAACAACCCCTCGCCGGGCAACAAGGCCGGCGGGCTGACCACCATCCTGGAAAAATCGCTGGGCGCCGTCGCCAAGGGCGGCACCAGCAACCTGCAGGCGGTCTACGAATACGCCGAGCCGGTGCAGGCCCACGGCTTTGTCTACATGGACACGCCCGGCTACGACCCGGTCAGCGCGACCGGGCAGGTGGCCGGCGGCGCCAACCTGATCTGCTTCACCACCGGCCGCGGTTCGGCCTATGGCTGCGCACCCTCGCCCTCGCTCAAGCTGTCGACCAACTCGACGCTGTGGCGCAAGCAGGAAGACGACATGGACATCAACTGCGGCGAGATCATCGACGGCAGCAGCACGGTGGCCGAGATGGGGCAACGCATTTTTGAACTGGTGCTGGCCACCGCCTCGGGCGAGCCCAGCAAGAGCGAAAAACACGGCTACGGGCAAAACGAGTTTGTGCCCTGGCAAGTCGGCGCCGTGATGTAGTCCCTTTCTTCACGCCCTCTCCCCCTGGGAGGGGCGGGGGTGAGGGCTCTGCGCGCCGAGAGGCCCTCACCCTGGCCCTCTCCCAGGGGGAGAGGGAATAAAACCCACAACACCTTCAATACCCTCATGAGCCACACCATCTCCGCCCCCCAGTTACGTGCCCAGGTAGCCACTGTTTTAAGAGCCGCCGGCAGTTCGCCCGAAGAGGCCGCCACTGTTGCCGCCAACCTGGTGCTGGCCAACCTGAGCGGCCACGACTCGCACGGCGTGGGCATGCTGCCGCGTTACGTGGACGCGGTGCTCGAAGGCGGCCTGAAACCCAACAGCAGCGTGCGGGTGGTCCTCGACACCGGCTCGCTGCTCACCTTGGACGGCCAGCGCGGCTATGGCCAGGTCGTCGGCGAGCAGGCAATGGCGCTGGGCATCAGCCGCGCCCAGACCCATGGCAGCTGCATCATGGCGCTGGGCAATGCGCACCACCTCGGCCGCATCGGGCACTTCGCCGAAATGGCGGTGGATCAAGGCCTGGTATCGCTGCATTTTGTCAACGTGCTGTCGCGCCCGGTGGTGGCGCCGTTTGGCGGAGGCGATGGCCGCTTCGGCACCAACCCCTGCTGCATCGGTGTGCCGCTCAAGGGACGGGAGCCGTTCGTGCTGGACTTTGCGACCAGCCGCGTGGCGCAGGGCAAGATGCGTGTGGCGCACAACAAGGGGATTCAGGTCGAGCCCGGCACACTCATCGACGAACACGGCAACCCGACCACCGACCCGGGCGTGGTGGTGGTGCCCCAGAGCAATGGGTTGTTTGGTGCGCTGCTGACCTTTGGCGAGCACAAGGGTTACGGCATGGCCGTGGCCTGTGAGCTGCTGGGCGGCGCGCTGACGGGCGGCGGCACCTGGCACAAAGCCACCGACCCGGCCGTGCGCGCCGTCGTCAACGGCATGCTGACGATTTTGATCGACCCGGCCAAACTGGGCACCCAGGCTGCTTTCGAGCAGGAAGCCGTGGCCTTTGTGGACTGGCTCCAAGCTGGGCCGGCCGCACCTGGCTTTGACGCCGTGCAGATTGCCGGCGACCCGGAGCGCGCCACCCGTGCGCAGCGCGAAGTCAATGGCATTGCGGTGGATGACCAGACCTGGCAAGAGATGGTTGCCGCCGGCCGCAAGGTCGGTGCGACCCTGCAAGACTGATTTCCACAGCCCCAGCATTCAGCTATTGCATTCCCTTATTGCGTTCAGCTACTAAATTGATAGCAATTTAACTGAACGCACAGATAGATCAATGGCCAGGCACGCAAAACACTCTCAAACACTTTTTCATCAAATACTCTTCAAATGTCTTTCAACACCATGACTCCGCTCATTCAAGACCAGGTCGCCCTCGTCACCGGCGCCAACGCCGGCATGGGCCTGGCGACCGTCCGCGCCCTGCTCGACGCAGGCTACCGTGTAGCCGCCACCGACTTGCGGACCGACCAGGTCGCCAGCTTGCTGGCAACACACAGCGACCGGCTGGCCTGCTTCACCATGGACGTGAGCGACCAGGCCCAGGTGCATGCGGCCTGCGACCAGATCGAGGCACGCTTTGGCCGCATCGACGTGTGCGTGAACAATGCCGGTTTTCTGCAGTACGCCAACTGCGAACAAACCACCCCTGAACTCTGGCGCAAGACCCTGAGCATCAACCTCGACGGCGTGTTTTACGTGAGCCAGCGCGTCGCGCCGGGCATGAAGGCACGCGGCTTTGGCCGCATCGTCAACGTGTCGTCCTACGGCGCCAAAACCGGCGGCCTGTCGCCGTTGCCGGCCTACGCGGCCAGCAAGGGTGGCGTGATTTCGCTGACCTTCAGCTTTGCCCGCGAATACGCCCCGTTTGGCGTGACCTGCAACGCGCTGGCCCCAACCTTCGTCAAGACCCAGATGTTGACCGAACAGGTCAGCGCCGAGCGGCAAGCCGAGCTGCGCCAGAAGATCCCGGTGGGCCGCTTTTGCGAGCTCGAGGAATTTGCCCACAGCGTGCTGTTTCTGGCGCACCCGCTAAGCGGCTTCATCACCGGCGAGGTGCTGGACCTCAACGGTGGCCTGCAGTTCGATTGAGTGAGCCCGCACCTGTTCGCACCCCTGCTGCGGTGCGAGCAGGTCGCAGCGGTGCGGCGCAAGCTGTGCGCCGGCTTGTTGCCTTATTGCCTTATTGCCTTATTGCCTTATTGCCTTATTGCCTTATTGCCTTATTGCCTTATTAGCTTATTGGCTTATCGCCTTATTGATGTCAATCAGGGCGCCACGCCCGTCCTGATTGACAGAAGTCCCGGCAAGGGCTCAATCTGACGAAGGCAGCTGCGCCAGCGCGGCGGCGACACCCTGGCGCCGGATGACCTGCAACCAGTGCTCCACGCACGCGGTCCAGCGTGCATCGTGCGGCAACACCTCACCCCATATCGAGCTCACCGCGAGCAGCGCACGCACCGTGCCAGGCACATCGTCCCGGTGCTGCTGCGCGGTGGCCTGCAAGGCGGGGCCCAGCGGGTCCGAGATGGCATAAGCCTGGCCCTGTTCATCGGCGCCCAGCAGGTAGCGCATCCACACCGCCGTGGCCAGCGCCAGCGGCTCCACGCTGGCATCAGCCAGCAGGCGGGCCTGCACCGTCGCCGTCCAGCGCAGCGGGATTTTCAGCGAACTGTCGGTGGCGATCTGGTGCACCTTGTGCCGGAGTTCGGGATTGGCAAAACGCGCCAGCAAGGCATCGCGGTAAGCGGGCAGCCCCGGACGCTGCAGCTGCGGCATCATCACATCGGTCATGAGGCCGTGAACAAAGCGGCGGATGTCGGGCCGGGCAATGCAGTCGGCCACCGTGGGCAAGCCCAGCACCGCGCCGATCAACGCGATGGCCGTGTGACTGCCATTGAGCATGCGCAGCTTGGCCTCCTCAAAGGGCTTGACGTCTTCCACCACCTGGACACCGACCGCCGCCAGCGCGTCACCATCGGCATCATCGACAAAGCGGCGCTCGATCACCCACTCCCAAAATTCCTCGGTGCCCAAGGCGCAGGCGTCCGCCAGCCCCAGTGCCTGCGCCGCATCGCTGCGGTGCTGTGCGGTGGCGGCCGGCACAATGCGGTCGACCATGCTGTTGGGAAAGGCGCAGGCGGTGCCAATCCACTGCGCCAGGGCAGCATCGTGCTGCGCCGCCGCAGCCACACACAGCTGCTGCAGCTTGTGGCCGTTGTCAGAGAGGTTGTCGCAGGAAGCGATCGTCAGCCCGCCCAGCCCCGCCGCACGGCGCGCCGCCAGCCCCTGCACCAGCAAGGCCGCCAGCGCCGGGCCATAGCCCTTTTCGGTCACCGTCAGCGTCACCCAGCGCGTACCCGGCGCCGCCATGGCCGCCACCACCTGCTCAGGCTCACGCGCCGCCACACAGGCCCGCAACACCGAGCCGACCACCTGCCAGCGCAGCGCCTCGCGACTGGCCACCTGCACCGCATACAGCCCGTCCTGGGCGGCCAGCGCATCGGCCAGCTCGGTCGTGCGCATGGCCACGCCCAGCACGCCCCAGCGCGGGTCGCCACGCTGCAGCAGGGCGTCAAACACCATGGCCTGGTGGGCGCGGTGAAAAGCGCCCAGCCCCAGATGCACCACGCCCACGCGAAGCTCGTCGCGCTTGTAGTGCGGCAGTTCCAAAAGCGCCCCGCCGGGGTTCATGGAAGAGGTCAATTGCGCCAGAGCGGCTTGATCAAGTGCTTGCATCGTTGTGTGGTCCGTCAAAAGATGTTGATTGAACAACCGGACCAACCAGTTCTCCATAATGGTAAACCACTATGGCTCAATTTGGTTTACCAATTAATATTTGGTCCAACCACTTTAAAATCATGACACTTCACCTGATTCAACCCGCCGACGCGACAGACAGCGCTCCCAAGGCACCCTCGGACCGGTCTTACCAGCGGCTGGCCACACAGTTGCTGGCGCTGATTGCGCAAGGTGAGTTCAAGGTCGGCGAGCGTTTGCCGTCGGAGCGGGCATTGGCCGAGCGCTTTGACGTCAGCCGCACCTCGGTGCGCGAAGCCACGATTGCGCTGGAACTGCAAGGCGTGGTGGAAGTGCGCGGCGGCTCCGGCATTTATGTGACCCAGGCGCCCAGCCCCCTGAGCACGGTTTCGGCGTTCATGCCCGAAACCGGTCCGGGCCCTTTCGAATTGCTGCGCGCACGCTGCCTGATCGAATCGGAAATTGCCTCCGTCGCCGCCGAAACGCGCAAGGATGCCGATCTGGATCGCATCTTCTCGGCACTGACCGACATGCACGAGCATATGGACCACAAGGAAGCCAACGAGGCCGCAGACCGCCTGTTTCACCTGCGCATTGCCGAATCCACCGGCAACAGCGTGCTGCTGCAAATGGTGACCGCGATGTGGGACCAGGCCAAGGGGCCGGTCTGGACCAAGATAGAGCATCACTTCCACACCCCGGACCTGCGCCAGGCCTCGCACGCCGACCATCAGCGCATCTTCAAAGCACTGCTGGCACGCGATCCTGTCTCGGCCAGGGCGGCAATGCGCGGACATCTGGAACGCGTGATCAACGAGTTCGCCCAAGCCTGGCGCTGATAGCAGGCCATCGCCCTCAGTCAGCCAGCCCGTTTCCTTCCTCACAACATTGAAAGAGACAAACATGCCTATACAGCCCAAATTTTCCCGCCGACTCAAGCCCTGCCTGGCCGGCCTGTTGTTCGCAGTCTCCAGCAGTGCGCTGCTGGCCCAGTCGCCCCCGCCACCCGGGGCCAGCCCGCGCATCGATGCGATCAAAAAGGCAGGCGAGCTGCGCGTGGGCGTGTTGCAAAATGCGCCCTGGCTGATCGAAAACACCAGTGGCAACGGCCCCGCCTGGGGCGGGCCGGTCTGGCTGCTGGCCAGTGAATATGCCCGCCTGCTCAATGTCAAGCTGCGCACCGTGGCGGTGTCGCATGAGACCAAGGTGCCGGTACTGGCGGCCAACCAGGTCGACATGACCATCAGCCCGCTGGGCGAAACGCCGGAGCGGCTCAAGGTCGTGGACTTCGTCATCTATTCCACCACCAGCGTGTGCATGTTCGGTCGCTCGGGCAACGACAAGCTGGCCAACGTCAAATCCGTGGACGACCTGAACAGCCCCGACATCACCATCGCCTATTTCACCGGCGGCGCAGAGGAGAACTGGGTCAAGGAACGTTTCCCCAAAGCCAAACTGCGCGCCGTGGCCAGCTCGGGGGCGACCGCACCGATCGAAGAGATCATGGCCAAACGTGCCGATGCGGCCCCGATCAACCGCGTGCCGTGGGTGAACCTGAGCCAGAAGGTCAAGGGCCTGGTGGCGTTCCCGAAAGAAAACAATTGCCAGAGTAGCCAGGAAAAGGCCTCGCCGGTCGGGCTGGCCATCGACAAGAACCAGCAGGTCTACCTCGACTGGCTGCGTGACGTTGAAAAACGCATGCAGCCCGCACTCGCTGCGGATGAAAAACGCGTCATCGAAACGATGAAGTGAAGCCCGGGCAGCGCTCAGGCGCTGCCCGAACCCAAGCCTCAAAGACATTACACCAAGAGACAAGCATGCATCATTCCCTTTCTTTACCTCGTCCCGTCGCGGCGCTGGCCCTGGTGGCCGCACTGGCCGCCACCCTGACCAGCGCGCTGGCCCAAACACCGCCGCCACCCGGCGCCAGCCCGCGTATCGATGCCATCCGCAAGGCCGGTGTGCTGCGTGTGGGCGTGGTCAACAACCCGCCCTGGCTGGCGCAAAACACCACCGGCGAGGGTGAGCCATGGTCCGGCCCGTCCTGGCTGCTGGGCAAGGAATTTGCCAAATTGCTGGGCGTGCAAATGGTTCCCGTGCCGGTGAGCCATGAAACCAAAGTGCCGGCCCTGATTGCCAACCAGATGGACATCATGATTGGGCCGCTGAACCAGAACGCCGAGCGCGCCAAGATCATTGACTTTGTGACTTTCTCCAGCACCGGTGTGTGCATGTTCGGCAGGGCCGACAACCCCAAGTTCACCAATGCCAAGACACTGGATGACTTCAACAAGCCCGACATCACCATGGCCTATTTTTCGGGTGCCGGTGAAGAGCCCCTGGTGCGCGAACAGTTCTCCAAAGCCAAGCTGCGCGGCGTCAGCAACTCGGGCTCGGTCGCGCCCATCGAAGAAGTGCTGGCGGGCCGCTCCGACGTGGCCCCGCTGAACCGCATGCTGTGGCCCAACATCAACAAAAAGGTCAAGGGCCTGGCCGTTTTCCCGAGAGAAAACAACTGCCAGGACAGCAAGATTTTCGAGATCAAGACCGGTATGGGTGTGGACAAAAACCAGCAGGTTTACGTGGAATGGCTGCGCGAAGTTGAAAAGCGTATGCAACCCGCACTGGCCGCCGAAGAAGTGCGCATGACCCAGGCGCTCAAGTGACCTGCACCCTGGCCCTTGCGCCCACCGCGTGCAGTGCCGGCTTGCGCCGCACGCGGTCCTTCCCTCCTATTTGACGGAAACCTCATGGACGTCGATTTTTCACCGCTCATCGAAAACTGGCGATTTTTTGCCAGCGGCCTGGGGGTAACCGTAGCGCTCAGCGCCATCAGTGCCGTGACCAGCATTCTGGCCGGACTGGTCATCGCATTGCTGCGCCTTTACGGACCGCGCTGGCTCAGCAGCCTGCTGATCTTCTATGTCGACACCATGCGCGCCATCCCGGTGCTGGTGGTGCTAGTGTGGATTTACTTCGCGTTCCCCATCCTGGCCGGTGTCACCTTTCCGCCATTCTGGGCGGCGCTGGTCGCGCTGACGCTGCACATCGCCGCCTATGCATCAGAAATCATCCGCGCCGGCATTGAGTCAATCCGCCCGGGCCAGACACGGGCCGGCCTGGCGCTGGGCATGTCCCGCGCGCAAATCCTGCGCAAGATCATCCTGCCGCAAGCCACGATCCGGATGCTGCCGGCTTTTGGTTCGGTGCTGACCATGGCCATCAAGGACACGGCGATTGCCACCGTGATTGCGGTGCCGGAGCTGATGCACCGGGCCGAAACCGTGGCGGGCCAAAGCTACCGCCCGGTTGAGGTGTTCACCGCCGTCATGGTGCTTTATTTCCTGGTGCTGTTTCCGGTGACGCGCGGCGTCGACCGCCTCTATCACCGACTTGCACATCTGGGGCGTTCATGAATCTAGACTGGAACGTCATCTGGACCTCCCGGCACGCCTTGCTCGAAGGCGTGGCCATGACCATCGGATTGACCGTGCTGACCATGCTGCTGGCGGTACCTGGCGGCATTCTTCTGGCGTTGATGCGTCTGTCTTCCAACAGACTGCTCAGCTCGGCCTCCCTGGCCTTCGTGGAATTTTTCCGCAACCTGCCGTTGATCCTGGTGATCTACTGGGCATTTTATGTGATGCCCATGGCTTTTGACGTTCAGTTCTCTGCGCTCACGACCGCACTGGTGGCCCTGGTTCTGAACGTTTCGGCCTACAACGCCGAAACCTTTCGCGCCGGCATCAACTCGATCCGCAAAGGCCAGATGGAGGCCGCGCTGGCCATGGGCATGTCACGCCGCCAGGCCATGTTCAAGGTGGTGATACCGCAGGCCGCGCGGCGCATCCTGCCCGTGCTGGCCAGTACCTGGATCTCGCTCTTCAAGGACACCTCGCTGGTGTCGGTAATCGCCGTAAGCGAGCTGGCCTACACCTCAATGCAGATCCGCGCACAGACCTTTCGCGTGCTGGAAATGCTCACAGCCATGGCCGTTCTTTACTGGCTGATGGGCTACCCGCAAGCCAAATTGGTGGACTGGATCCACAAAAAATACGGAGTCAAGGAATGAACTCAATGATCGAGCAAACCATGGCGAGCCCCACTGCCGCCGTCCTGCCGCGCAAAGGGGCCGACCAGCCCCCGGTGCTGGTCTATGACAATGTGCGCAAAATGTACGGCGATTTTGTGGCGCTCAACGGCGTCTCATTGCAAGTCAACAAGGGCGAGGTGATGTGCCTCATCGGCCCTTCTGGCTCGGGCAAGTCCACGCTGCTGCGCTGTACCAACGCGCTGGAAACCCTCAACGGCGGGCGGGTGCTGCTGGATGGTGAACCGCTTCCCACCCAGGAATCGGAAGTACGCAAGGTACGCCAGCGCATGGGCATGGTATTCCAGAGCTTCGAGCTGTTTCCCCACAAGTCGGCACTGGACAACGTCGCCATGGGCCCCATCACGGTACTGGGCATGAGCGAAAAAGAAGCCCGCGCCCGTGCCATGCTGCTGCTGGACAAGGTCGGCCTCGCGGCCAAGGCCAACAACTTTCCGGCCAACCTGTCTGGCGGCCAACAGCAACGTGTCGCCATCGCCCGCGCCCTGGCCATGGAACCCGAAGTCATGCTGTTCGACGAACCCACCTCGGCACTGGACCCGGAAACCGTGGGGGAAGTGCTCAATGTGATGAAAAAACTGGCCCAGGAAGGCATGACCATGATTGTGGTCACGCACGAAATGAGCTTTGCCCAGCGCGTGGCTAACTGGGTGGTGGTGTTCGAGAACGGCGCCATCATGGAAGAAGGGCCGCCAGCGCAGATTTTTGACAACCCCACCGTCGCGCGCACCCGCGACTTTCTCGGACACCTGGGCTGGAACGGCTGAGGTCTGCACGCCCCCGGTTGCTCACGCCCACACGCCATTGCCCTGCCGCTTACCGTTACCCACCTGTTGACTTACTACCCATGAAAATCACCAACGCCCGCGTCATCGTCTGCAGCCCCGGCCGCAACTTCGTCACCCTCAAGATCGAAACCGATGAGGGCCTGACCGGCATCGGTGACGCGACGCTCAATGGCCGCGAGCTGGCGGTCGCGAGCTACCTCACGGACCATGTGATTCCCTGCCTGATCGGCCGGGATGCGCACCAGATCGAAGACATCTGGCAATACCTTTACAAGGGCGCATACTGGCGGCGCGGACCGGTGACCATGAGCGCCATCGCCGCGGTCGACACGGCGCTGTGGGACATCAAGGCCAAGGCGGCGAACCTGCCGCTGTACCAGCTGCTCGGCGGACGCAGCCGCACCGGGGTGATGGTCTACGGCCACGCCAATGGCAAGGACATCGAACAAACCGTCGACGAAGTCCTGCGCTACAAGGAAATGGGCTACCAGGCCATCCGCGCGCAAAGCGGCGTGCCGGGGCTGGACAAGGTCTATGGCGTCGGCAAAGGCACGCTGTTCTATGAACCCGCGGACGCCGACCTGCCGAGCGAGCATGACTGGAGTTCGGAGAAATACCTGCTGCACACGCCCAAGCTGTTCGATGCGGTGCGCCAGGCCGTCGGGCCGGACACGCACCTGTTGCACGACGTGCACCACCGCCTCACGCCGATCGAAGCGGCGCGGCTGGGCAAATCACTGGAGCCCTACCACCTGTTCTGGATAGAGGATGCCACGCCGGCAGAGAACCAGGAGGCGTTCAAACTGATCCGCCAGCACACCACCACGCCGCTGGCGGTGGGCGAAATCTTCAACTCGCTGTGGGACTGCAAGGACCTGATCCAGAACCAGCTGATCGACTACATCCGCGCCACCGTGGTCCACGCTGGCGGCATCACGCACCTGCGGCGCATCGCCGACTTTGCCGCGATGTACCAGGTACGCACCGGCTGCCATGGCGCGACCGACCTGTCACCGGTGTGCATGGGCACGGCGCTGCACTTTGACACCTGGGTGCCCAACTTCGGCGTGCAGGAGTACATGCGCCACACCGAAGCGACCGATGAAGTGTTTCCGCACGCCTACAGCTTCAAGAACGGCTTCATGGACTGCGGCGAAGCCGTAGGCCACGGCGTGGACATCGACGAGAAGCTGGCCGCCAAATACCCTTACCAGCGCGCCTACCTGCCGGTGAACCGGCTGGCGCACGACGGCACTCTCTGGAACTGGTGAATAAGCTCACCCCTGCTGGCGCTCACTGCGTGTAGCGCCCCCTCCCCTTGCAGGGGACAGGCGCCTTGGGGCCGGCGGAGCCGGACCCCGGCCCCTACTGGAAAAGAATCATCGTTAGCAGGCCTCCCCGCGGGGTTTACCAGTTGGGGCCGCGGAACGGGCTTTGCCCGGCCGCAGGCGCCGTCCCCTGGAAGGGGAAAAGGCGCGACACGAAGTGCGCGTCCGATAGGGGTTAGCCCAATATGCTGGCCAGGCTGGCTTCGAGGTGCTCTGACGGCAGGCGCTTGAAGCCCGAGCGGGCAAAGCGCTGCAAACGGCCGACCATGAAGGCGACGACCACCGAGGCACGCACCTGGGCATCGACCGTGGGCGTGGCGGCGCCGCTGGCGGCGGCTGCGTCGCGCAGGCTTTGCTTGAAGCTGGACTCGAGCTTGTCGAAGAACTGATTCATGCGCTCTTGCAGCCGGTCGTTTTCAAACACCAGTGCATCGCCCACCATCACGCGTGTCATGCCGGGATTTTTTTCAGCGAACTGCAGCACCATCACCACGAGTTTGCGGGTGCGCGCCGCAGGGTCCGTCTCGCGCTCGCCGATCTGGTTGACCAGCGTGAAGACGCTTTGCTCAATGAATTCGATCAGCCCTTCAAACATCTGCGCCTTGCTGGCGAAATGCCGGTACAGCGCCGCTTCACTCACCTCCAGCCTGGCCGCCAGTGCCGACGTCGTGATGCGCTCTGCACCCGGTTGCTCCAGCATGGTCGCCAGTGCCTGCAGAATCTGCACCCGTCGCTCACCCGGCTTGGGACGCTTGCGCACAGCGGACTCGGCAGAAGCTGTCGTGGCGTTCGGGCTCAGTTCGGATTCAGACGCTAAGTCGGACATAAGTGGCGGTATGAAGAATGTTTCAAAAAACCGGGGATCGTTGCAATTGATTCTCGCACAGCCTGATGTCGGCGCTGACTTGAACCCGGCAGGCCAGACACGCGAAAGACTAAAGACTCAGGCGCACACGCAAGCCATGTGGGCCTTGCGCAACATCGCCCGCATCGTCACCATCGCCTGCGTCTCCACCACGGCCTGTGCCGGCATAGTCGAGCTCCAGCTGCGAGTGGTGCACGCGGGCAATTTCATCGGCAATCGCCAGGCCGAGGCCGTTGCCCTCGCCCGCCGTGCCCCGCACCCGGTAAAAGCGCTGCAAGGCCTTTGTGCGCTCCTCGGGGGCAATGCCGGGCCCGTCATCTTCCACTTCCAGAAAAACGCCCCAGCGCCGATGCACGCCATTGGCCTCACCCTCACCTTCGGCCGCGCGCGGCGGGTGCGTGTCAGTGGCCTGATCCCCCGACGCGGGAAGCGGGCCGCAGCGAATCGTCACCGTGCCGCCGGGTGGGGTGTATTTGACGGCGTTGTCCACCAGATTGCCCAGCAGCTCCCGCAGCAGCCACTCGTAGCCGTTCACTTGCGCAGACCGGGCATCCAGCCCCAGGTCAATGCCTTTGGCGGTAGCGGCATCCAGGTGCAGAGGCAAGATTGATTCGCACAGGTCCTTGAGGTCCACCCGCTGCGTAGGCTGGGCGCCAATGGCCGATGCGTCAGCGCGCGACAGCGCCAGCAACTGGTTGGCCAATTGCGAAGTACGGCGGGTGGCGCTGCGCAGCTTGATGATTTTGTCGGCAGACAGCAGGATCGCGCCGTCCGCACCTTTGGCCCGTGCGGCCTGCGCCCAGGCCTCGACCTGGGCCTGCAGCCCCGCGAGCGGGGTGCGCAGCTGGTGCGCAGCATCGGCGACAAAACGGCGCTGCCCCTCGGCCTGGTCGTTGACCAGGTCAAACAGCCGGTTCAGCGCGCTCACCAGCGGCCGCACTTCGGCCGGTGTGGTGAGCGGGTCAATGGCACTCAGATCCCGCGGGCTGCGCCGCTCCACGGCTTCCTTCAGATCAATCAGCGGCTTGAGCGCGCGCATGACGGCCCAGTTGAAGGCGAACCCCGCCGCCACCACCAGAATGAAATTGGGCAGTAGCACCTTGAGCAGGATGGAACGTACCCATTGCTGGCGCGGGTCTGAGCCGTCGGCCAGCTGCACGATGAGCTCGCCGGCCACGGTGTTCACGCGTTGCACCGCAATGCGGTAAGTCACCCCCCCCTCCTCCATGCTGTGGAATTCGGGCTCGCGGGTCGCGGGCAGAATGTCGGCAATCCAGGGCTCACCCGCCAGAAATGCACCGCTGGCATCCGAGATGCGAAACCCTGCCGAGCCGGCCAGACCCTTGATGAAGTCCTGCACCGCCGGGGCAAGCAGCAACACCGGCGCGCTGTCCGGTGCGGCGCCGGGCGCCACCACCGAATCGGCCAGCAGCGGAATCAGCCGCAACAATTGCTCATCTTTTTGCAGGGCTACATTGCCGGCGGTCTGGTAGTCAAAGTAAATGCTCACCAGCGCAAAAATACCCAGTGGAACAAGCAGCAGCAACAGCAGCCTGCGCTGCAGGCCCGACTTCATGGCGGTGGGTATGAGCCGGCTGTTGACTGCATGAAAAGCGCTGGCGTGAAGGCGGCTCTTCAGGCCGGTTTTTGCACCGGCATTCACACCAGTTTTCAGACCGGCACTCGGCCCGGTATTCAGACCACCATGGCTATTGAGGAGGCGGCGTACCAGATCGCTGAAGCGGGCAAACCAGGCACGGCCGGGGGGGGTCATGCGCGCTACTCCACACCGGCACCTGGCGAAACCTCCCGCAGCTCCAGGCGGTAGCCAAAACCCCGGATGGAGCGCACGGCAATGCCATGCGGCTCGAGCTTGCCGCGCAGGCGCGAGATGTAGACCTCGATGGCGTTGGGCGTGATCTCCTTGTCCCAGCCGGTCAGGGCTTGCAGCAGCTTGTCCTTGCTGGCCGGTTTGGGGGCATTGATCAGCAGGTACTCCATCACCGTCCATTCGCGCGGACCCAGCTCGATCAGCTGGCCGTTGGCGTGGGCCTGGCGGTTGGCCGTGTCCAGCTCCAGCGCGCCAAAGCTCAGGGTGGCGCTGGTGGCGGCCTGCGAACGGCGCAGCAAGGCGCGCAGGCGCGCCAACAGCTCGGGCAACTCAAAGGGCTTGACCATGTAGTCGTCAGCGCCGATGTCCAGTCCCTGCACGCGATCCTGCAATGCATCGCGCGCCGTCAGGATGAGCACCGGCATGGCCAGGCCGCTGCGCCTCAGGCGCCGCGTGAGTTCCAGGCCGTCGAGCCGGGGCAGGCCGATGTCAATGATGGCGGCGTCGAAGGTTTCGCCCTGCAACACCTCTTCGGCGCGCTCGGCGCTGCCGACCCAGTCGACCGCATACCCGGCGTCGCTGAGCCCCAGCTTGATGCCGCTGGCCAACATCACGTCGTCTTCAACAAGCAGGAGTCTCATCCAGGCTCCCCCCGAAGCGCCTTCGGCGCCTCCCCCTCAAGGGGGCGCCACCTGTGGCCCGGCAAAGCCGGTTCCACGGTGGCTGCTTGAGAAGGGTCCGGACGCGCCATCATGGGTCTAGTGCGACCGGATCATCGTGCCATAGGCCTGGTCGGTCAAAATTTCGAGCAGCATGGCATGCGGCACCCGGCCGTCAATGATGTGGACCGAATTGACGCCGCTCTTGGCCGCGTCCAGCGCGCCCTCGATCTTGGGCAGCATGCCGCCGGAGATCGTGCCATCGGCAAAAAGGTCGTCAATCTCGCGCGCGGTCAGGTCGGTCAGCAACTCGCCCGCCTTGTTCAGCACGCCGGGCGTATTGGTCAGCAGCACCAGCTTTTCGGCCTTCAGCACGGTCGCCAGCTTGCCCGCCACCACGTCGGCATTGATGTTGTAGCTTTCATTGGCCTCGCCAAAGCCGATCGGGCTGATCACGGGAATGAAGGCGTCATCCTGCAGCGCCTTGACCACGCTGGGGTCGATGCTGACGATGTCGCCGACAAAGCCGATGTCATGCTCTTTGGCCGGGTCGTCCTTGTCCACCATCTTGAGTTTTTGCGCCCGGATCAGGCCGCCATCGCGCCCCGTCAGGCCGACCGCCTTGCCGCCGGCCTGGTTGATCAGGCCGACGATGTCCTGCTGTACCTGGCCGGCCAGCACCCACTCCACGACCTCCATGGTTTCCTCGTCGGTCACCCGCATGCCCTGAATGAAATGGCCTTTCTTGCCCAGGCGGTTCAGCGCCGCCTCGATCTGCGGGCCGCCGCCATGCACCACCACCGGGTTCATGCCCACCAGCTTGAGCAGCACCACGTCCTCGGCAAAGTCGGCCTGCAGCGCCGGGTCGGTCATGGCGTTGCCGCCGTATTTGATGACCAGGGTCTTGCCGTGGAACTTGCGGATGTAGGGCAGCGCCTGGGCCAGGATTTCGGCCTTGTCGCGCGGGCCTACATGGGACAGGTCAGGGTCGTCAGCGGTTACGGTGGGTTGGGTCATGGCAGTTGTTCAGGAAAAGTCAATGTGCAAATTGTGCCGCATGCGCGTGCCGGCCCCGAAATACCCGTACCGGCCCCCTCAGGACGCGCCCGGTTTGGGGCTGTAACCCTGCACATGCCGTGCCAGCAGGCCGTTGATGGCGGCCAGATCATCCTGCTGCACCGCCGTGCTCAGCGCCCTCAATTCGGCCGACAGCTGCTGCCACGGCGCCAGGGATTCATGCGCCTTCATGATGCGGGGATGCGCGGTCGCTTGCGGGTTGTTGCCGATCAGCAATTCCTCATACAGCTTTTCGCCAGGACGCAAGCCGGTGACCTCAATGTCGATATCACCGTCAGGCGATTCGGCATCACGCACCGTCAGGCCCGACAGCTCCACCATGCGGCGCGCCAGATCCAGTATCTTGACTGGCGCGCCCATGTCGAGCACAAATACGTCACCGCCACTGGCCATGGCGCCAGCCTGCAGCACCAGCTGCGCGGCCTCCGGAATGGTCATGAAGTAGCGGGTGACCTCGGCATGCGTGACCGTCAGCGGCCCGCCTTCCGCGATCTGCCGGCGAAACAGCGGCACCACGCTACCGCTTGAGTCCAGCACGTTGCCAAAACGCACCATGGTGAAACAGGTCTGGTTGACCACCCCGCGCTGCGGCGCGTCAGTGCCGCCAGCGCCGCCACAGAACGCCGGCGCCGTCTCGGCGGCCAGCGCCTGCAGCACCAGCTCCGCCATGCGTTTGCTGGCCCCCATCACATTGGTCGGCCTGACGGCCTTGTCGGTCGACACCAGCACAAAGCGGCTGGCGCCCTGCTCCATCGCCGCCCGGGCCATGTTGAAGGTGCCGAACACATTGTTCGCAATGCCCTCGCTGGCGTTGCTTTCCACCAGCGGCACATGCTTGTACGCCGCGGCGTGATACACCGTGACCGGCCGGTAGCGCTGGCAGAGCGCCGCCATGCGCGGGTAATTGGCGACACTGCCCAGCAGAGGCACCAGCTCAATCCTGAGACCCCGAACCGAGCAGAGCGCCAACAGTTCCTGGTGGATGCTGTACAAGCCAAACTCGTTGTGGTCCAGCAGCAGCAGCTGACGAGGCTGCTGCTGTGCAATTTGCCGGCACAGCTCACTGCCGATGCTGCCGCCCGCGCCCGTGACCAGCACCACCTTGCCCGTCAGGTCGCGCGCCAGCAATTCGGCATCGGGGGGCACCGGGTCCCGGCCCAGCAGGTCTTCCACATCCAGCTCACGGAAATCACGCACCGTGACACGGCCACTGGCCAGATCGGCCAGGCCCGGCAGCGACCGCACGTGAACCGGCAACTCGCTCAAGCTGTCAATAATCGCATTGCGGCGCTCCCGGGACGCACTGGGCAGGGCCAGCAGAATGTCGGTCACGCCCTGGTACAGCACCAGGCCCGAGACCTGCGCCGGCGAAAAAACCGGCACGCCATTGATATCGCGCCCCACCTTTCCCGGGTCATCATCCACAAAACCCAGCAGTACATATTGACCGGAGGCCTCGATCGCCGAGGCCGTCTGCACGCCCGCGGTACCGGCGCCAAATATCAGCAGGCGCCCTTCGGCCTTCTGATGCGCATGGCCCATGCCCGCCAGCCAGAACCGGGCCATGGCCCGGCTGGAGCCCACCAATAACAAAAAGATCAGGGGCTGCAAAATACCCAGACTGCGCGGCACATTGGGCCACTGCAGCCACATCAAGGCCGCCAGCAGCAATACGCCATAGACGGCAATCGCCTGCGTGGTGGCCACCAGTGCCGCCCGCCCGGTGTACCTGAAAATGGCGCGGTACAGCCCGAATTTGATGAAAATGGGCAGCGCCAGTAGTGGGCACAGCGCATACACCCACCATTCCTCAGCACCCTGAGGAACGTGAGGCTCATCCAGGCGCAGGGAAAATGCCAGCCAGGTGGCGGCCACCGCCATCACCACATCCAGCCCGGCCACCACCAGCCGCTTGACGGCGCGCGGCCACGCCAGGATTATTTGCTGCATGTAACTTGCGGCGCCGGATCAGTCCTTGATGGCGAAATCTTCCTTGGTCCGGCCCTGGGCCAGCAGCGTGGCCAGCCAGCGCGGCGTCAAACCCCGACCGCTCCAGGTCTGGCCCTCGGGGCCACGGTATTTGGCGGCAACGGCAATACCCGGTTTCTTGGCAGCACCTTTACCGGCTGGTTTTTTCACCGGCGTGGCCTTGGCCTTGCGGCCACGCCCCTTGCCGGGCTGTAGATCCTTCAGGGTAATGCCGAATGCCTGCATTTTGGCCAGGATTTCCTGAACGGTCTTATCAAACTCCCGGACTTTGATGTCATTGGCCTGTTTTTGAAGTTTTTCAATTTGGGTTTGAATATCGATCAGGTTGCTCATGGCCGGTTCCTTGTTAAAACAATGTGCCTTATATTAAATCACACGAATTCGCCTGGATGACGATTTTCAGCAATTCATCATTAATGGGTAATACTGTCCCGCCGGATCACCCGGTAGAAAGTCAGGCCGATTATCTTCATATCAAACCAGAGCGACTGGCGCCGCAAATACTCAGCATCGAACTGGACCTTTTGTGGAATGGGCAATTCGTCCCGCCCGTTCACCTGAGCCCAGCCCGTCAAGCCGGGCAAGAGCTCATCCACACCATACTGGGAACGCAGGGCAATCAAATCATTTTGATTAAACAATGCCGGCCGGGGCCCGACAAAACTCATATCACCCCTGATAATGCTCCACAACTGAGGTAACTCATCCAAGCTGCTTTTTCGAAGAAAGGAACCTATGGGCGTGAGATAAGCCTTGGGGTCCTGCAGCATATGCGTGGCCACGGCCGGTGTACCCATTCGCATGCTGCGAAATTTGGGCATTTTGAAAATCCTGTTGCCCTTGCCCACCCGGTCTGACCAGTACAGGACCGGCCCCGGCGAAGTCAGCCGCACCGCCAGGGCCACCACCATTAATGGCAGCAGCAGGATCACGGCCGCGCACAGGGCCAGCACCAAGTCAAACAGACGCTTCACGCCAATAGCCCTCCGCGGCTTTTTTCAGCCCCGCATCAACTGACACCGGCGGACGCCACCCCAGCAACTGCCGTGTCTTGGAGATGTCTACCTGCAAGGACCCGCACAAACGCTGCGCCACAGCCGGCTTGCCCAACAAGGCCGCCCCAAGCTTGAGCAGCTCGGGGGGAACAGGGATCAGGCGCGCCGGCTTGCCCAGGGCCTGCCCCATGCGCCGCAGCAATTGCGAGGTCGACAGGTCTTCCCCATCGGACACCAAAAAAGTCTGGTTGGCGGCGGCGGGGTGATGGATGCAAGTCACGAGCAAATCCACCAGATTGTCCAGCGCCACCAGGCTGCGCAGGTTATGAATGGCGCCCAATGGCAAAGGCATGCCGCGAGCCAGCCAGCGCATCATCGCGTGGAAATTGGCCCTCACCCCCGGCCCGTACACCAATGGCGGGCGAATGATGACAAGCTCCATGCCGGTTTGCGCGGAAATCTCGCGCAGCCCCTGCTCGGCCTCCATCTTGGAAATCCCATACGCGTCCAGCGGCGCAGGCGCATCGTCCGCCGTGAACGGATGGCCCGGCTGAGTCGCCTCGCCATTGACCTTGATGGAGCTGATAAACACAAACCGTCGCACCCCGGCCGCCGCCGCCTGCCTTGCGAGCTGCAAAGTGCCCTGCACATTGACGCGGCGAAACGCCTGCAGCGGATCGGCGGCTGCGTCCTGCATCACGTGCACGCGGGCTGCAGCATGAACGACCACATCGACACCGGAGAGCGCATGACTCCAGTCGGCTTCTGCGGTCAGGTTACCAACCGGCACAACTTGAACGCCTTTGGGCAGTTCGGCATTGTCGCGGCGAACGCAGGCGCGTATTTCAACGCCGTCCCGGACCAGCCTGACCACCAGCGAAGAGCCGACAAGACCCGTTGCACCCGTCACTAAAATCATGGCTGTTCTGGCGACGTCGACGACGGGACAGTCTCAAATTTCAATTTCTCCATCCATTTTTCGAGTTGGGTTATCAAGGTGTGGCGATCAAACTCGCAGGCGCTCACCCCCAAGGCATTTCTACCCATTGTCTGCCGCTCTTCAGTAGTCATCCCTGCAAGCTTCAACACCGCAGCCGCCAACCCGGCATGATCACCGGCGGAGCAGGTCAGGCCGGACCCGGAACTGGCAACGACCTCTGCCCCTTCGCCATTCAACATTGCCACCACCGGAATACCCGCCGCCAGATAGGACTGAAGCTTTCCCGGAATCGTCATCGCAAAAATCGGTTCGTCCTTCAGGCTGACCAACAAGGCGTTCGCATGCTTGAAAAAAGAAGGCATCCTTTCGACAGGATGCCGCCCCAGCATTTGCACACAATCCTGGAGATCACGTCGACTGACTTCATCCGCGACCCACTCTGCCAAGCGGCCGTCGCCAACAATCAACCACCGAATATGGGCATGCGACTTCAAGATTTCCGCTGCCGCCAAAATGGCTGGAAAGTCTTGAGCATCACCAATATTCCCGGCAAACATCACATTGAAACTCCCATGCCTCAATGGCACTTCGCCTGCCGGCACTGCACGTTGAATGTCAAAAACCGATTCCGCCCAACTGGGAAAGTACACAACCCGGCTGCTGTCACCCGCATACTTTCGAATCTGCGGAATGAAGCTTTTAGACTGCGCCAGAATCAAGTCACAACGCTTGTAGATGAAGGCCACCAGTTTTCCTACCAGTTGCAAAAGCGCACGTGAACGGACCACTCCGATGGCCTGCAAAGTATCAGGCCACAGGTCAAGCACCCAGAACGCCAGTGGCGCTTTTTTGGCAGCTCGCATGACAGTCGCCGGAAGGCCAACCGTAACAGGCGAGGGCTCGTACGCAAAGATGGCATCGAAACGGCGGCCGCGCAGCTTCCACAAGCCGACCACCGACGCACTGACCGCAAAGGTCAGGTAATTGAGTATCAATCGCCGAGCATTGTGGCCCCTGGGTGTCATCGGGACGCGAACGACTTCAGCACCCTCGTAATTCAAATAACGGGTCGGGGTCTCGCGAAATTGCTGAAAAACCTCGCCTTCAGGGTAGTTTGGAACGCCCGTCAACACGGTCACCTGATGCCCACGCCGAACAAGTTCAGCGACCAGGTCGTTGATCCGGAAGTTCTCAGGCCAAAAATACTGAGACACCACAAGCAAGCGCATCAATCAATTTCTCAGTATTTTTTCCACACCACGCGGTTCACGTAGTCGGTATAGCTGTGGATGATGCGCAATACCTTGTCCGATACATTGGGCATGCTGTAGTCGGTCACCTGGCGGATTCCGTGCGGGTCGGTGCGCTCATTGCCACGCGCTTGCGTGGCCAGAATGGCCAGTCCCTGACGGACGCGGTCTACCTCCAGCCCCACCATCATCACCGTCGCCTCTTCCATGCTTTCCGGGCGCTCGTGCGCTTCGCGCAGATTCAGCGCCGGAAAATTCAGAATTGACGACTCTTCGTTGATGGTGCCACTGTCCGAAAGTACGGCACACGCAGACGTCTGCAGTTTCACATAATCGTGAAAACCCAGCGGTTTGAGCAAGCGCACATGAGGGTGAAAACTTGTGCCGGTCGCATCAATGCGCTTTTGCGTACGCGGATGAGTCGACACAATCACCGGAAAGTCGTGATCCTCTGCAACCGCATTCAACACAGTCACCAGCTTCGCAAATGATTGCGGCGAGTCGATGTTTTCTTCGCGGTGGGCGCTGACAACGAAATAGCGGCCAGCGATCAGCCCATGCTGCTTCAGCGCGTCAGAGGCCTCGATGCGAGAGCGGTAATGCGTGAGCACCTCGAACATCGGGCTTCCCGTTTTGATGACAAGGTCCGGCGGCAATCCCTCACGCAATAGATAGTCACGAGCAATGGTGCTGTACGTCAGATTGACATCGGCCGTATGGTCCACGATGCGGCGGTTGGTTTCTTCCGGTACCCGCTGGTCAAAGCAGCGATTGCCGGCCTCCATGTGGAAGATCGGAACCTTGCGGCGCTTGGCAGGGATCACGGCCAGGCAACTGTTCGTGTCACCCAGCACCAACATGGCCTCTGGCTGTACCTCGGCCAGCACCTGGTCTACCGCAATGATGAGATTGCCAATGGTGTGGGCTACACCATCGCCGCCCTCTGCACAGTTCAGAAAATAGTCCGGCTTTCGCAAGCCCAGGTCGTCAAAAAAAACCTGGTTCAGTTCGTAGTCGTAGTTTTGCCCGGTATGCACCAGCACATGCTCACAATGCTCGTCCAGCCGAGCCAGCACGCGCGACAGCCGAATGATCTCGGGTCGCGTCCCCACCACCGTCATGACTTTGAGTTTTTTCATAAATAAGAAAAGAAAACAGTTTGGACGGCCTACAGTGGGCAGGAAAAGGTGTCGGGTCGAGTGCGGTCATACACCTCATTGGCCCAGAGCATAACGACCATCTCGTCGCCACCGATATTCGTGATGTCATGCGTCCAGCCGGGCACGGTCTCCACAATTTCGGGCTTATCGCCGCTGGTAAACAACTCGTGCGCCTGACCGGTCTGCATGTGCCTGAATTTGAAACGAGCCTGTCCCTTGATGACCAGGAATTTCTCGGTCTTGGTGTGGTGATAGTGACCGCCCCGGGTGATGCCGGGGTGTGCCGTGAAGAAAGAAAATTGGCCCGCGTCAGGTGTTTTGAGCATTTCCACGAACACGCCGCGGGAATCCTCATGCTGCGGCACGGGGTAGGAAAACAACTCAACCGGTAGATAGCTCACATATGTGGCATAGAGCGCCCGCACCAGTCCGGTACCTACGCGCTCCGTCATGAGGGTGCTACGGCTCTCCCTGAAAGCCTGAATCTGGCGAGCCAGCTCGCCGATGGTAACCGTGTACTGCGGCGTTACGGCGACATAACCTTCCACGTCCTCGCCGGCAGCAACACCATCCATCAGCCGCGCGAATTGCTCCAGAACGTCATCGACATACACCAGCGTGACCAGGGCCGCCGGGTCGTTCACCTGAACTGGCAAGCCTCGCACGGTATTGTGGCAAAACGTGGCGACCGCGGAGTTGTAGTCGGGCCTGCACCATTTGCCAAACACATTGGGCAACCTGACAATCTTCACCGGTATCTGATGCGTTCGTGCCGCTTCCCGCAAAGTATTTTCGGCCTTGCGTTTGCTCTGTCCGTAGGCGTTGTCGCGCTCCGCCTGAATTGACGAGGTGTAGACGATGGGAATCTTTTTGCCGGTAGCCTCTGCCGCCTCACAGACCGCACGACATACCGCCTGTGTCAGGTCGACATTGCCCCTGACGAACTCCTGGGGGTCCTGTGGGCGATTGACCCCGGCAAGATGAAATACAAAGTCGACATCCTCCACCATGGCCACCAATTGAGCCACATCATTGGCCCGAGTGAAGCACACCACCTTCACGTCTTTGCGTTCTGCCAGGTGCAGCTGCAGGTTTTTCCCAATAAAACCGTCCGCCCCGGTGATCAGCACCCTCATGGTGTCAATCCTCCGCCACGGCATGCTCACCACGAACAATGCGCTGCATGAAGTCGAGCTTGAGCAACAGAAGCTTCATTTCCTCCACATCCAGCCGCGTGGTGTTGTGCGAGTTGTAGTCTTCACCATGGGTACTTTGGGTGATGCGCTGCTCGCCCTGCTCTACAAATTTCGCATAGTTCAGGTCGCGCCCATCAGGCGGCACGCAAAAGTAGTCGCCCCGGTCTTCGGCACAGGCCATTTCTTCCCGGCTGAGCAGCGCTTCATACAACTTCTCGCCATGGCGGGTGCCAATCCGGCATACCTCATGCTCAGGCCTACCCATTAATGACAAGATAGCCTCCGTCAGTATCTGCACGGTGGCCGCGGGGGCCTTCTGCACAAAAATGTCGCCATTAGTCCCATGCTCAAACGCATAGAGCACCAAGTCCACCGCATCCTCCAACGTCATCATGAAACGCGTCATGGAAGGATCTGTCACGGTAATGGGTTTTCCTGACAGCACCTGGTCTACAAACAACGGAATCACCGAGCCACGCGAAGCCATCACATTGCCGTAACGCGTGCCACAAATGACAGTGCCCGTCGCCTCCAGGTTGCGGCTGGCGGCAACCATGACTTTTTCCATCATGGCTTTGCTGATGCCCATTGCATTGATGGGATAAACCGCTTTGTCCGTGCTCAAGCAGACCACACGCTTCACCCCCGCAGCAATGGCTGCTTCCAGGACATTCTCGGTCCCAAGCACGTTGGTACGCACAGCCTCCATGGGATGAAACTCACAGGAAGGGACCTGCTTGAGGGCCGCCGCATGAAAACAGAAATCAACACCCCGCATGACTGCGGCCACGCTCCGGGAATCACGCACATCACCGATATAAAACTTGAGCCTGGAATGATGGCCGTAACGCTTGCGCATGTCGTCCTGCTTTTTCTCGTCCCGGCTAAAGATACGGATTTCACGCAACTCGGAGCTCAGGAAACGGCGTAGCACGGCATTACCAAAAGAGCCTGTACCACCGGTGATTAGAAGGGTTTTGTCGTTAAACATTCTTGATACCAGCAACTGATTCACAGCCTCCATAGATCTCGATTTAGTCGATAACCGGACAGATAAACCAGTAGTCGGGAAAAATTCGCAAACCGATTAGGCCCCAGAATCCTTAAAACCAAACGCATCAAGCCATTGATGATCCGGAAAGTTACCATGTGCTTGCCCATGTCACCATAACTATTCGAAACATATTGCGCTCCTTTTTTTTCGATCAAGAAATTTTTTCGCGCAAACCTGCCTACCAACCCGTTGGAGTCAAAAGGATCATGACCCGCTGGCAGCTCTTCCAATACGCACGCATAGGCCCGGCGGAGTGTCGGCGATATGTAATCGCCGTTCGACATGAAGTCGAATCCATATCGCTGTTTCGATGCCTCAATCGCATGTGTTGTCAATGCGGCTTTGTAAGACTCGCTTAGTTCCAGCCAATCCTGCCTGTCACCCCCTTTTGCAGAGAAAGATCGCTTGCTCAACAATGCCGGGTTGCTGTCATCAAACGAGCTGAAATGGAAGAATATCAGCGGATACTTGCCATTGACAAGATAGCCACCATCCTCCGATCTGCTCAGCGTTCTTTCATGGACATTCCAGAATGCCATGTTGTATCCCGCATTGAATGAGACATGCAGATTAGGGAAGAAACACGGGGCGATGCTCACCCATTTTTGATCGGTTGACAATCCAAACTGGGATTCAAAATAGCAAAGCCGGAAACAGCGGTCACACCACCACCGCAAGAATGCCAACGCCTCCGCGGCTCGATTAACCGCATAAAACCCTAGGTTAAATGACCCGAAGCGCATCATCCCGACATCACTATCAGCGGGATCATTGTCCTTGGGCGCAAGGTAATGCGGCGTCAGCACTATTGGCTGCTTGTCAAGCGCATCGATGATTCCATCGATCGAGTGATAGACGCACGTATCTGGATCCAGGAAAATAACCTTGTCAAAGTGCTCCAGCAACTTGAGGGTAACGAATGGCTTGACACTGGTGCTGAATTCCGTGATGTCATATTTGAATGCCAGCTCGTAAAGATTGGGAACACCCACATCCTCGATCCAGATGAACTCAGCCAGAGATGCCGGTAGCTCTACATCACATCTTCGATCGATGATGTAAATTATCAGTTTATCAGAGCCATGCTTTAACAGCGACTCAGCAAGGACCAAGGCCTTGGGCAAATAGGCCAAATTGCATACGGAAAAAATTGCATATTTTCCTGTCACTAGCGCACTCATTTCGCACCCTCATGTTTAGCGATCAGGCTCATAAACCTGACAAGCCCCTGGACAGCCAAATAAATAAGCCATAACCGCGCCACGCTCACGGCGAATTTAATCTCCCTGTCGAACGTGGCTGTAAGTATCAGCTTTAAACCCGATTTTGATACATCCAGAATTCTTGCAAGTGAATAGGCTCGCATGGCATACGTTCTGCCGAAGATTTTGTATTTCTTGTCAGCCTGCTCGCTCGAGTGATCAAAGCCTGGGGTGCAGGAATATTTTCCTATCTTGAAACCATTTACTTTTGACCGCAAGCAGAACTCATAATCCACGCCATCCACAAAATAGTTCTCGTTATGCCAGTTGAGTATGGCCAAATTTTGCAAAAAGAAAAGACTTCCACTATTGATTACCAATGCAACATTTTCGAAACAATCCTGACGTCTGTCGCTTCCGCTTGCATCGAATGCCACGGCACTGTGCGTTGGCTCCAACTCTGGATGACGTAAATAATAGTCCTCAATGAAATTCAGTGTCTCTTCTTTGAAAATCGAGTCTTGATCAAAAAAGAGCAGTGCCGAATGATTCTGGTAAAAGGCCTGCGCGCACACAAATGAAATCCCAAATCCCAAGCCTAGATTTTTTCCGCATGTGAAATAGTGCGCCCTTTCCTGTTCGGCGCAAAAACTCCTGACCAACGCCTGCTGTGGCGAGTTGTCAAAAATATAAACATCGAACCCTGATTCAATCGCCCGCTGCACACGACTCAACAAGCTCACTTCAGGACGATAGATTACAAATCCAAGAGCTATCTGACGAGTCATTTGGCTCGGCCTACCCGCCCTAAGGCAACATAGTCCGTCTCTGTCGTATCGCTTTGAATCAAGCTCAGCCCGAAATGTTTGAATATTTTTTCGATCAACGGGAGATCAAATACATGGTGGTGCAGCCCCCTATTGTTGAAATTATCCAGCGATCTTTTCCTGAAATTCTCATGACCGCCTGTAGCCGGATCTCTGGACAGGTCATGCAACTCCAAGATCTCGTCAAGATGCGTCAGATCATGTTCTGACGTATTATTTTTATAATCATCCAGCAGGTGCTCAAACAACGTAATCGGCCGCCGATGGTCAAAGTTGCTTGACTTATTTGGCAATACAAGGAGCAAATAGCCTCCTGGGGAAATAACCCTTATCCATTCCTCCATTGCCTTCAGAGGATTGGCAACATGCTCCAGGCAGTTTGACGATATCAAAAATTGATAGCTTCCTGAATTAATCTGGCCAAGGTCGGACGCCTCAGAGATAAACTGAAAACCAGCCCTGCGTCCATAATACTTGAAGTTATCACCTTTTTCGACCGAACCCTCCCACATTGTCCGACCTGAAAAATTAACCCCATCCAGCTTCGCTACCACGGGGTATAGAGGAATGATGTATCGAAAAACCAGGCTAGGGCCACCAATCTCGATCCCGACCGCTCCCCTGAAACAATCCTCGTAAACCTTGGAGGTCTGTAATTTCTTCCGTCCATATTTCAAAGTTTGCAGGATCACCAGCGCTTTAGCCGGAAGAGCTTGCTTGATCAACCGCTTGAAACGCAAATTAACCGACATTAGTATCTTTCGCTTTAACTTAGTAAGTCGCTGTTGAAATATTTAACGATATTCCCTATCGAACTAAGGGCCAGGGCTTATCACTTCAATAGTGGGCAAAGGAAACACCAAATTCATGCCTGATAATTTTTTATTATTTACAAAGAATTTTCTAAAATGCCAAGGCAGCACAATCAAGTAATCCAACCGTTTCGCAAGTAACTCATCTTCAGCGATGATTGGAATCCATGTGCCGGGCGTGTAAGAGCCAAACTTGTCAGCGTTCACCTCCCCCACAAAGGCAATTTCCTTCTGCGTCAATTCACAGTATTGAAGCAGCACATTGCCCTTGGTCGATGCGCCCAGGGCTGCAACAGCTTTTCCCTCTGCATGCGCCTTTGAGATGAAGTCGACCAAATCCCTCTTGGCTCGCGCAACGCGCACGGCAAACTCTTGATAAGGCTGGAGCGTGTCGAGACCCTTGTCGTTTTCTTGATCAAGTATCTTCTGGACCGCAGGCAACACTGTCACTTTGCCTTGCGACTTGGCAGCGGTTACAGAGAAGCTACCGCCGTTCACATCATTGAACTCTACATCGAGAAGTTTGAACCCGACTCGTTCTGCCATCCATTGAATTTGACGTAAGGCATAGAACTCCAAGTGCTCATGACACACCGTGTCATAGGAATTGGTTTCAAGCATGGTGGGCATATAGCTCTGCTCAAAGACCCAAATACCATCGTCGGCCAGCACCTCGTGAACCTCGCCCATGAAATCCATGGGCGCTTCGAGGTCGTAGAACATCGAGAACGACGTCACCACTTTTGCTTTACGCCCCGGGAATTTATCCTTCAGTAGTTGCGAGGAAAAGAAATCCGGAATCAACTTGACGTGCGCGGGGTAATACGCGCTGAACTTAACCCCTGTAGGATCAATCCCGACCAGATTAAGCCCCGGAGGATACGCCTGCAACGTGGTGCTGTCATTGCTTCCAATGTCCACCACCAAGTCACCCTGATTCAGAGTAACCAGCCCCTTAATACGCGTGACCTTGGCATGCAGATGCGCCACCATGCTGGCATTCAACCCCGAGCGATAACCGTAATTCTCACCATACATTTCGCCCAGATCGTAGGAATGCTCAAGTTGCAGCAAGCCACAAACCGCGGCATCGCCGACGCACTTCACGAGGCGCAATGGTCCAGTAGTTACTTTGGCGCCCTTGTCGCGGGGGAACACCCCCGTGAGCATTTGCTCCCCAAGATCGAGGACCCGCTCCAGATGAACGTTTCCACAAATTCTGCATTTATCAAGTTTTTTGTGCATATTAATCTACTCAATTTCAGACTGAATATTTTTACCCAGGCTTTCCATGTCGGCGTCAACCATCCTATTGACTAACTCTTCAAACCCAACTTCAGGTTTCCAGCCTAATTGCCGCATGGCTTTTCCTGCACCGCCCACCAATAAGACCGGCTCTACCGGCCTGTATTCTGAAAGGCTCTCTGCAACATAATCTTTATATGCAAGGCCCAGATGGGAAAACGCCAAGTCGCAAAATTCGCGCACCGAATGCGCCTTGCCTGTCGCCACCACATAGTCGTCCGGTTGGTCTTGCTGCAACATCAAGCACATGGCACGAACATAGTCACCCGCAAAACCCCAGTCACGCTGGGCATCCAGATTGCCCAGTTTCAACTCATGGCTCAATCCCAGCTTGATCCTGGCTGCTTCATGTGTAATCTTGCGGGTGACGAATTGCAGGCCACGGCGAGGACTTTCATGGTTAAACAGAATGGCCGAGCAGGCAAATAGCCCATACTGATTGCGGTATATACGAATCATGTTATCCGCGTAGAGCTTTGCTGCGCCATATGGGCTACGCGGATTGACTGGCGTGCTTTCGGTCTGGGGGCTCTCGAGGGCTTCTCCAAATATTTCCCTGCTGGACGCCTGGCAGAACCGAATCGAGCTATCGACTTTTCTTATGGCTTCCAATATTCTTGTGACAGCCAAACCATTGATTTCACCCATAGCCACGGGATCATGGTACATGGCCGCACCAGAGGAAAAGGCGGCAAGGTTATAAATTTCAGTGGGGCGATGCTGCGAAAGGACATTCAGCATCCGTTGCTGATCCAACATGTCCCACTTTACCCATTCAATCTTGTCTGACAACCCATTTAGAAGCGATGCATGCGCAGTGGAATATTTTTTAACTGCACCAATCACGTGATAGCCACGCTCAAGCAGCTGCTCCGCCAGATAGGAACCATCTTGGCCGGTGACCCCGGTGATCAATGCCGTTCTCATCAGCTTTTCGCAACCAACGCCTCAAGGTGTCGCTCAAGTTGATTAGCACTGCTTTCCCAAGAAAAATTCTCTATGACCAATTGCCTCCCATCTATTGATAATTTCTCCCAGTTTTGACCACGAAGTAGTTCACAAACCCTTTGCGCCAACATTGCCGACTCATCCTCTACCCAAAGATGCTTTCCATTTATTCCACCAATACCGCTATTGCCAGCGCTAGTCGTCACTACCGGAGTACCCCAAGACAGTGATTCTAGAATTTTTGTTTGAACTCCAATTTTTAATCGCACAGGACAGATGCTCACGGTCGCGCGCTTGATGTAATTTGATACATCATCCACTCTCCCGGTGACGACAACGCTTTTCCCAAATTTTTCTGCTTCAGCACAAAGTCGAGCATCTGGATCAGCCCCAACGATCCAAAGCACGGCTGATGGATAGCTGCGCAATATCAATGGGAAAATATCTGTTAGCAAGAAAAGCCCACCATCCACATTCGGTGCGTGAAACATATTGCCGGAAAAAACTATCGCCCGCTCACGGCCTTGATAACCCAAGACCTGCAACGAATCTCTTTGTTCAACACCATATGGCAAGCAAGCTATATTTTTATAGCCAAATTGTTTACAAAAGTCGCGAGCATCATTCTTTGATAGCAGGAATACCTGTCCTGCTTTGTGCAAAATTCTATTTTCATAATGCGCCATGACTTGCGTCTGTATGAGTAACTTCAATTTGCGCCACAGAGACCAAATCGGCAATTGAGCCAAGCGATTCAGTCTGATTGATTGGGGATCTTCAATGTTCACTGCAACCTTGTTAAGCCATGAACTTGGACAATATTGCATTGCGCTCATTTCAAATAATAGAATTGCGTCAAACTCATTATCTTTGAGTTTATTTCTCACACTTTCATTCATTGCCCTGGATGCATATGTACTGATCGCCGGAGGTACCCCCTTTAGCATGTAAAAAAGTGAGCGTATCCATCCGATTAATCTCGATACTTTCCGACGAGCAACAAATTCAATTTGATTTTGAATGCGCCCAAATTCATTATTCCCATCACTTGACAGTGGGCAAATAATATCAATCTGATGCCGAGCTTGAAGGCCCCTTATGCTGCTGCAAGCAACTATCGCGCTACCTGTACGCATGGGAATTGGGTAGTCCGCCAAAACAATTAGCAGTCTCATTTTTAGATTGATACCAATTCTTGCTCTTTGATCAATTCAAATTGCTTTTCACTAGGAGCATGGAATTTTCTATGCTGGAAAAGATTCTCAGAAAACTCCAACGATTGGATGCCACTCAAAAACTCCGCATCAAAGCAGTTGGGATCAACAAAGAAAGCATTCACCCCTTTTCGATCCACTGTCACGAACTGATATTCATGCTGATGGAAGAATTTTCGCCATGCAGCGATTGATACACCATAGTAAAGCTGGGTTGGATGAGCTTCAGTAAAGACAAAGCTTTTTTTATTCGGGACAGTAACACTTCGATTTGGGCCAAAAACAGAGTTGTACTCCACTACGAATATTTTCGGCCTGAACCCACCAGCCATCACTGCTTTGGCAATGTAGTAATCGATGCCATCGATATCAAGCGAAAATATATCAGGATCAGAATGAAGTGCTGCCATTTTCAATTCTTGAATATTCTCAGAATTCACAAACATATTCAAATACTCAACACCGATACTATGATTCAGAATTGTTCTTTTTGCTCTTTCTACCAAGCGCGGATTCCCCTCAATCATCAATCCATTGTATTGTTCGGCCACCACAAGCCAAGATGAGTTGTTTTGCATGCCATCTGAGGCACCGATCTCAATGACATAGCGGTTACTGCTCAGTAATTGCCTGCGCAACACATCCAGAATCCCATCTTCACCATTTTGACTAAATCCGGAAAACTCCCAAGTCCCTGGTAGCGTGAGGTCAACACTTCTAGACTGCCTCATAGCCGCGCCTTTTCCCAATGCAATGGCCATTTGCTGCCGGTCTCGAATATCCAACAAATAATTCATGAATCTTTTAATCATGTTCCCTCCAACTCATTAGTCAAAACTTTTTTGGCCAAAACCACCTCTTAACCAGCATCGAAGTTGGGGCGACAATGCCAAGCCAATAAAGATAGCACTCAATCCTGCACCGGCACTAGCGATCAATCTGAAGTAGTAATTCCAGTCCTGTTGAGCTTCGATCAAGTGCTTTCCTGCAACCGTCACGAGAATTGAAATCGCAAGTGGCATAGCGACACTCTGCAAGAGCCATTGCGCCGCCACGCCTTTAAGCAAGTGACGGTGGGTTAGCCATGTGCCCCAGAACAAATAGATTACGTTGAGCAGCAGCCAGGCGGCCGCCCCACCGAGCGCCCCATAAGACCAAGTTAAAAAAACAATCAGCGGCACCAAGACAACCGCCAATGTCGCAGCCAGAATGAATGGTAAACGCACCATTCCATATGCCAACTGAAGCGCATAGGGGAAATGCATGACTCCATTTAACGCTGTCCCCATAACCAAGATTGCTACGATAGGAGCAACACTCTGGGCGAGCGATTCATTGCCGGTCCACACATTGATCAGATCCACCGAAAAAGAAGCCATTGCCAGGGCGACAGGAAAAACCACCGTGCAGAATAGGCGCGTTCCAAGCAGATACAGACTCTTCAACTCAGACTCATCACCTTTGCTGACAAGTGCCGAAAACCTGGGATAGACCGCGTTGAATGTGGGCACAACCAAGACGGATAAGGCGCTGGCAACAACTCCGCCCAAGGCATACCGACCAAAGTCATCCAGAGTGAGCATCCGACTCAATAAAACCTTATCCAACTGTGTCAAGAATATAGCGGCTATCGCAACTCCGCTCATACCGGCAGAAAACCGCCATATCCTCTTCAATTCGTTTGCATCAAAATTTTTTCGATCTCCATGCCCGACTACACGCCATGCTGCCGCCCGCATGAATGCCACGTTAAGCAGCGCAACGCCCACTTGCCAGATAAAAAAGGCTTCGATTGTTGGGGAGATGAAGGCCAGTACAAGCACCGCCCCCAGCCCCCCCAAGGTCACCATCACCACGCTGACCATGCTTGACACGGCGAGGCGCTGCATTCCCATCAGGGCACCTTGATAGAGCCCTACAGGCCAACGGCAGGCGATGACCAAGCCCATCAACAGGACTGCCTGTTGCAGCCTCTCGGCACCAATGTTGCTCGATTGAAGCCAATGGGTGGCAACAAACGGGGCCAACATGGAGACCAGCAAGACGATTAGTGCTGCCATCCCCGCATAGACAACGGCCAAGGTATGCAACAGATTTCGAGCCTCCTGCATATTTCCTGATGCCGAGCAACGTGCAACCTCCCGGTTGATGGTTGGGGCCAAACCCAGATCAAGCAGTGAAAGCAATGCTTGTGTCGTTGCAAAAAAGCCAATGAGGCCATAGGCCTCGATTCCGAGATATTTGAGATATAGCGGAACAACAGCAAAACCAACGAGAGCAGTCCAGACAGAGTTAACAAACCCGGCAAGCAGGTTTCGTCCCAACCTCATGGCCAATTACTCATGGTAGTCATTGGCGTAGTAACCATGGCGCTTTACGAGTTCATCACGCTCGGCCGATTTGAGGTCTTCCCGCACCATTTCCTTGACCAATTCGCCGAAAGATATCTTGGGCTCCCAGCCAAGTTTTGCTTTGGCCTTGGAGGGGTCCCCAAGCAACGTTTCAACTTCCGTAGGACGGAAATAGCGCGGATCAACGGAAACGATGCATTTTCCAGTGTCGTCATACCCCTTTTCACCCAGACCTTCGCCCTCCCAACGCACCGCAATGCCCAGCTCTTTAGCGGCGATGCTGACAAAGTCCCGCACGCTGTACTGGACGCCGCTAGCGATCACAAAGTCTTCTGGTTGCTCTTGTTGAAGCATGAGCCATTGCATTTCCACGTAGTCTTTAGCATGTCCCCAGTCGCGCAGGGCGTTGAGGTTGCCAAGATAAAGGTGCTCCTGCAGACCCAGTTTGATGCGCGCCAAAGCACGTGTAATCTTGCGAGTAACAAAATTTTCGCCACGAATAGGTGACTCATGATTAAAGAGAATACCGTTGCATGCGTAAAGGCCATAGGCTTCGCGATAGTTCACGGTGATCCAATAAGCATATAGCTTGGCTACGGCATACGGACTGCGAGGATAGAAAGGAGTTGTCTCCTTTTGTGGCGTTTCTTGCACCAATCCGTACAGCTCGGAGGTTGATGCCTGATAGAAACGTGTTTTCTTTTCAAGCCCCAGAATGCGAATGGCCTCAAGCACACGTAACGGACCGATAGCATCTACGTCTGCGGTGTACTCGGGGGACTCAAAGCTAACCGCCACATGGCTCATGGCTGCCAGATTGTAGATTTCGTCTGGCTGAGTTTGCTGAATAATCCGGATTAAGTTGGAAGAATCGGTGAGATCACCGTGGTGCAGGAAAAAACGAACGCCTTCTTCATGGGGATCGTGATACAGATGATCAATCCTGGTCGTATTAAACAGTGATGCGCGACGCTTGATGCCGTGCACGATATAGCCCTTACTCAGCAGAAGTTCCGCAAGATATGCTCCATCTTGCCCGGTGACACCCGTAATAAGAGCGACTTTATTCTTCATTCGGATATTCCTCAGTTTCTTCCATAGGTATCTTCAAACCGCACAATGTCATCCTCCCCCAGATAACTTCCCGACTGCACCTCGATGATTTCCAGCGGCACCTTGCCCGGATTGGCCAAGCGATGTATCTGGCCCAAGGGGATGTAAGTACTCTGGTTTTCTGTGAGCACCATGCGCTTGTCCCCATTGATGACTTCGGCCGTACCACTCACGACGACCCAATGCTCGGCACGGTGGTGATGCATCTGCAATGACAGTGATGCACCGGGCCGCACGGTTATGCGCTTGACCTGATGGCGCAGCCCGACATCCACGCTGTCGTACCAACCCCACGGGCGCGCCACGCGCCGGTGCTGCACGGCCTGCGACGCATCCAGCGCCTCAAGCTTGGCCACGACCTCTTTGACAGCCTCGGCCTGCCCCGCGTGCGCCACCAGCAGGGCGTCGGGCGTATCGATGATCAACAGGTCTTGCGTGCCCAAGGCCACCACCGGGCGATGGCCTGCCGCGTGAACGTAGGTATTGCGGGCATGGAGATGGTGCGCATTGTGCGCATCGCCGCCGGTACGGTTGCCGTCCCTCTCTGGCGCGGCCAGGTCGGCCACGGCGTTCCAGCTGCCAACGTCGCTCCACACGCCCTCAAACGGAAACACAACGACGTTGGCCGCGCGCTCCATGACGGCGTAGTCAATGGATTGGCTACGACAGTTGGCAAACACTTTTGCATCGGGGCGCGTGAACAGCCCATCTTGTTGCGGCTGCTGCATGGCACGCTGGCAAACATCCAGAATGTCGGGCGCGTGCGCTTGCAGGGCACTCAGCAGGGTTTGCGCCCGCGCAAGAAAGATGCCGGCATTCCACAGGTATTGGCCGTTGGCCAAAAACTCCATGGCTTTTTCCGCGTCGGGCTTTTCCACGAAACGGGCAACCTCAAAACCGCCTTCTTTACCTTCTTTAGCCGGCGAGCCTTTTTGAATGTAGCCATAGGCTGTGCTGGGCATGCTGGGCTGCACGCCAAAAGTCACCAGTTGCCCGGCCTGGGCGGCTGACGCAGCAGCGCGCACCATGTCAACAAACGCCTGGGCATGGGGGATGTGGTGGTCGGCCGGGCAAAACAGCAGCAATGCGTCTGCGGGAACTGCCAGGGCCGCCAGCGCCATGGCCGCGGCGGTGTTTTTGGGCTGGGGCTCCAGAATCTGACGCACCGAGACACCGGCATGGTCGGCCACATCAGCCACCAGAAAACGGTGCTCCTCGGAAGACACACAGGCGATGCCCGCCCCACCGTTGCCCACCAAAGGCGCCACACGCTCCAATGTGAGCTGCAGCAAGGATTTGTCACCCAGCAAGGGGATGAACTGCTTGGGAAAGGCTTTGCGGGACAAAGGCCAAAGCCGCGTGCCACTGCCACCGCAAAGAATGACGGGATGAATGACCAAAAGGTCAGAGGAAAGAGCTTCAGGGTTTGTCATGCTGGCTCCGCTTTTTCTGCTTTTTCTATTTGCTCTGCTTCACGCCGTAGCGCTTCTATTTCTTGCTGCAATACCTCAAATTCAGTCAGCTTGCGCTGCAAGAAGGCTCGGGTGAGTCGACGTTTTTCTTCGAGGCCCGCGGGCGTGAGCACATAGGCGTAGGCCAGCTTGTTGTCGCTGCGCCTGAAGTTGTTGGCCTTGACCAGCCCCTTGTCAACCAGTGCGCGCAGGCAGTAGTTGACCTTGCCCAGGCTCACTCCCAAACGCTCAGCCAGGCCCCGCTGACTGGCGGCTGGCTCGTGGATAAGCTGGCATAACAAGTGGTATGGCAAGTCTTGCGGAGGCACGGGCGACCTTGGTATGTTCATGACCTGAACGCATTGTAGGCGCAGGCGGCATGCAAGGTAAGCTTGGCGCGGCACAGCAACCAGGGTTAGTTGCCGGGCACCGTTCTTTTGCGCACCGGCAGCCGGGGGCGAGCTTTACGGCAACGCCTTGCGGCTCATGCCTTAACGGCGGCGCACCCACTGCGGCACCTTGAAGCGGATGATGGCCACATAAGCGACCACATAGCTCACCACAAACAAGGCACAAAACCCCATCAACACCGGCGTGTTGCTCCAGAACAGTACCGCAGGCACCACCGAAAGCACGGTAAAGCTCCACAAATACGGCGATGTGCGGTTGTTGCGCATCAACATGCGGCGAGAGGCATCGTCGTCAAACACACCCCGCACGATGCGCCGGTAAATCAGCTGGTGAAAATGCAGCGCATCAGCCAGCCCCGGAGACACGCCGCGCGCCAGCTTGCGGTAGATGGAAAACACCGTCTCCCACACCGGGTAGATCAGCAACAGCATGGGAAACCACGGCGACACTTGCTCATGCCGCTGCACCAGCAAGATGCTGGCCACGGCAATCACCAGCCCCCACAAATAGGCGCCCCCATCGCCGGCAAAAATGAGCCCACGCGGGTAGTTCCAGAACAAAAAGCCGGCCGTGGCTCCGGCCAGACAAATCACCATGGCGGCCAGTTGCCTGTCACCGAGCTGCAGTGCCACGTGGGCAATCGCCACGCACACCAGCAGGGCAACGGTGCCTGCCAAGCCGTTGTAGCCGTCAATAATGTTGAAGGCGTGCGGCAATCCGCAGATGGCAAAAAACGCCAGTGCAATGCCCGCCCAAGGCATGGCCAGCAGCCAGTCATCCACGCCGGGCAAGCCGAGCCGGTTGATAGAAAGCCCCAGCAATACACACGCCAGCGCCGCAGACATTGCGGTTAACCCAAGCCGGTAGCGCACCGATAGGCGCTGCGTCACATCCTCATAAACGCCACCCATCACGGCCGGAAGCACCATCACGGCCCAAGGCCAGGCAAACGCCCAGTTAACCTCGATGTTCAGACGAATCCCAAAAGCGCCGGCCAGCGCGGCCACCAGCCAGCCCGCAGCCACGCCCGCCAACACCCCCACGCCACCGACCCGCGGCACATCTCCCGCATGAAAGCGTTGCGGCTTGGCCTCGTCATAGCGCTTCGCGTGGCCGCGCGCCATGCGGATAAAAAACACCGCCGACACCAGCGACACGAAAAAACTGCAGAACAAAAGAATTAGCATGACGTGTTATGACTCCCCTGCTATGGATTATCTACACCTCCGAAGATAGGAGAAAACGCCAGCGACCTCGCCAGACATCAGAAAAATACCCGGTGAAGCCCGGCGCAACGTGCAAGAAAGACTCTCGACAGCTGACGAGGGGCATGAGGGGCCACCCGTCACACCCACTCAGTCTCCGGCACGACGCGTGTGATGCCTGTGACGCATCGGAATGAATTCAGACATGGCGATGTTGAGCGCCCGACCCACTCACGATACTGCAGCTACCGCCGCCTACCTGCGCCGATCAACAAATTTCCACCTGTACTCTAGATAAGACTCGGAACTCCACAAGCGCAACAGACTGCGCACATGCCAAGCCAGGTGCCCTGGGCTTTTGAGGGTACTGCGCCGGGTGTGGTGAATCACTTTTGCATCCGCGCGCGCCAGACGGTAACCGGCGAGTTGCATGCGCAGACAAATATCCACGTCCTCACAGTACATAAAGTAGCGCTCATCAAAACCGCCAAGCTCACGAAACACCGATGACTTGAAAACCATGAACGCCCCACTGACCCAGTGAACAGGTTTATGGGGTTGCGGCTGATAACGTTGGCCCAACAAATGGCGTTGCGCAATAGCGAAGGGGCTGACCAGCTCGCGCTCAAAGTCCAGCAAGGCATTGCCCCCATCAACCTGCGATGGATAGGCAAGCCCCACCTTATCAGCAGAAAGCGCCTCAACAAGGTGAGCAAATGGATCACTTGTAAATTCAATATCCGGATTGAGCACGCAAAAATGTTCAGAATCGCAGTACTCAAAGGCGGCGTTGTGGTTCGCGCCAAAGCCCTTGGGTTCAGTGTTCTGAACAATCCTCAGATTAAGAGTCCATTTCCGTGAATTGAGCTCAGCGAGCAAAGCAGGCTCAGGCACATTAACGGTTAGAACTACGTGTTCTAGATGAACAGTACGCAGCGCCTCGAGTTTGCATAGTAGCGACATTAGCTGCGCACCATGCATGTGACTCACAATAGATACTGTCATAAAGGGAGAAGTTAGTTTGTTCAGATGCATACCCCCTATATTTCCGCATTAAGGTCGCAGGTAGTAGAAAAGTCGATCACCTACCACCATCTCCTAAAACGCCTAAATGCTCGGTAGATCGCTCTAGAAAGCAACCTTCTCATATTCAACTGGCGCTCCACCAGCAGCGCCCATTCGTCACTCTCCGTTGTAAATTTATCGAGCAAATCCGCAGGCGTTGGCTGAACGTTGACAATGCCAAGAAGCACTTCCTGGAGACTGCTGCGTTGATGAAATTTTTCATATTGAACACGTCCCAAATCGGCAGCCTTCTCAAGATCGACACGGGTTAACGAAGCGCAATAATTCAGTAATTCATCTGGGGAACGCCAGCTAAAAGCGCCCGAATAGGCAAGATCAATGCCGCTAAGTATTCGTGAAAAAATGTGCCGGTGTAATGCCACCGGAATACCTGCCCCCATGGCTTCAATTAGCGTCAAACCACCCCCATATGGAAAGGAAGCGACATACAAGTCAACCTGATAATCGTGCAAAGCCTTCCAAACGCTGGGAACCCAAGGAGAGTAAATGAATCGATCAGGCTGAATGCCATAATGCCTCAATCCTCGTCGGATTTTGAAAAGTGCCCAAGGGGTCAACCGCCCAATATGGATATGTCGTCCTCCAGTAGCCTTTAGTAGCTTAGGCACCAACTCCAGATAGCTAACAAAATAGGGAATTTCAATTTTGTTTGATCTGGCTGCTGTACAGGTAGTGAGCGTCCCATTTCTAATAAATAACCAATCAGCAGGGCGGTCTCCTTTATCGTCGACAGCCAGTGGAATATATGTATTATCGATACCCAGTACATCTCGGCAATTGTGATATCCCATTGGATGAGGATCGATGTGCTGTAGATGAGACAAATACACCCCTAAACACAAATGATGATCTCCGTGATGGTAAAAGCTGGCATCGAGCTTCATCTCAGGCTGAATTGCGGCAACAGCAACGCTGTCCTGATGGTGGTTGAACAGATAAACCCTTTTCGGGCCAATTTTCAGCAAGCGCATTTGCAACCACGCTAGCCGCTGCTGGTAGTTTTCCTTCGGCGCTGCATCGAACACGATGTTGGCTTGCGTAGCCAGTCCGTTCATCAGATAGCCTGTATCGGATTTCCCGCCCAACTCCGTCGATAGGATGACATGCCGCCCTTCTGGCCGGGCTCTAATAAAGTCTTCAATAACGCGGGTGTGCCCACCTGATTTTTGCAGCCTGGTAACGATATAAGCAAAGACTGGCGGCTCCTGCTGGCTTGACTCAGTATCTGCGATTTCTAGCTTGATTTCTGCAAGGCTAGCTTGCCCAAGACGCTGGCACAAATCATCCAACGTTTTGGAGCCGAAAACCTGCGAGGTGCACAAAGGCTCGGTAACAATGCGCTCTACAAAATCGTGAATTAAATGCAGCGCCTGATCGCCGTCCCCTTTATCAATTAATAGGGAAACAGCTTCACGCAAGGAGCGTATAGAATCATATTGACAAGTCCTCACCCCATTGCTCCCAGCATGTTTAATTCCTGATAAACCACCAGATCTTCGGCAGAATCAATCTCGTGCCAGGAGAGCTTGTAAGAAATGTCTCGGGTGGCTATACGACCTGCGTCAACAACTCCTCGCAATGAGCCCATCATGCGCATTTGCTCGCACTCGGTAGACGGCAATCCAGCACGTGTACATAAAACCTCCGTCCGGCCTTTCGACGTGAATCGCAAGAACTCATATTCTATTACCCACAGTAAAATGACTCATTGCCGCGATTAACTACTAATCTACAATCCGTTTGGTCGCCACAATACGACCCACTATCGGATCATCACTTCCATGCGCTGCCAGCCCCTGCTTCTCCACGGAGAATTCCAGACCAAATCCGAGGTATGAAAGTTTTGCACAAAACTCCTTAAAATCAATAAATCTCCTATAGTGATCGGTTATTCTTTCAGCCCCCCCAATCTGCACGCCTTTGGCCATCAACGGATCTCTAGTTGTTCTGAATTCCAAAAATAACTTTCCGCCATTTCTCAATAATCGCCATGATTCTCGCAAAACTCTTGTTTCGGCATCCTCCGGCATCGCATGAATGACGAATCGGCCATATACGGCATCCACCTCATTTGGCAGCCCCAGGACTTCTCTTCCAAATTCACCATTAATAAAATCCAAGCTTAATACACCCTCTTGCATCGCTCGCGTTCGATTGGCCGCAACTACCACCGTCGATTCATCAATAGCAGTGACACGATGGGTTTTTGCAAAATAAAATGAATCTCTACCATTTCCACAGCCAAACTCAAGAATGTGGCAATTCCTATCTAAATAGTTCTCATTGCAAAAAAGTGCGAATGACGAAGGATTAATAGGCGCCTTTCGCTTCTTATAATATAAATCCCAGTACTGGATTCGATTCGAGCTTATGTCATCCAACAAATTGCTCTCAGCCATAAGCTCTTTAGAGTAGTCTGTTATTAACCCAAGCTCACAATATTTAGCGACAATTAATGAAGCAGCCGCCTCCGGAAGCATTTCGCCATAATTTGCAATGACCAAATCTGGATTAACAGGTTCCTCGAAACCGGCCAAAAAACCAACAGTGTTCGCCCTAGCCGACGCAGCCTTATAAAGACCTTTGGGGTCTCGTTCCTCGCGCACTGTCAAAGGAACATCAAGATAGACTTCGAGATATTTTTCGTTTGATGCGCGATTTTCTATCCGTACCGACTGAAACATTGCAATCGTGGCGATAACAACAGTTACTCCACAATCAGCAATTTTCTGACACAGCCTACTATAAACATAGGCAAGTTGCCGACGATCATCCAAAGTATGTCCAAATCGCTCCCCAAAAATACTCCTGAGGTCATCCCCGTCCAACAGAACAACAGGGATATCCATCGCCTTTAATTTTTCACTGGTAATTCTCGCTACTGACGTCTTACCCGCGCCAGAATACCCGGTAATCCAAATTAGCCCGTTATTACTTTGTTCTGCTTGAGATTTCATAATTTTTATTTCTCCGATTACGGAATTCAGATCAGATCACAAACCATTAAATATATCAGCGACTCTTTTCGCCCCCCCTCCCCTAGGAGAGTTGAAATACTTTTCAAAGAGTGCGTCAATACGCTGGCTATTTTCTTCATAAAATTCTTCGGAATCCAACATGCTTTCGAGCATATGAATGTCTTGACTAGTTACAATAGGCAAATACTTCTTAAGCTCCAGCACTGATGAGCCCGCAATATAGGAAGTTGCAGCGGATTCAACACCAAGATCATCCGGCACATCTAGGAAAATAACATTCCTCCCCAAAAAAATAGCCGAGAACGGCGTGCCGCCGTGGTCAGCCAAAACGACATCCGCGACACCAAACAGTTCATTCATGTCGCGCAATGCAGTTCTATCAATGTGGAAATCGAATTCCTCAAGCAGGCCAATGAAGTCTTTTTCCTGGATAAAAGAAAGCGGATGCGGCCTGACAATGAGGTTGTATTTCTCGCTTAAGGTGGAGAGTGGCTTGGCAAACAGCGGTATTGATGAATAATCGCCTCCAAGAGAAGGCATCCATAGCACCGTTTTTTTGGACTCAGAAATGCCAAACTCACGTTTTATATTACTAAAATCTATCTCCCCCGAGAAGAATCTGTCATATCTTGGGTACCCCATGACAAGAGCCTCCCCCTTAAATCTTTTTTTTATTTCGCGCTCATCATTTACACCATGACAAAGAAATATATCGTAGATATCGTTCCAACTTTGAAGACTCCAACCTTCACTTATATCTGCGCCATACATGTATCGTATCTGCTTATTACCAATCTGCAGGGGCAGATACGTATTTACATCAACGGAAAATTCCCATACCGGCTCCTGGCCTTTTTGTATCAAGCCTCGATTAAATATTTTCTTGTCTCTATCTTCTGCCGTCTCTGGCTTGACCTCTTTGGTTGATCCGGAAATCACATGATTAGTCACTACATATTCGAATTTTATTCCGCAATTTATTATTTCTATTATTTTTCTTACTTCATATCCTTCAGCATGAACGTGATTTAGAAAATCTGACAGGCCCAGTTTTTCATTTCCATTTTGATCAAAAGAAAAAAATTCGGTAGTTACAATTGTAAAAGCAGGAGAGCCCAGCGCCTTCCAGACATCCGCATAATGAACCAGCATTATTGGATCATGCACCAAAAAGGCGAATTTCTTTTTCGTATCCAGCTCGCTATATTGGCTCTTAGCAACTTTCTCTATGTTATTGAGAGAGGCTGTAACGCCCTCAAGAGAGGTGGCGATTGCAACAAGCTTAGCCTGCAGGATATCGAATCCAGCTTGCATGGCGTCTAATCCGGTCGCACTCATCCTTTCGGCGGATGATTCGAGTGATTTCAGCGCACGAGTTTGCGTGTCAAGTTTTGATTGCAAGATATCAAATCGGGCCTGCATGGCAGTTAAGCCAGTTGCATTGTTCATAAGTTTACGAAAATAACTGGTGAATATCATCTACTGTCTGCTCGCTTAACTTCTTGGAATGCCAGCTTCCCAACACACTGGCACAAATCATTCAACCGAGTCGCCCCGGATGTTGAGGAGGCTCCGACTTTTAAGAGAGTGGAGCCATGAGAAAGTCAACCAAGTTATCCCGAGGTGCGTGAGCGCGCTGTGCGGCGCATCGATGCAAAAAGGCAATATTAAGGGCAGGTCTTCAGACACCAGTCCATGCTTGATCAAAAGGGGATTCTTGGCTGAAGTGGCCATTTCTCTGGGTACTATTGGCGTAATGGGGGCGCTGAGGCTGAAGGCATTTGAGTGAAAAATTCGGCGTAATACGCTGCGCATTAGCGGCTATCTTAATGAAAACTCTTTTGAGTTTCTTATCGACCAGTTCAATCCCGGATATTATCCTTTCCCCGCCTTTCAAACCCGTCGGTTGATCCTCCGTTATTTTTCCTTTGCACGCAGCGTCGGATTTTCATCAACTGAAAATGAATAAATCAGGGCCGACTACTGAAATTTATGGGCATCAGCGCGCCCTATGATTCATCAGGATGTCCAGAGTTAATCATGAACACTTCTCGTGAAGCCATTGTATCGAGCCCGGAAAACTCGTGAATCGCGTTGTTTGCAGGGCGAGGCTCCATAGACGCGTGATTGACCCACCGAGCCGAACACATTGCAGGAATTACTCACAGCTCATAAATCTGATGGGGTTCGGCACTTAAAAATTGGGACATTAAATAATTTCGATTAAATAACCGCATTTTTCAACTCCGAAATAATAAAATCTTGCGAGTCACCCAAGCCGACCCATAAGGGCAGCCTCAACAGACGATTCGACAAATCGTCGGTATATCTTAACTTTTCACTGGTTCGAGAAAATTCTCTCCCCGCGGGGGCACTGTGAAGCGGCACATAGTGAAACACTGAATTAATGCCTTGCGTCTTCAACTGCGCTATTATTTCTGTACGTCTTTCCAAAGATTCCAGCAAAATGTAGTACATATGCGCATTGTGCTGACACACATCGGGAATGATTGGACGGCGTAACTTGCCAGCATGTTCAAGTGGCGCCAAGGCTTCATGGTATTTTTCCCAAATATCCATACGCTTCTGAGTAATACTCTGAGCCTCTTCCATCTGCGCCCATAGAAATGCAGCGATCACTTCACCGGGCAAATATGACGACCCGATATCCACCCAAGTATACTTATCGACTTGGCCTCGGAAAAACTGACTACGGTTAGTACCCTTTTCACGGATGATCTCGGCCCGTTCGGAAAAGCGTTCGTCGTTGATCAATAATGCCCCCCCTTCACCAGAAATAATATTTTTGGTTTCGTGAAAAGAGTAGGTTCCCATGTGACCAATGGAGCCAAGCGGCTTGCCCTTGTAAGTAGACATGATCCCCTGCGCGGCATCCTCAATGACCAATAAGTTATGTACTTTCGCGATAGTCATGATGGCGTCCATTTCGCAGGCCACCCCCGCATAATGTACTGGCACGATCGCTTTGGTGCGTGGCGTGACGGCCGCTTCGATTCTCGTTTCATCGATATTGAGCGTATCCGGTCGAATATCCACAAATACTGGTACGCCGCCGCGCAGGACAAAGGCATTGGCTGTTGAAACAAAAGTATAGGACGGAATGATCACCTCATCGCCCGGTTGAATGTCCGCGAGGATTGCCGCCATCTCAAGTGCTGCCGTGCATGAATGGGTAAGCAACGCCTTATGCGCGCCAGTGCGCGCCTCCAGCCAGGCGTGACATCTCTTTGTGAACATGCCATCGCCGGCAAGGTGACCATTGGTATGCGCCTGCGCAATATAAGAAAGTTCACGCCCCGTCATGTAGGGTTTATTAAAAGGAGTATTATTAGATGACATACTTATTATTTGCAGAAAACACCCAGTATTTGAATACGACAAAAAGAAATCCAGCCACAATAAAAATTGCCCCTCCCTGTACTACCTCATGTGGGTATCCAAAGTAATCAACAAAACCAAAAAGAAGGAAGAAATTGATAATGTATCCCAATACATGGGCGGTCAGATAACGTACTATCGACCGCAGGGCATCTCCGCCGTGTCTGAACGTCCATTGTCGATGTCCATAAAAACCAATACCCGCCCCGACGAGATATATCAAAGACATCGATTTTTTTGGTTCTACTCCAAGATAATTAAGTAGCAGGTAGCCGCAATAAAGCGTCAAGTTGACCCCCACTCCCACCAAACCGTAACGAAGCAGTTGCCGCAGAGATTTGTCGACTTGCGCCCTGCCAGATGAGTCAGGCATTTTTCACGTCCACTTGATAAGTCATACTAGACAATGGTAAACATCTTTCGGGTTACTAAAACTAAAACCAAGGGAAGCATATAGGTTAAGAACAGCGAGATTGGTGGTAGAAATAGAGCTTTTCACTTCCGCACTCCCATTTGCCAGCAGCTCGCCGCATACCGCGCTCCACCAATATTTCGATAGACCTTTGCCGCGATAGTTTTCCGCTAGCGCATGCAACACCAAGTTATTCTCAGAATAACCGATGAACCCTGCCAGCTCACCCTGCCAGTACAAACCATAAACACGTTGGGCTTCAAGCAGTTGCTTCAGCCAGTTGTCGTAGCGTCTGTCCGCAGCCTCTTTGGTTAGATTAAAATCGCGATGGAAACGACCATGTGAAAATGCACCACGGCAGCTGTCCAGTACCTGCTCTGTGTCGACTCTTTTGGAGATAGTCGCGTCAGGATGCCGCACTGCACGCAACCGCGACGCACCACAATATGGTTCGACCAAGGTATCACAGTAATAAAATCCCGATTCATGCAACAGTCGTTTGTCCGCTAGAGGATCCACTTTGAGGGTGTGATGGCCCGTAGTTCGTGCGGCCTGCTGCAATGCAAACGCCGAGTATTCGAGCACCTCCCAAGTGGACATGCCGAATGCTGCCGTGTCCCACGGCGTGGCCTTAATCAACGAGATTTGGCTCATCGAAGGTTGCCCGACTTATGATATATAAAGGCCTTTTTTTGCTTTCATCGAAGGTTTTTCCGAGATAGATACCGAGAATGCCAAGTATGGCAATAATAATACCGCCGATAAAATACAGAGAGACGATCAGACTGTTCCAGCCCGGAATCGATGAGCCGTAAAATAGAGCATGTCCAAGAATGTACATGCCATAACAAAAAGAAAATCCCGCCATCAAAAATCCGAAGCGCACAGCCAGCCGCAGCGGCTTGTCGGAATGGGCAATAATAGTTTCGGAAGCCAGCTTCCACAACTTGGCAAATGTGTAGGTGGACTTGCCCTCCAACCGTTCCGCATGTTCCACCTCTATGCCTGCAGTGGGAAATCCCATCCACTGCACCAGCCCACCAAAGAAACGTAGTTGCTCCCCCATACGGCGAAAGTTCCTCACCACCTTGCGCGACATAATACGAAAGTTTCCACTCTCGCCATCATATTCAATGTCCGCCAAATAGCTGAATATCTTGTAAAACAACCATGAGGTAATGCGTTTGAGAGGCGGATCGCGCCGTGCCCCGCGCCGCGCCAACACAACGTCATAGCCTTCCAGAGCTTTGGCGTACAGGCGCGGAATTTCCTCGGGGCGATCCTGCAGGTCGCAATCCATCACCACCACCCAGTCACCACGACTGCAATCCAGGCCCGCAGTAATGCCGTAGTGCTGGCCGAAATTGCGGCTGAACTGTATGCCACGCACGCGCGGGTCGGAAGCAGCCAGCCGCTCGATAACTTGCCATGAGTTGTCGCCACCGCAGTCCTCAACCAAGACGATTTCAAAATCCGATGAAATGCTTTCGAGAGCTGCCTTCAACCGCCGATACAGCTCGTCAAGGCATTGACCGGCCTTATAAACCGGAATGACAACTGAGAGATGCGGGGACGATGGACTCATTTTTCAATCCATTGGTTCATTGTGTCTATTTTCTTCATCGGTCGAAAATACAGGCCGACAACTATTAGAAACATTACCAAACCTACAATTTTTGGAAAAAAGAAATAACGAACTTCAAAATGCACAACAGTAAGTATCAACGTATATGCCGAAAACAATGAAGCATTAAACCATATCAGTAAAATCCATAAACTATGGGACTTAATTTTTCGAGTAAACAACAAGACAACTAAAGCGATCAAAATAACAAATATTAATCCGTTCGTCACTATGTCCACAGATTCTGATTTAACATTGACTCTTGTCCAGTTCTGTATTGACGAAAACCAGTACTCTCTGATCACATCAAATTTAAGTGAATACCACTCAACAGGGTGTTCAATGAATGTTTTGACAAATAACATCTTCGCATTCATTACGTCGCCGCAAGTCGCAGGGTCGATTCTGCAAACTAGATTACCCCCTCCGGCAACAACAAATCCGCCCCGCTTTTTGTTAAGTTGCTCTGAAGTCATCACTGAATTCGCAAAAACAAGCTCTGATGTTTGCACCCAAGACGGGTTACCCTGATAAATCCAGTGGTAAGCCCGCCACGGGACAGTCGCCGCATTAGCAATAAAAAGCACTATTGCTATTGTTTTTACTACTGATAGCGCAAATTTCGGCTCGATGACCTTTCTTAAGGAAGTTAAGGAAACAGAAATGATTAATAAAACTCCCCAACCCGTCAGCGCAAGCAAAATTATTTCAAACTGTGAGCGAAAATACGCAGATAGCGCTAAACAAAGGCCTGCGTAAACCGCATAGCGAATTTTATTTCTTATTACCGAACGGAATGCCAGCAGCATACAGATCAGGAAAAATCCGATTGCAAAATTTTCTCCCAGACTTATCCCTGCTGGCTGCAGCAAGAAAACCCTTGTCACCGGAAACGCAAAAATCAACAATGGCAACGCAAAGGAAGCCTTGCTATTCACTCGTCGATCATTCAGGAGCTCATAAAGCAACACCAACACGGCCGAAAACAATCCCGCCGCGAGTATTTGCAATACCAGAATAACCGGTGCTCCATGCCCCAGCATTTTTACTATCAAAGCCTGCAACAACATAAAGCCTGGTGGCCACAAATTGAAAATCCAATCATTAGCACTGCTTATCCAACCGTTTTCAGCAATATCAAGCGCAGCTGTGGCAAAATAAGTTGGATCACTCCACGCACTCGTCTTAATAAGCTGCTGGAGTGTAATGTTAAATGCATCCGGTTGATTCGGGATATCACGCACCCATAATGCAATACCCAGCAGGATCAGGAAATAAATTGCACCTATTCTCAACGACTCATATTTAAGCGACCTCATTGACTGCGCTCTTTTGCCAGACAGGTAATAGTTTTGCGCCCGACAAACTCCACTTCTTCTGAAGTCATTGCAGGAGACATCGGCAAACTCAATACCTCCTCCGCCAATATTGTCGAAATAGGGAGGCTATGCCCCTTGAAGTCTTGATAACAGGCTTGCCGATGCGGCGGGATAGGATAGTGAATGACTGTTGATATGCATTGCTGCTCCAGATGCGCCTTTAACGCATTGCGGTCTTTGCTCCGAATGACATAAAGGTGCCACACGGGTTCAGCGTAGTCGGGCACAAAAGGTAAATCGATGGCTGCGCCAGTCAAGGTTTTCGAATACTGAGCTGCAATCTCTCTACGGCGTGCATTCCACTCATCCAACACAACCAGCTTTGCGCGGAGAAAAGCCGCCTGCATTTCATCCAGACGGCTGTTGTAGCCGGCAAGATCATGCTGATACTTAACTGTTGAACCGTAGTTGCGTAGTTGTTTAACCTTGTCGGCAATCGCATCGTCATTGGTGAGCACGGCACCACCGTCGCCGAGCGCGCCCAAATTTTTACCAGGGTAGAAGCTCGTGGCGGCAGCATGGCCCAGGGACCCAACGCGACGACCCTTGTAGCGAGCACCTTGCGCTTGGGCTGCATCCTCAATGACGATAATGCCATGCTTTGCCGCTAGATCGTTTATCGGATCCATGTCGGCCGGTTGACCATATAGGTGAACGGGAATTATTGCGCGAGTTCGACTGGTGATTGCGTTGGCGATCAACGCTGGATCAATATTGTGGGTGTCCATATTCGGCTCAACAGCAACGGGAGTTGCCCCACACTGGGTAACGGCCAACCAGGTTGCAATAAAGGTATTGGAGGGCACAATAACCTCATCGCCAGGCCCAACACCATAAGCGCGCAACAGGAGGTGAAGCGCTTCGAGCCCATTGCCAACGCCAATACAATGCCGCACTTCGCAATATTGAGAAAATTCAGCTTCGAAGGCTTCAAGTTCTGGCCCCATGATGAACCAGCCTGAATCCATCACACGGTGATAAGCCGCATCAAGTTGCGGCCGGATGGACTGATGCAAGCGTCCTAAATCAAGAAATGGAACTGGTTTCATTTAGCTGTCCTGTGCGCGTCACTGATAAATTGGTTGTAGTCCCGGTAGTAGTCCAGCTCATCGTAGTATTCCGAGGCCAATACCATGCAGACAGCTCCGGACGAGAAGTTGTCGATTTCCCGCCAGATCATTGGACATACATATAGGCCATAATAACTTCGATTCATATGTATGGTTTTTTTTGCGTATCCATCATCAAGATGAATATCAAATGAACCTGACATGGCGATAATCAGTTGATGGAGGGCCTTATGCCCATGTCCACCACGCGCCGACCCACCTGGAACATCGTATAAGTAGTAGACACGCTGGATGGGAAATGGAATATGATGATTAGATTCAACAAATGTCAAATTACCCCGTGGGTCATTAATCCTTGGTAGATCAAGAATCGTGCATTTCTCAATCACAGTTGTTCTCCATCGTGTGTCTTCCAATGTGCTGTTATTGAAGCCGGGTAGCCACGATTGAAATGTAGCGTCCACGGATACGCCGCTCTACCGGAACCGTCCCTTAATTTGATGGATGGCGTGTCACCGACAACATGTGCTGGTACGCCAGCAACCACCATGTTCGGGGGTACATTCTTTGTGACACATGCTTGGGCGGCAACCAAAGAGTGATGGCCCACAGTTACCCCTGGCAGCACCACTGACGCTGCCGCGACACTCGCATAATCTTCAATTGTGCAGCCCATCAGCACATTACTCGGCGGGGTAGGGTCATTGGTAAGTACCACATAAGGAAATATCCACACGAAGTTTCCAATGATGGTTTTTTTTCCAACGAATACATTTGATTGAAACCGCACAAAATCTCCCACTGAACAATCACCCTGGATTTCACTCTGAGTACCAATCTGAAAACCAACGCCTGCTAACGTTTTTTCCCTGACGATCACATGATGTCCTGTGACCAAGCCTGATCCAAATGAAGATGATTCATAGAAGACCGAGTGTGATCGAATGATTGAGTCATCGCCCAAGATTAACGGTGTGCCATCACCAAGCGGGGTCGATACTCCCAACTCGCAATAAGCCCCGACCTTAACGCGGTCGCCTAGAACCACATTCGCATGAATAATAGAAAATGGACCGATCTCTACGCCGTCACCAAATTTCGCTTCTGGTGAAACATAAGAAGATGGATGGATTAATGTCATTTTTTTTCGAAGCCTTCAATCATCTGATTAATGCATTCGGCATTTACCTTGAAGTCACCATGAATTCCCAAGTGATGATTTTCAATAATGTTGCCGAGTACGTAACTCACATTAACTCCCAACGGGCCAAGTAAATTGTTCCAATATCCGTATATCATGTCTTGATGCTTGCCCATCAAGACAACTACCTGGGCACCGGGTTTACAGGCAACAGCATTTGCTAACGCTGCCCCTGTAGGTGAAACGATCACTTTGGCGTGATTAAACAATTGAATCTGCTGCAGGAACGTCAGTTTCTCGGGCTCAACAATCACATAGCCTTTGGAGAACATTAGTTTTTCAAGCTCTGAGACATTGGCAATCCTTCTTACACCCGAGTTACGGCGTAGAAATATTTTCTCTGGCCAGGCTTCCCGTTCTGTTTTCCGATCCAGCGCATGCAGATGCTTGCGGAGCATTTCGAAGGCCCAAGGACTGAATACACCATGAGAGTGGCCTGGAAGCTTGTTGGTCCGCCGTTCAAACGGCACATATCCAGCTGCTGACGTGAGATAAAGCTGAGCGGCAGCCAACGATCTGCCGATTGGTAGAGTAATAATCTCACGCTCTGCACCTGCTACCAACAATAGCGACTCCATGATGTTCGTATGGAGTCCGTCATTGACCACAATCGGCACGTCGCGAAACCTGGCTTCTGCGCAAAACAGAATAATGCGCGGCAAAACCTCTGTCATCCAATGGGCATAGTTGGACCCGCAGGCATCGACAAAAGCGGCGACTGCGGGGATTGGTTCGGGTGCGTCGTCGCGTAACAACCACCGGATGCGCGTGTGCTTGGGGTCGATGAGCGTGCGCCCATGAAGTTCTTCGCTGGTGAAATCGCGCTCGAAATCATACAGGTCGTGACAGATAACCTCGTTGCCAGACAGAATGAGGTTCGTTCCTCCGGATACGAGGGCGTTATTTATGGTTGCTATATATATCTCAGGAAATTTAAATCGCTCATGAGGCGATATCAGGTAGCTTTGATCAGAATCAGGGAAAACAATGGGTTTTGGCATATCTACAACGACAGCATCCGCCAATTTGTAGATTGGCGTTCCGCTTTTTCTTGCAAACTCGCTCAGTTTTGTAAGCGGACGCCATCGTTTTGTCTTGTTATTGTTACTATTGGATATACGTGGGGCAATGTGATTCACGTAGAAAGGGTATCCGTTGCGCCACATCCAGTGCGCAATCCAACGGACAACAACATACCGTTTCAGATGATTTATGTAGAATCTGCCCAGCCTTGTTAAGCGCAATTTTCCAACGATATCTTGCGACGGCGCTTGAAGCGTACCAATCTTTCTGATTTTTTGGGACGATTGGACAGGCTCGACCATGACCTCCTTATCTTTGAGGGGCATCCATCCAGAAGTGAATTGTTCAGACGGCGGCTGAAGGTGCGCCATGATATTTTCCAGGAGTTGTTGGTGACGGTCTAAGCGCTCGCGAAGTTCCCGCATGCTGATTAGCGCTTCCTCCGTAGTTTGCGTGAGGGAGGTATTGTTATACATTGGGCTTGCCAACCAGGTATCGTTCCACAATATCATCTGGTGAGCCATCTGCTACCAGCTTGCCGTGATCCATCCATATGACACGGTTACAAAGCGACTTTACCAACTGGTGATCGTGTGAAACCATAATCATGATATTAGCCTTGTCGATCAAATCGTGCATTCTTGCCTTTGCCTTCGTCATAAAGGCGGCATCGCCACCAGCAAAAATTTCGTCCAGGACAAGTATGTCAGGATGTACTGCCGTGGCGAGAGAAAATGCCAATCGCATATACATGCCGGTTGAATAATATTTGACTGGGGTGTCAATGAACTCTTCCAATTCGGCAAACGCAATCACCTCTGGCTCGATTACCCTGATTTGCTGCTTGGTGTAGCCGAGAATCGAACCGTTCAGGTAGATATTTTCCCTGCCGGTGAACTCGGGGTGAAAACCGGCCCCAATTTCGAGCAACGGTGCAATGCGCCCATCAACGGAAATTAGTCCGTCAGAAGATTCATAAACCCGGCACAACGCCTTGAGCAGGGTGCTTTTTCCCGCTCCGTTGTGACCAACAATTCCCACACGATCGCCTGCCCTGACTTCAAGAGAAACATCCTTGACTGCCCAAAAGTCGGAGTAAGCAGTTTGACTCTTCCGCTTGAACAGATTGGCGAAATAGTCCTTCAGGGATGGCGATCTGTCGTGGTATATGCGGAACTTAATCGACAGGTTTTCTATGCAAATACTTGACATGTCTACTCACAGCCTAAAAACAATTTTCTTCTCTTGCCGAAGAAAAACAAATAAGCCGACGGCCATGGCGGACAGTGAAAGTAGCAGCGCCTGAAAAATGACGGATGAACTCGGCAAAATGGCCATATAGAGCGGGGCCCGGAAAAGCTCGATGAATGGTATGACCGGATTCAAACCAACCAGCCAAGCGACCTTTCCTGCTAACGCATCGTGCTTGTAAACGATTGGCGTCAAGAAAAACAACCCCTGCATGGCAATCAGGATGACGTGCTGCAGGTCACGGAAAAACACAGTTGCCACAGACATGATTAAACCAACCCCCAATGCGAAGAAGAACAGCAATAGGTAAGCTATTGGAGTGAATAGCACGGCCCATGATAGCGAACCGCCGATCAAGATAATGATGGCAAATAAAGCGAAAAATGAGAGCGCGCTGTCGATTAGAATCGCGAAGACGATACTCAATGGGAAAATAATCTTGGGCAGGTAGATTTTCTTGATAAGCCCTTCATTATTAATGAAGGATGTACCGGACTGCGTCACTACTGAGTTAAAGAAACTCCACGGAATCATCCCGGCAAAGAGAAAAACCGTAAACGTTCTTAGATCAGCTTTAAATAGTGTGGCGAATACCAAGGCCATGACTGACATCATCAGCAGAGGGTTGATGAGTGTCCATAAATATCCAAGCGCTGTTCGTCTGTAACGCAATATTAGTTGCTGAGAAACGAGTTGGTACAGCACGTTTCGGCTGTCATATAACTCGCCCATAAATGAGCTCGCGTTGGCTTTCATCAAAACACAGACTCCATGTGCATAGGCAATATGCACACCCCCAGCGAAACCAGCACACACGGCATGATAACTAAGAGAAGAGTCAGCATCAGCACGTTGGGGTATGAAAAGCCAAACAAGATAAAGGAGAGCACCAACCAACCCACTAGGCCGGTCGCGATTTCTTTAGACGAAATTGCGAAGTTTTGCATCAGGCAAATACCTCGGCAAAATTCAAAGCCAAGCCGTTCGCGTCTTTGGCTGAAAGAACAGGCGGGTTGGCAATAGGCCAGTGGACGTTGAGGGTCGCGTCGTCCCAGGCAAGACAACGCTCATAGGCCGGGGCGTAGTAGTCTGTTGCTTTGTACAAACACTCTGCGGTGTCTGACAGCACGGCAAACCCATGGGCAAACCCTTCGGGTACCCAGAGTTGCTTTTTGTTGTCGGCGGAAAGAACTGCGCCGACCCATTGGCCAAATGTAGGTGAAGACTTGCGCAGATCTACTGCCACGTCAAACATTTCGCCTTGAACCACGCGCACCAGCTTACCCTGGGGTTGCTGGATTTGGTAATGCAAACCGCGCAGAACATTTTTAACGGAACGGGAGTGATTATCCTGGACAAAGCTGACTTGCCTGCCAATGGCTTCTTCAAATTTTGCCTGGTTGAAGCTCTCGAAGAAGAAGCCTCGCTCGTCTCCGAACACTGTCGGTTCGATGATGAGTACGTCTGGGATAGTAGTGGCCGTAACTTTCATTTCTGGATCTTTTCCTTCAATAGGCGCAGCATGTACTGGCCGTAACCATTCTTGACCAGTGGCTGGGCCAGCTTTTCAAACTGTTCGGTACTGATGAAGCCATTGCGCCAGGCAATCTCTTCGGGGCAGGCGATCTTCAAGCCCTGGCGGTGCTCCAGGGTGGCGATGAACTGGCTGGCTTCGAGCAGGCTGTCGTGCGTGCCGGTGTCCAGCCAGGCGTAGCCGCGCTGCATGATTTGCACATTGAGCTGGTCTTGCTCCAGGTAGGCCTGGTTGACGGCGGTGATCTCCAGCTCGCCGCGAGGGCTGGGCTTGACGGCCTTGGCGATGTCGACCACCTGGTTGTCGTAAAAATACAGGCCCGTAACGGCATAGCTGCTCTTGGGGTGGGTGGGTTTTTCTTCAATGCTGCTGGCCTTGCCTTGGGCGTCAAACGCCACCACGCCGTAGCGCTCGGGGTCGGTCACATGGTAGGCAAATACGGTGGCGCCGCTGGCCTGCGCATCAGCACCGGCCAGCAGCTGGGCAATATCGTGGCCATGAAAGATGTTGTCACCCAACACCAGGGCACTCGGGGCGTTGCCGACAAACTGCTCGCCAATGATGAAGGCCTGCGCCAGGCCGTCGGGGCTGGGCTGCACGGCATATTGCAGGTTCAGGCCCCACTGGCTGCCGTCGCCCAGCAGTTGCTGAAAGCGCGGCGTGTCTTGCGGGGTGCTGATGACGAGGATGTCGCGCATGCCCGCGAGCATGAGGGTGCTGAGCGGGTAGTAAATCATGGGCTTGTCGTACACCGGCAGCAGCTGTTTGCTGATGGCCAGCGTGGCCGGGTGCAGCCGGGTGCCAGAGCCACCGGCGAGGATAATGCCTTTGCGTTGTGTCATGTGTTCCTGCTTTGCGTTCAGAGGATTTCAGCGAGCATGCGGTCAACACCCTGCTGCCAGTGCGGCAAGGTCAGGCCAAAGGTGGTTTGCAGCCTGGTGGTGTCCAGCCGAGAGTTGTGGGGCCGTTTGGCGGGTGTGGGAAACGCGCTGGTGGGAACGGGGTCTACTGCTTTAGCTATTATTTTTATAGCTGACGCCCCATGCTTCTGGCTCCGTTCTGCCTGGGCGAGGACGTATTTCGCATAGCCATGCCAGCTGGTTTCGCCACGGGCTACCAAGTGGTAAAGGCCGGCATCGGCGGGACGCTGCAGCACCTGGCGGATGGCGTGGGCGGTTACATCGGCCAGCAGCTCGGCACTGGTCGGGGCGCCAAACTGGTCGTTGATCACGGTGAGGCATTCGCGCTCTTGCGCCAGGCGCAGCATGGTCTTGGCGAAGTTGCCGCCGCGCGCGGCATAGACCCAGCTGGTGCGAAAGATCAGGTGGCGCGGGCTGGCCGCCTGGATGAGCTGCTCGCCTTCAAGCTTGGTCTGGCCATAGACGCTGAGCGGCGCCGGGGTGTCGGCCTCGATCCAGGGACGGGTGCCGCTGCCGTCAAATACGTAGTCAGTGCTGTAGTGAACCAGCAGGGCGCCGAGCTTGGCCGCCTCTTGCGCCAGCACGCCGGGGGCCAGGGCATTGAGCGTACGTGCGAGTGTGGGTTCACTTTCAGCCTTGTCTACGGCGGTGTGGGCGGCGGCATTGACGATGACGTCGGGCCGCAGCTGTTGGACCGTGGCAGCCAGGCCCTGCAGGTTGCTGAGGTCGCCGCACAAGTCTGTGCTGTGCCGGTCAAGCGCCGTCAGTTCACCCAAGGGAGCCAGGCTGCGTTGCAGTTCCCAGCCGACCTGGCCGTTTTTGCCGAGCAGCAGGATTTTCAAGCTGCAGCCTTTTGGGTTTGCCCGTACTGTTTGTCCGTCCATTCACGGTAGGCCCCGCTTTGCACGTGGGCCACCCACTCGGGGTTGGCCAGGTACCACTGGACGGTTTTGCGGATACCGGTCTCAAAGGTTTCAGCCGGCTTCCAGCCCAGTTCGCGCTGGATTTTGCTGGCGTCTATGGCGTAACGGCGGTCATGGCCGGGGCGGTCTTTGACGTAGCCGATTTGCTCGCGGTAGTTTTTGCCGTCGGCGCGGGGGCGCAGTTCGTCAAGCAGCGTGCACACGATGTTGACGATCTCGATGTTGGGCTTCTCGTTCCAGCCGCCCACGTTGTAGACCTCGCCGGTTTTGCCGGCTTCCAGCACACGGCGAATGGCGCTGCAATGGTCTTTCACGTACAGCCAGTCGCGCACCTGCATGCCGTCGCCGTACACCGGCAGGGGCTTGCCGGCCAGGGCGTTGACGATCATCAGGGGGATGAGCTTCTCGGGGAAATGATAGGGGCCGTAGTTGTTGCTGCAGTTGGTGGTGAGCACCGGCAGGCCATAGGTGTGGTGGTAGGCACGCACCAGGTGGTCGCTGGCGGCCTTGCTGGCCGAATACGGGCTGTTGGGCTCGTAGCGGTGCGTTTCCGTGAAAGCGGCGTCGGCCGGCGCGAGCGAGCCATAGACCTCATCGGTTGAGACATGTAAGAAGCGGAAGTCCGCCTTGGCATCACCCTGCAAGCCGCCCCAATACGCCCTGACGGCCTCCAGCAGGCGGAACGTGCCGACGATATTGGTCTGGATGAAGTCTTCGGGGCCGTGAATCGAACGGTCTACATGCGACTCGGCCGCAAAGTTGAGAATGGCCCGGGGCTGGTGGTCGGCCAGCAGCCGGGCAACTAGCGCGGAATCGCCGATGTCGCCCTTGACAAAGACATGGCGCGGGTCAGCCTGCAAGGAGGAGAGGTTTTCAAGGTTGCCAGCGTAGGTCAGGTTGTCTATGTTGACGACCGGTTCATCGGTTTGCGCGAGCCAGTCAAGAACAAAATTGGCACCAATAAAGCCGGCGCCTCCGGTAACGAAAATCATGCAAGCCTTTGATGGGAATCGATTTGAGATTTGAAGACGTGCGGCGCACTCACCCCGCGAGGCTCGAATTATCCCACTACCTTCATTGCCTTCATTTGTAAATCCGGTCTTACACTTTAGTTTTCAATTGTTAATAATCACAATCTCTCACTAACACCTGTTACTGAAGGTGTTTGGCATTGGGTCGGATTTGAGGGACAACCATAAGGCGTCGAGTGCACCCGGAACGCTTGCGAAACACTTCAGCGCCGGCCGTGACGATGTAACGTTGGGATGCTCTGTTGCCCAGCCGAGGTTCTGTAGCCGGCCTTCAGTCAGGGAGTACGCAGTTGACCACCAGCGCCGAGAACGGTCTGCTCGTCCGCTACCGGCCGCAAACACCCGGTCAGAAATGAATCCCCTGCATCATCTGCTGCATGGCCACCGCTTCGGCCGACAGCTGCGGCCTGGCGCTCTTGTCACCCTTCCCGCCCTTCCCGCCCTTCTCGCCCTTGGCAGCCGATGAGTCCGGGAACATGCGAAAGCTGGTGTTCATGGCAATCTGCGCAATGCGCGGCACCAGCGCGTGCAGCACCTGGCCGGTAATGCCCAGGCGGGTGGCAATGCGCACCGGCTTGAAGATGCAGGCCTGCGCAATCATGTCGGCGGCCTCTTCGGGCGAAAGGGTGGGCACGTTGTTGTAGAGGTTGGTGGGCGCAATCATGGGTGTGCGCACCAGCGGCATGTTGATGGTGGTAAAGCCGATGCCGAGGTCGGCATACTCGCTGGAGGCGCAGCGCGTCCAGGCGTCCAGCGCGGCTTTGGAGGCCACGTAAGCCGAAAAGCGCGGCGCATTGGTCAGCACGCCGATGGAGCTGATGTTGACCACGTGACCCTTGCGTTTGGCTGCCATGCCGGGCAGCAGGCCCATGGTCACCCGCAGGCAGCCGAAGTAATTGAGCTGCATGGTGCGCTCGAAGTCATGAAAACGGTCGTAACTGGCCTCAATGGCGCGGCGAATCGAGCGGCCGGCGTTGTTGATCAGGAAGTCGACGCCGCCGTGGTTGGCGATCAGCTCCTTGAGGAAGCGGTCGCAGTCTGCCATGTCGGCAATATCGGCGGAGTAAGCGACAAAGCCGTAGCCTTTGGCTTTCGCTTCTTTGCAGGCCTCGTCGAGCTTGTCCTGGTCGCGGCCGCAGATGACGGTGATGGCGCCGGCCTCGGCAAATTTGTGCGCGGCCGCCAGGCCAATGCCTGAAGAGCCGCCGGTAATCAGCACCACTTTGCCGCCGACCGTGCCCTTGAGCGTGCGGTCAATGTGCAGGTCGGGGTCGAGGTGGCGCTCCCAGTAATCCCACAGGCGCCATGCGTAGTCCTTGAGGTTGGGGCATTCAATGCCGGATCCCTTGAGCGCAGTAGCCGCGCCCCGGCAGTCAAACCGGGTCGGGTAGTTCACGAAGGTCAGCATGTCCTCGGGCAGGCCGAGGTCGGCCATGACGGCATTGCGTATGCGGCGCACCGGTGCCAGCGCCATCAGGCTTTTCTTGACGCCGCGCGGAATGAAGCCCAGCAGGGCGGCATTGACGAACAGGTTCATCTTCGGCGCGTGGGCGGCCCGGCTGAAGATGTCAAGCACATCGCCGACGCGGTAACCCACCGGGTCCACCAGGTGGAAGCATTTTTTGGCAATGTCACCCTTGTCTTTGGGGAGGTGGCTGATGTGGTCCAGCGCATTGACCACGAAGTCGACCGGAACAATGTTGACGCGCCCCCCCTCCAGCCCCACGGCCGGCATCCAGGGCGGCAGCAGTTGCCGCATGCGCTGGATCAGCTTGAAGAAGTAGTAAGGGCCGTCAATCTTGTCCATTTCGCCGGTGGTGCTGTCGCCCACCACCATGGCCGGCCGAAACACCGTCCAGGGCACCTTGCACTCGGTGCGCACGATTTTTTCGCTCTCGTGCTTGGTCATGAAATACGGGTGCTCGTAGTTTTCAGCCTCCTCGAACATGTCCTCGCGGAACACGCCTTCATACAGGCCCGCCGCCGCGATGGAGCTCACGTGATGAAAGTGGCCCGCCTCGATGGCCTTGGCAAATTCGACGGTGTTGCGTGTGCCGTCAATGTTGACGGCGATCTGGCTTTCCTCGTCGGCACCGAGGTCGTACACCGCCGCCAGGTGATAAAAATGGCTCACCTGCCCCTTGAGTTGTTTGATGTCTTCGCTGCTGACACCGAGCTTTTTGCTGGTGAGGTCGCCATGCACCGCGACCGCCCGGCTGGCACTCACACCCCAGTACTCCCGGAGTGCGGCCAATTTGCCGGCGCTTTCCTGGCGAATCAGGAAATGAACAATGCTGCCTTTGCGCTCCAGGAGTTTTTTGACCAGGCGTTTACCAATGAAGCCGGTGGCTCCCGTGACGAAATAATGCATTGAGATAGTCCTTGTGTCCTGTGCTGACGCGTGCTGAAGCGGCGGTCAGAAAGCCGATTCTTGCCCAAACCCCGGTAGCCGCCATTCAGCAAAAACCCGCGTCCCGCCGCGCCAGGCCGTGCTTTCCGGGGCGAAGGGCTTCAGCTTTTTTTTTTGGCTTTCTAGAACCCGGCATCTAAACTCTGGCGCCCGAAGGCCTTATATTTTGCAGTGTGCGCAGTACACCCACCGCGCAGCACCTCACATCCACCATCTGCATGGAGTCAATCATGGTCAAGAAACTGCAAAAAATGAGTGCCGACAAAAAAGCGGCGCCGCCATTGGCCAGCGCCGTCAAAGAGTCCGCCCAGCAAATCTGGCTGGCCGGCCTGGGGGCTTTCTCCAAGGCCCAGGAAGAAGGCGGCAAGGTGTTTGAGACCCTGGTCAAGGAAGGCCTGACGATCCAGCGCAAGACGCAAGCGGCTGCTGAAGAAAAAATTACCGAAGCGACCAGCAAAATGGCCAACATGGCCACTGACATCCAGTCCAAGGCCGGCCACCAGTGGGACAAGCTGGAGAATATTTTTGAAGAACGCGTGGCCAAAGCCTTGAACAAACTCGGCGTGCCCTCTGCCAAGGACGTGGACGCCCTGGCAGCGCGCATTGACGAACTCAACAAGAGCATGCAGAAAATGAACAGCAAGCCACCTGCTGCCGGGAAAGCCGCAAAGCCGGCTGCCAAAAAAGCAGCCGCACCGGCAGCCGCCAAGCGCCCCGCCGCACGCAAGTCCACTTGAGGATCCGGTGCTGTCGGCGCAGTGAGAAAAGGGACACCGGTCCCTTTTTTTACACCCGTCGTGTGCCCGCTTGCGTTTTGGCGGATCCGGTTCAATAACTGTACGGCCACGCTCTGGCAGACCTTGATGGCTGCTGGACTTCCCTAGTTCCGCGCTCGGAAGCACTGGGTTAGAGTCAATACGGTTCAGTCAAGTTATTCACCCTGAATCGGGATGACCAACACCTTGACTTGTCATGCCAGGCCTGCCCCGCAATCCATGGATCCCGGATCAAGTCCGGGATGACAAACCGGGGGGCAAAGGCTTGACTGAGCCGTATTGAGGTTAGAGTACACAACAATACGAGGTAGACAATTTATGGCGAAAAAAGCGCCACGCCGTACGGCAGAGCGAATTCTGGAGGTCACGCTGGACCTGTTCAATCGCTTTGGCGAGCCCAATGTCTCGACCACGCTGATTTCCGCCGAACTGAACATCAGCCCCGGCAACCTCTACTACCACTACCCCGCCAAAGACGAGCTGATCAACTCGCTGTTTGACCGCTACGAGCGATCGCTGACCGAACTGCTGAATGCCAGCGATGGCGTGCGCAATGTCGAAGACGCCTGGTTTTTCATGCACACGCTGTTTGAATTGATCTGGCAATACCGCTTTTTGTACCGCGACCTCAACGACCTGCTGAGCAAGAACCGCCGGCTGGAAACCCACTTTCAATGGGTGCTCAAAAACAAGACCCGCGCTGTCAAGGCATTGCTCGACGGCATGAGCCGCGCCGGCGCCGTGACGATTGATTCGCGCGAGGTGGAAGCCACGGCCACCAGCATGGTGGTGGTGCTGACCTACTGGCTGAGCTTCGAGTACGTGCGCGACCCGCGCAACGCCCTGGAGCCGGGCAATGCACAGGCCGCGCTGCTGCGCGGTGCCCACCATGTGCTGAACCTGCTGATTCCCTACCTCGAACAGGGCCAGCGCGCCCACCTGCAGACCCTGACAGGCGCCTACAACACGCCGACATGAGCGCTGCGGCCCACTTCCCGCCCCTTTTTATTTCCCGCCCCCAGAACACCAAAAATATCAATCAAGGAGACAACACCATGGCCAAATGGACCGCCTTTCCACACGCTGGCGACTACGCATTGAATGCCGCCAGCCTGAAAAAGAACTGGCCCCGCCTGCACCAGGGGGACTGCGAGCCCCTGCCCACAGAGGCAGACGTGCTGGAGGCCTGGGTGCTTTTTCACAATGGCGAGTTTCAAAAGGCAGCCGAGGCCGGCATCAAGGCCGGCGGCCACGGCCTCACGGTCGCCAACAAGGCCGCCAGCATTTACGCCAACTACCTGGAAACCAAAGAAAAGACCAAGCTCGAGTTGTTCATGGAAGTCGCCGCACGTGCCGAGGCACAGCAGGCGGTCGATCCCAAAAACCCCAATGCCTGGTACTGGCAGGCCTACGCCCTGGGTCGCTACAGCCAGGGCATCAGTGTGGCCAAGGCGCTGGCGCAAGGCTTGGGCAGCAAGGTCAAACATGCGCTGGAACAAACCATCAAGCTGCAGCCCAAGCATGCAGACGCCCACATCGCGCTGGCGGCCTTTCATGCCGAAGTGATCGACAAGGTGGGCTCGCTGATAGGCGGCATGACGTACGGCGCGAAAAAGGATATTGGCCTGGCGCTGTACAAGGACGCGCTGAAACTGAGCCCCGGCTCCGCGATTGGCATGATCGAATACGCCAACGGCCTGGTCATGCTCGAAGGCGACAAGCGCATGGCGGAGGCGACGAAGCTGTATGAGCAGGCGGCGGCCAGCAAGCCGATGGATGCCTGCGAACGGCTGGATGTCGAGATGGCGAAGGCTGAACTGGAAGACTGAGTTCCTGCGCGCAACCGGGCCCGTGTATCGCAAGGTGTGCGGGCTTTGTTTTGACTTGCTCTTTTTCTTGAAGGCACTAGGGCGGTTGGGAGGCTCAGGTAACGCACTTTGCAAACAGGCCGGGACTCGCCCCGGCGGGCGACTCACTTTCTCTTGCGTCGCCAAGAGAAAGTAAGCAAAGAGAAGGCGACCCCTGCTGTCTGCGTCCCTTCGCTGCGCTACGGGCAGCCTGCGGTGCTCGGGCCAGGCGGGGTCTCGCTCAACTCGCCTGCGGCTCAGACAATCGCGATCCCTGATCCGCCTGGCCCTGCGCTCCTCGGCGCAGACAGAAGGGGTTGGGAGAGCAATACCAACAGCCCATGTACCGGAGTCCGAAAACCACAAGGACACGCCATGGCGTGTCCTTGTTTGTATTGGTTTCTTGTGTATTGGTTTTGGCATGTCTTCTGTACCCGCTCCCCACCCGTGTGGCTGGGCCGAGCAGCGCAGATGGAGGCGGGATCAGGGCCACAGTTGTTTGTGCGAAGTGCAACGCAGCTAGTTCTGCGGACCCCCGCCGGAGTCGAGCAGCGCAGGTTGCCTGGAGCGAAGCGCAAGGACCCAGACTTCGGGTCGCCTTTCTTTTCCTTAGGTTTCTTTGGCGAAGCAAAGAAAAGTAAGTCGCCCGCCGGGGCGAGTCCCGGCCAGCAGCCCTCAGCAAAACCAACCAGCTATCTTTTCAATAGCTAACGACACCTAAGCCCTAGGGACGGGAAGGCACATCACTCCACGGCTCCCCCCGGTACCAGGCATGCCGGGCCAGACGCAACATGGGCTTGTCCCCGGCTGTGTCGCCATAGGCATAGAGCGTGACCTGGCTGGCGGCGTCAACACCGAAGCGTTCCGGCAGCCACGCCTTGAGCCGGCGCACCTTTTCCTCGCCATGGCAATTGGCGGTGCTCATGCGTCCGGTCAGGTGGCCGTCCACCACCTCCAGGCCGGTACAGATCAGCGCGTCAAACCCCAGTTGCCGGGCCGCGTGCTGCAGATAAATATCGGGCGAGGCACTGACGATCACGCAGCAGTGCCCGGCCTGCCGGTGCTGCGCCAGCCGCGCCAGGGCCCAGTCCTGCAGCTGGCGCGGCAAGTCATGCCCGGCCCAGTCAGCCGCCCAGTGCGCCACCTCGGCACTGCTGCGCCCGGCCAGCGCCATTTTGAGCAGGCGCGCCTTGGCCACGTCATTGCGTACCAGCTTCAGCGCATAACCGGCCATCCACGGCCCGCTCAGCAGCAGGGCCCGTAAAAACCCCGGCCAGCCCAGGCCACGGGCGAGAAACGGCAGCAGGGTGTCGCGCCGGGTCAGCGTGCCGTCAAAGTCAAACGCGGCGACAACCGGGCCGGTTACCTCGGACATCGCACCTGCCCGCAATAGCGTTCGCAAAACGGGCACCCCGTCATGGGCAAAGCGGAGGGTATGTTGTAGTAGCGCTTGAAAATAGTCCCGAGCACGCCTTCGCGGTAGGCCTGGTACTTGAAGCCGGTGCCCTCCACCGCATAAAACGGCACACCGTCCTGGGTGAAGCTGAGCACACGCACCGATTCAAAATAGGGCTGGAAGTCCTCCAGCCTGGGGCTGTCGGACACGATGACGCGTATGGTTTTTCCCTGGTAAAGCGAAAAATCAACCAGCTGATCATCCTGCCGTGAGTGAAACTTCCCGGTACCAAACACCGGCATGTACTGACGGCGCTCAAAGCCGTAAATCGAGGCCGGCGTGAAGGCCTCGCCCATCAGCACCACGCCCGGGCTGCTGACCTGCCGGAGGATCTCGGCGGTCTTGTAGCTGCGGATGATTTGCGGATAAATCTTCGTGCTGCGCCAGGTGTCCAGCGTGGTCAGGTGGAGGCCGGCTACCACCAGCACATGCAGGCCTGCAAACACGGCCAGGCCCTTGGCTGCGGTTCTGAGCTTGTCGGCCGGCAGGGCAAACGCCAGAAACGCAAAACCGAAGGGGTAGAACGACAGCACCCAGTGCAGGCCGATCACCTTTTTGGCCGACAGCAGCGCAAAAAACAGCAGCGGTACCACCACCAGGCAAGCCAGCAGGCGCTGGGCCGGCGCCGCCAGCGCCGCGCTGGCCACCAGGGCCTTGCGGTATTTGAAGGCCAGCCACACCGCCACGGGCGTGATCAGGTAGACCATCATGACGACATAGAGCAGGGGCTTGCGCCACTCGAACGCTGCATCCTCGTTGCGGTTGTACACGTTGAACATGATGTTCGGCCAGCCGTGCGACATGTTGAAGGCGATGTTGATGGCGGGCCCGGGCAAGGCGCAGAGCACCAGCACGGCAAAGCCCGCGAGCCGCTGGCGGCGGTAGCCCACAAAGTACACGAGGTAGGTCAGGCCCAGCACCACCGAGAAATACTTCGACAAAAATGCACAGCCCAGAAACAGGCCCGACAGCGCATACAGGCCATAGGACGCCCGGTCCAACTGCTCGCGGCGCTCGGCGCGCAGCAAGGCGGCCACCGACAGCGCCGACCAGAAAATCAGCGGCGTGTCGGTGGTGATCAGGGTGTTGAGCCAGTTCAGCGGCGCCAGCCAGAACAGCAGCACGGCCCAGGCTGCACGCTCCCGGTCAAGAGGCTTGAGCGCCCACCAGAGCGCAGCGCCCACGCCCAGCGGCAGCAGGACCACCGGCAGGCGAATCGACCAGATGCTGTCGCCGAACGTGGCACGCATCAGCGCAATCAGCCAGCCCACCATGGGCGGGTGGTCCGAGTAGCCCCAGTTGGGGTAGACGCCCCACCAATAGAAGAAGGCCTCGTCCCCGCTGATCGGAAATGTGGCGGAAATCCAGAGCCTGAGCAGCAAGGACGCCAACCCAACGACCAACAGCCATTGGTTCAATGAAATGGTGCGCAGCGTGGTGGCTAGCGGGTTGAGGCTGTGATTCTGGAGCATGGAAGGCTGATTCAATGACGCAATGGACGCAAAAGACATAAGGGGCGCAACCGGCGCGGGGGCACAAGCTGGGGCCGCCGGCGGGTTTTACCGGAAGCTGATTTCCTTGCGAATGGCCGCACTATAAAGCAAGGCCACCACGCCGATGGCCACCGCCAGCCACAGGGTGAGGAGGCGGATCAGCACGGTGATGGTCAGGGCTTCGCCGGGGTTCGCGCCCTGCGCCACCAGCAGGCCGGTCAACACGGCTTCGGTGCCGCCCAGGCCGGCGGGCAAGGCAGACAGCGCACCGGCCACCATGGCCAGCGCGTAAAAGCCCGTCGCGGTCAGCAGCGGCAGGTGCACATCCAAATCACGGCAGATCAGCCAGAGCGCCATCCCCTGCGCGGCCCAGGCGGTCAGGGTCAGGGCAAACCAGGTCAGCGGACGCACCGCCAGGCAATGCCAGGCCTCTTTCAGCCACGCAAAACGGTGGCGCAGCGTGGCGCGGTACCTGAGCACCAGGCCCAGCAGAATCGCGACTACCAACGCAGCGGCTGCCACCAGGCCGGCCAGAAACAGCGGCGCCGCCCGTACCGCGCCATGCGTCAGCACCCACCATGCAGCGGGCAGGCACAACAGCAGCAGGCACAGCAGATCGGCCAGCCGCTCGGCGCCGAAAATCGCCAGGCTTTGCCCGGCGCCCAGGGGCTGGCGCGCCAGCATCAGGCCGCGCACCGCCTCCCCGATATTGCCAGGGGTGGGCGTGAAGGCATAGCCCGCCAGATACAGCCGCAGGCCCTTCGCCCAGCCAAAATGGCGCCCGTAGTGCGCCATCCACAGGCGCCAGCGCATGCCGCGCAGCAGGTAATTGAACAGGCACAACGCGATGGCCTGCACGCCGGTCCAGGACCCCAGGCGCGCCAGCGAGGCCCGCGGACTGTCGCCCCACACCAGCAGGGCGGCCGCGTAGGCGGTAGCCACGACACCCAGCACCAGCAGCAGTTGCTTGACAGGCAGGCGAAGTGGCGGTGAACCCGGCCCGCCGGCAGGCGAAGCACCCGCAGCCGGCGCATCCTCGGGTGTCACAGCCGGTGGCCCAGAAAGATGGCCATCCACAACACGCCGGCCGCCAGGATCCACGGGTCGCTCAGCAGGTCGCGCGCGACGTCTTCGCCGCGGCCACGGTGCACCTGGTAGGTGTAGCGCAGCATGCCAAAAATAACGACGGGCACGGTGTAGAGCAGGCGCTCACCGTGCTGCAGCTGCGCCTCGGGGCTGGTGGCAAACAGGCTGTAGTTGGTCAGTGTGGCCGTCATGGTCACGGCCATGAAGGTATCGAGCAGGGCCGACGGGTAATGTGCCAGTACGGCGCGCTGGCTGGCTTCCTCATGAAAGGTTTCGGCCTTGCGTTTGGAAAAGCCCAGAAAAAGCGCGACAAAAATACCGGTCAGCAACAGCCAGCGCGAAGGCGGAATCCCGACGGCCACCGTGCCCGCCAGCAGCCTGAGCATGAAACCCGACGCAATGATGGACACATCGATCACCGGCACCTGCTTGAGCCGCCAGGAGTAGGCCAGGTTGAACACCACATAGGCCGCCAGCAGCGCAAGCAGGGTGCGGTTGCCCGCAGCGAGCAGCAGGCCGCTGGCCAGCAGCAGGACCGCCAGCACCAGCGCGACGGGCACAGGGACGGCGCCGCTGGCCAGGGGACGATGTTTTTTTTCAGGATGCAGGGCATCGCTGGTGCGGTCATGCCAGTCGTTGACGATGTAGACCATGCTGGAGACGCAGCAAAACGCGGCAAAGGCATGCAGGACGCGGCCGATGAGGGGACCGTCCTGCCAGGACTGGCTGAACACCAGACCGGCAAACACAAATCCGTTTTTCAGCCACTGGTGCGGCCGCATCAGCTGCACCAGCCGGATCAACGCAAGCAGGGGGGAAGGCAAAAAAGACATCAGGGGTGAGGAGGAGAGCATCCGGTCTGGAAGCGGTGTTCAAGCATAACTGACTGGGGCTCGCTTTCCAGCAGTCAGCCCGGCCTCTCCCGTCCCACGCTCCCCCGCCGGCAGCGCAGGGCCGGGGCCCGCTACCATGAGGGCTGCTGAATCAGGCGAAGGGGTCTGGACCGCATGCAGCCCGCTGGGGTTGCGGCCATGGTTTTTCCCCGTCCCGAGTCCGCATGACTGTCAACCTGGATAAAGTCAGACCATGAGCATTTCCCTCACCAGTTCCCTCGGCAGCGCCCTCGGCAATACCCCCGGCATCGTCCCAGGCGCCGCCCCGGACGCCCCGGCGCCGAAAACCGCCTCATCCACCCAGGTACGCGGTGCCTGCCCGCACGACTGCCCCGACACCTGCTCCTTGCTCACGACGGTGGAGCATGGCGTGGCCATCAAGGTGCAGGGCAATCCCGACCACCCGCAAACCGGCGGCGTGCTGTGCAACAAGGTGTCGCGCTACACCGAGCGCACCTACCACCCCGAGCGCCTGCTGCAGCCGCAAAAGCGTGTAGGGCCCAAGGGCTCGGGCCAATTCGAGCCGGTGAGCTGGGATGCGGCGCTCACCGACATTGCCGCGCGCCTGAAGGCCATCGCCGCACGCAACCCCGAGGCCATCGTGCCTTACAGCTACGCGGGCACCATGGGCCAGGTACAGAGCGAAAGCATGGCGGCGCGCTTCTTCAACCGTCTCGGCGCCTCGTTTCTGGACCGCACGATTTGCGCGACGGCAGGCGGCGAGGGCTTCACGCAAACCCTGGGCGGCAAGGTCGGCATGCGGGTGGAGTGTTTTGCCGAGTCCAGACTCATCATCATCTGGGGCAGCAATTCGATCGGCAGCAACCTGCACTTTTGGCGCTATGCGCAGCAGGCCAAACGCGATGGCGCCAAACTGGTCTGCATCGACCCGCGCAAAAGTGAAACCGCCGAGAAATGCCACGAACACATCGCGCTGCTGCCCGGCACCGACGCGGCGCTGGCGCTGGCGCTGATGCACGAGCTGATCACCCACGACTGGCTGGACCACGATTACCTTGCCAGCCACACGCTGGGCTGGCCGGCGCTGAAGGAGCGCGCGCTGCAATGGCCCCCTGAACGCGCCGCCGAGGTGTGCCGTGTGCCGGTCGAGCAGATCAAAAATCTGGCCCGCGACTATGGCCAGTGTTTTGTCAACCGGCAACCCGCGGCGATTCGCCTGAACTACGGCATGCAGCGCGTGCGCGGCGGCGGCAATGCGGCCCGCGCGGTGGCCTGCCTGCCGGCGCTCATTGGCGCCTGGCGGCACCGCGCCGGCGGCGTGCTGCTCAGCAGTTCGGGGCAGTTCCCGGTCGACCGGGCCGCGCTGCAACGGCCCGATCTGCTGCAGGGGCGGCAGCCGCGAACCATCAACATGAGCACGATTGGCAACGCGCTGCTGGCCGACGCCTCGCCGCAGTTCGGCCCGAAAATCGAGGCCCTGATCGTCTACAACAGCAACCCGGTGGCGGTCGCACCCGAATCCGGCAAGGTGGTGCAAGGCTTTGCGCGCGAAGACCTGTTCACCGTGGTGCTGGAGCACTTCAGGACCGACACGGCCGATTACGCCGACTACCTGCTCCCCGCCACCACGCAGCTGGAGCACTGGGATGTGCACAGCGCCTACGGCCACACCGACGCGCTGCTCAACCGCCCCGCCATCGCGCCGCTCGGCCTGGCCAAACCGAATACCCAGATCTTTCGCGAACTGGCGGCCCACATGGGCTTTACCGAGCCCTGCTTTGCCGAGGATGACGAGACCCTGTGCCGCACCGTCTATGGCGACAAGGTCGATTTCCGGCAACTGCTGGACAAGGGCTTTGTCACGCTGAATTTGCCCGATGCCCCGTTTGCCGCGGGCGGCTTTCCCACGCCCTCGGGCCGCTGCGAGTTTTTCAGCGAGCGGCTGGCCGCGCTGGGCCTGGACGGCTTGCCCGACCATGTGCCCAACTACGAAATACCAGGCTCATCCAGCCAGTACCCTCTGGCCATGATCTCGCCGCCCGCGCGCAACTTTCTCAACTCCAGCTTTGTCAATGTGAAAAGCCTGCGCGACATCGAGGGCGAGCCGGTGCTGGAGATGCATGCCGACGACGCGGCCGCGCGCGGCATCAGCAGCGGCGCCGTCGTCACGGTGTTCAATGCCCGCGGTGAATACCGCGTCAAGGCAGAAGTCTCGACGCGCGCGCGCCCCGGCGTGGTCAATGGCCTGGGCATCTGGTGGCGCAAGCTGGGGCTGGCTGGCACCAACGTCAACCAGCTCACCAGCCAGCACCTGACCGACCTGGGCCGCGGGCCGGTGTTCTACGACTGCCTGGTGGAAGTTCAGGCGGACCGGCCCGGGGAGCCCATGGTGTGAAAGACCAGGCAGCCCAGGCAACCGGGGTGGCCCTCACCTGGCCCGCCATCCGGGTCGCGGCCATGGCAGCGATCGCCGCCCTGGGCCTGTCGGGCTGCACCGGTGTCGGCTACTACTGGCAGTCGGTCAGCGGCCACCTGCAGATGATGAACGCGGCACGACCGGTCAGCGACTGGCTGGACGATGCGCAAACCCCTGAGCAGCTCAAGAACCGGCTGGCCCTGAGCCAGCGCATCCGCAGCTTTGCCGTGAGTGAGCTGCAGCTGCCCGACAACGCCAGCTACCGCCGCTACGCCGACCTGCACCGCCGGGCCGTGGTGTGGAACGTGGTGGCGGCCCCCGAGTTGTCGCTCACCCTCAAGACCTGGTGCTTTCCGGTGGCGGGCTGCGTGGGCTACCGCGGCTATTTTGCCGAAGCCGAGGCGCGCGCCGAGGCGGCGCGGCTGCAAACCACGGGGCTGGAGGTCGGCGTCTTCGGCGTGCCGGCCTACTCCACCCTGGGCTGGCTGAACTGGGCCGGCGGCGATCCGCTGCTCAACACCTTCATCGCCTACCCCGAAGGCGAGCTGGCCCGGCTGATCATTCATGAACTGGCGCACCAGGTGGTCTACGCCCAGGATGACACCATGTTCAACGAATCATTTGCGACGGCGGTGGAGCGGCTGGGCGGCCAGCGCTGGCTCGCCACCCAGGCCAGCCCGGCGGCCCGGGCCGAGTATGCGGCCTTTGACGGCCGGCGCCAGCAGTTCCAGGCGCTGGTGCGGGCCACGCGGCACCGGCTGGATGCAATTTACGATTTGAATTGGGCGCCAGCACCTGCCAGAGCTGCGCAGGTGGCCATGAAAAGCATCGCCATTTCAGATTTCAAGCAGCAGTACGACCAACTCAAAACCGCCTGGGGCGGCTTCGCCGGTTACGACCCCTGGGTCGCCCAGGCCAACAACGCCGCGTTTGGCGCGCAGGCCGCCTACGATGAACTGGTGCCCGGCTTCGAGGCACTGTTCAAGCGCGAAGGCGGCGACTGGCGGCGGTTTTATGATGCGGTGAAGCGACTGGCCGACCTGCCCAGGCAAGAGCGGCACCGGGCCCTTGAAATCCATAACACCGACAAATAAACCAACAAACAAGCAAGGAGACGCCCATGGCAGAGATTCACATCCATCGCCAGCACGGCCTGAGCTTGGCCCAGGCGCGCAAGATGGCCTTTCAATGGGCCGAGCAGGTCGAGGAAGAATTCGGCATGGAATGCGTCTATGAAGAAGGCGACACCACCGATGAAGTGAGCTTCACGCGCACCGGCGTCTCGGGCACGCTCACCGTCAGCCCCGACAGCTTCGAGTTGCAGGCCAGGCTAGGTTTTTTGCTTGGTGCCTTCAAGGACAGGATCGAGAGCGAGATCGTCAAGAACCTCGATGTGCTGATCGCCAAGAACACACCTGCCGCGCACAAAGCCGGCGAGCACAAGACGGCCGCCAGAAAACCTGTGGCAAAAAAAGCTTCCCCGCCGAAAGCCCCGGGCAGGAAAGCCTGAGCCGGCAGCACCTTGGCCACCGCCACCTACAACCTGGCCAGGTTTGACCTGGTGTCCATCCGCCTGGCGGTCGCCTGCGCGCAGAGCGGCAGCCTGACCGCGGCGGCGCGCGATTCACACCTGGCACTGGCTGCCGCGAGCCGGCGCATCCGCGAACTCGAAGATGCGCTGGGCGACCCCCTGTTCGAGCGCCACGCGCGCGGCCTGCTGCCCACCGCGGCCGGCCGCGTCTTCGTCAAGCACGGCCTGACGCTGCTGCAGACCATGGAGCAGCTCGGCGCCGAGCTGACCGACCTGCGGCGCGGCATTGCGCGCCACATCCGCCTGTGCGCCAGCAGCGCCGCCATCAGCCAGTTCCTGCCGCCGCTGCTGGCCCGCTATGGCCAGCTGCATCCGCAGGTGCACGTCGACCTGGAAGAGCAGGTGTCGGAAGCGGTGGTGTCCACCCTGCGCGAGGGCCGCGCCGATGTGGCGGTGTTCGTCGAAGGGCCGGACACGGCCGGGCTGGACACCCACCTTTTCCGCGAGGACGAGCTGGTGCTGGTGCTGCCGGGCAAGCACCCACTGGCGAGCTCGAAAACAGCCATCGCCTTTGCCGACACGCTGGACGAGGAATGGATCAGCCTGACCGCCGGCGCCGCCATGCTGCAAAAGCAGCAGCAGGCGGCCCTGGCGGCCAACCGCCCGCTCAGGCTGCGCATGCAGGTGCGCAGCTTTGACGCCGTGTGCCACATGGTGGCCTCGGGCCTGGGCATTGCGATATTGCCCAAGGGGGCCAGCCTGCCCATCGTCAGGGCCATGAAGCTCAGCTGGCGGCCGCTGGCGGACAGCTGGGCGCAGCGCCGCCTGCTGGTCGCCACCAGCGGCAACGAAAGCGATGCAGCCACTGCTTCGCTGGTGGACTTCCTGGTCCAGCCTTCGCAAAATGCGAAGGCCGCGCGCCGCAAACAGTAATGGACGCGAGGGGGTGGCAACCGCACACTATGCAGCCATGGACACCACCCCATCTGCCAACCCCGGCCCGCTGGCCGGCCTCAAGGTTCTTGAACTCGGGCAACTGATCGCCGGGCCGTTTGCCGCCAAGACGCTGGCCGACTTTGGCGCCGACGTCGTCAAGATCGAACCGCCGGGCGCGGGCGACCCGCTGCGCAAGTGGCGCCTGCTCAAGGACGGCACCTCGGTCTGGTGGCAGGTGCAGTCGCGCAACAAGCGCTCGCTGGCGCTCGACCTGAAAGACCCACAAGCCCAGGACATCGTGCGCAAACTGGCCCTGGATGCCGACGTGCTGATCGAGAACTTCCGGCCCGGCGCCATGGAGGGCTGGGGCCTGGGGCCCGACGAACTGCTCAAATTGAACCCGCGCCTGATCATGCTGCGCATCAGCGGCTACGGCCAGACCGGCCCCTACCGCGACCGCCCCGGCTTTGGCGTGGTCGCCGAAGCCATGAGCGGCCTGCGCCACCTGACGGCCGAGCCGGGCCGCGTGCCGGTGCGCGTCGGCGTGAGCATTGGCGACACGCTGGCCGCACTGCATGGCGTGATCGGTATCCTGCTGGCGCTGCACCATCGCACCGCCCACGGCGTCGGCCAGGTGATCGACGTGGCGCTGTATGAGGCGGTGTTCAACTGCATGGAAAGCCTGCTGCCCGAGTACAGCGCATTTGGCGCCGTGCGCGGCCCGGCCGGCAGCGCCCTGCCCGGCATTGCGCCCAGCAATGCCTACCGCTGCAAGGATGAAGGTTATGCCCTCATTGCGGGCAATGGCGACAGCATTTTCAAGAGGTTGATGGCCGTGATCGGCCGCGACGACCTGGGAGCCGACCCTCTGCTTTCCGACAACGCCGGCCGGGTGGCACGCGTCGCCGAAATCGACGAAGCCATCGGCCAATGGGCGGCACAGCGCACGGTGGATGAAGCGCTGGCAGCACTCGACAAGGCCTCGGTGCCGGCAGGCCGCATCTACACGGTGGCCGACATCGCCGCCGACCCGCACTACCAGGCGCGCGGCATGCTGGACAGCGTGCAGATGGACGATGGCAGCACGCTGGCCGTGCCCGGCATCACGCCCAAGCTGTCGCTCACACCCGGTGGCCACCGGCGCAACGCGCCCGTGCTGGGCCAGGACACCGAGGCCGTGCTGCACGAACTCGGCCTCACGCCCGCACAGATTCAGGGGCTCAAGGACAAAGGCATCGTTTCGTGCACTGCTACAGGAGCCCAATCATGACAACACGGATTTTCTTCAATGAGGTCGCGACGCGCGACGGCTTCCAGATCGAGCCCACCTTCATCCCCACAGACACCAAGGTCGCGCTGGTGGATGCGCTAAGCGACTGCGGCTACGCCAAGATCGAAGTGACTTCGTTCACCTCGCCCAAGGCGATACCGATGCTGCGCGATGCCGAAGAAGTGATGGGCCGCATACGCCGCGCGCCGGGTGTCGAGTACACGGTGCTCGTGCCCAACCTGCGCGGGGCCGAGCGCGCGCTCGAATCACGGGCCGACGAGCTCAACCTCGTCATGTCCACCTCCGAGACGCACAACCTGGCCAACCTGCGCATGCCGATGGCGCGCAGTTTTGCGGCGCTGTCGGAAGTGATTGCGCATGTTGACGGAAAGACGCCCATCAACGTTTCGCTGTCCTGCTGCTTTGGCTGCCCGATGGAAGGCGATGTGCCGCAGGAAAGCGTGCTGGCCTGGGTCAACCGCTTTGCCGACCTCGACGTGCGCGGCGTCACGATTTGCGACACCACCGGCATGGCGCATCCGGCCCAGGTCAGCCGCATGGTGGAAGCCCTGCAAGAACGTTTTGAGCAGCTACAGCTCACCCTGCACTTCCACAACACCCGCGGCATGGGCCTGGCCAACGTGCTGGCCGCGGTGCAAGGCGGCATCACGCGCTTCGACGGCTCGCTCGGCGGCCTGGGCGGTTGCCCCTACGCGCCCGGCGCCAGCGGCAACATCAGCAGCGAGGACGCCATCCACATGCTGGCCGCGATGGGCTACGACACCGGCATCGATTTGCCCAGATTGCTGGACGTGGCGCGGCAGATGCCGCAAATCGTCGGCCATGAGGTACCGGGCCAGGTGGCCAAGGCGGGGCGGATTTCTGACCTGCATCCGGCACCTGAGTTTGTGGCGGCCCTGCGGGAGCAGTTCACTTGATCGATCACCTTGACCATCTGGTGCTGACGACGGCCAATGAAGCCGCCTGCGTGGATTTTTACACCCGAGTGCTCGGCATGACGCTGGAAAGTTTTGTCGGTGGTACGCCGCCGGTGGAGCGCAAGGCCTTCAAGTTCGGCAACCAGAAAATCAACCTGCACATCAAGGGCGCCGAGTTCGAGCCGAAGGCGCATCTGCCGGTGCCGGGCGCGCTGGACTTGTGTTTCATTGCCAGCGTGCCCCTGCCGCAGGTGATGGAACGGCTGGAGCGCGAGCGCTGGCCAATTATCGACGGGCCTGTTGCACGCACCGGCGCCACGCAAAAAATCCGCTCGGTCTATGTGCGCGACCCCGACCTCAACCTGATCGAGATTTCCGAGCTGGCCTGAACTGGCCTGCCCTGGTCTGAACCGACATTGACAAACGACAACCATCCCCAGGAGACAGACATGCACCCCATTTCCCGCAGAACCTTCACGCTCGCCGCCGGCCTGGGCGCAGCCTCGTGGCTCAACCCGGTGCGCGCGCAGCTCGCCGGCAAGCCCATCACGCTCATCGTGTCCTCGGCCGCCGGCGGCACGACCGACATTTCGGCGCGCATGCTGGCCGAGCCGCTGGGGAAAATCCTGCAGACGTCCGTGATCGTGGACAACCGCGCCGGCGGCAACGGCAACATTGCCGGCCAGATGGTGGCGCGTGGCCCGGTGGACGGCTCCAGCCTGCTGGTGCAGTACTCGGGCTACCAGTGCATCACCCCGCTGATCCAGCCGGTGCCGGGTTTTGATCCGGCCACCCACCTCAAGCCGCTGGGCCATCTGCTCGATGCACCACAGCTGATGGTGGTGCGCGCCGACTTTCCGGCGAACACCTTTGCCGAGTTCCTCCAGTACGCCAGGGCCAACCCGGCGCGCATCAACTACGCTTCCAGCGGCAACGGCTCGCTGCAGCATGTCACCACCGAGCTGCTGAAGGACCTGACCAAGACCTTCATGGTGCACATTCCCTACCGCGGCACCGGCCCGGCCCTGAACGACCTGCTGGCCGGCACGGTGGACTTCACCATCACCACGCCGCCGCCGCTGCTGCCGCACATCCGGGCCGGCAAGCTGAAGGCGCTGATGGTGACCGGGCGCACACGCCTGGCCGCCCTGCCCAACATCCCCACCGCGACGGAAAGCGGCGTCCCGCTGGTCGCGTCATCCTGGTTTGCGGTGTATGGGCCCACAGCCATGCCGGCCGACCTGCAAAGTCGCCTCTCACTGGCCATCAAGCAGGTGGTGGAGTCGGACAGCTTCAAAAAGCGCGCGGAAGACCAGGGCGCGAAGGCCATCGTCATGAGCAGCACCGAGCTCGCCGCGCTGGAGGCCAACGAACGCAAGATGTGGGGCCGCGTCGTGAAGCTGGCCAATATCAAGGCTGATTAGTAGGGCCCCCACGGTCGCTCACTGCGTGTAGCTCCCTGCCCCCCGAGGGGGCCGCTGCGCCTGCGGTCTGGCGAAGCCAGTCCCGCGGCCCCTGCTGGGGTGAAGCGCTCCCATGTTTGGCGTGGTCGAGGGCTTGGCACCCATAGGGCTAGTCAAGAACCCGTGAAACTCCCTCCCCCGCTGGGGGAGGGTTGGGGTGGGGGCCAGCGGCGACCGGTTAAGCACGGTGGCCCGACGTCCATACCGTGAGCCTGCATCCCGGCCCGCCCCCACCGAAGGCGATGATCGGCACTGCACGCCGCGTGCTGACTGAACCGTGTTGTGCTCAGCCCAGCTCGGCAATCAGGTCGATGTACTGCTGCATCGCATCGTCCTGCGCAGTGCCCTTGAGGCTGTTCCAGGCATCCCACTTGGCGCGGGCCACCATGTCGCCAAAGCCCGGCTTCTTCTCGGTGTTGTCGCCCGTGCTGCCCTGCTTGTAGAGAGCGTAGATTTTCAGCAGCGTCGCGTTGTCGGGACGCTCGCTGAGGTTTTTCGAATCGGCCATGGCCTTGTCAAAGGCGGCTTTCAGGTCTGACATGAGCGTGCTCCGTTTTTAGAAGTGGTGCACCAATGATGATGCTTGGGGTAACTGCCCGGTATCTTAGCCACACGCTTGCCTGCAAAATAGAGGATTGCCCCCACGCTTTTCACTTCGTGTAATGCGCGAGGCCTTGCAGGCCGTGGCTCGCCAGACGCTTCGCCTCTGTCGCCTGTCCCAACCTGCTCAAGCAGGTTGGGAGCCGCAGGCTCCAGCCCCTCGGGGGCTGTGCTTGCATGGGGCGGCCCGGCGGAAAATTGGTAGCCCCGCTTGATTTAATCATTTTGGGAGTGTTCATGGTCACACGCGTTACCGCCCAGGCTGCTGGCAGGAAAGCCCCCCGGAAAGTGGAAAAAAAGGTTCAGGACAGCGCGCGGGAAGACGTTCAGGAAGGCTCTGAGAACGGTCAGAAAAACCTTAAGGAAAATATCCGGCGGGCGGTCTCGCGCACGCTGGGCCTGTCAGGCGAGCGCATGAGCAAGGTCGACACTGCCTGGCTGCGCATGGACAGCCCCGCCAACCTGATGATGATCGTCGGCGTGTGGCAGCTGGCGCCGGGCGTCAAGTACGCCGCGGTGTGCGAGCGCATCGAGGGCAGCCTGCTCAGGTATGACCGCTTCCGGCAGCGCGTGGTCGAGGATGCGGCGGGCGCGACCTGGGTAAACGACCGGAACTTTGACCTCGCCAGGCACGTGGTGCTGGAAGAGTTGCCGCCCGCCACCAGCACCGCACCGGGCCACCAGCAGGAAGCGCTGCAGGATCGCGTGGCTGAACTCGCGGCCCAGCCACTGGACCGCAAGCACCCGCTCTGGCAAATCCACCTGATCGAGGACTACGTGGGTGCGGATGGCGTGAAGGGCAGCGCCATGATTGTGCGCATCCACCACTGCATTGCCGACGGCATTGCGCTGATCGCGGTGACCATGTCCCTGGTCGACGGCGGCGCAGCGCCGCCCGAGCGCCGCCCGAAGGCGGCCGGCGCCGGCAGTGCGGAAGACTGGATCACCGACACCCTGCTCAAGCCCTTCACCGACATCACCGTCAAGGCGCTGGGCGCCGTAGGGGAAGGGGCGGCCCGTTCGCTGGGCCTGCTGGGCGATCCGAAAAAGGGCCTGGCCCACGGTCTGGAAAAAGGCATGAGCGGCTCGCTCGACCTGGCCAGGGTGCTGCTCCAGCTGATCTCGGACTCGGCCGCGCTGGCCCTGATGCCGGACGACGCCACAACCCGCCTCAAGGGCAAGCCCGGCGGCATCAAGAAGGTGGCCTGGTGCGAGCCGATCCCGCTGGACGAGGTCAAGGCCGTCGGCAAGGCGCTCAACTGCTCCATCAACGATGTGCTGCTCAGCTGCGTGGCGGGTGCGCTCGGTGAATACCTCAAGTCCTGCGGCGACGATGTGGCCGGCCAGGAAATCCGCGCCATGGTGCCGGTGAACCTGCGTCCCCTGGAGCAGGCCCACCAGCTTGGCAACCGCTTTGGCCTGGTGCCGCTGGTGCTGCCCATCGGCATGGACAACCCGGTCGAGCGCGTGTACGAAGTGCGCCGCCGCATGGCGGCCCTGAAGGGCAGCTACCAGCCGCTGCTGGCCTTCAGCCTGCTGGCCGTGGCGGGCCTGCTGATCAAACCCGCGCAGGCCATGATGCTCAACCTGTTTGCCAAAAAGACGACGGCCGTGGTGACCAACGTGCCGGGGCCGCGCGAAAAGCTCAGGTTCTGCGGCGCCACGCTGGAGCAGAGCATGTTCTGGGTGCCGCAGTCGGGCGACGTGGGGCTGGGCGTGTCCATCCTCAGCTACGGCGGCGGAGTGCAGTTTGGGGTGATCACCGACAGCCTGCTGTGCCCCGAACCGCAGCGCATCATTGACGAGTTTTTGCCGGAGTTTGCCAAGCTCTCCATCGTGACGCTGATGCTGCCCTGGGGAGAGTAGCCGGGAGTAGTCGAGAGAGCGAAAGTAGCCTCAAGCGCTTCAGCGCCCCTTCCCTTCCCTGCTCTTCCCCGCTCTTCCCTGCTCTTCCCTGCTCTTCCCGATGGAAGTTATTTGCCATCAATAAAATAGCAAAAAACACTGCATCACGGCGCAAAGCGGCGCGAGGCGATTTCCAGCAAGCCATCAAAAATCAGGCTGTCCACCAGTTCGTACTTGACGGACATGCTGGGCGCCATCTTCCAGCCTGCGCCGCCGGTCATGATGCACTCGGGCGGCTCGCCGCAATGGCGCGTGATGTTTTCCACCATGCGCTGTACCGCGCCGGCAATCGCAAAGGTTCCGCCGCTGGTCAGCGCATCGCTGGTGTTGGTGGGAAAGTCGCGGACTTCGCCGGTCGGCACATGCAGGCCGGCAGTGCCGGACTCGAGCGCCCGCAGCATGATGCCGTGGCCGGGCAGGATGATGCCACCGATAAATTTTCCGGAAGCGTCTATGGCTTCGACCGTCACGGCCGTGCCGACCATGACCACGATGCAGGGCTTGCTGATGCCGCGTGCCAGCAGGCGATGGCGCGCCCCGATCATGGCCACCCAGCGGTCAGCGCCCAGCCGCGCCGGATGCTCGTAACCGTTGGTCAGACCCGCCTCCTGCGGGCTCGACACCACCCAGCGCGGTGCCACATCCCACAATTCCATCTGCTCCGTCACGCGGCGCTTGATCGCGTCGCCGGCCACGATGCAGCCGAGAATCCGGGTCGGCGGCGACATCTCGCTCCACTCCTGCTCGGCGAGCCTGTCGATGTTTTCCAGAAACACCGCCCCGTGCGCCAGCAGTCTGGCGCCGACGGCAGGGGCCTCGTACTGGGCCCATTTCAGGCGGGTGTTGCCCACGTCAAGCGCAAGAAAGGTCATTTGGCTGGATTATGAACAGATTTGCCACACCCCGGTCGCCTGTAGGTCAAAGGGTTTACCAGTAGGCGCCGGGCCGCGAGGCCAGGCTCAGATCAGGCCGAACCAGCAGGCGCGCTGAATGGCGGCCAGCTTGTTATCGACCTTGAGCTTGGCCATGGCATTGGAGAGGTGAAAGTTCACGGTGCGCTCGCTGCAGACGAGCACGTCACCGCTTTCGCGGGCCGTCCGGCCCTGAAAAGCCAGGCTCAGGCATTCCAGCTCGCGCGGACTCAGGGGACTGCGCGCCTCGGCCAGGACGCGCTTGAGCAGGGGCCAGATATTGAGTGCCGACCAGGCGAGCAAGGCCGCCTCGCTGCGGTCATGCCACTGGCGCGGGCTGAAAAGATAGCATTCGAAGGCGCGTCCCACGGTCAGCGGAAACGCGATGCGCACGACGCTCTGATAGCCATGGCCCAGCCAGAGCCTGCGCCAGCGGCCCAGGTTTTCAAAGGCCGACCTTGAAATGTCCTGCCAGGCCACGAGCGGGGCATCGGAGTCCCGCCAGGGCGCACCGAAGTCCCGGCTCTCCGCCAACGCCTCGGCCGCATCCAGCAGGCGCGGCGGGTGCAAGGCCAGCACCAGCCGGTCCTCCTGGCCGCCAAAGGGATCCGGCCCCAGCACCATCAGGGCCTCCACCGAAAACTCGCGCAGGGCGCACAGCCAGTCGCTGATCACACCGTCCAGGCTGACACTGTCAAAGTTAGCAGGTAGTTGCATTGGCTTGCCTAAAACAAAACAGGGACAATACAGGCAAATGCCAAACGCATCCCTGGTCAACCCGCAAGTTTCGCCGGAGATATTCCCCAGTTGAGAAAAGCTCGTGTCCCAGCATGGCTTTCCCGGCATCTTCTGACGCAGGGGCTACCCTCGCCCCTGGAGCCAATTCTGCACCCATCGCCGTGGCGGCTGCGCCTGATCGGCCTGTCACTGCTGCTCGGCAATCCGCTGTTTGGCTGGATCTGGTCCAGCTGGCTGATTCAGCCCTACGAAAGCGCCTGGCTGCGCGGCGTGATGAGTGCGCTGGGCGGCATCCTGATGCTTCCGCCGGTGATCAGCGACCTCTCCAGCCCGGTCACGCGCGTGCTCGTCCCGGTCATCACCTGGATTGAACTTCCTTTTTTCTTCAGCTGGATGTACCTCAACAATGCCGGCGGCACGGTCTGGCTGTCGAGCATGTGCGCGATGATCCTGATTTATTACCACCTGACCGACTGGCGCATCGCCACGGCGGGAACCATCAGCGGCGCGCTGGTGGCCTGGGGCCTGCTCAGCTGGCTGCCCCCCCAGGGCGCGCCCCTCGCCGGCCTGGCCAACCTCGGCGCCGTCGATGCCGTGGTGATCGCCTTCAGCTGGGGCTGCGCCATACTGCTCGGGCTGTCGTCGGCCAACCTGCGGCGTGAACAACTGGCCCACACACTGACGACCATCGGCATCATGGCGCATGAACTGCGCACGCCGCTTTCCACGGCGGCACTGATCGGAGACGCGATCCAGCTGGAAATCGAGCGCCAGCCAGAGCACCCGAGGGCGCAGCAATTCGAAAAGCTGGCCGTGCGCCTGCATGGCCTGGTGCGTCACATGAACCACCAGATCGACACCCAGATTGCCAATGCCAAGCTGCTGCAGCTGCCCCGCTACGACCAGCGCATTCTGGCCAGCAAGCTGGTCAACGAGGTCACCAGCAACTACCCTTACCAGTCGACGCGCCAGCGGGAATGCGTACAGGTGCTGATACGCAGCGACTTCGTGTTCCGCGCGTCCTTCACGCAGTTTTCCCAGGTGCTCGACAACATGATCAAGAACGCACTGCACTCCCTGATGGCGGCCGACTCCAAATATCCCCCCGGCGCGCTGCGCATCGAGGTCGGCGTGGCGCGCAACCGCGGCCGTATCGTGGTGGCCGACGATGGCATGGGGATCGACCCCGCCCTGCAGGCCAAGATATTCAAGCCTTTTTTCTCCAGCAACCGCGGCACCGGGCACGGCCTTGGACTGGCTTTTTGCCAACAGGTGGTGCAAAGTGCGGGCGGCAGGATTCAGGTGAAATCAGAGTTTGCCGTCGGCGCGATTTTTAACATTGAGCTGCCCCTGGCAGGCACCTAGTACTCCGGCCCGGAAATATCGAAACATGAAAGCGCGCCTTCGAACCCATGCCGTCGTTGCAAGTCCTCGCCATAGCTGCGGCCATGTCTGCGGTTTGCGCCTGGGCCTGGGCTTGGGCTTGGGCTCGAATCCATCGCTTTCATTTTGTTCCGATACCTCTGTGTCGAAGCACTAGCACAGGCTGAATTTGACAACCCCAAGAAACCCGACAACCATGACCTTCGCACTTTATCGCCGCCCGGGCGGCGTTGTCTTTCTGGATGACGACCCGGACTACCTCGAAATGCTGGCGGAGGTCATGCCGCCCGACTGGAACGTGCGGCTGTTCCTGCGGCCGGTGGGCTGCATCGACACGCTGATGCAGGAGCCCCCCCTGTGGGAAGCGGACGCGTGGCGCCAGCAGGAAATCATCAACCGTTGGCGCGAGGGTGCGGCGCTGCTTCCACAAATCCTGCAGTACTGGCGTGAGGACGGCACGGCGCGCTTTGCCTTCACCCGGGTATGCGTGGTGGACTACTCCATGCCGGCCATGAGCGGACTGCGCGTTCTGAGCGAGCTGGCCGACTGGTCCGGCGCGCGCGTGCTGCTCACCGGCCGGGCGGACGAACAACTGGCCGTCTCGGCATTCAATCGCGGACTGATCGAGCAGTTCATCCCCAAACAGGCGCCCGGCATCCGCCTGCGCCTGACCGACGCCATCCAGGGCTTGCGCCGCCTGCCCGATCCACGTCACCAGCAGACCTGGCGCGCCACCCTGACGCGTGAGCAGCACGCGCTGCTGTGCGTGCCGGCCATCGCCCAGGAACTGGAAAGCCTGGTGCTCAGGCAGGGCTGGGTGGAACACGTGGTGATCGGCGCGCCGTTTGGCGTGCTTGCGCTGGACGCCAAAGGCCGCGTGAACTGGCTGCAGCTGGAGCCGGCCCAGAACCTGCCGGAACTCGCGGAAATGGCTGAATCCCAGGGCTGGGACGCGCCGACCGTGCAGGACATCCGGACCGGAAAAAAACTCATCGACCTCGAGCTGCAACTGGCGCTGGGCGCCAGCCAGCCACCCCAGCCCCGCCAGGCATTTGCCGTCGCTGCCGAGCCGCCCCTTCTTTACGCCGCCCTTTTTCCGGTCGACGAGGCCCTCAGCCCGGGCTTCATGAATAGCCACGAGCGCTTCATCGCAACCCGTGGCGAGAGAAAGCTGGAAGACTAAGCATCAGCCTGGCCGGCGCGCGCACGCCGCGCAATCGGCCAGTCCCAGGGCTTGACGAGCGGCGCCACTTCCCGCGCCACCTTCTCGATACGGTCCAGCTCCGAGGCTGTCAGGCCGGCATTGAGCGTCAGCCTGACCATGGCGCGGTTGCGGCTGGTGGCCGGCGCGCAGAAGATGGCGCCAAACAGCTGGCGCTCCTCGAGCCGGTCGCGCAGCACCATGGTGTCCGGCTCGGTCCCGGCCTCCAGCGAAATGATCTGCTGGCTGCCCTGGTGAATCGGATAGCCCATGTCCGACAGGCTGGCGCGCAGGCGCTGCGTGTTGAGGTGCAGGCGCTCGCGCGCCTCGTCACTGGCGCGAATGACATCCAGCGTGGCCGCCAGGCCGGCGATTTCATGGGGCAGCAGGCAGGAGCTGAAGATATTGGGATAGCTGTGGTGCAGCACGTAGTAGCGCAACTCCGCCGGCACCGTGAAGAAGCCGGCCCGTCCCGCAAAGGCCTTGGCCAGGCTGGCGGTGATGAAATGCACGCGGTCCACCAGCCCGAGCTCGGCGCACAGGCCAGCCCCCTGCGGGCCGTGGGTGCCCAGTGAATGCGACTCGTCCACCAGGATGGTGCAGCCGTGCTGCTCGGCCACCTCCACCATGTCCACCAGCGGGCACAGGGCGCCTGTGGTGCTGTACACCGAATCCACCACCACCACGCCAGGCCCGTTGCGGGCAATCACGCGCGAGAGGTGGGCCGGGTCGTTGTGACGAAACGGATGGGCCGGCGCACGCGCGGCGCGCACACCCTCCCAGAGCGAGGTATGGGCCAGGGTGTCGAGATACACCGGCGTCTTCTCGTCGGCAATGGCCTGCAGCAAACCGACATTGGCGGCGTAGCCAGACTGGCAGATGAAGCCATCCTCCTTGCCAATCCACGCGGCCATGGACGCCTCCAGCCGGCGCGAAGGATGCGCATCGAGCAGAAAGGCGCCCGACTGGATCACGCTGTCGTTGTCGCGGCGCAAAGTGGCGATCTGTGCACTGACGATCTCGGGATGCCCGGAGATGTTGAGGTAATCGTTGCCATCGAGCCGGATGGAGTCGGGTCCCGGGTTGCGTCCGTGCAGGATGCACTTGCCACCCCACTGCGTGTTCCAGTGCGGCAGGAACTGCTTGTCCAGGCGCTCGCGCAGGCCCGGCAGCAGCGGCGGTTCACGATAGATCCGGGGAGATAGGTCTGGCTTGCGTTCAAGAACTTGCATGGGGATTCGCTCCGTTGGGGTAAAGAAACCCCATTGAAAGCGCTATCACAAATAGATACGCCCTCCCCCCTGTCAGTTCTGACAGGGTGCGAACCCAGACCGGCCGTTCATTTGATTTTTTGTGAACTATCGACCTACAGTCAGACAGTGAACGAGACCTTCACTCCTGCAATTTGTGTCACAAAAAGTTGCGCCTCCACCACGCTTTTCCAGACACCTTTCCAGACACCTTTCCAGGCCTCTTTCCAGGCCCATTTCGGGGCGCCTGGCACGCCCCTCTCAAGGCACGAGCCCGCCACGCCCGTCAATACACTCAGTTTTGCCGCCAGGGCAAACCCCGAAAACGCCAGCCGCCTTTTCGGCCCCGCTGCGCCTGCTCATCGGCATCGCCTTCAAAGCCTTCCAGGATGTTGTAGGCCTCTATGCCCAGCTCGGTGGCCCGCTTCGCGGCGGCGATGGAACGCACCCCGCTGCGGCACAGCAGCACGACTTTCTTGCCGGCCGGCACCGCGCTTTTCAGACCTTCGTCGAAGCGGGGATTCATGGCCATGCCAGGCCACTGTTTCCAGGCCAGCGCGACAGCGCCCGGCACGTAACCCACCCATTCGCGTTCCGCGTCGGTACGCACATCCACCAGGACCGCCTCGCCCGACTGCATCCATTGATAGGCAAGCTGCACCGGGATGTCGCCGGCATAGCCCGGCGCGGGCCGGACCTCCTGTGACGTGGAAGCATTCGATGAGGCAACGGTATTCATGACGGAACTCCTGTGTTTCATGTCCATCCTGCACGGCCCGCCCAGGCGGAATGCAGGGCGTGGCGAGGATTCCAATCAAGTTTATTCTCTCGGCGCCAACCGCATGGAGGGCGGGGTGAAATGCACCGGCGGGAGCGACAGGTGCGGCATGAATGCCGGACGCGATGCAGAATCAGGCTCATGCCGTACCACCACCGGAGACCATGATGCCCCCAACCCGCCCCCGTGCCGACTCCCGCGCTGCGTCCAGGTCCCTGGCCCAGATCACGGCGCCATGGCAGCTGCCCCTGGCCGATACCGCTGATGGCAGGAGGGCCAAGCCAGCCCGGGAAGCCGGGGGAAGCAGGAGTAGCCGCATGGCCGACTTCGACCCGTCGGCCCAGCCTTTTTCCAGCGGGGACAAACAGCGCGACAAGGCCGCGGTCGAAGCCCTGGCCATGGAACTCGACGAACTGCAAAACCTGTTCTATGCAGACAAGCGCTACAAGCTGCTGGTGATCCTGCAGGGCACCGATACGTCGGGCAAGGACGGCACGCTGCGTGGTGTGTTCGGGCGCATCAGCCCCCTGGGCGTGCGCACGGCCTCCTGGAAAGCCCCCACCGAAAACGAGCGCGCCCATGACTACCTGTGGCGCATTCACCAGATGGCACCGGCCGCCGGCGAGATGATGCTGTTCAACCGCAGCCACTATGAAGATGTGCTGGTGCCGGCGATCAATCGCTGGATCACACCGGCGCAGACATCTCAACGCTACCAGCACATCAACGATTTCGAGCGCATGCTCAGCGAAACCGGGACGGTGATCCTGAAATTCATGCTGCACATCAGCTTTGAGGAGCAGGGCCGCCGGCTGCAGGAGCGCATTGACGACCCCACCAAGCACTGGAAGTTCAGCATGGATGATCTGCAGGTGCGCAAGCAGTGGAAGCTGTACCAGCGCGCCTACCAGAACCTGCTGAACGCAACCAGCACGCCATGGGCCCCGTGGACGGTGGTGCCGGCCGACTCCAAAACCCATCGCAACCTGATGATCGCCACGCTGGTGCGCAACCGGCTGCAGCAGCTGGGCCTGCGCTTCCCGCCACCCGTTCCGGGGCTCAAAAACCTGAAGGTTGACGGAAAGCTGACGAGCTCCTCGTAACACCGGAAAGCACTTTGAACCTAATTAGATGCAATCAACAGGGTTACTGTCGGTAAAAACCCTCTTCCCCGCAATCCATCAATGGCAAATGATGCTTAGGTAAGTAAGTTTTTTCCAAACAGGAGACAAGTTGATGACCGATCCCAAAACCCCTCGTCGCCGCAGCCTGCTCAAGGGCGCGGCGATGGCTGCCGGTGCGGGCGCCATGTCCGCCCCCATGCTGGCGACCGCACAAACCACGACCACGCTGCGTTTCCAGAGCACCTGGCCAGCCAAGGATATTTTCCATGAGTACGCCAACGACTTTGCAAAAAAAGTCAACGACATGGCCAGCGGCAAACTCAAGATCGAGGTACTCCCCTCCGGTGCGGTAGTGCCTGCATTCCAGCTGCTGGAAGCCGTCAACAAGGGCACGCTGGATGGCGGTCATGGCGTGGTGGCTTACCACTACGGTAAAAGCACGGCGGTGGCGCTGTGGGGTTCCGGTCCGGCCTTCGGCATGGACCCCAACATGGTGCTCGCCTGGCACAACTACGGTGGCGGCAAGGCGCTGCTGGAAGAAATCTACAAGTCGCTCGGCATGGATGTGGTGTCCTACCTGTATGGCCCCATGCCCACCCAACCCTTCGGCTGGTTCAAGAAGCCGGTCTCCAACGTCTCGCAGATGAAGGGCGTCAAGTTCCGTACCGTCGGCCTGGCGGTTGACATGTACACCGACATGGGTGCAGCCGTTAACCCGTTGCCCGGTGGCGAGATCGTGCCGGCGCTGGATCGCGGCCTGATCGATGGCGCCGAGTTCAACAACGCCACCTCCGATCGCCTCCTGGGCTTCCCCGACGTGGTGAAGAACTGCATGCTGCAAAGCTTCCATCAGAGCGGCGAGCAGTTCGAGATTCTCTTCAACAAGGGCAAGTACAACGCCCTGCCGCAAGAGCTGAGGTCCATCATCGACTATGCGGTGCAGGCCGCCAGCGCGGACATGAGCTGGAAGGCGATCGAGCGCAACTCCAGGGACTACATTGAGCTCAAGAAGCAGGGCATCAAGTTCTACAAGACGCCCGACTCCATCCTCAAGGCCCAATTGGCTTCATGGGACAAGATCATTGAGAAGAAGAGCGGCGAGAACGCGTTGTTCAAGAAGGTGATTGAGTCGCAGCGCGCCTATGCCGAGCGTGCCGGGCAGTGGCAGAACGACTATATGGTTGATTTCAAGATGGCCTACAACCATTACTTCGCCAAGGGCCAGAAAAAGGCCTGATCGGCAACAGGTCAACTGACCATGCCAGCCACATCGGGGAACCGGGTGGCTGGTTTGTTTTTTTTACAAAAGAAAATGATGAAAGTCCAAACACTTTTACATACGGCCGACGGGATCAGCACCTGGGTGGGCAAGGCTTTTGCCTGGCTCATCGTGCTGCTGATGCTGCTGGTGGTCGCTGAGGTCTTCAAACGCTATGCGCTCAATGCGCCAACCGCCTGGGTCTTCGATGCCAGCAACATGCTGTACGGCACCCTCTTCATGATGGGCGGCGCCTACACCCTGGCCCAGGACGGCCATGTGCGCGGCGACTTCCTCTACGGAAGCTTCAAGCCGCGTACCCAGGCCAGTATCGATCTGGCACTCTATGTGTTGTTCTTCCTGCCCGGCATTGCCGCCCTGACCTGGTCCGGCTGGACCTACTTTCAGGATTCACTGGCCATCCACGAACACACCTTCAACGCAGACCCCCTGCCTATTTACCCTTTCAAATTCATGATTCCCCTGGCGGGGGCCCTGGTGCTGATGCAGGGCATCTCCGAAATCATCCGCTGCCTGGTCTGTCTGAAGACCGGCGAGTGGACGCCCCGACTCCAGGATGCCCAGGAGTCTGATGTGGTGGCGCAGCAGCTGGCGAGCAGCGAGTACGTCGATGAGGAAGCCAAGCAGCTGGCCATCGAGAAATCCAAAGGAATGAAGGGTTGATGATGAGCAACGCCGCACTCGGTTTAACCATGCTGTGCCTGATCGTGGTCGTGATCATGATGGGCTTTCCCACCGCGTTCACGCTCATGGGCCTGGGCATGATGTTTGGCTTCATTGCCTTTTACGACCCGGCCGCACCCTGGCTGGACAACAAGATTTTCGACCTGATGGTTCAGCGCGCTTTCGGCGCCATGAACAACGACGTGTTGCTGTCGATTCCGCTGTTCGTGCTGATGGGCTACGTGATGGAACGTGGCGCGCTGGTGGACAAGATGTTTCACAGCGTTCAGCTCGCCTTTCGCAAGCTGCCCGGTTCGCTGGCCGTCACCACGCTGGTGATCTGCACCTTCTGGGGTATCGCCAGTGGCCTGGTCGGCGCAGTGGTGGTGTTGATGGGGGTGATCGCGATGCGCCCCATGCTCAACGCGGGGTATGACACGCGGCTGGCTGCCGGTGTGATCACCGCCGGGGGCACGCTGGGTATTTTGATCCCGCCTTCGGTGATGATCATCGTCTATGCGGCCGTGGCGGGTCAGTCGGTCGTCAAGCTGTATGCAGCCGCCATGTTCCCAGGGTTTTTCCTGGCGCTGCTGTACCTGATCTATGTGATCGGCTGGTGCATGATCAACCCGAAAATTGCGCCCCGGCTGCCGCCAGAGCAGATGAAGGCCCCGATCTCGCCCTGGGTTGCGCATATCTCGTCCAGCTACTCGCGCTTCATGCTGCCTGCACTGTTGACGGCGGTGCTCTCGCCCGCCAGGGCTTTACGCAAGGGCATCGAAGGCGTGAACCTGAACTGGTGGCGCCTGCTGGCCGCCCTGCTGCGCGCTTTGGGGCCGGTCATTCTGGCTGTGGTGACCTTGGGCTCGATCTGGTGGTATGTGACCATCTACTCGCAACAAGGCGACGAACCGGCAACCGCCGCGGTTGCGCAGCCGGCACGCAAGGCCGCAGCCGCAAGCCCCGACGTACAGGTACCCCAGGCGCCTGCCGCAAACGGCGGCCTGCAGGAGCCGCCGGCGGAGGCGGGCGCTTTGCAGGAGCCCCCGGCTGAAGGCGCCCTCCAGGCACCTCCTGGCTCCGGCGACGTGGCAGAGCCACCCGGCTCCGCGCCGGGCGCCGCCAAGGTTGAAAAGGATGAACCCCTGCAAGACATGGGCGACGGGGAAGCAAGCAACGCACCCAAGGCTGAGCCGGTGCCCCAGGACTTCTATTACGGCTTCCTGATTGCCTGCGTCTTCACGCTGGCATTGCTGGGCTACTACTACTGGAAGTTCGACGCCGAGCAATATGAGATTGTCTCCATGCTGATCCATTCGGTTGCGCCGCTGGGGATTCTGACCTTTGTGGTGCTGGGGGTGATCCTGTTCGGCATCACCACTGCCACCGAGTCGGCAGCGGTCGGGGCGGCAGGCGCCTTCCTGATGGCCTGGCAGGCCAAGTCGCTGACGTTCCAGAAGATCAAGGAAGCGGTGTTCCTGACCGCCAAGACCACCTCGATGGTGTGCTGGCTGTTCGTCGGCTCGGCGCTGTTCTCGGCCGTGTTTGCGATCCTGGGCGGTCAACGCCTGGTCGAGACATGGGTACTGTCCATGGACCTGTCGCCCATGCAGTTCCTGCTGCTGTCACAAGCCATCATCTTCGTGCTGGGGTGGCCGCTGGAGTGGACCGAGATCATTGTCATCTTTGTGCCGATCTTCCTGCCGCTGTTGCAGCACTTCCAGATCGACCCGATGCTGTGGGGCGTGCTGGTGTTCGTCAACCTGCAGGCAGCCTTCCTGTCGCCGCCGGTGGCGATGTCGGCCTTTTATCTGAAAGGGGTGTCGCCTTCGCATGTGACGATTAACCAGATATTCGCCGGCATGATGCCTTATATGCTGATCGTGATCCTCTGCATGGTGTTCATGTACATCTGGCCCGGGCTGACACTCTGGCTGCCGAAATACCTGTATGGTGGATAAGCGACCGGCCACGGCGGCCGTTCGGGAATCAAGGGCGCGCAAGCGCCCTTTTTTCTGCTTCCAGACCCGTGACCGGGTGGCACGACCATGGGAAAACTTGACGGTATTCCCCAAAACGGTAAGATTGACGTTTACGTAAACGTCAATCAAGCTGATGGGTGCCAGATATGCACCTGCCCCGGAGACACCCCATGACCGATCTGTCCGCAGAATACAAGGCGCTCGCCAGTTACCGTCCCACGCACAAGGTGCGTTTTGTCACGGCGGCTTCGCTGTTTGACGGTCATGACGCCGCCATCAACATCATGCGGCGTATCCTGCAAAGCATGGGCGCCGAGGTCATTCACCTGGGCCACAACCGCAGCGTCGACGAGGTCGTGACGGCCGCCCTGCAGGAAGACGCGCAGGGCATCGCCATCAGTTCCTACCAGGGCGGGCATGTGGAGTACTTCAAGTACATGGTCGATCTGCTCAAAAGCCGCGGCGGCGAGCACATCCAGGTCTTCGGCGGCGGTGGCGGCGTCATCGTGCCCCCTGAAATCCGCGAGCTGCATGCCTACGGCGTGGCGCGCATCTACAGCCCTGAAGACGGCCAGAAGATGGGCCTGGCCGGCATGATCGGCGAGATGGTGATGCGCTGCGACAAGGACCTGACCGGCTTCGTCCCCAAAAGCGTCAAGGCCATCGAAGGCCATGGCGAGATGAACTGGCGGGCGCTGGCCCAGCTCATCACCGCACTCGAAAATGGCAAGGCCGATGCGGCGCTGGTCGATAAAGTGCGCGCCCAGGCCGCCACCCGCAAGATCCCCGTGCTCGGCATCACCGGCACCGGTGGCGCCGGCAAGTCCTCGCTGACCGACGAGCTGATACGCCGCCTGCGCCTGGACCAGAACGACAGGCTGCGCGTGGCCGTCATCAGCATAGACCCGTCGCGCCGCAAGAGCGGCGGCGCCCTGCTCGGTGACCGCATCCGCATGAACGCCATCAACCCCTGGACTGTGCCGTTGGCCGGCCAGAAGAACGCCGACAGCGGCCAGCGCGTTTTCATGCGCTCGCTAGCCACGCGCGAATTCGGCAGCGAGATCAGCAAGGCCCTGCCGGAGGTGATCGCCGCCTGCAAATGCGCGGGCTTTGATTTGATCGTCGTCGAAACCTCCGGCATAGGCCAGGGCGATGCCGCCATCGTGCCGCATGTCGATGTGCCCATGTACGTGATGACGCCCGAGTTCGGCGCGGCCAGCCAGCTCGAAAAAATCGACATGCTGGACTTTGCCGAGTTTGTGGCCATCAACAAGTTCGACCGCAAGGGCTCGCTCGATGCCCTGCGCGATGTCTCCAAGCAGGTGCAGCGCAACAAGGAAGCCTGGACCACGCCGGCCGATGAAATGCCCGTCTTTGGCACCATGGCCGCACGCTTCAACGATGACGGCGTCACCGCGCTGTACCAGGCGCTCAAGCCGCGGCTGGCCGCGCTGGGCCTTGCACTGGAGCCGGGCAGCCTGCCAGCGGTGGAGGTTCGCCACAGCACCAACCAGACGCCGGTGGTGCCCGCGGCCCGCACACGCTACCTCGCCGAAATCAGCGACACGGTGCGCGGCTACAAGAAACGGGCGCGCGAGCAGGCCCGGCTGGCGCGCGAAGTGCAGCAGCTGCAGGCCGCAGCCGCCATGCTCAAGCTCGACAAGCCCGAGCGCGCGCCCGCCGCCGAGGCCGCACTCGACCTGGCAGGCCAGCGCAAGGCCCGCATGGATGCCGATGCGCGGCACCTGCTGGCCCAGTGGCCCGATATGCAAAAAGCCTACGCAGGCGATGAATACGTGGTGAAGATCCGCGACAAGGAAATCCGCACGGCACTCACCACCAAGTCGCTGTCGGGCACCACCATCCGCAAGGTCTGCCTGCCCAAGTATGAAGACCACGGCGAGACGCTGCAGTGGCTGATGCTCGACAACGTGCCCGGCAGCTATCCCTACACGGCCGGCACCTTTGCCTTCAAGCGGGAGGGCGAAGACCCGACCCGCATGTTCGCCGGCGAAGGCGACCCGTTCCGCACCAACACCCGCTTCAGGCTGCTGAGCGAAGGCATGGCCGCCAAGCGCCTGTCCACCGCCTTTGACTCGGTCACGCTCTACGGCAACGACCCCGCCGTGCGGCCCGACATTTACGGCAAGGTCGGCAACAGCGGCGTTTCCATTGCCACGCTGGACGACATGAAGGTGCTGTACGGTGGCTTTGACCTGTGCAATCCGTCCACCTCGGTGTCCATGACCATCAACGGCCCGGCGCCGACCATCCTGGCGATGTTCATGAACACCGCCATCGACCAGAACCTGGAGAAGTTCAAGGCCGACAACGGCCGCGAGCCCACCGACACCGAAGCGGCCAAGATCCGCGAATGGGTGCTGGCCAATGTGCGCGGCACGGTGCAGGCCGACATCCTGAAGGAAGACCAGGGCCAGAACACCTGCATCTTCTCGACCGAGTTCAGCCTGAAGGTGATGGGCGACATCGCCCAGTATTTCGTGCACCACAACGTGCGCAACTTCTACAGCGTCTCCATCAGCGGCTACCACATCGCCGAGGCCGGCGCCAACCCGATTTCGCAGCTGGCCTTCACGCTGTCCAACGGCTTCACCTTTGTCGAGGCCTACCTGGCACGCGGCATGCATATTGACGATTTCGCGCCCAACCTGAGCTTTTTCTTCAGCAACGGCATGGACCCGGAGTACACCGTGATGGGCCGCGTGGCGCGCCGCATCTGGGCGGTGGCGATGAAGGAAAAGTACGGCGCCAATGAGCGCAGTCAAAAGCTCAAGTACCACATCCAGACCTCGGGCCGCAGCCTGCATGCGCAGGAAATCCAGTTCAACGACATCCGCACCACGCTGCAGGCACTGATCGCGATTTACGACAACTGCAACAGCCTGCACACCAACGCCTTTGACGAGGCCATCACCACACCGACCGAAGAGTCGGTGCGCCGTGCCATGGCGATCCAGCTCATCATCAACCGCGAATGGGGCCTGGCGAAGAACGAAAACCCCACGCAGGGCGCCTTCATCATCGAAGAGCTGACCGAGCTGCTCGAAGAAGCCGTGCTGGCCGAGTTCGAACGCATCGCCGAGCGCGGCGGCGTGCTGGGCGCCATGGAAACCGGCTACCAGCGTGGCCGCATCCAGGACGAGTCCATGCATTACGAAATGCTCAAGCACACCGGCGAGCTGCCCATCATCGGCGTCAACACCTTCCGCAACCCGCACGGCGACGCCGTGCAGGACAAGCTGGAGCTGGCGCGTTCGACCGACGAGGAAAAGCAGAGCCAGCTCAAACGGCTGGAAGACTTCCAGCAGCGCCACGCGGGCGAATCACCGGCCATGCTCAAGCGCCTGCAACAAGCGGTGATTGAGAACAACAACGTGTTCGAGGTGCTGATGGAGGCCGTGCGGGTCTGCTCGCTCGGGCAGATCACCCACGCGCTGTTTGAGGTCGGCGGGCAGTACCGGCGCAATATGTGATCGGATACAGGTTCGAATTTGCCCCGAAATTTGCTATATTTTTAATAGCAAAAGGCGCTGACAGTTCCTGGCTTGGATGCCTCTATCTCTCTTGATTCTCCTGGAAATCTCTTGAGAATTTCTTGAGGAGAGAAGGCCGGCATCAAGCTGCGCAGCCGCTGAAGTCATGGATAGGCTCTTGGCAGCCCCCTGCGGAATCTCCCTGGCAGCGCCCAAAAATAAAGCCGGGCTCCTGCACTGGGCAGAAGCACCGGCTGCCAGCCTGTTAACCAGACCTCAGGGAAAACGGGAGGGCTTAGCCGCCCTTTTTGGGGCGCTTGCCAGGGTTCTTCTTGCTGCGGGTAGCGGTACCGCGCTCCAGGCTGACCTTCTGGCCACGGCCAGAGGTGATGGTGTAGCCTTTGGGGGGCACGGGTTTGGGGGCACAGATGTCGGCTTCGACTCTGATTTTTTTGGGCATGGAAGACTCCGGTTAAAAATGGCTTAACCGGTGATTTTAAGCCACTCCGCGCCCGTTGCTGCGCCGGGAGCCGCTCAGGCATACAGCATCGACGGTGCCCGCTCCCGTGCATGGCTTTTTTGCGCCGCAGACAGGGCTCGCGCCACGGGCTCCCACGTACTCGCGTAAGCCGGCATGGCATCTGGTGCGAAAGCCGTGTGCGGCCAGTCCGAGCCCCAGACCATGCGCCCGTCAAACAGCTGCGCCACTTTCCGGATCGAATCATCCAGCGCCTCATAAGGCGATGCGGCATGCAAGCGGTACCAGCCCGACAGCTTGACCCAGGCGCCCTGCTGCGCCAGTTGCGCCAACGACTGCCAGGCCGCATGGCCTGAGGGCAGGCCCGCATGCAGGCCCGCCAGGTGATCCAGCACGGCGGGCACCGGGCAGGCGGCATGCAGGGCCGCGATGGCGGACAAATCCTCCGGCCGGGCATACCACTGCACGTGCCAGCCAAGCGCCTGCAGGCGAGGCGCCAGCGCATGAAAGCTGTTCAGCGTGGCCTGGCCATTCAGCCCCTTCAGGCTGTCTCCCACCGGAGAGACCAGGTTAAAGCGCACGCCCCGCACACCCAGCGCATGCATGGCTTCCAGCGCCGCATCGTCAGCCGACGGCTCCAGCACCACGACACCGCGGTGCCGCCCCTTGCCGGCACGCAGGGCGTTCAGCAGCACCGTGTTGTCGGTGCCATAAACACTGGGCTGTACCAGCACCAGATGGCCAACGCCATGCCTCTGTGCCAGCGCCTCAATGTCGGCCAGCGGCCGGTGCGCCGGCCTGTAGTGGCCAGGCGCCACGCTGGCGTCACCGTCAAACACATGGACATGGCTATCCCAGCCCGCGGCAAGCCCCTCTACAACATCACCTGGCATTGATATCAACCTACCGTGATTTTGCGGTCGCGCACAACCCGCCCCCACTGTGCCTGCTGTGCCTTGAGAAAAGCGGGCACCAAGCCATCCGGACCGTCGGGAAACACCTCGCCGCTCAAGGCACGGATGCGGCCCAGCACCTCAGGGTCTGCCATTGCTTTGCGCAAGGCAGCCACCAGAGTGGTTTTAACGTTGGGATCCATTCCGGCGGGCGCCAATACCGGGTTCCACTCCAGCACCTCATAGGCGGGCACACCGGCTTCTTCCATGGTCGGAATGTCGGGCAAGGCGCGCGTGCGGCGGCGGCTCGTCACCGCCAGCGGACGCAGGCGGCCCGACTGAATCTGCCCCAGCGAAGACGCTACATTGGCAAAAAACAGCGGTACCTGGCCCGCCATGACATCGTTCATGGCGGGTCCGCCGCCACGGTAGGGCACATGAACCAGGCTGACACCGGCGCGGTCTTCAAACAGGGCCCCCGCCAAATGCTGGGCCGACCCATTGCCCGATGACGCGTACGAAATATGCCCCGGTTTGGCCCTGGCCATCCGGATCAGGTCCTTCACGTTTTTGGCTTCAAAACCGGGCGTGCACACCAGCACATTGGGAAACACCGCCAGCACGGCCAGCGGCGTGAAGGCCTTCTCTGAGTCGTAGGGCAGTTTGGGAAAGAGCGCCGGATTGACCGCAAAAGACGAGGCATCCAACAGCAACTGGGTACCGTCAGGCACGGCCCGCGCCACCTGCCCGGCGGCAATCTGGCCGCTGGCGCCGGGCTTGTTGTCGACCACCACCGTCTGCCCCAGGGCTTCAGCCAGTTTCGGAGCAATCAGGCGCGCCATCAAGTCGGCCCCACCGCCTGCCGCATAGGACACCACCAGCGTGATGGTTTTGCCGTTCGCAATCTGGCCGGCGGCTCGCGCCAGCGTCCAGGGCGCAGCAACTGTCGCCGCCGCAGCCTGCAAAACCTGTCGGCGGGAAAAGCGGCCTGAGTGGAGGGATTCAAGGATTCGAATCGGCTTCATGGTGTGGTCTTTCGATGTTTCTGGAAATGATCAAAGGGGACATTGGGGACATTGCTTCAGGTGATCGCGATGGTGTAGTGAAAAGCATGGGCGTCGCCCCGGGTGAAGCGCACTTCGACACAATGACCCGCCAGGTCATACGCATTGCGGGTGACCAGCGCGCACGGGTGGCCCGCAGGCAACGCAAGGTGCCGGCCCTGCGCCGCCGTGAGGGCACCAAAGGCAATTTCATCCACCGCGCGGTGCACATGGACACCGCAACGCTCGGCAAACAGGGGGTAGAGCAGATCGCCCCAGGCGCCGGTGTCGCCATCGGCCAGCTCGGCAAAGAGTGGCAGTGGTAGCCAGATTTCTTCATAGACGCCGGGCTGGCCCGCGAAAGAACGAACCCGCAACAGCCGCAAGGCGGTGTCACCGCGTGCCAACCCCAGGCGGCGCGCCACCTCGGCAGGTGCGACCAGCGTCTGGCGCGACACGATGCGTGAGACGGGCACTTCGCCCGTCCCCTCGCCAAAGCGGAAAAACCGCATCATGGTGGCACCCGTCAGGCCTGAGCGCACGAAGGTGCCGCGCCCGTGAATGCGCTCAATCAGGCCCTGGTCGGCCATCAGCTCCAGCGCACGGCGCAAGGTGCCCAGCGCCACGCCGTGTTCGGCGGCGAGGGTCTGCTCGGCTGGCAAGGCGCTGCCCGGGGGCCACTCCCCGGCCACCACCCGCGCACGCATGGCAGCGGCCAGCGCTGCATAACGGCTTTGGCCCGGTTCGGCGGGCACCACGGTCAGGGAAGGAATTGCCATGATTGATCTAGTCCTATAGATGACTAGATCATGTCACAGGTCAACAGGCATGCCGTCAGGGTTTTCACTTATCGAGGGACTGGTCAGGCGCTGCAGGCGGGCCTGGGCCGCCTGCGTTCTGCGTTCTGCGTTCTGCGTTCTGCGTTCTGCGTCAGATCATGTCCAGCGGCGCCGGGCCTGCCGGCGGCCGGAAGATCGCATCCAGCTCGGCGAGCTGCTCACCGCCGAGTTCGATGTCGGCAGCCGCCACATTCTCCCGCAGCCGCTGCGCATGACCTGTCTTGGGGATGGCCATGACACCATCCCGGGCCAGCAGCCACGCCAGCGCAGCCTGGCCGGGCTGCATCTGATGGCGCCGGGAAAAACGAGCCAGCCCGGCATGGTGCAACAGGCGCGACTGCTCCATGGGCGAATACGCCATGACGGGAACCTTGCGTTCGCGCAGCCAGGGCAGCAGGTCCCACTCGATGCCGCGGCGTGAGAGGTTGTAAAGCAGCTGGTTGGTCTGTACGCCCGGCCCACCCGGCAGCGACCACAACGCCTTCATGTCGGCCATGTCGAGGTTGCTGACGCCGTAGTGCCGGATCTTGCCGGCCTTTTGCAGGGCCACGAAGGCCTGCAGGGTTTCCGCCAAAGGCACGGAGCCGCGCCAATGCAGCAGGTAGAGGTCAATGCGGTCGGTGCCCAGCCGGCGCAGGCTGCGCTCGCAGGCGGCCACCGCGCCCTCCCGTGAGGCATTGTGCGGATACACCTTGGTCACGATGAAGGCCTCATCACGCCGCCCCTGCAGCGCTTCGCCGACCAGCTCCTCGGCACGGCCCTCGCCATACATTTCCGCGGTGTCCACCAGCGTGCAGCCCAAGTCCAGGCCCAGCCTGAGGGCGGCCAGTTCATCGGCCCGCTGCGCCGGCACCTCACCCATGCACCACGTGCCCATGCCCAGCGCCGGCACGGCTTCGCCACAAGGCAGTAATACGCTTTTCATGACCGCCATGGTAGCGCCGCATGGCGCCATGCCGGCGCCGGAGCGCGAAAGACCCGGCCTGCGCACGCCGCATTGATTAATGCGTTCATGGAATCAATCCCGCCTGAAGAAATCATGGTTTCGTCCGCGCTCCGCCGTAGCATGGCGTGGGCTTTCAATGCGCGACCGGCAACCCGCCGCGATCATCACGATAACGATGGAGACACATGAATATGAAGATCATCCGCAGCAAGGATTTCACCGCAGACCGCGCCTGGGGCGCCCTGACGGTCGCCAACATGAACGGCATCACCACCCGGCTGCACTGGACTGACCAGCCCTGCAAGTGGCATGTCAACGAAGGCGAAGAAGTCTTCGCCGTGCTGGATGGCCGGGTCGAAATGCGTTACCGCGATGCCGGCGGCCAGTGCTCGGTCATGCTGGAGACCGGTGACATTTTCTTCGCCAGCGCGGGCACCGCGCATGTGGCGGCGCCTGTGGGTGCCGCGCGGGTTCTGGTGGTGGAAGTTGAGAACAGCGACTGAGGCAAGGGCAAAAGTAAAGGCAGAGGCGCCCTGCGCTCACGAAGCCGCGGGCAGCGGGAGGTTCACCAGCAGGTTCTGCGGCTTCAGCCTGACCACACCATCGGCGCTCATCATGAGCCCCAGGTACACCGGCTTGCCCGCCACGTCGGCGCGCATCTCGCGCGGGTCCGCGAACGCCAGCCGGAACAGGCTCACCAGGCGCTGCAGGCGGTCGGGGGCGACGTCCCGGCCTTCATACAGGTCGTTGAGCAGGGCCGTGGCCTCCGCATCCAGCCCCACGTGCCAGCGCCAGGCTTCGTCGTCCACCTTTTGCACGGGCATGATGGTGACGTCCACCCCCAGAAAATGCCGCACCCATTTTTGCAGCACGCTCGCCAGCGCCTTCAGACCCGAGCGGGCCCGGGTCATGGTCAGTACCAGGCCGTGGCTCAGGTCGTTGCTGACTTCGTGGGTCAGGTCGAGCAGGTAGGCGTAGCGATTCACCTGCTGCCCCTGTCGCCAGTAGTCGGTCGCATTGTCATCACTGAGCACGCGCACCTCGGCATCGCGCAGCGGCGCCTTTGCTTCCGCGAGAAAGCGCCCGATGTCGCCGAGGCCGCCCGTCTCATTGAGCATGTCCAGCGTTTCGCGGTCGCCGCTCAGCACCTGCCCGCCCTCAGTGCTGATGCGCTGGCTGCGAAACAGCATCTCGCCGGCACGCACTTCGTAGGCATCGGTGGAATCGTCGAGCAGGTTGCGCGTGATGGCCTGTGCCAGCAGGTCGATGAACAGTGGTGGAATGTTGACCTGGCCCGTGCCGTCGCGGGGGAAGAGGCTCAGGTAATAGGCCTCCAGCGTGCCGGCAGCCAGCAGGCCGTCGCGAAAGCGCAGAAACAGTCCGTAGCTTTCGCGGGCATCGACGTCCTGCAGGGCCTGCAACTCAGCGGGCGTCACGGGTCTGGCGGGCGCGGCCAGCAGGTCGGCGTGCAGCGCCAGTTCCGCCTGGCATGACTCGGGCACGGGCGCCAGTTCAGGCCGGGCCAGAAAAAGCCGCAGGTAATCGTCAGTGGGCTGAAGCCAGCCACGTTCGTTGCGCCGGAGATGATCAAAGCCGCTGGAGGGCCAAAAATTCTGCATGCCGCCATCGTCTCATACTGAATGGGTCTGCGCGGGTGCGGTCGCCACAGCGCCCCACTTCGCACGCCAAACCCCCTACTCCCACGCTTTTGTCGCCGGCATTACATCCTGTTTCAGGGCTGCACATAAATGGTGCAATCTTTACCGGCGCTTAGCTGTCGAACTTTCTTCTGGCGCGTTATGGGGGTGAGGGCCGTGCACCCAGGACTATCCGGGGTCACCATGTCACGGCCGGGTTTCCCCATCGGGGCCATATCGACAGGAAGAGAGTGTGCAACGTGACACCATTACCGCTACCGCCACTACCGGCTCTGGCTTTTTTATCCGGCTTTCGTTCCCAGCTGTCCCGCGCCTGCCGTCGGTTTTCGGCGCTTGTCGCGGCGGGGCTGCTGGCCGTGCTGCAGGCCACAGCCTGGGCGCAGGCGCCCGGCTCATACATCGACCCCCCCGGCCGCGTGGCCCGGCTCAACCTGATGGAAGGCGCCGTGAGTTTTTCGCCGGCCGACCTGGCCGGCGCCCAGGACGCCAGCGCCTGGACACCCGCCATGCTGAACCGCCCGCTGACGCATGGTGACCGCTTGTGGACGGGCTCGCGTGCGCGCGCCGAACTGCATATCGGGTCGACTGCCGTACGCATGAGCGAACAGACCAGCCTGGACTTCCTGGCGCTGGACGACGACGTGGTCCAGTTGCGCCTGGCCCAGGGCACCCTGCGGCTGCGCGTGCGCACCCTGTTTGAGGGCCAGCGCCTGGAGGTCAACACACCCAATCTGGCATTCGTGATTTCGCAGCCGGGCGACTACCGGCTGGACGCCAGCCCGGCCACCGACACCACCCGTGTGGTGGTGCAGTCCGGCGGCGGCACCGTCTACGGCGACAGCGGCCTGCCCGTCACGCTGGCCAGCCAGCAGCAGGCCAGCTTCACGGGCACGCAGCTGACGCCCGGGGCGCCGGGCTCCAGCGTGCTGGACAACTTTGACCTCTGGGCCCTGGAGCGTGACCGGCTTGAAGACCAGTCGGTGTCGGCGCGCTATGTGCCCCGCGAAGTCATGGGCTACCAGCAGCTCGACCTGTATGGCGACTGGAGCCAGGACCCGACCTACGGCGCTGTCTGGCTGCCCCGCGCGGTGCCGGTGCACTGGGCGCCGTACCGCATGGGCCACTGGAGCTGGATTGCGCCCTGGGGCTGGACCTGGATTGACGACGCCCCTTGGGGATTTGCACCGTGCCACTATGGTCGCTGGGCGCTGATCGGTCAGCGCTGGGCCTGGGTGCCGGGCCGGCTGGCACCGCGCCCGGTGTACGCACCCGCATTGGTCGTCTTTGTGGGCGGCAGCAGCGGCGGCGTGAACTGGAGCATCTTGTTCGGCGCGGGTGGCGCGCCACAGCCCGCGTTGGGCTGGTTTCCGCTGGCCCCGGGCGAGGCCTTCATACCGGTTTACCGGGTGAGCCCGCGCTATGTGACACAGGTGAACCAGAACATCGTGGTCAACAACACGGTCAACGTGACCAATGTCTACCGCTATCAGCGCCAACCCGCCGCGGTCACGGTGGTCAGCGCGGAAGACTTTACCCGTGGCCGCCCCGTGCGCGGCAACCCCGCGCTGAACCTGGCCGAGTTGGACCGGGCGCCGGTGGTGGTCGACCGCAGCGCAATACCCCAGCGCCCCGACGTGCAGCGGCCCCGGCTTGCCGCAGCGGCTGCGCTGCCGCCCGCGCGGGTGGCCACGCAGCCCGTGGTACGCGGCCAGGACGAACGCCGCGAGGAACGCCGCGATGACAGGCGCGATGAACGACGCGCTGACGACCGCCGCGACGGCAGGGCACCGCCTGCCACCTTGCCGGCGGCACCTGCCACCCAGGGCTTGATCGGCGCGCAGCCGCCAGCAAGGCCCGGGCAAATCATCCCGCCCGCCCTGCAGGACCGCAGCGCCGCCGACACGGAGCAGCGCGTACGGCGCGAGCAGCAGCAACTGCAACGTGAGCAGGAACGCCAGCAGCGCGAAGCCGCACGCCCGCAGGATGCGCAGCGCCGGCCAAACGACGAGTCGCTGATTCAGCGGCCGCAGCGGGAACGGCCGCAGGGCGGCAACATGCCTGCTGCCGGCCCGGACGCACGAGCCGCGGCAGAGCGCAATGCCATCGACATGGAGCAGCGCGCCCGGCGCGAACAGCAGCAACAACAACTGCAACGTGAGCAGGAGCGCCAGCAACGCGAAGCGGCACAGCAACAGGAGGCGCAGCGCCGGCAAAACGAGGAGTCGCTGATTCAACGCGCCCAGCGTGAACGGGCAGCAGCAGCAGCAGAACGCAGTGCCATCGAACAGGCGCAGCGGGCACAACAACAACAACAACAACAACAACAACAACAACTCCAGCGCGAGCAGCAGCAACTGCAACGTGAGCAAGAGCGCCAGCAGCGCGAAGCTGCCCAACAACAGGAGGCGCAGCGCCGGCAAAACGAGGAGTTGCTGATTCAGCGCGCCCAGCGTGAACGGGCCGCAGCAGCAGAACGCAGCGCCATCGAACAGGCGCAGCGGGCACAACAGCAACAGCAGCAACAACAGCAACTCCAGCGCGAGCAGGAGCGGCAACAACGGGAACTGATCCGCCAGCAGGACCAGCAGCGCCGGCAAAACGAAGAGTTGCAGGGGCAACGCGCCCTGCGCGAGCAGGCACAGCGGCAAGCACAAGCACAAGCACAAGCACAAGCACAAGCACAAGCACAAGCACAGGCGCAGGCACAGCAGCGCGCGCAGGGGGAGCAGCAACGTCAGGCCCACGAACTGCAGCAACAGCAACAGCTGCAGCAGCAGGAACAGCGCAAGGCCCAGCAACGGAAACAGGCACGTGAGGCGGACGCGGCCAACGCACCCGGCCAGCGGCCGGAAGGCTGGCCCGGCCGGTCGCGGGAACAGTGACCCACCGGCCACATGATTCGTCATGGCGCTGAATAGCTCCAGCGTGAACCGCATCAAGCGGTCCTGCCCACCGGCCCCGGGCCGTTTCCGGTTCAAGGTTTTGAGCACGATGCCGCCCATGACGCTTTTGCCCGCGTCTGGATCTGAAAGCGGCCGCCACCGGGGGGGCGATGGCACTGAAAGCGTCTGGCGCTGGACGGCCGGCAGGTCACTGGAGAAATTTGGGTGACCCACCGTCTTTCCGGAAAGATTCACTGGCCTTTGCCGGCAGCGAAACCCGGGTTGCCCATCACGCAAAACTACCTAAGGGTCTAACCCGGTATCGCCGCCGCAACCGGATCGCTAGGATGACCCACTGTCCTTCATCGGACCCCGGTTTGTGCCCGCCTGGCTGGCCACACCGACACCATGAGTTCCCCCATCACCTGCCGGAGAGCAATTTGCCAGTGGAGTTCATTCTTGAAACGCGAGGGTTAACCAAGGAATTCAAGGGATTCGTTGCCGTCAACCATGTGGACCTCAAAGTCCAGCGCGGGCATATTCACGCGCTGATCGGGCCCAACGGCGCCGGCAAGACCACCTTTTTCAACCTGCTGACCAAGTTCCTGCACCCCACCTCGGGCACCATCACCTTCAACGGTACCGACATCACGCACGAGCAGCCGGCGCAGACCGCGCGGCGCGGCATTGTGCGCTCCTTCCAGATTTCAGCCGTGTTTCCCCACATGACGGTGCTGGAAAACGTGCGCGCAGCGCTGCAGCGCAACCTCGGCACCTCATTTCATTTCTGGAAGGCCGAGAGCACCCTGTTCCACCTGCACGAGCGTGCCCGGGAGTTGCTGGCCGAAGTCGACCTGAGCGGCTTTGCCGATGAACTGACCGTGAACCTGCCCTATGGCCGCAAGCGTGCGCTGGAGCTGGCCACCACGCTGGCGCTCGAGCCCGAGTTGATGCTGCTGGACGAGCCTACCCAGGGCATGGGGCATGAGGACGTGGACCGCGTCACGCAGCTGATCAAAAAGGTATCCGCCGGCCGCACCATCCTGATGGTCGAGCACAACATGAATGTGGTGTCGTCGATCGCCGACCGCATCACGGTGCTGCAGCGCGGCGCCATCATTGCCGACGGCCCGTATGCCGAGGTTTCAGCCAACCCGCTGGTGATCGAGGCCTACATGGGCACCACCAACACCGAACTGCAAGGTGCTCACTAGATGTTGGCCCCCACGCTTGTCACTTCGTGTACTGCGCTGCCCCCCGAGGGGGCTGAACTTGCTTGGGGCGGCCCGGCGCTGCGTTCGTTGGCCCCTTCAGCACGCCGGAGTCCTGCATGACCAAAGAGCTCCTCAGAATCGAAGACCTGCACGCCTGGTACGGCGAGTCACACATCCTGCATGGCGTGAACCTGTCCGTGCATGAAGGCGAGGTGGTGACGCTGCTGGGCCGCAATGGCGCCGGCCGCACCACCACCCTGCGGGCCATTGTCGGCATGACCGGCGTCCGCAAGGGCTCGATCAGGATCAATGGCGAGGAGGCGATCAAGCTGGCGCCGCACAAGGTGGCCCGGCTGGGAATTGGCTACTGCCCCGAGGAGCGCGGTATTTTCGCCAGCCTGTCGGCCGAAGAAAACCTGATGCTGCCGCCCAACATTGCGCCCGGCGGCATGAGTATTGCCGACATCTACGCCATGTTCCCCAACCTCAAGGAACGCGCATCCAGCCCCGGCACACGCCTGTCAGGCGGCGAGCAGCAAATGCTGGCCGTTGCCCGCATCCTGCGCACCGGCGCCCGGCTGCTGCTGCTCGATGAAATCTCCGAAGGCCTGGCGCCCGTCATCGTGCAAAAACTCGCCGAGATGATCCTGACGCTCAAGGCCAGGGGCTACACCATCGTGCTGGTCGAGCAGAACTTCCGCTTTGCCGCGCCGCTGGCCGACCGTTTCTATGTCATGGAGCATGGCCGCATCGTCAAGCAGTTTGCCCAGGCCGAGTTGTCGCAAAACATGGGCATGCTGCAGGAGTATTTGGGGGTGTAGGCGGTTCGCTGCCAGACCCCACTTTATCCGTCCTATCCGTCCTGTCCGTCTGATCGGCTTTATCCATTTGTCACTTTTTTGCCTGCCCGATTCCAATCTCATCACCTCAAGAAGGAGACTTTCATGAAACTCAAGACTCTCATCGCCGCCATGGCCATCGGCCTGGGCGCCGCCGCTTCAGCCCAGAACACGGGACCGGTCAAGATCGGCTTCATCACCGACATGTCCAGTCTCTATGCGGACATCGACGGGCCGGCCGGCGGTGAAATGGTCAAGTGGGCTGCGCAGGACTTCGGCGGCAAGGTGCTGGGCCGCCCGATTGAAGTGCTGACGGCCGACCACCAGAACAAGGCTGACGTGGCCAGCTCCAAGGCGCGCGAATGGATGGACAAGGACGGCCTGTCCATGCTGATGGGGGGCACCAACTCCGGGACGGCGCTGGCCATGTCCAAGGTCGCCACTGAAAAGAAACGCCCCTTCCTCGTGATCGGTGCCGGCTCCGCCCGCCTGACCAATGAAGACTGCTCACCGTACACCGTGCACTATGCCTACGACACGGTGTCCCTGGCCAAGGTGGCCGGCACGGCGCTGGTCAAGGCTGGCGCCAAGAACTGGTTCTTCCTGACCGCTGACTACGCCTTCGGCTACTCGCTCGAAGGCGACGCGGCGACTGTCGTCAAGGCCAACGGCGGCACCGTGGCCGGCACAGTGCGCCATCCGCTCAATGCGTCCGATTTCTCCTCTTTCCTGCTGCAGGCGCAATCGTCCAAGGCACAGATCCTGGGCCTGGCCAATGCAGGCGGCGACTTCACCAATGCGATGAAGGCGGCCAAGGAATTCGGCATCACCAAGTCCATGAAGGTCGCCGGCCTGCTGGTGTTCATCAACGACGTGCACAGCCTGGGCCTGGCCAACACCGAAGGCCTGCAGCTGGCCGACAGCTGGTACTGGAACCAGGACGACGCCTCGCGCAAGTTTGCCAAGCGCTTCTTTGACAAATATAAGCGCATGCCATCCAGCCTGCAGGCAGCCGATTACTCGGCCGCCGCCAATTACCTCAAAGCCGTGCAAACCGCCGGCACCACCGACGCCGACAAGGTGATGAGCACGCTGAAAAGCATGAAGATCGATGACTTCTACAACAAGGGCCAGATTCGCACGGACGGCCGCATGATTCACGACATGTACCTGTTCGAGGTCAAGTCGGCCAAGGATTCCACAACCCCCTGGGACTATTACAAAACCGTCGCAAAGATTCCAGGCGAGCAGGCCTTCACCACGGTGGCCGAGTCCAAGTGCGGACCGCTCAAAAAGTAAATTGACTGGGCCCGTGGCCGGCCGCGCATGCGATCGGCCACTTTTTTGTATGCTCAAGGCAAGAACCTGGAAACGGCAGTTGACCGCTCATTGACCGCTGGCAAGACCGCATGAACACACCTTTATTCGCTCACGCACGAGTTCACCTTTTGGGTGGCGGCGCTACAACCGCCATTTCCAGGTTCAACTGACGGGCCTCCATGGAAATTTTCGGTATTCCCCATCAAGCCTTCCTGGGCCAGCTCTTGCTGGGCCTGGTCAATGGCGCGTTTTACGCCATGCTCAGCCTCGGGCTGGCTGTCATTTTTGGCTTGCTGGGCATTGTGAACTTTGCGCACGGCGCGCTCTACATGCTGGGCGCCTTCGCTGCATGGATCATGCTCGACAAGTTGGGCCTCAATTACTGGTATGCGCTGGTGCTCGCGCCGCTCACGGTAGGCACGCTCGGCGTGGTGATTGAACGCCTGTTCCTCAAGCACCTGTACAAGCTGGATCCGCTCTACGGGCTGCTGCTGACTTTTGGCCTCTCGCTGATTCTCGAGGGGATTTTCCGCGAGATGTATGGCGTGTCGGGGCAGAATTACAACGTACCCGAACTGCTGTCCGGCGCCACCAATCTCGGGTTCATGGTGCTGCCGAATTACCGGGCCTGGGTGGTGCTGGTGTCCCTGGTCGTCTGCCTGGGCACCTGGTACCTGATCGAGCGGACACGGCTGGGCGCCTACCTGCGGGCCGGCACCGAAAACGCCGCGCTGGTGCAGGCCTTCGGCATCAATGTTCCGATGATGGTGATGCTGACCTACGGCGCAGGTGCCGCGCTGGCGGCGCTGGCCGGTGTACTGGCCGCCCCCATCATCCAGGTCAATCCGTTGATGGGCTCCAACCTCATCATCGTGGTGTTCGCCGTGGTGGTCATTGGCGGCATGGGCTCCATCCTGGGCTCGGTGATCACTGGCCTGGGCCTGGGCCTCATCGAAGGCATGACACGGGTGTTCTACCCGGAAGCCTCGAATATCGTGGTGTTCGTGATCATGGTCCTCGTGCTGATGGTTCGCCCCTCGGGCCTGTTTGGCAAGGAGGCGTAGGTGTTGGCCCCCACGCTTTTCACTTCGTGTAATGCGCTGCCCCCCGAGGGGGCCGCTGCGCCTGCGGTCTGGCAAAGCCAGTCCCGCGGCCTCTGCTGGAACTGGCCCCCCCCGCGCTCGCCACTTGCGGTTCGATGGACATCTGAATGAATAACGCAAAAAAATTGACCCGCATCACCTACCTGGCCATTCTGGCGCTGGCGCTGGTCGCGCCGCTGATCGGGCTCTACCCGGTGTTTGTCATGAAGCTGCTGTGCTTCGCGCTGTTTGCCTGCGCCTTCAACCTGCTGCTGGGCTTTACCGGCCTGCTGTCTTTCGGCCACGCTGCATTTTTCGGCTCGGCCGCCTATGTCACCGGCTGGCTCATCAAGGCGCAGGGCTGGACGCCAGAGCTGGGCATTTTCGCCGGCACCGTGGCCGCGGGGCTGATCGGCCTGGTCGTGGGCGTGGTGGCGATCCGGCGCCAGGGCATTTACTTTGCCATGATCACGCTGGCGATTGCGCAGATGGTTTATTTTGTGTGCCTGCAGGCGCCCTTCACCGGCGGTGAGGACGGCTTGCAGGGCGTGCCGCGCGGCAGCCTGTTCGGCCTGCTCCCGCTCCAGTCCGACGTAGCCCTGTATTACTTCGTGGTGGCGGTGTTCGTGCTGTGTTTCCTGTTCATCGCGCGCATCGTGAACTCACCGTTTGGCCAGGTGCTCAAAATGATCCGCGAGAACGAAGCACGCGCCATCTCGCTGGGCTACGAGGTTGACCGCTACAAGCTGCTGGCCTTTGTGCTGTCGGCCGCACTGGCCGGGCTGGCGGGCTCGCTCAAGACCCTGGTCATGGGCTTTGCCACCTTGTCCGACGTGCACTGGTCCACCTCCGGCGAGGTGATCCTGATGACCCTGCTGGGTGGCGTGGGCACCTTCTTTGGCCCGGTCTTTGGCGCGGGCATCGTGATCTCGCTGCAAAACATGCTGGCCGACAAGGTCGGCTCATGGGTCACGGTCATCATTGGCGTGATCTTCGTGATTTGCGTGCTGGCTTTCCGCAAGGGCGTGGTGGGTGAGTTGCATGCCCTCCTCGATCGCCGCCGTCAGGCCCGGGCCAAGGCCGCCTCGGCACAAGCCTGAGCCTGAGCCAGGCCGCCCGCCGACATCGCAGCTTACGGCCCGTCGGTTGACAGCGCATAGGCCACGCGCTGCGGCACCACCAGATATCCCTGCGCGTTGGGCACCGCGTCAATGCCGATGCGCAGCGGCCCGGCATCGACGCGTCCGAAAATCGTCGCAAATGCGATATCGGCCGCATCACGCCCTGTGCTGAAACGCACAAAGCCCATCGGAGTGGCCGTGCCCGAGGGGTCAAAGATGTACCAGCGGCCTGCGGAGTCGCTGTCGCAGAGGTAGACCTCGACATAGGCATGAAAATCGGGCGGCCCGAGCACCGGATCGGCGCCGTAATCCATGCCGCTGACCATGCGCGCCGGCAAATTCACCGCGCGGCACAGCGCAATCATCAAATGCGCAAAGTCGCGGCACACACCCACCCGCTCAATCACGGTGTCCAGTGCTGAAGTATTGCTGTTGCTGGTGTTGCCCTGAAAACTCACGTGCTGCTGCACCCAGTTGCAAATCGCGTCGGCGCGGCCGTAGCCTGGCCGCAGATGACCAAACTCATGGCTGGCCAGCGCCAGCAAACGGTCTGACTGGCAATAGCGGCTCGGGTAAAGATAAGGCAGCACCTCGCCGGGCAAGGCCTGCAGGCCGAGCTCGAACAGGTCTGCAGCCCCCGCCTCAAAATGCGTGAGCTCGACCACGGCGCTGTAGCTGAGGGCCAACGAGCCTTGCGCAGCGCGCAGGCGAAGGCTGCGGCCCTGAGTGACAGAGTCGGTATAACTGCGAACGGGCACGTCCTGGCTGAGTTGCAGCGACTCATGCACCACGGTTTGCCGGCTGGTGTGGGCGGCCTGGACGCTGAAAATGAAATCGCACCCGGCGTCAAGCACGTCATAGCTCAGGTGGGTAGACAGCTCAAGCCGGACCATAAGAAGTTTTCATTGCGTTGGGTTCCATCAGGAAACAAGGGACCTCCTGGCGCGGGCTGGAGGCCGCACCCCGGTGGACAAGCGGGATTCATGCCGGGTGGCCGTAAAAAGGGAGGTTTCGGGGCCGGACAAGGCACCCATCACGGCAATAGCCGTTGCCATCCGTCAGCACCCGTCCCAATGGCGTGGGCTGACAGCGCCATCAAAGGGACCACAAGAGGCCACCAGAGGCCACCAGAGGCCGAGCAGACACTTTTCAACGCCAGACACGGTGCGACTTCCCAACGGTCGCCCGCCCCTCATTGGACCACCCGGCAGACGCGCCATGAGCAGCTGGCGATATTGACCGAAGGGCGGTGCCTGCAGGGTCTGACGGCGCACAGGCGCCTGGGCCTACAGCGGGGCCGGACCAGCCCCGGACCACGCCGGCCGTCAGAGAACCTGGACGGCACGCCCTATGAACTGGATGGGCCCGGTCGGTCGGCCGATCGGTGAGCCGTTCAGCGGCTCCAGCGTCAGCTCAAACAGCTGGTTGGGCTGCAGTGGCGGCAATTTGTCCAGCGGCACCTGGATGCGCTGGCCGGGCTGCACCAGCCCCAAAGAAACCGGTCCGCTCCAGTTGTCGCCCTTGGTCCAGAACTGCAGCGACTTCTCGGCCGGCACTACCGCCCGACCCAGAGGAATCAGGCTCAGCTGTTTCGGGCCGCTGGCCTGCACCACCCAGCCCGGGGCCTTGTCCTGCGGTGCCACCAGCACGACCAGGTACTGCGGGGCGGGCGGTTGTGCGCCCATGCGCGTCACCAGCACGGCAGCCAGGACGGCCGCGGCGGCGAAGCCCGTGCCCGCCAGGCCGCGCCACAGCTTCACGCTATGCCACCAGGCTTGCCAGTCAGCGCCCCTGGCGGCGGAACGGGGAGCGGTGGGCGCGGGCGCAGTGGCAGCGCCACTGACCCCTGCCGCATCCTGGAGGCTGCCTTCAATGCGTCGCCACACTGCAGCCGACGGCTCCACTGGCTCGGCCAGGGTCGTCAGCGGCAACAACTGCTCGTGCCAGCCCAGCACCGCGGCGCGCAGCCGCGCATCACCCGGCAGGCGCTGCTCCAGCTCGCGCCGACGCGCGGACGACAGGGTGCCCAGCACGTACTCGCCGGCCAGCTGGTCGATGTCTTCAGTATCCGGCGCGCTCATCCCATGCACTCCCGCAGCGTACCCATGCCCCGCTTGATCCAGGCCTTGACCGTGCCCAGCGGTGTTTGCGTGCGCTCCGCGATTTCGCCGTGCGAGCAGCCGTCGACATAGGCATACAGGATGCAGTTGCGCCGCGCCGGGCTGAGTTGCGAAAGGCAGTCGTGAAGTTTTCCCAGACTCGCACGCAACTCGAACGCGTCAGTGTGGTGATGATGGGATTCCAGTGCAGTCTGGGCGTCAAGGGCGTCCATGGTGTCCTCGTCAAGCATGACTTCACGCGCACCGCTGCGCACGGCGTTCAGCGCCATGTTGCGCGTCACGCTGTAAATCCAGCCACGGCCGGAACCCATGGTGGCGTCAAAGCTGCCGGCGTGGGTCCAGATATTCATGAAAGCGTCGTGCAGCACGTCCTCGGCCTGCTGTCGCTGGCGCACGATGCGCAGGGCCACGCCCAGGAGGCGGCGGCTTTCATGCTGATAAATGCCCTGGAGTGCCTGGCGGTCGCCGCGGGCACAGTCGCGCAGGGCCTGTTCGTAATTGAAGGAGTCAGTAGCGTCGGGCGCAGTCGTCACGGCGGGCTCACTCTGCAGAATGTCAATCAGCCACGGCGGCGCTGGCAGCGCCCCTGGGGAACCGGTCGCCTCATGTTAGCCGACGCGCCCGCCGGTGCCGGAAGTTTTCATGCGCCCGGCCGGTGGCGCAATCAGGCGGCTTTCCAGAAAATGTAGTCGGCCTGGTACTTCACGATTTCCTTTTTGCCCCTGGTGGCCGGGCTGCACTCGCTGGCCGGCGCCACGCCACCCTTCAGCGCCACCCGCTGGATATGCGTCACGCCCGTCATGGCACCCATGCCCATGGCCGGGTTGGCCTTGACCAGCTGCAGCGGCAGGTTGCCCGTGCCGGCGGGGGCAACGGCCAGCTGGGTGGCCGTCACCCTGGAACCGTCCAGCGCTTCCCAGGTTGCCGGTGGGCCATAGTACTTGCCGACCTGCTTGCCGCTGCGGTCGTTGAGCACCGCATTCGGGCCGACGAAGACCCATTCGGTCATGCCGGGGGCATTGGCCTTGTCGCGGCACTCGTAGGTGATCTCGCCCACGCCCACGGTTTCCAGGGTGACCTTGTTGCCCGCCGGCACCTTGACGGCGTCGGGCAGGCCGTCCTGCGCGAACATGGGTTTCATCGACCCCATGGGAGCCATGGAGCCGCAGGCGCTGAGCGATGCGGCGACCGACACGGTGGCAAAAAGGAAGAGAGGCTTGATCGACATGAAATTTCTCCAAAAAGGGTTAAAGCCGGAACGCAGCTTTTCGGCGCTGCTACAGGTACTACACGCCAGCGCGGCATTTGGATGCAGTTCGATGCAAAAAAAGTTTGAGGGGTGCTGGGCCGATGGGGTCAGTCATCCGACCGTGCGCCACACATGAAGCAGGGCCGCACCTCGCAAACACTGAATGACTTGACGCCATACCCCACACAGGACGGCGAGTTTCCGCCATCAAATATGCAGCACTAGCGGAGTGGAAGTGGAAGTGGAAGTGGAAGTGGAAGTGGAAGTGGAAGTGGAAGTGGGAGTGGGAGTGGCCAGCTGAATCACGAGCTAACTGACCAGCGCCAGGGCCCCGAAATCGCCGACGCGCTCACCGAGGCCGGCGGGCACCAGCGTGCAGCCGCTGGTCAATGCCGGCAGCTTGCCGGCAATCTGGGCCTGCAGGCGCGGCAGCAGGTAGTCGCGGTGATGCCAGAACACGCTGCCGCCCAGACTGATGCGCTCCAGGTCCAGCGTGATGATCAGGTTGTACAGCGCACGCCCCATGACCCGGCACAGCTCATCCACCAGGGCGACGGCGGCCGCGTCGCCGGCACGCGCCTGTGACAGCACGCTGGCCGCATCCACAGGGCTTTGCGCAGAGAAGCGCCTGGCGATGGCGTTGCCGGCCACCAGCCCTTCGAGGTCCCCGATGTTGCCGCAGCCGCACAGCGCGTCGTTGTTGTCGCTGACAAACATGTGGCCGGCATGGCCGGCGTTGCCGTGCTTGCCGCGCAATATGCGGCCGTCGACGCACAGGCCGCAACCAATACCGGTGCTCCAGGTGACATAGGCACAGTTGCCCATGCCCTGCAGCGCACCCCAGCGGCGCTCGGCTTCCAGCGCGCCTATGCCGTCGTTTTCAATGCGCAGCGTGGTCGGGGTGCCGCTAAACTTCTCGCGCAGCGGCGCCTCCAACAAGGCGCTGGTCCAGTCATTGGGCAGGCCGCGCGCCGGCCCCGCCAGGCCGCCGCAGATATTGGGCGCCGCGATCTCCATCATGCCGGCCTTCATCACAAACGGGCCGCAGGACGACACGCCGACCGCCGTGATGTCGCGCTCACTGATGCCGGCCTCCAGACAAGCCTCGCCCAGCATGCGCAGGATCTGCCGTGCGACGGCGTCCGGCGTGCCGGTCTTGGCGGTGGGCTCGGCGCGGCGGGCCAGCAGCGACGACGGCTGCGGCACGGTGGCGGTGCCGGTCAAGCCGGCCGTCAGGCTGAGCGCTACCTTGGTACCTCCCAGATCCACACAGGCTTTCATCGCGGACCTTCAGCCTTCAGATCACCTGGGCAATCAGGCTGGCGGCAAAGCTCAGCAGGATCGTGGTGGTCAGCGGGATGAACCATTCCCGCCCAAACAGGCGAAAGCGCAGGTCGCCCGGCAGCTTGCCAAAGCCGAGCTTCTGCAGCAGGGGGCTGAACCAGCTGATGAAAACCAGCGCGAGAAAGATGACGATGAACCAGCGGATCATGCTGCTAGTTTAGGGGTAATACGGTTCAGCGAGCACACCGGGTGCGGTGACGATCATCTCCTTCCCCCGCTGGGGGAAGGCCGGGAAGGGGGCTCACGGCGCGGGCCTCGGGCCACCGCATTGACCCGGTCGCCACTGGCCCCCACCCCAACCCTCCCCCGGAAGGGGAGGGAGCTTTGCGGGTCTTTCAATGAATCGTATTGGGTTTAGGGACTGAAGCCTGCGGCGAGGAGCACGCGGCAAAAGCCCTTCGACAAGCCCCGGTAAACACCTCCGGCAGCCCCGGACGGGCTACAGGGTATGTGTGCGGTCACCGACGGAAAACCCCATGGGTTCCCACGGTGCACCTTTTGAGAAGGCGATGACCTTGAACAGCTCGCCCATTTCATGCTCGGCAATCAGTTTCTGCACCATGGCGCGCTCGGCGAGGTTGGCGCTGTCCACACCGCCTTGCATGCCGTCCAGCAGCCCGCAGTTGAGCAGGAACCGCCCCTGGCTGGTGTAGCCCAGCACCTGCAGGCCGGCGTCCTGCCCGGCCAGTGCGATGCCGGTGAAGTTGACATGCGCGGTGATGTCCTTGCTGCCCACATCCTGCAACGCATCGGCGTCCGACAGGTGGCCGCGGTGGCACATCACCGTGCCCATGCTGCGTTGCGGGTGGTAATACTCGTGCTCGGGAAAGCCGTAGTCCAGCAGAAAGACCGCGCCCGCTTCCAGCCGGTCGGCCAGCGTGCGGATAAAACCTTCGGCCTGCGGGTGAATCTCGGTCAGGTAGTCGTGCGCACCCTCGACTTCCAGCGGCGCCCGCAATTGCGTGCGCTGGTCGGCCCAGGTGAAGCGCTCCTCGTGGACCACCACGCCGCGCTCATGCCAGACGCCGTTCAGGCGTGAAAGCAGCTTCACCGGCATGGCATCAAGCACCTCATTGCCCACCACGACACCCCGCATCGCCGGCGGCAACTCGCTGGCCCAGTGCACCTTGCCGGCGTGCGCCGCCAGCCGTTCACGCTGGCGCGCCTGCAGGCTGCCCGACAGATCCACGATGGTGTAGCGCTCCACCAGCGGCCCGAGCGCGTCCAGCAGCTGCAGCGCAAGGGCGCCGGAGCCCGCGCCGAACTCCCAGATTTCCGAGGTGCCGGTGGCCTGCAGGGCCTGGGCCAACTGGCGCGCCAGCGCCTGGCCAAACCGCAGCGAGAGCTCGGGCGCCGTCACAAAATCGCTGCCGCCATCGCCGGCGCCGCCCGGCATCAGGCCGAATTTGCGGGAGTCGTTGGCGTAATAGCCCAGGCCCGGTGTGTAGAGGGCCAGCGCCATGAACTGGTCAAAGCCGATCCAGCCACCGGCCTCCGCAATAGCCTTGGCAATGTGGGCCTGCAGGCCGGTCGTTAAAATGGGGGGGTGGCTGTTGTTGGTCACGCCCCTGATTGTCGGCGATACCGCCCTGGCCCCGCCACCAGCCCCTGCCCCCAAACCCAAGCTCCAGCCTGATGATCGCCACCCCGTCCCTCCCTGTTGTTCTCGTGACCGGCGCCGCCAGGCGGCTCGGCCGCGAGATCGCGCTGGCGCTGGCGGCCGGCGGCTGGCAGGTGGCCGTGCACTACCGCGCCTCTGAAGAAGATGCCCTGAAAACGGTGGCTGATTGCACCCGCTTGTCAGGGGCCGCCGCCGCTTTTCAGTGTGACCTGGCGCAGGAAGCCGGGGTTCGCGCCCTGCTGCCCCGCGTCGCCGCGCACTTTGGCCGCGTTGACGCGGTGGTCAACAACGCCTCGACCTTCGAGCAGGACAACGCCGCCAGCTTTGGCTTTGCCGCCTTGGACAAGCACCTGCACAGCAACACCGGCGCCGCCATCCTGCTGGCCCAGGCGCTGCACGCGCATGTGAGTGCCCGCAACACCAGCGGCGCCGTCGTCAACCTGCTGGACCAGAAGCTGTGGAACCAGAACCCCGATTTTTTCAGCTACACCCTGTCCAAGGCTGCGCTGGAAGCGGCCGGCACCATGCTCGCGCTCGCGCTGGCGCCGCAGGTGCGCGTGGTCGGCGTGGCGCCCGGCCTCACCCTGACCAGCCACCTGTTGAGCGATGAGCAGTTCGAGGCGCGGCACAAGCTCGCGCCGCTGGGCCGCTCGTCCACGCCAGCCGACGTGGCCGCCGCCGTGAAGTTCGCGCTGGAAAACAGCTCCATCACCGGCACCACCCTGCTGGTGGACGGCGGCCAGCATCTGATGAAATTCGAGCGCGATTTCTCGCTGATGTGAGCCCACAATCCAGACAGGCAGAAATGGGCAGCCGCTGACAGACTCCACACCCGATTTACAACACACTCACACCATGTTCAACACCCGCGGCACCCAGATCCTGACCCTCACCGGCTTGCGCTTTGACGCCAACCTGGGCATTCTGGACCATGAAAAAACCGCGCCGCAACCGATCCAGGTCGATGCCGAGCTGAACCTGGGTACGCAGCCGCTGCTGCCCAGCGACGACGACCTCATGCATGTGCTGGACTACCGCAAGGTGCGCCAGATCATCATCACCGAATGCACGGCCGAGCATGTGAACCTGCTGGAAAGCCTGATCGGCAAGCTGGCGCACCGGCTGATGCTGTTGCCCGGCGTACTGGGGGTGCGGGTGAAGATTGCCAAGCTTGAAATTTTTGACGACTGCGAAGTAGCCATTCGCGTCGAGACGGGACAGTGGTGAACGACATGGGAGCCAACGACATGAACGCCGTATGGGACGAGGCTGTTGAACGGCACGAACGCGATGAGAGCTCCGCGCGCGTGCAGAACAGCATGAAGATCGAGCGCGAGGACCACAAGCTTGAAAAGCGCCTGTGCCGCGAAGTCGGCCGCGCGATTGTCGACTTCAACATGATTGAAGAGGGCGACAAGGTGATGGTGTGCGTGTCGGGCGGCAAGGACAGCTACGCCATGCTCGACATTTTGCTGAAACTGCAAAAACGCGCACCCATCCGGTTCGAGCTGATTGCCGTCAACCTCGACCAGAAGCAGCCGGGCTTTCCCGAGCATGTGCTGCCCGACTACCTGGGCAAACTCGGTGTGCCGTTTCACATTGAAAACCAGGACACCTACAGCATCGTCAAGCGCGTGATTCCGGAGGGCAAAACGCTGTGCTCGCTGTGTTCGCGCCTGCGACGGGGCATTCTGTACCGGGTGGCGGGCGAGCTCGGCGCGACCAAGATCGCGCTGGGCCACCACCGTGACGACATGCTGCAGACATTCTTCCTGAACATGTTTTTTGCCGCCAAGCTCAAGGGCATGCCGCCCAAGCTGGTCAGCGATGACGGCAAAAACATTGTGATCCGGCCCATGGCCTATGTGCCCGAAAAAGACCTGACGCGCTGGGCCCAGGTGCGCGACTTCCCCATCATTCCGTGCACGCTGTGCGGCAGCCAGGAAAACCTGCAGCGCAAGCAGGTGGGCAACATGCTGCGCGAGTGGGAGAAAAAGCACCCGGGGCGGCTGGAGAACATGTTTTCCGCGCTGCAGAACATCGTGCCCTCGCACCTGATGGACAGCAAGCGCCATGACTTCAAGAACATCCGGACCACCGGTGTTGCCGATGCCGAAGGGGACAAGGCTTTTGATGCCGAAGAATTCAGCGAGCCGCAGCGGCCTGGCCTCTCCGTGATTGACATCGCATCGCGCTGATGCATCAAAATGCTCAGCAACATCCGCTTGCAGCCTTTATGAAACGAGCATTTTTAGCTATTATTTCAATAGCATTTCTCGCCTTCCTCACGGTGGGCTGCTCGACCACGCGCCTGGTCGACAGCGACGTCACGGCTTTTCCAAAATGGACCGCTGCGCCGCCTGGCCCCGGTACCGCTTACCGGTTTGAACGCCTGCCTTCGCAGCAGGCCGTCGGAGCACAGCAGGACCATATTGAAGCGCTGGCCCGCACAGCCCTGTCCCGGGTGGGCATGGAACTGCACCCCACGGTGGCGCGCTACGGCGTGCAGGTCGTGCTCAATACCCAGGTCGTGGACCGCGGGCCCTATGACAACTTCGGCTTTGCCACCCCGGGGGTCTTTGTCGGCGGCGGCAACCGTGGCGCGTCGGTGGGCCTGTCATTTCCGATGCGTTTTCCGGAGCCGCCTTATTTCAGGCGCGAACTGGTCATCCTGATGCGCGACCTGACAACCCAGCAGGTGGTCTTTGAAACCCGCGCGCTGCATGATGGCGTGTGGAGCGACTCCCTGAGCGTACTGCCGGCCATGCTGGACGCCGCACTGCGCGGCTTTCCCGAGCCGGCGCCGGGCAGGCGCCGCATCAATATCGAAATACCCCGGTAATGTGGCCCCCACGTTCGCTCACTGCGTGTAGCTCTCTGCCCCCCGAGGGGGCCGCTGCGCCTGCGGTCTGGCAAAGCCAGTCCCGCGGCCCCTGCTGGGGTGAAGAGCCCCCACGCTTGTCACTGCGTGTACTGCGCTGCCCCCCGAGGGGGTCGCTGCGCCTGCGGTCTGGCAAAGCCAGTCCCGCGGCCCCTGCTGGGATGAAGAACTCCCTCGCTCGCGAGACGCTTCGCCTCTGTCGCCTGTCCCAAGGCAACCGCCAAGGAATCCAGCTTAATGACTGAAGCTACCCGCATCATTGCCATTCGCCATGGTGAAACCACCTGGAATGTGGACGCGCGCATTCAGGGTCACCTCGACATTCCGCTCAATGACACCGGGCATGGCCAGGCCAGGCGAATGGCCCGGGCGCTGGTGGACGAGCCGATCACGGCGATCTACGCCAGCGATCTCAGCCGCGCCTGGGAAACCGCGCAGCACCTTGCTGGCGCTCTGGGCGTGGAGGTGATCAGGGAACCGGGCCTGCGCGAACGCTGCTTTGGCGAGTTCGAGGGCAAAACCTTTGCCGAGATCGAGGTGCTGCTGCCCGAGCAGTCGCTGCGCTGGCGCAAGCGCGACCCGGACTTCGCCCCGCCCGGCGGCGAATCGCTGCTGGACCTGCGGCGACGCGTGGTGGACACCGCAGAGCGGCTCGCCGCGGGGCACCAGGGCGAGCTGATCGCGCTGGTCGGTCACGGTGGCGTGATGGACATCCTGTACCGCGCGGCCACCCGGCTGGACATCCAGGCGCCCCGCACCTGGGCGCTCGACAACACCGCCATCAACCGCCTGCTCTGGACACCCGAAGGCTTCACGCTGGTGGGCTGGGCCGACACCCAGCACCTGAACGGCGACGCCCCCCATGACAACCGATTTACCGACGACGCCGCCCCCGTTCCCGGCACCCCCAACACCCAATGAGTGAATCTGAATCTCCACACCTCATGAGTACATCGTCTTCCCGTTTGTCCGACCTGATAGGCAAGCCCGTCACCGAGGTCGATACACCCGCCCTTGTCATTGACCTGGATGCGATGAAGCGCAACCTGGGCCGCATGGCCGAGTTTGCGAAAAAGCACAGCATCCGCTGGCGCCCCCATGCCAAGATGCACAAGAGCGCAGCGCTCGCCAAATTGCAGATCAAGGCCGGCGCGGTGGGCGTGTGTGTGCAGAAAACCGCCGAGGCCGAGGCCATGGTGGCCGGTGGGGTGTACGACGTCTACATCAGCAACGAGGTCATTGCGCCTGCCAAGCTCGCACGGGTGGCGGCACTGACGCAGAAGGTGGCGGCCCATGGCGGCAAGCTGGCCATTGCGGTGGACAGCACGCAGGGCGTTAACCGGCTGGCGCAGGCCATGAACGAGGCCAGGGCCAGCAGCGGCGTGGGCACCATCATTGACGTGTTCGTCGAAATCGACGTCGGCCAGGGCCGCTGCGGGGTGGAGCCCGGGGCCGCCGCGGTGACACTGGCACTTGAAATCCGCAAACACCCGGCCCTGCACTTTGCCGGCCTGCAGGCCTACCACGGCAAGGCGCAGCATATTCGCGGCGCTCAGGAGCGGCGCGACGCGATTGTCCAGGCCGCGGCCGCCGTGCAGCGCACGCGAGAGCTGATCGAAGCGCAGGGCATCGCCGTGGGCCTGGTCACCGGCGGCGGAACCGGCAGCTTTGTGCTGGAAGCCGCCAGCGGCATTTATGGCGAATTGCAGGCGAGCTCCTTCCTGTTCATGGATGTCGACTACGCAAAAAACGAGCGCGACCCGGCGCAGCCGCAGTTCGAGCACGCCCTGTTTGTGAAAACCCAGGTCATCAGCACCCGCAGCAGCCACGCCGTGTGCGACGCCGGCCACAAGAGTCACGCCATCGATTCCGGCCTGCCGCTGGTGCATGCCCTGGACGGCGAGGATGCGCTGGAGTACTTCAACGGCGGTGATGAGCATGGCATCCTGCGGCCCGCAGCGGGCGGCACGCGCCTGCCGGGGCTGGGCCATATCCTGTGGCTGATTCCTGGCCACTGCGACCCGACCGTCAACCTGCACGATGTGATGATTGCGGTGGGCGGCGGCCTGCGCAGGGGCATTGTGCAGCGCATCTTCCGGGTCGACGCACGCGGCGCCCTGACCTGAGGCGACTGCAGCGCCGTCAGGTAAACATGTCGTTGCCGCTCACCGGGGGCGCCACGCCGAGGTGGCGGTAGGCTGCCAGCGTGGCAATGCGGCCGCGCGGCGTGCGCTGCAGGTAGCCCTGCTGGATCAGGTAGGGCTCGATCACGTCTTCAATCGTGTCGCGCTCTTCGCCAATACTGGCGGCAATATTGTCCAGCCCCACCGGGCCGCCGTCAAAGCGGTGGATCACGGCTTCGAGCAGCTTGCGGTCCATCACGTCAAAACCTTGCGGGTCCACATCGAGCATGGCCAGGGCCTTGTTGGCGATGTCCAGCGTGATCTGTCCCGTGCCCTTGACGTCGGCATAGTCGCGCACGCGGCGCAGCAGGCGGTTGGCAATGCGCGGCGTGCCGCGTGAGCGGCGCGCAATTTCGAACCCGCCCTCCTCGTCCATCGGCGCATTGAGCAGGCTGGCGCTGCGCCTGACGATGCGCCCGAGCTCCTCGGCGGTGTAGAACTCCAGCCGCGCGACGATGCCGAAACGGTCGCGCAGGGGGTTGGTCAGCATGCCGGCGCGCGTGGTGGCGCCCACCAGCGTGAAGGGCTGCAGGTCGAGCTTGATGCTGCGCGCCGCCGGACCCTCGCCGATCATGATGTCGATCTGGTAGTCCTCCAGCGCCGGGTAGAGGATTTCCTCGACCACCGGGCTCAGGCGGTGGATCTCGTCGATGAAGAGAACGTCGTTCTTTTCGAGGTTGGTCAGCAGCGCCGCCAGGTCCTTGGGCTTTTCGAGCACCGGGCCCGAGGTCTGGCGCAGGTTGACGCCCAGCTCATGCGCAATGATGTGCGACAGCGTGGTCTTGCCCAGGCCCGGCGGGCCGAACAGCAGCACATGGTCCAGTGCCTCGCTGCGCTTCTTGGCCGCGCCAATGAAAATCTCGAGCTGCTCGCGCACCTTGGCCTGGCCAACATACTCGTCAAACAGCTTGGGCCGCAGCGCGCGCTCGATCGCTTCCTCATGGGGCGAAGCGGGCGCAGCCGACATCACGCGTTTGGCGGGAGGCAGGTCGGCAGCAGAGAAGTCGTCGGTCTGGATGCTCATGATGTTTCACACCAAAGTTTCAGTCGCTGCGCTCCCACGATACTTTGGCGTGGGCAAACCAGCAAAAAAGCCTGGGGCGGCCTGGCGCTTTTTTGAGAAATAAGAACCGTCAGGAACAACATCATTTCGCCAGCGCCTTCAGCGCCAGCTTGATGCCATCGCTGACGCCGATATCCTTGGGCAAGGCCTTCAGCGCCAGCGCCGCATCGCGGTCGCTGTAGCCCAGCGCCACGAGCGCCTGCAGGATGTCGGACTGGCTGTCGCTACTGACACTGACCTGCACGCCGATGTCGGCGCCCAGCTTGCCCTTGAGTTCCAGCAGCAGACGCTCGGCGGTTTTCTTGCCGATGCCGGGCACCTTGATGATGCGGCCGGCCTCCTGCTGGGTCACGGCCTGGGCGAGTTCTTCAACGCTCATGCCGCTGAGCACGCTGAGCGCGGTGCGCGGGCCGACGCCGGAAATCTTGATGAGCTGGCGAAACGCGGCGCGCTCGGTGGCGCTGCCAAAACCGTAGAGGATTTGCGCGTCCTCGCGCACCACAAAATGCGTCAGCAGGCTGACTTTTTCGCCCAGGCCGGGCAGGTTGTAGAAGGTGCTCATGGGCACCAGCACCTCATAGCCGACACCGTTGCAGTCCACCAGGACTTCCGGTGGATTTTTTTCGGCCAGCTGGCCTGAGATTCGTCCGATCATGGGCAAATCTTATCAGTCAAGCAGGCGCAGAAATTTGGGGGGACAATCTCGCGAGATCCCACCCCTTTTCAGAAAAAGCCGCGCCTTGATCCTTCGCTACACCTTCACGCCGCCCAACAACACCCGCATGGGGCACCTGTGCGGGCCCATGGACTCCCACATCCGCACCATCGAGGCCGCGCTGCAGGTGACGATTGCGCACCGCTTCGAGCAGTTCAAGATCGATGGCCCCAAAGTCAGGGCCCAGCAGGCGCTCGAGGTGCTGCAGGCGCTGTACGAGATGGCCCAGCGGCCCATTGCCGAGGAAACCGTGCAGCTCATGCTGGCCAGCGACACCCCGATGAGCGCGGCGCCCGACGGCGCCATGGCGCTGTCGACGCGGCGTGCCGACCTGCGCGCCCGCACCACCAACCAGGGCCAGTACCTCGAGAACATTGCCACCCACGACATCACCTTTGGCATCGGCCCGGCCGGCACCGGCAAGACCTACCTGGCGGTCGCCTGCGCGGTCGATGCACTGGAGCGCAGCACCGTGCAGCGCATCGTGCTGACGCGCCCGGCCGTGGAGGCGGGCGAGCGCCTGGGCTTTTTGCCGGGCGACCTGAGCCAGAAGGTCGACCCCTACCTGCGCCCGCTGTATGACGCGCTGTATGAACTGATGGGCTTTGAACGCGTGCAAAAAGCCTTTGAGCGCCAGCAGATCGAGATCGCCCCGCTGGCCTTCATGCGCGGCCGCACGCTGAACCACGCCTTTGTGATTCTGGACGAGGCGCAGAACACCACGCCCGAGCAGATGAAGATGTTTCTGACCCGCATCGGCTTTGGCGCCAAGGCCGTGGTGACCGGCGATGTCAGCCAGGTCGATTTGCCGCGCACGCAGCTCAGTGGGCTGATCGACGCCGAACGCGTGCTCAAGCGTGTCAAGGGCATTGCGATCACGCGCCTGACCAGCGCCGACGTGGTGCGCCATCCGCTGGTGGCGCGCATTGTGGACGCCTACGACAAACAGCGCACGCCCGAAGTGGCCTCGGCTGACGCGATCGATTCAATAGGCCCCATCCAGCGTCCTTCACGGGCCAGGAGCCGAAATGGCTCCTGATGTTCCGCTCAGGCAGCTCGACCTTTCCCTGCAGTTCGGCCAGTTCCCCGGCGCCGACCGGCATCGCGCCGCCCTGCCGCGCCGCCGCGTGCAGCGCTGGATCAGCCATGCGCTGAAAACCGATGCCGAGATCACGGTGCGCATTGTCGATGCCGAAGAGGGCCGGTCGCTCAACCGCGACTACCGCCGCAAGGACTACGCCACCAACGTACTGACCTTTGACTACACCCGGGAACCCGTGGTGACCGCCGACCTGGTGCTCTGCGCCCCGGTGGTGGAGCAGGAAGCCCGCGAGCAGGGCAAAACACTGGAGGCGCACTACGCCCACCTGCTGGTGCATGCAACCCTGCATGCGCAAGGCTACGACCACGAGACCAATGAGCGCGACGCACTGGAAATGGAAGCGCTGGAGATTTTTCTGCTGGCCGCGCTGGGCTTTGCCAATCCTTATTGACGCGGTATTGATGTGGGCGGTTGGACCCTGGGGCCGCTCCAGGTCCAAACTCAGGCGGCCGGATCGATCTGCAGGGGAATGGTCACCGGCCCGTCATTGACCAGGTGCACCTGCATGTCAGCGGCAAACTGCCCGGTTTGCACATCAGGATGCGCCACCCTCGCCTGCGCCACAAAATAGTCATACAGCCGGCGTCCCTCCTCGGGAGCGGCGGCGCCGGTGAAGCCGGGCCGGTTGCCCGCCGACACATCGGCAGCCAGCGTGAACTGGCTCACAATGAGCAGGCCTCCAGAACTTCCCCGTCCGTCCACGTCCTGCACGCTGCGGTTCATCTTGCCGGCCTGGTCTGAAAAAATCCGCAGCTTCAGGATTTTGGCGAGCAGTTTGTCGGCCTGCAGCTCGGCATCCCCACGTTCGGCGCAGACCAGCACCACAAGCCCCTGGCCGATCCGGCCCACGGTTTCGCCGGCAATCACGACGCGGGCCTCGGCCACGCGCTGCAACACGGCCTTCATGCCATGGCCTTCACGTCGAATGCATCAGGGCGCATTGACATCAATCGGTCACGCCTGCCGCCACAAACAGCGGCTTGCCCACCGGCCCTGACAGAAAAGTGACGAACTGCTGCGCCAGTTCCTGCTGCTGGCCGGAAGCCAGCGGCGCAGCGGTATAGGAGGTGTAGTTCTGCACCTCGGCCGGCACCGGGCCGACAAAGCGCAGACCCTTGTCCTGGTACAGCAGGATTTCAGTCATCGCGCCAAAGCCGACCTCGCGGCCCTTGCCCTTGATGAGGTGCTCCATCACGGCCGCACCGTCGGGGTAACGCGTGGTCTTGCCTTCCACCTGGGCGTAAACGTGCATCTTCCTGAGCAGGCCCTCCAGGTAAAGGCCGGTGGACGCGCGGTTGAAGACCAGCGAGTCGGCCTCGAGCACGGAGCGCTTGAGCGCGTCGGCATTGGCAATGTCCGGCAGCGGCGCCCCCTCACGCACCGCCACGCCCATGCCCACCCGGCCGACATTGGCGCGCGTTTCCGCCAGCTTGCTGGCCGCGGCAAATGCGCCAATCACGGCCGGCGGCGCGATCACCACATCAAAGGCGGGATGGCTGTCCATGCGCTTTCTCAGCTCCGGCGCGGTGTTGAAGGTGATGTTGGCCACATGGCCGGTCTGTTTCTGGAAGGCCGCCGCGGCCGCCTTGAGGCCAGGCTCGATCGCTCCGGCACTGAGCACGGCGATCTCCGCCGCAGCGGCGCCTCCGGCGAGGCCCGCTGCGGCCGCCAGGGCGCAGGCCAGGGTCTTGAACAGGCCAGGGACAGCAGGGAGACGGTTCATGGAGACTCCTGAAAGAAAGGAATGCGGGTACCCGGTGCAGGACTGCCGGAAAGTCTATCCGCGCAGCCCTGTGCAGATCCAGATGGGTCCGCTGCGTCAGATGAGGTCAGCCTCGTCATCAAAGTGGGCTTCCACGTCGCTGGGCAGCAGCTGGATGGTCGCGCGCAGCCCCGGCACGGCGCTCATCAGCGCCTGCTCGACGCTGGTGCGCACGGCGGCTGCGCGGCCCAGCGACCAGCTGGCCGGCATGTGCATGTGCAGGTCGACAAAACGGCGCTGGCCGGAGCGGCGCGTGCTCAGGTGGTCAAAGCGGATGGTGTGGTGCTTGAACTCGTCCAGTGTCTTGTGGATGTCGGCCAGCACCTCGGGTTCGACCGCCTCATCCATCAGACCCTGGGAGGAGCGCCACATCAGCCGGGCGCCTTCCCACAGGATGTTCAGCGCCACGCCGAAGGCCACCACCGCATCGAGCCACAGCCAGCCGGTGACCACCACGGCGCCGATGCCGACCACCACACCGACGGAGGTCCAGACATCGGTCACCAGGTGCCGGGCATCGGCTTCCAGGGCAATCGAGCGATGCGTCCGGGCCGAGCGAAACATCACCCATGCCAGCAGGCCATTGAGCCCGGAGCTGACAACCGACAGTGCCAGGCCCCAGCCGATCTGCTGCAGCGGCTGCGGGTCAAAGATGCGATGGCCCGCAGCCCACATGATGGCCACGGCAGCGCCAATGATCAGCGCCCCCTCAAAGCCGGACGAGAAATACTCGGCCTTGTGATGGCCGTAGGGATGGTCCTCGTCGGCCGGCCGCTGCGCGATGGTGACCATGGCCAGGCCAAAGATGGCGCTGGCCAGGTTGACAAAGGATTCCATCGCATCCGACAGCAGGCCCACCGAGTCGGTGATGTACCAGGCGCCGGTTTTCAGCACGATGGTGATGGCTGCCACCACCACGGAAGCCCCGAGCAGGCGTTGCGGCGTCAGAAATTGCAGGTTCAGTCGGCTCATGCGCCCATTGTCAACGATGCCGGGTCACGCCAACAAGCTATGCAAGAATGCGGCGATGCTGCAACTGCGACAACGTTGGCTGGTCTGGGCCCTGCTCTGGGGCGCCATCACGGCACTGGGCTGCGTGGCGCTGGCGCGCCTGGAGCTGGCCCAGCTGCGCGACAGCTTCGAAACCGACGCCCGCATTGCGCACCGGCTGCTGAGCCAGCGCGTGGTGCAGCACGACGCCGTGATGGCCACGCTGGCGTTGCTGCAACCTGCTGCCGACGCATCCCAACCCGAGCAGCGCCTGCCGTCGGTCTACCCGCAGATCATTGGCGTGCACCGGCAGGACCGTGATGCCGTCTGGCCCAATGAACGCCTGCGCCATGCGGCGACCCTGTCGCGGGCCCTGCGCAGACCGGTGCTGGCGGAAGCGGACCTTGCCCGCGGCCGTTACCAGCTGGTGCTGGCGGCCGAACCCACCAGTTACGCGCTGCAGCTGGACCTGCGGGCGGTGGTGCCCTGGAGCGAGTGGCCGATGGCCCCCGACACCAGCCCGGTGCGCGTCACGCTGGAGCATCAGGGCCAGGTTTTTGTGCTCCAGCCAGGCCATATCCAGGAGGGCGGCTGGCGCTTTGAATTTCACAAGCACCTGGCCGCCGAGAGCCAGCCATTTGATGTGGTGGCCCTGCGCCAGGTCGGCTGGGGCGAGTTGCCGTGGAGCTGGATGTTGGCCTGGGCCCTGCTGGTGGCCACCGTGCTGGCGGCCTGGCTGGCCCTGCAGCGCCAGCGAACCGCACGCCGGCGCGCCGAGGAACTGCTGCGGCTGGGCCAGGTGGGGCGGCTCAATACGCTGGGTGAACTCGCCGCCGGCATGGCCCACGAGCTGAACCAGCCCCTGACCGCCGTGCTCGCCAACACCCAGGCGGCCAGCCGGCTGCTCAACGAGCATCCGCCCGAGCTGGACAGCGCCCGCGCCGCCATGGCCCAGGCCGTGGAGCAGGCCCGCCGCGCCGCCGACGTGGTGGGCCGGCTGCGGCGCGCGGTAGAGCGCCCCGGCCTGGCGGCACCGGCGCAGCCGGTGGTGCTGCAGGGCGCGGTGCGCAATGCGCTGTACCTGCTGGAGCCTGAATTCAAGCGCCGCGAGGTCACGCCACAAGTGGAAATGCCGTCCGCCCCCGTCACGGTGCTGGCCGAGCCGGTGGCGCTGGAGCAGATCATCCACAACCTGCTGATGAATGCCCTGCAAGCGCTGGAACAGGTGCCGGCCGGTGAACGCCTGCTCAGCGTGACGCTGCGACCGGCCGACAGGCAAGGGGTGGTGACCATCACCGACTGCGGCCCGGGCATGGCGAGCGACGTGCTGCCGCGCATTTTCGAGCCCTTCTTCACCACGCGTGACGCCGGCCTCGGGCTGGGGCTGAGCCTGTGCGAAACGCTGGCCACCAGCATGGGCGGCAGCCTGACGGCGGCGCACAATGCGCCGCGCGGGGCCGTGTTCAACCTGTCCTTGCCCCTGGCGGTCACACCATGAAAGAACGTTCAGCGCCCCCCGTAATGCCGCCCGGCGGAAAGCCGGCCCGTCCCCGGGAAAACCGGGAAGGGGCCAACGGGCCACACGACCTGAAGACGGCGGGGGCCCTGCTGTCGCCCCTGATCCACCTGATCGATGACGACGAGGCGGTACGCAGCAGCCTCGCGCTGCTGATCAGCACGGTCGGCCTGCGGGTGCAAAGCTGGAGCGATCCGCAGGCCTTCATCAGCGGCTTTGACCGCCAGGGCATTGGCGCCATCGTGCTCGACGTGCGCATGCCAGGCATCAGCGGTCTGGCCGTGCTGGACACGCTGATGGCCCAGGGCGTGGACCAGCCGGTGATCATGCTGACCGGGCACGGCACGGTGGACATGTGCCGCCGCGCCTTCAAATCCGGCGCCGCCGAATTCCTGGAAAAACCGGTCGACGACGAGCAACTGCTGGAGGCGCTGCAAAACGCGGTGCGCCAGCATGTGAAGTCGCGCGAGCGGCGCCAGACCGACCGGCAGGCGCAGGAACGCTTTGCGCAGCTGTCGGAGCGCGAACGCGAGGTGCTGGGCCTGATCGTCGCCGGCCTGACCAACAAGGAAATCGGCCGGGCGCTGGATGTTTCGCCGCGCACCGTGGAAACCCACCGCGCCAACCTGTTTGCCAAGCTGGAGGCCGACTCGCTGGCCCAATTGATCAGGCATTACGCGGCGCTGGCAGACGAAGCCAACGGTCGATAGGTATTCACCGAAAGTCAGTCCAGGCCGCGGAACCGGCTTCGCCGGGCCGCAGGCGGGCGGCCCCCTCGGGGGCAGTGAGTTACGCGAAGCGAAGGACCGTGGGGGCAGTATTTCTACGGAGTCCCGCGCGTAACCCTACGAATGGGCAAGACGGCAGCCATTTCTTAAAGTTCTCCCACGGTTGATTGAACCGTTTCCAACAACTACTTTCCGGAGAACACCATGCGCAACATCATCCAGGTTTCCGCTCTCGCCCTGTCCCTCGCGGCCACCGCGGCCAGTGCCCAGGCCGTGCGGACCGAGAAAAACATGTCCCTTGAGCTGGCCAACCAGATTGCCGCCGCCAGCGTGGCCGCCTGTGCGGCCAACGGTTATGCCGTCGCCGCCACGGTGGTGGATCGCGCGGGCACGATACGCGCCGTCCAGCGCGCCGACAACGCCGGCCCGCACACGCTGGGTGCCAGCCTGCAAAAGGCGTTCACCTCGGCCTCGGCCAAAAACAATACCCAGGCCATGCTGGAGATTTCGCAAAAGAACCCCGGCGCGGCCACCCTCGGTGACATCCCCGGCTTCCTGCTGCTCGGCGGCGGCGTGCCGGTCAAGGTCGGCAATGAAGTCATCGGCGCCATCGGCATCGGTGGCGCGCCCGCCGGCAACCTCGACGAACAGTGCGCCATGGCCGCGCTGGACAAGGTCAAGGACCTGCTGAAATAAGCATCCGGAGCGCCACCATGAGCCAACGCCCTGCCCGCCTGTTCCTGAATGCCCTGGCGCTGGCCGCTGCCTGCGGGCTCGGTGCCCTGGCGAGCGCGCCTGCGGCGGCTCAGGTGGCCCCGAGCGCCACCGAGGTCGCGCACTACAAGGGCCTGCACGCCGCCGCCCACCAAGGCGATGTGGCCCGCATTGACAGGCTCACCGCAGCCAAAGCCGACCTCGATGCCCGGGATGGCCATGGCCGCACACCGCTGCATGTCGCCACCTTTGCGAGGCAGCAGGGCGCCATTCGCGCACTCGTGAAAGCAGGCGCCAGCCTCAACCTGCTGGACAATGACCGCTACGACGGCGTGACGATTGCCTCGGTCGCCGATGACGAGGAAACGCTGCGCGTGCTGCTGGCCCTGGGCGCCAGCGCGAAGCTGGTGACCAGCCGTTACGACGGCACCGCGCTCATCGCCGCCGCCCATCTGGGGCATGACGGGGTGGTCCGGCAGCTGATTGCCGCCGGCGCGCCGCTGGACCATGTGAACAACCTGCACTGGACGGCCGTGATCGAATCCATCGTGCTGGGCAATGGCGGCGCCCGCCACCAGGCCACGCTGAAGGCCCTGATCGACGCCGGGGCCAACCTGCAGCTGACCGACCGGCAGGGCAACACGCCCTTGCAGCTGGCCCGGTCACGCGACTACGGCGAGATGGTGAAGCTGCTGGAAAAGGCTGGCGCGAAGTAGTCGAGAAACAGGCCGGCATGCGACGGCTTGCTGCGCAGCGCCGTCCCGGCCCCTTGCCATTCAGCTCAGCGTCACCCGCGCAAACTTGCGCTTGCCCACCTGCAGCACATAGGTGCCGGCGCCCAGCTTCAGGGCCTTGTCACTGACCACGCTGGAGTCCACCCGCACGCCGCCGCCGTCAATCAGGCGGTGGGCCTCGCTGCCGGAAGGCGCCAGGCCGGCGGCCTTGAGCAGGGCCCCAATGCCCATGGGCGCGCCGGACAGTGTGACCTCGGGGATCTCGTCGGGCACGCCGCCCTTGCTGCGGTTGATGAAATCCTGCTCGGCCGCATCGGCGGCCGCGACGCTGTGGAAGCGGGCGGTGATTTCCTTGGCCAGCGCCACCTTGGCGTCCTTGGGGTTGCGGCCCGCATGGACCTCGTCCTTGAGCGCGGCAATTTCGGCTTCGCTCCTGAACGACAGCAGGGTGTACCAGCGCCACATCAGCACATCCGAAATGCTCAGCACCTTGGCAAACATGGTGTTGGCCTCTTCCGAAATACCGATGTAGTTGTTCTTGCTCTTGGACATCTTCTCGATGCCATCGAGCCCCTCCAGCAGCGGCATGGTCAGGACGCACTGGGGCTCCTGGCCGTACTCGACCTGCAGGTGGCGGCCCATCAGCAGGTTGAACTTCTGGTCGGTGCCCCCGAGCTCCAGGTCGGACTTGAGCGCCACCGAGTCATAGCCCTGCATCAGCGGGTATAAAAACTCGTGGACGCTGATCGACTGGCCGCCCTTGAAGCGGTCGTGAAAATCGTTGCGCTCCATCATGCGGGCCACGGTGTAGCGCGAGGCCAGCTGGATCATGCCGCGCGCACCCAGTGGGTCGCTCCATTCGCTGTTGTAGCGGATTTCGGTCCTGGCCGGGTCCAGCACCAGACTGGCCTGCCTGTAATAGGTCTGGGCGTTGACCTCGATCTGCTCGCGGGTCAGCGGCGGCCGGGTGCTGTTGCGGCCTGAGGGGTCGCCGATCATGGTGGTGAAGTCGCCAATCAGGAAAATCACCGAATGGCCCAAATCCTGGAGTTGCCGCATTTTGTTCAAAACCACCGTATGTCCGACGTGAATGTCAGGTGCGGTCGGGTCCAGCCCCAGTTTGATGCGCAGCGGCACGCCGGTGGCCTCGCTGCGGACCAGCTTTTTGACCCATTCGTCCTGCGGAATCAGCTCTTCGCATCCGCGCAGAGAAACGGCCAGGGCTGTCTTGACACCGTCAGACAGCGGGAGATTTGTAACAAGTTCTTGATTCATAAGGGTTTTTCACATGCGGGGGCTTTGTCCGACAGATATAATTCGTGCTCTCCTGCATCAGGCCGCCATTTTAGTTGGCCCGCAATTTGCTGATCAGGACCAGAAACGTTTTAAGTCCGGTGACGCCGGACCCTCACACCAGCAGTGCGGGCCCGTCACCGATAACCTTATATCGCAGTCAGGCGCACCAACCTCGGGTTATGGCGCCCTGGGTGCACTTTAGTTGGGAATTTTCGTTTTGCGCCTGCCCGCCCCCTCCCAGATCCTCACTTCCCTCGCGAACAGCCTTCGTCGCCACCCCAAACGAGTTACCGGCAGCCTTGCCGTGTTGCTGCTCGGCACCGGGGTCACCGCGTTCGGTGTCGCCCCCCTGGCGCCAGACGCCGCCGATTTGCCGGTTTACCAGGTGCTGGAAGCGGTGCAACCCCTGCCGACGCAAGTCCAGACCGACGCGCTGGGCGACTTCCGCTTCAACCTTTTCCGCACTGAAGCCACGCGCGGCAGCGACACCGCCGACAGCCTGCTCAAGCGTCTGGGCATCAGCGATCCGGCCGCAGCCGCTTTTCTGCGCAGCGACGCCAACGCCCAGGTGATCCTGGCGGGCCGCACCGGCAAAAATGTAACGGCCGAAGCCAGCGACAGCCAGCAACTCCAGAAGCTCAGCATGCGCTGGCCGACCGATGACGAGACGATGTTCAAGCGCATCGTGATCGAACGCACCCCCACCGGCTTCAGCTCCCGCATAGAAACCGCGCCCTACACCAGCTCGGCGCGGCTGGCCAGCGGCAGCATCCACACCTCGCTGTTTGCCGCCACCGACGAAGCCCGCATTCCCGACACCGTGGCCGTGCAGATGGCCGAGATTTTCTCGGGCGACATTGATTTCCGCCGCGCGCTGCGCAAGGGCGACCGCTTCAACGTGGTCTACGAAACCCTGGAAGCCGACGGCGAGGCGCTTCGCACCGGCCGCGTGCTGTCGGCCGAGTTCGTCAACGCCGGCAAGGCCTTTCAGGCCATGTGGTTCCAGCCCCCAGGCCAAAATGCCGCGGGCGCACCAAATAAGGGCGGCTACTACACACTGGACGGCCAGAGCCTGCGCCGCGCCTATTTGAGCTCCCCGGTGGAGTTTTCCCGGATCAGCAGCGGCTTTTCCATGCGCTTTCACCCCGTTTTGCAAAAATGGCGCGCGCACCTGGGCACCGACTTTGCCGCCACCACCGGCACGCCCGCGCGAACCGTGGGCGACGGGGTGGTCGAGTTTGCCGGCGTGCAGAACGGTTACGGCAACGTGGTGTTCATCCGCCACCGCAACAACCACGAGACCGTGTACGCGCACCTGAGCAAGATCTCGGTGCAGCGCGGCCAGAGCGTCAGCCAGGGCCAGACCATTGGCCTGGTCGGCTCCACCGGCTGGGCGACCGGCCCGCACCTGCATTTTGAGTTCCGCGTCAACGGCGCCCAGCAGGACCCGATGACGATTGCCAAGCAGAGCGAGACCATTCCGGTCTCCACCGCAGCCCTGCCGGCATTCAGGCTGCAGGCAGCCGGCGTTCGCAACCAGCTGCTCGCTGCGGCCACCATTACCCAGACCCGCGCGGAGTAAAAGGCCCCCACGCTCCCCACTGCGTGTGGTTCGCTGCCCCCCGAGGGGGCGCTGCGCCTGCGGCCCGGCTGAGCCGGTTCCGCGGCCCCTGCTAGGTTGGAGAGCTACCCTTCTAAGGCCCCCACCCCGAGGGGGCCGCTGCGCCTGCGGCCCGGCCAAGCCGGTTCCGCGGCCCCTGCCGGGTTGGAGAGCTACCCCTTCCATGCTTGGGGCGGCGTTCGCTGGCACCCCATGTTCGCCCCCTGCGCGTCGCTCTCCATTCCGAAGCAGTTAGTTTTTCCTCTGGCCGGTCTGCGAAAAAATTTGGGGCTGGGGCTCAAATGGCCTGCAAGTAGCGCTACCCCGCCCGTTCCCTGCTGCAAAATAGCCGCATGCTGGACTACTACATTGGCCTGATGTCGGGCACCTCACTCGACGGCGCGGACGGGGTGCTGGTGGACTTCTCGGGCGACAAACTTCGTGTCGTGGCGGCGGCCACCGAACCCTTTGACGACAGCTTCCGGGCGGAATTGCTGGCGCTGAACACGCCCACCCACAATGAGCTGCACCGTGCGGCGCTCGCTGCAAACCAGTTGGCCGCAGTCTACGCCAGGGTGGTCAAGACCCTGATGATCGAGGCTGGCGCACAGGGCATCACAGCGCAACACATAGGCGCCGTGGGCGCGCATGGACAGACCGTCAGGCATCAGCCGCAGCGAACCTCGCTGGATGCCGAGGGGGCGGGCTACACGCTCCAGCTCAACAACCCGGCCCTGCTGGCCGAACTCACCGGACTGAACGTGGTGGCGGACTTTCGCAGCCGCGATGTAGCGGCCGGTGGGCAGGGCGCGCCGCTGGTTCCCGCCTTTCACCAGCGTACTTTTGGCCGGGCGGACAGCACGGTGACCGTGCTGAACATCGGCGGCATTTCCAACCTCAGCGTGCTGCCCCGCGGCGGCGGGTCGCCCGTGCTGGGCTTTGACTGCGGGCCGGGCAATGCGCTCATCGATGCCTGGTGCCTGCAGCACACCGGCCAGCCATTCGACGCCGGCGGCGCCTGGGCGGCCAGCGGCAAACTGCTCCCCGGGCTGCTGGCCAGCCTGCTGGACGAACCCTATTTTGGCCAGACTCCCCCCAAAAGCACGGGCAGAGACCTTTTCAGCCTGGCGTGGCTGGCTGAAAAACTGCACCCCTTCGCCGCAGAACGCTCCGAAGACATCCAGAACACCTTGACCGAATTCACGGCCAGCGCCTGCATCGCCGGTGTTAAGGGTTACGGGAAAGACAGCAAGGAGCTGATTGTGTGCGGCGGCGGTGCTTTCAACCGTCACCTCATGCAGCGCCTGCAGGCCGGCCTGCCATCGCTGGAAGTGACCTCATCGGCGGCCCATGGCCTGCCGCCCCTGCAGGTCGAGGCAGCCGCTTTCGCCTGGCTGGCCCGCCAGGCCGTCGAAAGGCAGCCCGGCAATCTCGCGAGCGCCACAGGCGCCGCCGGCCCGCGGGTGCTGGGCGCCGTCTACCCGGCCTGAACTCCGCACGCAACATGCCACATGTCACATGCAATAGTCGGGGTGAGGCAATCGCCAGAGACTGCAGAAAAGCAAAAAGCCGCCCGAAGGCGGCTTTTTTTGTGAAGCGATATTTGACGAGAGCGGACGGGCTCAGGCGGAAAAACTGGAACCGCAGCCACAGGTGCTGGTCGCATTCGGGTTCTTGATCACGAACTGCGCGCCTTCAAGGTCGTCCTTGTAGTCGATCTCGGCGCCGACCAGGTACTGGTAGCTCATGGCGTCGATCAGCAGCGACACGCCATTTTTGGTCATGGTGGTGTCGTCTTCATTGGTGATCTCATCAAAGGTGAAACCGTACTGAAAACCGGAGCAGCCCCCGCCCTGCACAAACACGCGCAATTTCAGCTCGGGATTGCCCTCTTCGGCGATCAGCTCGGCGACCTTGGCGGCCGCGCTGTCGGTGAAGACAAAGGGGGCAGGCATTTCGGTCGGGATAATTTCAGCAACTGCGCTCATGGAAGCTCCGTAATTCTGGTCTCAATAGGCAAATAGTACAGCAAATCAATCAACCATAGGACTCATACGTCTAAGCGGTGTTCCGCGGCGGCCAGACCGGCTTTTGACTATTTGTTGTAAGTACTTACTGTCTTTGTTTCATCAGCAATGTTCAGGCTGTTGTTGGCGGCCAGCTTCAAGGGTGGCTTTTCTTCCAGCTGCTGGAGCGTTGTGGGCCGCAACTGTCCAAAGATGACGGCGCCCTGGTGCATTTCAAGCGCCTTGTACGCCACGTCCCCTTCAATCCTGGCCTTGGGCTGGAGTTCCAACAGTTCCGAGGCGTGAACGGGGCCCATCACGCGGCCATTGATGATCACGTGGTCCGCATGCACCAGCCCGGTCACCACGGCCGACTCGCTGATCACCAGAATGCTGGGGCTGCCTTCGTTGGCGCGAATGTCACCAATCACTTCGCCGTCGATCCGCAGGCCGTCGGTGAATTTGAGGCTGCCTTCAATGCAGCTACCCTGGGCAATCAGGCTTTTAATGGGGGGCTGCTTCTTTTTACCGAACATATACGGGCTCCTGGCGGCGGGGGTGGGGTGGGAGGACGAATGGGGGCAGTGCGGGGCGGGAGCTAGAGCTTGAAGGTCTGAACGGAGCGGACTGTCGTGCCTTCAAGCACTTTGGCGGTCACGGTTTTTACCACGGCCTGGGGAGGCAGATCGAGAACACCTTCCACGCGGCGGTACTGTTTGAACTGCAACGCCTGCGAGCCCCCGGGCAAGGTCATGGTCCAGGGTTTGCCGGCCTGTGTGCCGTTCACCGTCAGGTCGAGCCTGCCATTGAACACCGGGGCATTCTTGAGCGGCTGGATGACCAGCACCTGCCATTTGAGCTGGGTCTCCGACAGCACCTCGGCCTGCAGGCTGCGCAGCGAGGCCACTTCGGCGCCGCCCGAGGGCAGCAGCTTCTCGAAAAACCCGAGGTCATCGCGCAGCGCGCGGTTGTCCGACTCCAGCTGGCGGATCTGGCTCATCATTTTCTCCTGCAGCGCCTTCTCGGCCGTCAACAGGCTGCCGGAGGTGTTGGCCACCGACTGCGCCTTGTCGCGGTCTGAGCGCAGGCTGGCGACTTCCTGCCGCAGCAGGCTGAGCTCCTGCTTGGCGCTGGTGTCCAGCCCCGCAATACTCTTGCCAAACTCAAAGGCCCACAAGGCGATGGCGGCAGAAAATCCGAGCATCAGGGCGCCGGCGATCCAGCGCAGGGGCCAGGGAAGCGAGCTGCGGATGGCCATGCGCGGTGAACTGATGGTCAGGCGACGGCGAAACAGGCGAAATTTCAAAGGGCAGGTCCAGCGTTTTCGTTCGGGAGGCTGCATTGTGCACGCAGACAGGGCCCGGTCCGGCCTCTGTGCGGAAGGCAACGTAAGGGATTGCATCAAAGCGTTGCAAGGCGTTGCATCACGGTGGCCGGGGAGGCCCGCAGCTTTGGAAAATCCATGAAAAAGCCCACGCGAAAGGCCATGAAAAAAGCCGCCAGGCGAACCATGGCGGCTTTTTTCGGGCAGGGAAAGCGGATTAACGCTTGCTGAACTGCTTGCGGCGACGTGCCGAACGGAAACCGACCTTTTTACGCTCGACTTCACGTGCATCGCGCGTGACAAACCCAGCCTGGCTCAGGGCCGGCTTGAGTGTTGCGTCATAGTCAATCAGCGCACGGGTAATGCCGTGGCGGACTGCGCCGGCCTGGCCGGACTCACCGCCGCCGTGGACGTTGACCATGATGTCAAACGTCTCGACGTGGTTCGTCAGAAACAGGGGCTGGCGGCAGATCATGATCGAGGTTTCACGACCGAAGAACACCTGGATGTCACGGTCATTGATCGTGATCTTGCCGGTGCCTTTTTTGATAAACACGCGGGCGACGCTGGATTTGCGACGGCCGGTGCCATTGTTCCATTCACCAATCATCAATGGCTCCTTAGATGTCCAGCACTTTAGGCTGTTGGGCGGTATGCGGGTGCTCTGCACCACCGTACACCTTGAGTTTCTTGATCATCGCGTAGCCGAGCGGGCCTTTTGGCAGCATGCCCTTGACGGCTTTTTCCAAAGCGCGGCCGGGATGCTTGGCTTGCATGTCGCGGAAATTGGTGGCTGTAATACCGCCGGGATAGCCCGAATGACGGTAGTACATCTTGTCCAGCGCCTTGGCGCCAGTGACGCGCAGCTGGGCTGCGTTGATGATGACGATGAAGTCACCGGTATCGACGTGAGGCGTATAAATGGCCTTGTGTTTGCCGCGCAAACGGAGAGCAACTTCGCTGGCTACTCGTCCGAGGACCTTGTCGGTCGCGTCAATCACAAACCACTCGTGCGTCACGTCAGCGGGTTTGGCGCTGAACGTTTTCATGAGTTTTCTCTTTTCGAGTTGGTTTGGCGGGTTCTTTTCCACGGTCGGTGTTCTTCTGATGAGAACCTCTTAGGTGGTCATTTGCGCGAAATTCCGAAGAAGGCGGGCCTTCCAGGAAGCTTCATGCAACTCTGCCGCGGAACCACATGTGCGCTGCAGAGCCTTGGATTATATGAAAAATCAAGGGCTTACGTCAATCCACCCTCGCATTTGGCCCGCAAGAAGGTAGGATAGACCCATGTTTTCCTATCGCCACGCCTTCCACGCAGGCAACCATGCCGACGTGCTCAAGCACACCACGCTGATCGCGTTGATGAAGTACTTGACCCAAAAAGACACGGCGCTGACCGTGATTGACACCCATGCCGGCGCCGGTCTGTATCGGCTCGACGGCGACTATACCGAAACCAGCGGCGAAGCCCGGGAAGGTATTTTCAGGCTGCTTTCGGGTGAAGCTCCGGCTTCGACCAAGGTAAACACTGGCTCGCCAGCTACAAAAAAAGCAGCGCCCGCCAAGCCATCGACCGAACACCCGCAAGCCGCCGCTGCAGCCAAAACCACCGCCGCGGGCGGCTGGGCACCCGCCCTGCACGACTACCTGGAGCTGCTGCGCGGCCTGAACCCCCAGTTCGCCCAGACCGGCGACCCGGCCCACCTGAAGATTTACCCCGGCTCACCGTTTATCGAACAGCAGTTCCTGAGCGGGCGCGACAAGCTCAAGCTGTTTGAGCTGCATCCCACCGATTACAAGTCGCTGGCGGGCAACATCGAGCAGCTGGGCGTCGGCCGGCAGGTGGCCGTGGCCCGCGAAGACGGTTTCGAAGCCCTGAAGACCTTTTTGCCGCCGCCGGCACGGCGCGCCATGGTGCTGTGCGATCCCAGTTATGAAATCAAGAGCGACTACGCGCGCGTGAGCGCCTGCATGGCCGATGCAGTCAAGCGCTTCGCCACGGGCACCTATGTGGTCTGGTACCCCATCATCCCGCGGCCCGAAGCGCACGACTTGCCGCGAAAGCTCAAGACGCTGGCCGTCAAGGCCGGGCGAAGCTGGCTGAACGCCACATTGACCGTGAAATCGAGCAAACTGACCACCGGTACCGAGGGAGAAGTCATACGACCGGGCCTGCCCGCCAGCGGCATGTTTGTGATCAACCCGCCGCACACGCTCAAGGCGGAGCTGCAAGCCGCCCTGCCCCAGATGGTGGCGCTGCTCGGCCAGGACCGCAACGCCGGCTTCACGCTGGACCACGGCGGCTGAGCTAACCGCCATACGCCATACGCAAAATAAAGTAGAGGCGGCGGAGCGCCGGCTAGTGTCGGCTACGGCAACGGCTTGTCAGGCGGAACTTGTCCCTGCACCGCCCAGGCCCGCGCAGTCAGCGCGATCGAACCATCGGCGGCTGCAACCAGCCGCGCCTTCAAGGTATCGCGTATGCGGTCACGCGTGCCTGCGTCCAGGCCTGCCAGGTAGGTGGGCGCTGCGCCCTGCTTACCCAAAAACGGGGTCCAGTAGTCATCGAAGTCCCGAAAAACCGTGGCGACATCAATGGCGCGCACGGACACCGAATTCAGACCGACCTCACGAAACAGCCTCTCCAGGGGCTCAGGCTGGCAGACCGGAAAGCGCTGGCCCTGATCGACGCTGGAGTCTTGCGGATTGATCTGCATCGCCACGTCCCAAAAGTGCCGCACCATCTGCATGCCACCGCGATAGTCCCAGACGTAGGCGGCGACCGTGCCTCCAGGGCGCGTCACCCGCACCATCTCGGCGGCCATGGCCTTCGGGTCTGTCACGAAGTTCAGCACAAGCCCCGAAACAGTGGCGTCGCATGACCGGGCCGGCCAGGCGAGCGCCAGGGCATCGCCAAGGTCAAACTGCACCCTCGGGTCTTTGACCCTCTCGCGTGCGGCGCGAACAAACCCGTCGGCGCGGTCCGCGGCCATGACCAGGGCCGGGTCATGGCCTTCGAGGATGCATTCGGAAAGAGCGCCCGTGCCGCAGCCCACGTCGCCCCACGTCAGGCCGGGTTCAACATCCAGCCATCCAAGAAATTCTCTCGCCACCGGGCGGCTCCAGCGTCCGACCCACTGTTCGTAGGCGCTGCCAGCGCCCCATGTTTCCTTCGTGCTGTCAGCCATGCCGGACTCCTTCTACCCCACGGGGGGGCCAGAACAGATGCTACTGCCGGACGGTGCCCTGCAGCTCAATATTTCAGCGCGGTGCTCTTGCCCCAGAACACACGGTAGGCAAACGCCGTGTAGCCGATGATCAGCGGCAGCACCACGCCGGCACCCGCCAGGATCACGCCCATGGCCTCGGGCGCAGTGGCTGCCTGCCAGATCGTGAGGCTGTCAATCACCAGCCACGGAAACAGGCTGTAGGCCAGCCCGTAAAACGCCAGCAGGAACACGCCCACCGTGCCGCCAAACGGCACCCAGGCGCCGTATTCATTGCCTTGGGCGAGCCGCACCGGCAGCCGCTGCAGGCTGCGAAAAATCACCCAAAACAGCACGGCGGTTGCCGCGGGAATGGGCAGCAACAGCACGATGTTCGGAAAGGAAAACCATTTGGCAAAAATGCTCGGGCTGACCAGCGGCGTCGCAATCGAAATGGCGGCAATTCCTGCCACGGTGAACAGCAGGCTGCGGTGCGCCCAGCGCACGGCCTGCAGCTGCAGCTCGCCTTCGGACTTGATGATGAGCCAGCCCGCGCCCAGCAGGCAATAGGCCGCCACCAGCGCCAGCCCGATCACCGCGTTGAAAGCGATGGCCCAGCCGGTGGCGGCAAAGCCGGTGATCAGCGAGCCCAGCATGTAGCCCTGCGACCAGCTGGCCAGCAGTGAGCCGGTGTAGAACATGCGGTTCCACAGCGGCTTGTGGGACGCGTGCGCCTTCACACGAAAGTCGAAGGCCACGCCCCGCAACGTGAGCCCGATCAGCATCATCGCTACCGGCAGATACAGGGCGCCCAGAATCACGCCGTGCGCCAGCGGGAACACCGTGAGCAGAATGCCGACGCCCAGCACCAGCCAGGTTTCATTGGCATCCCAGAAGGGGCCGATGCTGGCGATCATGGTGTCCTTGTCGTCGTCGCTGGCGCGATGCATCAGCACGCCCACGCCCAGGTCATAGCCGTCCAGCACCACATAGGCCAGCATGGCCAGGCCCATCACCACCAGAAAAACAATCGGCATCCAGCCTGCGGCCTGCGTCAGGTCAGGGGCAAGATCAAGCATGGGCGGCTCCTTCTTTTTCCGGGTAGCTCACGGGATTGAGGGTGTCTTCCATGCCGGCGCCGGACGGCCGGTCGGCATGGGTCTTGTGGCGCGCCAGGTAGAACACCACCGAGATATAGGCCGCGATCAGCGCGGCATAGAGCGTGAGGTACAGCGACAGGGTGAAGGCAATCCGTGGCGCCGGCACCTTGGACGCGGCATCGGCCGCGGTCAGCACGCCCGTGACCAGCCAGGGCTGGCGGCCGATCTCGGTGACATACCAGCCGGCCACCAGCGCCAGCCAGCCGGCAAAGGTCATGGCCACCAGCACCCGCGCATGCCAGGCGGTCAGGGTGCGCGCCGGGTCTTTCTTCCACGGCGCCAGCTGGTAGACCGTCGCCCAGCTCACGGCCAGCATCAGCATGCCCACACCCACCATGATGCGGAACGCCCAGAACACCGGCGCCACCGGCGGATGCTTGCCCTCGAACTGGTCGAGCCCCTTGACCTCGCCGTCCAGCGAATGGGTCAGGTACAGCGAGGCCAGCTTGGGAATGGCAATTTCATAACGGTTTTCCCGCGCCTCGGCATCGGGCAGCGCAAACAGCACCGCAGCCACGCCCTGCTCCGTCTTCCAGATGCCTTCCATCGCGGCGAGTTTGGCAGGCTGGTGTTCCAGCGTGTTCAAGCCGTGAAAGTCGCCCGCAATGATCTGCAGCGGAATCAGGATGGCGGCGAGGTACACGCCGGTCTTCAGGCTGGCCATGACCTCGGCGCCGCGCTCGTTGCGCAGCCAGCGGTAGGCAGAAATACCCGCCACCAGAAACGCCACCGTCAATCCTGAGGCCAGCAGCATGTGCGTGAGGCGGTACGGAAACGACGGGTTGAAGATCACCTGCAGCCAGCTCGTCACATGCGCCTGCCCGTTGATCATTTCAAAACCGGCCGGCGTCTGCATCCACGAGTTGAGCGCCAGGATCCAGAACGCCGACAGCGTGGTGCCGCCGGCCACCAGCAGCGTGGCGATGGTGTGCATGGTTTCGCTGACGCGCTCACGCGCAAACAGCATCACCCCCAGCATCGTCGCCTCGAGGAAGAAAGCCGTGAGCACTTCATACGCCAGCAGCGGCCCGGCGATGTTGCCGACCTTTTGCATGTAGCCGGGCCAGTTCGTGCCGAACTGGAAGCTCATGGTGATGCCGCTCACCACGCCCAACGCAAACGTCAGCGCAAAAATCTTCACCCAGAACTGGTAGGCATCCATCCAGTACTGGTCCTGCGCCCTGACAAAGCGCAGCTTGAAGTACAGCAGCACCCAGCCCAGCGAAATGCTGATGGTGGGGAACAGGATATGGAAGGTGATGTTGGCCGCAAACTGGATCCGGGCCAACAGAAATGCGTCAAGTCCTTCCATCGTCAACTCCTGTTTTGATCGGCAAGGTTGGCAGGCGGCGCTGCAGGCCCCGGCGGGCCGTCAGACTTCGCCGCCACTGTGCTTGATGCCGCCCGGCCTGTCAAACCGGCCTTGACGGTGCTGGTCACCTTGTCTTTCATCTGCAGCAGCTTTTGCACCTTGGCGCCCATCTTCATCAGGCTCATCAGCGTGGCCGAGTCCATCTTCTGCACATCGGCCAGCCACCCCGTCATCAGCTCGATCAAATCGTGCATCTGCTTCATGCGCGCCTGGGCATGGATGTCGTCATGGTTCGCCGGCTGCTCCATCAGCGCATCGCGCAGCATCGACAGCGTCGGGTCAATCTCACGCTTGCGCCGCTCCTCGGCCAGCGTGCGAAAGATCGCCCACACATCTTCAGGCGCACTGAAATATTCGCGCCTGTCATTGGGCAGATGCTGCAGCCGCACCAGGTTCCACGACTGCAGCTCCTTCAGCCCCATGCTCACGTTGGAACGCGAAAACGCCAGCGCCTCGCCAATTTCATCGGCATTCAGGGCGCGGGGCGACACATAAAGGAGCGCATATATCTGCCCCACGGTGCGGTTGATGCCCCAGCGGCTCCCCATTTCACCGAAATGCAGGACAAAGCGCTGGGTCAGGGGGGCAAGGTTCATGCGTGGACTTCTTGAATTTTCAGGAATTACTGAAATTATAGTAAGTCCGGGATTTTTTTGCTCTGAGGTGTTTTGTGGTCCGGCTTGTGGGTCGTCGGTGACTCACGCAGTGCCTGCGCTGAGGTCATTTGCCATCCAAACAGAGGATGTGGCAGGAGCTGATGCCCTCTACACTCAGCGCAGATGTCTGCGGAGTTTGTCAGGCAATTTATCCAGCTGGGGAGCGGCCTTGATGGCAGAAAATCCATTTGAAAACAATGAATTAACCGCTTCGTGTGGCGCCACATTATACCGCAGTGGCATTTTTATACCGCAGTGCTTGCGGTTGAAATTACGTTATGCGTCTTAAGCGTCCATCGATCAGGCGCCTCGCGCTGCTCTTGCTTGTTGTCGTCCCCGCCGCCGCTTGGGCAATCATGAAGCCGGTTCGCGTGGTTGCGCCGGCACTCGTTGGCATTTCTTGCCCAACTACCTGGGTGTGCGTAGATGACCTCTCCAACCTCACCGCGGCCGAGCATCTTTACTCTGAGAGCCTCACCTTCGTCTCAGCCCACGTGTCCCCGCTTGCCGGCAAGCCCAAAGTCATCTTCTGCTCGTCCGAGGCCTGTGCGAGCTCGTTTGGTCTAGGGGCTCGCTCGGCGGTCACGGTTGGTACCCTCGGCACGGTGATTGGTCCGCGCGCCTGGAAGCCCTACTATGTGCGGCACGAGTTGATTCACCAGCTTCAAGGCCAGCAGCTGGGAGTCGTCAGCCTTCTCTTCAAGCCGTCCTGGTTCGTTGAAGGCATGGCTTACTCGCTCAGCCAAGACCCGCGGCAACCACTTGCTGAGCCGTTTGAGGGCTACCGTCTTCGCTTCACCGCCTGGTACCGAGCCGCCGAAAAGGGCAACCTTTGGCGAGAGGCGGGCGCACTGTGAAGACGCATAACCCCTCCATCGAGCGGACAGCCACAAGCGGGCTTCGCCCACTTGCCTCTGCCGCGCATGTCGAACGTTAGGCCTCAGAAAAGTCCCTCACCGCTCAAGGAGGAAAAGTGACTCGTCGAATCGTATTCACACCGAAGGCTGCAAAACCGCCGCCCACATACAGCCAGGCAGTCAAAGCGGCCGGACTGGTGTTCGTTTCTGGCACAGCACCAACTGATCCTGCAACAGGCGCGATCAAGGGCAGCACCATTCAAGAACAAACAAGCCAATGCCTGAGGAACATTCAGGCCATCCTGGAAGAGGCCGGCAGTTCACTGGACAAGCTGGTCAGCGCTACTGTCGTACTTGCGGATGAAAGTGATTTCGCAGGCATGAACGAAGAATGGCTCAAGTGGTTTCCTTCAGATCCGCCGGCTCGGCAAGGAGCCAAATTGCCCGCTCGCATTCCCGGACTAAAGGTCTCAATTGCGGCAATCGCTGAGGCCTAACCCTTCCATCGAGAGGACGTCGTACAGCGGGCTTCGCCTGCCGAACAGGCACTGAGGCGAGTATCGGATTACCTGCTCTCGCAAAAAGTCAACCCACACAGCAAGTTCAACTTCGGCTCTCATTGGCGCGCCACAACATGACGCCCAACCCTTCAAATATGGACATGCGACCAAGCCCGGCATAGGCCAGCACTCAGACCTTTTCGCCTTGTACAGTGGCTAGTTGGCCGCCGGCACCGTGCCGTACTTCGGTGCGCCCGTGGTGCCGACCATCAAGTGGTTCACCACACCCATGACATCGTCCACCAGCATCACGGCACGCTCCATCGCCTGGGCTTGTTCTTGCGACTGCACGCACCCCATCAAGGTCACCAGCCGCCGTTCGCCCAGCACCCAGACGCTGGTGTCGCCAAAACGGCCGTCCTGCTGAAGATAGATCGCCACCCTGGGAATGATCTCTTTGTCGTAGAGATAGGAGTTGGGCAAACGGCACCGGCCGGACCGAAAGCAGCTGCCGCCATGCTGCGCGCGCACGTGCGCCTCCGCGCGGACTTGCTCTTGTGTGAACAACGGCCCTTCAGGCACGGGGCAAGCGGCCATGGCGGAGCTCACCCGCAGAAACGGGTCATCGAAGTAGTTTTGCCGTTCTTGCGCGGCAGCAGGCGTGAGCAATACCAACCCGCCGATGAGCAGCCATTCGATCCGACTTGAGCTCAGCCTCATCCTGATCTCCCTGGGCCGGCGACGCAGCCCGCCGTGCTTATTTTCAGATGAAACCGGGCGGCGGCCAAATCCCGCCGGTGCCCCGAGCGCGGGAACGCTCAGGGCCCGGGCTTGGGCGCACCGACCAGTTCAGCCAGCTGGTCCGTGCATTGTCCCCAGCCTTCGTGAAAACCCATTTTCTCGTGCGCCTCGCGGTCGGCGACGCTCCAGTGCATGACCCGGGCGGTGTATCGGGTGGCAGGCCCGTTGGGACCGGCCTCCTCTTCAAAGGTCAGCACCACCGTCATGAAGGGCTTGTCGGATGGTTTCCATGCCTCGGTGTAGGCATCGGTGAAAACCAGTCGCTCGTTGGGCACCACTTCAAGGTAGACGCCGCGGTTGGGAAACTCCGTGCCATCGGGGCCGCGCATGACCACCAGGTTGGCGCCGCCAGGACGCACGTCGAGCTCTGCGCGCGGCGTGCTCCAGGGTTTGGGCGCAAACCATCGCGTCAGGAGTTCGGGCGTGGTCCAGGCCTTGAAGAGCTTTTCACGCGGGGCCTCGATCTGGCGGGTCAGTACCAGCTCGCGGTCGGAAGCTGCGGCGGTGTTGTGTGAAGTGGTGGTCATGGCGATTCTCCTGGGGCTGGTTGGTATTTACCACGGCCAAACACGGCCGGCAATACTTTTGCAGGCCCTTTGCCGGCTGCTTACTCGTATGACGAAGCCGGCATGGCTTTCTCGACACCCGGGAGTTCAACTAGCGATAACAATTTTTATCGTGTGTCCGCCCGAACCAGTCCTGAACCTTTCTCAGGTCAAGCTTCTTTTTGATGTCCTGCGACATACGCCAGCAACAAAAAACCGCCCGCCATCGCGGTGTTCTTGAGGAAACTTAAAAGCTGCGCGTTGAACTGCGGCGGTTCAGCGGCCCAGAAGGCGTGCGCAATCAATGCCGACGCCAGGGTGAAGGCGCCCATGACGCCCGCTGCGAGCCGCAGCCGCCAGCCCAGCACAAGCGCGATACCGCCACCGACCTCCAGCGCAACCGTCAATGCCAGTGCGACTTCGGGCAGCGGAATGCCGAGCTTGTTGAAATAGCCCACGGTAGCGCCCCAGGCCAGCAGCTTTCTCATGCCAGCCACCAGGAAAATAAGGGCCATCAACGCGCGCGCTGCAAACAATATGTTGCGATTTTGAGTGGTCATTTTTTGTCTCCGGATGAAAGAACGACTTTGGCCCGGGCTCAGTCGAGAGCAATTCTGGAGCGCCTGACGATTTCAGCGAAGCGGAGCTTGTCGGCTTCAGCGGCCTTCGTCACATCCGAAGGTGGCGCAATCCAGGGCTCAAAGCCGAAATTCGCCAGCCTGTCCCTGATGTCGGCATCCGCCAGTGCCTTGGCCACCGCGGACTGGATCCGGTCAACCACCGGCTTGGGCGTTCCTTTCGGGGCATACATCGCCACCCATGTCGGCAGCTCGAAACCGGCCGGGCCACCGGATTCAGCCACCGTCGGCACATCGGTATAACCCGCCATGCGGTTGTGCCCCGCATAAGCCAGCAGCCTGACCTTCCTGGCCTTGTACAGGGGGGCTACGGTCGCGGCGGTACCAAAGGCCCAGTCCACCTCGCCGGTCGCCACGGCGGTGTACAGCTGGGGGAGTTCCTTGAAGGGCACGTGCGTCATCTTCGCGCCGGTTGAATGCTCAAACATGGCGGTGCCGACATGGGCCACGCTGCCTATGCCCCAGCTTCCGTAGGTCAGGTGCCCGTCTTTGGCTTTCGCTGCGGCGAGCAGTTCCGTCACGTTTTTCCACGGGGCGTTGGCGCCGACGACGATGAAGAAGTTTGTTCTGTACAGCGGCGCCACCGGTTCAAAGTCCCTGGCGGGGTCAAACGGCAGCTGCTTGTAGAGGTGCGGCTGCAGCGTCATGTGCGTGGAATCCACAGTCATCAGCGTGTAGCCGTCCGGCTGCGCACGCTTGGCCTCGCCAATCGCCAGCCAGCCGTTGGCGCCGGGCTTGTTGTCCACCACCAGCTGCTGGCCCCAGTCGCGCGTGAGCTTTTCGCCGACGCTGCGCATCACCGAGTCCGGGCCGCTGCCTGCGGAATACGGCAGTACGGCGCGCACCGGCTTGACCGGAAAGGTCTGTGCCGCCGCGGGCAGCAGGGCGCAAGCCAGCAGCATGGCGGCCGCGGCTGTCAATGATTTGATCTGCAGGAATTTCATGGTGTTGTCTCCGTGGGTCTTGTGGTGGGGGCGTGATCGGGTGGCGGGGAAATGACTTCAAATGACTTCATATGAATTCAAAGGGCTTCAAAGGCCGCGGTGAAGTGCGGGTCGCGCTGCTTCAGGTCGTCGTGGCTCACCTGGCCGGTGCGCCGCATGTAGTCGTAGGCAAACCTGACCGGGTCCAGATGCAGCTTGCCGGCCACGTTTTCATACCAGTCCAGGCTTTTGGCCGCGGCGTTCTGGAAGCTCGATGACGCCGGCCGCCGCGTGGCCTCGAATGCGGCAAAGGCCCGGGCCAGGTCGTCCGGGTACGCAGCCAGCCCCTTGTGCAGCGCAATCGCATCCTGCATGGCCATGCGCGTGCCGGAGCCGAGCGAGAAGTGAACCGTGCGCAAGGCATCGCCCAGCAGCACGATGTTGCGATGGGTCCACTGCTCGTTCTTGACGATGTTGGCTTCAAACCAGAGCGAGCGGTTGGTCAGCAGCGCGTTGGCGCCCAGCTCGGCGCCAAACACCTGCGTGCAGTAGCGGCGGCTCTCGTCTTCGCTGGCCGTGTCCAGCCCGGCGCGCTTCCAGGTGTCGGGGTCAACCTCGACGAGGAAGGTGCTGAGCTCGGCGCTGTACTGGTAGCTATGGGCAATGAAAACGCCGTGCGCGGTTTCCTTGAAGATCAGCGACACCGGGTGAAAGCGCTGGCGCGTGCCGTACCAGGCAAACTTGTTGCGGCGTTTTTCAAAGCTGGGCTGGAAATGTTCCGCAAACTGGGTGCGCACCGCGCTGTTGCCGCCGTCGGCCGCAATCAGCAGATCCACCTCCGAAGCCAGCGCGCTCACGTCGCCGATACGCTGCCCGTAGTGAATGCGCACACCCACGCGCTCGCAGGCCCGCTGCAGCGTCTGCAGCATGTCGATGCGGGCGGTGCGCGAGAAGTGGTTGCCGTGGATCTGCACATGACATCCGCGGTGCACCACCTCCATGTAGTCACACTTTTCATGGTGGGCCGTGAACTCGGCAAAGAATTCCGCATCGGCCTCCTTCAAGAAAGCCAGGCCCACATCGGAAAACACCACGCCCCAGCCGTAGGTGGCGCCTTCGGGGTTCTGCTCATACACATCGATCTCATGCGCCGGGTTGTGCTTTTTGGCGAGCAGCGAGAAATACAGCCCGGCCGGCCCGGCGCCGATGACGGCGATCTTCATGGTGTGCTCCTTTCTGGCGTGATGGAAGGCGCTGCGGCGCAGGCTGCCTGGTAGCGCTCCAATGCGGCGCGAAACGCAGGCGGGATCTCAATCGAACGGCGCTCGTCGCGCGCCACGCACACTGGCGTCAGCGTGGCAACAAAAATCACCTCACCTGCCAGCGTGCGGCCGGTCACGTCGAGCACATAGGTGCGGCTGTGGATGCCGGCCACGGTGACCACCATGTCGAACTCGTCGTCGGGCCGCAGTGAACGCCTGAAGTCAAACGCCAGCGCGCGGCTGGGCGTGCCAAAACCCTGCTCGTGTTTGGCGCGCTGCGGCGTGGTGCCGAACAGCGAGCCATAGAAGAGTTCGGCCGCCGAGATCACGTATTCGGAAAACATCGGCGTGTAGACCACGCCCGCCGGGTCGCAATCTCCCCACTTGACGCGGCGGCGAATCACCAGTGGCCGCTCGCCCAGCACCTGCTCGGTGGCAATCATGACGGGCTCCCTGCCGACTCGGCGGCCAGCTGGTCGGCGATGCGCTGCTTCAATGCGGGCTTGTCGATCTTGCCCACGCGCGTCAGCGGGTAGCTGTCAACGATCTCGACCCGTTCCGGGCACTTGTACCTGGCCAAGCCCAGGCCGACGAGGAAGGCGCCGAGCGCCTTCACGTCGGGTGCAACCATGCCGGGACGCGGAACAATGAAGACACAGGCCTTCTCGCCGTAGAACGGGTCGGGCATGGCAACCAGCTTGGCGTCGGCCACGGCCGGGTGCTGGCTGACGAAGCCTTCTACCTCTTCGCAGCCGATTTTTTCGCCGCCGCGGTTGACGTTATCGCGCAGCCGGCCTTCAAAGGCATAGCAGGTCACACCGTCCACCACATGGGCGGTCATCATGTCGCCGGTGCGGTAGAAGCCGTCGGAGGTGAAGGCTTTGGCGTTCGCCTCGGGATTGCCGAAGAAGCCGGTCAGGCTGGACGGGCCACGAAAGCACATCTCACCCATCTCCCCGGGTGGGCTCGGTTCTTCGGTTTCGGGCACAAGCAGGCGAATCTCGTCGTACGCGCAGCCCGAAGTGCCCTGCGTGTGGTGGCGCGCAAAGGCCGGCGCATCGGCGGGCGAGCCGAGCAGCAGCCCTTCGGTGATGCCGTACAGGTTGGAACAAGGCACGCCGATGTGCTTTTCCAGGTTGTCGGCGCGGCTCATGGTGGCAAATAGCTGCAGCGACGAGAGGTCGTGCCTGGCGATGTCGGTATACGCCAGCAGCTGCGGCGCAATCGGGCCGATCGACAGGGCATGCGTGATGCGGTGCTCATCAATCAGCGCCAGCATGCGGGCAATGTCCACCCTGGGCATCAGCACCACGGTCACGCCCATCAGGGCCGCGGGCATCAGCGTGTACAGCTGGCCGGCGTTGTGCAGCAACGGCAAGGACCAGATCACGCGGCTGCCGGCGTCGATGCGGTAGCGCCGCATCCATGCGGCCGAATGCCCGAGGTATTCGGCATGGAAGCGCGGAATGATTTTGGGCACGCCGGTGGTGCCGCCGGAGAGCTGGAAGCTCAGTACATCTTCCATGCCGAGCGCAATATGGCCCAACTGCTGGCGCGCCTGCTGCAGGGGCATGTTAGCGATCAGTGCGTCGATGCCGGGCAGGCCGGCCACCGTGCCACGCACCACGACCAGATGTTCCAGCAACGGGTGCCGGGCCGCCATGGTCCGGGCTAAACCGACCAGGTCGAAACTGCCGAAATCGGCCTGCACAAAATAGCCGCGGGCGCCCGACTGGGCGGCGAGCTGACCGATTTCAACCTCGCGGTGCTGCGGCAGCGAGCACACCGGCACGATGCCGGCCTTGTAGCAGGCCAGCAGCACGATGGCGGTATCCACCGTCGTGCCGAGCTGGAAGATGGCGCGGTCGCCCGCCGCAAGCCCCATGGCCAGCAGCGCTGCTGCCAGGCGATCCGTTGTGTCATCCAGCGCGCGAAACGTCAGGCTTCGCTCATCGCTGATAAAGGCCAGCCTGTCAGGGTAGCGCCCCGCCGTGGCGCGCAGGCAGTCGCCCACGGTGGAGGCCACCCAGGAACCATTCGCCAGCGAGGCGGTGGCGCGCAGGTCGGAGGGGTAGGTTACGCCCTCAATAGGGCTTTGAATGTCTCGCATGCTTGTCTCCGGGGTCTCTCGTGCTTCGGTTCTCTTTGGCTTCAGCGCGTGCTCAGGGCCGGGCCGGCGCGATGACCACACGGTCCCGGTCAAACACTTCAATGTGCCCGCGAACCCCGCCGGTGAACAGCCCGTACCAGACGGCGGGCTTGAGGCCCAGCGCCTTGCGGCGGAATTCCATCGGCTGGCCCGCCTCGATCAGGTCGTAGTCGCCCGCCACCGTCACGCGGCATTCGGGCCGCGCCGCGGCGTCGCGGACCAATGCCGAGAACTCCGCGAGCCGGGGCACGTAAATGCCCACGGTAGCGCCTGCGCGGTCGACCGCGCCACCGCGTTCATCCAGCAGTCTGGCCTTGGCGGACCAGATATCGTCAATACGGGCCAGATGGCTGCCACGCTGCTCGGCAGCGTCTTCAGCCTCCAGCGCGGCCTGCAGGGTCAGCGCGCCGTCGTCGGCATCGAGCCGGTCCAGCGGGCGCAGCTTGCGCGTGAACTCGACAAAGTAGCCGTTGGGGTCGCGCACATAAATGGACTCGATGACTTCATGGGCGGTTTCCACCGAGACGTTCAGCCCCTGGGCCTCCAGGCGCTGTTTCCAGGCCTGGAGTTCTTCGGCGCTCTCGACGATCCATGCAGTGTGCGTGGCGTCGAACACATGGTCGTCGGGCAGCGGCGGCTTCGACGCCCGGTCTTGCATCGCGGCCGGCAGGTCGGAGCCCAGGTAATAGAAGAAGGCAATCGTGCTGCCGTTTCCGCTGTCGAAGAAAAAATGCAGGAAGTCCGGATGCGTGGCCGGGCCCCAGCCGCGGGCCGAGATGACATGCACCAGCGGCAGCCCCAGCTTGTCGCGGTAGAACTCAATGGTTTCGCGCAGCTTCCAGGTGGGCCGGGCGGTGTGGTCAACGCCGCGCAATGCGGGCTGGGAAAGCAGGTCACGGGCTGACATGGTGGTCTTTCTGTCGTGAGGATGAAAAGGTTGTGCAAAAGGGCGCGGGGCCATCACTGCGGGAAGCGTTCCTGGAGCCAGGCGCCCAGCAGCCGGCCGGCCTCGAGCCGCCCGGGCTCTTCACCGGGCGACAGCGCACGGCCATGGTGGTCGCCGCGCACGCGCAGATGGCGCTTGTCGGCGCTCGCGAGCGACTCGACGATCTGGCGCACATCGCCCGGAAAGCAGGCCTGATCGCCGGTGTACTCGACCACCAGCACCGGCTGCGTGATGGCCGCGGCGGTCTTGGCCAGCGTGGCGTTGGACGAGATGCCCGACCAGGTGGAGAGCCAGCTCTCCGGCGTGCACTGCCGCGCAAAGCCGACCGCGCCATAGTTGGAGGCAAAAGGCTCGGCGCCCCACAGCGAACCAAACTTGCGGTCCGACGGGTCCAGCGACAAATCAAGGCAACGCAAATCGCCATCGGTGCGCCACACGTTGATGATGGGCGTGTGGCCCGCCAGCCGCCGGTCTTCGGCGCTGGCGCCTTTGCCCACGCGATCAACTGCGGCGGCCTTGACGCGCCGGCGCGCGGCCAGGCGTCGCTCGATCAGTGCGCGGGCCGTCGCGTCCAGGCGGGCGACACGGTCGCGCTGGGCTGCGCGGTAGCGCGCCACAAACTCCGGCGCATAGCGCGTGGCTTTCGGGCCGGCATAGCCATTCGCCGGGTTAAGCGGGTCGAGCGAAGCATCAACCGACAGCGCATCATTTTCGTCGGCCACCGAAGGGTCGATGCAATTCATCAGCAGCGCGCCCTGCCCCGGGTGCGGACCGATGAACACCATGCCATCGGGCACGGGCATGTCCAGCTCTGCCAGTTCGGTGGGCTTGCCGCCGGGTGTTTTGGCAATGCGCGCCTCGCCCGGCAATGCGGCCTGCTGCGCATAGAAGGCATACAGGCCGGCGCCGCCTGAGTTACCCAGCAGCACGATGCGTCTGAAGCCGCGCGACCGGAGATAAGCCAGGCCGGTGGCCACGTCGTGCAACGCAAATTCGTGCTCAAGCCGCAGGTCGTTGCCGACCGAGCGCGGCGCCTGCGACCAGGCGGCATAACCCGCCCCGACGATGTCCGGGATCAGGTAATGGCAGGCCATGAATTCCCGCGGGTGCATGACGCACACCACGGTGTCGCTCGGCATGGCGGGCTGGTACAACGAGCCGCTGGTGGCGGCGCCATCGGCGGTGCGCAACACCACATTGGCGGTACGCGTGCCTTGCGGCACATCGCGCGGGTTCCAGTCGGTATTCAGAAATCCCGCGGTGGCCTGTGAGGCGGGCCGTGACGCGGTGCTCGCGGTGCTCGCGGTTATGCCTGGATCGGTTGCTGTCATCTGTCAAGCCGCAGCGCGGCCCCCGTCATTGATTTGGATCAATGATAGGAAAATTCGACAGTAATGTCAATTATTTGACGTTAGTGTTAACCCGAGTGCCGGGGCTGCTTCTTTTTCAGATGGCTGTCGAAAGCGGCCAGCGCATCCCGCATCTGGCTGACCGCCTCTTCCACCGACCCCGCACGTGCGCGTTGCGCGTGGTCGGGCAACAGCGCACGCAGGCTGAAGTCGGCGATGGACTCGGCCACGCCGCTAGCCGGCACATTGCCTTTGGCATCGAACCACCAGGCGCACCAGTTGCACATGCCGATGATCGAAAACGCGGCGATATGGGCGTTGGTGTCGCGAAACTGGCCTTCGTCGATCCCGCGCTGGATCACGCGCACAAAGTGGTCCAGCACCGCGCGGCGGGCCACCTCGGCCGCCGACCGGTGCGGCTCGGGCAGGTTGCTCTCGCTGCGCTCCACCACCCGGAACTGCAGCGGATGCGAAAGGATGAGGCCCGCATGCTGCAGGATCAGCTGCCGCAGCGCATCCCGCGGCGGCAGGAGATCGCGCTCCGAAACACTGGCGGCGAGCAGGCTGGCTTTTTCGGTGACTTCTTCGGTCAGCGCTTCCAGCATCGACTCCTTGCTGGGGAAGTAGTAATAAAGCGCCGTTCGGCTCACACCAACCGCGTCGGCGATGTCATTGATGTTGGTCCCGCCGAAACCTTTTTCGATAAACAGCAGGGACGCCGCGTCCAGGATGGACTGGCGCTGCGCATCGTTGCGCGTGGGCCGGGGCCTGGCTTCTTTTGCTTTGCTCGTCATGTTCAAAATGTAGCGCACTCGCGCGCTGCCGGAAGAGGCAGCCAGGAGCCCAACCGCCCGCTACAGGGCGTTGCCCCCTGAGCGGCCCTGGCGCACCTTGCGCGCGCGGCGTTTTTTGGCCACCGGTGGCACGGGCGCCTCGACTACCGGCGTGGACTCCGGCACCAGCAGCAGCACGTCTTTCACCCCCAGCCCCATCATGCCCAGCGCCTCGGCCGCGGCGCGGCTCACGTCGATGACCCGGCCCGCGCCGAAGGGGCCGCGGTCGTTGATGCGCACCTCGACCTCGCGCCCCGTCACCAGGCTGCGCACGCGCACCAGTGTGCCGAAGGGCAGGGTCTTGTGGGCTGCCGTCAGCGCATGCATGTCGTAGCGTTCGCCGCTGGCCGTGCGCCGGCCATGAAAGCGGGGCCCGTACCACGATGCCTGGCCGCGCTCGAGTTCGCGGGGTAGCTCGCCTGCCAGCAATTCGGGCGCTGGCGCCGCAGCGGCGGGTGCCAGTCCGGCGTCACGCGCGGACTCTGCCATGCCCTGTGGCACCGCCGTGCTCGCGGGCGGCCGCGCTTCGCCCATGGGTAACCTCCCGGGCTGCGTGGGTGAAGGTGTCGTTGGCGTCGGGGGCGTCGCACAGGCAGCGAGCAGGCCCAGCAGCATGGCCGCCAGCGCCGGGCGGCCGCATGGCAGCAGCGGCCCGTGCGCCATCAGACCGGCTGCAGGCGCCGGATGATCTCCGTCGTGGCGGCCGCCTGGTTCATCGTGTAAAAGTGGATGCCGGGAACACCGGCACCGCAGAGCTGCCCGCATAAATCCGTGATCACGTCGAGCCCGAAGCTTTTGATGGAGGCCGTGTCATCGCCGAAGCCCTGCAGCCGCAGGCGGATCCAGCGGGGGATTTCCGCGCCGCAGGCATCGGAAAAGCGCATGAGCTGCGTGGAGCTGGTGATGGGCATGATGCCGGGCACCACGGGTACATCGACGCCCAGTTGCTGCACGTCGTCGACAAAACGGAAATATGCATCCGCGTTGAAAAAGTACTGGGTGATGGCCGAATTGGCGCCGGCCTTGACCTTGGTGGCAAAAGCCTGCAGGTCGGCGTTGGCCGACTTGGCCTGCGGGTGGATTTCCGGATACGCCGCCACTTCAATGCGGAAGGCGTCGCCGGTTTCCTGACGGATGAAAGCCACCAGGTCGCTGGCGTAATGGAATTCGCCGCCCATGCCGTAGCCGCTGGGCAGGTCGCCGCGCAGGGCGACCAGGCGGTTCACGCCCATGGCCCGCAGGGTGGCCAGCTGCTCGCGCACCTTCGCCTTGGTCGCGCCCACGCAGGAGAAATGGCAGGCGGCGGCCACGCCTTCGTCCAGGATTTGCTTGACGGTGCCGAAGGTGCCCTCTTGCGTGGAACCGCCCGCGCCGAAAGTCACGGAGCAGAACTCGGGCTGGTGCGCGTACAGGGCCTGGCGGGTCACGCGCAGCTTGTCTGCGCCCTCAGGCGTCTTGGGAGGAAAGAATTCAAAACTGATAGGAGGGTTCATCGCAGGATCTCAATCGTTGTCGGTTTTCTTGTCGCGCCGCTTGGCGCGCGCCGGTCCCGGCTGGCCCGCATGCGCGGCTTCCGGGTCTTCATGCGGCTCGCGCGAGGCGGCGCGTGGAAGGCGCTTGGGCGCCTTGCGTTGCGGGGCCGCGGGCAGCGGCTGGCTCTCGCCGGCGTTGTCGTGGCCCTTGACCGCATGGATGAAAAACTCGCGGTTGCCATCACCGCCGTCAATCGGCGAAGCCAGCCAGGCCTTGACGTCCAGCCCCAGCGCAGCGCAGGCATCGCGCAGGCGCTTTTCCACAAATTCAAACAGCGCCGCTTCGCGCACAATGCCGCCCTTGCCGATCTGGCCGGGCTGCAACTCAAACTGCGGCTTGACCAGCATCAGCAGATCGCCACCGGGCTTGAGCAGGCGCACCACGGCGGGCAGCACCAGCGTGAGCGAAATGAAGGACAGGTCACCCGTCAGGAAGTCGAAGCCCGCGGCCAGGGGAGGCTCGGCCTCGTCATCAAATTCATCGTCAAACTGATCGTCATCCCCTGCTTCATGGGCAGGACCCGCGATCAAATCCATGGCTGTCATGGACCGGGCATTGACGCCTTCGATGCAGACGACCCGCGGGTCGGCGCGCATGCTGGCATGCAGCTGGCCATGGCCCACGTCCACGCCCACCACCTGCGCCGCACCGTGCTGCAGCAGGCAGTCGGTGAAGCCGCCGGTCGACTGGCCGATGTCCAGGCAGCGCAGGCCGGTGACATCGACACCGGTGCTTTTCAGCGCCCCTTCAAGCTTCAGGCCGCCGCGAGAGATGTATTTGGCCTCGGTGTTGTCGAGCACCTGCAGCTCGGCGCCGTCCGGCACTTCATCGCCGTTTTTGGCAACCTTTTTCCACGCGCCCTCTTCTTCCGCGCGCCACTGCACGCCCGAAGCAATCAGGCGCTGGGCCTGGGAGCGGGTGGTGGCAAAGCCGTGTTCGACGAGGAATAAGTCAGCGCGCATGTAGCTCCATGGAGTGAACCTCTCACCCGAAGAAATTCAGGTGGACGCCCGTTTTACCCCCTCTCCCTTTGAGAGAGGGTTGGGGTGAGGGCCAGCGGCCTTAAAAAGGCTCGCCTGGTAACTGGCGCCGCCAGCCCTCACCCCTGCCCTCTCCCAGCGGGAGAGGGAGGAATACCCGCCGTTTGATCAATAACGGTAGGTGTTGGCCTTGTACGGGCCGGCTTTCGACACACCAATGTAAGCCGCCTGCTCGTCGCTCAGCTCGGTCAGCATCGCGCCGACCTTCTTCAGGTGCAAACGCGCGACCTTTTCATCGAGGTGCTTGGGCAGCACATAGACCTTGCCCACTTCGTAGTCGGCCTGTTTGGTGAACAGTTCGATCTGCGCAATGGTCTGGTTGGCGAAGCTGGACGACATCACGAAGCTGGGGTGGCCGGTGCCGCAGCCCAGGTTCACCAGGCGGCCCTTGGCCAGCAGGATGATGCGTTTGCCGTCAGGGAAGATCACGTGGTCGACTTGCGGCTTGATCTCTTCCCAGGTGCATTTCTCCAGCGAGGCGACGTCGATTTCATTGTCGAAGTGGCCGATGTTGCAGACGATGGCCTGGTCTTTCATCTTCGCCATGTGATCGTAGGTGATGACGTTCTTGTTGCCGGTGGCGGACACGAAAATGTCGGCCTTGTCGGCGGCGTATTCCATGGTCACGACCTTGTAGCCTTCCATCGCGGCCTGCAGGGCGTTGATCGGATCGATCTCCGTCACCCAGACCTGGGCGCTCAGGGCGCGCAGGGCCTGGGCCGAACCCTTGCCCACGTCGCCGTAACCGGCCACGCAAGCCACCTTGCCGGCCACCATCACGTCAGTGGCGCGCTTGATCGCGTCGACCAGCGACTCGCGGCAACCGTAGAGGTTGTCGAACTTGGACTTGGTGACCGAGTCGTTGACGTTGATGGCGCGCAGGGCCAGCGTGCCCTTGGCCGACATTTCATTGAGGCGCAGCACGCCGGTGGTGGTTTCTTCGGTCACGCCGATGATGTTTTTCAGGCGGCGGCTGTACCAGGTGGGGTCTTGCCCGAGCTTGGCCTTGATCGAGTTGAACAGGCAGATTTCTTCTTCGCTCGTAGGCTTGGAAATCAGGCTGGCGTCTTTCTCGGCCTTGGTGCCCAGGTGCATCAGCAACGTGGCGTCGCCGCCGTCGTCCAGGATCATATTGGGGCCCTCTTCAGGCGTGCCCTTGGCGCCGCTGAATTCGAAGATGCGGTGGGTGTAGTCCCAGTAGTCGGCCAGGGTTTCGCCCTTGATGGCAAACACCGGCGTGCCAGCGGCGGCAATCGCGGCGGCGGCGTGGTCCTGCGTCGAGAAGATGTTGCACGAAGCCCAGCGCACGTCGGCGCCCAGGGCCTGCAGCGTTTCGATCAGCACGCCGGTCTGGATCGTCATGTGCAGCGAACCGGTGATGCGCGCGCCCTTCAGGGGCTGGGCCTTGGCGAATTCTTCGCGGATGGCCATCAGGCCGGGCATTTCGGTCTGTGCGATGTTCAGTTCCTTGCGGCCCCAGGCGGCAAGGGAAATATCGGCAATGATGTAGTCGGTGGAAGGTTTCAGGACAGCGCTCATACGGTTCTCCAAATTCAAACGTCAACTGGGCAAAATCGCCACGGGCATGGGGCTTTCGGGGGCGGGAGAATTCAGTCATTCACCCGGCTTGAGAGCACATGCGGGTGAGCGTGGTTGCAATGAAGTCCTGAGCCTGGTCCACGTGGTGTGGGTTGCAACGCTCCTCAGGAATCCGCCATTGTACCGAAGCCGGCCGCGCCGCACCAGCGCCTGGAATCGGCATGCGAAAATTTCACGATGCAAGAACTCGACAACTGGCCCGCAGACGAGCGGCGCCGGATCTCCGGCGTTTTCACCGACATCGATGACACCCTGACGACCGAAGGGGCGATTACCCTTGATGCGCTGGAGGGCCTGGCTGAATTGAAAGCCGCCGGGCTCAAGGTGGTGGCGATCACCGGGCGGCCGGTGGGCTGGAGCGAGCCTTTCGCGGCAAGCTGGCCGGTCGATGCCATCGTGGCGGAAAACGGCGCAGTGGCACTGCTGCCGGACTCCCAAAGCGCCACGCCGCGGCCGCTCTCAAAAATCTACCAGCAGGATGCGGCCACGCGTGCAACCAACGTCAGCCGCATGCAGGCCGTGCTGGCGCGCATTGAGCGGGAACTGCCCGGCATCCACCGCGCCACCGACTCGCCGGGCCGCGAAACCGACATCGCCATCGACCACAGCGAGTTCGCGCACCTGAGTGATGCGCAGATCGCCGCCGTGGTGGCGCTGATGACAAGCGAAGGCATGCACGCCACCGTGAGCAGCATCCACATCAATGGCTGGTACGGCGGCCACAACAAGCTTGAAGGCGCGCGCTGGATTGTTCGTGAACTCTGGCAGCGCGACCTCGACGCCGAGATGGCGCGCTGGGTTTACGTAGGCGATTCGACCAACGACCAGCTGATGTTCAAGACTTTCGCCAACAGCGTGGGCGTGGCCAACATCGCGCGCTTTGTGCCGCAGCTGGCGCACCTGCCGCGCTACGTGACGCTGGGCGAGCGCGGCGCGGGCTTTGCGGAGGTGGTAAAGATGTTGCTCACCCCTATCGGGACTCACTGCGTGTAGTCCCTTTTCCCCTTGCAGGGGACGAGGCCCGCGGCCCGGCAAAGCCGGTTCCGCCGCCTCTGCTGGAAGAAACATTACCCTTATCGGACCGGACGCGCACTTCGTGTCGCGCCTTTTCCCCTTCCAGGGGGACGGCGCCTGCGGCCGGGCAAAGCCCGATCCGCGGCCCCTGCTGGATTAACGGAGGGCGGCCGCGCGGCGCAGCGACGCCCAGCGCAGCCACGCGCCCGTGCTGGCCACCGCCAGCACCAGCGCGGCGTAACCCTCCACCGTGGTCGGCAGGCCCAGCGGCGCGATCAGCCGGCCGGCCAGCATGGCCGGCACGCTGAAGGCGAGGTAGCTGGTGGCATAGAGCGCGGCAAACAGTTCCGCCCGCTGCTGCGGCTGCGCCAGCGGCGCCAGCGTCTGCACCTGCGCGGAAAAAGCCGAGCCGCCGCCGAAACCGGCCAGCGCCGTGCCCGCGAAGAACAGGCCCAACGAATGGACGGCCAGCGACACAGCCACCAGGCCGGCGCCCAGGGCGAGCCAGCTCATGCCGACGGCGCTCATGCGCGCAGGAGCCAGGCGCCTCAACAGCGTAGGTGAAGCGGCGCCCAGGCCGAAGAATGTCGCAATGGCTAGGCCGTTGACGATGCCGTTGTGGATACCGAAGATCTGCTGCAGCACGGAAGGCACCAGCGACAGGTACAGGCCCGCGAGCGACCATACCGCCAGCATCGTCGGCACCCCGCGCACAAATTCAGCACGCGCCGCTACCGGCACCGAAATGCGCGGCACCAGCGAGGCCAGCGCGCCGGGGCGCGGCGTGACGCTTTCCGGAAGGAACAGCGTGGCCACCGCCCCCGTCACGCAGATGGCGGCCAGCACGCCGAACACCAGCGGCACCGGGTGCAGCGCGAGCTTGACCGCGATACCCGTCAGCAAGGCGCCCACGGCCAGCCCCGCGAGCGGCGAGACGCTGCCTATCATCGCGCCCAGCCGTTTTTGCGCGGCCGGGGCCGCTTCCACCACCGCCGCCGTCAGCGCGCCACTGACCATGCCGGTCGCAATGCCTTGGACGACGCGCGCCGCGATGATGCCGCCTATGCCCTCGGCCAGCAAAAAGGTCAGCATCGCGCCAGCCTGCAGCAGCAAGGCGACAAACACCACGGGGCGCCGGCCGATATGGTCCGACAGCGATCCGGCCACCAACAGCGAAGCCAGCAGCGCAATCGCATAAATCGCGAACGCCACCGTCAGCAGCGCCGGCGAAAAGCCCCACTGCTGCTGGAACACGACAAACAGCGGCGACGGCGCGCTGCCTGCGACGAAGAACGCAAACAGCAGGACGGCGAGCAGCGGAAAGGCGGCCGCGGGCGGCAGTTGCCAGCGGGCGGCCGTGGAGGATGACGATGGTTGCAAAGAGGGGGCGGCAGGTGCGGTCATGGGAAACGTTCAACTTTCTTAAAGCAAATTTATTTGCGTTTGTTAATTCTACGCCCAGCTTTAAATTAACGCAAATATCATTGCTTTAAGCTAGAATCAGGCCATGAACACTCCCCTCACAAGCCAGGTCAAACGCCCCGGCGGCCGCAGCGCGCAGGTGCAGTCCGTGGTGCGCAAGGCGCTGGAAGAACTGATTGCCCAGGAGGGCCGCGACAAGGTCACCGTGCCGGCCGTGGCCGAGCGCGCCGGCGTCAGCGCCTCCAGCATTTACCGGCGCTGGGGCGACGTGAATGGCCTGCTGGGCGAAACCGCGACCGTGCGGCTGGACCCAAATCGCCCGCTGCCCGAAACCGGGGATTTGAAGGCCGAACTCGCGGCTTGGGCCCGGGGGCTGATCACCCACCTCAACAAGCCCGGCAACACCTCGATGCTGAAGGCGGCGGCCGCGCTGGCCGGATCGGAAGAGACCAACTGCCTGAAAAACCGCCGCGCCGAAGCCACCGTGCTGGTGAACCGGGCACAGGTGCGCGGCGACGCCACACCCACCGTGCAGCAGGTGCTGGACCACATGATGGCCCCCATCATTTACCGGCTGATTTTTGGCTCCGGCGTGGAGCCGGCCCTGGCCGACCAGCTGGCCGACGAGCTGTTTGTGCTGGTGGATTAGGCACACCCCTATCGAGGCTCACGTCGTGTAGCCTCTTTCCCCTCCCTTGCAGAGGACAAGGCTTGCGGCCCGGCAAAGCCGGTTCCGCGGCCTCCACCGGATCAGACCGACCCGTGTGCGCCAACTCAGTTGGGCTTGGCTAATCCGAGCTTGTCAATGAGCACCTTCTCGCGGCCGACCGTGTCCTGCGCGAATTTCGTGTAGTCGGCCGAGCTCAGGTAGTTGGGCAGCATGTCGTAGCGGCCCAGGGCGGCGACGTAGCTGGGTTCCTCCATCGCCTTCTTGAACGCATCGTGCAGGCGCTTGACGACCTCGGGCGGCGTGCCCTTGGGCGCACCAATGCCGAAGGGCGAGTTCTGCACGATGTCGTAGCCCAGCTCCTTCAGCGTGGGTGCATTCGGGAATTTATCGAGCCGCTTCTCCCCCCAGGTGTTGAGCACGCGCAGCTTGCCGGCCTCCACCTGCGGCGCAAAGCCGGTGCTGTCGGCGCCGGCCATCAGTTGCCCGCTGACCAGCGCCAGCATCAGGTCGGCGCTGCCTTTGTAGGGCACGTGCTGCAGTTCGATGCCAGCCTTTTGCGCGATCAGCTCGGTCGTCAGGTGCGGGCTGGTCAGCGTGCCGGTGGACCCGTAGGTCAGCTTGCCGGGGTTGGCCTTGGCGTAAGCGACAAAGTCGGCCCAGGTCTTGAACGGACTGTCAGCCGGCACCACGATGCCGAAGGCGTAGCCGGTCACATTGATGACGTAGCTGAGGTCCTTGACCGGGTCCCAGTTGATCTTGGTGGTGTAGCCGAGGCGGAACACGCCCAGCGGGATCTGCGCCAGCGTGTAGCCGTCGGGCGCCGAGGTTTGCAGCTGCTGGGCCGGCAGCGTACCGCCCGCACCTGGCTTGTTTTCCACGATCACCGTCTGGCCCAGGATTTTCGACGCGTTGTCGGCCAGCGAGCGCATGGTGATGTCGGTCGGCCCACCAGCCGGGAAGGCGACGATCAGCTTGATGGGCCGGACCGGAAAGCTGGAGACCTGCGCCTGCGCGGCACCCAGCGCGGCCAGGGTGGGGGTGGCCAGTGCGGCGGCAGTTTGCAGTAATTGGCGGCGTTGCATAAGGGGCTCCCGAAGTGATGGCGTGGTTTATCTGCCGCCATCATGCGTGCGCCAGGCCCCCGCCGCATCAGGGCAACACCTGAAGGCCTGTCACCTGCGTTGCAGGGCCCGAAAGCGCCTGAAGAGGCACTTTTCAGGCGTCAAACAGGGCCAGGCACCAATGCCGACGATCGCAAGCAGCTACTAAATCAATAGCAACTGATCAGGCACCACGCCTGCGCCCCCGGCCAGCAGGGGCCGCGGGACTGGCTTGGCCAGACCGCAGGCGCCGCCCCCTTGAGGGGGGAACAAGCTACACGCAGTGAGCTTGGACAGGGGTGGGCTAATTCACCGCCCCCGGAAGGGGGGAGGAGGCTACACGCAGTGAGCCTCAACGGGGGTGAGCTATCTATTCAGCACACTTTGCAACGCTTTCCCGGTGTGCGTGCCCAGCTCCACGACGATGTCCGGCGGCGCCGAGGCGACGACCTGACCGCCGGCGTCACCGCCATCCGGGCCCAGGTCAATCACCCAGTCGGCCTCGGCCACCACGTCAAGGTCGTGCTCGATCACCACCACGCTGTGGCCGCCGTTGACCAGGCGATGCAGCACGTGGATCAGCTTTTCCACGTCGGCCATGTGCAGGCCCACCGTGGGCTCGTCCAGCACATAAAGCGTGTGCGGCGCCTTCTGGCCGCGCCGCGTGATGTCGTCGCGCACCTTGCTGAGTTCCGTCACCAGCTTGATGCGCTGCGCCTCGCCGCCCGACAGCGTCGGCGAGGGCTGGCCTAGCGTGAGGTAGCCCAGGCCCACGTCCTTGAGCAGCTGCAGCGGGTGCGCGATGCTGGGCATGGAGGCAAAAAACGCCACCGCCTCGTCCACTTCCATTTTCAGCACGTCACCTATGCTTTTGCCGCGCCAGGTCACGGCCTGCGTTTCGGGGTTGAAGCGCGCGCCGTGGCAGGTTTCGCACAGCACTTTCACGTCGGGCAGAAAGCTCATGCCGATGGTGCGCACGCCCGCGCCTTCGCAGGTCGGGCAGCGCCCCTCGCCGGTGTTGAAGCTGAAGCGCCCGGCACCGTAGCCGCGCGCCCGCGCTTCCAGCGTGTCGGCAAACAGCTTGCGGATGGTGTCCCAGAAACCGATGTAGGTGGCCGGGCAGGAGCGCGGCGTCTTGCCGATCGGTGTCTGGTCGACCTCGAGCACGCGGTCTACCGCCGCGTAGCCTTCAATGCGCTCGCAGCCCGCCCAGTCAGGCGTCTTGCCCTTGTCGTCGGCATCGCGCCCGGCCTTGGTGGAGCGCAGCGTCACGCCCGCATGCACATTGGTCAGCAGCACATCGCGCGCCAGCGTGGACTTGCCGGAGCCCGACACGCCGGTGACCGCCACCAGCCGGTACAGCGGCACATCGACCGACACATTCTTGAGGTTGTGCAGGCCGGCATTGACCACTGTGAGCCAGGAGGTGAAGGGGCTGGCCGCTGCAGGGGCGGCATTGTGGCTGATGCTGGCGCTGGCTGCGGCGTCACGCAGGGCTTTGGCTTTGAGCGCCGCCTTCTTTTGGCGGCCCACGGGAACCGGGGGCAGGCCCCCACCCCCGCCCTCCCCCAGAGGGGGAGGGAGTAAGTCCGTCTGACGCCCTTCCCCGCCGGGGAGTGAACCAGTGCGGCTCCCTCCCCCGCTGGGGGAGGGCCGGGGTGGGGGCCGCTCCGTTTCGCGGCGCGCATGCAGCGGATGGATCAGCGGGTGTGCCAGGTAGCGCCCCGTCAGCGACTCCGGCACGGCCGACAGCTGCGCCGCCGTGCCCTGCGCGACCAGCGTGCCGCCGCGCTTGCCGGCGCCGGGGCCGATGTCGATGATGTTGTCGGCGCGGCGTATCGTGTCTTCGTCGTGCTCCACCACCACCAGCGTGTTTCCACGGTCGCTGAGCTTGCCCAGCGCGCTGAGCAGGATCTGGTTGTCGCGCGGATGCAGGCCGATGGTGGGTTCGTCGAGCACATAGCAGACGCCCTGCAGATTGGAGCCCAGCTGCGCCGCCAGCCGGATGCGCTGGGCTTCGCCGCCCGACAGCGTGGGCGCACCGCGGTCCAGCGTGAGGTAGCCCAGGCCCACGTCTTCGAGAAACTCCAGCCGGCTTTTGATTTCGGGCACAAGGTCGCGGGCAATGCCGGCCTCGCGGCCTGCCAGCGCCAGTTTTTCAACCCAGCGGCGAACATCTGTCACCGACAGGCCGGCGATGTCGGCAATGCCCACACCGGCAAACTTCACCGCGCGCGCCTGTTTGTTCAGGCGCGTGCCTTCGCAGGTAGGGCAAGCGGCATCGACCACGTCGTCGACCTCCGGCTCGCCGAAACTTTGTTCGCGGCCCTTGTTGTCGTCGTCGCGCACCGAGTCGTCAAACACCTTGCGCTGCTCCTTGCTGAGCTTGACGCCCGTCCCCACGCAGTCGGGGCACCAGCCGTGCTTGCTGTTGTAGCTGAAGAGGCGCGGATCGAGTTCGGGGTAGGACGTCGAGCAGACCGGGCAGGCGCGCTTGGTAGAGAAGGCCTCCAGCCGGCCGAGACCCTTGGTGGAGGCGCCCGCCATCATGGCGCCGCGCAGGCCGTCCAGCGGTGCCAGCACATGCACCACGCCCTTGCCATGCTCCAGCGCCGTGGCCAGCGCAGCCCGCAGCGCGGCCTCGTTCTCGGGCGTAACGTGGATGTCGGCCACCGGCAGCTCGACCGTGTGCTCCTTGAAGCGGTCAATGCGCGGAAAGCCGGTGGTCGGCAAAAACTCGCCGTCGATGCGCAAATGCGTGTAGCCGCGCGGCCGGGCCCAGTCGGCCAGCTCGGTGTAGACGCCCTTGCGCGCGATCACCAGCGGCGCCAGCAGGCCGATGTGCTGGCCGCGGTAGGTCTTGAGCAGCTGGGCCGCGATGCTCTCCGGGCTCTGCGGCATCACCGCCGCACCGTCCTTGGTGCAGTGCTGCACACCCAGCTTCACATACAGCAGCCGCAGGAAATGCCAGACCTCGGTGGTGGTGCCGACGGTGGACTTGCGCCCGCCGCGCGAAAGACGCTGCTCAATGGCCACGGTGGGCGGAATGCCGTACACCGCATCGACCTCAGGACGCCCGGCGGGCTGCACGATGCTGCGCGCATAGGCATTGAGCGACTCGAGGTAGCGCCGCTGCCCTTCGTTGAACAGGATGTCGAAGGCCAGCGTGGACTTGCCCGAGCCGGACACGCCGGTGACCACGTTGAACTTGCCGCGTGGAATGTCGACCGACAGGCTCTTGAGGTTGTTTTCCTTGGCGTTGACGATCTGGATCAGGTTGGAGAAGGCCGGCCGGGTGGTCCAGGCCTTGGGCCGCGCCTCTTCCACGCCATGCACCTGGCCCATGGCCAGCTCGTACTCGCGCAGCGCCTTCGCGGTGTGCGAGGTCGGGTGCTCGCGCACCTCTTCGGGCGTGCCCTGGGCCACCAGCAGGCCGCCGCCCTCGCCGCCCTCCGGTCCGAGGTCGATCAGCCAGTCGGCCGAGCGGATCACGTCCAGGTTGTGTTCAATGACGATCAGGGAATGGCCCGCGTCGATCAGCTTGCGCAGCGCGCGCATGAGTTTGGCAATGTCGTCAAAGTGCAGGCCGGTGGTCGGCTCGTCAAACAGAAACAGCGTGCCGCGGCCCGGGCGCTTGAGCGCCAGCGCCTGCCTGCTCGCGCTGCTCTTGCTGGCCGTCCTCGAGGCTTCGGCCAGAAAGCCGGCCAGCTTGAGGCGCTGCGCCTCGCCGCCCGACAGCGTGGGCACGGGCTGGCCCAGCTTCACATACTCCAGGCCCACATCCACGATGGGCTGCAGCGCGCGCAGCACTTCGCGGTCCTGCGCGAACAGCTGCACGGCCTCGCTGACCGTCAGCTCCAGCACATCGGACACATTCATCAGCACCGGCTTGAGCTGGCCGATGGCCTTGCGCTCAATGGTCACTTCCAGGATTTCCGGCCGGTAGCGCTTGCCGTCGCAGTCGGGGCAACGCAGGTACACGTCACTCAAAAACTGCATCTCCACATGCTCAAATCCCGAGCCACCGCAGGTCGGGCAGCGCCCGTCGCCGTTGTTGAAACTGAATTTGGTGGCGGTGTAGCTGCGCTGCCTGGCCAGCGGCGACTGGGCAAACAATTCGCGCACGGCATCCCACGCGCCCACATAGCTCGCGGGGTTGGAACGCGCCGTCTTGCCGATGGGCGACTGGTCGACAAACACCACGTCGGTCAGGTGGTCGGCGCCCATGAGCCGGTCATGCAGGCCCGGAGTTTCCGTGGCCTTGCCGAACTGGCGCAGCAAGGCGGGCGCGAGGATGTCCTGCATCAGCGTGGACTTGCCGGAGCCGCTGACACCGGTGACGCACACCAGGCGCTGCAGCGGAAACTCCACCGTCAGGTTTTTCAGGTTGTGGTCGCGGGCGCCTTCGAGGATGAGGCGCGGCGTGTTGTCGCTCACCGCGCGCTTGAGCCCCAGGCCCACCCGCTTGCGCGAGCCCAGGTAGGCGCCGGTCAGCGTGTCGGCGTGCCGAAGGTCCTCGGGCGTGCCGTCAAACACGATCTGCCCGCCCTTCTCCCCCGGGCCGGGTCCCATGTCGATCATGCGGTCGGCCGCCAGCATCACGGCGGGGTCATGCTCCACCACCACCAGCGTGTTGCCGGCATCGCGCAGCCGGTGCATGGCCTGGGTGATGCGGTTCATGTCGCGCGGATGCAGGCCGATGGATGGCTCGTCGAGCACGAAGAGCGTGTTGACCAGCGAAGTGCCCAGCGCGGTGGTGAGGTTGATGCGCTGCACCTCGCCACCCGACAGCGTGCGGCTTTGCCGGTCCAGCGTGAGGTAGCCAATGCCGACATCGCACAGGTATTTCACGCGGGTCTGGATTTCCTCAAACAGCAATTTGAGGGCCTTCTGTTCCGCGTCGTCTCCCGCAGCGGCCAGCGACAGGCTGGCAAAGAACTTCTGGAGGCGATCGATCGGCAGGCGCATCAGGTCATGCAGGCACAGCCCCGGCAAGGCTTCGAGCTGCTGGCGGCTCCACTGCACGCCCACCGGCATGAAGCGCTGGGCAGGCGGCAGCACCGCATCTGCAGCCTCTTTGGAGCCAAGCCGCCAGAGCAGCGATTCCAGCTTGAGGCGCGCGCCGCCGCAGGTCTCGCACTGCGTGTAGCTGCGGTACTTGGACAGCAGCACACGGATGTGCATTTTGTAGGCCTTGCTTTCCAGGTAGGCAAAGAAGCGCTTGATGCCGAACCAGTGCTGGTTCCATTTGCCGTTCCAGCTCGGCGAGCCGTTGATCACCCAGGCCTGCTGCTCGGGTGTGAGCTTGTACCAGGGCGTGTCGCGCGGAATGCCGGCCGTCTCGGCGTGGCGCATCAGATCGTCCTGCGCCTCCTGCCACGCCGGTGTCTGCATGACCTTGATGGCGCCGGCGCGCAGCGTGAGTTTGTCGTTGGGGATCACCAGCCCGTAGTCGACGCCGATGACCCGGCCAAAGCCGCGGCAGGTCTCACAGGCGCCCATGGCCGAATTGAATGAAAACAGCGATGGGGTCGGGTCGGTGTAGCGCGTGTCGCTGTCGGGGCAGTGCAGGCCGGTGGAAAAGCGCCACATCTCTTCGACCGCGGCGGAAGAGGCCGACGCGGAGCCTGCGCCCATCACATACACGTTGAGGCGGCCACCGCCGCGTTTAAGCGCCATTTCGATGGCTTCGATCGCCCGGACTTTTTCGGTGGTCTGGATGCGAAAGCGGTCCGCCACCACGTCGAGCAGCTTGTGCGGGCCGGCCGGTGTGCTGATCTGCCGCTCGGCATGCACCCGCGTGAAGCCGCTGGCGGACAGCCATTGCGTCACCTCTTCCGCGCTGGTGTTGCCGGGCAACTCGACCGGGAAGGTCATCACCAAGCGGACCCCCACGCTTGTCGCTTCGCGTACTTCGCTGCCCCCCGAGGGGGCTAATTCTCCTTGGGGCGGCCCTGCGGAAAATTGGACCCCCACGCTTGTCGCTTCGCGCGCCTCCGTTGCCGCGCCATCCCCCGAGGGCACCCACTCTTCCTGGGTCGGTCTCGCGGACAGTTGGGTCTGCTCCAGGGCTGCGGTGCGCGCCATCAGTTCCGCGTAAATCGATTCCGGCGAATCATGGCGGACCAGCTGCGCCGTCTGTTTGTCAAACAGCTGGGCGGAGCGGGCATACAGGAGCTTCAGGTGGTCATTGAGCTCCGTCATCGTGCCCACCGTAGAGCGCGAACTGCGCACCGGGTTGCTCTGGTCGATCGCAATGGCGGGCGGCACGCCCTCGACCTTGTCGACGGCCGGCTTGTCCATGCGGTCGAGAAACTGCCGGGCGTAGGCCGAGAACGTCTCGACATAGCGGCGCTGGCCCTCGGCGAACAGCGTGTCAAACACCAGCGAGGATTTTCCCGAGCCGCTGGGGCCGGTGACCACCGTCAGTTCACCCGTGCGGATATCCAGGTCGAGATTTTTAAGGTTGTGCTGTCGCGCGCCGCGGATGCGGATGGTTCCCTGTGACATTGCTGGGTCTTTCCTGAAGAGGTCAAACATTCTAGACAGAGGCTGCGCGCGTGCGGAACTTAGGGTTAAAGCATCAGGCCGGCCCACTTCAGCCTCGCCGCGCTGAGGCGCCCCCCCTGGTTTCCTGCTCGTGGTTCGCGTTCGTGATTTCCCCACTTCCTTATTCAGCGGGGATGCGTACACTCAACACCACTAGGAGTCATGCATGAAAAAACTGAATTTGTGGTGCGGAGCCATCGTGTTGATGGCCCTGAGCCACGCCAGCCAGGCGCAAATCCTGATTGGACAGACCGCCGGCTTCACCGGCGCAGTGGGCGCGGGTGTCAAGGAAACCACAGACGGTGCCAGGCTTTACATTGACACCATCAACGCCAGGGGCGGCGTTAATGGCCAGAAGATCGAGCTGGTCTCGCTCGACGACAAGTTCGACCCCAAGCTGGCGGCCGATAACGCGCGCCAGCTGATTGAAGAGCAGAACGTGCTGGCGCTGTTCCTGACACGCGGCACGCCCCACACGGAAGGCATCATTCCCATCCTTGATAAAAATGGCGTGGCGCTGATCGGCCCGTCCACCGGCGCCATGGTGTTGCACCAGCCCGTCAAAAAGCACATCTTCAATGTGCGCGCCACCTACCAGCGCGAAGCCGAAAAGGCCATCACCCACCTGCATTCCATGGGCATCACGCGCATCGGCATTGTCTACGCGGACGACAGCTTCGGTGCCGATGGCGTGGCCGGTGCGCAAAAAGGCCTGACGACGGCCAAGCTGCAGCCTGTCGTGCTGGAAAAATTCAACCGTGCCAAGCCCGACTTCGGGCCGATGGTGCCCAAGATTGTGCAGTCCAATCCGCAGGCCATCATCATGGTGGCCTCCGGCCAGGCGGTGGTTGACGGCGTGAAGGCCTTCCGCGCGGCGGGCTCCGGAGCACAGATCGTGACACTGTCCAACAATGCCTCCAGCGGTTTTGTGAAGAGCCTGGGCGAGAATGCGCGGGGCGTGATCGTCACGCAGGTTTTCCCCTATGAGCGCTCCATTGCCTTCCCCATGGTCAGGGAAGCCCAGGAGATGGCCAAGGCGAAGGGGCTGACCGAAGTCACGCCGGCCATGCTGGAGGGCTTTGCCGCGGCCAAGGTATTGGTGGAAGGCCTGCGCCGGGCCGGCGCCAAACCCACCCGCGAAAAAATCCAGACCGCCCTGGAAGGCCTTCGCAAACTGGATATTGGCGGGCTGGAAGTGAACTACAGCACCGAAGACCACACCGGGCTTGATTTCGCCGACCTGTCCATCATCGGTACCGACGGGAAATTCAAGCGCTGAAGGGAAACCCCTCGCGCGCGTCCTCGCTGCTGCTCTCCGCCTTTCTCCACCTCTCCGCCTCTCTGCCGGTATCTATTTCCGGTCGAGACGGGGCCGCATCACGCACCGGGGCTGGCCGCGCAGCGCGCTGTCACAGCCTCAGCCATACAGGGCGCGCTCGAGCTCCATGAATTTCTCGGCACCCACGGCCTCCTGGATCCTGGGCGCCAGCTCCTTCAGCTTATCCAGGTCACCGGCCGCCTCTACCGCCAGGTTGAGCCGAAAGCCCCGCAAGCCCAGGCCTGCGGTGAGCCGTGTCGCCACCGGATAGGCCCTTGAATAGTGTGCCTGCGCGTTCTGCGTCGGTGTTCCGTCCGGATTTTGCGAAGCGGCAGGAGACTCCGCGCTCCGGGGCGCCGCCACGGCAGGCGCTGCGGCCGCATGGGCCGCGAGCAGCCCCAACGCCACCAGCTGCTCGACATCCTCGACCGTCACACCCAGGCCGGCCGTCGCCTTGAGAACCTCGCCGGTACTGCGCTTGCCGTCGAACATGATGAATGCCGAGCGTTGCCGGGGAAGGAGCGCAAGCGAACGGTTCTGCAGGGCCGACTGGCCCAGTTCGGTCTTCATGTAAATCATCAGCATGTCTCCGCTGGATGCGCTGCCAGCCCGAAACGACGGATGCCGGTTGCTGCAAGCGCTGGTTGTGCATGGCTGTTTCGCCATTCGTGCATGGAATTTAACTCATTTGCGGGAGCCCATGAGCAACTCAAATCATCATGCAGGCATCCCAACCCTGTTCCACATGCCTGTTCCTTGTCACACCCTGACCGAACCCCGCCCGCACCCGCCCGCGAGTGCGCAGCAGGGCTTCAGGCTGCGGACAAGCTGGCGCCTTCGTCAGCCGGCATGAAGACCGGCGCAGCGCCATGCTTTTCACCGCTGATATCGATATCGCCGCCCTTGTTCAGCAGGAACAGGGCAAGCAATGCAAACACGATAAATCCAACCACAATTTTCCACATGCTCTTTCTCCAAAAAAACAGGCCCCCGGCAGATGATGACGAGGGCCCTTGAACCGACGGAATCGTTTTGGTCAGCGCGGGTGCAATGCCCGCGCTGGCTCAAGACAGGTCAGTCGTTGGCGTAGATATCAACGTCTTTCGTTTCCCTGATGAACAGGGTGCCGATGACGAAGGTCACGCCCGCAATGATGATGGGGTACCACAGGCCGTTGTACATGTTGCCGGTCTGGGCCACGATGGCGAAGGCGGTGGTCGGCAGCAGGCCGCCAAACCAGCCATTGCCGATGTGGTACGGCAGGCTCATGGACGTGTAGCGAATACGGGTGGGGAACAGCTCCACCAGCATGGCGGCAATCGGTCCGTACACCATGGTCACCAGCACCACCAGATAGAACAGGATGGCCGTGACCATGACCTTGTCCACCTTGGCGGGGTCTGCCTTGCTGGGGTAGCCGGCAGTCTTCAGGTCGTCCGCAACGGCTTTCTTGAACTCGGCATCCTTCTTCTTGGCGTCGTCGGCGCTCAGGCCCTTGGCCGTGTAGCTGGTAATGGCGTTCTCGCCAATCTTGATGGATGCCACCGTACCTGCGGGCGCTTCAATGTTGTCATAGCTCACCGAAGCACCGGCCAGCACCTGCTTGGCAATGTCGCACGAGCTGGTGAACTTGGCTGTGCCAGTCGGGTTGAACTGGAAGGAGCACTCTTTCGGATCAGCCGTCACCACCACCTTGTTCTTGGCTTGCGCCGCAGCCAGGTCGGGGTTGGCGGCTTTCGTCAACGCACCGAATACCGGGAAGTAGGTCACCACGGCAAGCAGGCAGCCGGCCATGATGATGGGTTTGCGGCCAATCTTGTCGGACAGTGCGCCGAACACGACGAAAAATGGCGTGCCCAGGATCAGCGAATAGGCCACCAGAATGTTGGCGGTAGGACCGTCGACCTTGAGCGCCTGGGTCAGGAAGAACAGCGCATAGAACTGGCCGGAGTACCAGACCACGGCCTGGCCGGCGGTCAGGCCGATCAGCGCCAGAATCACGATCTTCAGGTTTTTCCACTGGCCGAAAGATTCGGACAGCGGCGCCTTGGAGGTTTTGCCCTCTGCCTTCATTTTCTGGAAGGCAGGCGACTCGTTCATGGACAGGCGGATGTACACGGACACGGCCAGCAACAGGATCGAGACGATGAACGGAACACGCCAGCCCCAGTCGGCAAAGGCAGCCTCGCCAATGGCGGTGCGCGTGCCCAGGATCACCATCAGCGACAGGAAGAGACCCAGCGTTGCCGTGGTCTGAATCCACGAGGTGTAAGCACCGCGCTTGTGTGCCGGCGCATGCTCGGCCACATACACCGCCGCGCCACCGTACTCGCCACCGAGTGCCAGGCCCTGCAGCATGCGCAGTGCGATCAGGATCACGGGGGCGGCAACGCCGATGGAGGCATAGCTGGGCAGCAGGCCCACGATGAAGGTCGACAGGCCCATGATCACGATGGTGACCAGGAAGGTGTACTTGCGGCCAATCATGTCACCCAGGCGTCCGAACACCAGCGCGCCGAAAGGACGCACGATGAAACCGGCGGCAAAAGCCAGCAGCGCGAAAATGAACGCCGAACCGGCATCCAGTCCGCTGAAAAACTGCTTGGCAATAATGGCGGCGAGTGAACCGTAGAGGTAAAAGTCATACCACTCGAATACGGTGCCCAGCGATGAGGCGAAGATCACTTTCTTCTGCTCAGCTGACATGGGTCGATTGTCGACTGCTGTTGACATGATGGTTTGTCTCCAAAATAGTAAGGCTTCCGCGAAGTGGAAGCTGTGCCCATTATTTTTGGAGTCCCTGACCTAGCTCTGACATGAAACTAACAGGACCTTGCACCAAACTTATGCGGGGCTGACAAGTCAAGGGGAAACCCTTGAGAAAATTTTCAGCATGCGAATCGTCCTAGGGAAAACGATTAGCGGCGGCGCGTCACCCCCGAAGGCAGCTGACGGACGGCGGTCCAGTCGGGCCCGGCAAACCACGGCTCATCCAGCAGGTAGTCCCGCAGCATCGGCAGCGAGTCCAGGCCCCAGAACAGTTTGTCATCGACCCTGAAAGAGGGCACGCCGAAGACACCCTGCGCAATCGCGTCGTCGGTATTGGTTTTCAGTTGCGCCTTGACCTCTTCGCCCTGCAGGTCGCGCCGCGGGGCCAGCTGTTGCACGAGGGATGCAAGGCGCTGCGCATCGGCGGCGTCAGCACCACCACGCCAGGCGTGGCGAAAAACGGTTTCGCATACATAGCGATTGGGTGCACCCGGCTCGGCCTCGGGTGCGCACGCCAGGGCGAGCCGCAACAGGGGCAAGGGGTTGAACGGATGGCTGGCGGGCATCTGCAGGGGAATGCTCTGGCTGTGCGCCAGCCACAGCACATGCCGGTAGGTCCAATCGCGCTTCGGGGCAATTTCCGCCGGCCCCAGCTGGCCGTGGTGCTTGAGCATGCCGGCGAAAAGCACAGGCGTGTAGCTGACGCTGTAGCTCACGCCCTTCAAGGCTTCGGGCAGGTGTTCAAACGCCAGGTACGCATAGGGCGACAGGAAGTCGAGATAAAACGTGATGTGCTTCATGGTCGTCCCTCTTGTGTTTGCGCTTGTATTTGCTCTTGTGTTTGCGTTGTGCCGGGCAATGCTGCGTTCCGCTTGCTGCGGTGAAATGACGGCAGCAAGCGTTCTTCGTTCAGCTCTGCAGCGCCGTGATGCGCTGTCCTATGGTTTGCCAGAGGGCGCGCTGGGCCTCGGGGCCGGAGCGGCCCCAGGCCGAAATCTCGCCGAGCGTGCGAAAACAGCCTTCGCACCAGCCGGTGTCCGCATTGATGCGGCAAACAGAGATGCAGGGAGAAGGAACCACATCGCCGGCTGCGCTGACCGTGCGCGCACGCTCGGTCACCAAATCAATGGCCTGCTGGCGGGCCAACGTTTCTTCATCCAGGTCGACCGCGACATCAACCACCGGCGCGCCCGTCAGCAGCTCGAGCTCCTGCGGCATGAGTTTGAACACCGCATGCGGATGCCCGGCGGCAGCCCACACCTCCTCAAAGCGCAGCAGGCTCAGGTCCACCAGCGTGATGACATCTGTGGCATGCGCCAGCGGCGAGACACCGCCGATGGAAAATCCGGTTTTGGCTTTCACAAACTCGGCGTCGGCCCGGCCGATGCGCTTGCCGTCGCGGCACACCAGGGCTTCGACTTTTCTTTCGTCGACCCGCCGGTCGCCGGAGGTGACCACGAGCACCGCGGCGTCATCCGACTTGCGGCGAAAGATGATGCTCTTGGCAATCTGCCCCAGCTTCACGCCCAGTGCGTCGGCTGCCTGCTGCGCCGTGCGCGCAGCATCGTCGAGCATGACCGGCAAATGCGGGTGGCCGCTTTCCTGCAGGAATGCCGCCACACGCTGCGCGCCCTCCGGCAAAGTCTTTAATTCAGCGCCGCACATATAGGACCCCCACGCTTGTCACTGCGTGTACTGCGCTGCCCCCCGAGGGGGCGCTGCGCCTGCGGCCCGGCAAAGCCGGTTCCGCGGCCCCTGCTGGGATAGTCTTGACCCCTGTGCTTTTCACTTCGTGTAATGCACGCTCATGCATCTGTTCGCGCATCAGTTCACCCGCTTGTTGAGAAGCGCGGTAGCCGCGCGGGAGTTGGGCTTGCGCTCCAGGAAATCGCTGATGAACTTCCCTGCGTCGATCAGCTTGTCCATGTCAATGCCCGTCTCGATGCCCATGCCGTGCAGCATATACACGACGTCTTCGGTCGCCACGTTGCCGGTAGCACCTTTGGCAAACGGACAGCCGCCGAGACCGGCCGACGAGGTGTCGAATTGCCAGATGCCCATCTGCAGGGACGCCAGCGTGTTGCTCAGCGCCTGCCCGTAAGTATCGTGGAAGTGGCCCGACACGTCGTCGAGGGCATAGTGCTTGAGCGCGGCCTCAAGGGCGCGCTGTACCTTCAGGGGCGTGCCCACGCCAATGGTGTCGGCCACGCCGATGTGCTGCACGCCAATGTCCTTCATGAGACGCGCCACCAGCTCGACGCGTTGCGGCGCGATCTCGCCTTCGTAGGGGCATCCGACGGTGCAGGAGATGGCGCCGCGAACATAAATGTCGTGAGCCTTGGCCGCTGCCACCACCGGGCGGAAACGCTCGATGCTCTCGGCGATGGAGCAATTGATGTTGCGCTGGCTGAAGGCCTCGCTTGCGGCGGCAAACACCACGATCTCATCGGGCCTCGACGCGAGCGCCGCCTCAAAACCCTGCATGTTCGGGGTGAGCACGGAGTAGCGCACGCCGGGCTTGCGCCGTATGCCGGCCATCACCTCCGCGTTGTCGGCCATCTGCGGCACCCATTTGGGCGACACAAAACTGGTGACTTCAATTTCACTGAGCCCTGCGTCCTGCAGGCGGTGCACCAGCTCGATCTTCACGGCGGCAGGCACCGGTGCCTTTTCGTTCTGCAGCCCGTCGCGCGGGCCGACATCGACAATCTTGACTTTTGATGGAAGTTTCATGGGGCACCTTCAGGAGATAGAGTGATCGCGAGCCGGGGACCGGTTCTCAAGCAAGCAAGGGCCGCGGAACCGGCTTAGCCGGGCCGCAGGCGCAGCGGCCCCCTCGGGGGGCAGGGAGTTACGCGAAGCGAACGACCGTGGGGGCAACATCAGTATCCTTTTTTTGGGTCAACCACACCGGCAAGACTGGCAATCGGCGTGCCACTGTGCAGCGCGCGTATCTTCCCCGCAATCTGCGCAATGCTTTCTTCGCGCAGCGTTCGGGCCGAGGTGTGCGGCGTCACGGTGATGCGGGGGTGTGCCCAGAATGGATGCGATGCGGGCAGCGGCTCGGTGCGGAACACGTCCAGCATGGCGCCCGCAATGTGGCCGCTGTCCATCAGGGCGATCAGGTCTTCGTCCACCAGATGGCCGCCCCGCGCCACGTTGATCACATAGGCGCCGGGCTGCAGCCGGGCCAGCGTGTCGCGCCGCATGATGCCCTCGGTGTCCGGTGTCAGCGGCAGCAGGCAGACCAGAATCCGGGTGGCCGCCAGGAATTCCGGGAACCCCGTCTCGCCGGCAAAGCAGTGCACGCCGGCCACGGTTTTGGCCGAGCGGCTCCAGCCCATCACCGGAAAGTCAAACTGCGCCAGGGCCTGGCTCACGCGCTGACCCAGCACCCCCAGCCCCATCACGCCAACCGGGAAGTCCCTGCGCAGGCGGGTTTTCCGGTACGACCATTTGCCCTGCGCCGCATCGGCCTCATAGCCGTCGAACTCGCGGAAATGGCGGATCACGGCATGGCAGACATACTCGGCCATCTGCACCGACATGCCGGCATCGTCCAGCCTCACGACCGGCGAGCCGGCAGGCAGGCGCAGCTTCATCAGCGCGTCCACGCCGGCACCAATGTTGAAGATGCCCTTCAGACGGCTCTGTTCATCCAGAAATTGTTGCGGTGGCGCCCAGACGACCGCGTAGTCCGCCGGCGCCGCGCCCGCAGACCACAGCTCGACCTCTGCATCGGGCAGGGCGGCACGCAGGCCTTCGAGCCAGGGCTGGGCTTTGGTGTCGGTACAGCAAAAACTGATGCGCATGGTGCTTCCAGGAAAGATCAACTCCCGATCTTAAGCAGTTCCGCACCTTCAGCCACCTGGTCACCGGGCGCATAGAGCACCTCCTGCACCACGCCGTCGGCCGGCGCCGCAATCGTATGCTCCATTTTCATGGCTTCCATCACCGCCAGCGCCTGGCCCTTGCTGACCTTGTCGCCCGCCTTGACAGCGAACGACACGACCTTGCCCGGCATCGGTGCGGTCAGGCGCCCGGTTTCGTGGTGGGCCATACCGGCATGCGCGAGCAGGTCAACGACCGTGATCTGCGTGGCGCCCTCAGGCGCAAACACATGGACCACCTCTCCCAGCCGGTAGATCTGCAGCTTCAGGCACTGTGCGCCAATCTCCATGTTCACCCCGCCGCCCACGTCCTCATAGCTGAGCGGTGCCGCCGCGCCGCCGACCTCCAGCTGCATGGCGCCGTCATGCAAGCGCAGCAGTTCGGCCTGGAGGGTGTCGCCATGAAATTCAAACTCGAAGTGCCGGGTGCTGGGGCCATGCGAGCGCCAGCCATCGGTTTTACTGAAGGGGTCGGCCGTCTCGGCCGATTTTTCGGCACGCAGCGTCGAGACCACCGCGGCGGCGGCTGCCGCCTGCAGGCCGAGTTTTTCCTGGTGGAACAAAACCGCTTCCTCGCGCGGAATCAAGCCGGTATCAAGATTCGCCACGGCAAATGAGTGGCTCTGAACAACGTGCCGCAGGAACTGCACATTGGTCTGCAGGCCGACCACATGAAACTCGGCCAATGCGTGGTCGAGCCGCGCCAGCGCTTGCTCGCGCGTGTCACCATGCACAATCAGCTTGGCAACCATGGAATCGTAATAGGGCGAGATGGCATCGCCCTCGCGCACCCCATCGTCCACGCGTACGGTGCCCCGTTCAAAGCTGGTACAGACCGGCTTCTGGTAGACATGCAGGGTGCCGGTTGCCGGCAGGAAATTGTTGTCCGGGTTTTCAGCGCAGATTCGCGCCTCGATCGCATGGCCCTGGATGCGCAGCTGCTCCTGCTTCAGCGGCAGCTTCTCGCCCGAGGCCACGCGCAATTGCCACTCCACCAGGTCCAGCCCGGTAATGGCTTCGGTCACCGGGTGCTCGACCTGCAAGCGCGTGTTCATTTCCATGAAAAAGAAATTCATCGTGCCGTCAACGCGCTGCTCCACAATGAATTCCACCGTCCCGGCGCCGACATAGTTCACGGCGCGCGCCGCCGCCACGGCGGCTTCGCCCATTTGCTGGCGCATGGCCTCGGTCATGCCCGGCGCCGGGGCTTCTTCCAGCACCTTCTGGTGGCGGCGCTGCACCGAACAATCACGCTCGAACAGATAAACGTAGTTGTCATGGGCGTCGCCAAACACCTGGATTTCAATATGCCGGGGCCGCTGGGCGTACTTTTCAACCAGCACGGCATCGTCGCCAAAGCTGTGTATGGCTTCGCGCTTGCACGAGGCCAGCGCAGCCTCAAAGTCTTCTGATTTCTCGACCGCACGCATGCCTTTGCCGCCACCGCCGGCACTCGCCTTGATCAGCACCGGGTAGCCGATGCGGTCCGCCTCGCGCTTGAGCAGGGCCGGGTCCTGGTCACTACCGTGGTAACCGGGCACCAGCGGCACGCCGGCCTTTTCCATGAGCTGCTTGGATTCGGCCTTCAGGCCCATGGCCTTGATGGCCGATGCAGGGGGGCCGATAAACACCAGACCCGCACGGGCGCAGGCTTCGGCAAACTCTTCGTTTTCACTGAGAAAGCCATAGCCCGGATGAATCGCCTGGGCGCCAGTGGCCTGGGCGGCCTCAATGATGCGCTCCCAGCGCAAATAGCTCTCCTGGGGCGCGCTGCCGCCGATGTGGATCGCCTCGTCGCAGGCGCTCACGTGCATGGCGTTGACGTCAGCATCGGAATAGACCGCTACGGTCTTGATGGCCATGCGCCGCGCCGTGGCCGCAACCCGGCAGGCGATTTCACCGCGGTTGGCAATCAGTATCTTTTTAAACATTTTTGTCGTTTCTGGAAAAAGGAGACTTCAAGGTAAAGGCGGGCGAGGGGCCCGGATCCGGCTTGCCGCTGAAAATGCGGGCGACCCGCGCGAACAACTGCATCAGGAAGCGCCAACAGGTGCGTATCAGCCAGAGACTGAGCGCCAGCAGCAGCACCAGCGCCACCGCAAAAATAAAAGGATGCACCACGGCAAGCCACAGGCCCAGCGGCACCAGGCCGTCTTCCAGCAGCGAGGCCCCGACATTGCTGAAGGGCTCGGGCGAGGTGTTGATGGCCGCGCGCGTCGTGGCCTTGGCCGCATGGCTGGTGGCCGCCAGTGTGCCGCCCACCAGCGCGGCGACCAGGGCCATCACGCCGCTGTCGGCACCGAACACCCCGGCGGCCAGCGCCGCACCGGCGGGTATGCGGATCAGCGTGTGCACCACATCCCACAAGGAGTCCAGTCCGGGGATCTTGTCGGCAAAAAACTCCACGAACACCATGAAGCCGCAGGCCCCCAGCACCACCGGGTGCGCCAGCAGACGCAGGCCCTGCGGCAGCTCAACCCAGCCCATGAAGCCCGCCAGGCCGGTGAGCAGCATCACCAGGTACAGGCGAACACCGCTGGCCCAGCCCAGCACGGCGGCAAGGGCGATCAGTTGTGCGGTGTCCAGCGTGTTCATGGCCTCATACCGGTTTGGAAGGCAGCCAGTCTGGCTTGCGCTTTTGCAGGAATGATTGAACGCCTTCACGGCCCTCAGGGCTCACGCGCACATCGGCGATGCCTTCCACCGTCATCTGCACCAGCGCCGGCGTGATGGGCTGTTCGGCCACATCCTGCACCAGTTTTTTGCACAGCCTGACGGCCTCGGGGCCGGCGTTGACCAGGGCCTGCGCCAACTCTGCCACTTTGGCGTCCAGGTCTTCCGCCGGGACGACTTCGTGCACAAAACCGATGCGCAGCGCCTCGGCCGCGTCAAAGCGCTCCGCCGTCAAAAAGTAGCGGTGCGCCGCGCGCGCACCCATGGCGCGAATGACATACGGGCTGATGGTGGCCGGTATCAGGCCCAGCTTGACTTCACTCAGGCAGTACTGCGCCGTGTCCACCGAGACAGCCATGTCGCAGGCCGCGACCAGGCCTGTGCCGCCGGCATAGACGTCGCCCTGCACTTTCGCAATCGTGGGCTTGGGGCATTCATACACCGTGCGCATCATCGTGGCCAGCCGGCCGGCGTCTTCCAGGTTCTGCTCCCGCGTGTAGTCGGCCATGCTGCGCATCCAGTTCAGGTCGGCGCCCGCGCAAAAGGCCGGACCATTGGCCGCCAGCACGATGCAGCGCACATCGGTGCGCGCGCCCAGTTCAGCAAAGGCCTGAGTCATTTCGACAATGACCTCGTCATTGAAGGCATTGCGCACGTCCGGGCGGTTAAGGGTGACGGTGGCCACCAGCCCCGTGACCTGCAGTTGTAGGTGGTTCATGTTGCGGTAACCTTGTTCATGCGGTCAGACTTTCAAACTCAAACTCAATATCAACACATCAACATCGATATCAATAACGCTTGGCCACTTCTTCCAGCATGACCTCCGTCGCGCCGCCGCCAATGCCCAGCACGCGGGCATCGCGCCAGAGGCGTTCAATGGCCGTTTCGCGGATGAAGCCCATGCCGCCATGAAACTGCTGGCAGGTTTGCAGCACTTCATTGACCAGCTCGCCCGTCAGCGCCTTGAGCATGGACACCTCCTGCACGATGTCGCGGCCCTGCGTGACCGACCAGGCGCAGTGGTACATGAACTGCCGGGCGGCGCGGGTCTTGGCGTCCAGCATGGCGATGCGCTGGCGGATGGTCTGCTTGTCCCACAGCGTGGCGCCAAAGGCCTGGCGCTGGCGCACATGGTCCAGCGTCATCTTCAGGGCCTGCGTGCAGTGGCCCACCGCCATGGCGGCCAGGGCGATGCGCTCGGTCTGGAAGTTCTTCATCACTGAATAAAAGCCCTTGCCTTCTTCGCCCAGCAGGTTTTCAGCCGGGATGCGCACATTGTCAAACACCAGCTCGGCCGTGTCGGACGACAGCCAGCCGGTTTTCTTCAGTGCGCGGCCCACCGTGAAGCCGGGCGTGCCCTTTTCAACGATGAACATCGACATGTCGTGCCGCGCCGCGCCGGTCTTGGCCGCCACGAAATACAGGTTGGCATGCACGCCGTTGGTGATGAACATCTTGGTGCCGTTGAGCACCCACTCGTCACCCTCGCGCCGTGCGGTGGTGCGCATGCCGGCCACGTCGGAGCCCGCACTGGCCTCGCTGATGCCGACCGCGGTGATCGTCTTGCCGGCAATCACATCCGGCAGGTAGCGCGCTTTTTGCACGGCGTTGCCGGCGTGAAAGAGGTGCGGGCTGGCCATATCGGTGTGCACCAGCACCGTGATGATGAAACCGCCAAAGGTGGATTGCGACAGCGCCTCGGCAAACACCAGGTTGGTCAGCGCGTCGGCTTCGCCGCCGCCGTATTCCGGCTCATACATCAGGCCCAGCAGCCCGGCCTGCCCCATCTTGCGCAGCACCTCGCGCGGCACGCAACCCGCTTCTTCCCAGGCGGCGGCCTGCGGCTCGACCTCGCGGGCGATGAAGCGGGCGACCTGATCGCGCAGCAACTCATGCTCGGGGGTGATGTAGATGTTGTCCATGGTGTCTCCGCGCGGTTTTTATGTTTTAGGGAAATGTCTGGCCGCTACATCCGGAACACGCCGAATTTCGTTTCGGGGATCGGCTGGTTGAGCGTGGCCGACAGCCCCAGCGCCAGCACGCGGCGCGTGTCGGCCGGGTCAATCACGCCGTCGTCCCAGCCGCGGGCACTGGAGTAATACGGATGGGACTGGTGGCCAAACTGGTCGAGCACCGGCTGCTTGAAGGCGGCCTCTTCTTCGGCGCTCCAGCTGCCGCCCTTGGCTTCAATCGCATCGCGCTTCACGGTGGCCAGCACGCCGGCAGCCTGCTCGCCGCCCATCACGCAGATGCGGGCGTTGGGCCACATCCACAAAAACCGCGGCGAATAGGCGCGGCCGCACATGCCGTAGTTGCCGGCACCGTAGCTGCCGCCAATGATGACGGTGAACTTGGGTACCTGGGCGGTGGCCACCGCCATCACCATCTTGGCACCGTGGCGCGCGATGCCTTCGGCCTCGTACTTGCGGCCCACCATGAAGCCGGTGATGTTCTGCAGAAACACCAGCGGGATCTTGCGCTGGCAGCACAGCTCGATGAAGTGCGCGCCCTTCTGGGCTGACTCGCTGAACAGGATGCCGTTGTTGGCAATGATGCCCACCGGCATCCCTTCAATGTGCGCAAAGCCGCACACCAGCGTGGCGCCAAAGCGCGCCTTGAACTCATGAAACTCGCTGCCATCCACGATGCGCGCAATCACCTCGCGCACGTCGTAGGGCTTGCGCGTGTCGGTCGGGATCACGCCGTGCAGCTCCTGCGGGCTGTAGAGCGGCGGCGCCGGGGTGCGCAGGGTTTGCCCGGGCCGCTTGGTCCGGTTGAGGCTGGCCACCGCCTGCCGGGCAAGCGCCAGCGCATGCGCATCGTTTTGCGCCAGGTGGTCGGCCACGCCCGAAAGGCGCGTGTGCACGTCGCCACCGCCCAGGTCTTCGGCCGAGACGATTTCACCAATGGCCGCCTTCACCAGCGGTGGGCCGCCCAGAAAGATCGTGCCCTGGTTCTTGACAATGATGGTTTCGTCGCTCATGGCGGGCACATAGGCGCCGCCGGCCGTGCAGCTGCCCATCACCACGGCAATCTGCGCGATGCCCTGCGCGCTCATGTTGGCCTGGTTGAAGAAGATACGGCCAAAGTGGTCGCGGTCAGGAAACACTTCGTCCTGGTTGGGCAGGTTGGCGCCGCCTGAATCCACCAGGTAGATGCAGGGCAGGTTGTTTTGCTGCGCCACTTCCTGCGCCCGCAGGTGCTTTTTCACCGTCATCGGGTAGTAGGTTCCGCCCTTCACGGTGGCGTCGTTGCACACAATCATGCAGTCCACGCCATTGACGCGGCCG